>ERZ779888.23-NODE-23-length-213241-cov-5.757700_pt1 | contig 213241 bp, 179 predicted proteins | sample MGYA00511245_ERZ779888 | MGnify/ENA primary metagenome ERZ779888 (study PRJEB29588, sample SAMEA2155255) | human gut metagenome | biome: human gut; feature: human-associated habitat; material: faeces | place: Denmark | collected 2008/2010 ...
ACAGCATATCGTCTTTTTTCTTGGAAGTATAGATACCCCACCATCCTGTCATACAGAAGATGTTTAAGATACCTGCAATACCGTTTACCCAGTTCCACCATCCACCGTAGAGCCATACGCCCTCGTTAGATAACCAGTATCTGGAACCGGTCTCAGCAAATGCCTGTGCACCTCTGATCGCAGACTCAAAGTCAGAACATACTGCGATTAAAATGTTAATTGCTACGATGATGAATGGGAATGGTTTAAACCATTCTTTCTTTCCAATGCCCCATTTGTATTTGAGCATCATGAAACCAATACATCCTGCTACTGCTGCATACAGCTTCGCATAATGGAACCAACCGTTCATGTATTTATGTGTCTGGTTGTTTAATGCCCATTCTGAGCCGTTTGCTGCGCCTACTGCGATGGCAATAAAATAAACTGTCAATGCAAGTGGTAAGATCAGGAAAAAGAATACTCCTCCTGCTTTTGTACGACGGGCAATTTCATTACAGATAACTAATCCGGCAAATACCAGGACCCATCCGAGAAGCTGCCACATGGCGTTATCGCCATAAAGGTTGAATAACATATCTTCTTTCCTCCTTCAATGCTACTTAAATATATGATATTCTTTGGCTGGTCATACCAGCCGATGAGTCCAATTTTAATACTTTTTTAATGAAATTACAAGTTTTTTAACGATTTTCTACTACTTTTTACATATTTTTCGTGATTTTTTCGTGAATACGCCCTTTCTGGTTGCTGGTCGAACCAGTGACAATGAATATTTCTTATCCCTCTTCATCCACCTGGATTCCCTTCAAATCCGCCTCTAACAGTTTCATATTATTCTTGATCTCATTCAAAGTCTGCGACACATTTTCCGGCTGACGGTAGTCTCTTGCAAGGGTCACGATCTCTCCCATATCCACATCCGATGCCTCCACGCGCTTCTGCTGTGCCCGGATTTTTCTTGCCGCTTCTTTGGTCTGCATCATCATAGCTTCCTGTTTTGCCCGTTCTAACTTCTGCTCCTCTAACTTTTTTTCTTCCTCTTTCTTCTCTTCCTTGGTATCTTTCGCCTTTTCTTCAGCTTCCTGCTGCTTTTCATCCATGTTGTCTATGGCTTCCTGTTTCAACAGACCGATAATTTCTTTGCTCGCATTTTCCATGATCTGATCTGCATTTTTCTCTGCTTCTACCATAGGATCTGACTTCAAACGTTCCAAACGGATTGCCTTGATCTTGGCTACATCCTCCTTCATACCCTTTTGGGCTTCCTTGAGTTCCTTCCGGAAATGGATACTCCGTTTATTTAATTCTAATGCCTGTTCCTGGTAGTTGGTCAGTCCAGCCTTATCGATTTCTTCACAGCGTTTCCACTCCTCCTCGGTCAACTCAATATTGAATTTTCCACTCATGCAAACCTGTCTTTTCTCTAAGAGTTCTAAATCTTTTTGTTCCTGGGAATCCGGCTCTACCATGTGCTGCTCTCTCAATGCCTTTTTTTGGTCATTGATCTTTAAAACCTCATCCTGTGCCTCACTGTACAAAGTCTTCATTTTGTCATAGTGATCTCTTTGCTCCTGGATATCCGCATCAATAGAACGGTCGATATCCCAGGCATCCTTTACGACCTTCAGAGCTTTTTGCTGTGCCTCTTTCCGTTTTTTAGTTACCGGATCATCAATCAGATTCAGGTCGCCTGCAAATACTTTGCTCTTATCTTTTTTTGTACTCTTTCCATCTTCTGTTTTATCCGCCTGATCTATTGCATTCTCTGCCTGATTCATTTTTCCTAATAAATCCGTTATGCTCTGCTTTCCATACGATGTTATCCTGCTCATATTGTCACCCCACATGATTGTTCCTATTTGTAAATAATATCGGATGACTCTTCTTTTTTCTTTAGACACGCTTTCGCAGCCTCAATAGGATCTTCTTTTCTAAACGCGAAACCTGTACCTGGCTGACCCCTAATTCCTTTGCAGCCTGTACCTGTGTTTTTTCTTCAAAATACCGCAGCGTGATCAGCTTCCGCTCTTTTTCGTTTAACTCTCCTAAAAGCTGCTCCACTAAGATCCGGTTGACCACAAATTCTTTTTCATAATCTCCTTCCCCGGACTGGTCACTCCCTGCCGGAACTGCCCCGCCTTTTGCAGACAACTGCTCTTCTAACGAAATCTCACTGCCGTCTTTTTCATAAATGCTCTGCGATAAAGAAGAGACTTCCCGATTCGCCTCCGTTGCCATAAGGATTTCCTCGGTACTAAGCCCCGTCTCTTTTGAAATTTCCTCTAAGGTGGCATCCCTGCCTTTTTCCTGCTCAATTTTTTCCCTTGCTTTTGCAATATGGTATCCCTGTTCCTTTAAACCTCTCGAAACCTTCATCATGGAATTATCCCGAAAAAAACGTTTCAATTCCCCTGTGATCAACGGTACGGCATAGGTGGAAAATGCCACCTCGTACTTTGTATCAAAACGATCAATCGCTTTCATCAGACCTATCATTCCGATCTGAAAGAGTTCTTCCCTGTCATAGCCCCGGTACTCAAAACGCTTGACCACCGCATAGACTAACGGACGATTCTCCAGAATCAGCTCTTCCCTGGCCTTTTCATCTCCTGTATGTGCCCTGGTAAGCCTTTCCGTAAAATCACTCATCCTCTACTTTCCCTATCTCCTTTTCCATCGTAATCCTGGTTCCGATATGCAGCTCAGACTCCACTTTCACGGAATCCATAAATGCCTCCATAAAAGCAAACCCCATTCCGGAACGCTCACACTCCGGTTTTGTCGTATAAAACGGCTGCTTTGCTTTTTCCACATCAGGAATTCCTTTTCCGTTATCCTTGATCTCAATATGTAATAACCGGTCTAAAAGTACACAATGAATCTCTACCATTCCTTCTTTTTCTTCGTAGCCATGGATAATTGCGTTTGTCACCGCCTCCGAAACGGAAGTGCGGATATCTTCAATTTCCTCCATCGTAGGATTTAACTCCATTGCAAATGCCGCAACGGTAATACGCGCAAGACTCTCATTCACGGAATCTGCCAAAAAGCTCATATACATCTCATTTTTTCTCATTCTTCTTCTCCGCCTTCCTCAATCTTTACCATTTTATGCAGTCCTGACAGCAAAAAAATCTTTCGGATACGTCCATTCATATGCTCTGCCCGAACTTCTCCACCCGTAAAATCCATGTTTTTGCACCGCCCGATCATCATGCCGATTCCGGAGCTGTCCATAAACTCCGTATCTTTAAAATCAAAAACCAGATTTTTCACATGATACGTTTGAAGTAACATATCCGTCTGCGAACGCAGATCAATGGAACTGTGGTGGTCAAGTTCTTTTGGCACCATGACCCGAAGACTGTTGTCTTTTAATTCATACTGAAATATCATATACCTCTCCTCTATCTTTCTTATAATTTTTTCTTGTATCATAGATTGGTTTCATATCATAAAAACTGCTGCACTATGGAGCATTTTTTATAATCAAAAAGACACCGGGCAAAAAGCCTGATGTCTTTTGTATTGTTCCTATATTGTACCACTATTCAATTCCCGGAATATCCGTATTACCGGTATCTCCAGTTGTTGTATCTCTTGTATTTTCATCCGCTGCATCATCCGGATTTGCTGTGTCCGCTTCTGCTGTACCAAATTCATCTAAATATTTCTGTGCTCTTGAGGAACGCTCCGTATTCGGATATAATTCCACCACCTTCTGGTAGTAAGTTCTTGCATTGTCAATATCGTTATTCTTGCGATAGGACTGTGCAAGGTAATACAGTGCATAACCGTCATGATAGTTCTCATCCATATCGATGATCTTCTGGAAGCCTGCTGCTGCTTCTGCATAGTTCAGGCTGCTGTATTTCTGGTAAGCATCCTGATAGGTAGAAGCTAAATACTCGCTGTTCACTTCACTGTTAACTGCATCGTAGATCTTCTTTGACTCGTCATCTAAATATTCCGCATTTACATTGCCAAGGGCATCTCCTGCCGCTGTCTTATTGCCATCACGATATGCTGCATAGGCAGTTAAAAGCTGTTGATAAGTTGCCACTTTTCCATCGGCACTGTCCGCACTGTTCTGCTCGTCTGAAATCTTTCCATTCAGTTCATCTACTTTTGCCTGCAGTGTCTTGATTTCCTGATTCTTTGATGAAAGGGAATCATTTGCCTGTAACACCTCGTTCTTTGCATTGGATTTCGCACTCTGTCTAACTCCCGGAACTACTAAAAAGCAGGTGATCAGCACTCCTACGATCAGACCGATCGCAATATTTAATACCGTAGAACCGGAGCTGCTCTCCTTAAAATTAGAAACCGGACGGATGATCGTATCGTTTCCACTCTGATAGGAAACCGTCTTTTTATTTTTGTCCTTTAATGTCGTTCCCGATGCTTTTGCACGGTCATCTAACTCCTTCATATAACGAAGTGTTGTGGTATTGTTCGTATCAATGGCATGTGCTTTTTCTAATGCCTTGGCTGCCTGCTCGTAATTGCCTTCCTCTAAATAGAGCAGACCTAACAACTGATGTCCCTGTACCATCTTAGGGTTCATGGAAAGCACCTTTTTCAACTGGATGATCGCCATATCCCTGCTGTCCTGATGACAGTACAGCAATGCCTGATTATATTTCTTGATCGTCTGGTTGATCGATTCTAATCTGGCTCTGTTCTTTTGGATCTCATCTAAGTACTCCCCGGCAATATTATTCTCCGGTTTAAAATTCTTACTGATGACCCACTCACTAAGCGCAGATACGGTCTCTCCCATCTCAAAATATACCAGTCCTAACAGGTTTCTTGCCTGGATATTCTTTTTGTTAAAACGCAGACTCTTTTTCAGGCTCTCCACTGCTCCCGACAGATCCCTGACACCTGCCCGTGAAAGTGCCTGATTATAATATGCATTCGATGTCTGCATGATCTTTTTATATACTTTTACATCTGTGCCACAGCTTGGACAAAAGGATTCTCTGCCAAGCGTTGCTCCGCATCGATAACATTCCATTATACTGTTCCTTTCATATCTTTAAGCATTTCTTTTAAGATGTCTGTCATATCTGTCAGATCCTGATTGTAAATAGCTTCCTCTGCCTCTTCCACCTCAAGGCTTGGCTGAAATTTCTTTAACTCTTCTTCAAAATCAATCACTGTTCTTACCTCCTGTAATCTCTAATAACTCTCCTATAAAATATAATGAACCGGTACAAAACAATGCCTGTCCCCGTTTCTTACCTTTTAATGCCCATTCATAGGCTTTTCTGCTGTCCTCAATTACGACAGCCTGCTGTCCGAAATGGGAAAATATCCTGGCAATGTCTTCTGCCGGAATGCCGCGTTTGTCTGAAATCGTGGTCACAATGACTTGTTCCCATTGTCCCCTCTCGGCTAAAAGCTGTATGGCTTTTTCATAGTCCTTATCCGATACCATCGAAAACAGCAATATCGGATTCTGGGGTCGTATTAATGCAACGGAATCTAAAAATGCATGAATCCCTGCCACATTGTGTGCGCCGTCAAAATAAATATTTTCTCCGACCTCCTGCATTCTTCCCTGCCATCTGGTATTTCGGATTCCTTTTAGAATCTCTTCTTTTTTTATACCTGTTTCCGGTTCTAACATCCTCATCGCCTGATATGCCAGTGTCATATTCATCATCTGATATGGTGCTGCAAACGGAATCGAAATTTTCGTATCTACATCATAGTCACATTGAAAATAAAAATCAATATATTTCCCATTAAATTTAGGAAATTTTAAGGAATTTCTATGTACCGGATAAATTTTTGCCTGACATGTCGATGCCTTTGTGCTGATTACCTGATCTGCTTTCTCATTGCCGGCATCATAGAGTACCGGTACTCCCTGCTTGATGATCCCTGCTTTTTCTGCCGCAATTTTTTCAATCGTATCTCCCAGATACTCGGTATGCTCTAAACTGATCGAGGTAATGATCGTTAACAGTGGATGCGTAAAAACGTTGGTGCAATCGAGCCTGCCTCCTAGTCCTGTCTCTAGCACCAGATATTCCACCCGTTTTTTTTGAAAGATCCACATTCCCATTCCAAAGAGATATTCAAAAAAAGTCGGATGTGCAAGTCCTTCTTTTTGCATTCGTTCTACGACTTCATAGACACAGTGAAATGCCTCTAAAAATTCCTCCACAGAGCACATTTTTCCATTGATACAAAAACGCTCTTCCATTCTTACTAAATGTGGTGAAATAAACAATCCATTGCTTTTCTGATTCTCCGTTAACACTTCGCTGATGGCTCGACAGACACTACCTTTTCCATTGCTTCCCGCCACATGGATGATCTTAAAATTTTCCTCGCGGATGTCTAGCCTCCGCAACAGCTCCTTTGTATGCTCTAATCCGTTTTTTTTCGTAAACTTTGGTATCTCATAAAGATATGAAACTGCCTGTTCATATGTCATTTTCATTTTATCAGCCTTTCCTAAATCCAAAAAAGGAAGCCTGTCCTACAGACTTCCTTTATCATATATTTCTTTGACTTATTTTGCAATACCTGCACCCGGAAAACTCATCGCAGGATCCGAGTTCCTTAGACAAATTATTCTTCTATCCGCATCATTAGGATTTTATCGACACTTTTCACAAACTGTACCCGTTCCTGCATATCCTGCACGGAAATTTTTAATTCATCAATTCCGATAGACACACCCGGATATACTGCCTTTTGTGCCTTGACGGATGCATTCTGTGCTTCTTCTACTTCCCGCTGCAAACCTTCCAGCTCTGTCTTTTCGGCTGCCATTGCGGCAATCTCCTGGATCTTTACACGCAAAAGTTCTGTTCTCCTTGGGTCGTCCTTGTAATCAATACCACGCTCTTTTCCAAGTCTTTCAAAATTTGCAAGTCCGGCTTCTATCTTTGTAATATTCTCCTGATGCGTCTCCACCTTTTTCTCTAATTCTTTGATCTGATGCAGGACTTCTTCCCGCACTCCGACTCTTATAGAGGTTGCAACTTCGCCGGGACTTCCTAATACCAGTGCTTCTATTCCGCGGACTGCAAATACCTTTCCTCCGATGATCCTGCTCTTTTTTCCATTCAGAACAATCTCATCTCCACAGGTTATCTCACATCCGACAAACGCATCCGCTTCAATACTTCCTCTGACATCTACTTTTGCATATTCCACAAATTTTGCATATAAGTTGGCTTTTGTTGTAAGGACTGCCTTGCTTCCTCCTAACATTCCGCTTCGCAATACAATATCGCCATCTGCCGTAATGTCCGCAGATTCTACCACACCATCGATCGTTACCGTGCCGGTCGCACGGACACTTGCTCCCGCTGTCACATTTCCATGGACCACTACATCACCGACAAAATTAATATTTCCAACGGAAAGATCCGCATTTCCAAAGATTTCATATACCTGAGAAATGGTGATCCTGTCATTCTCCATATCGATCTTGCCATCCATATTCGAGGTATAGGTATTTCCATCTTCCTGTCTGGTAAATCCGCGTCCTTTTAATGGCGGAAGTTCCCTCGCTCTCTTTGCCGGCAGTGGTCTGCCTTTGACGGTCATTCCATCTTCTCCCGGAACCGGTGGCTTATAAATAGCGATTACCTGTCCTTTTTCCACAGGCTCTACCATGTTGATACTCCAGTAATCCACACTTCCGTCCGGACGGATCTTCGGTTTTTTACTGAAATTATTGTTAAAATGATAATCAAAATGACCGTCTATTCCATCTACCACAGGAGTTCCAACTGCGATACAGACCTCTTTATTGTAGATCCTCTCCCGGAGCATTTTTCTTAAAGTCTCCTGCTCAATCCCATGACGGATCTGATTCTTTTCTAACAGTGCAAGCAATTCCTCTAAAGTATATTCTTCCCCTTCCTTTGGAACCGGCAGTGTCAGAAACGCTTCCATTTCGTCATAGGTGATGCGGGCTTTTGGCTGTACTTCCCTTTTTGTGATAGTCATAGACGGTCACCTCTTTTCTATTGCATATTCAGGATCTGGTATCCCATATCTTACTATTATAGTATAACAAAACCCTTGATTTTGCAATATTTTTCGTTATTCGATTGTTATGCTTTTAAATTGTCACTCTATTTCATCTGTGACAGACGTTCTTCTACCTGCTGCATCATCTGCTCGTATTTTGCAAGTTTTTCTTTTTCCTCTAATACCTTTGCTTCCGGTGCTTTGCTTAAGAATTTTTCATTAGAGAGCATGCCCTTAGAACGTGCTAACTCTTTTTTCAGACGCTCCTGTTCCTTTTTCAGACGCTCTTTTTCTTTTTCAAAATCTACTAAATCCTCAAGCGGGATATAGACTACTGCACCCGGGATCACAACGGATACTGCATCTTCTCCAATACCGTCCTTTGTATCCTGAACCTGGATCTCACTTGCACTGATCAGTGCCGCATATGCTGTCTTCATAGAAGCAAAAATTTCTTCTAACTCTTTGTCCTCTGTTACGATAAAGACTTTTGCTTTACGGCTTGGCGGAACATCCATCTCTGCGCGGGTATTACGGATTCCTTTTACTAAATCTTTTACATGGGCAACTGCTTCTTCCTCTGCCTTGAAGTTCCACTCTTCTTTGAAGGTTGGCCATTCTGAAAGCATAATGGTCTCTTCTTCCTCCTGAAGTGTGCAGAAGATTTCCTCTGTAATAAACGGCATATATGGATGTAACAGTTTTAATGCCTGGATCAGTACGGTCTTTAAGGTCCACATTGCTGTTTTTGCAGACTTCGGATCTTCTTCTTTTTTATAAGTTCTGGTCTTTGTGATCTCAATGTACCAGTCACAGAACTCATCCCAGATGAAGTCATATACTTTCTGAACGGCAATTCCAAGCTCGAATTTGTCCATGTTCTCCGTTACTTCTTTTGCAAGGGAGTTCACTGCTGAAAGGATCCACTTGTCCTCCGTTGTAAAATCCTCTAAAGCCGGTGTCTCTAATTTTTCATCTCCGATATTCATCATGATAAAACGGGAGGCATTCCATACTTTGTTCGCAAAGTTTCTGGAGGCTTCTACACGCTCCCAGTAAAAACGCATATCATTTCCCGGTGCATTTCCGGTGATCAGTGTCAGACGCAGTGCATCTGCTCCGTATTTGTCAATGACTTCTAATGGATCGATTCCGTTTCCAAGGGACTTACTCATTTTTCTTCCCTGGGAGTCTCTTACCAGACCATGGAATAATACGGTGTGGAATGGTGCCTCGCCCATCTGCTCATATCCGGAGAAGATCATGCGGATAACCCAGAAGAAAATAATATCATATCCGGTTACTAAGACATCATTTGGATAGAAGTAATCCAAATCCTCGGTCTTATCCGGCCATCCAAGTGTGGAAAATGGCCAGAGTGCAGAAGAAAACCAGGTGTCTAAGGTATCTTCATCCTGTGTCATATGCGTGCATCCGCATTTTTGGCATTTGCCCGGATTTTCTCTTGCAACAACAAATTCTCCACAATCTGCACAGTAGTATGCCGGGATCCGGTGTCCCCACCAAAGCTGTCTGGAAATACACCAGTCACGGATATTGTCTGTCCAGTTAAAATAAATTTTATCCATTCTCTCCGGCAGCAGCTTGATCTCTCCTTCTTTGACTGCTTTTACTGCCGGTTTGATCATCTCATCCATTTTTACAAACCACTGCTGTTTGATCATCGGTTCTACCGTTGTTTTACAGCGGTCATGTGTTCCTACATTATGTGCATGAGGTACTACTTTCACCAAAAGTCCAAGTTCGTCTAAATCTTTGATCATAGCTTCTCTTGCTTCGTAGCGATCCATGCCCTGATACTTTCCACCATTTGCATTAATGGTCGCATCATCATTTAATACATTGATCTCCGGCAGGTTATGACGTTTTCCTACCTCAAAATCGTTCGGGTCATGAGCCGGTGTGATCTTTACGCATCCTGTTCCAAACTCTTTATCTACATAAGCATCTGCTACTACCGGGATTTCTCTTCCTACCAATGGGAGGATCAGTGTCTTACCGATCAGATCCTGATATCTCTCATCCTCCGGATTTACGGCAACTGCGGTATCGCCTAATAACGTTTCCGGACGTGTAGTTGCGATTTCAACGAATCTTCCTTCTTCTCCTTTTACCGGATAATTGATGTGCCAGAAAAATCCGTTCTGCTCCTCATGTTCTACTTCTGCATCAGAAATAGAAGTCTGACATACCGGGCACCAGTTAATGATACGGGAACCCTTATAAATATAGCCTTTATCAAATAATTTGATAAATACATCTTCTACGGCTTTTGAGCAGCCCTCATCCATGGTAAAACGCTCTCTGTCCCAGTCTGCAGAAGAACCCATTTTCTTTAACTGCTTTAAGATACGTCCGCCATATTCCTCTTTCCATTCCCAGGCTTTTTCTAAAAAGCCTTCTCTTCCGAGTTCATCTTTATCAATGCCCTGTTCTTTTAAAGACTCTATGACTTTGACTTCCGTTGCAATGGATGCATGGTCTGTTCCCGGCTGCCACAGTGCATTATAGCCCTGCATTCTCTTATAACGGATCAGAATATCCTGCATTGTATTATCCAATGCATGTCCCATGTGTAACTGACCTGTGATATTTGGTGGCGGCATCACAATTGTAAACGGCTTTTTACTGCGGTCTGCTTCCGCATGAAAATACTTGTTGTCTTCCCATTTTTTGTACAGACGATCCTCTATATCTTTCGGATCATATGTCTTTGCTAATTCTTTGCTCATCTTCTCTCTCCTTTTTATCAACCAAGCAGATAAGTCTGCTTTTTTCTCTAATAGAATCTAATGAAAATAGTCGTAACACGACTATTTTCCCGTGGATTAAAAAACGCCCTTTGCAATCTGCAAAGGGCGTTTTGTTACGCGGTACCACCTTATTTCGCCAATCTCTTCTTATCATGATTGGCAATCTCTCGGTCTTATAACGCAGACCAGACGTGAAAACCTACTTATCGTATCTCTTATATTTGCACCTCCTGCAAATCCATTTTTCCTACACTTTCAGTTCTCCGGTTCAAAAGCTACCTTCCACAACGCCTTCTTTAAACGGTCTTTCAGCCGATGAACCATTCTCTCTTTCAAGGGTTTGCTGTGTACTCCTCTTTCTCAACACCTTTTCAATATGTTTTATCTTATAGAGTTCTGCAAAAATTGTCAAGCATTTTCTTCGCCGTCTTCATCATCTACAATGGCTGCCGCTGCTCCTGCGACAGAAGATACCACGGCAATGACTGTTGCCACAATGACAAGCAGAACTATAATTCCCATAAAAATTAAAATATTGTTTCCTTCCAGCATATGCTCCTACCATACCTTTCTATACTTATCGTGAATATAGCTCACGCAATCATTTCATTGTTCTTTCATCATGTGAGCATGTTGACTTGCTTTTAATTATTATATCGTGAGCATGGCTCGCTCAATAATTTCGTCGCTCGTCAAGAGTGAGCAAGCTCCCTCTGACTCGCTTGCACTCATTATACCATAGCTTGCTCCCCTTGTATAGTTTCTATTCTTTCTGTCCGGTTTTCATCGGTATCTGTGCTAAGATAACTCCTGCAAAAATCAACACACAGCCAAAGATCTCCCGTGTACTCAATGCCTGTCCTAAAAGTACCCAGCCTGCCAATACGGAAAATACTGATTCAAAACTCATCAGCAATGACGCTATGGTTGGATTAAAATCCTTTTGTCCGACAATCTGTAAGGTATATCCCAAACCACAGGACAATACTCCGGCATATAATAGTGGCATCCATGCCTGTAGGATATTCCCGATGTCCGGTGTTTCAGTAAAGAACATGCAGATCCCTGAGAGGATTCCACAGACTAAAAATTGTATACAGGACAATCTGACACCATCGACCATTGGTGCAAAATGGTTTACTGTCCAGATATGAAATGGAAAAACCAGCGCACAAACTAAGACCCAGAGATCACCTTTTGATAGACTCAGTCCATCTTTGACACATAAAAGATAAAATCCTATAACTGCGATCACTACACTGACCCAGACATTCCAACTGCATTTTTTCTTTAAAAATATTCCAATAATCGGCACAAACACAATGTACAATGCCGTAATAAAACCTGCTTTTCCGGCAGAAGTATACTGTATTCCTATCTGCTGTGCATTCGTTGCCACAAAAAGGATGGCTCCGCAAAGAATACCACCAATCCAGAGTGTCTTACGGCTGCTTTTTACAGCCTCTTTTTCTTCACTGGTCTTAAACCGGTCAAAAAAGAAAATGCATGGCAATAATACCAGACTTCCGATCAGACAGCGAATGCCATTGAATGTAAACGGTTCTACATAATCCATACCGACACTCTGTGCCACAAATGCAACTCCCCAGACAAATGCTGCTAACAGCAATGCCGCGCTATTCTTCCATTTTATCTTCTGCATTTTATACTCCTCTTTTATTGCTATTTTGGTACTTATTTTTAATTCTGACGATTAGTATAGCAGACTTCTTTTAAAAAGTATAGAGCCAAAAAGGGCGCGTCCAACTTGGACACGCCCTTTCGCATATGCTATATCGTGAGTATAACCCACCTATATTTACGCTTTATCTACCTGTTTTGTAGCAATGATGTCTACGCCTGTTCCTGCAACATCTTTGATGATAACATCACCAATTTTAACTGGAGCTGGTACAGCAACACCCTTTAATGCACGACATACATCAAAGATTTTGCCTTTTGGAATATCTGATTTTGTTTTAACAGATACAGCATCAATTTTACCGCCTTCGCAGATTACAGTACTTGTAACAATTCTTGTAGGATTGGTTACTTCTTTTCTAGCGTAATCATCTCCACGTTTACAAGTATTTCCTGTTACATCCTTAACCTCGCCATTCTCCATGGTTACAGTAAGAGGACAACCCATCGGACATCCGATACATGTTAAATTAATTGTTTCCATTCTTACGCCTCCTCAAGTTTTACTGTAATGGTGTTCAGGCCATCAAATGCAGCCAACTGATCTTTCTTAAGAACAACGTTCTCCATCTCACCTGGTGCCATAACCTGTTTCTTTCTATGTAAGATACGCTCATCATTTAAGTAAACGCTTACATAGTGGTTTTTGTAAACATCACCAACACGGAATCTTACGATAGAATCGCCATCCATACGGTCAACATTTACTACACTAGGTACTGTGTAACGAACACCATCTGTTGCAACGATCTTAACGTCTGGTGTCTTAGTATCTCTGTTAATCTTGCCCTGAACATAATCAGCAGCAGATTTACCAGCCATAGCAGCCTCTTCAGATACGAAGTCTACTAAGTCATGTACATGAAGTACGTTACCACAAGCAAATACACCTTCGATATTTGTCTCTAAGCTCTCATTTACAACAGCTCCGGAAGTGATTGGGCTCATTTCGATGCCTGCTCCTCTGGAGATATCGTTCTCTGGGATAAGACCACAGGAAAGAAGTAATGTATCACATGGATAGTACTCTTCTGTTCCAGGGATAGGTCTTCTGTCAGGACCAACCTCTGCGATTGTGATTCCTTCTACTCTCTCTTTACCTTTGATATCGATTACGGTATGGCTCAATTTCAGCGGAATATCGTAGTCATTCAGACACTGAACGATGTTACGTTTTAATCCACCTGAGTATGGCATTAACTCAGCTACAACTTTAACTTTTGCACCTTCAAATGTCATACGTCTAGCCATGATAAGTCCAATATCACCGGATCCTAAGATAACAACTTCACGACCTGGCATGAAGCCTTCGATATTTACTAATCTCTGTGCAGTACCTGCAGAATAGATACCTGCCGGTCTGTAACCAGGAATGTTTAATGCACCTTTTGAACGCTCTCTACATCCCATAGCTAAGATAACTGCTTTTGCCTGAAGTTCGAACATTCCTTCTTCACGGTTCATTGCAGTAATTACTTTATCTGCGCTGATGTCCATAACCATAGTATTTAACTTGTACTCGATTCCAAGTTCTTCTACCTGATCAATGAAACGTCTAGCATACTCCGGTCCTGTTAACTCCTCTTTGAAGGTATGAAGACCGAAACCATTATGGATACACTGATTTAAGATACCACCTAACTCACGGTCACGCTCTAAAATCAGAATGCTCTCGATACCATTTCTTCTTGCTGATGCTGCTGCTGCTAAACCTGCAGGACCACCACCAATGATAATCACGTCATATGCTTTCATCTGTTCTTCCTCCTTATAATCTGTCTTTCGGGGTTCCAACGATGAACTTGGAATCGCGTCCAGATTTTCTAATTTCTGACTGATCTACGCCTAATTCTCTCGCAAGAATCTCAATCTGTCTTGGTGAACAGAAACCAGCCTGGCAACGTCCCATACCAGCGCGTGTACGACGTTTAATACCATCTAATGTAGTTGCACCTAATGGTCTATGGATTGCATCAAGGATTTCTCCTTCTGTAATCATTTCACAACGGCATACGATACTTCCATAAGCCGGATTCTCTTTAATCAAGGCATCTCTCTCTTCTTTTGTACAAGAGTTCAGATGTGTAACACCTTTTCTTGTTCCGTTGAAGGTCGGATCTTCCTGTAAGTTTAATTTATCCTTTAACATTCCTGCAACAAGAACTCCGATAGCCGGTGAGCTTGTCAGACCCGGAGACTCGATACCTGCAGCATCAAAGAATCCCGGTGCTTCATCTACTTCACCGATTACGAATTCATGGTTGTCCTCATGTGCACGAAGTCCTGCAAAGGAAGTGATAACCTGACGAATTGGTAAACCTTTTACAGTTGAACCAGCTTTGCTGATCAGCTCGTCGATTCCTTCCTGAGTAGTATTGGTTCCTTCTTTATTTTCAATATCAATAGCAGTTGGTCCTACGATTGTATTTCCATGGATTGTAGGTGATACTAATACACCTTTACCATATTTACCTGGTAACTGGAAGATTGTCTTATCTACGAAATCTCCTGTAACCTTGTCTAATAAGCAGTAATCACCACGTCTTGGTGTGATGTGGATCTTCTTAGAGCTCATCATGTTATGGAATACATCAGCGTATACACCTGCTGCATTTACAACACATTTTGTTGAGATTGCTCCATTGTTAGTTACTAACTCAAAGCCACCGTCTTTTTTAACGATATCTCTTACTTCTGTGTTAAATCTGAATTCAACACCGTTTGTAGCTGCATTTTCAGCCATAGCAATGTTTAATTCGAATGGGCAGACAATTCCACCTGTTGGTGCATATAATGCAGCAACAACATCGTCTGTTACGTTTGGCTCTAATGCCAATACTTCATCATGCTCTAAAATCTTTAATTCTTTTACACCGTTCTTAACTCCTCTTTCATAAAGAGCCTCTAAGTTTGGTCTGTCTTCTTCATGTAAGCAGATTACTAAAGATCCATTTTTTCTAAAGGAGAAATCAAGCTCTTTAGAAAGATCTTCCATCATTACATTACCTTTTACGTTCAAATCTGCCATAAGAGATCCGTTTTCAGCATCGAATCCGGCATGAACAATAGCGCTGTTTGCTTTTGATGTACCACAACATACATCTTCTGCTTTTTCTACTACGCAAGCATTTACCTGGTAACGTGATAACTCTCTAGCGATTGCACTACCAGATACCCCTGCTCCAATTATTACGACATCATACATGTGTCTGTTACTCCTTTCAGAAAAGATGAGCAACGCTCCATCCTAGGATGCAGCATTGCTCAAACTCTTTATTACTATCGTGTTACATATTCCCTATAGCTTATGCCCAAGGAACGATTGCGTAAAGACCTACTGCTAATAAAGCACCGATGATTGGTCCAAAGATCGGAACTACTAAACCATAAGCGAAGTTAGATGTTCCTTTGTTCTTAATCGGTAAGCATGCATGTGCAAGACGAGGTCCTAAGTCACGGGCTGGGTTCATAGCATATCCAGTTGTTCCACCGAAGGACATACCACATGCTAAGATGATTACATATACTGCAACGTTACCCTGAAGTCCGTTCATACCGCCAACCTGAGCCATACCTTTGATTGCGAATACTAATACGAATGTTGCAACTGCCTCTGATACAATGTTCCATCCTGTGCTTGGGATAGAAGGACCTGTGGAGAATACTCCAAGGATTGTTGCTGCATCTTCTTCTGCATCGAACTGTTTCTTAAATGTAAGCCATACAATCCAAGCACCTACGAATCCACCAGCGATCTGAGCTACGATATAACCTGGTACCATGTTCCAAGCGAAGCTTCCGTCAGCTGCTAAAGCGATTGTTAATGCTGGGTTGAATGATGCACCTGAAGCTGCACCAAAGATAAATGCTGGAATCATAACGGCTGCTGCCCATGCCATAGTAATCTGAACAGTTCCGCCGCCCTTCATTCCTGATTTGCTAAGGTTAACGTTTGCACAAACGCCATCACCTAACATAATTAACATCATAGTTCCTAAAAATTCTGCCAAATATGGTAACATAAATGTTTCCTCCTCTTTACCCTATTTTATTACTAGTCTTCTTTTGCCCAACCAAAGGAGCATTTAACTGCTTTCTTCCATCCTTTGATTCTTGTCTCACGCTCTTCAGCACTGATTGCTGGTGTGAAAGTACGATCAAGAGATGTGTTAGCAATAACGTCTTCTTTGTCTTTCCAGTAGCCAACAGCGATACCTGCTAAGTAAGCAGCACCCATAGCTGTTGTCTCTACACATGATGGGCGGTTTACAGGGCATCCACTGATGTCTGCCTGTGTCTGCATTAAGAAGTTGTTAGCACTTGCGCCACCGTCTACGTTTAATGCAGCAAGGTCGATTCCTGAATCAGCTTTCATAGCCTGTAATACATCGTTTACCTGATATGCTAAAGATTCAACTGTTGCACGAACGATGTGATATTTGTTACATCCACGTGTTAAACCAACGATAACTCCTCTAGCATACTGATCCCAATATGGAGCTCCTAAACCTGTGAAAGCAGGTACTACGTAGCATCCAGCGGTATCTTTTACTCTTGTTGCCATGTACTCTGAATCCGGAGCGGTATCTACAACTCTTAACTGGTCGCGTAACCACTGGATAGAAGCACCTGCAACGAATACAGAACCTTCTAATGCATAGTTTACTTTGCCGTCAAGTCCCCAAGCGATTGTTGTTACTAATCCGTTCTTAGAGAAGATTGGTTTTTCGCCAGTGTTCATAAGTAAGAAACATCCTGTTCCGTATGTATTCTTAGCTTCACCAGCTTTGTAACATGTCTGTCCGAATAATGCTGCCTGCTGGTCACCTGCAGCTCCACCAATTTTGATAGGACCACCAAATAAGCTTGGATCTGCCTCGCCGTATACACAGCTTGATGGTTTTGCTTCTGGAAGCATGCATTTAGGAATGTTCAGCTCTGCTAAGATTTCATCATCCCACTGTAATGTATTGATGTTGAATAACATTGTACGGGAAGCGTTTGAGTAATCTGTTACATGAACTTTTCCTTTTGTTAATTTCCAAATTAACCAAGTCTCTACTGTACCGAATAATAATTCGCCGGCTTCAGCTCTCTGTCTAGCACCCGGAACGTTCTCTAAGATCCATCTGATCTTTGTTCCTGAGAAGTAAGCATCGATAACAAGACCTGTTTTCTCTCTGATTTTGTCAACGAGTCCTTTGTCTTTTAAGCTATCGCAGTACTCAGCTGTTCTTCTACACTGCCATACGATTGCATGGTGTACAGGTTCGCCAGTAGCTTTATCCCATACGATTGTTGTTTCACGCTGATTTGTGATACCGATTGCTGCAATGTCTGTTGCTGTTGCGCCAACATTTTCCATTGCCTGTTTAGCAACCTCATACTGAGTTGCCCAAATCTCATCTGCATCATGCTCTACCCAGCCTGGTTTTGGGAAAAACTGTGTGAACTCTTTCTGAGCTACTGAGCACATCTCACCCTTCTCATTGAATAAGATACATCTGTTACTAGTTGTTCCGGCATCGAGTGCCATAACATATTTAGCCATTAAAAAAGCCCTCCTCCTTTTTTTGTTGTACTAATAATATCACATCAAAAACCAAAAGTAATCATACAAACATGTAAAATTGTACAAAAGCGACCGGTTTCTGTCTGGATTATTATATATTATGCATAGCAATTCTAAAACATGTCTTAATTTTTATTGTATTTTAAGCATAAAAACGGCTGTGTACAGGTTTTTTCCCCATACACAGCCTTGTTACTTCTTATAACTTATGCTTTTGCTGCTGACATTCCGTTACTGAATTTGAATTTTCCAAGCGTCCGGACTGCTACCGCAATCTGTTTACTGCGTTCTTCTGTCGTCATGTTTTTATTACTGGTTATAAAATCTAACAGATAATAAATGATGGATGTAGAAAAGAAATCTACCATAAACGCCCGTTCTTCACTGCGGATCCCCTTCATCTCACCTGAAGCTGACAGGAATCTGTCTACCTGCTCTGCAACGATTGCCTTTGTGCGGTCTGCCATCTGCTTCCACTCGATCTCGTTTGCTAGCTTTTTATAAAATGCACGATCTGCTTCCATGGTCTCCATCAGCTTTCGCAGCCACTCTTCAAAGGTAATGTCTCCGTCAACATCAATCTCTTCCATCAGTTCTCTGCAGCATATCCACTCGATAACTGCATATAAATCCTGAAAGTGATAATAAAAGCTCTGCCGTTTCATACCTGTCTCTTCCATAATATCCTGAACCGTTATCTTACGGATGGATTTCTGGCGCATCAGTTCTTTTACAGCAAGTGCGATTTTTTCCTTCGTATTACAGCACATTTTTAGTTCCCCCTGTCACGTTCCGCATATTTTACGCATCGTAAAACAAAAAACTATTTATTAACTCCGCTATTTATTATAGCACGTTATGGTTTGTTTTGAAGTCGAATTACCGTTCTTTCTGTCGATTTGTACAAATAGCGATATTGTTAAACTTTTAACCATCTTTTTTATGCCTTTTATCTAATTCTATTTTTCTGTTTTTGTACACTTTGCCTATTGTGTTGAAAAATTGGAACGTCAGGATATTGTGCATTCCATATTATGTCAATCATTCTCATGACACTTTTTTATTTTTGTCCAAAAATTTTACTTTTTGATGACGGTTCCGTCTTCTAAATCTGTTCCACTGCCCAATTTGGTGATCAGTACGGATTTTACTGCGGAATTGCCGATAAAGTCCAAAGCTGCCTCTACTTTCGGTTTCATCGTGCCTTCGCCAAACTGTCCTTCTTCCATGTATTTTTTCGCCTGGGCGGTTGTCATATGGTCTATCGGCTGTTCTGATGCCGTACCATATTCTAAGCAGATTTTTTCTACACCGGTTAAGATGACAAGCATATCAGCATCCACTGCCTCTGCCAGTTTTCCTGCCGCAAGGTCTTTTTCGATTACTGCGGAAGCTCCTTTTAAACGGTTTTCCTGTGCAAGTACCGGTATTCCACCGCCTCCACAGGCTATGACTACCTGATCTGCATCTGCCAATGCACGGATGGTATCTATCTCTACGATTTCCATTGGCTTTGGTGCCGCTACGATACGACGGTAGCCGCCTTCCACTTCTACCACATGATTTCCTTTTTTCTCTTCGGCCTCTGCCTCTTCTGCGGACATGATACGTCCTATGATCTTTGTCGGATGATAAAATGCATCATCATACGGATCTACCGTCATCTGTGTCAGCACGGTAGCTACCGGCTTATAGATTCCGCGGTTGAGCAGTTCGGTACGGATCGCATTCTGTAAGTCATATCCGATATATCCCTGACTCATGGCAGAGCAGACAGACATTGGTGTTGCCGTATACTCCGGATATATTTTGCAGAATTCGGACATTGCCGTATGGATCATTCCAACCTGTGGTCCGTTACTGTGTGAAATGATGATCTGATAGTCCTCTTTTACAAAATCTGCGATTGCTTTTGCCGTCTTTTTCGCTGCTGCCTGCTGTTCCGGCAATGTGGTTCCTAATGCATCATGTCCTAATGCAATAACGATTCTTTTTTTCTTCATGGGTTCCTCCCTATTTTTTCGCTGCACGCGTATTTTTTCTTAGAAATTATTTTCTATATTAACACATTTCCCGCATAAGAACAATAAGCAGCTCTTATAACGGGAAATGTAGGGAGAAATCATTTTTTGTTATTCAGACGGTCTTTTGCCGAGTTTTACCGTCAGTTCTTTTTCTTTGTAGGTACCATTGTCTGCTACCTGTACTTTGACTTTTACTTTTTTTCCTGCCTTATAGTATTTGAGTATTTCCTGCATATTTTCCATGGAGGTGACATCTTTTCCGTCAAATTCGGTCAGGATATCACCTTTTTGGATCCCTGCTTTTTCTGCTGCGGAACCCTCTGCTACTTTTGTGACATAGATTCCGTTTGGCATATTATAGGTATTGGCTACGTCATCCGTGATATCTGCACCGGAAATTCCAAGATATGCACTCTCGGATTCATCTACTGCCTCCCGGTTGATCAGATCATTGATGATCGGTTCTGCTTTTGACATCGGAATTGCATAACCCATTCCTTCAACTGCAGTGTCTGAATATTTTGCGGAGTTGATTCCTATGACCTGTCCCTCGACATTCAGTAATGCTCCACCACTGTTTCCAGGGTTGATGGCTGCATCTGTCTGGATCAGTCCATTGGTTACTGTTTCTCCTGATGTCTCATCCTCTAAGGTAACTCCACGGTTCAATGCACTGATCACTCCGGTAGTTACGGACTGGCCGTATCCTAATGCATTACCGATCGCAATTGCAGTATCTCCAACTTTGATGGAATCGGAATCACCAACGGTTGCTACTTTGATCGCTTTCATGGTATCTGAAGAGATATCGGATAATTTTACTGCAACGACTGCTAAGTCACTGGATGAATCCGTTCCTTTTACTTCTGCACTGACGGTCTGGTCATCGTAAAAGCAGACGGTTAATGTTGTGGCATCTGATACCACATGGTTATTTGTTACAATGTAAAGATATTGATCATCCTGACTGATGATAATTCCGGAACCTGCACTTTCTCCTTCGTAATTTTGAACTCTTCCGAAGAAATCACGATATTGCACTTCTGTCATATTGGTAATGGCTACGATAGATGGCATAACTTCATCTACAATTCCCGAAATATCAGAAGATGTGGTTGTACCGCTCTTTGTACTGGTCGTTGTTCCTGTTACTTTTGTTGTACTGACACTCTTCGTATCGGAGGTCTGTGCTTTGGAATTATTGTCAATTCCAAGTGCTTTCATTCCCGCATATCCGGTTCCGACAAATACACCGCCTGCCACCAGTCCAAAAACTAATGCCAGCGCCACGCATCTTACCATTTTTTGCTTAAAGCCACCACCATGAAACCATTTTTTCTTTTGTTTCGGTGTTTCATAATGCTGATAACTGCTTCCTGCCTGATTGTAACTGTGGCCGGTGTTGTCATCTGCTCGCCATGTAGTATTTTCATTTCCTCCATCTCTTATATAACTATAAGAATAGCTGGAGTTGTTTTCATTTCTATGATCCTGATTGTCCATAAGATTGCCTCCCTCATGTTTCTCTTTTTCTTTTCAGTTTATTTTTTGTTTATATTAAGGATTTTAGCTTGTTTTTGTGTCTACTATGTGAAAAAATGCTCAAGAGTTTGTGATGGATGTTTATATTTTGTGTTAAAAGAGTTAGGGATGATTACTATTCTATACAATATTCAACCACCCTTGTTTCAATGTCAGGGATTAAGTGGCTCTAAGCTCTCTGAAAAAGGGATTGGAATCGGACGAAACCGATGCAGATTCGCCTTCCTGGCTCAACTGCATCTTTTGCAGGCATCCGTGCCTGCAAATTTCTGTGTATGATCAGAGAGTTAAGTGCCACTAAATCCCGGACATAAGACAAGGGGGATGGATATTGTATGAATACCAACTGAACCTTGACTTTTAATACAAAAGGATTCGGCGGATAAATTCTTTTTCAGGTAGTGCAGAAAGAATGTTCGTGAAATTCTACTGCTTATGCTTCGTATCTTCTCTTATATTTTTTTTGCAATATGACACAATATTCGGGTTCGCTTTGTTTCTTATGGACGGAATCGTTAAGTTCTTAACACTCTGCTCCAGCACCAGAAATGTCCGTGCACGGATGCACGGAAAAGGTGTGACTGAGCCATGGATGGCGAATTCACACCGGTTTCGTCCGCAACCATCCCTTTTCCAGAGTGTTTAGAACTTTTGATTCCGGACATGAAAGCAAAGTGAACCCGAATATTGCCCGACTTTCCACGAAAAAAGAGAAGACACGCATGTCTTCTCTTCCAGTTTCTTCCTATTATATAGTTGTACCCTATACAGCTAACTTAACTTCTTACCTGTTTATTCTACCGTAACCGACTTTGCCAGGTTCCTTGGTTTATCAACATCGCATCCTTTTCCTACCGATACATAATAGCCAAAAAGCTGTAACGGTATGATCGCTAAGGAATTGGTAAAGTATTTATTGGTCAGTGGAATGTAGATCACATAATCCGCCGCCTTTTCTATATCGATATTGCCTTCGTTTGTAACTGCCATAACAAAGGCTCCACGGGTTTTTACCTCTACCATGTTGCTGACCGTCTTTTTATAAAGGTCTTCCTGGGTCGCAATCGCTACTACTAAGGTTCCATCCTCTATCAAAGAGATTGTTCCATGTTTTAATTCGCCTGCCGCATATGCTTCAGAATGTACATAGGATATTTCCTTTAATTTTAAGGAGCCTTCCATGGAAATCGCATAGTCGATGCCTCTTCCGATAAAGAACACATCTTTTGCTGCGATATAACGGTTTGCAAATTTCTGTATTTTTGTCTGGTTCGATAAGAGCAGTTCTATCTGATCCGGAAGTTTTTTCAGATCTCCTAAGTATTCCTCTACTTCCTGATCTGTAATCCTGCCTCTTGCCACTGCAAATTTGATTGCTAACAGGTACTGTGCGATCAACTGTGCACTGTAAGCTTTGGTTGTTGCAACTGCAATTTCCGGTCCTGCCCAGGTATACATGACTTTGTCTGCCTCTCTTGCGATGGAACTTCCAATGACATTGACAATTCCAAGTGTCTTGATCCCCTGCTCTTTTGCTTCTCGTAAAGCTGCTAAGGAATCAGCTGTCTCTCCGGACTGGCTGATGATAATAACCAAATCATTTGCATCTAAGATCGGATTCCGATAGCGGAACTCGGACGCCAAGTCTACTTCTACCGGGATTCTTGCCATTCCCTCAAACACATATTTTGCCGTAACTCCGGTATGGTACGCCGAACCACAGGCTACGATATGAATCCGGTTGATGGCACGGATCTCCTCATCGGTCATGCCCAATTCTTCAATCTCTATTTTTCCATCTTTGATCCTTGGGCTTAAGGTATCACGCACGGTCTTTGGCTGCTCATACATTTCTTTGAGCATAAAATGCTCATAGCCGCCTTTTTCCGCTGCGTTGACATCCCACTCGATCATCTTGCTTTCTTTTTGGATCGGTTCTCCATCCACATTATAGAATTCAATGGCATCTTTTTTCAAGCATGCAATCTCTTCATTCTGAATGAAAAATACCTCTCTCGTATATTTGAGTACTGCCGGAACATCGGATGCGATCAGGTTTCCGTCCGTTCCCTTTCCGACGATCAACGGACTGTCTTTTCGCACGGAATATACGGTATCCGGATAGTCCGAGAAAATAATGCCCAATGCATAGGAGCCTTCTACCCTGTGCATGACTTTCGTGATGGCTTCTAACGGGTTGCCTTTGTAATAATAATCTAATAACTGTGCTAAAACTTCCGTATCAGTTTCTGAAATGAAACGATACCCCTTTTCTAAAAGCATATTTTTTAATTTCAGGTAATTCTCTATAATTCCGTTGTGAACAACCGCAATGGTCTGATCGGTATTGCAATGCGGATGTGCATTGACATCGGATGGTTCTCCGTGTGTTGCCCAACGGGTATGACCGATTCCAATATGACCCGGAAGCATGGTTCCATCATGTGTCAGTTCACTTAACACCTTTAATCTCCCGGTTGCTTTTTTTACATGGATTTTTTCTCCATCGAATACTGCCATTCCTGCTGAATCATAACCACGGTATTCCAGCTTTGACAGCCCCTCTAATAAAATCGGTGCTGCCTGGCTTTCTCCTACATATCCTACAATTCCACACATACAAAATTCCTCCATATGTTGTTTTCACTACCTGCAAAAAAGTTCTTACTGTATTTTTACTGCTTCTGTCTCTTTTGTATAACCGGTATCGTTAATAATCTGTTTGCTTTTTTCTTTTACACTGTCGGTCGGAGTATATGTGTCCGAACCAAACAGGTATTCATGCAGCTCGATAACGTTTGTCTCTAAATCCAACGGAATGACACAATCGCCGCGTTTGCCCATGTTTTTGGTCTTCAACTCAAATGGGAATCCTGAGTTGTCTACCATTTTGTAGCTTAATGCATGACTTGCTAAGGATAACATCTGTTTTGGTGTGATGTTAGTGCTGATATCATCAAACACTTCATCAATGACATTATTGATGGTTGTGACGCCTGATTTCTGAACCTTTGTTATCATTGCCTCAATAACGGTTCTCTGACGTTCGGTTCTCTTATAGTCATCTCCTGCCAGCTTACGGATTCGTGCATATGCTGTAGCCTGTACACCATTTAAATGAAGTACTCCGGAACCGCTTAAGGTTGTATTTTTCTTTCCGGTTACCTGTGCAACTTCTCCGGAATATTCGTTGATCTTTGCAACTTCCTGTGGAGTAACATCAATGTCGACTCCTCCGATCAGGTCGATGGTTTCTACCAGTGCATTAAAGTCAACGGCCACATATTTTGTGATCTTTAAGTCTAAGTTTGTATTCAGGGCTTCGATTGCCTGCTTTGGGCCGCCTCTCTGGTACGCAGAGTTCATTTTTGCATAACTATCATCTTTTACATTCAGATAAGTATCACGGTATACGGATACCAGTTTGACTTCTTTAGAATCATTGTTGATACTTGCAAGCATGATCGTATCAGAGTTACCGGATTCATAAGTTCCATTGTCACGGTTGTCCAGTCCGAACAATGCAATGACCGTATATTTTCCCATGACTTCATCGGTACTATCGTCTAGATCATTCATTAAGATATCATCCTCATCCAGCTTATTATAGTCAATTTTTTCTAATTTCAGCCAGACAAAAACTGCTGCTAACAGTATTAACAGTATTACAATCTCAACAATAAACATTACTTTTCTGCGTTTTGCACGCTGTTTTTTTGTTGTTTTCTTTTTTTTCTTTGTATCTCCCATTTTCTCACCTTATTTTTTAATTATTTTTGCTTATCATACAGGAACTGTGAATAAAATACAATTATTTTTTTCTTAATTTTTCTTTTTATGCAAACACTCATGTATGTACAGCCAGCTTTTGGAGTATTCCTCCCGTTCCTCTTTTGTCATGTTAAAATATTCTTCCATCGACAATTTAATGGGCTGCATCTGTACTTCGTTCTCACATCGGTAGCAGATGACTTCCTTCCTTCTGGATGCCTCTCGGAACTGTCCGCATTCCGGGCAGATATAAATCTTCATAGCATGTTCCCTCCCTGACTTATGTCTGAACTGTGATAAATACGCCGTTACCCTGTACCTCTATGGCACCGGAATCCGCAGGTATGAAAAAACTTTCGCCTTTTTTTCCTGTTTTTTCCTCTCCGGCAACCCGTAACTTCATACAGCCTTCCATAATGGTTAACGTTACAAATGAATCTTTGCAGTTCTCTATCTTTAACTCTTCCTGACACTCATATCTTACTGCCGTAAAATAATCGCATCGTCCAAGGATTGTTTTCTCCTGTCCTGTCTTTACCGGTATGGAAACTTCTTTTTTCTTTAAGTTGCTGACTTCGATCGCTTCCGCAATGTGCAGCTTTCTAGGATTTCCATCCGCATCCCTTCTGTCGTAGTCATAGACCCGGAAAGTACAGTTTGAATTCTGTTGAATCTCATAGATAACAATTCCTGCTCCAATTGCATGAATCGTCCCCGCCTCCACTAAGAAATAATCTCCTTTGTGCACCGGCACCTTGTTGAGAACCTCTAATACCGTATTTTCTTCGATACGTCTTTTAAATTCTTCTTTTGTCATGTCCCGATTGACACCAAAATAGATAAAAGCATCATCGTCACATTCTACAATATACCAAAGCTCTGTCTTTCCATTGTCCATCCCGGCCGCTTTTGCATAGGCATCATCCGGATGTACCTGAATCGACAGCTTCTGTTTTGCATCTATAAATTTGCACAGGATCGGAAATGAAGCATATCGGCTTCCCTGCTCTCCTAAAATGGCTTCTCTGTGTTCTGCGATATAATCCTCTAACGGCATTCCCTCCTGTTCGCCTTCGGCTATAAAAGACGGTCCGTCAGGATGGCAGGAAATTTCCCAGCTCTCTGCCACTTTTTCACAGGTACTGCTCTTTCCGTAATCCTCTCTTAACTTTGTGCCTCCCCAAAGATAATCCTTATAGGAGGGAGCAAGTTTTATGATCTTCTCCATACTTCTTCCTTCTATTATATTGCTTGTATTTCTTTTCTGAAATTTCCTAAAAATGGTGAGGATGCCTGTGACAACACCCTCACCCCACTGCTATTTAAACTTTTTCATCAGTGCATCCTCAAGCTCCTGTAACTGCTCTTTGGAACTCTCAAGACTGTCACCTTTTACTCCAAAATAAAATTTGATTTTTGGTTCTGTTCCGGACGGACGAACGCAGCACCATGCACCATCACTTAATTCGTAATACAGTACATTGGAATTCGGAAGTCCGGTGGCCTCTGTCTTTCCTGTTGCTAGATCGGTTCTGGTATCCGCCTTATAATCACGGACTGCCTGCACTTTGAATCTTCCAAATTCTGATGGCGGTTCTTTTCTTACCTTGTCCATCATATCCCGGATCTGCTGTGCTCCATCGATTCCCTTTAAGGTGATCGTGGCAAGTCCTTCCTTATAATAACCGTATTTTTCATACATATCAAGCATTGCATCCCAAAGTGTCTTTCCTTTGGATTTGCAATAAGCCGCTACTTCACAGAGCATCATGACTGCAACGCAGGCATCTTTATCTCTTGCATAGGTTCCTGCAAGACATCCGTAGCTCTCTTCTAAGCCAAATACATAGTGATATGTGTTCTGTTCTTCAAACCACTTGATCTGTTCTCCGATAAATTTAAATCCGGTCAGTACTTCGATCAGATGAACACCATATGCTTTTGCGATTGCCTTTGCCATGTCGGTGGTTACAATCGTCTCTACCAATGCAGGTTTTTCCGGCATGGTACCATTCTCGGTACGTTCTCTTAAGATGTATTCTGCGATCAGCATACCGGACATGTTTCCCGTAAAAGAAATGTAGCCGCCGTTTACGGTATCTTTACAGTATACACCGAGACGGTCTGCATCCGGATCTGTTGCTAAGACAATATCTGCATCTTTTTCTTTTGCTAACTTTAATGCTAACTCAAATGCTTTTGGATCTTCCGGGTTCGGATAGGATACCGTTGGGAAATTACCATCCGGTTTTTCCTGTTCCGGTACGACATAAACCTGTTCAAATCCTAACTCTTTTAATACTCTTCGCACCGGAAGATTTCCTGTTCCGTGAAGCGGTGTGTATACAATTCGGATATCTTTTGCCATCGCTTTGATGATCTCCGGATGGATACTCTGTTTTTTCAATTTCTCCATATAGCGGTCATCTAAGGATGCATCGATCACATGGAAAAGTCCTGCTTTGACTGCTTCTTCTTTTTCCATCGTCTTTACACTGGAGAACTCTGTAACCTTTGCAACTTCTGCTAAGATGTTCTTATCGTGTGGTGGTGTGATCTGCGCACCATCTTCCCAGTATACTTTATATCCGTTATATTCACGCGGATTGTGGCTTGCCGTGATGACAATTCCAGCTATGCAATGCAGTTCCCTCACTGCAAAGGACAATTCCGGTGTCGGACGCAGACTGTCAAAAATGTAGGTCTTGATTCCGTTTGCATTTAAGCAGAGTGCTGCTTCTGTTGCAAATTCCGTAGACATTCTTCTGGAGTCATATGCGATTGCCACACCCTTTTCCTGTCCGTTCTGGCTCAGGACATAATTTGCAAGTCCCTGTGTTGCCTGACGCACGGTATAGATGTTCATGCGGTTTGTTCCGGCTCCGATCACTCCACGCAGTCCGCCTGTTCCAAATTCTAACTGACGGTAAAATCTGTCTTCTATCTCTTCTTTATTGTTCTCTATCGCTTTCAGTTCAGCTTTGGTCGCATCATCAAAATAAGGATCACTGCACCACTGCTGATATATTTTCATATAATCCATTTATTTTACCTCTTTACGCCAATAATCTAATGTCTCTTCTATCGTACGCTCTAATGGAATCCCCCGTTTCCAGCCGGTACACTCCACCAGCTTATGGATATCTGCCTCTATGATTGGCACATCGACCGGTCTTAATTTTTCCGGGTCTACCTCTACCTTGATATCTGCTTTGGATAATGAGATGATCGTATCTAAAATCTGCTGAATGGAAACAGCATGTCCACTTCCGACATTGTATGTCTCTCCTGCCTTTCCATGCTCCATAATCAATGCATAGGCACGAATGACATCTCTGACATCCGTAAAATCTCTCTTGGCACTCAGATTTCCAACCCGCATGACAGGCTCTCTTTTTCCGGCTTCAATCTCTGCTGCCTGTTGACAGAAGTCTGCTACGACAAACATCGGTGTCTGGTTTGGTCCGATATGGTTAAATGCCCGGACCATCATCACATCTAATCCGTAAGCATCCGCATAGATTTTTCCAAGCATATTCTGGCATGCTTTCGTTGCCGCATAGATGTTGCCCGGTCTGCTGCAGTTATCTTCTTTAATCGGTGTCTCCTGTGGCAGAATGTGTCCGTATTCCTCACCGGAACCGATCAGTAACATTCTTGCTTTGATGCCGGATTCCCGAAATGCTTCTAATACATTCGAGCCGCCCTTGACGTTTACGTCGATCGTCAGCGCCGGATTCTTCCAGGAAACACTGACAGAGCTCTGGGCTGCTAAGTGAAAGATCCAGTCCGGCTGTTCTGCCTTAAAAAGCCCGGTAATGTCATCTTTTTTTAAAATGTCCAGATCACATACTTTGACATTCTCTGCCTCTATCTGCTCCTGCGGCATCTTTGTAACCGTAACTTCCATATGAAGTTCTTCTTTTAAATAACGCATCAGGTAAGCACCTACAAAGCCTGCTCCACCTATAATCAATGCTTTCATATTTTCGTCCCTATTAAATATTCCGGATTTTAATTTCTTCTTCTACAAGAGCCATGTCATTTTTCACCATACGCTCTACTAATTCCGGGAATGCGATTTCACGTTTCCAGCCAAGTGTTGTCTCTGCTTTTTTCGGATCTCCGATTAAAAGTTCTACTTCTGCCGGGCGGAAGAATTTTGGATTGACTTTGACTAAAACTTTTCCGGTTGCTTTGTCTTTTCCGATCTCGTCTACGCCGCTTCCTTCCCATGCAATCTCGATTCCTGCCTGTGCAAATGCTGTCTCTACAAATTCACGGACGGTTCTTGTCTCGTTGGTTGCGATCACATAATCATCTGCCTCTTCCTGCTGAAGCATTAACCACATTGCTCTGACGTAGTCTTTTGAATGACCCCAGTCACGCTTTGCATCCATGTTTCCAAGCTCTATATGATCCTGTACACCATGTTTAATTCTTGCTACTGCATCTGTGATCTTACGGGTTACAAATTCTTTTCCTCTTCTCTCACTCTCATGGTTGAATAAGATTCCGCTGCATGCATACAGTCCGTAACTCTCACGGTAGTTCTTTGTAATCCAGTGTCCGTAAAGTTTTGCTACTCCGTATGGACTTCTCGGATAGAACGGTGTGGTCTCTTTCTGTGGGATCTCCTGTACTTTTCCAAACATTTCGGAAGTAGATGCCTGATAGAAACGGCAGCTTGGTTTTACGGTACGGATCGCTTCTAACATATTGGTAACACCTAATGCATCGATCTCTGCTGTTCCGATCGGTGTATCCCAGGAAGTTGCAACGAATGACTGTGCTGCTAAATTGTATACTTCATCTGCCTGAGAAATCTTCATTGCAGAAATCAATGAGATTGGGTCTGTCATATCTGCATAGATAAAATTGATCTTGTCTTTGATATGGTCTACATTTCCGTAATCTACGACACTCTTTCTTCTCATAATTCCGTAGACATTGTAACCTTTTTCTAATAACAGTTCTGCTAAGTATGAACCATCCTGTCCTGTGATTCCTGTAATTAATGCGTTTTTCATGTTCATTCTCCTTATTTTTCTTCCTTTGAAGCTTTTTACCTTTCGTATTTAGATATACTCATCACGATTGCAGATCTTTAAGTTTTCGAGTACCTTCTTGATATCTCCGGCACTGTTTTTGTTGCAGATCAGGGTTGCATCCTCTGTATCTACAATGATCAGATCTTCGATTCCAACCGTGGCGATCAGCTTCTGACTTCCCTCTATAATATTATTTTTGCTGTTTATAGTAATAATATTACCATTTACTACATTTCCGTTTTCGTTGGATTTTTTGATTCTTCCAACTGCTAACCAGGAACCGACATCGTCCCATCCGAATACTCCCGGCAGGATATAGATATTGGATGCCTTTTCCATAATGCCATAGTCGATGGACTCTGACTGGAAAGTAGGGAAAATATTTTCAAGTACAATATCTTCTTCCGGTGTTCCGATGGCATCTTTGATCTTCATCAGTCCCTCATAGGTAGAACCCATATATTTTTTCAGATTATCTAAGATCGTGGAAATCTTCCAGACAAACATTCCACTGTTCCAGAGGTATTCCTCTGTTGCTAAGTATTCTTTTGCAACCTCTAAACTCGGTTTTTCTACAAAACGTTCTACTTCGTATGCCTGACCGTCTGTCTTATCAGGATTGAACTTGATGTAGCCGTAACCGGTCTCCGGATAGTCCGGGGTGATTCCGATCGTTACCAGATTCGCACCCTTTTCTGCTACCGCACAACCCTCAGACAGTGTGTTGACAAACATGGTATTGTATTTGATCAGATGGTCTGATGGCAATACCATCATCAATGCATCCTCATATTTTTTTGCTATGTGTATTGCACCTAATCCGATACATGGTGCCGTATTTCTGCCGATTGGTTCGCAAAGGATATTCTCCTCCGGGATTCCCGGAAGCTGTTCTAATACAAGCGGCTTGTAATCTTTGTTTGTTGCAATATAGATGTCTTCTAATTCTACCAGTGGCCGGATTCTCTCTACCGTAAGCTGTATCATAGTCTTTCCATCATCCGTCAGAGACAAAAACTGTTTCGGCATGTGTTTTCTGCTTCTTGGCCAGAAACGTTCTCCTCTTCCTCCCGCCATGATCAAGGCTGTCTTTTTCATGTATCAGTCCTCCTGTTTGTATTTTTAGAATTATTTCTTTTTTGATTTTTTTAATAAGGATACCAGATTTATGCGGATCAGCATAAACAACGTAACGATATAGCCTCTGATAAATTTCAAAAGCTGACGCTTGGATTCTCCGTACATCCGTTTATTAAATGTGATCGGTGTCTCGCCTATTTTTAATTTCTTTCCCTGTTCACGCTTATTGATCTTCATCCGCAGGATGACCTCCTGCAGCACATCGTAATTATTGCGTGTCAGTGTTACCGCTTTGATCTGCTTTGCATCATACATCCGGTAACTTGTGGAAATGTCTTTTGCCCGGATGCCCAGACAAAGACGCATGGTTGTATTAAGAATCTTTGACATAATATAGGAAGTCTTGGAATCATTGGACACTCCGCCTTTCGTATATCTTGAACCTATGACAATGTCATAACCTCCTCTGTCAAACATTCTGCTGATATCTGCAATATTTTTCGGATTGTGGGAACCATCGGCATCTAACACTAACATGCGTTTTTTTGTTACATATTTGATACCGGTACGGAACGCTCCTGCATATCCCGGCTCTTCCTGCGGATAATACAGGGTATTATTTTTCTCACATACCTCTTTGGTGTTGTCTAATGGTTTTGCAGAATCAATTACTATAACTTCGTAATCGTCCTTTAATTTTTCCATCACTTTATGAATCTGTGGCAATAAAATTTTCAGATTCTCGGCTTCTTTATACGCCAATAACACCACGCTGGTCGACATAATTCTTCTCCATTTCTCCTTTTAATCTCTCATATATAAGTCTCTGGTGTAGACTTTTTCAAATACATCTTCTAATTCGTCTGTAAAACGGTTTGCTACAATGACATCACATTCCTGCTTAAATGCGTCCAAATCATGTGTCACACGGCTTCCATAGAATTTCTCTTCGTTCAGTGTCGGTTCATATACTACGACTTCTACGCCTTTGGCTTTGATACGCTTCATGACACCCTGTATGGATGACTGGCGGAAGTTATCGGAATTGGATTTCATGGTCAGACGGTATACACCGACTTTGACATCGGATTTTTCCGGAAATCCTGCTTTTTCTAAAATTCTCTCTGCTACGAAATCTTTTCTGGTACGGTTGGCATCTACGATCGCCTCGATGATGTTCTCCGGCACGTCCTGATAATTAGCCAATAACTGTTTGGTGTCTTTTGGCAGACAGTATCCACCGTAACCAAAGGACGGATTGTTATAATGGGAACCGATTCTTGGATCAAGTCCCACGCCGTCAATGATCTGCTTGGTATTGAGCCCATGCACCTCTGCATAAGTATCTAACTCGTTGAAAAAGCTTACGCGCAGTGCTAAATAAGTATTCGCAAATAATTTTACTGCCTCTGCCTCTGTCGTATCCGTAAACAGCATCGGAATGTCTTTTTTGATCGCACCTTCTGCTATCAGTTCTGCGAACTTTCCTGCTGCCTTACAGAGTCTTTCATCATCCTGTGGTGCACCCACAATAATTCTGGACGGATAAAGGTTGTCATAAAGTGCCCGTCCCTCTCTTAAAAATTCCGGTGCAAAAATGATGTTCTCACAGTTGAATTTTGCACGCACATTTTTTGTATATCCTACCGGAACTGTAGATTTGATGACCATGATCGCATCCGGATTGATATCCATAACGGTTTCAATGACCTGCTCTACCGAACTGGTATCAAAATAATTTTTCTTCTCATCATAATTCGTTGGTGTTGCTATTACTACAAATTCTGCATCTGTATACGCTTCTTTTGCATCCAGGGTTGCTGTCAGGGAAAGTTCTTTTTCCGCTAAATATTCTTCAATCTCCTTGTCTACGATCGGAGACTTCTTATTATTAATCATTGCCACTTTTTCCGGTATAATATCTACGGCATATACATCATTATGCTGTGCCAGTAATACGGAAATTGACAATCCCACATATCCTGTTCCTGCTACTGCAATCTTCATATTATTTTCCTCACATTGACTATTTTTATCTATTTTCCCTAGTTTGTTCATAATAACTAACTAATTGTAACACAAAATATTGGTAATGTCTAATCATTACTTTATAATATTCTTAATTGATTCTTAATTTCTAATACCGTTTCATGTTCCTGATCATTCTAACCAGATTATAGCCATAACCCTTGGCTGCTGCCCATCCTTTACCGGTTGGACTATCCGGGATTCCAAGCCATTGTACATATGGTGCGCATCCTCTGGCAACGTATTTAAAACGATTATCTACACATGCCTGATTTAATGGTTCTGTTGAAGCATATGCTTTCAGGTGCTGCACCTGTGCACGGATTCCGGTTCGGACATCAGGAAAGACATTTCCGGCAACTCCACCGCCGGTTGCCCCAAGTCCGCCAAAATTGCATTGATCAGCATGTACATCACCACCAAATTGCAAAAATCCGGTTTCTAAACATATCTGTGCAAAAAGTACCTCTGCACGTACCCCTTCTGCTGTTGCCTCTTCCATGACGATCTGACAGAACTCATCTATGCCGGCTGCGCCTTTCGATGCATATACATCTGATGGGAAAGTCTTTCCCGAACTTCTGTAATATGCCGCCATCTGGGCCGTATTCACACTTGAAATACCCATAATCTTATAGCCGGTTGTTACAGACGCACTCTCTGAATAGGAACCATATTCTTTACTTCCTCCGGAATTTCTCACGGCTCTAACCTGATAATAGTAAGTACTTCCCACCGAAGCTACTGTTTTATCCCGATACTGCTGCCCACTGACCGTTGCCACTACTTTATATCCACTATTTTTTGAAGTACTTTTTTTGATCTGATACTGCTGTACTCCACTGACTCCCGTCCATGTAACCACAGCTTCTTCTCCACTGATCGCAGCATGAACTCCCTGCACTCGTTTTATAGTCTTAGCTGACTTGATCCCACTCATCGAACTTTTTCCATTGACTGTTCCGGCCAGCTTATATGCTCTGATCTTATAATAATAAGTTTTTCCTTCTGTGCGATTAGTATCCTTGCAACTTGTTTTTGAGGTACCTTTTATTTTTTTGTATCCACTATTCTTATTTGTACTACGATAAAGCTCATAATAATTGGCTCCGGCTGTTTTGTTCCATTGAATTTCTAATTTTGTACTCGATAAAGAACGAATGGCAATAATTCCTGCTTTCTGTAAAGCACGGCAGGATCTGACTCCTGAATAGGAACTGTAACCTTTGACTCCCTTTTTCTTTTGAACTACGCGGACTTTATAATAATATGTGGTACCTGCCGAAAGTTTTGTATCCAGATAAGTGGCAGAGGATACCTCTGCCACTTTCTTGTATGTTCCCTTTTTAGTTGTAGAACGGAAAATCTGATAACCGGATGCATTTTTGACCGGTTTTATTCTCAACTTAATCTGTGAACTATTGTGCGAATATACTTCATTGATAATTGTCGCCGCAATTGTTTTTCCCGAAACTTCTTCGGAATAAGAACTGTAACCTTTTATTTTTCCTGTCTTATTAACTGCACGAACTTTATAGTAATATTCCGTTCCCTGTGTTAACGCCCCATCAATGTAAGAATTTTCTTTTACGGTTGCCACATAATCATATGTTCCATCCTTTGATGTGCTTCTATATAATTGATAATAGTTTGCACTCTTCACAGTGTCCCAGTCTATTTGCAGCTGTTCACCACTATAAGATGCAACGGAACGAATAACCGGTACATTCAATACTCTGGCACTCTTTTTTGCACTATAATTACTATAACTGTATACTCCATCTGCTACTTTTCTGACTGCACGGACTTTATAATAGTAAGTCTTTCCTTCTGTGCGGCTTCCATTTGTATAGGATAAGGATGTTGTTTCCTTTACTTTCTTATAAGTACCATTTTTACTTGTGCTTCGGTACACCTGATAATATCTGGCTCCCGGTACTGACTTCCATGCCACTTTCAGCTTTCCTGAGTCTACTGCTTTCACATAACTGATCGTAGGCTTTTGTAATGATATACCTGATACGGACTTTCCATAACTTCCATATCCCTGTCCATTCATTGGTCTCACTTTATAGGAATACTTTACGCCTGCCTGCGCAGAACCATCTACAAAATAATCTTTATCTCCTGTAACTGCAATCTGCTGATAACTGCTTGAACCGGATTGTTTTCTGGTAACAGCATATTGGGTTGCTCCGAGAGCTTTCTCCCATTTTACGGTTACACCGCCGGATGTTCTGGATTTTACATAAAGAGCATTTACTCTGCCAAGCGGTACTCCTGTTTTTACCTCACTATACTTACTATACTGATTCTTTCCTTTAATAGAACGCACCTTATAGTAATAGGTCTTTCCTACCACACGATAATTATCTTTATATGTACTTGTGCCTGCACTTACAGTTGCTATTTTCTTATATCCTCCCTCTAAACGTGTGCTGCGATATACCTCATAGCCCTGAGAAGCACTTGCACGCCAGCTGATCTGAAGTACGCTTTCCCCTTTTGGACGTATACTTGTAATGACCGGTGTTTCTGTTTTTTTACTTAAACCATAATAATTTGCAATTCCTGTAGCATCGGCAATACCAAATCTTTTTAATTTTTCATCACTGTTCAGGTAAGTTGCTGCATCTGAAGTATCGATATATGCATGCTCAATTAAAATTGCAGGGATTCCTGCTAACTTACTTCTTCTGATAACGCCTAAATAATCAGCGAGACTACCATCCGGATAAAGTGTATTATCCTCTGAGTTATGAATCTTTAATCCTCTGTCATGTTCTCTAATGCCTAATTCTAATATTTTATTTAAGATCTTCTGTGCAAGATCATGTCCGACTGTCCCGAGATCTGAGCGGTAATTTTGATTTGGATAAAAAATCTCAGCACCGTTTCCGCCTCCTGCATTGATATGCATACTTACATAAACATTTGCGCCGACGCTTTGTGCATACTCTACTCTTTTTGCATTACATTCTACGGAGCTGACAGCACTTCCTCCATTTGCACAAGCTCCTCCCTGACGTGTCATATATACAGTTACCCCACTGTATTTGCTGAGTTCTTCTTTACAATACTGTGCTATTTTGAGGGTTAACTGTTCTTCCGCTAAACCATTTGCTCTTGCCCCTGCATGCGTATCATCATGTCCCGGATCCAATACTACTACAATATTTCTTTTAGCTCCTCTGATCGCTGCTGCATCCGTACCGTTTTGCAGTACTGTCTCTTCCTGTGCATTCTGGATCGCATCCTGGATACTGTCTTCTGCCTGGGCAGTACCATTGGCATCCATTGTAACAACATCTACATCCACCGGAGCATCCTCTACAACAACACTGTCCGGATTCGTAGTAACTGCTGTATTGACACCGAAGATCATATCCATTCCCGCATCTTTAAACACCAGTTCCTGCTGTACTCCTGCCACCTGATAAGACACACTGGTTACACGATAGCTTCCTGTCTCGGAGCCTTCCGGAAATTCCATGGAAAACAAGACTGCATCCTGACTGATCTTCTCTGCCTGAACCTGATAAGTCGTTCCGGTTGTTTCATTTATGTAGTTCAAAACCGCACTCTCAATAACCGTTGTTTCATCACCAATGCTCAAGAGGATTTTCTGGGTATCCGGTGTTTCTATCATTGGTTTGTCGATAACAGCATAATTTAAAAGTGCTTTCTGTTCTTCTGTATTTTCTACACTTTCTGTGGTTTCTGCATTTTCTGTGGTTTCTGCATTTTCTGTGGTCTCTGCCACATCATTTCCATTTTCCTGCTGCTCTTCTTTTGTCTCTACAGGAGCAGATGTTGCATGTACATAAGGTGCATCCATACTTCCTATCATGCACACGCATAAAAAACCTGCCAAAAATCTTTTCATTCGCATTTTTTTCTCTCCTTTTCTTTTTATCTGGTTTTGACTTTGAGCGTAGATGAATATGTACCTGACGCAGTCGTCTTACCATTTTGTTTATAGGCTCTTACTTTATATTTGTAGTTCTTTTTAGATTTCAACTTTTTGTTTGTATAAGTTGTTGTATTTCTTTTTGTAATAACCTTAACTTTTTCCCATTTCTTTTTTCCTGTATGGTAACGGTAGATCTGGTATCCACTCGCACCGGAAACTTTCTTCCATTTTAATTTAATGCTTGTCTTTGTTCGCTTCTCTGTTTTTAACTTCTTAACCTGCGTCGGTTTTGTTGCAGTAAACAGTACCTCTGAATAATCTCCGTAAACCGTCCCTGTTCCCGTAGTACGGTATGCCCGAATCTTATATTTGTAAGACTTCGCAGATTTTAAGCTCTTGTTCTGGTAAGATGTTGTCTTAGATGACAGGGTCTTTATTTTGACATAACGCTTTTTGTTTGAATCATAACGATATATCTGATATCCTGCTGCTCCATTTACCGGATTCCATTTCATTTTTATCGACTGTGTTCCAAGAGAACTGTTCTTCAGTTTTTTTACCCGATCCAGACCTATCGTAAAAGATGCGGTCATGGTTCCTTTATAATTTCCCCGGAAAGTCAGCAGTGCATAATGAGTACCCGGATTCTTCCTATCCCCCTGCCACGTTACCGTGTAATCAGATGGCGAAACTGTTGTCCCTGCTTTATCCAAAACTCTGATCGACGGTTCTTTAACGGTTCCGTCGCAAAGGTATGCCGCATTTTCTAAAATCACCTGATCTGGTGCCGATATGCTGATATTACTAAGTATTTCTGTACAATCCGCACATTGTACCTGTATATTTCCTTCCTGCCCCAGTGAAGCGTCTGCCGGTGTCACCTTTGTCTCTGTTTGAGCATGCAGACAATCTTTCTTTTTTGAAAATGCCTTTATTCTGGCACATACCTGCAGCTTATTTAGATCATACCAACCGGATTCCGTCGTCACATAGCTCTGTCCTGCAGACGTCTGACTGACAAAAGATATCCAGTTTTCATTCGGATAGGATTTATCTACAGAAACTTTTATTCCATCCCCGGAATCTTTTGAGAGCGTATATACAATGGAAAATGTATGTCCGGGAATCAGTGTCACCTCTTTTTCTAATGGAATGGTATAGTAACCTGTATATTCTGTTCTTCCTGTCTGACTGTACAAAAGCTGTCCACTTGTCGGATCATTGCTTTGAGGATCCATATATATGGATACGGTGTAATCAACATTCGCACTATAGAGTCCGATGGAAACGGCAGAAAGACTCTGGCAATATCCCTTCGTCGTAAACGTCTGAAAAACATTTGCTGCCATTCCGCCATTTGGAATGGTTACAGATGAACTCCCGTTGCTGCCATCATACTGATAATTATAATCATATTTCCCAGCTAAAGAAAAGTCAAAAACATATCCGATATTTTCCAAAGATTTATCATAGTAAGAGAGCCAAAAATATCCTCCCTCTCCTTTATCTGTTCCCCAGCTATTGCGGATCAGCCATGCACCGTCTTTAGGGGGAGCCTGATTAAAATTATTTTTAGAAAATGTATCATCCCAACCTACAATCGTAACCGCATGACCACCTCCCTGATCTGTAGTCGGATTATAATATGCATGATTTTCCTCATTGCTGTATACAGAAGAATTACGGTATCCTATATTTACAGCCCCATGCTCCATTACCATTTTTTTGATATTTTCAAAATCTGTTGTATTTAACAGATATGCATTCTGCAAATGGGCATAATCTTTCTGATATGCATATTCACTTCCAAGACGTGCCTGTGTATCCAGCGTACTATAGGGAAGAACCTCTTCAAGTGCCGGCCCCTGCCATCCTGCCAGTGCCCACATTGTAAATAGTGTATTTCCTCCCTGATTTGCAAAGTTTGTAGTGAGTGCATTTGTCGCATCTCCCTCTGTATTCCCCAATGGGTCTGTTACATGATGATAAAAGAAATAAGCCAGCTGATATTCTGATAAATCCAATGTGCTTGCAGCATATCCCTGCTTTATCAGAGAGGCTTCTGCTGATGCTAATGCCGCGAATGCCCAACAGGTGTCATAATTCCCCTGATTTCTAACCTCCGGCAAAAAACCCACAATACTTCTTGCATCATATTTTTCCGGAAGATTCGCACCATTAGCGCGCACTCCATACTCTTCGCTATTCCCATCCGGCTCGGGGAGCTGCAGATCCAAAAAATGATATCCCTCTCCCTGCTCCTCCGACGATGCCTCCTCTGCACATACTGTCTCTTGTAAGAATCCAAACATTATCATGATAACAAGGCACATTGCAAATATCTTCTTTTTCATATGCCTCTCCTTATAAACTTGTCATGTTCGCTATCATTCTCATCAGATTATAGCCATATCCCTTTGCTGCCGCCCATCCTTTTCCAGACGGATTATCCGGGATTCCAAGCCACTGCACATAGGGTGCACAGCCTCTGGATACATATTTAAACCGATCATCCACACAAGTCTGATTTAACGGCTCTGTACAGGCATATGCTTTTAAATGCTGAACCTGTGCCCGGATTCCTGTCCGCACATCCGGATAAGTATTTCCTGCCACTCCATTACCGGTAGCTCCTAAACCGCCAAAATTACATTGTTCAGGCTTTACATCACCACCAAATTGTAAAAAGCCTGTTTCCAGACAAATCTGTGCAAACAGCACCTCGGCACGAATTCCTTCGGCATGTGCTTCTTCTAACACAATATTACAAAATGCTTCAATATTCGCTGCTCCTTTTTGGCTATAGCTGGTTGAAGGATACTTCTTTCCCGAGCTTTTATAATAATTTGTCATCTGCGCCAGATTCACCTTACTTGCTCCCATGATGGAATAACCTGTTACTGTTTCCACCGGTTCAGAATAAGTTCCATATCCTCTCACTCCATTGATGTCTTTCACGGCACGCACTTTGTAGTAAAATGTTGCGCCTGCAGATTCTACGGAGTTGTCATTTACCTTTGTCGCATTAACATTTTTTATGATTTTATAAGTACCATTTTTTGCTGTACTTCTTGCCACCTGATAAGATCCTGCACCTGAAACTGCATTCCATGAAACCTGTATCGTTCCATCGCTCTGTACTATAGCACCTACTCCATTCACTCTCTCTAAAACATTAACAGGAACGGCACTTCCCTGTGAACCTTTTCCCATGGTTGCTCCGGAACCTTTTACCGCTCTGATCTTATAGGTATAAGTCTTACCTCCGATACAATCTGTGTCCTTATAGATCGTATCAGAAATTGCTGCCACTTCCTGAAAAGAACCACCGTTATCTGTGCTACGATAAATCCGGTATCCATCCGCTCCCGATACCGCACCCCACTGAATTTCTGCACTGGTACTGGTCCGAGAACGCGCCGCTGTAATTTCCGGTTTTGCCAGTGTCTTACATGACTTTACCTTTGAAAAAGCACCGTATCCTTTTTTTCCTTTTAATTGATTCGTGGCACGGATTTTGTAATAATATGTAATACCTTCCTGTCTTTTCTTATCAATATAATTTGTGACAGAAACCTCTGCCACTTTTTTGTATCTACCTTTTGAAGAAGTAGAACGATAAATCTGATATTTTGTACTTCCCTCTACCGCGCCCCAGCTTAATTGAATTTTTTCACTTGAATAGGAACTTGCCGAGGATATCGTTACCTTTCCCAGCGGCAGATTAGATACTGCCGGTGAATAGGAACTATACCCTTTTACACTCCCATTCTTATTGACTACTCTTACCTTATAATAATATTTTCCTGTAGTTGGCACATTATCTGCATAGTTCGTCTTTTTAACAGTTGCCACATATGTATAACTTCCGTTTTGTTGTTCGCTGCGGTAAAGCTGATAAAAGGATGCATCTTTAACCCCGCTCCAACTTATCTGCAGTTGTTTTTCCCGCTTAGTACTAATATCACTGATCAAGGGTGTACACAAATTTCTTGCCGATTTCCATTCACTATAAGGGCTGTAACTATATACTCCATTTCCTGCTTTTCTCACTGCACGGATCTTATAATAGTAAACCTTCCCCGGAGTTCTGCCGCCGTTAGTATAGTAAGTCGACTTTGTCTCTGTAATCTTTTTGTATGAGCCATTTTTGCTCGTACTCCGATAAACCTGATAATACTGTGCTCCTTTGACTGCATTCCATGAAACTTTCAACCTTCCTTCTGATACAGACTTCACATATTTAATCTGCGGTTTTCCAAATGCAATCCCTTTTATTTCTGCACTATAACTTCCGCCTCCATTACTGTTTACTGCTTTTACCTTATAGTAATAAGTTTTACCGGTCTTTACACTCTGATCTATAAAGTAATCCTTATCACCTACTGTTGCAATCTGCCGGAAACTGCTTTCTCCTGCTTTTCGACGTACGACCTTGTACTTCGTTGCCCCCTGCACCTTATTCCACTTTACGGTCACACCACCAGCCGTTCTGGACTTTGCATACAAAATCTCCACTCGCTGCAATGGACCCGCCGGCTGATTTTCTTTTGTTTCCACATTGGAATCTTTCTTTGTCAACCCAAAATATTGTGCAATACCTGTTGCATCTGCAACACCTAATTTTTTCAACTTTGTACCACTATTTAAGAAGGATGCCGCATCGGAAGAGTCCACAAAAGCATGTTCTACAATAATTGCCGGAATATTATAATTATTCTTACTTCTGCGGATCACTCCATAATAATCCATCAGCGTTCCATCCTTATAGGAATCTCCTGATGCAGAATTTCTTATCTTTATACCACGGTTTTTTAATCCTAATGCAACCAACTGATCAATAATTTTTTGAGCCAGTCCCTGACCTGTTGTACTAAGATCCGGACGATAATTTGCATTTGGATAATAGACTTCCGCGCCATTACCGCCTCCGGCATTATTATGTATGCTGACATAAACATTTGCACCTACACTTGCTGCATAATCCACACGTTTCTGATTGCAGATTCCTGCCGATACAGCACTTCCACCATTTGGGCAGGCATCGCCTGTTCTGGTCATATACACTTTAACACCACTGTATTTTTCTAACTCTTTTTTACAAAATTGTGCAATTTTTAGATTTAAGTTTTTTTCTAATAAACCGTTGCCACTTGTTCCGCCATGAGATGCGTCATGTCCCGGATCCAAAACCACTACAATCTGTTTTGCTCCAAAGGTTGCAATTTCGCTCTCTGATATATTCTGATCTGTATCTGCAGCAGCATTTTGAATCGCTTCCTGAATACCGTTCACACTTTCGGATGTTCCCTGAGGATCAATCACAACAACATCAACATCCGGTTGCGTATTTTCCTCTTCACTCTCTTCTTCCTCTACTACAACACTGTCAGGTTTGGTATCCACTGCCGTTTCAACGCCAAAAAGCATCTCCATTCCGGCATCAGAAAAAACAAGCTCCTTCTGTTCCTCTCCAATCTGATATTCTACCTTTTCTAAACGATAAATCCCTTTCAATGCAGGATCATTGAAATCCATGGAAAACACAATACCATCTGCACTGATCTGTTGTGCTTCTGTCTGATATTCTGCACCTGTTTCCGTATTTACATAGGTTAAAACCGCTTTATTAATTACCGTATCTGCCTCACCTATGCTAAGCAACACCTTCTGTGTTCCCGGAGTACTGATATAAGGACTTCCAATTACTGCATAATTTAATAATTCCTGCTGCTCTTTCTGTTCCTCCACTGACTCTGTCTCATTCCCCTCATTCTGTGTATCTGTAACTGCAGCAGCCTGCGAATAAAACACATCTGATGTCAATATCATACACAAACAGAGAAATCCTGCTAAAAAACGTTTCATTTCCTTTTCTCCTCTTTTTGATTTTCTAATACCATTTTACCTTTTTTTTATCAAAAGTAAATAATTTTAGAAAATTTGTAAGAATTTAGCAAGAAAAATTTTAACACCAAAAGAAGCCGGGATTTTTATCCCGACTTCTCCTTAATGGAATATTACTTATTTAACTTTTACTTTCTTAGCTCCAGTCATGCCTGAATATACATAAGCCTGTGCTTCAGTTGCCTTATAAGTACCCACTTTGTAATAATATGTTTTCTTAGATTTCAGATTCTTATCTGTATAAGATGTCTTTGAAGTCTTTGCAATTAACTTATAACTTCCATTCTTAGAGGTTGCACGGTAGATTGCATAACCGGATACACTCTTAGCCTTCTTATACTTAATTGTTACCTTACCTTTCTTGCTGCTCTTAGCAGAAGTGATTTTCTTAACCTTATTAGGTTTTACACTTGTAAATACAGCAGAAGCAGCTTTAGAATCTCCGGCACTTGTACAAATTGCTGACTGTTCTGAGCCGTTTGGAGCCTTTGCATAAGCAACTACATAATAGTAGTATTTTACACCTTTCTGAGGACCCTCGTTCCAAACAGCAGTCTTGGTCTTGTATATGGTATCGCCCTTTTCATCCTTGCCAACTTCAATCGGATAACCATTGTTATCATAGTCTGTTTCCGTATAGGTTAAGGTCTTGTCCACTACACTAGTATCCTTAATATTGCTATTTCTGAATGTTCCTACACTGTTATACTCTCTGTAATTATGCTCCGGTTCTGCACCATTCGTATTAATTGCAGCATCATATACTGTTTCATAGCTTCCAAAATAATTATATGTCTTAGCATCTTTATTGTATGTGTATTTCGGACTGGTTGTACGGTATACACGGTAATAATCTGCACCTGCTACCGGTTTCCAGGTTACTTTAATTCCTTCTGTGGTTGCAGTTGCTTTAACATTACTTACTGTTGCAAGTCTTGCTTTTACACTTGTTGTGACTCCACTATATACCTTTTCAGATGTATATGGACGGATTCTGTAAGTAACATCTTTTGAACCGGCCGGAACAGATGGCAATGTTACAGATGTTGCTTTGGATTTTAATTTTTTATAATATGTCCATGCGCCTGTCTTAGCATCTTTCTTCTCTACTCTATAACCTTTTAATCCTGCAATCTTCTTCCAGGTTACCTTGTACTGTCCTTTATTGTTATAGTAGCTATCGTTAAAGTAGAAATCACTTGCAGCATTGTCTGCTGTCAGATCAACATATGTATAAGCCTGAATATAGCTCTTTGTCTTTCCGATTGTCTTATAAGCACGTACAATGTACCCATATGCATTTCCTGATGTTACTCCCTTATCAGTCCATGATTTCGCACTTCCTTTTTTCAGAGTCTTAACGTGAGTATATGCGTCAAAATTCTCTACCGCTTGTCCACTTGTAATGGTTTTTGTATTACTTGTTGTATCCAAGCGATAAATTTCATAACCCTCAGCTCCGGAAATCTTATTCCATGAAAGTTTTACTTTTTTAGAACTCTCAGCATTCGCTTTCAGATTCAAGTTGCTTCCCCATGTTGTTGCTTTTACAGTCTTCCATGAAGTATATACTGTCTTCTTTGTCTGCTTATTATACTGATATCCTCTTACACGATATTGATAAGTAGTCTTAGATGTCAAACCTGAATCCTGATAGGTGTCCTCTGTCTGTTTCTCTAATGTTTTCCACTTACCGTTTTCTTTCTTAGCAAACTCATATCCTGTAACGGAACCATTATTTAATTGTGCAGTTAATATTACAGATTTGTTTGTTACTACCGTTGCTATAGATTTTACTGCTGCTTTCGGAAGCTTATGATTTGCTGTGACATATGCTCCATAACGTGCAGCTCTAATCTGTGACCATGTCATATCTTCCATGCCTGCCGGCTCATAATCACCGCTGTAAATTCTTGCTCTTACATAGCACTTTTCTCCCATTGAGAAATCATCTACCGGTACTTTTGCCTCAGCATATCCAAGTTCAAGATTTTCTTCTGTATTATTAACAGAATATGCAAAAAGTCCATTCTGCTGATCGTTTACAAATGCTTCGTTATTAGAATATTCCCACTTTACAGATTCACCGGACATTAATTTCGGAATACCTACTCTAAATGTCATTGCCGTTTCACTCATCTCAATGTAGGACATTGCACCAATGGTACTCTTTGTTGTCTTATATGGTTCCTGTGGTGTTTCTGCAATTGCAAATGCAGCAACTCCAGCTGTTGCACTCTTTGGATATGCATAAAGGCTCACATAAGCTTCGCCATATGTGCCTTTTGTCCATACCTGCTCGTCATATTTATAATTGTCCTCATTCTCATAAAATGTTGCTGCCGGCAGATTCTCTACTATCGTATATACATCATCTTCATCGATTGCGACTACTTCTACCGTATAATTTCCTGGATCACTCCAAGAATAATAACAATTAGAGGTAGTAGTCTGTTCAACCTCTGTGCCTGTGCTTGCATCCTTAATTGTTACTTTGTATTGTGTTGCATTTGGTACTTTGTTCCAAATAATTCTATCGGAATCTTTTTCATAACCGATACCTGAAACCGTATCAAGTGATGTAAATGAAACAATCTTCTCACTTAAAGCTTCTGTCTCTTCCGGAACCTCAACTTCCTGTGCTGCTCCTGCTTCTTCTGTCTCTTCCGGAACCTCAACCTCCTGTGTCGGTTCTGTCTCTACTTGTACTTCACTACTTTGCTCCTGTACTGCTGTCTCCGGTGCATCAGTTGTATTACCTGCTGCAAGTGCTGTTGCTGATTCACCTAAGATCAGCGCAGCGGATAAAGACAAGCACAGTACTTTTTTTACTACTGCATTCTTCATGGTATGCCTCCCCTTCATTATTTCGGCAACTTTATGCCACCGTTAGAATTATTATAAACTTCATGCTATATTTTAGCAACTTTTTTCCATGTTTTACCTTTTTACAATCTTTTTTATTTGTCATAATTTTCCATATTTCTTTTTATGTTTTCCGCAATTTCCCGTTCATGTTCTTTTAAGAAGAAATGATTACCGGAATATTCAAAAAATTGCGTATTACCATACACATGTCTTTCCCACTGTCTCATATCTTCTGTTTTCGTATCTTCCGGTGAATAAAACACGGTAACATCACAGGAGATTTTTTTGTGTCCTTTTTCCCACTGATAATCCTGCAAATACTGATAATCTGCCCGCATTGGTGGAAGAAAAATGTCTAAAAAGCGTTGGTTTTCAAACATTTTACGGTCTATTCCTCCAAAATGTTCCATTGCGTCTAAAAAGCCACTATCATCCAGTGATGCATACTTTTTCCCCCTAAATGGCAGATCTGGAGGTTCATGAGCTGCAAGAAAAACATGTTGAGGCAAGTCAGTTTCAAAATAGTTGGTTGCCAGTTCATAGGCAGCCAGACTTCCCATGCTGTAACCGAAAATTGCATATGGCACATCTTTTTTCCTATGACTCTCAATTTGTTCTTTTACTTCTGCCAACAGCTCTTTAAAATCACGATAAAACGGTTCTCTCCTGCGAGCACCATGTCCGGAATATTCCAAATTGTATACCTCTACAGAATCTTCCAGATACTTTTTTAAATTATTGAAAAAGCTGGCGTTTCCGCCAGCATATGGAATGCAGAATAATTGTGTGTATTGCATATCTTCACCCTAATCTTCCTTTTTTACAAATCTAGGCAGATTTTTATTCATTTCAAAATTACGCCAGATATATTCACCTATCAATCCAATCCCTGTTAAATTAACTCCCCCTAAAAAGAACAGTATCGGAATAATAAAAGCCACCAATGATATTTGAGCAACCTTACATATTGCCAAAATCAATAATACTAACATGGCCACTATGGCACCTGCTGTCAAAAACACTCCTGTACCCATCAAAAAGTGAATCGGTTTTGCAGAATAATCCACCAATATTCCTAAAACGGTTTCTATCTTCTTTCCCAGTTTCCAGCCACTCTTACCAACTTCACGCTCTCTTCTGGTATATTTCAGCTCTTTATACTCATATCCTAACCATAACAACTTCACCTGACCAAAAGCATCTTCTCTATCCAATGGCAAATACTTATCCAGTACTTCTCTATCCATAACTAAAAAATCAAATCCCCCGACCGGATAGCGTTCATTAATATATTTATGAATGAATCTATGTAATGCTTGTGAAAACCAAATTCCAATTCCTTTATCGTTTCGTGCCTCTCGAGAAGCAATTACAAGTTTATAGCCTTGTTTCCACTCTTCAAGCATATCCACAAAAAGTTCCAATGGTTCCTGCATGTCTGCTGCTATAACGCCTACCACGTCACCTTGTGCCATACTTAAGCAACAATGTGTGCACGCACCTTGTCCAAAATTTCTGGTCAGGGTTGCAATTCTGATTATATCCGGATATTGTTTTTGAAATTCCTGCATAACCTGATATGAATTATCCGGAGATCCGTCATTGACCATTACAATTTCTACATCAAATTCCTGAAACAGATCTAAATGCTGTATAATATATGGTATTGTGATTGGCAAATTCTTCTCATTCTTATATACCGGAATGCAAATTGAAAATTTCTTCTTCATTTCCCCTTTTCCTTTCATGTCTTCAAAACATTACTAAATCATTATCTGATTATGTTGAGAATACTATTTATTCTTTCTTGCAAAATGTAAACCTACTAAAGCAGTCAACACAAAAAAGAATATACTTGACCAAAATGCTGATATTGCAAAACCGGTTAAGCCTCCATTCTTTGTCAACATGATCGCACTACATATAAATACTATAGCATATATCACTTGAATGATAAACTGCCATTTAATATCACACATTGTAAGAATGATAATCAGCAACACATTTGTTACAAAATAAATGATTTGTGCAGCATTAACTATTACATTTAACTGTTCAACTGCACCATACAGATTCGGATATAATAATTTGATATAAATTGGTGTGACAATACTGCATGCTACTACAAAAAGTGCTCCAACACCTAATAGTAAAGCCACTCCTTTTAAATAGCTTTTAAAACGTATTTTTGTATCGTCTTTTGTAATATATCCAATAATAACACTATTAACCGGTCCACTAACTATAGCCGCTGTTTTTCCCAGCAATGACAATACATAATACTGTGAAACAGCATTACTGTCAATCATATACAATAGAATAAAACGATCTAAATTCAACAATAAATTAGTTACTAAATAAGATACGGATAATAGCACAGAACTTTTTAGAATCTGCTGAAACCGGTTCTCTAACTCTTGTCCTTTCTGTTTTCCAAAAATATTGCCAGTAAACACAACATAAAGCACTGCCATTGTCTCTCCAATGATAAAGACCCAATACCACTGTTTCGTCATCCAAAACAATAACAATCCCACGACATATCCTATAGATAAAACCAAATAAAAAACAAATTGTTTTTTAAAATCTAAAGTAAATCGATACTCTGTATTTCCATACATACGATAAATCGAAATCACAATAACATACGCAAACAGCAAAATCCCTATTAAACTTTCTTTTCTCTCAATTGCAAAAACAATTGCAATAACCGCCGAAACAAGAGAAAGTGCAGCAATTACTATATTATAGTCACGATTACGCAGTTTTTCTCTCCTTGGTAAAACGAGTCTTGCATTTCCAACGCCCTGACCAAATGAAGGTGCTAAAATATTTAAGATTCCCAGCATAAAGAGCATTTGACCAAATCCATCCTCGCCTACCCTATTATTAATAATCGGATAGACTATTAATTGCAACACTGCATTCATCATACCTACAGCGGCAATGCAATATATCAAATCTTTTGCAATACGTTTTTTCTCCATAAACTGTTAACTTTCCTAATCATTCATGTTTCACAAAAACATGATGTATTTTTTCAACTGTATATCCATTCGTAATCAAATTTCTAACCTGTTTAACATTATTTGATGAAACATATGCATAGACTTTCTTTCCATTCAAACTTTTAACAAATTCCGGCACCTTGACTACTGCACCAATTCCGCTCTTTCTGTATTTAGCATATATACCTCCCCATAAAGAGTCATATACACCTTTTTCTCGCTCTTTTAATCCAAAAAAACCGATACGTTCGCCCTTATATACATAATTATATAATTTTGAGCCTCGTCCCAATTCTTCCTGAATCCAACTATTATATCGCCCTGCTGCTTTGTCTGTAAAATGTGGATCAACACTGATTCGCTCTGTCGCAAACAAACCTTTTCTGATTTCTTCAAAAATCTCCTTAATTGCTTCATCATCTGCTTCACAGACTTTAACTTCGTCATACATACGCTGCATAACCTTCGGTCTGACCACTTCCTGCAAAGGACTTACAAAAGAAATGATATCTTCCATGTATTCATAGTTTGCCTCAGCAAGTGCATGTGTTATATCTGTTCTCTGTGATGGTACACGCGCATCTATATATTCTGCATGTGTATTCTTCAGACATTCTATAACATCCTCTATTTTATCATCCATTGAAAAATGAATTGTCTTTGCTTCTACTCCTAAATTGCGTTTTTCCCAAACGGCATCTACAACTCTCATCTTATCTCTAACCTCACTTATCCAATAATTCTACTCAACTGCCCCACAATATCATAACCATCCCAAATAACTCCAATATCCAGCGATGAGCCTACCGGGACAATTCGATCAATTCCCATCAAGCGGTTATCCTGTACCATCTTTTGGATTTCATCCTTTTCCACACCATAATAAACGCAAGTTTGAACCTTATTTGTTACACGATCTGCTATTGTACTATAATCCTCAATGTCATATTCAAAAAACAGTCCAAATTTTCCGCGCAAAATCGTGATGTCCTCCGGCAATTCTTTCAGAGTCATCACATACAAAAGATTTTCGTATTTTTTTAACTCCTGAATGCATTCTAGATCAATCGCATATTCGCAGGTCATAACATACTTATCGCTGACTTTGATATCTGCAAGGTCATACTTACCTGCTTCTTTATATACTGCATTCCAGAATCTTTTCTTTCCTTCTTCTGCTTTACTGCTTTTATCTGACTTCCACAGAATCAGATGCGGTGTAGAACAAGCATTTTGATCCATCAGATAAGTATCATTGTAAAACTGCTCTGCAAGGCGTTTTACCTCTTCCTCACTATCATCTGCTATTTTCATTGGATTTAAAATTCCAAAGGAATAACGGTCTGCAAATGTTAATTCTGTGCATCGGAAACCTATTGGAGATTTTCTTATCTCCGCAATCGTTGTATCACCGCCCCATATGATTCTGGAATTTGCCATTAATGATAACTTATCATTAATTTCCTGACTGTGACCATAAGATACAAATGCCGTCATATCACGGATTTCGTCATAATTGCCACCATCAAACATTGTCTGCATCACATCGCAAATAATTTTAACCTGTTCAAAATCCTTAGAGGATACACGAACTACATTTGCATTTCCCGCCAGCAGTCCAAACACATAAGTAAATGCTGCATTAACCGGCACATTCGAAGGTGCAATGTGAAAAGCAAGTCCTCTTCCAAGGCGTGCATAACCATCTTCAAACTCTGCCTTTAATTTTGCAATATTTGCCTTTCTGCAGAAAAATGCAAAGGATAATACATCCGGATATGCTATTGCCCTTCTGTCTTTCTGTAACTTTTTAGATAACTCTGCCAAAAATGTACATATTTTCTCATCATAAGGCGGCAGTGGTTTTACCTGCTCAATCGGGCCACCTGCCAAATATTTCATATTAATGCTTTTCATATGTGTCACTGCACCCCCTTACTTCGGCATTTTTAATACGTCCATATATTTTAAAATATTTTCCTTTTCTTCCGCACGGACAATCATCTTCACCCAGTATCTCGCCTTCATCCTCTGTTAAAAGTACATGTCCCGGATAACTGGTTGGTAAAATAGACACTAGTTCCATCAGACCTTTTTGACCTATTGGCTGTTCTGAAAAGTCCTTTGGATTGCGGATAATAATATCTGAATAATTAGAACAATGCATATGACCATGTTCGCACTCAATGTAAATAGATCCCAACTGTTCTGCCATTCCATAATAATTATGAATCCGCACGTTTCCAAAAATATCCTGAATCTTTTTATTATAAGTCATGGTGTCCACTGCCTGGTCTTTTAATTTCTTCCACCCACCAACATGAAACAGTACAGCATCCTCAATTTGAAAATGAATATTTTTCTTTTCCATCTCGCATACTACATACTGCCAAATCATATATGTGTAACCAAACATCAATATTGGCTCTCCCGCATGTTTCTCCAAATATGCTTTGATTCCTTCAACATCCAATTCCATATTTTCATCTAATGCATAAAAAACATCTCTTCCATACATGGAAAATCCTGTAATTCCAGCACCTCTTGCCGAATACATTTTACGATCTTTTTTTACCAGTTTTGTATCCAACACGATCATCGGTAGACGTGACTTACCAATAAACGATGATATTAAATGTGTCAATACTGCTGATTGTTCTTTTATATTTCTGGTATCCAAAAAAATCTTAGATACTGATTGTCCACTAGTTCCTGAAGATGTCATCACTTTTTTAATTTCTTCTCGCGGAACACTCATTAATTCATAATCTTTAAATAAACGTACCGGAAGTGTAGGTATCTCATAATAACTCTCAATATTTTCCTGTTTTACACCAAGATTCATCAACATATTACGATATTCCTTACAATTCTCGCTATGATACATTGTAAGTTCCTTGAGATTTTTGGAAAGCATCTGTTCCTTTTCTGCTTTACCCATCGAATATGGATCTTTTTTTAATAATTCTTCAATATCCGTCTTCATACATGTTACCCCTCTATTTTTTTATATATATATCATAAGGTTGTGCAAATTGCGCTCCAAAAGTTGCATACAAATTCATTACCGCCATATTGCGCGACGAAATTCTTCCGTATACAAACTTTGTATCTAATTTTTTATAATACTCAAAAACAGAAGCATATAATGACATAGCCGCTCCCGATACTCTATATTTTTCATCAACTGCCGCCAAATAGATAAAAGGTTGTCCCTTATATTCATCTAAATAACGAACATCTGCAAAACCGACTGTTTTCTCTTTATAATTGCATTGAAATACCTGTTCCTGCTCATCTAACCACACATCCAAAATCTGTGCTGCCAAATTTTCTCTCTCTTCTGAAAGAGTTACTTGAAAGCGGCAGTCCTCATGAAAACTTTTTTGTGCCACCTGATAAATAGCCTTACTATCTGCATCCGTTAAGTTCACATTCATTCTGCAAAACTTCTGAAATTCAATCTTACTCCTTGCTATTGGAACTTTTACCTCAATCGTTCTATCCACCATTATATAACCGTCTGTCATCAGTTCATATCGGTACATTCCGGCTGGCACGCTTAACCGCGCATATTTTTCTGTAATCATCGGTAACTGTTCGCCATCTTCTAATTCTACGGCTACATATTCCAACCCCTGATACTTTTTTACTCGCATATCACATTCTCCAATTCTGAATACAACACTTTCCCTGCATCATTTTTAGGTACATTTGTAATCATCACAATGCGAAATGCGCTTGAATTCAAGCCTGTTTTTAACGCAATAAATTTCTTGATTTCTTCCATATCATGCTGTGAGCAGGAATCTTTGACAATATAAATTTTCATCTTATCATCCTGTCCGCCACATGCACACTCTATTCCATCAAAAGCACCTTTTATCAACCTCTCTGTTTCATCAAGATTTACCCGATTTCCAAAAATTTTTAAAAAGCGCTTCTTTCTTCCAACAATATAATAATATCCATCCACATCCATTTTGGCCATATCACCTGTAATAAGCTTTCCATTTCGCTCATCGCCAAGTCTTAGGTCTTTACCTGTTTGTGCATATCCTAATGTGACATTCTCTCCATAATAAACTAACTCTCCCACTGTTTCAGGACTTTGAATCACATCACCATTCACATCGACAAGCTCAAACCTGCCTCCCGGAATTGCAATTCCCATGCTTCCATACTTTTTTAATGAATTTTCTGCCGGCAAATATGCCATTCTGGCAGTTGCCTCTGTCTGTCCATACATTACAATAAATTTTTGATTATTTTCTTTTGCATGTTCTGCAAACTTTTTATGAAGTTCCGGTGAAAGTTTCCCGCCTGCCTGGGTTGTGTAACGCAACGATGGTAATTTCATTCGGAAAAAGCGAAGCTTATCCAACATTTCATAAATATATGGCACTCCGCCAAATGAGGTGGCATTTTGCTCCTCAAAAAAACTCCAAAATTCTTTTTGCATCAGTGTTTTTTCGGTTAATAACAATGTTGCACCTACATATAAATGCGTGTTGATAATCGACAGACCATAAGTATAGTTCATTGGTAATGTTGTAATAGGCCGTTCTGTTTCATCCAGCTCTAAATATTGTACAATAGACTTTGTATTACTTATAATATTCTGATAACTTTGTCTTACCAATTTAGGACTTCCGGTACTACCGGAAGTCGTTAATAACAATGCTAATTCTTCATACATCGGATATGCATCCATATTTGTTTTCAATAAGACATATCCATACTTTTCATACACTCTGACATATGCCGGAAACTTTTCACTTTTTTGCTCTGATACCCATAGGTATTCCGGATGATAAGAATCCAGTAACTCTTCAAGCAATTGTCCATCTAATTTCTCTGATAACAACAACGGCACAATGTCGCAATTCATAAATGCCACATATCCCGCCAAAGAGCCTATGCAATTTGAACACAGAGCAAATACTAATGTTCGTCTTCCTATTACAGATTTCATTTCATCTGAAAATTCAAACAATTCATTATATGTAATTGTCTTTCCACTTTCTTCTATTGCAGCCACCGACTGACCATAGTTGCGAAAAAGTTCTGACATCATTCTTCTCCCATTTCCTATAATTAAATTTCTACTCCATATTTTTTCAGTAACTCAATTCCTTTTTCAAAAGAATTTAAATCAATGATATCATCGGTCTCCATCATAATATCAAAAGCTTCTTCAATACATGCGATCAAGCTCATATGGCCTACGGAATCCCATTCTGGAATACCCTCAAACACCAGATTTTCTACACCTTCTGCATCAATCTCCAATCCTTCTACAAATGCATTTTTGTACTTTTCTAAATTTGTCATTTTAATTCTCCTCTTTCCTTTAATTTTATTTATAAATATTCTTTTGAATATTATTTACAATTCCTTCCGCTGTCAAACCATATTCTTCCATAATAAACTTTCTGCTTCCGGTTTGTCTATACTCATCTGTAATTCCCATATAAATCTGTCTTGGTGCGTCCTCAAACATCGACTTATGTTCTGCAACTGCTCCACCAAGGCCTCCTATAATATTATGTTCCTCTACGGTGACTATCAGTTTATATTTCTGGTATATTTTTTCTAACAGATCCGTGTCCAATGGTTTGATCGTATGCATATTATACACTGCACATGAAATTCCTTTTTCCTGCAAAATGTCCGCCGCATCCATAGCCTCTTTTACCATTAGTCCCGTAGCAATAATGGCTATCTCTTCGCCTTCTTTCATTTCAATTGCTTTGCCTATCTGAAAATCATAATCCTCTTTATATATAACCGGAACATCCCTATTTCCAGTCAATCGTAAATATACAGGACCATTCATTTTTGCTGCAGCAATCGTCATTTTTACCACTTCGGTACAATCTGCCGGAGATAAAACTGTCATATTAGGAATTGCTCTCATAAATGCCATATCTTCTGTACACCAATGTGAAATTCCGCTTTTACCAGTACAACACCCCGATGACATTCCAACAATTTTTACATTTGTCTGCAAATAACCCAAATTATGACGAATCTGCTCCAGTCCTCTCACTGCTAAAAACGATGCATATGTAGATACAAATACACAATTTCCCTCCAGCGCCATTCCTGATGCGACTGTTACCATATTCTGTTCCGCTATCCCAACATCAAAATAGTGTTCAGGATAAGTTGCCTTAAACTTGCCAAGACCTAATAATGTACTGACATCCGCTGTTATAAATTGCACATCATTACGCTCTTTCATGACTTCAATCAATCCAACACCACCAAATGTTGCATTTTCTCCTAATCTCGACCATGCATTAGCTCTTATCTTCATGCCTATACACCTCCTAGTTCCTTTATTGCAATCTCATACTGCTCATCATTCAAAACATTCTGGTGCCATTCAACATGATTTTCTACAAATGACACGCCTTTTCCTTTGACAGTATGTGCAATAATTACATTGGGTGCATCTGCGCTCAAATTCTGATATGCATTCAACAATTGACCAATATCATGTCCATCCACTTCCTGAACATTGCAACCAAATTCCGCAAATTTTTTACCCAAGTCTCCCATATCCATAACTTCTTCTGTTGTGCCGGAAAGCTGAAGTTTATTACGGTCCACAATAATCACAAGATTTGATAATTTATACTTGTTTGCAGTCATAATTGCTTCCCATACAATTCCCTCGTTACACTCACCGTCACCTATCATTACATATATCTTATGCTCTCTTTTTTTCATCTTAGCATCTATTGCCATTCCGACGCCAACAGATAACGCCATTCCTAAGGTTCCACCAGAATATTCCAATCCAATCCTTGGATTCTTTGGATATCCAATTAACAGTCCTCCATCCTGCTTAAATGTATACTTTTCCTCTTCAGTAATAATTCCCAACTCTTCCATAACCGAATACTGTGTAAGAATGCAATGTGCTTTTCCTGTCAAAAAGCGATCTCTATTTACATCAGTCGGATTTTCTTTATCGAAATTGAACACACCTCCATACAACGCAGTCATAATTTCCACACAGGATAATCCTCCGCCTAAATGTGCTCCGCCTGCACCTGCTGCATGTGCCATATCTACCACAGAACGTCTGACGCGTTTTGCCATTTCGTTCAAGCCTTTTTCATCCTTAAATACCGCCATATGTACCCCCTAGATTTCTAATATATTTACTATCTTTTCTCGCACTTATTTACATTTTTAAACATTCTCTTTTAGAGACATACACAAAATACAGATTTATTTTATATGAAAACCCGATTTTTGTCAACTTTAGGGGAAACACAAAAAATCTCCCGCTCTACCCTTTTAGTGAAAGCAGGAGATCTCACAATTACAATTCTACTTTTTTTATACATTCCATAATCTTCTCAGAGGTCAAACCGCATACATCCCAAAGATATTTGTATTCTCCCGGATGTACATATTGATCCGGAGTTCCTATCATTAACTGTCTCGGTCTTTGTGTGGATTTCGCATAATACTCTGCCACTGCACTTCCAAGTCCCCCTATTCGGCTGTGCTCTTCAACTGTCACAATCAGCTTATGTTCTGCAATCTCATCTAATACTTTCGTATCTAATGGTTTAATCGTATGCATATCAATGACTGTGCAGGAAACTCCCTCTGCTTCTAAGCTCTCTGCTGCTTTTAACGCTTCCTGCAATATTGTCCCAGTTGCTACAAATGCAATTTCATTGCCTTCTTTTAATTTAATTGCTTTTCCTATCTCAAATTTATAATCTGTATTCTTATAAATTAATGGCAATCTTTGCCCGCCTGTTAATCGTAAATATACAGGACCCTCATGAGAGATCATTGCCTGTGTTGCCGCGTAAATTTCCTGTCCATCTGCAGGCGATATCACTGTAATATTCGGTATCATTCTAAGAAGTCCCATGTCCTCTATACCATAATGTGAACCACCAAATTTCGACTGGATCATTCCACTGTCTAATCCCACTACCTTGACATTCAACTTCATATATCCCATATAATTACGAATCTGATCTGCACAACGCATACTCGCAAAAGGTGCATATGTAGTTGCCACTACAGGAGTTTTATCTTTTGCTATACCGGCAGCAACACCTACCAGATTTTGCTCTGCAATTCCTATATTGATGCACTTTTGGGGACATACTTCCTCAAATCTTCGAAAGCCTGACGCTTCTCCTAAATCCGCTGATATCGCCCAAAAATCAACCCCCTCCTGTGCCAGATCGTAAATTGCCTGTCCAAATGCTCCCCTTGAACCCATATGTGATAAAAATCGAATTTTTTTTGTGTCCATCCTATTCCACCCCCACTTCTTTTCTTGCCTGAAGAAGCAGTTCCTTTTGAAGCACTTCATGATGCCAGCGATTATCATTTTCCATAAAGGATATACCTTTTCCTTTTACGGTATCTGCAATAATTGCAACAGGTTTTCCTTCTTCTAACTCCATTGTAAATGCCTTTAAAAGTTTCTCATAATCATGCCCATCTACAACCGTTGCACTCCAACCAAAAGCATTGAGCTGCTCTTTCAGATGTTCCATTGTCATAACATCCTTATTAGCTCCATCCGATTGCCAACCATTTCTATCTACTATCAATACCAAATTATCCAAACCAAACTGTGCGGCTGCCATTACTGCCTCCCAGTTACTTCCTTCATCCAGTTCCCCATCACCCGTCAAGACATAGGTCCGAAACGTTTCTCCCATACGTTTTGCCTTTAATGCCATTCCTACTCCCATCGGGAGTCCTAATCCGAGACTTCCACCGGAACACTCAATACCATGTTCTTCGTTCATGACTGCCAGTTCTGCAAACAAACTACCATTCTGTTGGAATTGTGTAAAAATATCTCTGGATTCAATGCCGGTTTCTACCAATGCTGTATAAAGTGCCATCGCACTATGACCTTTACTCAGAATAAACTTATCTTTCTGTGCATATGATAAATCCCATTCTTTACAATTCATGACTTCACTGTATAATACAGCTAAAATATCTGCACATGACAGAGAACCACCCCAATGGGCATCTCCTGCACAATAATCTGCTAATTCTATCATGTCTTTTCGCATATTTGCTGCTATTTCCTGACACCGTTTTACCGCTATATCCATCTTATCTCCTTTATCTTACTCCACCGTTTACCTGTATAATCTGCCCGTTAACAAAGGAAGACTTATCTGATGCCAAAAATACTGCAACCTCCGCTATTTCCTCCGGTTTTCCCAAACGTCCCATAAATGAAACATCTGCCAATTCCTTTCTGGTATCTTCCTTATGTGCTGTTAAAAGATCTGTATCCGTAATTCCCGGCGCAACAGCATTTACGCGTATTCCCATTCCAGTCACTTCAGATGCCAGTATCTCTGTCCAGTGTGCTAATGCAGCCTTCGATGAACCATATACAGAATTACCAGATGCTGCCTGATATGCTGCCAAAGACGCCATATTGATGATATTACCTGATTTCTGACGCATCATTTTTCTAAGCACTAACTGGGTTAACTGCATTGGTCCAAATACATTAATTTGATATACTTCACGAATATTCTTCATAGAAGACATTTGAAAAAGGTTCATCATAAACACACCCGCATTATTTACCAATATATCAATAGATTCCTTTTCGTTCAATATTTCATTAAAGCCTTGTTTTATCTGTTCTTCATCTGACATTTCAAAATAAACAGGATGAATCCACACATGATATTGTTCTTCCAAACGTTTCATATCCTGCTCAAACTCTTCATTTGATTTTCTTGCACATGCCCAGATATTTGCACCATTGCTTGCAAAGGCTTCTACGATAGCTCGTCCAATCCCGCGATTTGCTCCTGTTACAATTGCATTTTTCCCCGTAAGCATTTTTTCCTCCCTCTAAAATATGTCTACAACTCTTGACATGGTATCTAACATATTATAACCATCCCAAATTACAGATAAATCCATTGTATGTCCTAACGGTACAATTCGATCTATTCCTCGTACATTAGTTTCAAATAAAAGTTTTTTGATTTCTATCGGGTCTATTCCATAATAGCCTACGGTCTGACAGGACTTTCCTAAAATAGGTATGATTTCCCTCAAATCCTCCGCATCATATTCAAAGAAATATCCCCCACCTGTTTTATAATCCATCAGTTCCGGAATCAATTTCTTTAGTCTTACCCGGCACATCTTATTATCCTGTTCCACCAACTCAGCTATATTGTCATGTTCTGCTGCTAGTCGACATAAAGCTGTCAATTTATCAATCGCCATAATCGGTTTAAACTCATACTCTTTTTCTACCTGCTGTCTTAAGCATGACCAAAACATCTGTTTTGCCTTATCCTTTTGTGTACCTGTCCAAACAACAATTCTAGGCGCGCTGCATGCATTCTGATCCGAATAATAACTATCCAGATAAAAATCTTTAGTAATAGCCTCACTGTTCCCTGATAAGTATACGTCCGCATCTATCAGCGCAATGGAATGACGATCTGCAAATGTCAACTCTACTGCCCTTGGTTTCAAAGATGCTTTTCTTATAATTTCAATCGTCTGATTTCCACCCCAGATGATTCGGATGTCGCAAATGTCAGATAATGCCTGTGTAATCTCTTCATCATGTTCATATCGAACCAATGTAAGATACGGTTTCATATCTGAATACTCTGTATCGTACAATGCAGAAATCGCATCTGCAATAATCTCCACCTGTACAAACGCCTTATTTGACACTCTCACCACTGATGCATTTCCCGCTAACAATGCCGATGTGAAAGACAAAGCAAAACTAACTGCCACATTGGACGGTGCAATATGAAATGCCATTCCCCTTCCAACTCTTAAAAATTCAGAAGCATACCTTTCCTTCATCTTTAAGAGTGCATTTTTTCGAATCCAAAATGCATATGTCACAACATCCGGATAACTTTTAACCCTTGGGTCTTTTAATATCTGTTTTGACAAATCTCCTAAAAAGTCAATCACACGATTGTCCAAAACTTCTTTCACCGGTATTTCATTGGCATGTTCTAATGTTTCCTGATTTCCTACTAAAAACTGTAATTTATTAAAATTTTGCTGCATATGTATCACTACATCCCCTCAATTCTGCGCTTTTAATTCTTCCTGTTACCTGTATATACTTTCCTTTTCTTCCGCAAGGGCAATCATCTTCACCTAAAATAATTCCCTCATCCTCACTTAATAACGAATGTCCCGGATAAGAGCGTGGTATTACTGATACAATCTGTAAAATTCCTTTTTCTCCTATCTCGCATACTGAAAAATCCTCCGGACGCCTTGCTATAATGTCAGAATAAATACTTGCGTGCAAATGTCCACATTCACATTCTGCATACATGCATCCCGTCTGTTCCACCATTCCATAATGATCCAGAAAATGACCTATTCCACATACTTCCGTCATTTTTTCTTTAAACTGCTCTCTTGATACAGCTTCAGACTGTAGCTTTTTCCAGCCACCTCCTGTCATAAGAAATGCTTCCGGCAAATCATAACGTCGATCTAGCCTTAATAACTCTTTATAAAAATGCTGCCATACCATAAAGGTAAATCCAAAAATCAATATCCGCTTTCCTTTATGCTTTTCTAAGAATTCCTCTACCAATTCTATGTTTAGAGTCATATCATCATTAAGGGCAAACTTCGTCTCCGATGCCATAATATTTAATCCAATAATAGCTGCACCTCGCGCAGTAAAAAGCTGGCGATTTTTCACCACTGCCGGTGTGTCAATAATCAACATTGGAATCCGATGCTTTCCAAAAAAATCACTTAAGATTTTAATCATGACTTTTTGCTGTGTAATTGCAGTATCCTTATCCAGAAAAATTTTAGATGGTCTTTGACCGGTTGTACCCGAAGACGTCATTGTTTTATACAAATCTTTCTTATCAATACTTATCAAATCCGTCTCTTTAAACATACGAACCGGATAAAACGGAAGATCATAATAGCTTTTAATCTTATCCTTGTCATAGTTCAACGCATCTGTCATACCTTTGTATTCCGGACAATGTTCCCTATGATACTCTGTCAATTCCACCAATTCCCTGGTAAGCATTTTTTCTTTTTCTTCCCTGTTTAACTCATACGGGTTTAATGCATAAAAATCTTCAATCATGTTTTTTCCCCTATCTTTATCTTCACTCTATATAAATAGTGATATTATATCAATCTACCACCATCTACATTTAAAATTGCTCCTGTCATAAATGATGAATCCTCTGAAGCTAAGAAACACACTGCCTTTGCGATTTCCTCTGGGCTTCCCATGCGTCTCATGCTAATACTGTTCAAAATCTTCTCTCGTTCTTCATCTTTTTTGTATTCGCCCATTTCTGTCTCAATTAATCCAGGCGCTACTGCATTGACACGGATATTGTATTTTGCAAGTTCTTTGGAAATCGAGCGTGTTGCCCATAAAAAGGCTGCTTTACTCGAACCATAGGAAAGATAACCTTCTCTTGCCTCAATCCCACCAACAGAACCCATATTAATAATTGTTCCACTCTTCTTTCTCATCATTGCTTTTGATACGATCTGAATAATAGCAATCTGTGCTATAAAATTAATCTCCATTACTTCACGCAGAGTATTCATGGATGTCATCTGCATCAGACCACCACTTGGTACACCGGCATTGTTGACAAGAATATCAATTGGTTTTTTCTCTGCAATTACTTCACGCAATGATTTCTTTATTTCATCCTCAGATTTCAAATCAAAATATACTGGTTTGATCCACACATTATTTGCTTCACTTAACTGCCGCATATCCTCCTCAAAGGCTTCATCGTATTTACTGGCACATGCCCATATATTTACTCCATTTTCTGCAAATTCCTGAACAATAGCTCGTCCGATTCCCCGCCTTGCCCCGGTTACAATCGCATTTTTCCCCTGTATCTGCATAATTTTTTCTCCTACTTTTCTAGTATAATATCACATATATGATTTACTTCATCTATCGTTAATCCTGCATACAATGGTAATGTCAGAATTTCCTCCGCCACCTTTTTAGCCACCGGTGTCTCATTAATTTGATATGTACTTCTTATTATTGAAAAATCAGATGTTAATGGATAAAAATATTTGCGTGGTGCAATTTCATTTTCCAATAATATCTCCGTAATTTCATCACGAGATTTTCCAAAGACATTTTTACTGATCTGTACCGGAAAATAAGCATAATTCAGTTTAAGATTATCCGGAATATGATATATATATATTCCATCAACCTTGCCAAGTCTCTGCACATACTGATTGTATGCTTGTTTTCTTTTCTCGATTTCCTCATCTACATGTCGTAAGTTACACAATCCCATTGCCGCATGGAATTCTGTCATCTTTGCATTTGTACCTAACATTTCCGCATCTTCTTTTCCATACATTCCAAACTGGCGAATTGCTGCAAATTCTTTTCTGTACTTTTCATCAGAAAATGTCACTCCGCCTCCTTCAACTGTATTAAATACCTTTGTTGCATGAAAACTGAACATGGACATATCTCCCAAAGTTCCTACAGGCACTCCATTTATGCTTTCACCAAATGCATGTGCAGCATCATAAATAACTGCTAAATTATGTTTTCGGGCAATTCGTTCTATTTCCTGATAATCACATATATAACCATATACATGAACCGGTACAATAGCAGATGTCTTATCTGTAATTAACTCCTCTATTTTGCTCGCATCCATAGTATAATTATCCTGATTTATATCACAAAAAACAGGAGTCAGACCTACATCTGCAATAGCCTGTGTAGTTGAAGCAAATGTAAATGGCGTAGTTATTACCTCTCCTTCTAACTTCAAAACCCTTAAAGCTAATTCCAATCCCATGTGTCCGTTAGAAAAAAGTTCAACACATGGCACATCTAAATATCTCTCCAAATTTTTCTGTAATTGTTGATGTTTTGGTCCAGTATGTGTCAACCAGTGATTTTCCCATATACTGGATATTTCTTCTACATATTCTTCTAGTGGTGGCAATGATGCCCTAACAACATTAATCATTTTATCTCCTTTTCATATACTTGCATTATTTATGTGTAGATTTCTTATTCTTTGTTTCTAACCAGTTTGATAACCCTCAGTCTAGATACTATCATATACACAAGCAGAACCCCTCCAAAAATAACGGAGCATAAAATACCCAATTTGAATCCCGGCATTTCATAGTGTAATTCAACCTGATTATTTCCCTCTTCCAACTCAACTCCCATATACATAAGATTACAATTTAACAGTTCCACATCTTTACCGTTGATTTTTGCAGACCACCCCTGTGCATAAGGGATTGCTATACACAGTACCTTATTTTTATCTACATTAACGTTTAAAGATACATCATTTCCTGCAATTTTGAAATCCTCGATTTTGTCCTCCTTTAATTTCTGTACTTTCTTAGTATAACCTTTCATTGACGCACTGGCAACCTGAATATTCTTAAAATAGTAGATACCAGCCTTATTGAACTGGATTGAAACATTTTCTTTGTCCGAATCAAGTACTCCCAGATTAATTACTCTGTCTATTGCTCCCTGATAATATTCATAGTTACCAACATATAGTGCCAGCTCGCTACTTCGGTCATCTACGGTAGCAGTAATCCAAGTATTTGACCCCCGGTTTTTAACATCTCCAGAAAATTTCTTATACTTTGCACCTTCTAAATATAAATACCCTTCTCGATTCTTCATGCCTTTTGCCTGAATTGTACACTCCACATTATCTTTATATACAATAATTCTATCCTTACACACTTTTATATCAGAGTTCTTGCTCAGGTTCTTCTTAATATCATCAAATTCTACATTTACCACAATATCTGTTTTAACATTAGAAGACTCTATTTCGGTCTGAACATGGTCATCTAAAACCACAGAATCCAACATCAATTGTTCTTTTTCATATGGTAAGTATTTGTCATATTCCTTCCTCGTAATATATTGATCATAAGTGTAGGCTAGTGGTAATGCATTTTTATTTTCAAATAAATAATATACCTGATTGGTCTTCTCATTCTTTTTCTTTGCCACCTGTTTATAACCATAAGGTATGTGACTCTTACTCGTCTTTGTAGCGGTAATATATTTAACACCTGCCAAAGTATCTGACACCGTTCTCTGATTCATGTCCAAAATATTAAAAGTAGAAAAACCTGTTACAATGCCAGTAGACTGCATATAATCCACTACTCCGCTTTTCACATAACTGTAATATGAATTCACGCCATTGCAATCTGATCTTAGACCATAATTACGTTGACGTTGTTTTTCATCAATACTATCATAAATCACATCCACTCGTGAATTCTCATGGTTTACGTTTTCTAACATACTAATGGATGTATTTTGTCTTTGCTCCTCCAAATTGTAATCTGCAAATAACTGAAATTTTCCACTTCCCGTACCCACAAATAAACTTACACTTACCATTAAGACTTCCCCAAAAGCCAGTGCAAAAGTTACTATTTTCCCCTTATTTGTTAAACCCTTATTAGATGCATAAAGATTGAGCAATACTACATCTGCGAGCAGGAACACAAGAGAAATATCTATTCTTTCCTCCAAAATTACAGTACTTACTATATATATGGCAGCATAAATAAGACTCCCCAGCGTAATAAAAGATATCTTTTTTCTGATTTTTCCCTGTACATATTCCTCACAACATACAGCAACAATCATTGCAATTATAAAAACATAAATGTACTGAAATCTCCCATTTGCTCCCATAAAAAGATTTACCGCTAAATCAGCAGCAGGGATTACCAATATTACTAACCCTAATAACATACCAATAAGTAACTGCTTGTCTCTTCTGGTTTTATCATTAGCAATTAAATATAAAATAGCGATTACTCCTATGGATGTTACACCAATTACCCACGCATCATTAAATTTTGTAATAGAAAGGATATCACGCATTGCTTGAAAATAATACTTTGTGTCACGCAGCAATAGATTTCCTGTTTTTCCTCCACCTGTTCGTGCACTCTGCAAAGCATTACAAGCATATGGAATAAACTGATATGCTGAGAGCAATAAAGCACCAATACCCGCACACATAGCCTGCCATACCTTGTTTAAAAAGTTTTTAATACTTTTTGTTTGAACAACATAATAGTATCTAATACAAGCATATCCCACTACTGGTATACATGTAATTATAATAGAATATGGAAATCCAATCAAACATATCGATACTCCTAATAAAAAGCATCCTTTTTTGTTTTCTTTTAATATTTTTTCAATTCCAATACACATAATTGGAAGAGCAATTGCAATAACTAAGACACTGGAATTATCGCCCAGTAACATCATTCTTGCACCGCAAAAAGTATAGATAAAGCTGGCCAGCAGAATCGAATATCTATCTTGAACAAATCGTTTTGCATAAAGTGAAAACGAAAAACCAGATAACCAAAGTCTTGCAAAATTCAAAAAAATAAAATACCACTCTAAATGTTCAATAGGGAAAAAAATCGACACAAATGTAGCCGGATTAAATAATATAATACTAATTAACGGCTCACCAAAACCAATTTTCATATCCCACTGTGGGATAATCCACTGTCCCGTTTCTCGAAAATGAGTCCAAATATCGTAGATCCAATTTTTAAAGTAATAAATCCCCGAATATACCTGTGTATAGCTATCATATGCGTATACATATCCCTTACCATACCATAGAAAAATAGCCGTAATGCATCCAAACATCAACAAAACACATAATGTATATATTAACAGACAGCCTTTATCTGTATTTAATATATTAATTTTCTTTATATCTGTTTTCTCACATCTCTGCTTCCACATATTTATATCACCATTTATTGCATTCCTATTTTTCTAATATCTTCTATCATTCTAGCTTGAATCAGTAAATCCTCATACATATTCATCCGCAATGTGTCATTGCTGAATGCTTCTGCAAATTTCTCAATAGAATGTGCAAAATGTGCATCTTCCGGCAATTCAATCTGTTGTTTTCCATCATTTGTTTCTAACTCTAAGATTGGTGTATAACCCGGAGGTGCTGTAAAAATACGGTTTGTAAAAGCTTTCCCCTTATTCCCCCATACTTCCAAACAGCATTGATAATAACTGTCCATACTAAAAGAACCCTGAAGAACCTCGCCCCGTTCATTGGAATAAGTAGCACTTCCATACATATCCACTTCATAGCCTTCTAAACCGTTCAAGGTTGCCGTATCCACTTTAACTGTATTTCCAAGCATCAATCTTGCTAACTTTGTCACATAGCCTGCTGCATCTAAAAGTGCTCCACCGCCTAATGCTTTGTTATAGCGGAAATCATTTGCAGCACGAAGTGGGAATCCAAAAGAAGCCTTCATCAGACGGATCTCTCCTACTAAACCTTCTTTTAGTAGTTTCTGAATTTTGGCAATCTGTGCATGGTACTGGAACATATAATTTTCCTGTAACACAAGATTCTTTTTCCTTGCAAGTTCTACCAATTCACTTGTCTGTTCATAACTGATAGTCGATGGCTTTTCCACAAATACATGTTTTCCATGTTCTAATGCCGCTTTTGCATACGGAAAATGCAATGCCGGCGGCAATGGAATGTACACGGCATCAATATTTTCATCTTCAATAATTGACTGAAAACTTTCTGCACTCTTTATTCCAAATTCTTTCTCAAACTGCTCTAATTTCGATTTGTCATATTCTTCTGCAATACAGACACATTCAAATTCTTTATTCTCCATCAATGCCGGCAAAAATCTGCGAAACGCAATCTCTGCACAACCCAGTATTCCTATCTTTATCATCATATTCCTCTCTCTCTTTTATGCATATAAAAGACCATCCTGTTCCAGATGGTCCTACTCCTCTGATATTTTACTAATTATATCTTATTCCAACTGTTTTTTCAACAAAGTTTTTATCCCATCCATCAGTTTGGCTCAAATATCCAAAAGCGACAGTAAATTTCGCAACTGTATATTCAAACAGTTATTAATTTGAACCATCTGATTTAAGGTTGCATAATCAACCCAAAAATATCCCTCCGACAATTCTCCTGCCTCTTCCTTTTCAATTTCAATAATGACGTTCTGATTCTGTTCATGATAGAATCGTCCGCCTTCCTCTGATAACAGCACATTCTTTTTAATTCCCTGCTGTTGCTCTAACTTTGTAAAAAAGAATTCTTCCAGTGCATTTTTCTGATTGCTCTTATTAGATGGTTCCATCTGTACCGTTGGTCCTAATTCTATGAAATCATGACAGCCCACTTCCGGCTTTGCATGTACTAGGAATTTTCTTATACCATTCTCTACACAGGTAAATAATCCAAAGACTGCTATTCCTATTGCTTCAAACAACGGCTGCGTCCACTGCTTTACTTCCCGGCCTTCCATTTCAATATCACAGTACACCACTTTAAAGTCATAATCATGTTTACAACGGATCTCATCCTTTGTGAATTCCCAGTCTTTTAACTCATGTAATGGCACAAGTCTTGTTTCTCCCTCTGCAAACATTTTATAATTGTTAATGTAACGATATAAAATTGGAATCAGATTCTCTCTTGTCGGTTCAAACATGGAATAATACAGGGACTCATCCCTAAAACAGGTCTGAATTTCTGCTTTTTCTGCCGCAGTAAGATGTTCTGTAGAATATGGTATACAGGAAAGTACGGTTCGTGTATCCATATTGACAAGATTATCTATCTTCATCAATTCTTTTATCTGACCTAATGTCATCCATTTATGGCTTGGCAATACTTCTATCTCTACATCTTCCCCTAATTCTACTAAGATATTTCGATTCCGTTTCTTATAAAATCTGGAGGATTGCTCTGACTGGATCTGATCTACCACAATATGATACTGCTCTGCATTCATAAAGTAGTCTAAATATGGTGGCTTTGCTCCTCCGTGCTTCTGTGTAAAATTACTCTTTGTAGCCTGAATAGTCGGGGATATCTGTATTTTATTAATGTTCCCCGGTTCTATTTTTGCCTGCATGAGGAAATGAAGAACCCCATCTATTTTTTTGCATAAAATTCCCAAATAGCCAATCTCATTTTGCATAATGATCGGCTGTTCTACTATTACTGTCCCTTCTTCAAGTCTCTGATATCCGCAAATGGAAAAAAAGCTGTGATTCCTGTTACAGATACAGCCTTCTTCCTCATTGTAGTACCAAAAACCGTCTTTTTCAAAATCCGTCTTATCAATCCGAACCTTGACAGTCTCGTTTCTCTGTCGAACCCACTCTAATATTTCTTTCGTAGGATTAACAGAACTGTCCGATGCCGCCCATGATTTTACGATATCTACAACTATATTCATTTATCTTTCCTCCGGTACTCTTAACAGATATTGTCCATACTCTGTCTTACGAAGCGGTTCTGCAAGACGATATAACTGCTGTCTTGTAATATATCCCTTTCGATATGCGATTTCTTCAATACTGGACACATAACATCCTTGACGTTTCTGCATAATAGCCACAAAATCACTGGCCTCTTTCATACCATCATATGTACCTGTATCAAGCCATGCAACACCTCTGCCTAATTTCTGCACTTTTAATTGACCCATGCGAAGATATTCATTATTGACTGCTGTAATCTCAAGTTCTCCCCGCGCAGATGGCTGAATATTTTTTGCAATATCGATAACCTGATTATCGTAATAATATAATCCCGGTACTGCATAATTTGACTTCGGTTTCTCCGGTTTCTCTTCAATTGAGATTGCATTTCCCTCATCATCAAATTCAACAATTCCAAATGCCTTTGGATTTTTCACTGAATATCCAAAAATTGTTGCACCTTTCTCTAGTGCTGCCGCCTCTAACAATACATCCGAAAAATGTCTGGCATGAAAAATGTTATCCCCGAGAATCAAAGCAACTTTATCATTACCAACAAATCTTGCTCCGATAATAAAGGCTTCAGCCAAACCATTTGGTGCCTCTTGCACCGCATAACTCAGATTAATACCATAATCACTTCCATCTCCTAAAAGTTTCTGGAAATTTGGCAGATCATGTACGGTTGAAATGATTAAAATATCACGAATGCCAGACAACATCAATGTAGACAACGGATAATATATCATTGGCTTATCATAAATTGGCAATAACTGCTTCGATACTGCCTTTGTAATAGGATACAATCTTGTTCCTGAACCTCCTGCTAATATAATACCTTTCATCTGTAGTTCCTCCTGTTTTCCATATGTATTTATTATAAATTAATGCTAACGGTTTGCATACATTTTCTCATAATATTGCTGATATTCACCACTAATGATATTTTCCCACCAATCCCGATGGTTCAAATACCAGTCAATTGTCTTCTTGATTCCATCTTCAAACTTAGTCTGAGGCAGCCAGCCCAAATCATTGTGTATCTTTGTCGGATCGATTGCATATCTCATATCATGTCCAGCACGATCCTTTACGAATGTGATCAAATCTTCAGATTTGCCCAAATATTTCACGATCAGTTTTACGATATCGATATTTCGCATCTCGTTGTGACCGCCCACATTGTAGACTTCACCTTCTTTACCATTGCGGATGATCAAATCAATTGCAGCACAATGATCTTCTACATAAAGCCAGTCTCTGACATTGATTCCCTCGCCATATACCGGGAGTGGTTTATCGTTTAATGCATTTGCGATCATAAGCGGTATCAGCTTCTCCGGAAAATGATAAGGTCCATAGTTATTAGAACATCTTGAAATACTGATCGGTAATTTATAAGTTCTGCCATATGCCTGTACCAGCAGATCCGCACTTGCTTTAGATGCTGAATATGGACTGGATGTATGTATCGGTGTCTCTTCTGTAAAGAATAAATCCGGTCTGTCTAAAGGTAAATCTCCATATACCTCATCCGTTGACACCTGATGATATCTCTGAATTCCATACTTGCGACACGCATCTAATAAAACCTGTGTTCCTAAAATATTTGTTTTTAAGAAAACCTCCGGATTTTCAATGGATCGGTCCACATGACTCTCTGCCGCAAAATTTACTACTATATCCGGATGCTCACGCTCGAATAAGTCATAAATCCCTTTTCGATCCGTGATATCCAATTTTTCAAATTTAAAGTTCTGATTGTCCATAACCGGTGCGAGTGTCTCCATATTTCCTGCATAAGTCAGACAATCCACACAGATGATCTCATCCTCCGGATGCTTGTCTAACATATAATGAACAAAATTTCCTCCTATGAAGCCTGCACCTCCTGTAACTATAATTTTCATTTTATATCTTCCCTTCTGTTTTTCTATATAATCGTATTCCTATAAAAATACAAAGTACAAACAATGTTATTATACTAATAATAGTACCTTCTTTCAAGCCAACACTTCTATATTGTAACATTACTTCATTATACCCGATTTCCAAAGGAACTGCCATATACATTCCATTAGCTTTGACTAATTCTACCATTTTTTCATTAACGCTTGCTTTCCACCCCTTGCTGTATGGGATAGCAATACATAGCATACGATTTTTATCGGTAGTAACGTTTCCCCTTACATAATTGCCATCTATCGCCACATAATCAGCTACACATTCTAATCTTTTTTCATAGTTCTTTTTATAAGATTCGATCGGTTGGGTTACCAGTTCTATATCCGAAAATTCGTATTCGCCAATTCCTTCAAAGATTACTATTATCTCATCACTCGCTTCCACATGATAGCCCAAATTAATCTCAATATCACGCTTACCTATATCATATTGACTGTTTTTACCCCAGATTTCAAAAGATTTAACGGTTCTTCCATATTTTACGGTAATACAGCCTTTTTTATTCTCTATTCCGGCTTTTCGTTCCCTTTTCTCAAACATCCTTTTATCATATTGAGAGATACTGTCATCAATATAATATTCATTATAATCTGTTCGCTTTTTCGGTGTATATCTCAGACCTTTTAAACACAGATATGTTTCACTGCGTTCATTATCATCCGGAAGTGGAATTGAAACAGCTACATAAGAATCCTGACATACAATTTTATCATCTGTAATTTTCATCGGATAATCTTTTCCATCCCGCTTTTCTTTATATTTCTCTAATTTCTTTTTAATACGCTTAACGATTTCTTCTTTATCCAACATTACCTTCGAATCAAACTTCAACTCCGCTTCTGGCAACCGTGTATTATCTTTCAACACTATTGCCTGCATCATTGCCTGTTCTTTTTGATAGGTGTCCAGTTTTTCAAATGCTTCTGTAGAAATTGCTTCTGTATACCCATACATCAAAGGCAGACTTGCCCGATTCCTCAATAGCTGTATCACCTGTTTTTCTCCATTCCGATACACTTGCTTTTCGGCAATAACATCGTAACCCCAAGGAATCGTTTTTTGTCCCTTTTCATATCTGGCAATATATTTTACTCCTCCTAAAGTATAAAGCGCCGTACGACCGTCAAGATCATAAATATTAAACGGATTTCCCATCTGACTAATTCCCAGTTGATTCATCATCTCTATGATTTCTTTATTTGTATAGCTAAAATATCCATTTAATGCATAATATCCACCCCTTAAACCACTATTGGAATCATCACTTTTTTGCGTTGCATTCATAGATACACTTTCTGCTCTATAAACTGACAGGTCATCTACCTCACTTAAAATAGAGTTTACCTTCATATCTACCTCAGTATTTGCGGTCTTAATATCTACGAATTTAGCAATGTAATTACCTGCCGACGGATCATAAACCGAAAACGAAAACATCCCTATTTCCATTACCAGAAGGATGCATATACAGTAATATTTGTTTAGGCTATGTGCTTTTTTCTCTGTCTTCCAAATGATTATCAGCAAGTAGAGCAGCATCCATACAGATGTATAGCCAAGTCTCCAATTTTTCCAAAATACCACTATCGCATAAACAGCATAGAACGCAAGGGATAACCATATTACCCCCATTTTATCCTTATTCTTTAACTGTATAAGATATGGAAGCATATATACCAATACACTTGCCATATAAAAGTCAGCTACAAAAAGGAATCTATGATTGATACCGGAAAAACCATTAAATAAATATCCTACAACTGGAAATATCATTCCCACTACCAGCAGGCAGCCATATATCCTCAAAGCTTTTATCCGTTTTCTTTGACTTTTAATGGTGATCAACAGAAATACACTTAAAAGTGCTATTCCTGCTATTCCTAAAAAACCGTGTATTCCAATTTCTCTTGGATCTAATGTTCCTACTAGCAGTTCCGCATAATATTCTCCGGAATATAACCACTTGTAATCCAGTTCTGTTCCGCCCACACGCCCACTTGACAGGGATAAATACATTTTAGGTATTAATAGTACCGCTGCTAACCCCATACCTATCAGATAAGCTATAATAGGTTTTAAAAGATACATAAAGAATTTTCTGGCACTCTTTGCTTTTCTAAAAACTAAATATTGAGTAAGCATATAGATGCCTAAAACAACGGTTAATGTATATAAATTTACAAAGCTACTCAATCCCAGATAACATACGCACAAGATGAATATTCCATATTTACCATCCTGTTCAATCTTTCTTACTCCCAATAACAATAATGGAAGCAAGATATATAATTCTAAAAAGACATTCTGAGCTATGCAGTAGCACAATACATATCCGTTAAATACATATACGATCGCCCCTGCGATAAGAGCATACTCATTGACCTTTCTCTTTTGAAAAAAGCAGATAAATGCTCCACCTGCAAAATATAAGCTTAACATATCAAAGCAGATTACTCCAAGGGCAATATTATGATAAAATATGATACTGCACAGGATATATATCGGATTTACTGAAAGAACCTGTAACACATCCATTCCCAGTCCTATGGACATATCCCACATTGGCAGATGGAACTGTCCATGCAGCAAATTGTTTAACAGTTCTCTGTAATATTTTCCATTATATTTCATAAAAGCTGCTACCTGCGGAAGTCCATCTGCACCACCGATCAGAGATTTTTCATAATACAAAAATCTTCCAAAAACTAAGACAGCTACTATGGAAAAAGAAATCGTATACACAGCAAACAACCATCTTTTTCTGCTAATATGATATTGATCACGATATCTGATTGAATTTATAATATCCTTCATCTTTCTGTACTCCTTTACGCCTTTTTCCCCTTATCTGTAATACAATGATAACCATTAGCATAATTCCTGATACCACAAGTCCGACTTTTTGTCCCGGAAGGTTATATTCCAGTTCAATGGTATGATGCCCTTTTTCAACCGGCAGCGCCATATACATCCCATTGGCTTTTTCCAATTTTGTTTTTTCTCCATCCACAAATGCCGTAAATCCTTTATGATAAGGGATTGCTATACACAGCATTCGTCTATCCGGCACTTTAATATCACCTGTAATGCGATTATTCTTAATTTCCACATTTTTTACTATGTATTTTGAAAGTTCCTGATATTCTTTCTGATAGGAGTCCATTGGTTGACGCACAACATAAATATTCGAATATGTATATTCACCACGCCCATTCAAGGTAATGGTCAGTTTTCCCTTTTTTGAATCCAGATATCCAAAATTAAAGAGAAGGTTTCTGGAGCCTATGTCATACTGGCTGTCTTTTCCCCAAAGAACTGCTGTTTTCTTAATGCCTTGTAATTCGGTTGTAATCTTAGCCTTCTGATTCTCATTTGAATCTGCTCTGCTCTTTTTCAACAACACTTTCTTTTCATACTGCGTTTTCTCTTTTTGCAGATAGTATTCTTGGAAATCTATTCTGTTTTTCGGCACATAACGTAAATTTTCAATACAAAGATAATACTCTCCTGCTTCTAAATCTTCCGGCAATTGCAGTTCCAATTTCATCCCGGTTTCATAGCAGGTAATCCCATTTGTTCCCACTTCTAAAGGCAATTTCTGCAATTCTTCCTGTTTTGCCTTTTTTGCCATCTGCTTCTTAATCTGTGTTTCAATCTGCTCTTTTACTAAAATATTACTACTGTTAAATTCAGGCTTTTTCCGGGGAACCGCTTCTGTGGACTCCAATACCACTCCCTGCAGCATTGCCTGTTCTCTTTGACATGGATTCAATTTCAAATAATCTTTTGCCGGAATATATGTTGAATAGGTATACATTAACGGAAGCGCATATTGATTTTGATACAATTGCAGGGTCTTCTTTTTTCCATGATCGTCCACCTTTTTTTCTTTTATCAACTTATATCCATAAGGCATTGCTGTAATATCTTCTTTGTAGACGGACAGATACTTGACCCCGCCTAATGTGTATAATGCTGTCCGCTCATCCAAGTCGTAAATATTAAATGGATTTCCCATCTGACTGATACCCATATCTTCAACTGTATTCACAATGTCTGCATACATATAACTGTAATATCCGTCCAATGAGCTGTAACCATTGCGTGTTCCAAAATTTGCCTCTCTATTGTTTTCTTTTTCATTAGAAACAATATCCTCAACCCGATAGACAGATGAATCCCGGATGGTTTTAAAGATCGAAGATGCCTGGATCTGAATATCTTTATTCACAGTCTTAGAATCTTCAAATTTTGATATATATCCCTTCTGGGTTGGCTCATAAATCGTATAAGCCAGGCTGAAAACTTCTGCACTGGCAATGCATAATACGACCCATAAATAATACTTTTTATTCTCCTGTAATATCAGCCAACATCCCATATATAGGAACAAAAATGCCATCATATAGGAAAGTGACGTTTTTTTCCATAAACTTACAAGAACCAAAGCAACAAGATAAATACTTGTCCATGCAAACACTTTTTTCTTCTGCTGTATCCCGGCCATCAACATCTTTGGCAGCATCACTACAATTAAAATGGAAAAATAAAAAATACATGCAAACAAAAAGCGATGATTAAATCCTAAAAATCCTGTTGAGAGGTAACTTCCCAGTGGCATCAATGCCATCAATGCCAAAATCACTCCCCATACTTTTAATTCTTTTATTCTTCCCTCTGCTTTACTTGTGTATAACATAAAGACAGATAACACTGCTAATGTAGATATCCCGATAAAACCATGAATACCGATCTCATTCGTTCCTGTTAGTCCGGTAATTAAATCTGCATAATATTTTTTTTCATAAAACAGAAGATTTCCAATCTCTGCATTTCCGACCCTGCCGCTTGTAACCGAAAGATATATCTTAGGTATAAACACTACTGCTGCTAATCCTATTGCCATACAATAGGATATCATAGGAGAAATAATTTCTTTTAGAAATCCTTTGATACTTTTCTTTTCATTTCTACAACAATAACGCACGATAAGATATCCTGCTAAAATCAGGGTCATTGTATATAGATTTAAAAGTAATGATATTCCCAGGTAAAACACACATGCAATAAAAAGTCCGCTTTTTTTCTCTTTTTGCAGTTTTTCCACACCCAGTAACAGCAACGGAAGTATGATATAAAGTTCTATAAAAACATTCTGGGCAATGCAGTAGTTCAGTATATATCCATTAAATAAATAGGTAATTACTGCCGCTAAAGCCGCATAGGAATTGCATTTTGTATACCGGCAATATGCCAAAAAAGCCAGTCCTGCCAGATAGAGACTCGTTAATGTAAATACGGCAACACCCAGTGAAGCATTTTCTACAAAAAGCATTCCACATATGATCTGTAGTGGATTCCAGATCAGAATGTGTGTGACATCCATTCCCATGCCAACGGACAGATCCCATACTTTAGGAGAGAATTGTCCGTGTAATAGATTAGCAAAAAATTCTCTATAGTATTTTCCATTATACACCATAGAAGCACCGACCTGCGAAAGGCCGTCGGCGCCTCCTATCAAAGATTTTCCATAATATATGAATCTTCCAAAAACTCCGGCAGTCAGGACAAGAAATAGTGCCGTGTATAAAAGCAAAACTCTCCGCTTGCTCCACTTTAATGACTCTTCCATACTCATTCCCTTCTTACTCAGGCTCAATCTCCACTGCAGTCAGTCTGATACCTGTATCGTTTCCATTAATCTGCGTTCTGAATTCCAATAATGGATCGGTTTCATCTTCTGCCAGTGTAATATCTAATGAGATTTTTGCTTTTCCCTTTTTAAAATCCTCGCCCATAATCTGCTTTGTATCCAGTACGACTGCAGCATAAGTAACATCTACGCTTCCCAGGTCACCCTGCGTATCTGTATCACGCTCAAATGTAAATGTTATCTTATACTCTCCGGCAGGCGCTGCAAGATATGGTCCAAACACCTTCATTCCCGCATTTTTCCCCAGAACAATACCATCCTCTGTACGCTCTGCATCGTCCATAACAGACAGATTCTTTAATGGTACTGTTACAATATTCCTGTCAGAAGTCTGATTTAACCACAAATTCTTATCTGTGATCTGAACATCTGCGTACTGATTGAAGCGGATCTGACTTACCTTTAATTGTTCAAACCCGGAAACTTCCAGTTGTTTTTTTATGTTAATCTTTCCATCTGCTCCAACTTCATCTGTACTGATTTCTGCGCTTCCTTCCGTTCCATTGGTCAGCCAGTATAATGTTCCAAGATTATCTTTATCTGTATTCTGTGTCTCTCCGGTTAGTGTTAATTCGTATTTACCATAAGGTAACATGAAATTTTTTGCCTCATCTATCTCAGCGGAGTTATTTAAATAGTAATATTCCAGCAACAGACCATTTTCACCGGAGTATACACGAATTCCCTTTTCATCAAGCATCTCTTTTAAATCTTTTTTTGCTAAAAGGGTATAATGATCCGTTTTTCCAACTACATAATACTTTTCTAATAATGCATATATTAAACTTCCGTTATTTCTGTTTTCCAAAAGCAACAGATTGTTTGCAGCTTTTCCTGAGACCGCTGTTTCATCATCGCAATAATAAATGTTTTTCACATCCATCATTTCAACTGCCTTTGTATAATCAGCAAACCAGCGAAGAGAATTGTTTTCGGATACCATCGGAATCTCTGCCTGTGTCTCAATCTTTCCTGCAATTTCACCCAGGGTTTTCATTTCCTTTGGATACATTGCTCCTACATAATCTGTTAATGAAGTCTTTTTATAAGAGACTTCTGTCAATTCAATCTGAGTATTACTTTCTCCCGAACATTTTATCTGAAGGTTTTCTCCATCTGTAATCGATACAGTAAACTCTATCATTCCTGTTCCGTCTTCATTAATCTGCTCAGATGTAAGTTTCTTAGAAACATAGCTCTCATTTGTCAGACCATTTACCAGTTCTGCTGTGGCTACATCCCCCTTAATATCCGGATTTACTTTAAAAACAAATTTAAACTTATATTTTCCACTAATAAAAGATGCCGGTTTTGTGTTTGCAAAGCAGCCTACTACTCCATTGGATAATACAGTATCTTCCTGATTTAACTTCTTTAAAGAGTTATAGAACTGAGTTAAATCCATATTATGTTCCCGCTGAAGATGCTTTTGGGCATTCTCTAAGACTTTTTTCTGCAGTTTTTCTCCTTTTACCCAAAGGTATTCCGTATTATCCAATTCAAAGCACATATAATTTTCTAATACGTCCTTATTGGTAACGTCTGCTATATTCGTAAAAAGAATTGCTTCCTTCTCATCCTCTTTCGGATAAGTCGGCAGTACCTTGTAGTCCTTGAAATAATACTGTAACAGATAATATACCTGATGGTCATCTGTTCCACTTAAATCTACGCAATAAAAATTATCACTCAGCTTCTCCTTGCCCAGTGTTCCTGTTCCTAATAATTCATATACTGCGTCCACTTTATCTTCACTGCCTTTTTGAGTTAAAATATCCCAATAATAGGCATTATAACAATATTTATATCCCGTCATTGCCAAAAGCATGACCATAATGACCCATAGTTTGTCCTTTTTGCATGCCCAAAAAGAAATGAGCAGAACCACTGCCAGACACAAAGTTGCAGGAAGATAGGACTGTGCCGTGGAAATATTACGGCTTGCCCATGCGAAACAGATAAATTCCTCTCCTGCCTGCTGATTCCCATAGCAATATGGCAGAATAAATGCTAACCAGATTCCCTGAAAAAGAATTACATATTTTAAAGATTTGTAGAAATAATTTTTAAATTCTTCTTTTTGGTTTTCCATACTAACTAAGATCAGCATAAGGATCGGCTGTAAGTATGGCATCATATAACGTAAATAGGTGAAGGCCTTTGAGCCATATTCCTTATTTCCATATCCTGCTGCAATAGAGGCTGAAGCAGAATTGACCCACGTCAAAGACTGTGCCGCAATTGTCATTGCCGTACAAAGAACAAAAAAACTGCCTATTGTGATATAAAGTGCTTCCATCTTGTTATCCTCTGTCCGCACTTTTTCAATAAATACCGCTTTGATCTTTTTTGTGATCAGGAGCACGATCATAACTAATGCCGCAATCAATAATCCTCCTGATATCATACTCGCAATATTGATCTGACCAAAGATTGTAAACAGACAGGATTTGATCCCATTTACTGTCTTCAAAGTTGCTAATTTTTCACTGCCTATATTTACACGAGAATTGCGGATACCGTCTGCTGCACTCCATACAATATTCTGGTACCAGGATACTCCCTTTTTCACAACGATATATCCACCTGCCAAAATAACGACAAATGCCGGAAGTGAGACCAGACTTTTCCGGTAGAACAGCCAATACAGAAAAACTGCTATTGCTGCACCTAACATATAAGTCAAAGCTCTTGTATGAATGGTAAGTCCATAGACCATCAGACCGCACAAAAGCACCGTCCACAAACATCTCTTTTTCTTATCCTCTGTTAATACCAGTTTGGCAAGGATCAGGCAAATACACCAACTGAGCAATATTAACATATGCTCATTATAAAATACGGTTGAACGTATAACTGTCATATAGGAGATGCAGGCAGTCATTAACAATGCTTTCCTGTCATCTTCTACCAAAAATACTTTTTTCAGGAGGTAAAAACAGATAACTGCCGCCAGACATTCTAAAATTCCCGTACAGATCAAGAGCACCCGATAGAGTATTACCGGATCTGAAATTAATTTCATAAGCGGGGCAAACAATATGCTCATCCCGAATCCATAATATCCCGCATTTGAGACTACGGCATTCCAGTCCTGGCCTGACAAAAATACCGCACCATTCATAGTGGAGATTTCATCTGAAATTGTCCTTACCGGTATTGATTGCAGACTCCAAAATAGTCTCGGTAAAAAAGCGATTATGAATGCAAGGATATATCCTGCTTTTCCGGTTTTCACACTCTTACTGTCCTGCATGTACTGCCTCTCCTCCATATATATGTTCTACTCGTTCTCTTTTTTCTCTGAATCATAATCCAGTTTTCTCACATGATACTGGATATCTTCTAACAGCTTTCGGTTTGATGCAATAATATCTCCCATCAATCCTAATACCCAAACCAGAACACCAATAATAATGAGCATTGCTGCAAGGATGAGTGACTGAATATGACCTGCTCCGCTTCCTCCTACTGCATATACAATAAAACGGATTCCTAATGCAACACCACCAATTACCGGTATGGTGCCAAGTCCCATAAAGAAAGAAAGCGGTTTGTACATTAAAAATGCTCTGATAATAGTCAACATGGAACGTTTTACATATCCAAACATACTGCTGAAAAGTCTGGATGGTCGTAATTCTGCATTAGTCCGGATCGGTACAGAGGTCATTGCCATCTTCGTTCTTCCTGCCTGTACAATTGTTTCTAACGTATATGTGTACTCGTTTGTAACATTCAGCCGCATTGCTGCATCTCTGCTGTAAGCACGGAATCCACTTGGTGCATCCGGTATATCTGACTTAGATGCTTTTCGTACAACCCAGCTTCCAAAATGTTGAAGTTTTTTCTTTAATGGTGAAAAATGCTCCGTCTGGTCAATCGGTCTTTCACCGATTACAATGTCTGCCTTTCCCTCTAAGATCGGGCGGACAATCTTTTCAATATCATCTCCGCAATACTGGTTATCAGCATCCGTATTGACAATAATATCGGCTCCATTTCTCAAGCAGGCATCCAGACCTGCCATAAAACCTTTTGCAAGTCCTTTATTCTTCTTAAAATTCACAATGTAGTGGACTCCCCACTTTTTTGCCACTTCTACAGTGTTATCTTTACTACCATCGTTGATGATCAGATATTCAATCTCATCAATTCCTTCTATTTCTTTAGGCAGATCATTCAATGCGATCTCTAATGTCTCTGCTTCATTGTAACATGGTATCTGTATAATTAATTTCATCGTTTTTTCCTCCCAGCATAATCTAAAGCATTTTATCATAAGTGGTCTGCTTTTGCAAGAATATTGAAATATTCCTATTTCTTTACCACTGTGCTTTGCTGAAATTGATTCTTTTTGGCATCCTGTACTGTAATGGTAACTAATGCATTCTGCTTTTGTTTCTTGATCTTAATTGAGTATGTGCCCTTTTTAGATACTTTTGTGGAACCAAGTTTCTTTTTACCACATGTTGCAGTGACCTTCAGCTTTGTCTGTGCATTGCCGGTAATTTTCTTTGCCGATTTTTTAATGGTATTAACCTTCACTGCTTTTGTTGTCTTAACAGGTGCTTTGGAACCACCCTTAACCACAATCTCTTTCTTGGCTCCATTTGAAAATACATTTTCCCTCAGACTGGTTACATTTGATCCTTTATACAATGCAACTCCATACTTTCTGTTACCTGTAATCTGATTAGACTTAATGGTCAGTTTGCCTGCTTCTACATTAATACCGGATTTTTGGTTATTGGAAATGGTATTTCCTTTCAGATTTGCTACTGTAGAAGATAACTCTACTCCGGAACCTCCATTATTACTGGATACGCATCCATAGATTTTCACCGTACCGGAGGTCGCTGCAATCCCTGCCTGTTTATTACTGATAAGTTTTGTACCGGATTTAAGAGAAGCAAAGGAATTTCCGGAAACTAAGATTCCCTTTTGTCTATTAGAAGATATCTCTGCTTTACTGATTTTTGTACCCGATGACTGATTGCTCAGACTGACACCGTTTCTTTTATTATTTGTAATCACACTACCGCTATAGAGAGATAAGCGGCTGGCATTTACATACACTCCGTCTAAGGCACTTCCTGTGATCAGACCGCCTTTAATCTCTAACCCTGAATTTTTTTCTACAATAACTCCATGGTGCTGATTATCTGTAAATGTTGGGTTTTTTAATGTACCGGAAGATGCTCCCGTAAATGTAACTGCAGCCCCCTGATTAGTGAAGGCATTCAAGTCTTTCAAGTATACATTTGAAGATCCATTATATAAATAAACCCCCGTTCCCCCATTTCGGTACACATTCGTGTTTCCATTAATTCTCAATGTGGAAGCTCCATTTGAAATACCATTCTTAGTATTGCCATAAATCTGATCCCCACCGTTTAATGCTACTTCAGAATTTTCTGTAATCTGCAGTCCGTTCTTCTCACAGGCATAAATAGCATTATTATTCAACTGTGCATCTTTTACATTATTTAAGATAATGCCGGAACCTTTTCCGGATATCTGGTTATTTTCAATATATACACCTATAACAGGATAATCCCCCACTGGAACCACCACCCTGTTTTCACTAATATAAGGAGTGATCACATTTGTTCCAAACACTCGGATTGCCGCGCCCGGACTATCATGTCCCTCTAACGTATCCTTGGTTATGTTATTCTCTGAAATTAACAGGTTTGCTGCTAATGGAGACGGCATTACCATGCTTCCATCTGCCGGAGCATAGAAATTCATATTGTATGTTCCGCTCATGCTGACACTGCGAAAATCAACTGCCTCACTGCAATTTATAAACGTATTTCTCCGGATACTACAATTTTTATAATTGTACATTCCGACTGCTTTTCCCTTAATATCCGAAAAGGTATTGTCTGTAATGGATATATCTGTCATATACTTTCCAACAACTGCCGAATGTGTTCCCAAAGCCCGATACAGATTTGTAAATGTATTGCCTTTTATAATGACATTCTGACACAGGGCATCATCATATATTTCACACCCCGGCATAATGGAACTATTATTGCAGATATCTAACTGAATTGCCTCCTTTTTTAAAGACTCTTTATCCTGGCTATAGTCTTTAAAGGTGCTTCCAAGAACTGTAAAGCCCCGAATTCCACCCATTTCAAGCTGATGTGCATTAAAAGCATCCTGTACGGTACAATTTAAAAAGGCAATGTCAGATGCATGAACAAATCGAAAAATCGGGTTTGTATTCTTTGTTATACTACCTTGTCCATCCCATATACCGCCTTCAATCAGAACATTTTTCGTAACCTCATAACCACTTCCGCTTGCAACTGTCTGCATTAAATTCCGCTTATTTGTAGTCGTTCTTTTGATGGTTGCACCTTCTGCATAAATCCAAAGGTTACTGTATATAACCAAGCCCTGACCGTTTTTATCTTTTACATTATAAGTTCCTGCCGGTATCAGTACTTTACATTGTTCCCCCGGATGCTGTTCCTGATATTCATGTGCTGCATCAATTGCATCCTGAAATGCCTTATAATTGTTACTTGCTGTCTCTGATGCACCATAATCCATAACATTAAATTCTCTGGTTACATTTGAAAAATTCAACTGTGCGCCTGTTGCAGCGGCTCCTCTGCTACTTATTTCCGGAACAGGCTGCACCCATCTACTGTTGAATCCGACTTGTGCCGGTGTTTCCACCGGCACAGCAGCATTCTGGGTTACTGTTGTAATCTCTGCTTCTTTTGCTTCTACAGGTTCTGTTTCCTCTGTCACAACAGCCTCTATTTTTTCTTCAGCAGGTTCTGTCTGTTCTGTTTCAGCAGTCTCCGCTTCCACTGGTTCTGTCTGCTCCGTTTCAGCAGTCTCCGCTTCATTTGTTTCAACTGGTTCTGTCTGTTCTGTTTCAGGTATACTGGTCTCTTCTGCGGAATCTCCGATTTCTTCTGCGCAAACTACAATCCCCTGCTCCTGCACAAGTAATCCTGCTATCAACAACATACTTAAAAACTTTTTTAAAGCCTTGTTCTTCACTTTCTAGTCCCCTTATATCCCTTTTATTTATCTCTTTTATTTTACAATTTTTACGGTTCTGTTAAAAATATTCTTATTTGTATCTGTATTAGACACTTCAATTTTGGTACCTTTTTTCTGTTTTGCAATACGGATACTATATTGTCTGTTTGTGGAAGCAATTCCGGTTCCAATGGTCTTATTTCCTGCCTTTACGGTCAGCTTTGACTTTGGATGTGCTGTTCCGGTTACCTGTTTCATATTACTGGTGACTGCATTCAGTTTTGTGGAAACCGTTGTTTTTATCGGTGCTTTTGCGCCTCCGCTGACAACAATTTCATTCTTACCCTGATTAGACAGTGTATTTTTTTTCAATGAAGCTGCTTTCGCGCTACCGGAAAGAGAAATTCCATACTTACTATTATCTTTAATCTCGTTCCCTGAAATATTCAAACTTCCATTATTTGCTGTAATTCCGGATTTTGCATTTTTGAGGATCTTACTGTTATTGACATTTCCCTTAGAAGCCCCTGCAAAACCTATTCCATTTTCTTTATTACTATTTACTTTTATCTTTTTGACGGTTAATGTACTTGCTGCTACTGAAATTCCGTTCTTTTTATTGTTGCTGACAGTACCTCCTGTCATCGTCAGTGAAGAACCTTTATTAATTGCAATTCCATTTCCTTTGTTGGACTTTACTGTTACATTATTAATCTTACAATTTTTAGATTTTGCTGTAAGACTGATTCCGTGGCTTCCATTCTGTGCAATAGTACATTTCCCTGAAATGTTGATTTTGCTGTTGGTTACATTTACTCCGTTCACGGAATTTTTTTCATATTTTCCGCCTTTTAAATATGCCGTGGAGCTTTTTTCCACTAAAACACCATTACGCGCATTTTTCTGAATCTTTCCTCCGGAAATCGTTACCTTAGAACCATCTGCAATCTGGACACCGCTTCTCTTACAACCGGTGATCGTATTATTACTGAGAGTCGCACCTCTGACATCTCCTAAGGAGATACCGTTTGCTTTTCCTGAGATGGTGTTGTTTTCAATGCGGACACCTTCTACATAATAATTGCCCTTCGGGATTGCCAGTTTGCCGTTGGCATAATAAGCACTGTCTACTTTTGCTCCGAATACACGGATGGCTGCGTCCGGTGCCTCATGACCTGATGCGGTATCTGTGGTGATCTTGTTCTTAGAAATCAACAGATTTGCTTTTAAACCGCCTGCTTTTGGTGTACTTCTATTTGCCGGTGCATAAAAACTTCCGTTATACTGCTTATTCATGCTCATAGCTCTGAAATCGATCGCTTCACAGCAGTTGGTAAAGGTGTTGCCGCTGATGATGCAGTTGGTATAATTGTATGTATTAATAGCTTTTCCTTTGATATTGGAAAATACATTGTTTTTGATCACAACATTGTCATAATATAACCCAACCACTGCGGAATGGCTTCCCACTGCACGGTACAGATCCGTAAATGTATTATTCTCGATTAAGACATCACTGCAAAGTGCATCATCGGTTGCCGTTCCCGGCATAATGGTTTTGTTATTACAGATATCTAACTGGATCGCTTCTTTCTTTAAGCTCGAATCATTCTGACTGTATTTTCTGACTGTACATCCCTGTGCCGTAAAGCCCTTGACTCCACCCAGCTCTATGATGTGGGCATTAAAACTATTCTGCACGGTACAGTTGATAAATGCCATGTTCGATGCATGTGCAAAACGGAATACAGAGTTATCATTTTTCGTTTCCGTTCCCTGACCATCCCAGATTCCGCCCTCAATCTTGACATTCCGGGTAACATTATAGCCTTTTCCACTCATATCGGTCTGCATCAGGTGCCAGTTATAATCACTTCTTCTCTTGATCGTTGCGCCCTCTGCATAAATCCAGGTGTTGCTGTATACGATCAATCCATGACCGTTTTCGCCTTTGATGCAGTAGGTTCCCTTTGGTATGATGACCTTACACTGTGAACCCGGATGGTTTTTCTGGTATGCATTTGCAGCATCCAGTGCTGCCTGAAATGCCGGATAATTATCATCCAAAGAAGTGTTTGCACCATAGTCCTTTACATTAAAGGTCGCACCAATATTGCTAAAGTTCAACTGTGCTCCCTGGGATGATGCTGCCCCAAAGATGCTCTCTTCTACTACCATTTCCTCTGAGGCAGGAACGCTCTCTGCTGCCTCTACCTGTAGCGTTGCCGGAATCTGTAAACTTCCTGCTGCTACAACGGCTGCCATAAGGATTCCTGCTCCCTTTAGTCGGTTCATTCTTCTTTTCATAGTACTCTCCTTTTTTCACGCTTGCTTTTACTGTTTGCTTTTTCTCTTTTTCAACATATCTGCTTTTCCGGTAAGTAACAGGTATACAATGCTCAGTCCACAATAAACGGCACCGCCTGCTACCAGCTCGATCAAAAGCAGCATCACAGATGCTTTTCTTCCATTTCCTATAAAAGATACTGCTATATACATTATAATTCCAAATACAACATATATCCAACCTTTTTTCAGATAATTTCCAAATTCTAACTCTTTTCTGGTCTTAAAGGTCTGAATCAACATTACCGTATATTCGGCAAAGATTGTTGCGATGACGGCTCCCATCGCATCATAACGTGTGATCAGCACTGCATTTAAGACGACATTTACAACTGCTCCCGCGATCACCGATACTACATAGATCATATCCTGGCTGTTTGGAAGCAGATACTGGGTACGGACAACATTCGCCCATGCCTTACACGGGATCATCACGGTTAACGCTGTGATCAGGGCAATACATGCCGTATACTGTTTTCCGTAAAATACTACGGTAAACACCGGTGCAATGGCTGCTAATCCAAACGTTGTTGCCATGGAGATCCAGATCGTAAAATACATGGAATTTGCAATATATTTTCTGCTGAGTTCCTTTTCTCCCTTTTGTACGAGATTGGACATTCTTGGCAGCATAACCATTCCAAGCGCATTGATGATCGCCATCGGGATCTGCAGGATCCTCTCGGAATATTCATAGTAACCCACCTGTGCATCCGTGCTCATAATTCCTAACATGATCTTGTCCATGACATTGTAGATACTGATCGCCAATACCGGAATGAACAATATCAGATTCGGCTTGATGTGGTGTGCCACCTCTGCCCAGGTCGGTCTCCGGAACTTTGTTAATTTTCTGACATATGGCCAGAGTGCCAATGTACTTAACAACTGGCTGCCCGCCATAACAAATGTATATAAAATTAAATCATTCTGGTCTTTTACAAATACAAAGATACCAACTAAGGACAAAATACGGATGACCATATTTCTGGTAACGGTCAGCTTGAATTTTTCTAATCCGAAAAAGAACCAGTTAATATCAAAAGCTGCGGACATCAAGTACACTCCCTGTACTAATGCCACGGTACGGTTCGCATCAATGATCCATACTAAATAGATGACATAGGCAGTTACGGAAATTGCCGAGGTCAGAAGCTGGAGTACATAGATACTTGAAAAGGTCTTAGACAGCTTCTCTTTGTCATCACGGATCAGTGCAATACTCCGGTTTCCGTAATTGTTCACTCCCAGCATTGCCGCTAACAGGAAAAAATTTGCTACTGAATAGGTGTAAGAATAGATTCCGCTCTTATCCGGACCGAGTACCCTTGCGATATAAGGGGATGTTACCAGCAAAATAACAAGATTTAATACCTGATATACCAGATTATATGAAAAATTTTTCTTAATACTGCTCATGCTTTCGCCTCAATGCTCTTTTTATAATTCAAAGGATGATTTTTCCGGAAGGATTTTTTCAAAACATTCGATCACCTTTGGTTTTGCCTCTTCAAATTCTTCCTGTGTGCAGGTATCGTTAATGCAGATCATCCGTTTTTTCTGGTTGCGGATCGTATCATACAATTCCCGATTGTCTGCACCGACTGCAAACATTTTTCCTAACTTCAACACATTAAACGGTTCAAAATTACCGCGGAACAGATTCCAGTAACGGAACACAAACTGATTGACATCCGAGATTGAACGGAATCTGTGGGAAATCGTCTCATTTAAAATCTCCGGCTCTTTTTCCCAGAATTCCTGATAAGTGGACTTTAAGTTTGCCATCGGAAGATGATGACTTAAGACTCCGATCAGATTTGGGAATGGCAGCATATACATGATCCAATTGTATATTGCATATTTTCCGTATTTTGGACTTAACATTTTCTTTTTTAAATCCTTTTTGATCTGTTTCCGGTTAAAATATTTTCCCATCAGGTTCATGTTGTTGACCATTGTATGTGAAAACACATAGGTCTTTCCCGAAAATCCCAGTGGATATTCACATAACATATCACACGGCTTTCCATTTCTGAAAAAGTCCGTCTTTTCCACCTTATCGATCAGAAACATATCGTCATTAAAATAGACGAAGTGCTCACTCAACTCCTCGATCCGGTGCAGGTTCATGTCGATCGGGCGGGAACTGAACGTCGGCAGACATTCCTTTGGGATAAAATCCTCATGCCTGACAAAACGCAGCTTCGGATGTTCTAAGTTCAGCCACTCCGGATAATGTCCACAGGTTACAAAATAGACGTTGTTGACCCACGGTGCGAATTTTTCCACTCCGCGAAACCAGTACTTTAAGTTCTCCCATTCCCGATAACGGTTTGCGGAAGCATCCTGTCCTTTATCGGCGGTGTATTTCGCTTTACTCGCCTGCCACTCAGGGTCATTTCCGTCTACCCAGAGAATGACAAAGTCTACTTTTTCATCTTCTGCTATCTTGCCCATAATTCTTCTACAACCTCCGTCATTCTGTCCCAGGAATACTTGTATTCTTCTGCTTTTACGTTCTGTGCAAATTCTTCTTCTTTTTCTTCTTTAAAATAGCGGATGACTGCATCTGCGATCTGCTCCGGGTTCTTGCTCTCTACCACATATCCGGTCTTACCATCGGTTACAACGTCCGGCAGTCCTCCGACATTGGTTACTAATACCGGTTTCCGGAATCCGTATGCGATCTGTACAATCCCGCTCTGTGTCGCTGACTCATATGGCAGCACCACCAGATCGCAGGCAGCAAAATATTTTTCTACCTCTTTATCCGGGATATAACCCTCTACCACTTCCACGGCATTTTCAATCTTCTTCTCACGGATCAGCTCCATATACTGGTCTCTGTCCTCGCCAAAATCTCCGACTACAAATAAACGGAGATTTTCCACCTGATTCGTAATCTTTGGCATGGCACGGAGCAGATGCTTTAAGCCCTTGTATTCTCTTACAAATCCAAAGAACAACAATATCTTCTCGTCCTCGGATGCCCTGATCAACTCTCTGGATTCACTGCGGCTTAAATTCTGTAAACGGAACGCATTATAGGTTGGGTGCGGTGTCAGTTTGACAACCGGATCACTCTTGATCTGATAAAGGTCTGACTCATCCATCTTGGACTGTACGATAAAGTAATCTCCCTTTTCTAATACCTTTTTTGTTAAGAAGCGGTCCATTGGAAAACGCTCGTGCGGGAATACGTTATGACACAAGAACATGATCTTCGTATGCTTTTTCAACATTTTTTCCATGATCCAGAAACACGGTGCAAAATACGGATGCCACCATGGGAAGATCACTAAATCCGGTTTTTCCTTTAAGATCCATTTAGATGCCTTCACGATATTAAACGGATTGGCGGTGTGTATCCAGTATTTTGTCTCCGGCACCTCAAACTGTGGATTGTCATAGTCCTTCTGTTCTTTTTTGTATAAAAACTTCGGATACTGCATCTGGAAGGACACCATGGTCACATCGTATTTCTTACGCAATGCCTTACACATCAGTCCCGTATAGTGGGCAATTCCGCCTTTATACGGATAAACCGGTCCTATCATCACTATCTTTTTTAATTCTTTTTTCATCTTCCTACCTCACTGCTTCTTCTGATCTACTGTGCGATTGTCTCAATGCTCTTGATACGGATCTTGCTTCCTTTTTCTGCATTTACCCGGTATCTGATCCATTCCATGTCTTGTGTTACCGATACATTTTTAAGTCGGATCTCAGTTGCATCCTTTGGCATTTCCTGCTCTGCAATAATTTCATCCTGTCCATTTCTCACACGGAAAACTGCTGCACTGTCCCTTTTTGACTTTAATACTTCATAATGTACCACGATATCATAAGTGGCATTGTCTGTAACTTCTTTTTTATCACTGCGCAGTACCGTCTCTTTTTTCCCTAATGTAAGAAGATTTCCGTCGCCCTCCATTTTTCCCCAATATTCATATCCTGAACTATAGCAAAAATCTTTATTTGTTCCGGACTTTGGAAGTGTCACATCTCCATCTAAGACATTTTCTTTTACCCGATAAAGCTGGAAACGTCCAAATACCTGTACCTCTTCTAACTGTCTGGCAATATACTTCGGCAATAACGTATATTCTTTCTGAGTCATCAGCAACATATATGGTGTCTGCAAACGTGTATTGTCAAAATAGTAGGTACTCGCTCCCCAGCCAACTCCATGATTGTATCCGCCCCAGGTACTGATTTCTACCTTTGGGTTGACATTTCTCATACATCTTCCCATTGAAATGGATTCTGAGCCAATCGTAATGATCAAAGGGACTCCTTCCTGCTCTGCTACAGATGTGATTGCCTGCATATCGCCCCGATCATTATAGCAGTCTCTCATATAATTCTTATAATCATAGACATTGACGAACAGCAGAAGTACAATCGTGCCAAGAACGATCGTCTGCTCTAACAACCGTCTTTTCTCCCATAAATCAGATGCTGCAATTGCCGTTAACAAAATCATCGGTATCATGCTGATCAGATGATAACGATATTCAAACGTTTTTGCTGCATAGTTGACATTTGCAAAGATCAGTACGATCAGATTAACTGCAAAAATACAGGTGATCATCCCAACCAGTTCTTTGTATTTTTCATTTTCTTTTAAATGCGCTAATAAATAAATCCACGCTGCTAATACAACTGCTGCTAAGAAGAAGCGGAACAGATACATCATTCCATAAGTCTGTGTTACCGGAATATCCTCATAGTCCGGGATTCCGCCGAATAGCTGAAAGATTCCGGTCAGGCATTTTGCGATCACCGATGGAAAGTGCTTTGCCTTCGTCAACAGCATCTGGCTTCCCACCGATTCTATAATACCGGTGTGCCTGCCTGCTTTAATACCCACTACATAGATACCGGACTCTATGATCAACAGACCAATCCTTTTATTAAAAATCTGTTTGATATCATTTCCGATCAATACATGAAGGATTTCATATCCGATCAACGGCAGAATTGCACATAACAAAATATACTCTCCGCTGGAAAATGCGGTATCAAATACAAAGAAAGATGCAAACAGGATCAGATACCAGTACTTTTTGATTTCCTGTCCCTTGTGCATCCGTACCAGGATATCAATCAGTAACAGCGGTACTAACAGCTTGTATGCATAAGAACCTGCACTGGTAAAAAGCATCGGCATATAGCCCAACTGTCCTGTACTGTACGGTGTCAAAAGAAACAGTACGGCAAGCAGACGCATATTTTTTGCAACATCTGCCTGTTTTAAAATATCATAGAATAATCCCACATAGATGATCACTGTTACAATATTTGCAAGTCCAAATGCCGTGAATGCATTCTTAGTTACTCCATAGAACAATGCTCCTAAAATGACCGGAGAATCAATTCCTAAGGTTGTCTGATAAGACCAGTCCTTTAGAAGAAGGCTTTTCTGTTTCCACATTTCTACGATCTGTGCATAGGCACAGGATGAATCATAATTTGATTCATATGGCAGTCTGGTCAGATTAAACACTGCCAACGCTACAATCTGTATTAAAACTCCTACGCAGAGCAGTATTTCTAACCAATGCTCTTTTATCCAGGTCTTATTCATCACATTCTCCTTTATTTCTGCTTCCAGAGATGAACGGAATCACAGCGAAGGCTTCCACCCTCGGTCTGTACACGAAATTCAATTCCTTCCTCTGTTCCTTCAACATCAAACTCCAACTCTATCTCTTTACTGCCCGCAATTTCTTTTTCTGCTAACAGTTTTCCTCCCATTGCAACTTCGCATTTTCCATGGTTTTCCTCTGCTGTATCGATTGAAAATGCCACACGATAATGTCCTCTTTCTAACTTCATATACGGACCCCAGAATGCATAACCGGCTTCTTCTGTTTCAATGACATTTCCATTCCTTGTGCTTCCTGCCGCAATCGTAAACAGGGACATCGGAACCTCAATCTCTGTCCGGTCTGCTGCCCTTAAACGGTAAACTGAAGCATTAATCTCTTCTGTATCCAAGGCTCTTGGAAAGTGCTCTGTTGTTTTTTCTAAAAATGTTCCCTGAATGATCTGCTCTGACAACTCCTCTGCCTGTACATGGAACAGATCCAGTTCTCCGACATTTCCGATATAATAGACTTCGTGATCCTGCAGATACTCCTGTAATGCACCACGCACATCTTTTAACAGAAAAACATTTTTTCCATATAGAAAACGATAGCTTCCCGCTAACGAAGTATTTGTGGTCAGATATATTTTATCATCATCTAACTGCTCTGCCGCCTTCTCATACTGTTTATCCATGCCGTCATACATTTTTTCCGTTAAAAATGCTGCACTCCGGATCAAAAGCATTCCTGTGATAAGAAGAGCAAGTCCACCCTGTATCACAGAACTTCCTCTGCGTTCCTGTTTGCTTGGCTGCAACCGGCTGATCCCATATGCCGCCATCATCAGCACAAACGGAATGCAGACAAAAATCCATCTGCGTGACATCCAGATATGATCCGGACTAATGGATGGTCTAACGATATAGGCGATCAGATTACTGAATCCAATCGTTAAAAAGAGCAGATATTTTTCCCACTCCTGATTTCTGTGTAATATCCGGTAAAATCCGTAAAACAACAATATCATTGCCGGGATCGTCACATACCAGCAGAACTGCTGCATGGCATAGAGATTGACCGGCTCTTCATGATTTTTTAAAAGTACCGGACGCAGAAGATATGCAAATAGTGCCAATGCTCCAAGCAATACGGATAATATCACACTGCCCCTGCCCTGTACGAACTCCCGGATTTTTTCAAGGCTGTCGCTTTCCTGTTCTATCTGTGCAGAGTTTCTCTGTATACTTTTCCTTTTCATGCTGAGGATTCCTCCGACGAGGATCACCAATACCGCTAAAATCATATTGGCTCCAACGATCACGGCAAGCCCCTTTTGCAGATGTACCTTGTAATATGGATAAGAAAATACAAAACCATATCCTAATGCGGCAGCACCCAGTATCAGATAGAGTCCTGCCGCGACTCTTGCATATTTTTTTTTCACTTCAAACCATTCACAGTAGCCCCACATCACAAGAATTCCGACACCAATGATATAGGCATCAATACGGTTAAACGTTGAAATTCCAAACAGCAATCCTGCGTATCCCGCATAACGCAGCTTTTCTGTTTCCCAGCCCTCGTAAAACCAGTAAATCCCAAAGAACAGAAGCATCTGGCTCAAAAGCTCTGTCTGCGTAATCCTTCCTGCCCAAAGCTGTGCCGGATTGAAGGTCAGAAAAAGTAATGCCAGCCCTGCTGCCTTTTCCCCGAACATCCGCTTTGCCAAAAGATACATCATACCCAGTGCAAAGAAATTGATAAAGGCATTGATGCGAACCAGACCTTCCAAACCTCCCAGCCGGTAACCTACGGCTAACATACTTGGAAACATATGCAAAAACTGTGTCACGACACTTCCCGGCTCTTTGGAAATCCCATACTCATATCCGGAGTAAAAGCCCGGCGCATCCAATTTTAATACGTCTTTTACTTCTTCATAATGCTCCTCCAGATAGGCATTGCTCTCATAAGTAATCCCACCGGTTTTTGCAATATGAACACCGTTGATGAGATAAACGCCCGGATCCCTGCCTGCCGGCATATATTTTGTCGGAAAGAAAAAACACAGGCAAAATGAAATCAGTAAAAGAGCAAGAGCTGCCACATCCCACCAGCTCATTTTTCCTGATACTTCCTGTACTTTTTCCCGCTTGCAAAATATCCAAAGGCAGATACCCGCGGACACAAACAGTACCGCACTCAGTGCATATAAGGAAAAAGTCCCGGAAACAGCAAGCAGATTCGCAGCAACTGCGATCTCTGCTATCTCTGCCGCTCCCACTAAGATCCCTTTTTCCATATAATTGTATTTACGCGGCAACAGCTTTGCACACAGGAATCCCTGTGCCAATACCGCAGCAAAAAATATGAAACCTTCTGCCATGCCCACTTTCTCCTAATCCTGATCTACACCGTCCGCATAGGCGATCATCCTTGCCAGATGCCATATCTCCAGACTTGTATATTTCTGTCCGACAATCCGCTCCGCATAGAGTCTTGCCAGCCACTTTTTATCCGCATAGATTTCTTCCGGCTTTTCTTCTTTTGTTAAATCCTGATTTGTTTTTTCACGTTTATTATGAGCATCCCGGATGAACTTCAGGGTGTCTTCCGCTACCACTTTCCACTGGAAACGCTCTAAACGTTTCTTTCCCTTTTGCAAAAGTTCCTCTAAATCGGTCTCCGATAATGCCTGTACCAGTCCTCTGGTGATATCCGCCACATCATTCGGGTTGACTAAAACAGCCCCATCTCCTCCGACTTCTACAAGACTGGAATTATTCGATGTTAAAACCGGAGTTCCACATGCCCAGGATTCCACAACCGGAAGTCCGAAGCCTTCATACTTTGATGGGAATGCGGTCAGGTGCGCTAAATTATATAAGATCAAAAGTTCCTCGTCCGTAACAAAATTCGTACAGATGACTCTTCCGTCTGCATCAGAATCTTTTGCGAGTTTCATAAAGCCATCCACAGCTTCCTGTGACAGCTTACAGACAATGACTAACTGATACTGTTCCTTTAACTCTTTTGGCATTGCTCCAAAGGCACGGATCAGTCCATCTATATTCTTTCTGCCGTCTGCACCCCCCGTACAGATAATAAAGGAATCTGTAATACCGAATTTTTCACGGATCTCTTTTTCTGTTTCATCGGCAACCGGAATCTCTTTGAATCTTTCATCTACCGCACCCCAGATGACATCGATCTTCTCCGGCGCAAAATTCATGTATTTGATCATATCCTGCTTTACACTCTCAGAAATGACCAATATCTGATCCACCCATTTGAGCATATCGATCCTCATCTCATAGTACTGCTTTGCACGGCTGAAACGTGGAAAGTACTGATCCTTTCTCATGTATGGGATAATATCATATACCGTTGCGACAACCGTCACACCCTCAAACCATTCCTTACGGTAGAGTGTCATATTCTCATCAAACGGAGAGGTCATATAGAACACATCGATCTGATTGTCCTTTAAAAAACGTTTTACGACTTTTCCGACTAATTCATAGTTGATACGGTCATGCAGTAAAAAATTGCCTTTTCCAAAATAATAGAATGCCTCATGCAGATTTGATGCATCCTCCATGAACTCACCAAGAGAAAAATCTGCCTCATAAGTATTTAAAAAGAAATACTGGTTTTCTTTATCTATCTCTGCCATTTTTAAAAACTGGCTCTTCGTATAATTTCCAATTCCACGGTTCTTACTTGCAGGTCCTAAAATCCCAACAGAATCAAATCCTATATTCATTCGCTTACCTCCTGCTGTTCTTTCATCTGTGCCATAATTTCAAGGATTCCCTCCTGTGTTTCCTGGAGGTTGTGAAGCGTGTTCAATACCTGTCTGTTATAAGCAATCTGTTTTTTTGCAAATGGTCCCATGAAAAGCACTTTAAAGATTTTTCCAAATACCCTTCCAAACAGACGCTTTATCCTTGACGGATCCTGCAGATCATAGATTGCAAGTGAATAGTGCTGGTCTAATTCATCTAACATATCATCTAATTTCTGCACTTCGCTTTCCATATAGGAACTGTCTTTTTGTTCAAAACAAAGACGAATCGCTTCTTTTTTACTGATCAGCTGCATAAAGATCTCTTTTTCTGCCTCTGAACGAAATTCCAGTTTTTCCATATCCGCTACTCCTTCTGCACTTCTTCTAGTTCCCAACTGTGCGGAATCCGCACAACTCCGATATCACTCTTAGAATTGTATAATTCAAACGGCATGACTTCTCTGTAAAAATCAATCGGTTCTTCTAAATCGGTCTGGATTGCTAAATCCAGCGAATAAGAACCCTCTAATAAATCCATCTCTTCTAACCGGATACGCACTGTTCCATCTTCCTTAAAACTCAGATCACCGATGTTGTCGATATGCGTATTGCATCCGTAACAGTGCATGCCATCCCGACGGAAAATCCCAAATCCCATCATGGCTTTTTCTACCGGCTCATTGACATGGAACTGAACCTGGATCGTGATCGGTTCACCGCAGGTAAAGGCTCTCTGCTTCTTTCCTTCGGCATTCTGCATCTCCACCTCGGTAATGACCACCCGTTTATCACCATAACGCTTTTCATCCTCTGTTTCTTCCGGCTCCGGCGGAACAAATTCATCCATGTTCTCATTTGCCATCTTTTTACGCATTTCATTCATGTAGTTTTGGTATTTCGGATGTACGTCACGCGGTGTACCGCTCAACTTGATCTGTCCGTCCTGCAGCCAGATCGTCCGGTCACAGATCTGCTCGATCTGTCCTAACGCATGGGATACGATGATAATTGTCGTTCCCCGCTCTTTGATCTCTTTTAATTTATCAAAACATTTCGCCTGAAAATTCGCATCTCCTACGGCTAAGATCTCATCGATCAGAAGGATATCTGCATTGACATTGATCGCAACTGCGAACGCCAGCCGCATATACATTCCTGAAGAATAAGTACGCACCGGATTGTCGATAAATGCCTGTAACTCTGAAAACTCAATGATCGTATCAAGTCTCTCTTCTATCTCCCGTTTGGAAAGACCAAAGATTGCCGCATTCGTATAAATATTCTCTCTTCCGCTCATATCCGGGTGGAATCCGGCTCCAAGCTCAATCAGGCTGGATACCCTGCCCCGCATCTCCACAGTACCGGAGGTCGGATAGATGATCTTCGTCAGCAGCTTTAAGGTGGTACTCTTTCCACAGCCATTGTGTCCGATCAGTCCGACTGCTTCTCCTTTTTTAACCTCGAAGCTGATGCCGTTTAATACCTGACGGTTCTCATAGCGGTTTCTCTTCCAGAACAGCATCTTTTCCTTTAACTGACTGCCTTTATCATAATAAACCTTAAATTGTTTTTTTAAATCTTTTACTTCGATTGCATTTTCTTCGCGCATCCTACAATTCCTCCGCAAAACCTTTCTGCAATTTTCTAAAACTGATATAACCGATCACACAGACTACCACACCCAGCACTGCTGCCTGTATCAAGGTTGACAGCTGTGGCATCTGCTTTGCATATAATACAGAGCGGTATGCCTCAATGACCGGTGTCATCGGGTTGAGATTCCACAACGGACGCAGCTTGTCCGGTACTAAATCTGAGGAGTACATGATCGGAGTCAGATACTGCCATATCATTGCAATGATTCCTAAAATATAGGACAAGTCTCTAAAGTATACGGTCAACGCCGAACTGAGCAGGGCAATCCCCAGTGCCATGACATATTCCACTAACATAATGATCGGAAGCGTCAAAAGTGCCAATGGATTCAGTCCGTGTCCGGTAAAAATAATAACTCCGAAAATAACCACAAAACTCAAAAGCATATTGACAAAAGCTCCCGTGACATAGGAGATCGGCAAAACTTCTCTTGGAAAATAGATTTTTTTCAGCATATCCTTAGAGGCTAAGACACTGTCTGCACCTCCCGTCAAGGATGCCGAGAAGAAAATCCACGGTACCAAAGCCACGAATAAGAACAGATAATACTTATCAATATCATTTCTTAAGATAATGGAAAATACCAGTGTATAGACTCCCATCTGTAACAGCGGATTGATAAATGTCCACATAAATCCCAATACGGAACCCTTATATCTGCCACGCAGATCTTTTTTTACCAGACTGAATATCATCTGACGGTATGCATATAATTCCTTTAAATCCTTTATCATGCTTACTTACTCCTTCGAGGCAGCAATACCTCTGTAATTCTCGTCATCCATGTCTCTAATGCCAGAAATCCTGTCAACGCCATGAGTGCTACAGACATTAGCAAAACATTCAATGTATACACATATGGTTGTGTTGCATCTCCAAAAACAGACGTAGGATTGTATCCTATCGGTGCAATACAGAATACAAAGCAGACTGCATAAAAAATGTCTCTTGGTTTTCCTTTATTCTCGTTTAAAAACAACATCAACGGAATAATCACAAAGACCATGGAGTATGCATAACTGAACGGCGGCATTCCTACCAGTACCGCTGTCAGTAAAAACACTTTTTTCCAACGTTCTTTCGCCAGGAAAATACAAGGTATAAAAAATACATAAAACACTTTAAGCATTAACTCCAATGTAGCGTCAATACGAGGACCACGATATTTCAAAATGTCACATATCCCCAATAATGTATTCTGAAAATTTAACCGGTACCCATGCCCTTTACTTCCCAATAGGCTGGACGTCTTTGTTAAATTAGAAAGCAATACACCAAAATCTGAAAAACCGCCAAAACATAAAAACGGAACAAAGAATATTAAGACTCCGTAGATAATACATCTTTTCGCCTCTGCCCATCTCTTATCAAACAATAGCAATAATCCGAATACCACAGGATAGATCTTAATTGAAGTTGCAATTGCTAAGGAAATCAGTCCGATTTCCCTTAGGATCTTATTCTTACTGTCATAAGTAAAGATGTAGACCATTAAAAATGCCATGCAAAACCATACGATATTTCCTCTGTCAAAAGAATAGATGACCGGCATACTCATTAAGATCATAATGGAAAACTGTAACTTTTTTCTGCTGTCTCCCTTTAAAAACTTCCAGATCAATGCCAACATAATGGCCAAAATGATCAGTGTATAAATAAAATAAACTGTCAGCCCCTGCGTTGTATCACGCACATCGAATATTCCATGTTTTTTTTCCATAGCCATATCCATTGGCAGGAATTTACCAAAAATTGTATAAATGACATAAGTCAGCGGAGGATAGATACATTTTTTCCCATAAGGATCCCCCTTAAAACAATCATAAATACTATTGAAAAAATCCATAAAAATATCTTTTCTGTCATAAAACAGAAATTGATAAATACTTTTCCCCCCCGTTACTACTAAGGAAATCAAAAACAATACCAGCATGATTCCCATCAGATTATAAAAGACGACATTACTGCGTTTCTCTTTTTTCATTTTACTTCCTCTGGTTATCTCTCTTCGTTCTTTTTTAACGCCTCTTTAGCTTCCCTGCGGATCGCCTCTACGCGTTCTCTCATCATAGCTGTAATGCGTTCCTCACTCAACACCTCATTGATATGGGAAAGAGCATTATTCTTTATTATATCATAAAAAGCCTTATCTGCATATAAGCGTTTCATGTAGTCTGCTGCCTGTGCAATATCCGCATCTGCCCAGCGGTTTCCTGCCTTAAACGGTCCAATGTCCTCAGTCAGCTCTATTAACTGATAATCTACCATGCAGGCAGATTTTTCATCCATAAACTCTGTATTGGCAGACCAATTTGTCGCGATACACGGAGTGCCGTTTAACATTGCCTCTGCCATACCCAGTCCGAAGCCTTCGGCACGGTGAAGGGATACAAACACATCCACATCCCGAAGCAGGCTGTTGACTTCTATCTTTGTCAGCATCTCTGTCATAAAATAGATGTTGGTATATCCGTCAAAAAATTCACGGATCTTTTCCATATCCTCTTTGGCATTTCCTGAAATCTTAATGACCAGACCGACCTCGTCATTTTCCTTGCCAAATGCACGTTTGAATGCCTCTAAGGTGCCTAACGGATTCTTTCTTTCCATCATGCTTCCGTTGTCATACATCATCAAAAACAGGAATTTCTCCTCCGGCAGTCCAAAATATGCCCGGTCGTATTTTTCATCTGTCGGTGCAGTTACATGATATGGAATCGTATGCACCGGCTTATCTGTCACCTTACGGATGCTGTTACTTACAAACTCCGCCGGTGTCCAGATCTCGTCTACGATTGAAATGCAGTCTACCCATTCTTCCGGGAACTCTTCTAATTCCCAAAGCCAGAATGCGATATTATACCGGTAGTCCCACACCTGCTTTCCGAGCTGCATATAGGATACCGTAAATTCATGTGCATTGATATGCAAAAGATTGATATCGTATGGAAGCTCGTCCGAAAATTTTGCATCAAACTCATGCTCTGTCATGCTTAACTGTTCGGAAATATGATGTTCTTTAATGCTGTATGGCATCCCCGATGCTTTTAACTCCGCTGCCACAAGACGGCTGCTCTGTCCTAAACCCGAAGCTGCCTGTATACTTCCGATCAGGTTGATCCCTTCGGCATATCTTCCCGGCTCATAAGGTGCGATCTTAGCATCTTTTAACTTCGTCGTATTGCGGTTCATATATGCTTTCTTTGCCCGGCTCAAATACTCCTGCGGAATGATCTTTACCAGGACCGGTTTTAAAGCATCCGTGATTTTAATTACTAAATTTGATACACTCATTTCATTTTTTCCTGTTCTTTTTCTTACTCTGTAACTTGCTGCCTGAAATATGCACTCAGATTTTTTGCTAAGTTCTGTGGCACATACCGCTCTATGATCTTCTCATAACTGCCCTGTGTCGGCTGTTCGTAGTCTGACATCCGCTCTGCAAGCCGCTTTGCTGACTCCTTGTTATCATCCGAAAGGGTAAAATAATTGATTTCATCTCCAATCAGCTCCTGAAAAATACTCAGATTGCTGGCAATGACCGGTTTGTCATAGTTCATGACTTCTACCACCGGCATTCCAAATCCCTCTGCCCTTGACGGAAATAAAAAAGCACTGCACTGACGGTATTCTCTCTCTTTGTCTTCCTTAGTCAGATATCCTAAATAGGTTGCTTTTTTAGTCTGCTCCTGTACCTGTCTGATCTTCTCTTCGATATCCGCCTCACGGATCTTTCCCGCAAAGCGTAAATCCTTGGTTCCGCCTGCTTTCAGATATTCCAGATAGCCGTCTAATAAGAGATCCGTCCCTTTTCGTTTTTCTAAATTTCCGACATAGAGAAATGCATTGTTGTCCTCAATTTCGCCATGCACGATCCTGTCTATAATGATATAGGATAAAAAGCTCTCTTTTTTTGCTGCCTGTGGAAAAATACGTTCCATATCCCGTTTTGTTTCCATGGAATTATAGATAAACGTATCGGCATATTTGAGGGTGTTTTTCAGCCCATAACGAAAATAATACTCATATTTTTTTCCAAAACACTCCGGCATCGTCAGCGGGAACAGATCATGTACGGTGACCATAAATTTTCCATAAGGATTTGTCACTTTGATCGGTACTAAACTGTTACCCTCCCAGAAGATCTCCGGCCGGATCTCATGGATCACTTTTTGCAGATAGCGGTAATATTTAACCAGCCCAAAATTTTTTCCGACCGGTGTACCGTAACAGTGAAGTATGGCTCCCGCCTGCTCCATCGCCTGCATCTCATTGCTCGTTGCAATATCAGATAACAGATGGATCCCCATATCCGGCTCTTTGACCAGCTCTTTTGCAAAATTGTAGATATACATTCCGATTCCGCTTGGTTTTGTTCCCATGCTTCTCGCATCAATCAATATTTTCATTTTCTAAGTACCTTCTGATATGTGAGTTTTCTTAAAAAGGACGGCTGCATTGTCATTCCAAAGCTAAGAATACAGCCTGTCGCATATTCTTTGCCCGAAGTCAGCCCAAGTGTATGCTGCTCTTTTCGAAGTTGTCTGTACTGACGAAAATAAGCTGCACCGCCTCTTCTTTCGTAGAGTGCTTCACTGGTACGCGCTTTGACTAAGATTTCCGGCAGATTATAAAAAGCATATCCCTTTGCTAACATCCTGCTCCACAGATCATAATCCTCTAAATAAGGAAAATGCCGATAATTACCGGCATTTAACACATCCTGTTTCCGGAACATGACCGTCATGTGATTTAACGGATTGCGGTATCTCGCATAAGGAAGGATGTCCTCCATCAGACGCGGCATCCTTTTGATCCTCTCATAGGTACCCTCATCGTTAAATTCTCTGATGAAGCCACCGCAGACGGAAATTTCTGGATGCTGCTGCATATACGCATACTGCTGCTCTAAACGTTTTGGCATCATTACATCGTCGGTATCCATTCTTGCAATCAGTTCATAGGAGCAGAGTGTCACTCCTTCTGCGAGCGCCCTGCCTAACATCTGGTTTTCTTTGTGTGGATAGACCTTCAGATTCGGACATTTCTTCTGATATTCTTCGATCACCGCGTCTAATTCCGGTGTCAGTGTCCCATCCTCGATCAGCACAATCTCTTCCGGCTGTCTGGTCTGCGCCAAAATGCTTTCCATCGTCTCACGAAAATATTCCGGTTTTTCTTTTTTATAAATAGACATCAATACAGATATTCCCATATTACACCTTCTTAATACTTTGTTGTGGTCTTGCTTTCAATCTCCCGCTTTAAGGCTGTAATCTGATTTTCATCGACTCCCTCAGAATTTTCTTTTTGCAGGATAACCTTAAATGTCATCAACAGTATCTTGATGTCCAGCCAGAAGCTGTAATTTTCAATATACAGCATGTCCAACTTTAATTTATCATATGGTGTTGTATTGTATTTTCCATACACCTGTGCATATCCGGTCAGTCCCGCTTTTACCTTCAAACGATAGCGGAATTCCGGTATGATCTCTTCGTACTGGCTTGCGATCTCCTGCCTCTCCGGTCTCGGACCGACGATCGACATATCGCCTTTTAAAATATTAAATAACTGTGGTATCTCGTCAAAATGGATCTTACGGATCAGTCTGCCGACCGGTGTGATCCTGTCGTCATGCTTTTTCGCAAGCTGTGCACCATTTTTTTCCGATTCTATACACATACTGCGGAATTTGATAATTCCAAACTCCCTGCCATCCTGTGTCAGTCTCGCCTGTTTAAAAAATACCGGACCTCTGTCATATGCTTTGATCGCAATAGCTGTCAGAAGCATAAATGGTGACAGGATGATAATTCCGATCAAAGAACCGATAATATCCATGGCTCTTTTGAAAATACGCTGGTCCATGCTAAATCCGTTATTACGGCACAGATAGAGCGGTGTATCAAATAAATGTATCGATTCGGAACCTGAAATAATGATATCCGAAAGTTTTGGCGTTACATAGATACGGATGGACTTCTCAAAACAGAATTTCAGGATTTTATTTCTTGTATGAGCCGGAAGGTCACAAAGCACAACTGCTTCATAGTCCGGAATACGTTTTGTCAGTTCTTCATATCCGATCGCAATACTCTCTGCTCCACAGATATTGTATTTATCTCTTCGTGAATTTACTTTTTTGATTAGATCATCCGGTGAATATTTTCCATAAATGATCAGCATTTTCCGCGGTGGATACAGACGCACAAAAAGCCAGCGCACTGTATATGCCCACGGTACGACAAACAAGATCTCTGCCCATGTGATCATAATGATCGGTCCGATTGGCATATAATCCCTGCCGATCATACAGATCTGCAGATATCCGATCACATTACTTGCTAAAATCGCCAACAACTGTGACAGGCAGATGTCTGATATCCGAAGATATCCCACCTTATAACCGCCCATAACCCTCGTAAAGAAGAAGAGGATCAAGACATACATACCGACAACCGCCCAGTTACCACGGCGGAAGAACGGCATAAAAATGACCCTGCTGTAATATTCATACCATATATATGCAAAGCACATTCCCTGAAAAAATAAAATGACTGCGTTTGCCAAAAAGTTCAGCATTCGCTTGTATTGTTCTCTGTTATTCATTGCTCTCCCTCTTTAAGCCTCCGTTTTTTCTCCCTTAAATGCCCAAAGCTTATTCATTAAAAAATTGACCGGAATGCTTACTACCAAATTAATCAACGGTGCAAGGTATTTTGAAATTCCAAACACCCGGATCCATACATAAGAAAGTATGTTACTTAATATGATTCCCGTAAAACCATAAGATATATAAGTCTTTAACAACGCTTTCCATGGAGAACGTTTCTCTCCCTCTTCTAACCCGAATACATAACGACTGTTCCAGTAGAAGGACCAGAGCACGCTCAGAAGGAATGCGATCGTATTTCCTAAAATATAATCATACCGCTCAAAGATATGCAGTTTTGCACAGCCAAAAAGTACCAGTACATTCAAAGTATAGGAAATGACGGTATTCGTAACTCCGACTACTCCAAACTTGACGAACTGCATAAATCCGTCCCAGCGTTTTTCTAAAAATTTCAGATGAAGGAAACGGATAAAGATTGCATAGAGCATCTTGTCTAAGATTTCCCACAGTCTGACTCCTGTATTTTCCATTGTTTTCTCCTATGCGTCAAAATTAATTCTTTCCGATTCCACAACCAGTGGACGGTTCATCAAGCGCTTATTCATGCTTAAGATATATTCTCCTAAGAATCCGATAAAGAATATCTGGATCGAACCTAAGAAAAACATTCCGATCAAAACCGGTGCCATTCCTGCTGCAAAACGATTCCACCAGATCAGTTTCATGACCAGATAAACGATTGCAATGATAAATCCGATCGCACTGAATATCGCACCTATGATCGTACAAAGCCGGAGTCCGATCTTTGTATAGGAGGTAATACTAAGCATTGCCGCATCGAATAACGTAAAGAAGTTATTATGTGTCTTTCCTGCTCTTCGCTGTGGCTGCTCATACGGTATTTCTTTTCTCTCATAGCCAAGTTCGGCTACGATTCCACGCAAAAACGGTGTTGGGTCTTTTAAGTCCCGAAGCACCTGTACAAAATCTTTATCATAAAGTCCGGAACCCGTAAAATGTTCGATCTGCTCTACGTCTGAGAATTTTTTGATCATCTTATAGTACAGACTGCGCAGATGATACATCATCTTGTTCTCTTTACTGCTTGTCTTGATTCCGATTACGATCTTATAACCTTTTTCCCATTCTCTGACATACTTCGGTATCATCTCTACCGGATCCTGGAAATCACAGCACATGGAAATCGTGCAATCTCCTGTCGTCTGCAATATCCCATAATATGGCGAATTGAACTGTCCAAAATTTTTCGCATTGAAGATTGCTTTTACATGCGGATTCTTTTTACAGATATCACGCAAAAGCGGTCTGGTCGCATCTTTGGAATCGTTGTCTATAAATACCAGTTCGTAATCATATTCCGGCAGCTCTTTTGCAAAAATATCTGCAACCGCCTCACTCATCGGCACTACATTCTCTTCCTCATTATAGCAGGGAATCAATACACTGATTTTTTTCATGTTCCTTTATCCTCTTATTCCTTAGTCTTACAATATTTTAACAGCTCATCTTTTCGGATTGCTTCCGTGTCGAGCCGGTCTAACTTTTCTTTATAATAGTCGTATAACTCTTTTATACCCTCCTTATAGAAAGTAAATACAAAATCATTCCCCATATTTTCCAAAAGTCTGGTGTTGTCTGCCGTATACTGATAGTTCAGTCCCGGATTTTTGACCGTAACCTCACTTTTAAAATCTCCAATCTCATTGATGATCTCCACAATACTGCACAGATCGATGGATTCTGTCGGAGTGATGTTGAACTCCCGGTTTTGCACATCCTCTTCGATCAGCTTGTCCATGACCTTTAAAAAATCTCTTAAATACAGATAGTCAAATACGACATTCTGATTAATAACGATCGGCATCTCTAACAGATTTTTCATGATCGCATTAGATATGAATTTGAAAGTGTAATCCTCACCCTGTCCATACAGTCCGAATATGATCGGATTGTATACGATCCCCGGTTTATCGGAGGACTCCCGTACTCCTAAATATTCGGACATCACATATTTGCTGTATCCATAATCATCTTTCGGGATCACGGTTCCTATCGTATCCTCTTTTACTTTGACAAGGTCTCTTGCCTTGTTGTACTGTGCACCGCTTCCGAAATTGATCAGCTTCATGCCGTCTTTTAAGCAGCGCTCCATATTGAAAAACATTTTTAAGTTGTTACCAATGACATCCGGTGCTGCTACGTCATAGCCTGTCTTTCTCGAACCGCCCTGGTTCGCACAGTGGAATACCACATCTATGTTTTCTTTCTCAAAAAACTCCGTCACCGCCTGCTCGTCTAACAGACTGAACTGCTCGCGGGTAATCGGATATACTGTATATTTGTCCTGCAGATGGGCGGTCAGTGCCTTGCCTACAAAGCCTCTCGCACCCATGATCGCTATCTTTTTCATGTTGTTTCTCCTTGAAGTCATACTAAGCGTAATTATCCATAATCTTTATTATTATATTTGATTCTTCCATATAATTCAAGTCATTCGGGGTGGGTTCATATAAAATTAAGAAAGAGAGGGCGGTGAGTCCCCGGTACGGAACGTGTGTGAAGGATAAGAAGTGCTACGGATTCCGCACGATAATATATTGGTTCCTGACGCAGCCGACCTCGATTCGCCATCCATGGCTCAGCTCGGTCTTTGGCAGACTTCCTGTCTGCCAACTGCTGTTTTCGTCGGAATCCAAGCACTTCTAATCCTTTACACAATGTTCCGTACCGGGGACTCATCCGCCGTACTGTAGTAGGTGGGAACGCTGTGGTATTAATAAGAAATAAATATCTGAAAAAGTCATGACAAGCGACAATCTCCTGAACATCGTTAAAAATTTCACTATGATACCGCTTTTGTAGGATGACATCCCGCTCCTGTCAGATCCCACCCTGACATTTTGCGAGGCTTTCGTCATGACGAGCTTCTTAGCAGTCCTCTCTTTCCTGCCTGTCTGAGTCCGTAGGACGAGTTGCAGGAAAAGAGGACGAATCAGCGGAAGCGAGGAATAGAAAACTTGACCAACTCCCACAATTTCGCTATGATACCCTTAGATAAATTACAGGAGGATACAATTATAGATGAAACAGTACAAGGCAATTTTATTTGACTTAGACGGTACGCTGCTGGATACCTCGGAAGGCGTGATCAGCAGTGTACAATATACGATAGACACTCTTGGATACGAGAATTTAGATGCGGCACAGATGCGAAGTTTTATCGGCCCGCCGGTACACAGACGTTTACGGGAGATTTATGGGATCAGCGAGGAGGAATCCCTGCGCGCCATGAATATTTTCCGCTCCCATTATGGTGGCGATGATCTGTTAAAAGCCCACGCCTATGAGGGCATGAAGGATTTGCTTCTCTATCTGCACGAAAAAGGCTATCAACTTGGCGTTGCAACCTATAAGCGTGAGGATATGGCGAAACGTGTATTGGAGCATTGCGGCATTGCTTCCTGTTTTGATTCAATCCACGGTTCGGATGCCGCCGGAAAATACTCCAAAGCAGATGTTGTCCGCAACTGTATCCACGCACTGGGTGTAGATGATCCGGCTGATGCGGTGCTGGTGGGTGACAGCGACAACGATGCGGTGGGTGCGCATGAAATCGGACTTGGATTTATCGGTGTGACTTACGGTTTTGGTTTTTCTTCAAAAGAAGATGTACTTGCCTTTGAACCGGATGCCGTTGCTGCCGATGTAGCACAATTAAAGGAGCTCTTCTAATCCGGAAGAGCTCCTTTTATTCTATGCTGTTCTATCAGCACTCTTATAAAATTCACGATATTATCTATCAGCAACAATCCCGCAAACACAAACATTGCAATATTTGCCGCTGTCAGTGTAATGCTGACTCCCTTTTTCGTCATAAGCTGGAACGGATTGAGTATGACAATCATAGAAAGCATATACAAAATATCCAGCCAGTTGTGTTTTTCCTCATTGAAAAAGAGCACTACAATCGGGAACAGATAGAGTCCACAGTAAAATCCGCTGTTCGTCGGTAATAAAATAATCATCGAAACCAGCATTGCGGCTTTTTTCCACCAGGTTTTCTGTTTGGATATGACGATAATCCCCACAATGGCTAAAATATAAAAAATGATCTTTAACACGTCATTCCACATATCTCTGGTATTGACATCCTCCATCTGTGCAAGAAAATAGAGATATCCAAAACGTGGATTCTGCGCATACATATACCTCTTTCCATTTTCTCCAAGGTTTACCAGCCATTGTGTAATGTTATACTGAAATCCTGTGCCGATCATGGCAAACGGTCCAAAACAGAAAATCACCCCATAAATAATCAGACGCACTGCTTCTTTCCAGCGTTTTTCCCAGATTAACAGGATACCAAAAATTGCAGGATATCCCTTGATCGCTGCTGCAAAGGCAAGCGCAATAAACGCCCATTCCCGCAACACCTTATTTTCACTCTGGTAATGCTCGATAAAGCACACCATTCCGATGACTGCAAGATAGATCACATTTCCACGCTCATAGGAAAACAGTGCGATCCCGGAAAATGCCAGTGCCAGTGTCATCAGCCACTTTGTTACCGGTTTTCCTTTTTTCATCTGGAACAACTGGATAAACATGATCAGGATCATCAATAGCATGACATAGTTTGCGATCGTCAGGTTTTTCGTCCACATTCCGACATCTACGCCGTCATCCCGATACTCTGCAAAATTCACTGCTTTTGCCAGCCAGTAAAAGATCAGATAGGTCAGTGGAAAATAACCTTTTTCCGATGGTCCGTTCAATGCATTGAAATACGGATCATGCCATGCCGAGTAACGGAGTACGTTGATGTAATCAGCAAAGTAGTCACTCGTTTTTCTGAAAAAGACATTCCACTGTGTACCTTTATCATCATGAAACAGCCAGTACAGAAACAGCCCTATCAGAATCGCCATCAATATATAAAAAATATATTCCAGTTTTAATTTTTCTCTTTTCATTCACTCAACCACTACTGTAATTTATTTGCCTGATACTCCGCTCTGTCTAAGAATGGGAACATATCATCAATTGGCGGTGATACGATCTTACCGTCCGGCAGTACCTTAGAAGATAATTTCGGCGCAAAATTCTGTGCTTCATCTAAAATTGCCTCGCACAGTACAGGACCGTCTGTATTCAGAACCTCCTGTAATTTCTCTTCAATACCGTCTAACGAATCAATCTTGAAATACCGGAATCCGAAGGTATCTGCTAATTTATCAAACGGTGGGAAGTTCACACCATTGCCGTCGCAGACTCCGACCAGTCCGTTTTTAAACAGATTGTTCTGTGTCTGGCGGATTGAATGATAACCGTTGTTATTCAGTACAAACAGTTTCATATTGCAGTTGTTGTAGCGGATCGTCTGCAGTTCCTGAAGGTTCATCATCAGACTTCCATCTCCGTCTAAACAGATGACTCTCTTTTCTCCTTCTGCAATGCAGGCACCTAATGCTGCCGGCAGTCCATAGCCCATGCTGGCACATCCGGAATTGGTAAAGAGTCTCTGACCTTTTTTGATCTCTGCTGCCTGGAAAGAAACTACACAGGCACTTCCGTTTCCGGTTACAACGATATCGTTCTCTTCTAATCCTTCAAAAAGTTTTTTCATAAAGACATATGGATTTACCGGAGATTTCTTCTCATAATATTCCGGTAATACTGCCGGGTATTTTTTATTGGTTGCCTGGCAGAACTCTAACCATTTTTGATGCTCCTCATTTTCCACGGAAACATCTGCCTTTAACAATTCCTGTAATAAATCTTTGACATCGGCATGTACTTTCATATCCGGGAAAATGGTCGGCTTGTTCAATTCGTTTTTATCAATATCTACAACGATCTTAAATGCCTTTTTCGCCCAGTCTTTATAGTTGTAACTGATCTGTCGGATGTTCAGACGGCATCCTAAAGTCAGTACCAGATCTGCATTTTCTACCGCAAAGTTACCACCGCGTGTTCCAACGGTGCTTGGTCTTCCGACAAATAACGGATGTGCATCCCATAAGACATCATGGGCATTCCATGCAGTTACTACAGGTATATTTAATTTTTCGATAACTTCAATAAATTCCTTGTGCGCATCGCCAAGACGGATTCCCGTACCTGCTAAGATCAGCGGACGTTTTGCTGCTTTGATCTTTTCTAAAATCTCCACAGCGGTAGATGCTTCTACCTTTGGCGGAATCTCTTCGGCACATTCGGATTTGTCAAAATGTTTCAGGTCATCAGTATCTACGATGGCTGCCTGGATATCTAACGGCACATCTAACCACACAGGGCCGCCTCTGCCTGCTTTGCTTAAGTATAATGCCTTTTCTAAATGATATGCGATCTCGTTTGCTTCTACGATCATATGTGCATATTTTGTCATTGGTTTAACACTTTCCACGATCTGATATTCCTGATCGCCTAACTGACGTACCGGAACATCGGTAGACCATGTCGTCGTCTCTCTTTTTACCTGTCCGGACACGATGAACATTGGAATGGAATCTAACCATCCGCCCAATACACCGGTCAATGCATTCGTTCCTCCCGGACCGCTGGTAACGCAGACTGCGGCTAATTTGTTGGTCAGTCTGGTATAACCTTCTGCCGCAACAGAACATCCCTGCTCATTGTGGTTAAATACACAATGCAGCCCTTCCTTATGGCCAAAGCTGTCATCTAAATGCATGGCTCCGCCACCGGTAATCATAAACATCGTATCAATTCCGTTATCCACAAGAAAATCTGCGATATAATCTGATACTTTCACTTTCATTTGCTTATCTCCTCACTACTCTGCATACAATGAGTCTGTAATAAACTCCATCTCCAGCTCATCTGACAATGTCTTTAATACTGTGCAGACATACTCATTTAAAGATTCTGCCTGTTTTTTGCTGAATTTATATTCCATGTTCGGGTTCACATAATTCTTTCTTCGATCCCCCATATATCCATCAAAGCCGCCCAATGCAACTTTCTTTACGCCAAGGCGGATCATGACCTTCAACAGCATGATAAAGGAATTGTCGATGATCTCTGCATCCTCATCTAAGAGTGTTGCATATTTTAAGGTATAGTCAAATTTTCCGCTCGTCTTTGTTACATTTGACGTTGCGATCACTTTAAATTCGTCGCCTTTTTGCAGCAGCTCGGTTGCTAACTGCACATAACGCTTCGCATTACTGAGAAAAATATAATCCGGTTTAAACAATTCAGATACGAAGTTGATCGATACGATGATCGGATCGTTTTCTTTTACATAGGACTCAATACGGTCTTTCTGTTTTTCCACATTCATTCCCGGTCCTAAGAGCAGCACATTTCTTCCGGCAAATGCTTTTGTCAGCTCTGCCATGTCTGCCGTATCATCCACATCGACATTCTGATATTCTAAATAGAGGTTCTCTAAATAGTTCTTATCGTATAAAAGCTTCTTATCGCCCTCTAATTTTCCAAGGATCTGATTAATTGCCTTTACGGAAAGGGTTCTCTTATTCATCAGATCCGAAACATAGTTCGGATGGCAGTTGTTCAATGCCGCAATGAAGAAGAACATATTGTAACCCCAGGTTGCGGGCTTATAGAAATCCATGATATTCGCATCGATTGCTTCTAAAATCTGGCTGATATGGTAATCTTTTCCAAAGCAGTCATTTAAATGCATTGCCACTAACTCAATCGGAGCATTTCCGGCACTTTTTCCCATACCGTAAATACTTCCGTCTACTAACATCTCGCGGTCTGTCTTCTGGGATGCCATCTCGATACAGTTCGCATAACCCATCTGAAAATTGTTATGACCATGATATCCGATCCCGATCTCAGGTGCTAAGTGTTCATTTAACAAATCAAAATAATGCTTTAAATTCTCCTGATGCATGAGTCCGTAAGTATCTACCATGGATACCGCATATGGTTTCACTTCATTGGCAAGACGGATTAAATCCATCATTTCATCATCTTCGTAGGTAGTCACAGATACCAGCTGTGCAAAAACCTTATAACCAAGTTTTTTTAATTCAGCACAATAAGCCAGTGCATCTTTTCTTAAATGCTTTTTAAAGATCACACGGATACCGTCTAAAAAGCTCTCACTGCAAGGCTTGATATTTTCCAACTTACAGGTACCATAGTCAATCATTCCGACCACCATTGCCTGTTTTCTGTCAAGTCCTCCATAAATCTTCTCTACACTGTCAGTATCCGGCATGATGCTTCTGTTAATATCGAATGGTCTTCTGTCATCTAGAAAACCAATCTCAATGATATCAATGTTTGCATCTACCATACGCTCAAATACGCTGACAAGATTGTTGTGTCCAAATTTCCAGTCATTTACATAACCGCCGTCACGCAGCGTACAGTCCAATAACTTGATCTCTCCCATGAATCTATCTCCTTACTGCTGATCTACAGCCTCTTTAATGGTCTTTGCCATATAATCGATCATTTCATCGGTCATTCCCGGATATACACCTACCCAGAACGTATCATTCATAATTCTGTCTGTGTTTGTCAGTTCTCCGACAATGCGGTAACCCTTTCCGGTTGCTCTCATCTGGTCAAAGCATGGATGTTTTGTCAGGTTTCCGGCAAAGAGCATACGGGTCTGTACTCCATGATTTTCCACATACTGTACAACCTTATTTCTGTCTACGCCCTCTTTGCAGGTAATTAAAAATCCAAACCAGCTCGGACGGGAATTTTCGCATGGTACCGGAAGAATCAGCTTGTCCTCTGTTCCTGCAAGACCTGCTTTTAAGCGGTCAAAATTCTCTCTTCTCCTCTCCACGAATTTCGGGAATTTAACAATCTGGGCACAGCCGACTGCTGCCTGCATATCAGTTGCCTTTAAGTTATATCCAAAATGAGAATATACATATTTGTGGTCATATCCTAACGGAAGCTCACCATACTGTTTGTCAAAACGATGTCCGCAAAGGTTGTCCTGTCCGGATGCACATACGCAGTCACGTCCCCAGTCTCTCATAGAACGGATACATTTATTTAATAACGGATCATTGGTATAAACGGCTCCACCTTCGCCCATGGTCATATGATGTGGCGGATAAAAACTGGAAGTTCCGATATCACCGATAGTTCCTGTGAATTTCTCTTCTCCATCGATCACATATTTAGAACCAAGTGCATCACAGTTGTCCTCGATCAGCCAGAGATCGTGCTTGTCACAAAATGTCTTAACTGCGGATAGATCAAACGGATTTCCTAATGTATGAGCTGCCATAACTACTTTTGTCTTATCGGATAATGCAGCTTCTAACTGTGTAACATCGATGTTGTACTGTGGGATGGTTACGTCTACGAATACCGGAACAACACCGTACTGGATCGCCGGTGTTACCGTTGTAGGGAAACCTGCTGCTACTGTGATCATTTCATCGCCCGGTTTTACCTGACGCTCGCCTAATAATGGGGATGTCAGTGCCATAAATGCATTCAAGTTTGCAGAAGAACCGGAGTTTACTAAAGAGCAGTATCTTACTCCTAAATATTCTGCAAATGCTTTTTCAAACTGTGCGGTATATCTTCCTGCTGTTAACCAGAACTCTAAAGAACTGTCTACAAGATTTACCATCTCTGCACTGTCATATACACGGGATGCATAAGGAATTCTGTCGCCTTCCTGAAATGCTTTTTTCTGATTATGGTAGGTGTTACAGTATTCCTCTACCATTTTTAAAATTTCTTCTTTTGCCTGCTGTTCTGTCTTATTTTCAAACATTCTTATTTTCCTCCAAAGAACTCATTAATCTGTTCGTCCATACATTTCGGGATGTCTCCCTTTGCAAAGTAAACCTTTGACCACTCTACAGTCTTTTCAATGGCTTCTTCCACATGCCATCTTGGGGACCAGCCAAATACGGTTTTTACTTTTGAGCAGTCCAATTTTAAAAAGTTTGCCTCATGAGGGCCTCCCATGAACTTGTTGACCCACTTCATGCCTTCGCCCCACTTTGCACAGAAGATGTCTACCAGTTCTCCTGTTGTAACGCAGTCACAGTCATCCGGTCCCACGTTATAGAAGCCTGCGTATTTTTTATCCTCATACTGCTCTTTCGCTATCGTCAGATACATTGCAAGAGGTTCTAACACATGCTGATATGGTCTTGTGGAATGTGGGTTACGCACAATGATATCCTCTTTTTTCTCGGCTGCTCTGACACAGTCCGGAATGATCCTGTCATTTGCAAAATCTCCGCCGCCGATCACATTTCCGGCTCTTGCCGTAGACACTGCCACATCCATCTCATTATAAAAAGAATTGATATAGCTGTGTGTTACCAGCTCTGAACAGGACTTGCTGTTCGAATATGGATCATAACCGTCTAACGGCTCGTTCTCACGATAGCCCCATTCCCACTCATTATTTTTATATACCTTGTCTGTCGTAACATTCAAAAAACTCTTCACACAAGGGTTCTGTCTCACACATTCACAGATATTAACGGTTCCCATCACATTTGTCTCATATGTGTAAACCGGATCTTTATAAGAATCCCGGACAATCGGCTGTGCCGCAAGATGCAGCACAATTTCCGGCTGTACTTCTTCAAACACTTTGCTTAAATGCTCTCTGTCGCGGATGTCACCGATAATGGAATTCATTTTTTCCTCGATACCGCACATAGAGAACAGATTCGGCTCTGTCGGAGGCTCTAAGGAATATCCTGTTACTTCTGCTCCTGCATTGATTAAAATGCGGCAAAGCCATGAGCCCTTGAACCCGGTATGTCCTGTCACTAAGACTTTTTTATCTTTATAAAACTGTAAATCCATTGTTTTCTCCTACCATACCATCCAAGGTGCTTCCCCGGATGCGATCATTTCTTCTAATTTTTCTCTGTCACGCTGTGTATCCATGCACTTCCAGAATCCGTGATGCATATATGCTTTCAACTGTCCTTCTGCTGCCACAGTCTCTAACGGCTGTTTTTCAAACACTGTGGAATCACCTTCAATGTAATCAAAGATTTCCGGGTTTAACACCATAAATCCTGCATTGATCACGCCACCGTCGGAATCAGATTTTTCGCGGAACTTATTGATCGTTCCGTCCTCATCAATTTCAAGTACGCCGAACTGCTGTCCTACGTTTACGGCTGTCATTGTTGCAATCTTACCGTGACTCTTATGGAACTCTACCAGTTTATCAAGATCAACATTTGATACACCATCACCATAAGTAAGCATAAATGGCTCATTATTGACATAATCTTTAATACGTTTGATCCTTCCTCCGGTCATTGTGTTGAGTCCTGTGTCGATCAATGTGACTTTCCAAGGCTCTGCCACGTTGTTATGGACGATCATTTTGTTGTCCTGTGTAAAATCAAACGTGATATCGCTGTTATGTAAATAATAATTTGCAAACCACTCTTTGATGACATGCTGTTTGTAACCACAGCAGATGATAAATTCATTATGACCAAAATGAGAATAGTATTTCATGATGTGCCAAAGGATTGGTTTTCCTCCAATCTCTACCATTGGCTTCGGTCTTAAATGACTTTCCTCGCTGATCCTGGTTCCAAATCCTCCCGCTAACAATACAACTTTCATTTTTTACCTCTTTTCTTTCTCTAACGTTTTTCTTATATTTTATATTCTGATTGGTTCTTTACTCGCCAAGTCCGCTCTCTACTGCTGCTACAACACCCTTTAATGCTTCTTCTTCGTCTTCGCCGGTGCATACAAATTCAATCTCATCTCCGGATTTGATGCAGGCACCTAAAACGCTCAGCACACTCTTTGCATTCGCTGTGTTATCTCCATACTTAAATGTAATCAGTGATTTATACTGCATTGCCTGTTTGCACAGCTCTCCTGCCGGTCTTAAGTGCAACCCTGTCGGATTCTTAATTGCTACTTTTTGTGATACCATAAAGTATTCCCCTCTCTTTTCTATACATTATACATCATAGTCCCATATTTTACAGCATGATACTGCTGATCAGTTCCGCTAACTTCTGTGCCTCACTCTCTATCAGCTGCTGGTCTTTTCCCTCTATCATAACCCTTACTAAAGGCTCTGTTCCGGAAGGACGGATCAGCACTCTGCCTTCTCCTGCAAACTTTGCTTCCACTTCGGCAATAGCCTCGGCAATCTCAGCATACTCTTCAAAGTGTTCTTTCTTATGGTTTGGCACCTTTGCATTGACTAATGCCTGCGGAAGTACCTCCATGATCGAAGCTAACTCTGAGAGTTTTTTCTTCGTCTCTGTCATGACCTGCAACAGATGTAATGCACTGAGCAGTCCGTCGCCTGTGGTGTTTTCATCTAAGAAAATAATATGTCCTGATTGTTCTCCACCGATATTATATCCGTTTTCTAACATATTCTCAAGCACATAACGGTCACCCACCTTCGTCTTTTCGATATGGATGCCTTCCCGCTCGCCCATTAAGAACATTCCAAGGTTGCTCATCACGGTTGCTACGATCGTATTTTTCTTTAAAGTTCCCTTCTGCTTCATGTAATTGCCACAGATGGACATCAACTGGTCTCCATCCACAACCTCGCCACATTCATCGACTGCAAGCATCCGGTCTGCATCTCCGTCAAACGCCAGTCCGACATCTGCTTTTTCATAAACGACTCTTGCCCGCAGCTCTTCCATATGTGTCGAACCGCAGTTAGCATTGATATTCGTTCCATCCGGACTGGTATGGATTGCTACTACATCGGCCCCTAAGTCCCGCAGCACTTTGACCGAAGTATAATGGGAAGCACCCTCGGCACAATCCACTACGATCTTCATGTCCTTTAAATCTACCGGCACACATTTTTCAATAAAATCCACATATTCTTCTCGCATGTCAAAACGATACTCCACACGTCCGACACCGGAACCGATCGGCATGGTAACGTCCTTCATTTCGTTTTTGATCAGCTCTTCGATCTCATCTTCTAATGCATCCGATAGCTTATATCCTTCCCCGTTAAAAAATTTAATCCCGTTAAACTCCATCGGGTTGTGGGAAGCAGAGATCACTACTCCTGCGTCCACCTTATGTTTTCTGGTCAGATATGCAACTGCCGGGGTCGGCAGCACTCCTGCATAAACGGCATTTGCTCCTACCGAGCAGATACCTGCCATTAAGGCATTTGCTAACATTCCGCCGGAAATTCTGGTGTCACATCCCACAATAATTGTTGGCTGATGGCTTTTTTCTTTTGTCAGGACATAAGCTCCTGCCTGCCCTAACTTCATGGCAAGTTCGATTGTGAGTTCTGAACCCGCAACGCCTCTTACACCATCTGTTCCAAACATTCTAGCCATGATAAGACTCCTCCTGATATCCGTATTCTTCTATTCTTGACTCTGTTCTTTCTTCTTGCTGTATTCTTTATTATTATCTTTCTTACTCTCACTGTCCGTATTGGTATCCTGCTGCTTTTCGCTCTGATCTACCACATTGATGGTCACCACAGAATCCTCAACTAATGTATAGCCGCTTCCAAGGTTCAGTGTCAGCGGAAGTGTATTCGTTCCCGGCTGTACACCTGATGCATCAACGGATAACATGACATCTTCTGCCGAAAGTGATTCTAAATCTGACGTATAACCTTTTAAAGTAACCGGTATTTTGTCACCCTGATATTCTATGCTACAGTCATCCGATAAATTAAAGATTTTTATATTTTTCACAGGGACATTAAAGTTCTTTGTCTCGGTCTGCTCAATCGCGATCGTTACCTTTACTTTTGCCTGGGAACTGTCTACTAATGTGACACCATCCGGCAGATAGGTACTGATATCAATATCCTTTGTCAGTGTTTCTTTTGCACCCGAAATATCCAGTGCTTCACCCGGGATTGTGATCATGGTGACCTTATTTAATTTCTCTGCCGTTCCCATGACTTTGATCTTTTTTGGCTCACAGTCTACGCTGATCTGCTGATATCCGCTCTCTAACTGTCCACCGGTCTCGCAGTTGATCGGAATTTCTTTAACACTTAAAATCTGTGCTGAGATCTGTACCGTATCCTGACTAAAGGTTAACTTAGACGTATCAAGCGTATTGCCCGATGCATCATATACTACCGGCACCACATTGTCTTCAACATCCGAAAACTTCTCGCTGACATCGATCACTGCCTGTACCTTACTGATCTGTGACACGACAGATGCCGGACCGGAGATTGTAAGCACATCCGGAGAAACCTTCAATTCGCCTACCGCACTTCCCTCCGCAGGGGTTCCGGTTGCCTCTGCTGTGATCTTGAACTGATTACTCTGTAAATCTTCTACTGCAAGCTCTAAATTTTTCTTCTTTCTATCAATATCTAACTGGCTGCTATAGCGTACTGCACTGATATCGATCGGTACAATGGCAGTTCCGTCATCATGCAGTTCGATATTTTCCATATCTGCCGTTGCCTTAAAATCGGAATTCGTCAGACGCTCGATAATTGAACGTTTTGCCGTTACCCGGAAAGTTACGGTTCCACTGTCATTGATAATGGAATAGCTTTTTCCCATATCTGCGATCGCATTTTCGTTCGCGATCGTAATATTGGTAGTAAAAGTCGATGTCTTATCCGGATCATCAATATTGACCACTACCAGCCATAAGATCATCGCAAATAAAACGGATAAAAATTTCAAACCGATATTATTTGTCAGAAGGTTCTTTAGCTTTTTTAACATTCTGCAACCTCCTCTTCCAATCTATGAGCTTTCCGTTTTCCACATCTTTCAGATGTCCTTCGGAAAGTTTTTTCTTCAAAAATTCCTCATCTATGTTTCGATAGAGTTCTCCTTCTACTGCCAGGGACACTTTACCGGTCTCTTCCGATACTACGATCGTCATAGAATCACTGACTTCACTGATTCCCACTGCTGCACGATGTCTTGTTCCTAAGTCTTTGCTCAGTGCAAGATTATCGGAAAGCGGCAGATAACAGGTCGCTGCTACTACACGATTTCCCCGTACAATAATCGCACCATCGTGCAATGGTGTGTTTTTTTCAAAAATATTGATCAAAAGCTGGCTTGAAAGAATGGAATCCAACTCAATTCCGGTTCGCTCATATTCGCCAAGCTGGACATCGTTCTCGATAACGATCAGGGCTCCTGTCTTTACCTTACCCATCTCATAACATGCTTTTACCATCTCGTTTACGGTACGCTCGCTATAACGCTCCACCGTATTTTTTCCATTGTCAAAAGAAAACAATGTCGAAATAAAACGCTTTCTTCCTAACTGTTCAAGTGCTTTTCGCATTTCCGGCTGAAAAATAACTAAGATTGCGATAATTCCCACATTGATCGTCTTATCCGCAATCCAGAGTATCGTATTCATCTGGAAAATCGCTGCCAACAAAATAAAGACCAGAATCACAAGGATTCCCTTGAACAGTGTCCATGCTCTGGTTGTCTTAAACCATACCAGGATATGATACAGTAAAAATGCGATAATGAGGATCTCTACAATATCTGTAACTGTCACATCCGGACGATTGATCCAAAACATATATTTGTCCCAAAATGCAGCAAACACTGCTATCAGGTTCTGCACCCAGCTCACTTCCTTTCTAAACATTGTTTTCTATACTATGGAAAATTTATGAATGATTTGTGTCCTCTTTCTTAGACTATTCTTAATCTATCCTTAATCTAACATATCTTCCTGAATATCCAGCTCTTTGGCGAGCTGCTTTTTCGTAATCCGTTCCCCGCTGCGTTTTGCATTTTTCTTACCCGAAATCTTTTTGATCTGCTTCTCTTTCGAAGAAAGATTTACTTTCGGAACCGCTTTGACATAATAGTAGTATTCATCATCTTCAAACTGTACTTTTTCCGTCCGGCTGTAATCCAGATTAAAACATAAAAATTCAATTAAAAATCCAATCCCGGTCGATAAGATCGAACCGAACACCAGCCACAGGATCCTTCCTGAAATCCCAAGCACCAGATAGCCGACACAGAGCACAATGAATTCCGTTAAAATTCCTGCTCCGATCGCTATACTCCAGGCATATTCCACGGCTCTTCGTCTGATATTGTAAACCACGATGACTGCAAGGCAGAATGCGAGAATGACCAGATACATCTCTTTATTTGCCAATACCTGATTGAGAGATACCACAAATTTATTATCTGCACTCTCACCACCCTGCACGCCTTTTAAGAGTGATGCATTATTGTGTATTCCATTTAAAAAATAATAGAGAATGGTTCCGAATATGACAGAGATCATCGAAGACGGTTCCCCAATGAGTCCATTCGCTACCGGTACCGCATATGGAATCCGACAGACAAACGTGATCGGCATCAGCACCACTTCATATCCGTTTTTCGGTGAAAACCGAAAATACAGAAAAAACATCAACAGGAATATCAAAAGTGCTGTCACTGCAACTTCCATCGAAAGTGCATAGAGATGCACAACCGTAAACACCGCTGCAAGCAACACGGTCATATTGACCGGAAGCATTGCACAGATCAGTGCCAGTGCCACTGCAATATAGACATGATGCAGTTTTTCCATATATCCCACATAGTGATTTATCAGTAAAAACAGAAAAAGTGCCAGAATAAACTTTACGACTGCAAGGATCAGACGATTATGCTTTCCATAAATTTTCCGGATCTTTTCTCTAAGCTCAATCCATTTTGTCATAGCCATTCCTCCGGTGTCTTGGCAGTATCCTCCTGCCGGTACATCTCATTTACTCTTTTTAACGTATGGTAATACTCTCTGGACGCTTTCCGTCCTTTTTCATACCTTGCACTGTAAATGGAATAGGTTAAAACAAGATATATGCCGAGAAAAACGGCATATAAGACTACCGTCAGAATAAGAATACGAATGAAATTGACCGTGCTGATATCTCCGGCTCCATTACCCAACAGATAGACCGCCCCTAATATCACGATAATGGCATATGCCATCGTTCCGCAAAAGAAGCTTTTGATCATCTCCAATGCCAGATAATCTTTTCTGAAATACTGCGCCGGCTTCTTCTCGCCCATGCTTTTATTTTCATCATAAACCGCCAGCTTGATCATCTGACGTACTCTGTCTTCATGTATCATACTCTTCCTGCCGATATGTTGAATATCTTTGTTTGCCTGTGTGCTCATACACGCCGCAATGCATCTCAAAAATCAGAGATTTTTTCGATGTATGGGCATTCGCCCTATCATCCAACAAAAATACAACTGACTTTGTGCGAGCACAAGTCTGTTATATTTTTGTTGGATGGCACTGCTCATTGCTTACGCTCATTATATCATACCTCTTTATGAATGAAAAGTTTTTTAGCACAAGCAAAGAACTGCCAAAAACTTCTGGCAGTTCTTCTGTTCTCTCTTGCTCTATGTTATCTGTCGAGGTAACGCATCTTATCTCTTTCGCTGATCACTCTGCTGCTCTTTGGTTTCGGAGGTTCCTTTTTCTGGTATGCATTCTGGAATGTGTTTGCCATATCATTACGACATGAATCGCAAAATCTTCCTGTCTTGATTATCTTACCACATCGTTCACAGCCGATCCCATATGGTGAATCATCGGAAAAGTAAAGACGTTCCTCACGGACCCACTGTTCAATCTGTCTTGTTGACACGTCATTGTCTTTGGCTATTTCCGGAATTGTTGCATGTGGATTATCCTCTAAATAATCTTTTACCTGTGAGAATTTCTCTTCTAACTTTTGCATGCATGCCGGGCAAAGATGCGGCCCTTGCAGATAATTGAACAACCTTCCACAGCCCCTGCAATTTCTTACATCCATTCCAATTCCTCCTTCTGATATCCGTTTCCAATGGTAATTGAAAGAATATATATTTTTTCGACACCGGCTTCCCGTAAAACGGCTGCTGCCGCATCTACCGTACTTCCAGTTGTGTATATATCATCCACCACTAATACTCTTTTCCATTGTACACCATCTACGCCTATTTTTAAAGCCTTTTTTAAGTTGTTTTTCCTTTCCCGGTCACTTAAAGTCTTTTGCGGCAGTGTATCCACAACGCGGATTAAGGTTTTACTGTCTATCGGAAGCCCGCACTGTTTTCCTAACTCTTTCGCATATACTTCCGCCTGATTGTAACCGCGTTTATAGCGTTTGTGTCTGTGGATTGGTATCGGTATGATCGCCTGGATATCCTTTCTTTTGATCCAGTCTCCATAGAGTCTTGCACTTTCTTTTGCATAAAACTCTGCATACTCTCTGCGTCCTCCGTCCTTAAAACGATAGATCGACTGTTTCATTTCCCCCTGATAGACCCATACACTTTTCCCCTGGGCATAGGAATGTCTGCCTTCCCTGCAGTCATAGCAGTACTCGCCACGTTCATCACCGATCGGCTTTCCGCATTTCTTACAGGAAGGTTCCTTTACATAATTCAGTTTTGGTCTGCATTGGGTACATACACCGGAATCCGGTGTATCCAGAACCCCGTCGCACAGAATACAGCGCCGGGGATATAGGATATCCAGAATTTTATTTAAGATTAAGATAATATCATTCTGTCATTTGCAAGTTCATCTCCGCTTACTTCTTCAAATTTTGCAAGCAAGTCGGCTACTTTGAGGTTTTTCTTTTCCTCTCCGCTGATGTCATAAATGACTTTTCCTTCATGCATCATGATCAGACGGTTGCCCAGTCGGATCGCGTCTTTCATGTTATGCGTGATCATTAAAGTGGTCAGATTGTCTTTTGCTACAATCTCCTCTGTCAGTTCTAATACTTTTTTTGCCGTCTTCGGGTCAAGGGCTGCTGTATGCTCATCTAAAAGTAACAGCTTCGGTTTTCTGAGGGATGCCATTAAAAGTGTGACTGCCTGACGCTGTCCGCCGGACAAAAGTCCTACTTTCGATGTCATACGATCTTCTAAGCCAAGTCCTAAAGAGCCAAGACGTTCTTTATATTCCTCTCTCTCTTTTGCGGTAATTCCCCAGCCAAGAAAACGTTGTTTTCCACGGCGTGCCGCAAGTGCAAGATTTTCCTCAATATTCATATCGGCTGCCGTTCCATTCATCGGGTCCTGGAATACGCGGCCTAAATATTTTGCACGTTTGTGCTCCGGAAGTTTTGTTACATCGATATCATCGATCATGATGCTTCCGCTGTCTACCGGATAAACACCTGCGATCATGTTTAAAACAGTGGATTTTCCTGCACCGTTTCCTCCGATGACCGTCACAAAATCGCCTTCATTTAAAACCAGATTCACTCCGTTCAACGCTTTTTTCTCATTAATCGTTCCCGGATTAAAGGTTTTATGTACATCCTGTATCTTAAGCATTGCCATTTCCTCCCTTCTTGTCTGCCGGAGTAAAATATTTACTCTTCAAATAAGGAAGTGCAAGGAACAATGCTACGATCAGAGATGAGAACAGTTTTAAGTCGGTTGTCTCAAGTCCCAACTGAAGCACAATCGCAATTACTACGAAATAGATAATCGCACCGATCACTACGGCTACCATATGAAGCGCAAAGTTGTGGAAGATTTTTCCAAAAACAACTTCTCCGATGATAACGGCTGCAAGACCGATTACGATCGCTCCGCGTCCCATGTTGATATCAGCGGAACCCTGGTACTGTGCATATAATGCTCCCGCAAGACCTACTAATCCGTTTGAGATTACCAGTCCTAACACTTTTGTTGCATTTGTATTGATTCCCTGTGCTCTTGCCATGTTTGGATTACATCCGGTCGCACGCACACTTGCTCCGATCTCTGTTCCGAAGAACCAGTAAAGCAATGCAATGATCACGATACAGAATCCTGTGGTGAGCAGACAGGCATGTGGGATATAACGCAGGCTGACAAGCACATCATACTGCATAACGCTGATCGCCTGATTTGCCTTTCCCATAATCCTCATATTGATGGAGTAGAGTCCAAGCTGTGTCAGGATTCCCGCTAAGATCGGTGGGATTCCCAGTGCCGTATGAAACAGTCCCGTCACAAGTCCGGCTAACATACCTGCAAGAAACGCAAGAATCAATGCCACATAGGTATTTGCTCCATTTAACATACACATAACCGCAACGGCACCGCCTGTTGCCAGGCTGCCGTCTACGGTTAAATCTGCAAAATCTAAAACTTTATAAGTGATATATACACCAATTGCCAGAATTCCCCAGATCAATCCCTGGGCTACGGATCCCGGCAGGGCGCTCATCAATGATGCTACCATAAATTATTTATCCTCTTTTTCAATTGCTACCATATCGTCCGGAATCTCGATACCAAGCTCGGAAGCGATATCAGCATTGTATTTTAATGTTACGTCATCTGCATACTGGATCGGCATATCTGCAGGATTTTTACCGTTTACTAAAATGTCATATGCCATTAAGCCTGCATTGTATCCGATGCTCTCATAGGAGATACTTAAGGTTGCAAGTCCGCCAACGGAGCACATATTTTCTTCCCCTGCGATTACCGGGACTTTTGCCGGAACGGTAACGTTCTTTACAATCTCCATGTTCGATGCGATCGTGTTATCTGTCGGGATGTAAATTGCATCGTTCTCATCTGCCGCTTTTGTAACAACCTGCTGAATGTCGTTAGAATCTGCTGCAGTGTAAGTCTTTGCGGTAATGCCTGCTTTTTCTAAGTATTTCTGTGCCTGCTCTGCCTGATATACAGAGTTTGCTTCTGCGGAGCAGTAAAGGATTCCTACGTTCTTTGCGTCCGGAACCAGTTTCTGAAGCAGTTCCACCTGCTGATCGATCGGTGCAAGGTCAGATGTTCCTGTTACGTTTCCACCAGGAGCGTCATTGCTCTTTACGGTTCCTGTTGTCACATAATCTGTTACGGAAGTTCCAACGATCGGGATATCTGAAGTTGCTGTTGCAGATGAAATTACTGCCTGTGTTGCGTTTGCCATGATCAGATCCACATTGCTGTTTACAAATTTTGTGGCAATGGTTGCACAGTTGGTCTCTTCTCCCTGTGCATTCTGTACGTCAAACTCTACCTTATCACCAAGTTTTTCTTTTAACGCTTTCTGGAAACCTTCCGTTGCAGCGTCTAAAGCCTGATGCTCAACTAACTGGATAATACCGATGTGGTATACTTTGTCCCCATCCTCTTTTTTATCCGATGTCTTATCTGCTGTTTCTGTTTTCTTTTCTTCACTTGCTTTCTGTCCTGCTGTACAGCCTGTGAATGCTGCGACGGTCATGGACATTGCAAGTAACAATGCAATCACCTTTTTCATGTTCGTTTCCTCCAATGTATTTTTTTCACGTCAACGCGTCAAAGCACTAAACGAGTGTATTATACCATTTTTTCACGGATTTATCAAGACTCTCTTGCTATGCCCTCTGCTCCCAGATTCTGTCAATCAGCCCGCTGTAGCGCACCTGCTCGGTTACATTGTGCTCCATCTGTTCAAAAACCGTCTCATTGCCCACTAAGGTCACGCACTTTCTCGCTCTGGTCACCGCAGTATAGAGCAGATTCCGGTTCATCAGCATTTTAGGACCGTTCAAAAGCGGTATGACAACCGCCGGATATTCGCTTCCCTGCGATTTGTGGATCGTGATGGCATAGGCAAGTTCCAGTTCATCCAGTCCCTTATATGCATATTCCACCATTTTTCCTTCTTCAAATTCCACCGTCACCGTCTGTGCAAAATCATTGATCTGACGCACGATTCCCATATCTCCGTTAAAAACGCCTAAGCCTTTGTCGATCGCAAGTCCATATTTACTTCTGACTTCCCACTCTAACTGATAGTTATTTTTGATCTGCATGACTTTGTCGCCTTCACGGAAGATCCGGTCTCCTACTTCATGCTCTGCTTTTTTTGTATCCTTCGGGTTTAGGTACTGCTGCAAAATGTGATTTAAACGCTCCACGCCCAGCAGCCCTTTCCGCATTGGTGTCAACACCTGGATATCGAATGGTTTTGCATCTACATATTTGGGCAGTTTTTGTTTGATCAGTTGTATCACTACGCTGATGATAACATCTGCATCATATCGTTTCAGGAAAAAGAAATCTCTGCTTTTATTATCCAGTATGACTTCTTGTCCTTCGTTGATCTTATGTGCGTTTACTACGATGTCGCTCTGGCTTGCCTGACGGAAAATTTTATTCAGACGCACAACCTGATATTTTCCACTCTCTATGATGTCACGGAGTACGCTGCCAGGTCCGACACTCGGAAGCTGATTGGCATCTCCGACTAAGATCAGTCTTGTTCCCGGAACGATCGCTTTTAACAAAGAATGCATCAGACTGATATCCACCATGGACATCTCATCCACGATCACTACGTCAGCCTCTAACGGGTTAGATTCATTTCGCTCAAAGCCTGCCGTTTCTTCTACTCCGCCGTTTAATTCTAACATCCGATGGATCGTTTTTGCTTCATATCCACTGGTCTCACTCATCCGTTTTGCTGCCCTGCCCGTCGGTGCCGCTAAATAGATATCCATTCCTTCCAGTTCAAAATAGCGGATGATCGTATTGATCGTAGTGGTCTTTCCGGTTCCGGGTCCACCGGTCAATACAAACAGTCCATTTTGTACCGCCTCCTGTACCGCCTGTTTTTGCAGCTCATCCAGTTCCATACCGCTGCTGTCCTCGATCCGCCGGATCCGATCTTCCATCTCCCGCACCGGAACATCATAACGAATGTCCAGTTCTGCTAACATTGCTGCTGTATTTGCTTCCATCAGATAATAGGATGATGCAAATATTTTGACAATTCCATTTGTTTCTTTTAAGATGATCTTTCGCTCCATCGCCAGATCCATATAGTGTTTTTCTATATATTCCGGCTCGATCTCTAACAGTCTTGCCGTCCGCTTTGTCAGTTCTTCCTTTGGCAGATAGGTATGTCCCTCTCCGGATGCCTGCTGTAATGCATACTGTATCCCACTTCGGATCCTGAAATCCGAATCCGTCCGGATCCCTACTCTTGATGCGATCTCATCTGCAATTTTAAATCCGACTCCCTGAATGTCATCTGCGAGCCGATATGGATTTTCCTGTAATATAGAATATATTTCCGTTCCATATTTGTGATAAATCTTTACTGCAAGATTAATGGATATTCCGTATTTTTGCAAAAAGATCATTGCCTGACGGAGTTCTCTTTTTTCTTCCACCTGACTTGAGATCTCCATCGCTTTTCTCTCGCTGATCCCCTTGATCTCTGCTAAACGTTCCGGTTCTACCTCGATGATCCGAAAGGTATCCTCTTTAAATCTTCGTACGATTCTGGCTGCTAACGCTGCCCCTATCCCTTTAATTGCCCCGGAGCCAAGATAACGCTCTATGGATTGTATGTCTTCGGGTGCCTGTTCCTCAAAGGATTCCACCTTCATCTGCACTCCATAGGTCGGATGATCCACATACTCTCCCCGCAATTTCAGGTACATTCCCTCACTGATTACGGAAAATGTACCCACGCAGGTCATTTCGTCTTTCTCACCCGCAAAGTTCATAACCGTATATCCATTTTCTGCATTTCTGAACACAATGTGTTCCACATAACCTGTCAGTTCTTCCATGGTCTGCATTTTCCTCCGTACAGTTGTTACTATCGTATATATTGAATGTCGTTTTCAAACAATAAACAAGGCTGTCCTAGGACAGCCTTACTCTTGTCTTTGCTATTCTTATAAGTTATAATTGCGCTTCATCTGTTCATACAGCGTCTGTGCAATTCCAAAGTCTCCCTGATCTACGATCTTATCTGCATACTCCTGCATCATCTGGTCTTCAAAGTAGTCTTTTAATTGTCCCATTGACTGATCTTTGTTGTCATCCTCAGGAATCATTTTTTTCATTTCCTTCATGACCTGTTCTACAAAATATGCCTCAAAATCTTTGCAGACATCCATCAGTTCTTCATCGGAAGCACCGGATAAATCTCCGGAAAGGGTGTCATTCAAACTGCTTGCCGAAGCATTCTGAGCCGATGTTGCTGTCTGTTCATACAGATTGCTATAAGGATTGATGCTAATTCCACTCATACCGTTTCCTCCTTATTATCTTCTCAACTGATTTGCCTGTGACAGCATATCATCAGATGCCTGTATTGCCTTAGAATTCAGCTCATAAGCTCTCTGTGCAATGATCAGGTTTACCATTTCATCTGCAACCTGAACATTGGAACCCTCTAAGTAGCCCTGACGTACATTTGATCTGTCCAGTCCGGCTGCCGTGGCTTCATTCATTGGATTTCCGGAAGCGTCTGTGACTCTCAATAAGGAATCCTGCATTTTTTCAAGTCCTGCCGGATTGTTGAACTGGAACAATCCGATACTCTGGTTCATATCCACCGGATTTCCCTGTGCATCTCTGTAATAGAACTGTCCCTGTGAGGTTACGGAAACTTTTTCCGCTGCCACGCCATCCGGTTTACGGATCATATTTCCTCTGGAATCTAAAACCGGATATCCGTCAGAGTTCGTCAGGATAACTCCATCATTTCCTATGCTCCAGGTAAAATTACCGTTTCTGGTATAGTATGTATTACCATCTGCTCCACGAACAGCAAAGAATCCTTCGCCGTCGATCGCAAATGCCGTATCACTTTCACTTGCTAACATTGCTCCCTGTGTAAACATGGAAGTATTGGATGCAACACGCGTACCTAAGCCTACCTGTGCCGGTATCGGTTTGTTCGCACCGTTTGCTGTCGTTGTTCTTGCCTGTAAATTTTGGTACAGCAGGGATTTGAATTCTGTCTTCTCTGTCTTATAGCCTGTTGTATTTACATTTGCAATATTATTGGATATTGTATCTACATTCGTCTGCTGTGCGATCATTCCAGATGCCGCACTCCATAAAGCTCTCATCATAATTCAAACACCTCTCTTATAGCTTGCCTACCTGATTTACTGCTTTGTCTAACATCGTATCAATCGTCTGAATGATCTTCTGATTTGCTTCATACGCTCTTGTGATTGTGATCATATCGACCATTTCCGAAACAACCTGCACATTGGAAGCCTCAATCACTCCCTGTTCTACCTGTGCGCCTGCTGCAACGATCTGTGCTCCGTCTACCGTCTGATAGAGATTTTCTCCAAACTTCTCTAAATAATTATAGTTCGCAAAATCTACTACTCCGACTCTTCCGACCACCGCACGGTTCTGCCAGATATTTCCCTGCTCGTCGATCGTAAACTTCTGGTTCGGATCGATACGGATATAGCCTGCTGCTCCCGGATCGGAATTCATTGCCGCATTCTGGTTCAGCACATAGTCTCCGTCCTTGGTTACCAGATAACCGTCCTTATTTACGGTAAAGGCTCCGTCTCTTGTATATTTTACAGAAGTCTCACCCTGTTTGTTCGTATAAGATATTGCAAAAAATCCATCGCCTGCCAGTGCTAAATCTGCCGGATTGTCCGTCACTTCAAAAGAACCCTGATCATAATTTGTATAGGTTTCTCCGATATGTACCCCCAGACTGATGTCACCGATCCTGCGCGGGATGTTATATGCTGAGGTGTCTTTGATTTTTATTGCATAAGTATCTGCAAATGTCTGTGCCGTACTGCCTTCTTTTTTATAGCCGTTCGTATCTGCATTTGCCAGATTGTTTGTCATGATGTCCATACGGTTCTGCTCGTTCAACATTCCCGTATAGGCTGTGTAGAGTCCTTTTACCATGTATAAATTCTCCTTTCTGAATAAGGGGCAATGACACCGCTTTCTACGATGCCATTACTTATACACTTCCTGTGTTATCCAGCCATCCGTGACAGGTCTCACGCTTACATCTGTTTGTCGTCGTGATTTCCTGCTAAAAATTCTACATATTTTCCTGTTCCGATCGCCACACAGGTCATCGGCTCTTCTGCGGTCATTGTGTTAATTCCTGTACGGTCTTCGATCAGTTCCTCTAAACCTCTTAACAGAGCACCACCGCCTGTAAGGACGATTCCTCTGTCTGCTACGTCTGCTGCTAACTCCGGTGGAGTCTTTTCCAATACACTGTGAACTGCTTCTACAATCTGAAGTGTTGCTTCGCGGAGTGCTTCTTCGGTCTCCTCAGAACTTACCTGTACTGTCTTTGGAAGACCTGTTACAAGGTTTCTTCCGCGTACATCCATTGTCTCCGGCTGTGCTAACGGGAAACAGGTTCCAATCTTGATCTTAATGTCCTCTGCGGTTCTTTCACCGATCAGAAGATTGTGTTTTTTTCTCATATAACGGACGATCGCTTCGTCAAAATCATCTCCGGCGATCTTAATGGATGTGCTTACTACAGATCCGCCTAAAGAGATGACTGCAATATCAGAAGTTCCTCCTCCGATATCTACGATCATATTTCCGCAAGGTCTTGCGATGTCAATTCCTGCTCCGATGGCTGCTGCAATTGGTTCTTCTATAATAGAAACTTCTCTTGCTCCTGCCTGATAAGTTGCATCTTCTACTGCTTTCTTCTCTACCTCTGTTACACCACTTGGTACACAAACGGAGATGCGTGGTTTACGAAAACTCTTCTTACCCATTGCCTTCTGGATAAAATATTTGATCATTTTCTCCGTAACGGTATAATCGGAAATAACTCCCTGACGTAACGGACGTACTGCCACGATGTTGCCAGGTGTTCTACCAAGCATCAATCTTGCTTCTTCACCAATTGCTTTGATCTTGTTGGTATCGCGGTCAAATGCCACAACGGAAGGCTCTTTTAGCACGACACCCTTTCCTTTAATATATACTAAAATACTTGCTGTACCTAAATCAATTCCGATATCTGTTGAAACCATTCTGATGTTTCTCCTTTCTTCCTGTCCTACCTATATATTATCATTTATAAATTGGATTTATCGATTCTGTTCATCTATAGAAACGCCTATGATACACATTTTTCCATATTCATACTTATTATATACAATGACGTGATGTTTTTAAAGGTTTTTTTTTGTTTTTTCTCTGATTTAAGACTTTTTTAAAACATTTTAAAAGATTCATATTTTATTAACTTCATATTCATACTTTATTCACATATTCAAAGTAATATAATAACGTACTAGCTAAGGCTAATATAATTTTTCATAACTCATACTGCTCGGGTTCCTAGAACTCGGGCAGTACTCCCCGAAAGTTTGAGCTTCCAATCACTTGGAAGCTTTTTTATTTGTCTAATGACTGGTTTGTTTAACGGCTTGTTTGGCTGATACCTTAACAAAAGAATCGTGCGGTTTGGGATAGATCACCCTAATTGTGAGCTAGTCCGGGTCGCACGATTTCTTTCTAGGCTTTCTTATTTTAGATTTCTTATTTTTTCTTCAGGTATTTCTTTAAATATTGTCCGGTATAGGAACCTTTGACTTTTGCCACTTCTTCCGGCGTTCCTTTTGCAATGACCGTTCCACCGCCATCGCCGCCTTCTGGTCCCATATCGATGATATAATCCGCTGTCTTGATCACATCCAGATTATGTTCGATGACAACTACCGTATTGCCTCCGTCCGAAAGCCGCCGCAGGATTTCTATTAATTTATGCACATCCGCAAAATGCAGTCCGGTAGTCGGCTCATCTAAGATATAAATTGTCTTCCCCGTGCTCCGTTTACTCAACTCTGTAGCCAGTTTGATACGCTGTGCTTCACCGCCGGATAATGTGGTGGATGGCTGTCCTAATCGGATATAGGAAAGTCCTACATCATAAAGGGTCTGGATTTTTCTGTGGATGGACGGTACGTTTTCAAAGAAGGTCAGTGCCTCCTCCACTGTCATATCCAGTACATCATAGATGCTCTTTCCTTTATATCTTACTTCTAAGGTCTCACGGTTGTAACGTTTGCCACCACAAACCTCACATGGAACATAAATATCCGGCAAAAAGTGCATTTCGATCTTTAAGATTCCATCTCCGGAACACGCCTCGCATCTTCCACCCTTTACATTGAAGCTGAAACGTCCTTTTTTATAACCTCTTGCTTTTGCATCCGGTGTTGCCGCAAAGAGGTCGCGGATCATGTCAAAAACTCCCGTATAAGTCGCCGGATTAGAGCGTGGTGTCCTTCCGATCGGAGACTGGTCAATGTCGATCACCTTATCTAACTGCTCAATCCCTTCGATTTTGTTATGTGCTCCCGGTATCGTTCTGGCACGGTTCAGTTTTTTGGCTAATGTCTTATACAAAATCTCATTGGTCAGTGAACTTTTTCCGGAACCCGATACTCCGGTCACACAGGTCATCACACCGAGCGGCACATCGACATCTATGTTTTTCAGGTTATTTTCTTTTGCCCCTTTGATTGTCAGATATCCGGTTGGTTTTCTACGTTCCTCTGGCACCGGTATCTGTATTCTGCCACTCAGATAGGCTCCTGTAATGGATTTTTCATTCTGCATGATCTCTTCTGCCGTACCGGCGGCAACCACTTCTCCACCGTGCTCGCCTGCTCCCGGTCCGATATCCACGACATAATCTGCCGCAAGCATAGTGTCCTCATCGTGTTCTACCACGATAAGGGTATTGCCTAAATCTTTTAAATTTTTTAAAGTATTTAAAAGTTTGTCATTATCTCTCTGGTGCAGTCCGATACTCGGCTCGTCTAAGATATAGGCAACGCCCACCAGACCGGAGCCGATCTGTGTTGCCAGTCGGATACGCTGTGCTTCTCCACCGGACAAACTTCCGGTTGCACGGGCAAGTGTCAGATAGTCCAGTCCAACATCCATGAGGAATCCCACTCTGGCACGGATTTCTTTTAAGATCTGTTCTCCGATCAACATCTGCTGCTTTGTCAATTCCATATGCTTCATGAACTCCGACAAGTTCTTAATCGACATTGTTGTAATTTCATAGATATTTTTATCACAGACTGTCACTGCCAAAGATTCTTTTTTCAGTCTCTGACCTTTACATACCTTACATGGGGTGATCCGCATAAAGGACTCGTATTCCTGTTTGCTGGTTTCCGAACCGGTCTCACGGTAACGCCGCTCCACATTTTTGATCAGTCCTTCAAAGGCAACGTCGTAGACTCCTTCTCCTCTTTGACCTTTGTAATACACTTTGACGGATTTTCCATTTGTTCCATTTAAAAGCATATCACGGATGTCCTCTGGCAGATCCTGATATGGCGTATCTAAGTCAAACTGATATTCTTTGGACAATGCCTGTAAAATTGCATAGGTATAGCTGGACGGATCTGTGCAGGACTGCCAGCCCATGACCTGTATCGCCCCTTCGGAAATCGCCAGACTCTTATCCGGTATCATCAAATTCTCATCAAACTCCATTTTGTATCCAAGTCCGAAACATTCCGGGCAGGCTCCAAACGGATTGTTGAAGGAAAAACTTCTCGGTTCGATCTCATCAATGCTCACACCGCAGTCGGGACAGGAAAAACTCTGGGAAAAACGCATCGGTTCTCCTCCGATAATATCTACGATCATCAGTCCCTCTGCTAAGTCCATGACATTTTCTATGGAATCCGTCAGACGTTTTTCTATGCCTTCTTTGACGACCAGACGGTCTACGATGATCTCTATATTATGCTTGATGTTTTTATCCAGTGGAATCTCTTCACTTAGTTCATAGACATTCCCATCCACCTGTACACGGACATATCCGCTTCGCTTTGCTTTTTCAAATAATTTCTGATGCATTCCCTTACGGCCGCGGACTACCGGTGCTAATAGCTGTATTTTGGTCCGTTCCGGCAATGACATGATCTGATCCACCATCTGGTCTACGGTCTGTTTTTTGATTTCTTTTCCGCAGACCGGGCAATGCGGGATTCCAATCCTTGCATAGAGCAGACGCATATAATCGTAGATTTCCGTAACCGTTCCGACCGTAGAACGTGGATTCCGGTTTGTGGATTTCTGGTCTATGGAAATTGCCGGAGAAAGTCCCTCGATTTTTTCTACATTTGGTTTTTCCATCTGTCCTAAAAACTGTCTGGCATAGGAGGACAGGGATTCCATATAACGCCGTTGTCCTTCTGCATAGATCGTATCAAATGCCAGTGAGGATTTTCCCGAACCGCTGAGTCCGGTCAGCACTACAAATTCATTTCTCGGTATGTCGATATCCAAATGTTTCAGATTATGCTCATTTGCTCCTCTGATCTTTATATATTTCCGTTCTTTCATGTTCCTTACCCTTTCTTGCCGGAATCCTGCTTGATCTCTTCTACCATACGTCGTAAATCCAGCATTTTGTCTCTCAGTTCTGCCGCTGCCTCGAAATTCAGATCCGCGGCTGCGCGGTCCATCTGTTTTTTCACATCTTTGATGAGTTTTTCTAACTCTTCGCGGCTCATGGACTCCGGATCTTTCTTAAATTCTATCTCTTCTTTTGCAACTTTCTTAGAAATACTGATTAAGTCGCGGACGGATTTTTCTATCGTCTTTGGTGTAATTCCATGTTCTTTGTTGTATGCTTCCTGTATCTGGCGGCGGCGTTTTGTCTCATCGATCGCCATGCGCATAGAATCGGTAATGGTATCTGCATACATGATGACATGACCATCCTGATTTCTCGCCGCTCTTCCGATCGTCTGTATAAGCGATGTATGGGAACGCAGGAAACCTTCTTTATCCGCATCCAAAATTGCTACCAGTGTAATTTCCGGAATATCCAGTCCCTCTCGCAAAAGGTTAATTCCCACTAACACATCAAAGACGTCAAGACGCAGGTCACGGATGATCTCCGCCCGCTCTAACGTATCGATATCCGAATGCAGATATTTTACCCGGATGCCTACTTCCCGCATATAATCGGTCAGATCTTCTGCCATCCGTTTTGTCAATGTCGTAACCAGTACCTTATGATGCCCGGAAATTTCTTTTTTTACTTCTGCTAATAGATCGTCTATCTGTCCCTCTACCGGACGGACATCTACCTCCGGATCTAACAGTCCTGTCGGACGGATGATCTGCTCTGTCCGCAGCAGCTCATGCTCATCTTCATATACGTTTGGCGTTGCAGATACAAACAGCATCTGATCGATCTTACTCTCAAATTCCTCAAAGTTCAGTGGACGGTTATCTTTTGCCGACGGCAGGCGGAATCCGTAATCAACCAGTGTGGATTTTCTTGCCTGGTCTCCTGCATACATACCACGCACCTGTGGTATGGTGATATGCGACTCATCCACTATGATCAGATAATCATCCGTAAAATAGTCCATTAAAGTATGTGGTGTTGCTCCTGCCGGACTGCCCGCTAAATGTCTGGAATAGTTCTCGATTCCACTGCAAAATCCAGTCTCTTTTAACATCTCTATATCGAAATTTGTTCTCTCCGCGATCCGCTGTGCCTCTAACAGCTTGTCCTCGCCTTTAAAATATTTTACGCGCTCTTCTAATTCTTTTTCTATATCCACACAGGCACGATTGATCTTTTCCTGCGGCACAACATAGTGGGATGCCGGGAAGATGGAGATATGCTCTAGCCGGCTCTTGATCTCTCCGGTCAGCACATCGATCTCAGTAATTCTGTCTATCTCGTCTCCAAAAAATTCCACACGCACTGCCGTATCACTGTTATTTGCCGGAAAAATCTCCAACGTATCTCCATGCACCCGGAAGGTTCCTCTTCCAAAGTCCATCTCATTTCTTGTATACTGTATATCTATCAACGCCCGGATGACATCATCCCTATCTTTTTCCATTCCCGGACGCAGAGATACCATCATTCCCATATAGTCTTCCGGACTTCCCAAACCGTAAATACAGGAAACGCTAGCTATCACGATGACATCTTTCCGCTCCACCAGCGCGGCGGTCGCCGACAGACGCAGTTTATCGATTTCCTCGTTGATCGAGGAATCTTTTGCGATATAAGTATCCGTGGACGGCACATATGCCTCCGGTTGATAATAATCATAATAGGAAACAAAATATTCCACAGCGTTTTCCGGAAAGAATTCTTTGAACTCTCCGTACAGCTGCGCCGCCAATGTCTTATTATGCGAGATAATCAGTGTCGGCTTATTTAGTGCAGCTATGACATTTGCCATCGTAAATGTTTTTCCCGAACCCGTAACTCCCAGCAGGGTCTGGAACTGGTTGCCCTCCTGAAAGCCCTTCACCAGTGCCTCAATCGCCTGTGGCTGGTCACCGGTTGGCTGATATTTTGATACTAATTTGAAATGCTCCATAAATTTCTCCTGATCATATCCTGTTATCTATCTGTGATGCTTGCAAAATTTTGCAATATGAATGTTTTGGATCTGTTCTTATTATTGTTACCTGTTTAGTATATCATTCAATATAAAAAAAGTACAGAACAAAATCGAATGTTTGTTCTGTACTTTTTTATTTTCCGTCATCTTTTCGAATTTCATCAATGATCCGACCGATATTACAGGTAAGCTGCCCTTTGCACTGATGAATGTCTGATGTCCATCTTTTTGATTCTTGATAATTTGTTCTGCATTTGGTTCAATATCATCTTCATATGAATTTTTATAATACAATAACAAAAATAATTCAAATGCCGGATTACTGACTGCTAATATATTACTCTTTTCGCCTTCAGCAATCAGCTCATCATAATCAAGTACTTTTTCTTCAAAAATATCTCCATCAAATACAACAATCATTTTATCACGTTCCTTATCAAACGATATTTCCGGATTTTCTTTCTGATCCTCTGCAAACTCGATCAAACGTCTTGGAAATGAAATATCTCTGTCACTCTCCGTTTTTTCAAGCAGACGTATATCAATTGATGGACCATAATTTAATTATCTATAAATGATATTTATATAGTACATCCTCTCTTTTATACTGACTAATATCTTCAATTATTTCGTATGCAATGTTTTCTTTCCCAACATTATAAACACGATATATTCTATATAAAGATTTTTCCCACTTTCTGTAAACGACAACATATCAAAACCATTTCTATGATCTAATGCAACCGAAGGATCAACAAGTTCTGCCAGTTTCTCTTTTCCTGCATTGAGCAGCTTTTGTACCTCTATTGAATAAACAAATTTTTCTTATGCTTCAATCATTTTCCTTGTTAACTACACTTCTACTTTATACCCAGTAAATTGAACCCTCTTTTCCACAGCTTTAACCTTTAAGATATTTTTCTATTTCCCGATCAAACTCAGAAACATACTCTCTATCCTGCCTTACTCTAAACACTTCATACTCTTTTTCTGCTTTTTGCATTGCTATATCATGTGATATTTTTCCTTTTCCGTCTAATACCTTACGCCTGTTATTCATCAAAAACTGATTTGTCTGCTCAACCCAATCCTGCATACTCATTAAAATTTCATCTTCAGCCATTAATTCTGCGTAATCAATAAACATTGTTACTAGTCTGTTCAAACGAGATAATTCTTTCTCGTTTAAATAATTTTTCGCAATTCCAATATCACGTTTTAAAACCTTACCATTAGGGGCTTCTTTCCATGTGGTTAACCCCATCGCCGGTTTCTCAGAATCAGCACGTTCATATATAAGTTCTGCCGCTGTCTTTCCTGTAACCGCAAAATGCAATTTATTCTGAACAAAGGCATAAAAATTCTTTGTGATTTCACTGTTTTTATCGTAATCATAACTACACTGTTCAAAAACATCTGTAATTTTCTGATAGGCTCTCCGTTCACTTGCTCTAATTTCACGGATACGCTCTAATAATTCCTCAAAATAATCTTTCCCAAAAGGCTTTCCATTTTTTAGCATATCATCATTCAATACAAACCCTTTAGTAATATATTCTTTTAATGTTATTGTAGCCCACTGTCGGAAACGCGTAGCCTTCTTAGAATTAACTCGATATCCAACAGCTATAATTGCATCCAAATTATAACATTTTACTTTTCTTGTAACATTACGTTGTCCTTCATTTTGAACTATCGAGAATAACTCGGTAGTTGCTTCTTCTTCTAATTCCTCCTCCTTATAAATATTTTTTAAATGTAAAGAGATATTATCAGTTGTGCAATCAAATAAATTTGCCATTGCCTTTTGTGTCATCCAAAAAGTCTCTTCCTTAAACATTACATTCACGCAAATATTTGTACCTTCAATCTGATATAAAACAACCTCATGTTCCTGATTCATTTCTATTTGTTTCCTCATTTTTAATATTTATAAAATACGTTACTTTATCACAAAAATTTTAGATATAACCAATACTTTTTATTTTTACATTCATTATAGTTCTTTCATTGCACCAATATCAGTCATAAACCATCCATTGATACTTTGATAGCGATTTGAAATGCTCCATAAATTTCTCCTGTTCATATCCTGTTATCTATCTGTGATGCTTGCAATTTTTTTTGCAATATGAACGTTTTTGATCTGTTCTTATTATTGTTACCTGTTTAGTATATCATTCAATATAAAAAAAGTACAGAACAAACTCAAACATTTGTTCTGTACCATATTCCTTATACTCTCACTCTACCTCTTCTCTTCCCCTCTACTCAAATCCCCGGATTCGTTCCACAACCGAATGCCGCCCTGCCAGCAATCGGTAAGCCAGTACCGGAACCGCCACACAGACCGCCAGAACCAGAAGGACTGCTGCCGACACCGGAAGTATCGGAACTGAAAATGCAATGCCACGGTAATTCATCGACTGGTAACACAGATAGGTGATCAGAAGTCCTACGGTCCCTGTCAGGAGTATGGAGCCGCCCGCATAAAAAAGTCCCTCATAGACTAACATCCGGTAAACCTGCCGGTCGGTCATGCCCACACTCTCCATGACCGACAGTTCGACCTGTCGGTTCTGGATACTGCCGGAAACCGTATTGGTATAATTCATCAGACCGATAAATGCCAAGATCAAAGTAATTCCGATTCCGACACCCTTCATATTTCCCTGTGCCTTTTTCACATTTTCCATTTCTTCTATTTTAGATTCATAAGAAACATCTCTGCTGTCGGAAAGTGACTGAATAGCTTTTATTACTGCCTGTTCCGTCTGAGTGTCATACTCTTCATCATAGAGAACCGTCATATCCTGAACAAACGGATTTTTTACCACTTGCTCTAGCCACTTTTCACTGACGATCAGATTCGGTCCCAGTCCGATCCCTGCATAACGGTTATCATCTGTAACGCCTGCTATCTGAAATGTACATTTTCCCTGCGAAACCGAATTTTCCGGCAGGAGGCAGGTAAGCTCTTTTCCTAAAATCTCCTTTTCCTTTAACTGCACACCGTTTCGATAGAGAATACACACCCTGCCTTCCATAAAATCCTTTTTGTTCACCTTTTTCTGAAACATACTGTTCAGATTTTCAAATTCCGCTTCATCGATTCCTTTCAAATAAGAATAATATTTTTCCGGATGTGCCTTGTAGTCCTCTACCGACTGCTCATACGGTTCAGACATCCACATTTCATATACCGCCCGCATCCATGTGTTGGCAAAATCAGCCTCCCATGGAACCAAGATTTTGGTACTGGTCATCTGGTGCACTTCTTTCACGCCGGAAATATTTTCGATCTTTTTCGTAAAATTGCTATCTAAAATCGGTTTCCAGTCCTTTGTATCCTCTTTCATCAGTGTATCATTGACAATCTCCATATCTGCATCCATGTAATTCGATACAATGGTCCTTGCTCCCTGACTTTCGATCAATGTGATCAGCACTAAAAATACCGAAAGACCAGTTGCTAACGATAAAAATACAACGGCTGTTTTCTTCTTATCCTTTTTCAACTGTCTGCAAGCCATATTTTTTAACACATGACCTCTTTTCGTCCGGTGCGCTTTCCGGCTTGATGTGACGGTACGGTATCCAAGCGCCTCCATAGGTGTGACGGCACAGGCAATCTTAACCGGTTTCCTGCTTCCAAGCAACAGGGTAATGACTGCGATCAGGATCGTTAAAAGGATAATTCCCGGATGAAATGCCACTACGACTTTTTCACGGATGCCAAGGGAACGCACCACCTCCGGGATAATAAAAAATGAAGTCAGCACTCCCGCCAAAAGTCCGCCACCAATTCCAAATATTCCGATCCAGCGCATCTGACGTTTCATCAGATTTTTTACCTGCGTTCCGGTCATCCCGACTGTCTGGAGTAAGCCGTAATAGCGGATATTTCCGGAAACCGATAAATAGAGGATGTTGTAGATCAAAAGATATGCACTCAGGCAGGTAATCAGTGCCAGTCCCACCATTCCCATTAAGATCCGTACGGAATTGGAGGTTTCGGCTGTAAAAAACAGTGCCTGCTGCACTCCTAGATCCATCTGCTCCCGAAACTCTTCCTGTTTTTTTGTCGTCAGGATTTTACTTTTGAACTGCAGATACATTCTTCCGGAACGAACATCCGATAACTGATAACCGGACTGCTGATAAAATTTTTTAGAAACAAAAAATACTTTTTTCGTACCGTATCCGACCCAGATCCCACAGATCTTAAAAGTTTTCTCCTTCGGCTCCATTCCGTTATTATCACCGTAGGTCAGTGTAAACGTGTCGCCGATCCCCAGTCCCGAAAGTCCGCAGTCCTCCAATGCGGTCTGCGTGACCATCACTTCATTTTCCTGTTTCGGATAATGCCCTTTTGTTTCTTTTCTTGCCGGAGCCATAATCTCGTCCCAGTAAGTTTTATCGCTGTAGATCAGTCCTGTATGCAGTGTATCATCCCATTGGGTGCTGATCGCATAACCCGCCACGCCGACTTTTCCTATCTTCGATACCTCACTGCTGTTTTCACACTTTTTTACCTGTTCTCTCGTCATTCCATACATGATAGCATCCATGTCCTCACCACTCAAGCGGATGTTCTGACGTTTTTCCATTTTTACATAGGTAAGTCCTACCGTAAAAATCGAAAAGAGCATAAAAACTGCCAGAAAGACAGCACACACCAGTACCAGATTCTTGCCCTTATTCCGAAAAAAGGAAGTCTTTGCCATCCTTTTGATGACCTGCTGATTATTATTTTTCAGCATTTTCATCACTTCCCTTCCGTATTTTTCCGTCCTCAATACAGACGATCCGGTCTGCGAGCTGTGCAATATCCATATCGTGAGTGATCAGTATCAGTGTCTGCGAAAAACGTTTTGCCGCAACGCGCAAAAGTCCCAACACCTCATGACCTGTTCCGGAGTCCAGGTTTCCGGTCGGCTCATCCGCAAGAATGATCGCCGGTTTCGATGCAAGTGCCCTTGCGATCGCCACGCGTTGCTGCTGTCCGCCGGACAACGTCCCCGGAAGCGCCTCTGCCTTTTCCTGCAAATGCAGCATATCCAAAAGTTCCCCGATAAATTTTTCATCCACATAACCGCCGTCTAACTCGATCGGCAGTACAATATTTTCATAGACATTCAGATCCGGTACCAGATTATAATTCTGGAATACAAATCCCACTTTTCTTCTGCGAAAAATGGCAAGCTGTTCTTTTTTCAATTCCGACAGCTTCTTTCCGTCCACAAAGACCTCTCCCGAAGTCGGGGTGTCGAGTCCGCCCAGCATATGGAGCAGGGTGCTCTTTCCGCTTCCCGATTTTCCGATCATTGCGACAAATTCTCCACGCTCTACCGTAAGATCCACGCCGTCCAATGCTTTTACCGTATTTTCTCCAAGCCGGTAATATTTTTTCAATGCCTGTGTTTCTACCATCCATGTCTTCATCTTTCTTTCCTCCTTATAACACAAGCATAATGGTAAAAAATCTCAAACCTGTCACAATCTTTAACTATCACAAAATTGTGATAATCTGTTCCTGTAAAGCGACGCTCTTTCACAAGGAACTCATTCGCATGTATCTGTTATTTTTCAACCAGTCTTTATCCATTTGGCAGGAAAATCCGAAATTCTGCTCCCGCTCCTGCTTCTGATACCACTTCGATATAACCTTCCTGCATCGAAATGATCTCTCTTGCTAAATAGAGACCCACGCCGATCCCTTCTTCGTCATGCACCTCCGGTTCCCGATAAAACCTTTGAAAAATCTCTGCCTGCCGTTCTTTTGCAATCCCCTTTCCCGTATCTTTGACACTGATCCTTGTAAAAAATTCCTCTTTCTTTGCCGAGATCCATATCTTTCCACCGGCATCCGTATACTTAACTGCATTTTCTAACAGATTAAAAACTGCCTCCTCCGTCCATTTGCTGTCGTGAGAAACCGTTAAATCCTCTTCACAGTCCACATAGATTTTCATCTGTTTCTTTCCTGCCCTTGGAACGATCGCCGAAACCGCACGATACAAAGTATCGTATACCGATACATCCTTTTTCCGTATTTCAATAATACCGGTTTCTAAACGCGACATTTTAACCATGCTCTGTATCAGAAAATCCAGTTTTTTAGTCTGCTGCTCCATCCGGTTTAAAAATTCTGCCGTCTCTTTTTCGTCCAAATCCCCTGCCTGCAACAGTTCTAAATAAACTTTCAGATTTGCGATCGGTGTTTTTGTCTGATGTGAAATATCGGAGATCAGCTCCTTCATCTGCTGTTTATCCTTTTTGCTTTCTTCCTCTTTTTCACTCCAGATTTCCTGCAATCTCTTGAAGCGGACCGATATTTTTCCCCACAGGCTGTCATCCATTTCTTCTTCCACGGAAATCTCTGCTCCTGTCGCCAGTGCATCCAATGCCTGCTCCAATTTTTCCGAAAATTGATCTATTTCTTTCTTTTTCCGTCCTAATCTCATGCTTCTGCCCACTGATAACCCATTCCATAAACGTTCAAAATATAGCGATGCTCTTCATCTTCAATCTTTTTACGCAGCCGGTTGACATTGACCGCTAAAGTATGCTTGTCCACATAAGCGCCCGTGGAATCCCACAGTTTTTCTAACAATACGGAATACGTCAAAAGAACTCCTGCATTTTCCGTAAAATAACGAAGCATCCGAAATTCTGTCGGTGTCAGAACACATTCTTTTCCACCGACCCACGCTCTTGCCGCATCAAAATCCACGAGCAAAAATCCATCCTCAAAACATCTGTGTTCCTGTCTCGAACCGTTTCTGCACAAAACATCGATCTTTTTCAAAAGGATTTTCATGGAAAAAGGCTTGGTCACATAGTCCTCTGCCCCCGCTTCATAGCCGCACAGCGCATCCTCTTCTAAATCTCTTGCCGTCAGAAAAAGCACCGGAACCGGTGTGCGTTCCTTCACCCATTTGCAAAAATCAAACCCTTCGCCATCCGGCAGATTGACATCTAAAAGGATCACATCCGCACCTTCTTTTAAAAACAGTGTTTTTGCATTCTGGACAGAATCCGCACTTTCTGTAAGATAGCCTGCTTTTTGCAGTGCATAACAGATTCCTTCTTTTAATTCTCTATCATCCTCAACGATCAGTATTTTTCTCATGATTTTTCTTTATCTTTTCCTCCCACTCATGCAGACGTTTTGCTGCCTCCGGATTCTGTTTTTCCAATCTGTGCTCTAAGCGGACACGGCTTGCCTCTAAACGTTCTAAGACCTCCGGATGTTCCTTTTGTACCTGTTCCATGATCCTGCGCCGTCTCTTTTCGATCAGTTCGAGGATCACGGCACGGTTATCCTGTGCACTCAGATTCTTAGAAAGCTCATCCATGTGCAACTCCATACGTCTTAGGAACTCGTCCTCGTCAATCACACCAAGGCTGTGCCAGGTTTCCATATATTTTTCTAAGCCCTGCTCTGCTAAATTCTCTAAATCCGGCATCTGCTGAATATTTTCTAAGACAAGGTGTACCCGCTTTTCAATCTCTTCTACCGTATCTTCGCCAAACGCCCAGGTGAACTCTTCCAACGTATTTTCCGCTTCTGCCGGAATACTCATTAAGAATTTCTGTTTTCTCTCATCCAGCCCGCTCAGTACATACGGCTCCTGCAGTCCTGCATCGTGAAGTGCCGCCGTAATGGTACGCCGCACGTGTCCTTCCTCGATCAGATGACCAATGCCTAACTTTCGCATCTGTACATTGACGGTATCCATGTGTTCTGTCAGGTAAAAACGGATGCCGCGTTTTTGCAGATTTTCCGCTAACAGCTCTAAGCGGTCTGCCGCCGTAATGTCGATTCCCGTGACCGCTCCCGCATCTACGATCACTACTTTGGTATCTTCCTTAATATGGCTTTCAATATCCTCCTGAAAAATCTTTATATTTGCAAAAAAGAGACTTTCGCTGAACTGATAGATCAGCACATGTTCGATCTCATAGGCATAGCGGTTTTTCTTTCTGTCATAAAAACCCTCCCTGCCCGGAATGACTCCCAAAAACGCTCTTGGAGGATTCGTTGCCCGAAGGATCACAGCCACAAAAGAGAGTAACATTCCGATAATGACTCCGTAAATGGTTCCAAGTAACAGCACGCCTAAAAAAGCCGCCACAAAAATATAAAACTCATTTTTGCTGACTTCATAGAGGCGCTTTGCTAAATCAAACTCCACCACCTTCATCAGTGCGGAAATAACGATCGCCGTCAGCACCGGAACCGGAAGATAGCCGATAAAGCCGGTTCCAAACAGCAGTAACAGTATCATGGACAATCCTGCCGTAATGGATACCACCTGTGTCTTTCCACCATACTGCTCATTCATAGAAGTTCTCGATATGCTTCCGTTGACCGGACAGCAGCCCACAAATGCCGCCGCTAAGTTGCTGACACCACAGGCAAGGATCTCCCTGTTGTCATCAATTTTATAACCATTCTTAAATGCAAAATTATTTTCCGACAAAAGTGTTTCCGCCATGATGACTACCGCCACCATCAATCCGCGTCCCGCTGCCTGTGTCAGATTGACCATTCCCAGTTCCGGGAAGAAAAAAGAAGGCATTCCCGGCTCTACTTCTGCTAACAGGCGTACCCCATACTCATCAATATGACAGACACAGGTCAAAAAGACTCCGGCAGCCATGACGACCACCGCCATCGGAAACTTCGGAGCAAATTTTCTCACTACCACGATTGCCACTAAGGAAGATACCCCAAGAATAACCGAAACTATGTTAATATTTTCACATGCTTTGATGATATGGCGTATCAATTCTACCAACTCTCCCGAACCGGAACTGCTTCCTAAGATTTTCGGGATCTGCATGAGGATGATCGTCACGGCGATTCCGCTGATGAAGCCTCCCATGACAGGCGTAGAAATAAAATCCACTATTTTCCCCGCATGGAATAAATAAAAGACCAGCAGCCACACACCAGCAAACAGCGCCACCATCGGCACAAACTGCATTGCCTCTTCCGATGCCGGTGCAATGCCAAGCGTCGCTAATGCAGCACCTACGATCGCCGCCGGTGCTGCATCGACTCCCATGATAAACTGTGGCGACGTAGAAAAAATCGCAAATAACAAAATCGGAAATACCGAACCGTAAAGTCCGTAAACTGCCGGAAGTCCCGCTACCTCCGCATACCCCATCGCGATCGGTATTGACACTGCCGCCATGATGATGCCCGAAAGGATATCTTTTGGCAGATACTGTACTTTATAATTTTTGCATGTGTGAAATAGTCCTGTCTTCATTCCAATCTCTCCCTGAGTTTTTGTAAAATCGAAACAGGGAATGCCTCGTCTTCCGATGCACTCCCTGTATTTTTACCTGATTTTCTTTAGCGTCTTCCGCAACACTGTTTGTATTTCTTTCCACTGCCACATGGACATGGATCATTCGGATATACCTTTGCTGTCTCACGGCGCTTTGGAGTCGCTGCCACAGAATCATCTTTATTCGTTCCGGTTACTTTTGCAACCTGTTCTCTCTCGACCTTCTGCTCAATGCGGACATGGAAGAGAAGTCTTACGGTATCTTCCTGAATGTTCGCGATCATATCATCGAACATGTCAAATCCGCTCATCTTGTACTCTACTAACGGATCTTTCTGTCCATATGCCTGCAGACCGATACCCTGACGGAGCTGGTCCATATCATCAATATGATCCATCCATTTTCTGTCGATAACCTTTAATAAGATCACACGCTCTAACTCACGCAGTGCTTCCGGTTCCGGGAACTCTGCTTCTTTTGCTTCGTACAGCTTCACTGCCTGTTCTTTCAGCTTATGCTTTAACTCTTTGACATCTTTTACTTCATCTGTCAATGCTGCCGTGATCGGTTTTAAAGGAATGATCGGAAGTAACAGTTCATTCAGTTCTGTTAAATCCCAGTCCTCTTTTGGAATGTCGGAGGAAATACAGGTGTCAATCGTGTTTTCCACACGATCCGTGATCATCTTATAGATCACATCCCGCATACTTTCGCCGTTTAATACGCGGCGGCGCTCTTCGTAGATGATCTCTCTCTGATCGTTCATAACCTGGTCATATTCTAGCAGATTTTTACGGATACCAAAGTTGTTACCCTCGATCTTCATCTGTGCTTTTTCAATCGCATTGGTCAGCATCTTATGCTGGATCTGTTCATTTTCCGGAACACCAAGCGTATTGAATACTTCCATCAGCTTCTCAGAACCGAACAGACGCATCAGATCGTCCTCTAAGGAAATGAAGAACTGGGATTCACCCGGATCTCCCTGACGGCCGGAACGTCCACGCAGCTGGTTATCAATACGTCTGGATTCGTGACGCTCTGTACCGATGATCTTCAGACCGCCCGCAGCGCGTGCTTCATCGTCTAACTTAATATCGGTACCACGGCCTGCCATGTTGGTTGCGATCGTAACTGCTCCGTGCAATCCGGCATCTGCTACGATTTCTGCTTCCATTTCATGGAACTTCGCATTTAAGACCTTATGCTGAATTCCTGCTTTTTTCAAAAGCCGGCTGATCTCCTCGGAAATATCAATGGTAATGGTTCCGACCAATACCGGCTGACCTTTTTCATGTGCCTTGATCACTTCCTCAACTACTGCATGATATTTTTCTTTTTTCGTCTTATAAACGGCATCCTGTAAGTCCTCACGGATAACCGGTTTATTCGTAGGAATGACGATAACGTCCATTCCGTAAATATCACGAAACTCTTTTTCCTCTGTTAAAGCGGTACCTGTCATACCTGCTTTTTTATCATATTTATTAAAGAAGTTCTGGAAAGTAATGGTTGCTAATGTCTTACTTTCTCTCTTAACCTTTACATGCTCTTTTGCCTCAATTGCCTGATGCAGTCCGTCAGAATAACGACGGCCCGGCATGATACGTCCGGTAAACTCATCTACGATCAATACCTGATCATCCTGAACGACATAGTCCTGATCGCGGAACATCAGATTGTGTGCACGGAGTGCTAAAATAATGTTGTGCTGGATCTCTAAGTTGTCCGGATCTGCAAGGTTGTCAATCTTAAAGAACTGCTCTACCTTCTTCACACCATCCTGTGTCAGGTTTACGACTTTATCTTTTTCATTTACGATAAAATCTCCGCTCTCTTCCACTTCAATTCCCATGATGGCATCCATCTTGGAAAATTCCTGGCTCTCTTCGCCTCGTACCAATTGTCTTGCTAAAATATCGCAGGCTTCATAAAGACTGGTAGATTTTCCACTCTGACCGGAAATAATAAGCGGTGTTCTCGCTTCGTCAATCAATACGGAGTCAACCTCGTCGATAATTGCATAATGAAGGCCTCTTTGTACCAGCTGCTCCTTGTAAATGACCATGTTGTCTCTCAGGTAGTCAAATCCAAGTTCATTATTCGTAATATAAGTAATATCACAGTTATATGCCTCACGGCGCTCATCGTTGTCCATACTATTTAAAACCACACCTACAGTCAGTCCTAAAAATTCATGAACTTTTCCCATCCACTCAGCATCACGTTTTGCCAGATAATCATTGACGGTAACGATGTGTACACCTTTTCCTTCCAATGCATTCAGATATGCCGGAAGTGTGGATACCAATGTCTTACCTTCACCGGTTTTCATCTCGGCAATACGTCCCTGGTGCAGTACCACACCGCCCATAAGCTGTACACGGTAGTGCTCCATGCCAAGAACACGTCTTGCTGCCTCTCTTACTGTTGCGAATGCTTCCGGAAGCAGATCGTCTAATGTCTCGCCTTCTTCTAAGCGTTTCTTATACTCTTTTGTTTTATCTCTCAGTTCTTCATCAGACAATGCCATCATGGAATCCCGCATTGCCTCAATCTTATCTACGATTGGATTTACAATTTTAAGTTCCCTGTCACTATGCGTGCCAAATAATTTTTCTGCTATCTTCATATTCGATCTCCTATCGTCTCTGCCATCTTTCCCATAGCAGTCTTTCCTAAAATAAAAAATACTTGCATATAGAAAATATTTTATCACGATTTTCCCAGTGAAACAATACATAATCCCCCATAAAGCTATGAACGAATTATTAAATTTTTGTAAAAACGACTTCCTATTATAAACTTCATGCTATAATATCAACGGATTCGGGTTTCAATATTGTATTTCAAAAACATTTTTCACAGATTGCACAAATGAGATATGGAAGGTTTCTTTTTGTGCAATGGAAATGAAACTCAGGAAATCATGAAGTCCTCTGGCGAACATGATTTCTGCTTTCGGAGGTTCATTGGAATGTTCTGCACAAGGAAACGTGGAATATCTCATTTGTGCAGGCTGTGAGCGGTATCGTTAAGATACAATATTGAAGCCCGAATCCGGCACTCAAAATCGTTTGAGTAAAAAACAAACATTTTACAAAATTCAAAGGAGGAACATTTATGTATACTTATCATACGAAGGGAACCTGTTCAAAACAGATTGATATTGAATTAGATGGCAACATCATCAAACATGTAAAATTCTACGGCGGCTGCGACGGAAACCTGCAGGCGATTCCCAAACTGGTAGAGGGCATGACGATTGACGAAGTAGAGAAAAGGCTGAGCGGCATCTCCTGTAACGGCCGTCCGACTTCCTGTGGTGATCAGTTAGCAAGAGCCTGTCGCGAGGCATACGAAGCATCCAAATAATTCGTTTTTGTTGTACTAATTGTTTGTTGTATTCTCAACTTTCAGACAATTTATTATTTATTTAAAAATTTTAAAATTTCTTGTTGACAAACTTCCTTCTATCTGTTAATATAAAATCAACAAAAGAACAGAAGACAAATAAAAAACAAGGAGGTACAGTCCAATGGGAACATAAGACTACAACGAAAAAGCATTTAAGAATGGCAGTTTTCATAATCTGAAATTCAAAGAAGGATAAAAGGATAAAGTCGAATACCAATCGAACAAAGAACTTAACAGGAAGAGTTCATAAGCCGGAAAGAATAAAGATTTTGGAATCCGATTTCAAAAATGAAAAAAGAACTTCAGCACCTCGTGAAAAAGCTGAATTCAAAAAATCTCCAACACAATCGCGATTGGATGATTTATAAAAAATAAAAACAAGGAGGTACGGTCCACCAAAAACGTAAGCTAAACCCAAAAAGAAACACAAGAAGAAAGTGAGGACAGTCCATTGGATTATGAAGTTTAAAGGCATCATCTTTGAAGAACTTATTCAGAGGTGGTGCTTTTTTTGTGTGATTTTTTATGTCTGCTTTTAGCGGCAACTGCTACCCTGCATATCTGACGGATACATTCTGACTCCATGCATACGATCCACGCATAAGCTGAGAGGTATCAACCAGGGATGCACACCTTGACATTCTCCCTGCGGATTGCTATAGTAGCAACGTTAACGTATAACTACATAAGATTATAGGACACAGGAGGTTTTATTATGTCCAATTTTTTTGCTTTTGCAACAAAAAACAGCTGGGATGAAGATGTCTTTCAGCTTACTACCGGTGGTATTCTCACCATTGTTGCACTGATCGTCATCTTAATCGCAGCTGCTCTTTTTATTCATAGTCGTAAGGGCTCCCACAAGCTTTCCACAAAGCAGTTAGTATTTTCTGCTGTTGCTATGGCCCTTGGAACCGTAACATCTATGATTAAGCTGTTTCACCTTCCAATGGGCGGCTCCATTACGCTGTTCAGTATGCTGTTCATTGTATTGATCGGTTACTGGTACGGTCCCGAAGTCGGTATTATGACTTCTGTTGCTTACGGACTTTTACAGTTCGTCATCGATCCGGTCTTCTATTCCATTCCACAGTTGCTGGTAGATTATCCTCTGGCTTTTGGTGCATTGGGATTATCCGGTTTCTTCCATGACTCCAAACACGGACTGATCAAAGGCTACATCGTCGGTGTGCTCGGGCGATATGTCTTTGCATTTTTATCAGGACTCTTATTCTTTGCTACATACGCAGAGGGAAGCGGAATGAGCGCTCCGGTTTATTCCTTAGTTTATAACGGATTCTATTTAATACCGGAAGCCATCATCACTTTAGTGATCATTGCAATCCCTGCTGTCAGCAAAGCATTGCAGCACATCCAGCAGCTCGCCCGTGAATAATCTACAGATCATCCTTTAACTGCTGGTATACTTCGGATGTCTTCTCGTCTTTATCGGCTGAGAAGATATAACATCCGTCTTCCGTCTGAATCAGGATAAATGCCTGATTCTGCGGATTGACATTCATTCGGCATTCGCCAAATCCTTCCACATTATAGATTCCTCTTTGTAAATTATCCATATCGGTTCCAATTACTTTACTGTTGCTTGGTAGTTTATCTAAGAACATGATAAACTGCATCGTATCAACATCTATCGTGTAATTCGTTCTTGTCTGCCCCGATTCCAGAACTCCGTCTTTATAAGTAAGTGTCAACGGAAGTGATTGTGCACGGACTAAATATACGCCAAACACTAATAACAGGGCGATCAGTACCCAGGCTAACGCGCTCAGGAATTTTCCCATTGGTTTTGCATGGTTGATACAGGTTCCGACTCCGATCTTTTTTTCGCCATTCAGACGCGTATCACCCGGATTATAATAAAAAATTCCATGTCTCCACTGCTCATCGATCTGTGGAAGGGAACATCCATCCATATAATGATGTTCTGCTTTCAATGTTTTTACTCTGGCATTCGCAACCCAATATGGCAGATAGCTGCATACGACCAACAGTAAAAATAGGATCATCCAGAGCAATACCTGTACGGTTCCATTGTCTGTTCCAAACATCACTGCCGGCGCAGCCACAAAGATCACTGTGAAAATTCCCAGCATCGTCATATATTTTTTCTGAACCCCTTTGATCTCCTCGTTTTCTAATTTTTCATTTGGAACCGTAATTGAAAAAATCTCATTTTCTCCCGGATTCTTTGCTTTCCACATAATTCCAAACTGAGCGATTAATACGATATAATAACAAACTGCAATGATAATGCTGACGTTCATGCCAACTGCTCCTTTCTACTACCTACTCTGCTTTTTATGATCAGCGTCCCTTCATGGCCGCCTTACATTCATACATCTTCTGATCTGCCCGCTTGATCGTATCGTGAATATCATGATCGGACTTCTTATCATACGCTGCATAACCGGATGCTACAGACATTTTATTTTCAAAAAATCTTCCATTCAATGCCTCGATCCTGTCGTTCATTCCTCTTCGTAACTCCATGAATTCTTCTTCGGTAACACCTTCTGTTACTGCACAGAATTCATCTCCACCGATCCGATAGACTTTTCCATACATACCGAAAATATCCTGAATGATCTCGCTGCATACAATAATGTAATAATCTCCGGTCGCATGACCATGTGTATCGTTAAAATATTTCAGATTGTTCAGATCGAACACAACTGCTGCCGACTTTTGTGTTGCTTCATATGACATCAAATCATGTTCAAATGCTGTACGGTTAGAAAGTTTTGTCAGTGCATCGATTCTTGCTTCCTTCGAGATACTTTCAAACTGCTCACCTAAACGCATCAGGTGAACGGAATTCTGAAATACAATGCAAAGCATGATCACGATATAGGCCAGTAGGGCATATCGGCTCAATCTTGCAGAATCCACCGTCTCACACTGCAGATAACGTACCATATCATATCCCACAAAAAACAGAAGTTCACCCAGACACAGCCCCTGTATGATCATTCTTCTTCGCTCTTTTTTCTTACCCTGTACAATCCGTTTTCCAACGATCCAGAGCATCCAGAGGAATCCGATACCGTAGACAGCGTATGCCATCCATATGGTTTCCCTATAATCTCTGATCCCCAAAAACTGCAGAACCGTTGTCACTACAAGTATCACCACATTGGCAACACAGATTCCATCGTATATCTTACTTTCTTCTACTTCACAGAAATTTTTCACAAATGAAACCAGTGGGATCAAAAGCATCTGGAATACGATAAATGCCACCTGATTTCCCCTCACATTCTGGGCATAGATCAGAGAGATGATCTGTGTCTGAATACCGGACCAGAATGCCACAACAATAGAAAACACTCCCAGCCAGTATAAATAATCCGGCACATGGAGTTCCCGCTGGAAATACATCAATCCGATAATAATTGCCAGTCCAATGGCAAACATCAATATTGATGCAAACAGAGCCAAAGAACGGTCTGTAATAATATCCACGACAATCTTTGCACTGTCGCCATATATAATATCCGGAAGATTCTCTGCTTTATCTTCGTAGACCGGTTCTAACTCAATGGTTAGTGTCTTTCCTGCATACTCCGACGAAAGATTGATAAAAGTCCAGGTTGTTCCCGGTGTCTTACTGGTTTTTTCATAGTCCTTTGGAATATTAAAAGAATAGACCATTTCATTATCCACATAAGCATGTATCACATTATGTCCCATATAAAATGCTACCGTGTCACCATGTGCGATCTCCTGCGGAAGCTGTTTTTTTAATATGAATTTTTTCTCATTATTTTTTCTTGGAAGTGTATCGGGAAGCTGCTTATAAAACTTCTCTTCCGTTCCCACACGAATAACCCAGTTGTCATCATATCTTCTCTGCTTCGCATTCGTAAGGGTATTTCCTTCATCTTTTGCGCTTACAATCAAAACAACGGCCAGTAGCAATCCGACAATGGCCGTTATAATATATTCTTTAAAAAACTTCATATGCTCACCTGCTCCTGTGTCGCATATAGCTTCCTATATGTAACTGTAAATTTATATATATTGTACCATAGACCCCCTGTAGATTCAATGAAATAATGCCCTTTCCGGCAGTTTCCCCGCATTTACAATCCGTCGGTTTTCCTATATTTACGTTCATTATTGCGCGACTTTTTATTGTTTTTTCATTTAATATTTATCTTTTTATTGTTTTCACATAAATTTCACAATTTTATTAGCACTCATCTATTGACAGTGCTAATAATTAGTGCTATAGTTCTACTTGAACAAAGGAAATAGAGAAATAAATCGAAACCGAGTTCAAACATAACTTCAACACTTCGGATTCTCCGACAGTGCTTAAATATCAACAACGTCATAGAAAGGAGACATGACTTATGATGATGCCTAGTATTTTTGGAGAAAACTTATTTGATAACTGGATGGACTTCCCATTTGAAGATGAATTCTTTGGTAAGAAGAATCCTCTGTATGGAAAACATGAAAAGAACCTTATGAAGACAGATGTCCGCGAAACCAAAGACGGCTATGAAGTAGACGTTGACCTGCCGGGATTTAAGAAAGACAATATCTCAGCACAGCTTCAGGATGGTTACCTTACCATTTCTGCCAGCAAAGGTCTCGATAAGGATGAACAGGAAAAAGACGGAACCTACATCCGCAAAGAGCGCTACAGCGGCAGCATGAGCCGTAGCTTCTATGTAGGCGAAGGCGTTACCCAGGACGATGTTCATGCAAAATTTGAGGACGGAATCCTCAGACTGAGCCTTCCTAAGAAAGATGTAAAATCTCTTCCTAAAGAGAACTTCATCGCTATTGAAGGCTAACCCCTTTCAATAAGTTCCTTTCAGAAACATAATCTCTAGTGAAAAATCCGGATGCCGACTGGCACCCGGATTTTTTTATCAATCTTTCTTATAACGCCACATAATGATTGCCGTTACCAGCATTAAAATGCTGATCTGTATTCTCCGCAGACCGGCTTCTGCAAAATAACAGGTAATGTATGATTTTTCCGTTAGCACTCCCCCCGGGAATACGGCGATACCGGATGCGACTTCTATCAGCACATTCAATCTGCCAATGCACCGGACGGCACCTCAAACAGAAAAAGAGCGCAGTAGCACCGTGAAGTGATAAAATTGCTGTTTTTGAACAACAACTGCTGCTACAAACCGGCACATATCCTAATCCGTTCATACCGCACTCTCCTTTCATTTCATTCTGATCTTTATCGTTTTTAGATTAACACCTTTCGAAAAATCCCGTCAACATTTTTCATGCATCTGATAACGGAAGGTCAGATAGAAGATGATTCCTTTCGCTACGGAGGTCAGCGTCAATGCCCACCAGATTCCATCCAGACCTAATGAGGTACGACTTAAAACCATTGCTAACGGAATACGCATAGAGGTCGCCGTAATACTGATCGCACTGCACAATTTTGTCTTGCCAAGGCCGGACAACGCTCCGATCGTCATCAGTTCCACGCACATAAATGCTTCACTGAATCCGATGATGATCAGATAACTGATGGCTATTTCCATGGCTTTTTCTTCATGGAAAAACACTCCGGCTATCGGCCCCGGAAAAATAATAAATGCCAGCATGATCAAAGCTCCCCAGATGGCTACCGTCCCAAAGGAGATCCGGTAGCCTTTCTGCACACGGTCCATTTTTTTCGCACCATAGTTCTGACCGACGAAGGCATTTAATGCCGCCGCAAATCCGTCCGCCGTATTCCAGGAAACGGATTCTATCTGTCCGCCCACCCGCTGGGTTGCGATCGCTTCTGCACCAAACGCTGCCACCATCCTGGTCAGCACCATGGAGATCATACAGTATACCATTCCCTGTATTGCCGTAGGACCTCCGATCTTACAGATGTTTCCAAGTTCTTCTTTGGAAAACGGTTTAAAAAGGCGGATTCCTTTGAGTACATTTTCTTCTTTTTTCGAACGGAATACTCCGACCATCATCACAAACATAACGACAAACTGTGCGCTGACCGTCGCAACTGCTGCTCCTGCTACTTCAATCCTCGGAAACGGCCCTACTCCTAAGATCAAAAGAGGATCTAATAACAGGTTGATGAGCAGTCCGATAAAGTTTGCTACAAACGGTGTCTTAGAATCTCCCTGCGCCGTATACAATCCGGTCAGTGTCAGGTTTAAAAAGGAAAACAGGATCAGACCGCAGGTGATGCGCATATATATTTTTGCATCTAGGATTGTTTTTACACCCTCTAATTTAAAAAATCCGACCAGCGGATCTGTAAACAACAGACTGACTGCCGCAAAGGCAAGTCCTAAAAGGATTGAAAGCTGCACGGCTGTCTTAGCATACCGATGTGCCTGCTCTTTATCTCCGCGTCCAAGGCACTGTGCCACATGCACCTGTCCACCCATGCGGGCAAGTGAAGCAAGTCCCTGTGACAGCCAAACATACATGCCGCCGACTCCCACCGCTGCCACTGCCTTAGAGCCTAACAGTCCGATCCACGCCATATCCGTGATATTATAAAGTGTTCCTAAAAAGGAAGAAATCATGATCGGCACCGCCAGTCCGGTCAGTGATTTTAAGATCGGCCCCTCTGTAAGCGGAACCTGTTTTTGTATCTTCATTTGTATTGCTCCTTCTATATGATCAAAATTTCTCGTTTTTTCATTTCAGCCACGGAATAGCTTAAATCATTTTGTCCGATCTTTCAATATCATTTTACTTCCTTTTTTTATAAAAAGGGTATGACTAACTGTTCTTTGGCTCTTGATGTTGCCACATTGATCAGTTCTTTATTATTTTTTAACCAGTCATAGGTGCCCTGCCCGGTCTGCTCTGTCAATGCAAGTGAAAAAAGTACAACATCCTTTTCGTCCCCCTGAAAGGCATGGACTGTGCCACATGGTACATCTTTCATACCGTTTTCCTGCAACATGGCATGGATCAGCTCTTTTTGATTGGTAAACGGTGTGATCACACCGATACTTTTATCGGGATTATCTTTGATAAACTCTATGATCTCTTCCGCTTCCCTTGGTGCGGTATTTTTGTAATTCGTGGTATCCCTGCAATATTTTTAAATATCAGCGGTGTATCTGCCTGACTCTGACTGTTGATCACCAGTTTGTTGTTATAATATTTCTGATTGTTAAATGCAATGATCTTTTCATTACAGCGGTAATGGTGGCTTAGTAAAATTTCCTCACTGACCGCATCACAGGCTAAATACGTTTTATAGATGGAATTTTTGATATAGTCGTATTCTTCCGTTACGCTATATATTTTTTTCAATCTTTCATTATCTGCCGGATGCAGCAAAATGACCGGACTCAACTGCTGCGGATCGCCGACTAACATCAGACTCCGCCCTCTTATGATCGGCACTAAAGACATCGCAATGTTTCCCTGGCTTGCCTCATCCATTATGACCATGTCAAAGTAGGTTCCCGGCTCTCCGAGTTTATGTGCCGATATGGATGTTGTCGCAATGATCGGAAAGATCTTTTGGAATTTTTTTAAGTTTTCCGCTTTTCGTATATAAGCATTAAACTGCTGCACTTTTCTCTTTTCGTCTGCACAGTTTATGATTTCCATCAATTCCCGATTCTTTGGTTCTTTGAGCCGCTGGATGTATTTTGCCGAAGTATAATACAGATATTTTTTAAACATTTCTTCATCTTCCACAACCAGCTTTAATGCCTCTTCATCGGTAATGTCTCCGATCTGCGCCAGCTTTTCACGGACTTCGGCTAACTGCACGCCCTGTAAGTCCGTCTGAAACATCAGATGTTGATTGGAATCTGCCATTTTTAAGATGGCTTCTTCTCTTTCTTTCAGTTCGATTTTTTCTTCATGTCTTTGCAGAAGTTTTGTCAGCTTTTCGGTTCGCTTTGTCTTATCATCTTTATTTCTTTCTAAGGTACTGTCGAAAATAGCGAGGTCTTTCGCCCTTTCGTACAAATCCCTCATGTCATTGAGTGCCTGCAACACGCAGTTGTCATTTCCCAGACGGATGATCGGAAATGGGATTGCACCTTTGTTTCGATATGGTATGGATTTTAATTTTTCACACACGCCATCGATCGGATGATTGTTATAGGACGCAAACAAGACTGTCTTCTCGTTAAAGAAAGCAGTCACCATTGTATTTACGATCGTATTTGTTTTGCCCGTTCCGGGAGGCCCTTGGATGTATGCCAATGGATACTTCATCGCATTGTGAATCGCAAGGAGCTGATCCAGATTGATTTTTTTATCTAAAAGTGTGATCGGATAGTTCTTACGCCGATCCACCTGTTTTAAGAGTTCTCCAAAAAATGCCTTGATCGGTATCGTCACGTTGTCCGCTTCATACATTTTATGAATGGCTTCATACTCCTGATGCAGATCGACCATGACATCCCTGCCAACGGCAATGAGATATGGCATATCATCCACACCGTTGATCTGAGGATTCGATCTTGTTATTTTATCTTTGATCAACTCCTGATTTTCTTCAAAGTGATTTAACAGTTCATAATCATCTGCATCTAAAAATTTTCGGATGCTGAATTTCGCTTCCGGTCTGTTTTTTTCTAAGGCACACTCCATGCATACCGTAATCTCATCATCCTGCCTTAAGGTACGCTTTACCACATCCAACCGTAATTTTCTATATGCCAGCACATAGATCCCTTTTTGTGTATGAATGCTCATGACGTTAATGGCAAGCTGTTTGATGGTCTTCTTCGACGCTACATTTTTTACGCCATATTGAAATTTTCTTACGATCTGTTGAAACTGTTCCCTGCTCAGATGATAATTGCCATGCCACTCGCTGTCTAAATGTTCTATCAACACATATTCTGTTTTATATGGAACGGAATCCATCTTGTTACAGTCCACTAAATAGTTTAAAATCTTCAAATTTGCAACGTGATCAAACACTCTCCGATACTTCACCGGATTACCGTTAATATCGTCTAAAAGTTTCTGATCCGTTTCAAAATAAGACCCTTCAATGACTTCTGATGACAAGATGGATTCTATATAAATGTATAACTCTGTAGTTGTGTAATGTTTCAGATGAAGTCCCATGACCTTCATCGTTTTTTTTACCGGATTGATATCTATGATACCAATCCAGTATTTTGTGATTTCTTCTTTTCCGTTCTTATATTCTATGCTCAGCCATTTTCTTTCATGGATGGCCCGGAAGATATTTCTATTCGCCATGATAATTCTGATTTACATAGTCATAAATAGCTTTGTTATCCTCTAACATACGACAGCCGACAATGTAAGTTCCCTCATTATCTGTGATACGGATGACATGTCCTCTTAACGGCATATCCTCTAAGAAAGTAAAGCCTTTGGTATGAACTGTGATCATCGTATCCTTTGTATCTAAGATTGCTTTATCCTGTGTCTGGATCGCATATCCGTTTGCACTGATGTTTAACATCTGTCCTTCACAAACATGATCTGAACCACTCAGTCTGATCTCACATGCTGCCTTCAATGGCATACGAGGATATTTTCTACGATTGACTACTTTCGGATTGCCATTGACTGCAATGCTGTATTTGCTATCTCTGTATACAACCTCGGTATCATCCCAACCATAGACATTGTTATCTACAATGATCTGTACCGTATACTTCTGTTTCCGGTCATAGCTTAACTCTTCACCTTCGCACTTCAGGCTGTCCACCTGCAGAGTTCCTTTTTCATCCACATTGGAAATAATACCCTTGTACTCTTTCTTAGGCATTGCACCTTCTTCATATACACTCAGGTACATACCCACTTTCAGGTCTTCCTTGCCCATGAATCCACCGGAACCAAGGTCTTCGATCAATGTTCCAACAGTTCCTTCGATCAGGATGATGTTTGAAGATGTTTCATCATATTTACTACGCATTACCTTTACAGTTTCGTCTGCTACGGAAATGTTCTGCGTCATCAGTTCTACTACTTCATTTACCTGATTCATGTTGTCAACCATGTTCTGGTTTGAATCCTCTACCTCGCCCATCGCATCATTGACAATTCGGATGTTTTCACCTAACTGTATGGAGTCCGTTGTGATGGAGTTGACACTCTTATCTACGATCATTACATTTTCTAAGTTGGTTGCAACAAGCTGTAATGTCTCTGTAATGGACTTCGTCATTCTGTCACTGGTCTGCTCTAATTTCTGCAGCGCACTACGGATACTGCCGGAGGATACCTGTGTCTCCTCACTCAGCTTACGGATCTCTTCTGCCACAACCGCAAAACCTTTTCCTGCTTCGCCTGCTCTGGCTGCTTCAATAGATGCATTTAACGCCAGTAAGTTGGTCTGGCTGTTGATCTCCTCTATCGTACCTGTTTCCTCTTTTACCATTGTAAACTCAGTACTGAATTCCTTCAGATTTTCTTCAACTTCTTTGGACAGGTTCGCCATTGCATTGGTACACTGAACTACTTCTGACAACTGTCCGGAACTGGTTTTTGCATTTTCTACGGACTGCTCCATAAGCTGCACCATTTCTTTTATGAGGGTAGCTACATTTTCTACCTGTTCACTGATCTTATCCGTTGCTAAAATGGATGACTGCGTCCGCTCATTCAGCACTTCATTATTAGATATCAGTGATTCCATATTTCTTACAACATCGGTAGCACCTTCCTGGTTCTCATCGGAAAGTTCACGCACTACATTCATTCCGTCTACAATGGAATTACTTGCTACTTTTACTTTTTCAATACTATGTACTACACGCTCTAAATTGCCCTTTACTGCATCGAGCATTGCGCCGTCTGACTCTGCTAAATGTTTGATTGCCCAGGTGTAACTTAAATATACCAGTATGACGCAACCGAACATGATCTCATAGGATACGATATCATCATGTGTAAATCCGGTTGTGAACCAATCCTTTATAAAAGTCACTATGACATCTATCAAGTTCATAACTCCACATCGAATCATCAAACTTCGATCTTTATAAAGCACCAGCATACTGACTACCGGAAACGCGTATGCAAATGCAATATGGTAATATGACGTAAACAATAGGAAGAAATAGAATATAAAATACCCTACTGCAACCATATGCTTACAGTTGTCATAATCCCAACCTTTAATCTTTATAAAAATATAGGTAAATACAAATGGCACCCAGCAGACAAAACAGAACAGAACTGTATATGGTACTGTTCTTGCACCTTTGACACATTCGGCTATATATGCTCCCGTCAGTGCCAGCCCTATGATTACCCACATTCGCAGTGCCTTTTTGTTGGCACTGATCTTAAAATACTTCTCATCGTAATCCATAAATCTCCTCCTAAGTTCTTTTTCTTTGCGTATACTTTTTCTCGCTACGTCCGTTTCCTTTGTCATGCATCGGAATGCCGACATGCCTTTCCTTTGTCATGCATCGGAATGCCGACTCGCCTTTCCTTTATTTTACTATAATTATGCGGAATATGCTATCTTTTTTTGGAAGGGATTGGAATAAGAGATTATTGGGGATGTTTTCTGTTTTAATGTCAAATACTAAGCACTAAAATTACGATGGGAAGCACAATTCCCGGAAGATAACCAAAAACAAATGGTATTCCCCGATGCAGCACCATACTCTCTGATTCCCTGCTATAATCTGCGAAACGCTCGCCAAGATAATTTCCCCATATTGCTAAAAGAACCGCATACAAAATAGAAATCATCATGGAACTTACTACTCCTGAGATACTCATTCGAAATGCTGCTCCCATGGATATACCCGCAAATATAATAATTGGAAAGACGAGTATGATATACAATAAAATTTTTGCCTTTTTCAATTCCTGCATAAACACCGGAGAAGATTCCATGATCCAATGTCTTTTTCCTTCCATCGACATAGAACAATAGGTCGTATTACTGCATCCGATGAAAAAACAGATCAGAGCCGGAACGATGAATGTTGTTTTTTCTAATCCCATATTTCCCATGATCAAAAAATTCACCGGAACAATGATTCCAAGGATCAGTCCGATCGCACATTGCAGCAAATAGTATTTTGAACGGATGAACTGGTTCCATTCTTTTTGAACCAGAACTGCAAACAGACGCTTTTCTTTTAGCTGCTTTGCGATATCCTCTCTTGATGATTCACTGTAACTTAACGGACTTCTAAGGGCTGTGATCGTACCCTGGTAAGCTATGGTATGAATAAATAAAAACACCACATACCAGATGATCGACAGGAAACTAAAGAGAAATATGTATGCTCCTTCACCCTCTACAATTCCAAGCTGATAAAAACGGCCAAATTTAAAATTTCTTGTGATTTCTTTTAAAAATCCTGTTGCTACATTCCCTGCTTCATAAACCACCTGCCCTGAAGCCACAAGATAAATCCTATCCACAACAAGAATCCCCAAAATACATGCAATGCACAAAAAGAATAAACAGATAAACGATACGATCCGATTCTTTTTCGGACTGCTTACCAAACTTAAAATAATGAACATTCCCACTGCTACCGCAATCCCGCCAAACGGAAGACTGGTAAGTAACAGTCCAAGTATCCATCTGCCAATGCCAAATCCTGCACCAAACTCTGTGCTGCGATACACCAGATACGTCGGTAATTCCATCAAAATGCATATCAAAAGATTACTCAAAAACATCATGATAAACATGACAAATACCTGTACCGCAGAAGAAAACGGCATGGACAATAAAAACTCACTATCTTCACTACCGCTAAAGGTCTCATTTATTTTGATCACGGTTGTAATAAAGGTTAATACGACTGCTCCAAAATATCCGACAACCGAAAGGACCTGTGCGAGTCCAAGTGTTTTTAGATAATCCGCTGCAAAATAGACTCCCGCAAACATAGCAGCATATAAAATGAAAAGCATCAGGCGCGAACTAAGATCGAACTTTTCCTGAAAACAAATTTTTAATATAAGAAAAAAATTACGCATGTTTTTCCTCCAACCGACTTAAAAATATGTCTTCTAATGATTTTTCTCTTGTTAATTCGGATACTTTTCCAAATTCCACAAGTTTACCATGATCTATCATTCCAACCTTGTCGCATAAAACCTGCGCCACCTCAAGAACGTGTGTGGAAAAGAAAATCGCGTTTCCCTGTTCGCAATGCTCTCTCATGCATTTTTTCAAAGAAGCTGCTGCCTTCGGATCAAGTCCGACAAACGGTTCATCCAACACAAGCAGTTTCGGATTATGTACAAACGCTGCAATCAGTGCTACTTTTTGTTTCATTCCATGAGAATAAGAAGAAATCAGATTTCCAAGCTGTTCCGTTATCTCGAATTCATCTGCAAATCTAAGCGTCCTCTCCCGCCTTTCCTGCTCCGGCACTCTAAAAATGTCTGCGATAAAATTAATATATCCGATGCCTGTCATATACTCATATAAATCCGGATTGTCCGGCACATACGCACACATTTTCTGACATATTGTTCTCTTTGAAGAGATTGAGTTTCCATCAATCAGGATTTCGCCTTTTCCCACCGGAAGTATTCCTACAATGGATTTGATCGTGGTGGATTTACCGGCTCCATTGTGTCCGATAAAACCAAATATTTCTCCTTTTTCTACTGATAACGAAAGATTGTCTACCGCAACTTTATCATTATATTTTTGTGTAAAATTCTTGATTTCTAATATCATTTCCATCTTCGTTTTCCTCTGTTTGTTTAATTTAAATTTTGTTTTTATAGGATAATCGTTATAATTGCCCATGTGTTTTGGGTGGGATATTTTATAGGATACGTCAACGTCAATATACGTCAATTATACTATATGTGTAAATGCTAACAACTTTAATATTTTCTTAAGCTTTCTTCTTTACTTCTTCGCTAAGAGAATCAATTTTACAAATAATTTCATTTAAATCCGATACTATTTTACTGTTTCTTTCTACTATTTTAATATTATCCTCATAAACAAAACTACACATTGCTTCCTCCAATCTCGCACATGTTTCCGCAACAATATCTAAATCCGTCAATTCATATTCAAAAGTCCTAACTGACGATACATCAAAAGGTATTTTTTCTCCCTTTCGTTTCAAATGTATTATTGGTTTTCCTTTAGCTGTACGATATCCTATTTCAAAGAAAACATTTGGGTTATGTCCTGTTAAATCCGCAATAACCAAATCATATCTGTCTAAACAATTTAAAATTCCTTGAATTATAGACTCAGGGGTATTCTCATGATCAATCCTTATTGCTTTAAATCCGCATTTTTCACATACTGGTTTTATGATATAATTAAACAACTGATCTGCATTTTTTCGTACATCACTATTTTCATCACCAATAGGTGAAACAACAAAGCATTTTTTCTGATTAGAATCATCTTTATCTGTCATTATGTAAACACCTCTTTCTACTTTATCTATATCATCCTCAATATCACAATATGTCTACACCTCCCCACACAAAGCCATTTTACATTTTCCAAAATATGCTTACTTAAAAAGCTTACCCACCTTGACTTTATTCCCATTTTCAGAACAATAACAAAAATATCTCATTTTTATTCTTTTGCCATTCAGCGCTGCCTGCGAATATATAATATCACACTTTCTCAAAATTTCCGGACTCTCTCAAAGTACAACTGAAAAAGGTATCCAACAGCACGGTCTGCGGATACCTTCTTCTGTAGTTAATTAAAACATCCTTTCTCTAAAACATCTTATAATCTTAGTTTTCTTTCTCAACTGTTCCTTAATAAATCAAATTGCAATAATTCTTCATTCATTTTCTGCATATACGGATAATCGCACAGCAGATTTTTCCCAAAAAATGTAAATAACATTAATGCCTCTTCATATGTTACTCTTAATCCAACTGCCACATCAAATAATGTTTCTTCTTTAACAGGCTTATCCTTCTTTTCTTTACTGCTCCCAGATAGTTTGTAATAAACATTCTTTTGCAAACCCGTCCTTTTTTCAAAAGCAGCCTTCTCATATCTTTCATTTCCTAAATATTTCTTCAATAAGTAATTAAACAACCTTTGCCCATCAGACAGCACACTTGACTCTCCAATACGCGTCTTATAATTTTCGATCAGCGGTTGCAACTTCTCTTGCATTTCAATCTGCTGAGAAGTTAGCAATTACTCCGTCCTAACTAATTCAGGATAGGTTGGAGACGATAATCTAATACTCGAGTTACATTTGTTATATTTTGGATTCGAAATTCAATCCCTATAAAATTATAACACCAATGAACCATTCGCCTCACCTCCAGATAAAAAATCAACTATAACTAATAAGTTGCCCTCTCCACCTGATCCCTCATCTCCTTTTCATACTCGTAAAAATGAGTATGGATTTAAATATTATTTTAATATAGGCTTCCTGCAATCCCATATTTCACCAAATCCTGCAGGGATTCTTCACACATTCACTACTTAGCATGAAGTCCAGCTTTACATATCTCTATGCGTAGTTCGCCCTTTTCTTATGCATGCAAACAACTCTATAATATTTGCATTCCTATCACCATACAGAGAATCGTCTGATTTCAATTAAATCATCATACCAATTCCCCTCACATAATAAATGTCACCATTTACTTATGTTAGTAGAATCTCAAGCTTGCTCATTGACAATGGTAAGCAAGTCCACTTCCAACTCCATTGTAGTCACATTGTTTTCAGCGTTTGGCCATGTGAATGATGCCTCGTATTCCGCATATATCGACAGGACAGGTTATCGGAATACGCACTTCCTATCTCAGAATTATTATATCATATTTTCAATCAATACCAAAGCAAAATCTCTATTACTACATTAACAATATCTTTCATAACAAATAAAAAGCATCCCTTCTCTGCAATAGACCCTAAAACGCTAAAATCATAGTGATATAGAGCAACAAAACCTGTTTTCATAGATCTTCTTTGTTCTAGTTTCAATCTGTTCTTTATACTTTTTACAGAAAAATCTTCTTTTACCATAGAATCTCGTCTCCCCTCCTCTGCTATCGTTATTACTGGCATCCCCTTCTTTCTCTTCTTTCTTAATTTTAAATCCTCATGACTTCATGCCATTTACCCTTGAAGTATTCCACCGGCATCTTCCCTGTGCTAGCCAGAAAACCTTTGCCTGCCAATCTCATTTTCCCAAAAAACATATAACCTTTTCCTTCACTTACGCCAAGCATTCTAGCAATATCTTCTACACTGTAATAAATCTTTTCTTGCATATAATTTTCTCCTCTTTTTTCACCTGTGTAATATCTTTTTCTTTCTCTTTTTTAATCTAGTGTGTTATGCTATATATGATATTAAAATATCCATAGCTTAAGAGTGGGAGGTAACTGCAATAGTTGGCAAAAATATAAGATGTATCCATCAGGAACACAGACTGGTGCAAAAACAATTTAACAAAATAATAGATACTAGCAAAGCATAAGGCATACGAAAGCAACAGGCAAATCCCTAAACTAACTTCTTATGAAAATATTGTAGATATACTTATGGTCAATCCCAAAGCATTGAAAAACTCTGATTTTGATACTATAAAAGTGATTCACAAACTTTTTTAAATATTCCGGCAATATGATGGACAGCTCTTTGAATACCAAAATAAGGATGGAAATGATATGATTGAAATCAGCTTTGGAACATTGTCTTTGAGGCAATTATAGTTAGATTGCTATGAAGAATATATAGAAGAATTAGAGAAATGCAATAAAATCAAAGATGTTAAAAACGTGTAGAAGCTCTACTAAAAGCAGAGGCTAACTTTAATCTTTGGATGGATATTTATCCGGAGTTGGAGTCGTAGCAGAAACGACTTAAAGTTCAGAAAGCATATGATGAGGTTATGGATAAAATTGAGGAGAATTCCAAAAATACAAGGTAGGTTTTTCAATGAAATTATTACATTTATATATAGAAAAATACAAAAAATATGAAAAGCAACATATAGTTTTTAGTAAAGATACTTCATCTTGTTATCAAAATGAAATATTTAATTCTATGCAAATTACCCTTTTTGCTGGTGAAAATGGTTCTGGCAAAACAACAATTTTAAGGAGACTGTGAGAAAAAGTCTGTAAATAAGATTCTTCTATGATATGCAAGGGTGGCAAGCCTGAAGTATCACGACCAATTTCTATGTACTGAATAAAATCGATTGCCTTTGCAAGATTTCTCTTAACTTGTCTGCTCAGGTATACTTTACTTTCTGCTACAATCATCAGTAAAAATCTGACAAATCATGCCTTTTGCTAAATTACTATTTGTTTCTATTGTTATTTATATAAACTTCACTTATATTTTAGTCGTTCTCTTAAAAATGGCTTGATGGAATATGCTATCAAACCTCTTATCTTTCTATGCTGCTGTTCTGTAATCTCACTCTTATTTCTTTTATTGAACATGTCCAACATAAACTGATAATCATTTGTTCCATCATACCTATTATATTTATTGGGTGCAAATGCTCCTTCTTCATACAATGCATATAGTAATTTCTTCGAAAAGTACTTTGAAGTTAATTCTATTCGTTCCCCTCTTTCTATAGCATGCGCTAAACAATACATATCCATTTGAACATCTACTTCATAATCTAAATCATCTCGCTCAAATTTTTCTATACAAGAAGATCCTATCGGGTATAAACTTCTACCTGTTTCTCTATTTCTAATCGTAAATAAGTATCTCAGATTCTCTTTTCCACATACACATTCTGATGCATGTTCCTCATCTTCTTCACAATCAACAATATCCCATTCCCGCACTGCTATTTTCCAATTATCCGTTGTAGATGCTTCTAAAACACGTTTAATTAAGTTTTGATAATAAGAACTCGCCATCATTAACACCTCTCTCCTGCGTTTTCGTTAGTAATATCTATAAAAAGACCCGATGTGGATTCGAACCACATCTTTCCCCTTCATAAGTGCACTGTTGCAAATGCACTTATGAAGGGGGACGCCCTACCATTAGACTATCGGGTCAATAATCATGCTAAGAAGTTTTGGTATTTGCTCTATGAACTCTTCATCCACCTTATACAAGGTCTTTATGTACGAGCAAAGCGCTTTCTCTTGACGTTTTTTACTATATTTCCGCCATTTACTTATTTGCTTATCTGGAATATCCAAAGCTATTTTAGTATAATCATAAGCCATTTTCTCAAAAATGTATGTTGCCAATTCAACACAAGATCTAGAAAACATAACAAAATCATCGAATGATATTTCTTCATATTTATTTGGTGCTACTAGCTTTGAAAATTTAGCTTCGGTCTTAAAATTATACTTTTGTAATTTACGATATTCTTTTTCATGAGAATCAACCTCACATAAATCATGAACCGAAGTATTTCTTATCAGTCGATAGTATTCACATAACTCATACAAAGGTTTCATATCATCAGATAAGTTATTACCGCAAATATTTCTGACTGCACATGATAAATATGACTCTTCTTGAATTCTCGGTTTATATTCATTCTTTCCGTATTTATTTATCTGCCGGCATACATCTTTCAAAAATGTTTCAAAACACAAATGAACATTAACAATATAACTTCTGCATATTTCGCAAGTCCCATCACAGGAACTTAGCGATGTATTTGCTGAAGCATTCAAAAATCACTTAAAAGATAACTAATCCTAAAATACCAACTAAAAAAGGAGAACAATTATGACACTTGCTGAATGGCACTCAACACTGTTTCAATTCATAGGAATTGTGCTCAGTTTCTTAGCATTAGTAGCCTCTATAATTGCGGTCATTTTGACTTACAAAAATTTATCCGAAATGAAAAAGCAGCTACGCGAGCAACAAAAGCAATATTTCGATCAGAATCGTGGTAATCTTATATTTTATGTTCAAAAAAGTATAACAGGTATAACACACGACTTAATTATCAAAAACTTTGGTAACTCTCCTGCAAAACTTCTGTCATTAAAAATCACCCCTGATTTGGATTGGAAGAAAGCTGGTCAATCTAATATAGATGATTTTAATATTTCCAAACTAAACAACATTTTTCTTGCCCCGCAACAACATATCGGAACTATTTTTGATTTTTCAAACTTCAATGAAACCGAGTTGGATGTTGAAATTTGTTACTCTACTTGCGGTCAAACCTTTACAGAACAATACAAAGTAGATTTAAACTATCTCCATAAAGTTTTAAGCCTTGAGCCACAAATCAAAGATGAATTATCTGCTCTAAAGCAAATAAACAAATCATTAACCTCTCTTTCCGATAAATTTATCTAAAGACGACAAAAAGCCCTTAGCTATGAGTTCTTACCCACAGCTAAGGGCTTTCTAAATAATATGGATTTATTTGTTGCACAACCACCTGTCAATCATTCTCTAACCCTCAAACCACTGACTTACAAGAATAATGGCTCTCATGCAACCGTTATCAATTTGTTATCAAAAGACTTTTAAAAGTGCCGCAAACCCGCATAAACGCTGGATTTACTAAACATTTTTATTTATTCAAACTCTATCGTTCCCGGCGGTTTACTCGTCAGATCATACATAACCCTGTTCACACCCCGAACCTCATTAATAATGCGGTTCATTACTTTATTCAGCACCTCATACGGAATCTCCGCAGACTCGGCTGTCATAAAGTCAATCGTTGTCACGGCACGAAGTGCCACTGCATAATCGTAGGTTCTCTCGTCACCCATGACACCAACAGAACGCATATTGGTCAGTGCCGCAAAATACTGATTCGGCATCCACGGTGCATCCTTGCCATGCTCCTTCTTATATGCCTGTGCCGCAGCATCCACCTCTTCGCGGTAAATAGCATCGGCATCCTGTACGATGCGTACCTTGTCCGCCGTAACATCACCGATAATACGGATTCCAAGACCCGGTCCCGGGAATGGCTGACGGAAGACTAAGTAATCCGGAATACCAAGCTCTAAGCCGACCTTTCGTACCTCGTCCTTGAACAGATCACGAAGTGGCTCAATGATATCCTTAAAATCTACATGGTCAGGAAGTCCACCGACGTTGTGGTGAGACTTGATGACAGCAGATTCACCGCCAAGACCACTTTCCACTACGTCCGGATAAATCGTACCCTGAACTAAGAAATCCACCGCGCCGATCTTCTTTGCCTCTTCCTCAAAGACACGGATAAATTCCTCGCCGATGATCTTACGTTTCTGCTCCGGCTCTGTCACACCTGCCAACTTTCCGTAAAAACGCTCCTGCGCATTGACACGGATAAAGTTCAGGTTATAATTGCCGTTTGGTCCAAACACTTCCTCGACCTCGTCGCCTTCATTTTTACGGAGTAAGCCGTGATCCACAAAGACACAGGTTAACTGGTCACCGACAGCCTTAGAAAGCAACACTGCTGCAACGGAAGAATCCACACCACCGGAAAGAGCACAGAGCACCTTGCCGTTTCCGACTTTTTTGCGGATCTCCTGAATGGAATGTTCCACAAAGGAATCCATCTTCCAGTCGCCGCTGCAACCGCACACATTGTAAACGAAGTTCGATAACATTTTCGTTCCTTCCTGTGTGTGAAGAACCTCCGGATGGAACTGGATCGCATACAGATTTTTCTCACGGTTTTCTGCTGCTGCAACCGGACAGTCTGCCGTATGCGCACAGATTTCAAATCCCGGTGCTGTTTTGGAAATATAGTCAAAGTGACTCATCCAGCAAACCGTTTTTTCCGAAACATCTGTAAATAAAGGAGAATCCGTCTTTACGAAAACATCCGTCTTACCGTACTCACGAACCGGTGCCTTTTCTACCTTTCCTCCTAAAATATGCATCATAAGCTGAGCGCCATAGCAAAGGCCTAACACCGGAATGCCAAGCTCAAACAGTTCCTTCGTATAGGTTGGAGAATTTTCCTCATAACAACTGTTTGGTCCTCCGGTCAGGATGATCCCCTTCGGGTTCATTGCTTTGATCTGCTCAATATCTGTTTTATAAGAATAGATTTCACAGTAAACGCTGCACTCACGCACCCGGCGCGCCACAAGCTGGTTGTACTGCCCTCCGAAATCTATCACGATGACGGTTTCTCGCTTCAAAACACACGTCCTCCTTCTTAAGTAATCCTACAATAAGTTTTATTATACGTTCTTGCAAAAGGCTTGTCAAAATTATTTTTTACAGCCTCTCACGCACTGCCTGCCATGCCACCTCCAGACGTTCTAACGAAAACGCGGCATTCGCCGGACTGGTGGAAGGCAGTTTTACCGCATGGATGCCACAGACCGGATACATATATTTTTCATACAGGCTGTGCGCCTTTCCTCCATTGGTAAAAATTGTTTTGATCTGTGTTTTTTCTAAGATCATGGAAATATCATTCGGCACCACATCCCGGATTGAACTGTCGCTCGATCCTTCAATCGTACAACTGTGGATGACATCCCAGACGGCAATCCGATGCCTCAGTAAAAAATCTTTTTTCTCTGGGATCGTATCCGGTATTTCATCCTCCATCAGCAATGCTAACAGTTTCCAGAAACGGTTCTGCGGATGCCCGTAATAAAACTGCTGTTCTCTGGATTTTACCGACGGAAATGTTCCTAATATCAAAACTTTGGATTCATTACTAAAAATTGGCTCAAATGTATGCGTCACGCTGTCTGCTTTCGCCATGTTATCTCCTTTTTGACGCTGTATCGTTAAAGTCCTTTCGCTAAAAATTTCTTCCGTTCCAGCCCCAGTCGCTGATACCGCTGTAGGTCACATACACTGCATCCTGCGGAATGCCAAGCTCCGTTTCATAGATGTCGCAGATTTTTGCTGTCATCTGGCTATAGGCATCCGGTGAAGCGTTTCCAAACAGGCTGACTGCCACAAACGCACCTTTTTCTAACTTCTTTCCACCCATGTAGAGTGTGTAGTCGTCATCAAATCCTACCATTAAAAACCCTTCTGATTTGTTTAATGTGGTAATCGCCTGTCCAAGCTTTGCCTTAATCGTTTCCTTTTTGTCCTCTGTCATTGGTAATGTTACTTTTGAATCAATAAATGGCATTTTTCTACCTCCTGTATTTTCATATCTGATGATATTTTTCTCATAATTTTTTACTGATCAATCGCGTAAACACGCTGATCCTTTTCCTCTATGAGAGCTCACTTCATCATTTACACCTATCTAGTGATGTCCCATATGTAAATATTTTTCTCTTGTGGCAAGTCCACCGCGGATATGGCGCTCCTGCTTATTGATATCCAAAACCTGTCTGGCTTCTTTTGCCAAAGACGGATTGATCTGCTGCAGACGCTCTGTCACATCTTTATGTACCGTAGACTTACTGATCCCAAACTCCTTTGCAGTCTGCCTAACCGTGGCATTATGTTCAATGATATATTTTGCGATCTCGATCGCTCTTTCCTCGATATAACTTTTCAAGTGTCTTCCTCTGCGATATTTGTTTTTACAATCTATGCAGAGTTTTACACAATTATTCTATCTCATTTCCACGGTCCATGCATCTTCATTTTTGTTATAGCCCGTTACACTTAAGTACTGCTGCGGACTGTTTCTCTTTAAGGCATCATATGCTGTCTGCAATGGGATCCATTCACGGTTCCTCGACGGTCCGCTGGAATCCGCCAAAAAGACCTCATCTTTAGCCTCATCGTACAGCCACAGGGTGACATAATGTCCCGGCATATCCTTCCAGAAAGTATCGTCACTATTGCTGCTGATCAATACCAGCAGACCTTTGCTGTCTTTTGCAAGCTGCTGAAATTCTTCATAAGAAGATGGTTTTCTTCCCATCTCACACTCTATTCCCATCGTTTGCAGGGTTTCCCGCATCGCATCCCAGCCAATCGCTCCGAGACCGCTGTGTGGATTGTAATTCGATACCTCCTGTGCATATTCGTACATCTGCAGCGGTGTGCACTTGTTGCCGCTGACGGTACTGTATATATTAGCCATACTGCACAGACCACAGCCAAACTGGCTGAACTGCTGCCCGCCTGCCTCTTCATAGCACCAGGCACCGGACCACTCTTTTTCCTTTTCATAGGATTTCGTTCCCTGAAGATAGGAAAATACGGCATCCTCCGGTTTTGCTTTTTCTTCCTTTACAGGCTTTTCTTCTATGATTTCTTTTTCCTTGTCTGCCGCCTGTGTTTCCTCTTCTCCGTGGGCTTTCATAGTCTGAAACTGTCCGACGGAAATCCCCTGGCATGCACCAAGAAATCCGGCAAGGCAGACCACTACCAGACCGGACATCCATTTCTTAAGTGTCTTATGTTTACTCCTCATATTCCATTGTTCCTATTCTATCCTGTTATCACCGCAAATAACTGCCTAGCCTCCTAAAGTAACATCCTGTCGGTTGTACCACTCCAATGCCTGTTCAAAATCGTCATCGGAATAATCCGGCCACAGGTGCTCCTCTACGTAAAAATCCGCATAGACCGACTGCATCGGAAGAAAACCTGACAGCCTGCGCATACCTCCCCAGCGGATAATCATATCGATTCTTGAAATATCACAGGAATAGGGCTGTCCGCCTTCTGCAATATGTGACAAATCCCATTCCCATCCATAGTTGACCAAAAAATTCACTCTCATTCCACCGCCATGGACCGGCGTTCTCACCCGAAAGTGTTCCAGTTCTTTTGGAAAACATTTCGACTTTTCATTGCCAATTACCAATAAATCCGCACCTTCCCGTGTCAGCATCTGAACTGCCTCTACACAGGCACTTTGAAAGGCATCGAACTGTTCTTTTGGTCTTTTACAGTTATCTGTCGTAAACCCGTAGTAAGTCAGCTCTTCCACACCATATTCCTTCGCTTTTTTCAACAGCTTCATCCCCGGCTCTAAACCATACTGATAACCGTCTTTTTTCTCCATCTGCCGTAAAGTTGCCCAGCGGCGGTTTCCGTCCGGAATCACTCCGATATGTCTTGGTATCCTCATACGCTCACCTGTCCTTTTTTTCCAGTATTCCCTTTTTTCGGAAAAAAATTCTTTTGAACAGGACAGCTAACGTATTCCAAAATCTGCAAACGGCGTATCCCACTGATATTTTTCCATCACTACATGACCGTCCTCAAATTCCACACCATCGGCTACCAACAGCTCCATCTGGCGGTTCTCACCTCCAAATGCAAACGCCTTCGACACACGTCCGTCCTTGGTAACGACACGATAGCAGGGAATTTCCTGCTCATTGGGATTTGCATGCAGTGCATAACCGACTACTCTTGCCCAGCGGCGGTTTCCTGCCAGAGCTGCCACCTGACCATAGGTAGCAACCTTTCCTTTCGGAATCTGTTTCACTACTTCATAAATTTTTTCAAATGTATTCTGCTCACTCATATTTAATAGGAAATAATCTCATAGCCGTCTTCCGTTACTAAAACCATAACTTCCCATTGCGCACTCGGCTGTCCGTCTGCCGTATAGACCGTCCAGTCGTTTTCTTCATCGACAAAAATATCTGCCTGACCCATATTGACCATCGGTTCAATCGTAAATACCATTCCCGGAACCATCAGCATTTCTGTACCGGCTTTGGAATTGTATCCAACCCATGGCTCCTCATGGAACTCCAAACCTATGCCATGGCCGCCGATTTCCCGTACAACGGTGTAACCGTTTGCATAGGCATGGTCATGAACTGCCTGACCCATATCTCCAAGGAATCCCCACGGTTTTACCTGCTCTAAACCTTTTTGTATACATTCCTTTGTGACATCCACCAGACGTTTTTTCTCCGCTGAAACTTCGCCGATACAAAACATTCTCGAAGAGTCTGAAAAATATCCGTTCAGGATCGTAGAGCAGTCCACATTGACAATGTCGCCCTCTTTTAAAATATCCTCTTCGGATGGAATGCCGTGGCAGACCTGTTCATTAATGGACGTACATACGCTCTTTGGAAAACCCTGATAGTGCAGTGGTGCCGGGATTCCGCCCATTGCCGTGGTTCTCTCATAGACCATCTTATCGATCTCTTCCGTGCTCATTCCCGCATGGATATGCTCGCCCACATAGTCTAAGACCGCAATGTTAATTGCTGCACTGGCTTTCATGCCGGCGATCTGATCTTTATTTTTAATGATCTTGTGCGGTGGAACCCGGTGTCCCTCACTGCGAAACAGTTCTATTTTTTCATCAAATGCCTGATGGCAGGCTTTATATTTTCTTCCACTGCCACACCAGCAGGGATCATTTCTTCCTATTTTCAACTTTCATCCTCCTGATCCTCAAATTTATGGTTCAATGTCACATTTCCAAACGGTACCTTGTCCCAGAATTTCTTTTTGACTTTCAGCTTATGCTCTTCTAACATTTTTTCATAGGCTTTCCCATTGTAGTCATAGGCGCCAAAATTCTCGCCTTCTTTGTCTGCTAAAATCTTCTGGTACTTCTCAGCAAGCGCTGCCTTATCTGTCATTTCATAGATCTCTTCATCGGTCAGTCCCGCCCGCTCTTTCTGCTCATCCGATAAGTCATAGCAGAGATCGGATGCGGAATCCCTAGCATACTGCTTCTCTTTTTCATCCAGTTCCATGCCCTCTTTCTTTGCCGCTTCATAAAACATCATATCATGGACGACTCTGTCTAACACGGCTCTTTTTGCCTCTAGCCGTACAAATTTTCCATTGGTATGCAGTCCCCAATAGGCATTTGTATCATCCGGATCATAGACCATTGCCTGCTTTTCGATCTCCTTCTCCTGCCTTGCAATGTAATAAGTCATGTCACGCAGTTGATAATCGGTTCCGTCTAAGGTAAATACGGTCTTATCCAGATCCTTTAAATAGTCAAACCGGTTCCGGTTTCCGTACAGTGCCGCAAGATAGATCATGATGGCTGTAGCTGCGAGAATCCCTACGATCGCAACAACCTGTTTTTTCATATAATGCTCCTCTTATGATAACGCTTCTCTTATGACTCGCAGAGCTTTGCAACAACCTGATTGATCAGTTTTCCATCTGCTTTGCCTTTTAACTCCGGCATCACATTTTTCATGATCATTCCTTTGTTCTTCTGTGCTACAATATCTGCAAATTTTTCCATGATAAAATTCCTGATCTCTTCTTCGCTCATCAGTGATGGCGCATATTCCTGAATCACATCATAACGGAACTGATACTCTGCTTTTAAATCTTCACGCTCTGCCGGGCAGGTATCAATCTGTTCTTTTACAGTTTTTAATTCCTTTAAGATCACCTGATCTACCATATCTTCTTTGATATCATCACGGCATCCTGCGTCGATCGCTGCCTTTTTTACGGCTGACACTAAGGATGAGATTGCCTCTTTTCTCGGTTTATCCTTTGCTTTCATTGCTGCTATCATATCTTTTTGTAACTGTTCCATCTGCATATCTGTTTCCTCCTTATACAACTCACACTGCTACCATTATAACACTCTCCCTTTTTACTGACAATTCCTATCTCACAGCAAAAAACCTAAGAAATAAACTCTGTTATTCCTTAGGTTGCTTGTATTGATTATTTTTCTATGATTTTGCAGATACTGCTACAACAGTCGTCTTACCGTAATAATGGTCTTATAAGTTGCGTTATCGTTTCCGACGATTCCATAGGCTGTTCCCTTGGCATGGACGATCTTGCCACCGCCCATGTAGATTGCCACATGACCTGCATAACAGATCAGGTCACCTGCCTGTGCATTCGCATAGCTGACTTCCTGACCGCAGCTTCTCTGGGCACCGGAAAAACTTGGGATGCTGATTCCGAAGTGTGCATAGACATAGCTGGTAAATCCACTACAGTCTGCACCGGTATTCGGGTCTTTTCCACCCCAGACATATGGTTTTCCGACAAACTGCATGGCATAGTTCACGACATCCGAACCGCTGACATTCGTAGTCTTTGGTGGATTTAAGTTTCCTCCCGGTACGCTTGCATTGGAATTTGGCTTAGAAGTTCCTCCGCTGCCCCCGGAGCTTCCACCGGATGACCGGCCGGATGCCGCTGCTGCTGCCTGCTGCTGTTGGATGATCTTATTCTGCTCTGTGATCGTCTTCTGATATTCGCTCGCAAGGCTCTTTGCATTGGCAATCTGCGTATCCGCATTTGCCTGCTGGCTTCTTAAGTTTGCCATGGCTGTCTCTAGCTGCTTTTGCTGCTGCTTTAGATCATCCTTGGCTGTTTCTAATTCTTTCTTTTCATCCTCTACCTGTGCTTTTAAATCCTCAACCTGCTTTCTGGTCTTTTCATAATTATCTAACAGGTTTCTGTCATAATCATAGACTTCATTAAAATACTCCACACGGTTGAGCATATCCGCCATACTTTTGGATTCTAACAGAGAAGAAATTACGGCACTGTCGCCACGCTCATACATGAACTTAATACGCTTTTTCATTGCCTGATACTGCTTCTTCTCATTCTTCTGTGCCGTCTTTAAGTCTTTTTTGACCTGTTTTAACTGCTTTTCATTCTGATCGATCTCTTTTTCTAAGATTCCGACATCTACCATGAGGTTGACAAGTTCTTCGTTCTTTGCATCTAACTCGCCTTCAATCTCTTCTTTCTTATCCTCAAGATTATCAATCTTTTTATTTACATCATTCAGATTCTTTTCTGCTTCTGACTTCTTATTCTGTGCCGATGTCGCATACACTACCTGCGAACTTCCAATTGTGAGTGACACTACGAGTACCAATGCCAGAACTGCTTTTGCCCGTCTCTGTAGTTTTCTCATCTGTTTTTTCTCCCTTATGATTGTTGTTTTTGACTAACAATCTAAGTATAGCATCGTTAAAAATCCTTTTCAACCGATTCCAGTTTTTTCATAAGAGATTTGGTAAGATTATGCACCCATATTTTTTACGATAAGCAGTTTATCCCCCTTGCCCACACGGTCGGAGGACAATTCATTGGTCTCGATGATCTCGCGTACCGTGGTGTGATTTTCTTTTGCAATATTCCAGATGTCATCCCCATCTTTTACAATATAACCTACCAGTCCCGGAATTTTTTGCAGGCTCTCATAGTCCGCTTCCTGGCAGTTTACTTCCTGTACCCGTTTTTTGTTTCCGATGGAAAATGCGATCAGATTCAGGTTGATGACTGCCTTGATCTCCACCTGTGTATTGTCGATCAGAATGGTCGTAAGCTGCTCTAAACCACTTTCGATCTCATATCGGCTGTTCTTTTCAATGCCCGGTACTTCAATGGTCTGATGGAATGGCAGGAATCCTTTTAAGGAACCGATCGGCATTTCATCATCCGTTGTGATATAGAGAAGCTCCACGGCAACCGTTCCCTCTACATAGACCCCATTTCCGGAAATTTCATGCGTATCGATCTGCACACTTCCCTCGGCACAGCAGATCTGCAGCATATTTTCCTGCGTTGCCTCTAATTGAAGCTGCTCGGAAGCACGGCATTTTGCATTGTTTTTCATCAGTAATTTTTCAAATGTAATATCTTCAAAAACCGGACGGACATCTTCCTTTAGGGAATACACATCCTGCAGCATTTCAAACTGTTCCTCTTCCCACAGCTTGATGTCTAAATCTGCCACGGCATCCACCACGAGCATCCGCTCTTCTCCATCGTAGTCCGGCTTTACCTCCACGTCAAAAGAAACATCGTCCACACCCACATAGGATACCAGTTGATCTCTGCAGCCGCTGCAATCCACTTCTCCCTGAAGCGGCACCGTGGTCTCTAACCATTGCAGCCACTCATCCTCTTCATTGCCCTGATAGAGAATATAAATAAGAAGTTCTCCGTTAAACTGGATGACATCCTCACCAATGCGGGACTCCAACCCACGAAGCTGCACATTTTTCCAAAGCAGTTCATGAATGTTCGGTTTATTCGATGGCAGAATAATCTCATTTTTAAAACGACAGGTATCTTTCTTTGCCGTCACAAGCTGTAATGCCTCAATATTTTCCTTGCGGATTTCATATTCGTCCTCATTTTCCATCGCATAACTGATTTCTTCATCACACACCTCATCCATCTGCACATGAAAAACAATCAGAGAACGAATGCTCAATTTTCTGGAATTGATAATTCCAATATTCAAATCCTCAATATCGCACGTCACCTTCACCGGGTCAAATTCCTCCGCACCGTCTAAATTTACCGTCTCTGAAAACGGGATTTCGCCCTCTAAATACGCAATGTCGTTTTCCTCGCCATCGCTGCGGTATAACACCTGAAATCCGAGATTTCCTCTTAACAGCACATGCCCGGTCTCTGCTTTGGCTTCTTCTAAGTGAATTGCTCCTTTTGTTGTAATAATTCTTACAATATCCGGCTTGCTCTCCGGAACGTTATAGTCATCGTCAAGGGTGACCTGGCTCATCGCCCGTCCCTTTTCATGGCTCATATGTATATACTTCTTCTTTAATTCCATAAAAAACTCCTTTGCTTGGGACTTTTTACATTCTATTCCAAGCAAAGAAGTTTTATACTTTTTTAGCATAATTTCATGCGAATATCTCTCGTAATAATGTCGGTGTAACTAAAAGACAGTAACTGCGGTGGATTCTCATCCCTCTCATCATCTATCAGGATGGTAAATACACTTGGGTATGCATTCTGAATCACGCCTTCCTGGATATCAACTTTATTTCTGCCACGGTCTAACTGTATCTTTACCTTGCTTCCACACTGTTGAAGAACCGATGCTCTGACTCTGTTTAAATCCTTCTGCTGCATTCTTTATTCCTCCTAACCCACAATTGACTCACTGTATCTGCTTTAGTTTATCACAGTAATAAAATATTTGCAAGGTCTAAACACGATTTTTTTACTCAAAAACCACAATATCTTCCGTTTTTTCTGTCGAGACAACTATATATGGGTAACTTTCGACTTTTTCCGACACATCATTTTCACCCGGTCCAATCAGCTCCGACTTAAAATAAACTGCATTTTTTGCCTGATATAAATCCTTCACCTGTATGCTGTAACCGCCTGTTTTCTGCACTCCATATCCGCGGACAATGTACAGTTTGTCACCGGACATATATGTAAGTTTCATCTCCTTTTGCTTTTTCTCCTCAATAATCTTTTTCAGCTCATCGGGAAGCTCTTTTTCATAGATCACGGTAAATTTCATATCACTGACTTTGGCGTCATCCTTTTCCTCCACCTTGCATCCGCCTGCCGTCATCATCAACATTGTCAGCAGAATTCCTAAGCACATCATTGTTTTTAGCCGCCTCATAGATTCCCTCTTCCTATTCTTCTATTCTGTATAAATAATATGCATTTTGTGTTGTAATTGTTCCACCATATTTGTATAATAAATTTTATGTAATGAATTTTAAAGAGGTAGCATTCATATGATTCGATTAATTTTTGTAGTTATTTTTTTACTTTTATACTTTATCTTAGGACTGCCCGTTCTCGGAGTCCTCTGGCTGATCGGGAAGCGGAATAAGCCCGCAGCAGACATCGCAAGCCTGCGGATCGTCCAATGGGCATTCAAAGTGATCCTCTTTCTCTGCGGAACAAAATTAACCGTGATCGGGGAAGAAAATGTACCAAAGGACCAGCCGGTACTCTATATTGCAAACCACCAGAGCTATTTTGACATTGTGGTTTCCTATTCCCGCTGTCCGGGACTGACCGGTTACATTGCAAAAGACGGCTTAGAAAAAGTTCCGATCCTTTCCATCTGGATGAAACGGCTCTACTGTCTGTTTTTGAACCGCCAGGATATCAAAGAGGGAATGAAGACGATCTTAAAGGGAATTGACCAGATCAAACATGGGATTTCGATGTGTATTTTCCCGGAAGGTACCAGAAATGATAACCCGAAAGAACTGCTTCCGTTTAAAGAGGGAAGTTTTAAACTGGCATTAAAGACCGGATGTCCGATCATTCCGATCGCCATGACGAATACACCTAAGATTTATGAAGCACAGGCTCCTTTATTAAAAAAGACACACGTTGTGCTTCATTACGGCAAACCAATCCTTCCAAACGAACTGGATGCCGATACGAAAAAGCACATCGGTGTCTATACAAAATGCGTTATTGAACAGATGCTTGAAGAGAACGAACAATATCTGGAAACTCCATAAAGTGAGATGCTTTTACTAAAATGGTATCCCCTTTTTTCAGATAAGATTTCAAATGTAACAGCAGTTCTTCTTTCGTAGCAAAATAGAATATTTCCATGGTTTCGCTATGTTCTTCTGCACCTTTGGCTAATTCCTTAGAGAGTTCGCCACAGCAGAACAGAGCATCCAGACCACGGCTTGCTGCATAGGCTCCCACTTCATAGTGGAGCCTTTTTTCATCCGCTCCTAATTCTCCCATATCGCCAAGCACTGCGATCATTCTGCCTTTTGCCTGTGTCAGTACGTCGATGGATGCCCGCATGGACACCGGGTTGGCATTGTAACAGTCATCAATGATCAGCATATCATTTGCATGGATCAGGTTCGTGCGACCTCCGATGGTCTGTGCTTTTTTAATGCCTGCACAGATCTGTTCTACATCCAGTCCTAGCTCCATGCCAACGCAGGCTCCGGCTAAAGCATTTAAGACATTGTGTTCACCCGGTATCGGTATCTCCACCTCTTTGGTACACTCTGGAAAATGAAAGACTGCTTTCATGCCGTCTAAGCCAAGATTCCGGATCTCGGTGGCATAGATACAGTTTTCTTTACCGCACTGGTTTTTCTCGCTTTTTCCATAAAAAACAGGGACTTTTCCGTTTACGTTTTCTACCGTGGAGAGCCTATCGTCCTCCCCATTTAAGATCACGGTTCCCGTTCCGTTTAAATGTTCAAAGATCTCTGTCTTTGCCTTTAAAATCCCATCGCGGCTTCCTAAGTTCTCCAGATGACAGAGGCCGATGTTTGTGATCACACAAATATCCGGTCTCGCGATCGCACCCAAACGGTGCATCTCGTTAAAATCCGAAATTCCCATTTCAAGAACTGCCACCTCATCTTCTTCGCTCAGACGGAAAATGGTCAGTGGCAAGCCGATCTCATTGTTAAAATTGCCCGCTGTCTTTAACACACGGTATTTTTCCGAAAGCACGGATGCGATCATTTCTTTGGTACTCGTCTTTCCTACGCTTCCGGTAATCCCGACCACTTTGATATCCAGACTGTTTCTGTAAAAAGCTGCGATATCTTTCAATGCCTGCGTCGTGGAATCTACTAAGATATAAGGGCCTTTCGGGTTTTCTAACCGCTGCTCTGATACTACGGCTGCTGCTCCCTGCTCATATACTGCATCAATAAAAGTATGACCATCCACTCTCTCTCCTTTGATCGCTACAAACAGGTTGCCTGCTTCCACTTTACGGCTGTCTATGACAACTCCCGTCACTTCAAAACCTTGCTGTTTCTCTGTCCCGATATAAGTTCCATGGCAACAGTCCGTGATATGTTCTAATGTCAGATTCTTCATTTTGATCTCTGTCCTCGTTTCCTAACATTTTTCTGATTTTTGTGCCTGCTTTTCCTGCCAATAAATGTTATGCATATTTTTTTAATGATAACTCGATCAGTTTCTCACAAAGCTGCTCAAAGCTGACTCCTACTGCCTGTGCCTCCTGTGGCAGCAGACTGGTCGGTGTCATACCGGGAAGGGTATTTGCCTCTAAACAATACATTTTTTCATCGCTGTCTAACAGGAAATCCATTCTGGAATACGCGCCCAGTCCCAATGCTTTTGTAACCTCTACGGCATACTGCTGCATCTGTTTTGTAACAGCTTCTGACAACTGTGCCGGACAGGTCTCTACCGCGCTGCCTGCTTTATATTTATTTTTGTAGTCATAAAATCCTTCGACCGGAGCAATCTCAATGATCGGAAGTGCCTTACCTTCTAACACTCCAACAGAAAACTCTCTGCCCTCGATATAATCTTCAATCAGGATTTCTTCCTCCCAGCGGAAGGCTTCTTCTAAAGCTGCTTCATATTCCTCAATGGTCCGTACAATGGACACGCCGATACTGGAACCGCCACAGCATGGTTTTACCACACACGGAAGATTCAGTCCGGTCTTTGCAAAATCACGGATCTGCTCGTCACGTTTCATCCTGATTCCACCCGGTGTCGGAATACCGTTTGCCACAAAGAACTGTTTTGCAATGCTTTTATCCATCGCTAATGCACTTCCTAAATAGCCGGTTCCCGTATAACGGATGCCAAACAGATCAAAAGCTGCCTGTATCTTACCGTTTTCTCCATTCTCTCCATGAAGTGCCATAAATACCACATCTGCCTTCTGACAGATTTCAATAACATTCGGTCCAAAAAAATTGTCAGACTGATCTGCTCTCGAAGCCTTGACCGCTGCTAAATCTGGAGCCACCGTCGGTATTTCTTCTACCTGAACGCTGACCTCCTCTGTATGTTCAAAAATATCACTGATATCTTCTTTCTTATCACTATATCCCATAAACACATCTAAAAGAATGACACGATGACCATTCTTTCTCAATGCCTTGCTTACCATATTTCCTGTCACAAAAGATACATCACGCTCTGTACTGAGTCCACCTGCTAATACTACAATGTCCATGTTCCTGTCTCCTTTTCCTATCTTATAACCTATTGTTTTTTTATCATACAAATACTTATTAATAGTAAAACATTTTCATGTCTATGACAAGCGGTCTGTGGAGAAGAAACACTTTTTTCAGGATATGAGCAGTTTTTTCAGGGTATTGACGTAATAAAGGGTATTGACCGCCTGCCCCCTCCATTATTCCAGGGTTCCTTGTGCAGACCATTCCGATGAGCCTCTAAGACGGCAATTGTGTCACCAGTGGGTTCCACAATCGCCAGAGTCTCATCTCCATTGCACAAAAGGAAGCCTTCCATAATGGAGGGGCAGGTGGATCACACTCTTTGGGTAACCTTGTAAAAGTTTCGGAAGACATCTACCCAATAGGCAAAAAGAAAGGACAGGCGTTGTACTTTTTTGTAGTACACTACCTATCCTATCACTTCTTTATAACGTTTTAAGTATTCTGATTCTGTTCTGAGAACCTTGTTGGCGCCTGCACAAATGAGACATGAAAAGTTTCTTTTTGTGCAATGGAAATGAAACTCAAGGAATCGTGGAGCCCTCTGGCGCACACGATTTCTGCTTTCAGAGGTTCATTGGAATGGTCTGCACAAGGAAACTTGGAATGTCTCATTTGTGCACCCCTTGCCAACCACCTTCCTAACAAATTCCCACCTAGCTCATAATATCCTGACCTTTTAGAACTCCGGCTCGATCAATCCATAAGTATTGCCTTTTCTCTTATACACCACATTGACCTCTTCCGTCTCCGCATTACGGAATACGAAGAAATTATGTCCTAACAATTCCATCTGTACACAGGCATCTTCCGGATACATCGGTTTCATGCCGAAACGTTTGGTACGGATAATCTGGATCTCATCGTCTGTGCTGACTTCTTTCTCTATAAATTCTTTACGGAAGCTTGCAGCATTCTGTTGTTTGGAAACCAATTTATTTTTGTACTTTTTAAGCTGACGCTCGATGACCTCTTCTACCAGATCGATGGAAACATACATATCGTTGCTAACCTGCTCTGAACGGATGATATTTCCTTTTACCGGTATGGTGACCTCGATTTTCTGTCTCTCTTTTTCTACACTTAAGGTTACAAAAACATCGGTGTCGGGAGTAAAATACTTTTCGAGTTTTGATAACTTGTCCTCTACTGCTGATCTTAATCCATCTGTAATGTCAATATTTCTGCCCGTAATTGTTATACGCATATTGCCCAACCCCTTTGCTAGTTATTTGATATCGTTCTTTGATATCTAAATTTATTATACCACATTTCACCTTTATCTCAAGTAATATTCAGAATTATTTTTAAATTTTTACGTTCAAGTTGACATTTTTCCGGCGACATGATACATATAGAAGAAAAACGGAGGATTTCCTATGAATCAGCGTGTTCTTATTACCGGTGCATCCCACGGGATTGGAAAAGCCGCTGCCGAACGGTTCGCAAAAGAAGGCTGCACTTTAATACTCAATTGCCGACAGTCCATAGAAGAATTGTCTGCATTAGAATTTTATTTGAAAAAAAATTATTCCGTTGACTGCATCTCATTAATCGGCGATGTCAGCTCGCCGGACTTTGTAAAAGAAATGTTTGAAAAAACAATGGAGCGTTTCGGTGGCATCGACATTTTGATCAACAATGCCGGCATTTCGCACATCGGATTGCTTGGCGATATGAGCAACGAAGAGTGGCACCGTGTGATGGGTATCAATCTGGACTCTGTCTTTTACTGCTGCCGGGAGGCAATTCCTTATATGTTATCAAAAAAATCCGGCAGCATCGTCAATGTCTCTTCTGTCTGGGGGAACATCGGTGCTTCAATGGAAGTTGCCTATTCCGCTTCCAAAGGGGCTGTGAATTCTTTCACAAAAGCACTGGCAAAAGAGCTTGCCCCAAGCAATATCCGGGTAAATGCCGCTGCATTTGGTACGATCGACACCCGTATGAATTCCTGTTTTTCTGCGGAAGAACGGACTGCTTTAGAAGAAGAAATCCCGATCGGACGTTACGGCACAACCGAAGAAGCAGCCGAATGTATTTACCGCCTTGCAACTGCCCCGGCATATCTGACCGGACAGATCCTAACCATGGATGGCGGATGGTGCTAAAAACATCTCATTTTTTAAGTCTGAGAATAAGCGAAAAAGGAAGCCGTTGACTTACCCCTGTCAACGGCTTCCTTCTTTTATTTGTACCCTCTTGCTTCTCTGCACTTTTTCGTTCTAAAACATTCTACAAGTTTACCCTATTGTGTGCAGATGAAGTATTACTGTCTTATTTTCCCTAAAATCTTAGCTCCATGGGCTCATGTCGATTCTTGGAAGATCTTTTAATAATGGAATGATGTATGCGCCATAGGACTCAATGTCATTCTCATCAATGATGATCTTAGCACTTCCGCCTTTGAATCCAAGTACATCGTAGTCACCCCATACATCTGTACGAAGGTAGCTTCTCATGTGTGCTTCTGCGAAATCTTTCTTTGCATATCCACCGTCTTCTCTGTTCAGTCCTGCGATCTGATGTACCGGACGAACGAATGACTGTGCACTCATGTATGGTACGATATCGGATGTATCACCAAGACGCTGTACTTTTCCTTCTCTTCCAATCGGGTTGATCAGTGGTGAACCAAAGGAAATTGTATTGATGATGTTATAGCGATGTTTTAATGTTCTATCGCCTGCTGCCTGCTGTGCAACCATTCCACCTAAGCTGTGTCCTGTGAAGATTACGTTTGCTCCTTTTGGAACTACTTTGCAAACAACTTTTCTGATCTCTCTGATATAGAAGTTATCCTGCTCGAAACCTACCTGTAAGTCTGTGATGACTCCGCGTGGCTCGTTAAACATGAACTCAGTTCCTGCAAGACCTACGATGTAAACATCTTTTGTAACTTTTTTTCCGAAAACATTTTTGTTTTCCAGTTTCGCTTTGGAAATAGCAATCGGTCCGTTTGAATTAGGATTTACACCTGTATCACAGTGGTAATATCCCTGATAGATGAACTTTGCCATATCACAAGATGTTGTGTATACCTTTTCTGTTCCCTCTGCCTCTGCTGCGTTAGCTGTCATTGCCGGTAAAAATGTTGTTCCAGCAACTGCTACCGTCAGTGCTAAGCTAGCAACCCATTTCAAAATTCTTTTCATTTTTGCTTCTCCTCCTTAAATCTCTTTCCTGCATCCTTACGGCTTGTAGATTGTTTTTCTTTACAACTATAATTTATCATCCTGCAACTATTTCGTCAATAGCATTTTTTAAACACTTTGTTGCATTTGTATAATTTTTTTGCATTTTGTTACTATTTTTCATCGCATTGTATATTATCGTTTCAAGTTTTTTCGTTTTTATTCGTAAATATCACGAATAACAGCGTCAGAATCGCCTGAGTTGTGCTATTTTTCACTTATTTTTAGAATATTTGCTCTATTGATACTTTTTCACAATTTCTTCCCTTGGCTGCCTTTCCACTGACGGTTCCCATCTTTGCGGGTTTCTGGTTTTTAGGACTGACTTATGGGATTTATATGAATGTTTCCGGTTTCAGTTTCTGGTATCCGATGCTTATGAGCATCACCATTTTTGCCGGATCCATGGAGGTTGGTTTATGTTCTTTGTAACGCTTTTGAATCAGTTCTACTGGTTCTTCGGTTCTACCTTGGGTGGTGTCTTAGGCTCGTTTATTCATTTTAATACAGAAGGTCTGGATTTTGTTCTGACTGCCCTGTTCGTTGTGATCTTTTTAGAACAATGGCTGAAAGATAAGGATCATACCAGTTCTATTCTTGGCATTGTACTTTCGCTACTCTGCCTGATCGCCTTTGGCGCAGATGACTTTATGATCCCTTCCATGATCGCAATCACAGGAGTGCTGACACTCTTACGAAAACCTTTAGAGAAAAGCGGTGAAACCGCATGATGACGTTGACACAACAAATAATTACCATCGCAGCGGTTGTTCTTGCCACGATGGTAACACGTTTTCTTCCATTTTTAATTTTTCCATCGGGAAAACCGACCCCAAAGTATATCCGGTATCTTGGAAAAGTTCTCCCTGCTGCAGTGTTTGGACTGCTGATCGCTTACTGCTTAAAAAATGCAAGTATTTTTTCCGGCAGCCACGGAATCCCTGAAGCGATCGCCATTGCGGTAGTTGTTCTTCTGCACCTGTGGAAACGCCAGATGCTTTTATCTATCGCCGGCGGCACGATCTGCTATATGCTTCTGGTTCAATTAGTATTTTAAGTTCCAGAATACCCTTATCTTTCCTCACGGAAATAGGATTCTCCAAGGCTTGCCGGTGGCTGGTTCTCGCGTTTCTTTCTGAAACTTGTAATGATCAGCACGACGATCGTTACCACATATGGAAGCATCTTGAAGATCTCCTGGGAACTTCTCGTCAATCCCGGAATGTAAAGGTAGAGAATATAAAGTGCTCCAAATAAGAAGGAACCCCAGATTGCATTGACCGGTTTCCACAATGCGAAGATAACCAGTGCGATCGCTAACCATCCTCTGTCACCAAATCCATTGTTTGTCCATGTTCCTCCAAGGTATTCCATGACAAAGTAAAGACCGCCTAAACCTGCAATGCCTCCACCGATACAGGTTGCAAGATATTTATATCTTGTAACATTGATTCCTGCTGCATCTGCGGTTGCCGGACTTTCACCGACCGCTCTTAAGTTCAGACCCTGTCTGGTCTTATTCAGATACCAGGAAGCTAAGATCGCAAGGATAACAGAAAGATAGGTTAAAAATCCATAGGAGAATAATATCTTTCCAACTACCGGGATCTCACTTAACACCGGGATGCTCTTGCGATAAGCATCTGCAGTTGTTGCTACGGATATCTGACCAACACCGCCTGCCAGTTTTGAAATAGAACCTCCGAAGAAGTTACCAAAACCTACACCAAAGGTTGTCAGTGCCAGACCTGCTACGTTCTGGTTTGCCCGCAGGGTAATGGTCAGTACACTGTAGATCAGTCCACCAAAAGCTGCACACAGAACTGCACAGACAAAAGAGATCAGCAGTCCTACCAGACCGTTTGGGTTCTGCGCCGTTTTTTCATAGAAGAAGGCTCCCATCAGACCTGCAATTCCGCCCATATACATCATACCCGGAATTCCAAGATTCAGGTTTCCGGACTTCTCAGTGATAATCTCTCCGGTTGCTCCAAAGAGCATTCCCACTGCCTGTCCGATCGCTTTTTGAATAAAGGTAATCAGCACTGTCATTTATTTTGCCTCCTTTCTGTTTTTACGGAACTCTACTTTATAATTGATAAAAAATTCACATCCGATCAGGAAGAATAAAATAATTCCGGTGATAACTTCCGACGCATTCTCGTTCAGATTGAACTGGGATGCAATCTGGATCGCTCCTTTTTCCATAAATACCAAGAAGAAGGATACTAAGATCATTGCAAAGGTATTGAATTTTGACATCCATGCAACGATGATCGCCGTAAACCCTCTTCCGCCTGCCGTACTGGTAGAAATCGTATGGCTTGCACCGCTGACCAATACGAAACCTGCAATTCCGCAGATTGCTCCAGAAATCGCCATCGTACGCATGATGACTTTTTTTACGCTGATTCCTGCGTAGAGTGCGGTGTTTTCGCTTTCTCCAACGACTGCGATCTCATATCCCTGCTTACTGTATTTCAAATAGAAATACATCAAAAGCGTGATCGCCATAATGATGATCACATTCCAGCCGTAAGTCCATTCGCCCAGTGCCGGAAGCCATCCAGCCTGTGTCGGCGCATTGATAATACCGACGGTATTAGAACCTTCCGGGTTCTCCCAGAATACGATACAGAAAGTTACGATCTGCATCGCTACATAGTTCATCATCAGGGTAAACAGTGTCTCATTCGTATTTAAAAATGCTTTAAATACTGCCGGGATCAGCCCCCAGACTAAACCTGCGGCAAGTCCTGCTAAAAACATCACAACCAGTAACACACCATTGCTCATCGAATCTCCGCCATAGATCATAACGGCTGCAGCTGCGGCTGCTCCCGCTAAGATCTGACCTTCGGCTCCGATATTCCAAAACCGCATTTTAAATGCCGGTGTCAGTCCGACTGCGATACACAGTAGGATCATCGTATCACGGATCGTCACCCACAAACGTCTTTCCGTTCCGACTGCTCCATCCGCGATCGAACGATATACTTCTAAAGGATTTAACTTTGTCAGTGCAAAGATGACCAATGCACATACTACTAAAGAAATTAATACTGCAATAATTCGGATACCCCATGCTTTTCCAAAAGAGATCCTGTCTCTTTTCGAGATATGAACCAACGGTTCTTTTTTTGAAACTGAATGTTCACTTGTCATGCCTCGGATTCCTCCTCTTCCTTCGTCATCAACAGACCAATTTCCTCTTTCGTGGTCTTTCTTGCATCTACAACACCTGTGATCTTTCCACCACAAAGCACTAATATTTTATCACAAAGTTCTAATAATACATCCAGATCTTCACCAACACAGATTACGGCAACACCGCGTTTTTTCTGCTCATTTAACAGATCGTAAATCGTCAGTGAAGAGTTGATATCCAGTCCACGCACCGGATATGCCACCATCAGTACCGTAGGATCTGCGGAAATCTCACGTCCTACCAGTACTTTCTGCACGTTTCCACCGGAAAGACGACTGACCGGAGTGTTGACGCTCGGTGTGGATACCTGAAGCTGGTCTACGATCTTTTCTGCTAATTCCTTTGGCTCTTTGCGGTTTGCAAAAATTCCACGTCCTTCATTATAACCACGGAGCATCATATTGCCTGTCATTCCCATGGAACCAACCAGTCCCATTCCCAGACGGTCCTCCGGCACGAAGGATAATGCAACTCCCAGTTTTTTAATATCTGCCGGTTTCATGCTCAGCAGTTCTTTTTCTTCACCATCTTCTGTAATATAACGTACACTTCCCGATTCCGTCATCTGAAGTCCCGCAACTGCCTCAAGCAATTCTTTCTGTCCGCTTCCGGCAATTCCCGCAATACCGAGGATCTCTCCTCCATAAGCTTCCATCGACGCATTCTTTAATGTCTTTACGCCCTCCTTGTTCACACAGGAAAGATTCTCGATCACCAGACGTTTTACAGGGTTCACCGGATCCGGGCGTTCTATATTCAGATCTATTTTTTCACCGACCATCATCTCTGTTAAAGATTCTGCCGTTGCATTTTTCGTTTCTACCGTACCGATATATTTTCCTTTTCTTAAAACCGATACACGGTCAGACAGTGCAAGCACCTCATTCAGCTTATGCGTAATGATGATAATGGATTTTCCCTGATCTCTCATGTTACGCAATACGGTAAATAATTTTTCTGTCTCCTGCGGTGTTAAAACTGCCGTAGGCTCATCCAGTATCAGAATATTTGCACCACGATAAAGCATTTTTACAATCTCTACGGTCTGCTTCTGTGAAACCGACATATCATAAATCTTCTGATTTGGATCCAGTTCAAAACCGTAACGCTCGGTCACTTCCTGAATGTCTTGAACTACCTTTTTCATATCCAGAACACTTTTTCCCTCTAAACCGAGAATAATGTTCTCTGCCGCGGTCAGAACATCTACCAATTTAAAATGCTGATGGATCATTCCGATTCCCAATGCAAAAGAATCCTTTGGTGAACAGATAGACACCTCTTCGCCGTCCACAAAAATCTGCCCCTCATCCGGGAAATAAATGCCTGATATCATATTCATCAGTGTTGTCTTACCACTTCCGTTTTCTCCAAGGACGGATAAAATCTCTCCATGCTTTACCGATAAGTCAACACTGTCGTTTGCAACAACCTCCCCGAAGCGTTTCGTAATATTTTTTAACTCGATCGCATTCGCCTGTTCCAAAACCAAACCTCCTTAACCTTGAAAGGGATTGCTGCAAAATATCATTTCGCAACAACCCCTCTGATGCTTTCAAATAGATTGCACTCTATTTATTTTTCTACGCTCTCAATACCATCAATGTTGATAGCAAATGCAGGTGCAGAATGTAACTCTGACTCGTGGAAGTAACCATCTTTGATGTATTCCTCTCCGTTGTCATCTTTCCATGAATCAAGTTCTTTTCCATCTACAGTAAATGTAGAAGTATCAAATACATGTAAAGAACCATCTTTGATTGCGTCCTCTACTTCTTTTACTTTTTCTTTTGTTCCCTTTGCAATTGCTTTGTCGTTCAGCTCTGTGATCTTATCAGCGCCATCGTCATAGCCTTTGCACCAGTCTGTATCGATCTTTGTTCCATCAATAACGCTCTTTACTGCATATGTGTAGTATGGGCCCCAGTCGATGGATGCAGATGTTAATGCCTGTGTAGGAGCTGTTGCGATCATGGATACGTTATATCCTACGATTGGAACACCTGCCTTTTCACAAGCGGTAGAAGCACCTGTTGTATCTGCATGCTGAGAAATTAATACGCATCCGTCTGCGATTAAGGACTCTGCTGCTTCTTTCTCAAGGTCAATACTTGCCCAGCTGTTTGTGTAGATAACTTTCATGGTTGCGGATGGGCATACGCTTCTTACTCCTAAGAAGAATGCTGTATAACCGGATTTTACCTCTGCGTATGGGTAAGCTCCAACATAACCGATCTTTGTCTGGTCTTCTTTGATATCACCGTTTTCGATCATCTCGTTTAATTTTAAACCAGCTACAACACCGGATACATAACGGGATTCATAAACTGCTGTAAAGTAGTTGTGCATATTGTCAAGTCCGCTGCTTGCTGCCTGATATCCTGTTGCGTGACAGAACTGTACATCCGGATATTCTGCTGCTGCCTGAAGCAGATAGGACTCATGTCCAAAACTTGTTCCAAAGATAATGTTGCATCCCTGCTCAGCTAAATCCACTGCTGCATCATAGCATGTCTCATCTTCAGGGATCAGAGTCTTCTCGATGATCTGATCATCAGATAATCCTAACTCTTTTTTCATCTCTTGGATACCCTTCATGTGTGCCTCTGTGTAACCTTCGTTCTCATCGCCGATGTAAATTACTCCGACTTTGATGTCTGACGCTGACGTGCTCTTTGCAGACTCTGTCTTTTTGCTGTCAGATGATTTGTCGTCTGCTTTCTTGTCACTGCTGCTTCCGCATGCCATCATGGAAAATGCCATAGCCCCTGCAAGCAGTAATGCTGCAAATTTCTTCATTTCTTTCCCTCCATGTTTTGAGTAAGCAAAAGGCATAGCTTTGCTCTATGCCTCTTTGCATCACCGGTACTTCCGGCTAAGTTTCGTTTATAACACATTGTCTAGTATATCATTAATTTAAAGGTTGTCAATGCTTACGTTCACACTTTTTTTACATTTTTCTACATTCTCTGTCTTTTCCATATTAATATGGCGACGATTGCCGTCAGCGTTTCGGCGATTACGAATGCACTCCAGACTCCCGTTACTCCCAAGAAATGACTTCCGATATAGGCTGCCGGTAATATGATCACTACATATCTTAAAAGTGTAATGACTAACGAGGACATTCCTTTTCCAAGTGCCTCTAATGCTCCCGCGCAGACTACCGATACCGCGGAAATCACAAATCCAAGGCTGATGATGCGTAGTGCTTTTGCACCTTCTGCAATGGTCTGGCTGTTGTTTGTAAACATTCCCATCAATCCCTGCGGCAGGCACAGGCATAACAACATTCCGATGCACATGATTCCTGCGATCAGCTCCAGACAGATCCTGAAAATTTTCCGTACACGCTCTTTTTCCCCTGCTCCATAGTTATAGCTTAACAGCGGACGCATGCCCTGTACAATTCCGTTTGCCGGAAGATAGATAAAACTCTGTAGTTTAAAATAAATACCTAAAATGACCACATACATCTGGGAATATATGGCTAACATTCCGTTCAATGCAGAGATCAGCAGGGATGGCAGTGCCATATTTAAGGTTGCCGGGATTCCCACCTGGTACATTCTGACACTGATCTCTTTTGTCGGCCGCATCTCTTTCATGCGTATCTTTAACGTCACCCTGCCGCTGAAGTAGTACCACAGATAATAGCCCAGTGTTACGACCCAGCCAAGTCCGGTTGCGATGGCTGCTCCCTGCACGCCCATCTTCGGGAAAAATCCGATTCCAAAGATCATCAGCGGATCTAAGATAATGTTGGCAATGCAGCCCGCCATCATGCCGGTCATGGTCGTAACCATTTTTCCTTCTGCCTGATATACTTTTTCAAACGTTACACCGACAACTAACAGTGCCGACATTCCAAAGATGATATTAGCATATGCAATACTCCATGAAAGTACACGCTCATCCTGTGTATACATTCTTAAATATACCGGTGCAAAGAAAAGTCCCGCGATCGTGACTAATATTCCATGCACGGTTCCTAAGAAAATTCCCTGCGAAGTTGCCGTATCTGCTTTTTCTTTTTCTCCCGCTCCTAAATAAAATGCGATCCTTGCATTCATTCCTACTCCAAATCCTACCGTCAGTGCCGTGATCAGATTTTGAAGCGGATAAACTAACGATACTGCCGCTAAGGCATCTTCTCCGATCTTTGCCACAAAAATACTGTCAATAATATTATAAAGTGACTGTACGAGCATAGACAGCATCATCGGTGTTGACATGGAGAGGATCAATGGCAGCACCGGTTTCTCTTTCATGTATTCCTGGTTCATGTTTCCTCCTACTCTTTTCGCCTAATATCATTCGGGTGTCAAAACTGTATTTTTTGAGATTGAAATTCAAGCTGCACAAATGAAGTATGGAAGGTTTCTTTTTGTGCAATGGAAATGAAACTCAGGAAATCATGAAGCCCTCTGGCGAACATGATTTCTGCTTTAAGAGGTTCATTGGAATGTTCTGCACAAGGAAACCTGAAATATTTCACTTGTGCAGCTTGTTCGACCAATCTATCTCGAAAATACAATTTTGGCAGCTGGAACGTAATAGGAAATAATATCAAAAAATCTCCCGTTACATAAAAAGGACTATAAATCTACTGTTTGATATCAGAAACAGCAAAATCTATAGTCCTCTTCTTGAGACAAGTTTATTCCGATGTCTATTCTAAGACATTTTCACGTTTTTAGCAAGCCTCTATTTCTTTTATATTGCACCCGTTCCCCTCTAGGAGATATGTGTCATAGCTTTCACAATGCGGGCACTGTTTTCCGTATTTTACGGTTTGATAGGTTTTTCCACAGTTCTCACAAATGGTTACCGCCGGTGTAATCTCTATCTTCAGTTCCGAATTCTTCATGATATCTTCTTTTTTCCGGTAATATGCCCAGCAATCGGTCATATATTCCGGCACGATACCACTGACCTCACCGACTTCGAGGGTGATCCCCCCGATTTCGGTAAGCTGATTCTCTTCTGCAAGAGATTTCAAGGTCTTTGCCATATGAACTAAAATTCCAAGTTCGTGCATACTGTACCTCTATTTATTCTTGTTACCACTAAAAGTAATCTTAATCTTACGTTTCAGAGCATATGGAAGAACCGCTTTCATCTTATCTTCGGATTTCCACATATTGCTGCACTCCGGTAATTCACGATTTAAGTGGATTGCATCAAATTCACACTGTACGGTACACAGACCACATCCGATACACTTATTCGGATCTACTACAGATGCTCCACAGCCTAAACAACGTGCTGCCTCTGTCTTGATCTGCTCCTCAGTAAAGGTGCTTCTGAGGTCACGGAAGGTGTCTTTAGATACTCCTGATTTCTTGCCCGGTACCTGACGTTTTGCATTGTCGAAAGTCTCAACTTTGATGTTATCTTTGTCAAGTTCGATGAACTGACGTCTGTCACGGGAAAGTGTCAGGCTGTGTCCTTTATGTACGAAACGGTGCATGGATACACTTGCTTCTTTTCCTGCTGCGATCGCATCAATTGCAAAACGAGGTCCTGTGTATACGTCTCCTCCTACGAAGATGTCCTCTTCACCTGTCTGCAAGGTTACGGAATCTGCAACGGCTGTATTGTTTCTGTTTAACTCTACCTTGCTGCCTTCTAATAATCCACCCCACTCGATGGACTGTCCGATAGAAAGGATTACGTTCTCACACTCTACAGTGATCGTATCGTTCTCATCGTACTGTGGATTGAAACGATGCTCTTCATCAAATACGGAGAGACATTTCTTGAATACGACTGCTTTTACTTTTCCGTTCTCGGTTAAGATCTCTTTTGGACCCCAGCCGCATCCGATCGTGATTCCTTCTTCTTCTGCCTCTTCTACCTCATCTGCTGCTGCCGGCATGATATCGCGGGACTCTAAGCAGTACTGGGATACTTTTGCGGATCCGGAACGAAGTGCCATTCTGGATACGTCAATTGCTACGTTTCCACCACCGATTACTACAGTGTCACCGGAAAGTGCATGTGCATCTTCGCTGATGTTTGCTTTTCTTAAGAACTCTACTCCGGTTACAACACCTTCTGCATCTTCACCCGGAACTCCTGTCTTACGTCCGCCCTGTGCTCCGATCGCAACATAGAATGCTTTATATCCCTGCTCGCGTAACTGCTGGATCGTAACGTCTTTTCCAACTTCCACGCCGAACTTGAACTCTATACCCATCTGACGTAATACGTCGATCTCTGCTTCGATCACGCTCTTTTCCAGACGGAAGGATGGAATTCCGTTCATCAGCATACCGCCGGCTCTCTGCTCTTTTTCAAAAATGGTTACCGGATATCCTTTTTCTCTTAAGTAGTAAGCTGCGGACATACCGGAAGGACCTGCTCCGATGATCGCCATCTTCTCTGTAAACTCTTTTCCTTCATGGTTCTCAACCTTTGGTACAAATCTGTTTGCACTGTTGATCTCCTGCTCTGCAATGAACTTCTTGATCTCGTCAATTGCAACGGACTGGTCAATGGTTCCACGGGTACATGCATCCTCACAGCGTCTGTTACAGATTGCTCCGCAGACTGCCGGGAATGGATTCTCATGTTTGATGAGTTTTAATGCATCCATGTATCTTCCCTGTGCTGCCATCTTCACATATCCCTGAACCGGAACGTGTGCCGGACATGCTGTCTTACATGGTGCTGTACCTGTATCATAGCAGTTGATACGGATATTATCTCTATAGTTCTTATCCCATTTTTCCGGTCCCCATTTGGTGTTGTCCGGAAGTTCGTGTTTCGGGTATTCGATCTTTCCACCGTCTTTTGTGCAAAGCTTCTGTCCAAGTTTTGCTGCACCTGCAGGACAGACTTCCACACAACGTCCACATGCTACACAATCCTGCGGATTTACGCTTGCGCGGTAAGCGGAACGTGACATATTCGGTGTGTTAAATAACTGAGAAGTACGAAGTGCGTTACATACGCCAACTGCACAGTTACAGATAGCAAAAATCTTGTTCTGTCCATCGATGTTTGTAATCTGATGTACATAACCGTTCTTCTCTGCACGCTCTAAGATCTCCATTACTTCATCATATGTAATGTAACGACCTCTGTTGGTCTCTACTAAGTAATCTGCCATATCGCCGACACCGATACAAAGTTCTCCTTCGATATCGCCTGTTCCCTCGCCTCTGACACGCTGCTGTGTACGGCAGGAACACTGACCTACAGCATATTTGTCCTGATATTTCTTTAACCAGTGAGAGATATGCTCTACGCTGGCTGATTTCTGCTCTGTTGGGATTGCTTTTTCTACCGGGATAACATGCATACCGATTCCTGCGCCCCCCGGAGGTACCATTGGTGTTACTTTCTCAAGTGGAAGACGTGCCATCTGCTCGAAGAAATCTGCAATTTCCGGATGCTCCTCGACCTGTTTTGTATTCATAACCATGAACTCTGCACAGCCAGGTACAAACATTGGAAGTATGTACTGTTTCTCATGCTTTGCATTTTCCCAGTTATACTCGATCAGTCCGATCACACTCATCTCTTTTAATAATTCTTCTGTACGTTCTAAGCTCTTACCGCATTTTTTAGAAATCTCTTCTGCTGTTGCCGGAACACGCACTTTCATAGAAAGGGCAACCTCTGCCATCTCATCTGTAACAACTCCTGCAAGTCCCCAGTACTCCGGATCATCTACCGTAACGGTATGTCCGATTCGGTCTGTAATCTTCTGACCTAATTTTAAAATCAATTCTCTTTGTTCTGCCATCTCTTTTCCTTTCTCTATGCATTCCAATTTTTAACTTCTGTACGAAGCCAGTCAGCCCACTTATCGATTCCCTCTCCGGTCTTAGCAGAGATCGGGATAATTGTAATATTCGGATTTAACTTCTTTACCCGTTCTTCACAAGCTTTCATGTCAAAATCGAAGTAATCCATTGCATCTATCTTATTGATTAAAAGCACATCCACAATACTGAACATCAGCGGGTATTTCAAAGGCTTATCATCACCTTCCGGAACACTCAGTATCATGGCGTTCTTAGAAGCACCTGTGTCAAATTCTGCCGGGCAAACCAGATTGCCGACATTTTCAAGGATTGCCAAGTCTACATCTTCACATCCAAGACCTTCGATCCCCTGCTTTGTCATACCTGCATCTAAATGACACATTCCTCCGGTATGAAGCTGGATTACCTTTGCCCCGGTCTTAGAAATCGTATCTGCATCCACATCGGAATCAATGTCTGCTTCCATAACACCGATACGCATTTCATCTTTCAACGCCTCAATTGTCCGTCCAAGAGTTGTTGTCTTACCTGACCCCGGTGAGGACATCAGGTTTAAAAGGAATGTCTTTTCCTTCCTCAGATCTTCTCTTAAAAGGTCCGCTTCATGATCATTATCTTCAAAGATACTCTTCTTAATCTCGAGAACGCGGAACTTATCCATTCTCTATTCCTCCTTCATCTATGGTACCATCTTCCTGTTTTTCTCTGGTCATACCAGAATAACAGTTTGCTCTTTGCCAAAAGTTTAACACGAATGCTTGAAGTTCGTCAAGGTTAACATGGCACATTTCCGGTATTTTTTTCATATTTTTGCTTGATTTTTTTCTTGATTTCCGTCATAATTTACAATATAATGGTATCTGGAATGTGGTCATACCACAATCAGAAAAGGAAGTGATTTTTACAAATGGAATTTTCAAAACTGAATGCACCTTCATTAAAGGAATTATTTATACAGGAATTAGAGACGATGATCCTGTCCGGAAGACTGATGGTTGGAGAAAAACTTCCGCCGGAACGTGAACTGGCAGAATCCATGCAGGTCAGCCGTGCGGTCGTCAACTCCGGCATTACGGAACTTGCCAGAAAAGGCTTTTTGATCATCAAACCGCGTGTCGGCACCTTTGTTGCTGATTACCGCAGAGACGGTACGATGGATACCCTGATGTCGATCATGAATTATAATGGCGGGATTCTCCGTGAAGCGGAAGTCCGCTCTATCTTAGAGCTTCGTATTGCTTTAGACTCCCTTGCGATCCAGCTCTGGCTGCCGGAAGCTAAAGATGAAGAAATCCATCTGCTAAGAAGTTATGTAGAGGCACTGAAAACCGCAAAAACCACTTCTGAAGCAGCAGAATTTGCTTTTCGTTTTCAGCATGAACTGGCATTTTTATCAGGAAATACCCTGATCCCTTTGATCTTTACTTCATTTAAAGTACCGGTTATTTCACTGTGGGAACGTTTCTGCCGGATGTATGGCATCGAACAGCTCTACTCTAACAGCGATACGTTATGCAATTATTTTGAAGCAAGAGACGTAGATAAAGCCACCGAATGGATCTCATCCTTTCTGAACGAGTCCATCGATGGCAAATATACGATTTATTATTAATAATCTGCAAACCGATTGCCCTATAATGTATCGATCAGTTTTTCAAGGACCTGAAGGACTCCGTCCTCTTTCATTGGCGGTGCCGTAAAACGTGCACTGTCGATGACTTCCTGTCTGGCATCTCCCACCGCATAGCTGTAATAAGCGTTTTCAAACATCTGTAAGTCATTGATATTATCTCCGAATGTCATTGTTTCTTCCGGTGAAATACCATAGTAGTCCTGTATCATTTTTAAGGAATTTCCCTTATTCGTTCCCTTATTCATTACATCGACATAAGTAAAACCGGAGCATGCAAGCTGCAGGCGGTCCTCCCATTTGGGAACAAAGGTCTTTGCAGTCACTCCTTCTGCATCTGTCGGATGAAAAACCGTCAGTTTGATACAGGGCTCTTCAAGTTCTTCTAACGAATCCACCATACGGCACTCATAGAGCATGTTGTCTTTCATAATCTGATAGACCGTCTGATCTAACGGTGAAAAATATGCGATTCCTGCAACGCAGTATGCACATTCACATCCGTTTCCAAGTGCACGCACATCCCGGACTAACTCGTGGGAAGTCTCTAAATCCATTTTTGAAACATATAAGTCTTTATTTTCCACCCTCACATGCGCCCCATTATCAGCTATATAAAGAAGTTCTTCATGTACCGGATCAAAAAGACGTGCCAGTGCCGGGTACTGGCGGCCGCTTGCTGCCACAAACTTTACTCCCTTATCCAAAAGTGTCCGTACTGCTGCATAATATCCCTCGTGGATCTTCGGTGTACTGATCCTGCAAAGCGTTCCATCTACATCAGTTGCGATTAATTTGATCATACAATTACCCCTTTTATTATAGTGTCCTTTTGTATTTCTATTATACCACAATCCACTGCATACTCCCCACCATTTTTTCATAAACTAATAGAAAATTCTTTTTTTCAGGAGTGACTATGTGCAGTATTTCAGGTTTTTTTAACCCTTATGCTGACTACTCTGCGAATCAGGCAGAATATCAGCAGATCCTTAAACAGATGACAACCGTTCTCTTTCACAGAGGTCCTGATGAATGTGGCTTTACCCTCTCGAAACGCTGTGGTCTTGCCCACACCAGATTGTCCATTATCGACTTAAAGACCGGCTCCCAGCCGATGGTATATGAAACAGGCGGATTTTCGTATCAGATGATCTTCAATGGTGAGATTTATAATCTGCCGGACCTAAAACAGCAGCTTGCTTCTTTGGGCTATACTTTCCGTACTACCTCGGATACGGAAGTTCTGCTGTTGTCTTTTTTAGAATACGGTCCTGACTTTGTAAAACAGGTAGACGGTATCTTTTCATTTGCCGTATATGATGAACGTCACGAAACGATTTATCTCTTTCGTGACTATTTTGGTGTCAAACCGCTGTTTTATACCTTTTTAAATGACACCTTGATCTTTTCTTCGGAAATCAAGGGATTGTTCTGCTATCCGGGTGTCGAGGCTGCCGTCGATTCCGATGGTTTAAACGAGATTTTTTCCCTGGGGCCTGCAAGAAGTCCCGGCAATGCAGTCTTTCGCAATATTCACGAATTAAAACCGGGCTTTTATCTGTCGCATAACCGCTATGGCACGCAGTTTACAAATTACTGGCGGCTCTCTTCGATGCCGCATCGCGATTCCTATGAAGATACGATCGAAAAGACGCGTTTTCTTCTGACCGATGCCATCCGCCGTCAGCTTGTCTCGGATGTTCCGGTCTGCACGTTCCTTTCCGGCGGCGTGGATTCGAGTGTTGTTTCGGCGGTATGTGCCGCAGAACTTAGAAAAAAAGGGGTACAGCTGACTACATTTTCTTTTGATTTTAAAGACAATGACAAATATTTTAAGTCCAACAGCTTCCAGCCGTCCCAGGATGCTCCTTTTGTGAAAAAAATGGTGGATTTCCTAAAGAGCAACCATCACTATCTGACCTGTGACAACCGGACGCAGGCGGATCTGCTCTATGAATCGGTCGATGCCCATGACCTCCCATGCATGGCAGATATTGACTCTTCCCTTCTCTATTTTTGCAGGGAGGTCAGCAAGAGCCACAAGGTCGTGTTGACCGGCGAATGTGCGGATGAAGTCTTTGGCGGCTATCCATGGTTCCACCGTGAAGAATTCTTAAAGAGCAATACGTTTCCGTGGACTCCGTCGCTTACCCCAAGACAGTCCCTGTTATCCGGTTCACTTCTTGATGCCTTACAGATGGAAAAATATGTGCAAAAAATCTATGATACTTCGGTATCTGAAATTGCGGTTTTGCCGACCGAAGATGAAATCGAGTCGAACCGCCGCAGGATCGGTTACTTAAATATCCGTTATTTTATGCAGACTCTTTTAAACCGCATGGACCGCACCAGCATGCATTCCGGTTTAGAAGCCCGTGTTCCGTTTGCGGACCGTGCTCTTGTAGAATATATTTTTAATGTTCCGTGGGAAATGAAAGCAAAAGACGGAACCGTGAAAAACGTGCTCCGACAGGCTTCTAAGGGACTGCTGCCGGATGAGATCCTTTTCCGCAAAAAAAGTCCTTATCCGAAGACTTACCACCCTGCCTATGAAGCACTGCTTTCTGAACGCTTAAAGGATGTCCTGTCCTCCGCAAACGAACCGCTCTTACAGCTTGTGGACAAAGAAAAAGTGCTGCTTTTCTTAGATCATCCAAAGGACTACGGTACTCCATGGTACGGTCAGCTTATGGCAGGACCGCAGATGACTGCTTATCTGTTGCAGATCAACTACTGGTTAAAAAAGTATCAGGTTACGATCCTTTTGTAAATGCTTCCTATAGAGCAAAAAATCCCCACCATTCTCAAATGGTGGGGGGTATTTTCTGTTCTGATTTCTAGTCTTCTTTCTCAGATTTGCTCTTGGACTCTTCCATCTTATCGATAACTGTAGTCAGATTCTTTAATGATTCTTTGATAGACTTATTGATCGTTCCTGAACTTGTTGCTAAGTCTCCAACTTCTTTTGCTACTACACTGAATCCTTTTCCGAATTCTCCGGCTCTTGCAGCTTCAATGGATGCATTCAATCCGAGGATTCTCTGACGGCCTTCAATCTTATCCAGTTCACAGGACTTGCCGTTGATCTCACGGATCAGGTCGGATGCCTTATCAATCTCCTGATCAAAGATTAAGATTAAGTCTTCGTCTTTTTTCCGTACATACTGGGAGTTCACAACGATATTGACTACCTCGTCTAACAGTTTTGCTGAAGCACGGATCTCTTCCTCTGTTCTAACGGTAATCTCCTGTAATGCTTCGATATATTCATCCGGATCGATTCCAAGCTCTACAGCAAGATTACGGAAATGTTCTTCGTCCGGTGGCTGTGGTAATACCTGTCCTCCGACTAATTTTCCGATAAAATGATCACCGATCTTGATATCCGCGGTAAAATCTATCAGTCCTGCATGGCAGAAATATACTCCCTGACCTTCCTGATCACATTTTACACACCGGCGCAATCCTTCCTTTGTTCCTCTTGTGTATTTCATACAGAAGTCTTTCCAGCCGATCGGGTCCATCATATATTCGCCCTTTTCATCTACAGCGATAATTCCAATTCCCGTTGCAGTGGACCAGTCTGTCAAAATCTGAATCAATACATCCATGTCAAAAAAATCTGAGATATTCATGCCCATGCTTCATCCTCCGTTCCATAACTTTCTATCGATTTCATTATACTACGATAACATAGGAATTTCAAAAATATTTTTCTCTTTTTCCCCTTTATGTCATTATGCCATATTTTTTTCTTCTTTTTTGTGTATTTTATCTATATTTTCCATGATTTTTGCATCAAAAAGGAGAGCGTACCATCGGTTGCAACTGTCTTCCCTGTAATGCCGCTTTTATTGTCTCCGGTATCAGCTCTACATGTGCGATCATGGATTTCGGTTTTTTTTCATAATTATCCTGACCAAACGGTACAAGGTAGATGTTTTTCATATTCGCTAACATCCCAAGATTCTGAAAATTAACCCCTAGCGCATCGTTTGTAGAAACTGCAAGGATCAGTGGTCTTTCGTTTCTAAGGTGTGCCTTTGCCGCCATCAGAACCGGCGTATCGGTAATGCCGTTGCAGAGTTTTGCCATGGTATTTCCGGTACAGGGTGCGATGACCATTGCGTCTAAATTTCCATTCGGTCCGATCGGCTCTGCCGCCTGTATGGAACGGATGCCCGTATGTCCTGTGATCTTTTCTATCTCTTCCATAAAAACTTCTGCTTTTCCAAAACGGCAATCTATGGTCTGTACGTTTTCTGAAAAAATCGGTATGATGTCCATGCCATCTTTTGTCATTTCCCGTATGATCTCTTTTATTTTTTCATGGGTACAAAAGGAACCGGTTATTGCAAAACCTATCTTACAGCTTTTTTCCGTCTCCATATGCTCCTCCTATCTGCATTGCTCTACAATATATTCATGCAAAATTTTTGCCGATGTCTTTGGTGCATATTTTCCCGGAAGTCCCGGACAGAGCTTCGCCCGGATACCGTGGCACTGGCAGTAATCATGATTCACGCCGCCCCCGCCGGATGCGATATCTATGATCGTCGCTCCTGCCGGAAGTTCTTTTAACGCAGCTTCCTCCCACATCCTCACCGGAACCGTGTTAAATAAGAAGCGATATTTTCCTGCCATATGTTCTGTCAGGATCTCTTCTATATTTTGAACACTCCGACAGCCACTGATTTCTGCAATGGCTCTTTTTTCCGGTTCCTGCTCTAATACAGTGACTTCACACCGCATCCCGCAGAGCCGGTCTGCAAGGACTCTTCCGCATCTTCCGTATCCCGTTACTAACACTTTTGTGCCATACAGGGTCTCATCCGAAAAACAGATTGCCTCCGCAATTGCTCCTTCTGCCGTCGCAACTGCATTTTTTACGGCAATCGTCTCTTCTTCCATATAATCATAACAGCTTACGCCTTTTTCCATGCAGGCATCCTGAAAAAATTCCGGGAGATTACCGCCAAAAACACGCTGTCCTTTCTGTAGCTGGCATATCATCTGCTTTAAATCTAACTTTGCCGTCACTACCGGAAGCAGTACCAGTTCATATTCGCCAAGTTCCCGGCATTTTTCTTCGCAAAGCGTAACCTGACAACCATCTTCAAGTAACATCTGTGCAAGGTACTGCTGCCTTGCATCCCGGTTTTTGACACATAATACATTTTTTTCCATATAGAAACGCCTCCCATAGTTTCAGTATATGAAACTATTCAGAAGGCGTTCCTTGTAAGATCTTATCTCGTTTTTCCCCAAACCATTTTGTGATGACTCCAAGCACGGAACCGACCAGCACCGCTGCTATGATCGTTCCGACTCCGACGGAGCCGAGCGTTCCCAATGCCACCAGACAGGAAATCAGTGAGATCACGACCATCGAAATATCAAATCCGACTTTTACTTTATTAAATGCGATATGCATTGTATCCGATACTGCTTTCATCGCTCCTTCCCCCGCTAACGGCACAATGTCTGCCGGCAGATAAAAAAAGATTCCCACCGCAATCAGTACCGTACTGCCAAGCATCAGCAGCAGCCGCACCGTCATATGCTCCGGCGTTGGCAAAAAGGAAAACAGATAATTTGAAAAGGTGGTAAAGTAACCAAAGATGACTCCGACGACAACCTGCAACAGGTTTTTCATCTGAAAGGCTTTTCTTAAAATGAGTATCTGCATCACGACCAGCACGATATGAAAAAGTATCGTTGCCTTTCCCATTTCAAGCCCTGTGATACAGGTGATGGTATATGGGATAGAGCTGACCGGCGACACGCCCAGATTCGATTTGACCGATAATGAAATTCCCAATGTCATAATAAACAATCCCACGATATAGACAAGGAATCTTATCGCATAGTTTTCTTCTCTGATTTTTTTATGTAGTTCGCTCTTCATTCTTTTGTTCCTCCGATAGAGCCACAAGATTCTGACTTACCCGCTCTAACAAACGTTCCAGTTCTTTGACCTCCGCTTTTGTCAGCCCTTCCACTGCCCGCTTGTCCACGAATGCAAATGTCTCTTCCACCACTTCTGTCATTTGTTCTCCATGTTCTGTCCTTGAAACATACAACGACCTTCGATTTCCGTTTTTTGTTTCCCGTTTTATCAGTCCACGTTTTTCCATTCTTCCTAAAATTCCTGTTACCGATGCTGAATCCAGATTACAGCCTGCCGCAATAACTTTCTGTTCACATGGCTCATGCTCCGCTAAAAATTCTAAGATTTTTGGTTCACCGGGTCTTAAATCGGTTTTGCTCTTGATATCTATAACAATGCTTTTCTGACAGTTCGTATGGCAGATCCGCAGTTTGTAGTGTAGGGAATTTTCCATAGTGGCTCCTTTGTTTTTGTATTGGCATGCTAATTGTTTGTATACCAACTGTTTGTAGACTTATTATAACATAGGGAATGGGGATGTCAAGAGGGGGATTGGACGATTTTATGCATACAAGTTAATAATTCCCGTGTTCCCTAATAATCTGCTTTAATCTGGCATTATTATCAAATATATTTTCCGACAGCTTATTAATTTCTAACAAACTTTTGATACACCACTCCGGATCCTGCGTATGAAACGAATAATAAACATCATTCATTTGTCTGTAATTGAAAAGCTGCATAATGAATTTTGTAGATTGTTCCCTTGTATATGAAATATATCTATACATATACCCTATCCAAAACAGTGCACTTTTAGAGTATTTCACTTTCCCATAATCTGTGTCACCAAATTGTTCTAAAATACTATTGATTCCCTCGCACACATCGAGTGATAAAGACGATGAATTATTGGAATCTAATTTTGATAATAAATCTGAATGTAAAAATCTTCTAATAAATACCGCTGTTGAACAATCCAATTCATTTGATCGTTCAAATAATTTTCCTTGATACTCAGCAAGCATTAATCCGTTATGATCAAATTGTCTCATTTTAATATTTCCTCAATATACAAACCTGTTTTAAATTCTCTTTTTGCCAGTTTTAATTTTGTATCTATTTCATAACTTCGCTCATTTAAGACCTTCCTACAATCTTTACGTTCCGGAACCGATAAATAATACTTTTCGATTGGCACTAAATTCTGCAAAGCTTTTTCTGTTTTAAAAATAAATTGACGTCCCAATTTAGATGCCGACAATGAATGAAGTGCAACATCAGCATTGATTTCACCCTCCGTAAATTGAGCCATAATATAAAACATCTTGTTATCCGCAATCGGTGCTATAACTATATCTGCCTTTTCAATCTCATTCACTATTTCCCTAACCATCGAATTCGAGACATATTCTCCCAATGTTCCTCTATAATAGCAAATAGCAAGCATCCATTCCAAATCACATTCAAATTTCTTTATTTTCAAATCCAAAAGCGAATATCTAAACGAATACACACAAGATTTTTCTTTTTCACATACAAACGACAATGCTTGATTATATGTCTCCCCCAGATAAAATCCTTTTCCAAAGTCACAGTTCTCCCTCGAATCAGAAATTGATATTTCTGACAAACCCTTCTTAGAACCATGAAATAATACATCTCGGTATTTTTCTTTTATTAATTCTTCCTTAACCGAATTAATCCTATATTTATTATTATATGCGTAAGCATATATTTTTTCGCAGACATCATCTCTGGCTATGCCTTTTTTCACTATTCCTTCCAATGTAGTCCGTGAAACTTTTGCCCTTTCAGCAAACTCTATATTATTTATCTTTTCTGATTCTAATATAAAACCTATGTCCTCTTTGATATTATAATCACATGCAACTTTAATCATTCACATCCACTCCTTTTATAGTTATAGTATACCTCCGAGAACTTGTTTGTTCAAGTTGTGCAAATAAGTTTTGTGAAATAACGGATATTAAGTTCGTTGATTTACACTTGTAGAAACGCGAAAAAAAGGACATTCTCCGGTATTCCTACCGGAAAATGTCCTATACACATCATAATCTTCGTTAACAAATGCTTAACGTTTGCTGAACTGTGGTGCGCGACGAGCTGCTTTGAGACCGTATTTCTTACGCTCTTTCATACGAGGGTCACGAGTTAAGTAACCTGCTGCTTTTAAGGTTGGTCTGTAATCTGCATCTACCTGAAGTAATGCTCTTGCGATACCGTGGCGGATTGCTCCTGCCTGACCTGTGTAACCGCCGCCTTTTACGTTAACTAAAACGTCGAATTTGTCAACTGTCTCTGTAGCAACTAATGGCTGACGAACGATAACCTTTAAAGTCTCTAATCCTAAATACTCGTCAATGTCTCTTTTATTAATTGTAATCTTACCTGTTCCCGGTACTAAATATACTCTGGCAACAGATGATTTTCTTCTTCCTGTTCCGTAATACTTTGTATTAGCCAATGTCCTTTACCTCCTTATCACCGATTAAAATGTTAATGTCTCAGGTTTCTGAGCTGCATGCTTGTGGTCCGGACCAACGTATACAAATAATTTCTTGTACATCTGTCTTCCTAAAGGTCCTTTTGGAAGCATACCTTTGACTGCATATTCTACAACTCTCTCAGGATGTTTGTTTAACATTTCTTTTAAAGTTGTCTCTTTCATACCGCCAACATAATCGGAATGGTGGTAATAAATTTTCTGATCTAATTTCTTACCTGTTACTTTTACCTTTTCAGCGTTTACAACGATCACATAATCACCTGTATCGATGTGTGGTGTGAAAATCGGTTTGTTTTTTCCTCTTAATACGCTTGCAATTTCGGATGCTAAACGTCCTAATGTCTTATCAGTAGCATCTACTACATACCATTTTCTTTCGATTGTAGCAGGGCTTGCCATAAAAGTTTTCATTGGTTGACCTCCTTGAACTTTACCTTTGCGGTATCAATGTCCGAAAATACCACATCCGGTATACACATTTTTATATAGTAAAATGTCCCTCCGGGGCTATGGAGTTACATTTCTTCACTATGTCAGACTTAAATATTATAGTACACACATCCACGCGTGTCAACTCTTTTCTTCTAAATCCTCATACTCGATCCCGATCATGGTCAGCCCGTGTGCCGGAGCAGTCGGTCCCGCCATTTCACGATCCTTTGCCGCTAAGATCTCCGGTATCTGTTCCGGTTTGTATTCGCCGGTTCCAACGCGGATCAGTGTTCCTGCAATAATGCGAACCATATTATATAAAAAACCGTTGCCGGTGATCCGTATCGTAATAATATCCTCTTTTTTATCTACCGTCAGCGCATAAATCCTCCGCACCGTCGTCTCCACCCGGGCATGAATCGAACAAAAACTCTTAAAATCATGTTCTCCGACCAGATACCCCGCCGCCTCACGCATGGCATGTACATCTAAATGACGGTAATAAAAATAAGTGTCCAGCCTCCGATTCGGATCGCGGAATTCCCGGTTTAAGATCCGATATTCATAGGTCTTTTTGCTTTTGACATGTCTCGGATGAAAATCCAGTGGTACTTTTTTGGAACACTGTACGACGATATCCTCCGGAAGTCTCTGGTTCAGAGCGTAAGATATTTTCTCTGCCGGCATTCTTGCGATAGTATCAAAAACAGCTACGTTCCCACAGGAATGTACGCCTGCATCTGTCCTGCTTGCACCACTGACGATGATTTTTTCTCCAAGCAGCTCACTTAATGCCCGGTTCAGTTCTCCCTCGATCGTGTTGCCATTGGGCTGGATCTGCCACCCGCAGTAATTTGTTCCATCATATGCCACAATGAGCATTACCCGTTTTTTACCCTCTTGCATATTTTCCCTCTTCTACATCCTAAAGTGCAAAACGAAGCACCATCATAATGACAAAATATAAGATTACGATCGCGTATGCACGATAATCAATGCCTGCATACTTTAACGGTTTCATCTTGGTTCTTCCGGCTCCGCCGCGGTAACAGCGGGCTTCCATTGCCATTGCAAGATCATTGGCACGGCGAAAAGCCGATACAAAGAGCGGTACTAATAACGGGATCATATTTTTTGCACGCTGGATCACGCCGCCGGTCTCAAAATCCGCACCTCTTGCCATCTGTGCCCTCATGATCTTGTCCGTTTCTTCCACAAGGATTGGAATAAAACGCAGTGCGATCGACATCATCATGGCAATCTCATGTACCGGGACATGGATCTTATTCATGGGTGCCAATGCTTTTTCTAAACCGTCCGTCAATTCGTTTGGCGTTGTCGTCAGGGTCATGACCGATGTACCAAGGATCAGATAAGTCAGACGGATCGCCATCAGGATCGCGTTGCGCAGTCCCTCGTAAGTAATCGTAAAGATCCAAAAAGATACCAGTTCTTTTCCACTTGTCAAAAAGAGGTTGAAAAGTGCTGTAATGATCATCAGGATCACAATCGCTTTTAAGCCTTTGACCATGTAGCCGATCGGCACTTTGGAAAGTTCGATAAAGCCAAACATAAAAATGGTCGCAACTAAGAATCCCCATACGTTTTTAAAGGAAAACAGGGAAATAATGAAAATCAGCGTTGCAAACAGCTTGACTCTCGGATCTAATTTATGAATGACGGAATCCGCCGGATAATATTGTCCAATCGTAATATCTCGTAACATGTTATCGTCCCAACTTTGCTAAAATTTCTTCTTTTGCTTCTGCTACTGTTGTGGCATCCACAGAAACCGGAATGCCTGCCGCTGCCAGTTCGTGCATCAGATAAGTGACCTGTGGAGCTGCCAGCCCGACCGCCTCTAATTCCCTGTAATGTGCAAACACTCTCTTTGGAATGTCATCAAACATGACGCTTCCCTGGTTCATCACAATGATACGGTCTACATATTTTGCCACATCCTCCATACTGTGTGATACTAAGATAACGGTAATGCCCCGCTCCTTATGGAGCTTTGCCACCTGATCTAAAATCTCATCCCTGCCCTTCGGGTCAAGTCCGGCTGTCGGTTCATCGAGGATCAAAACCTCCGGTTGCATTGCCAGAACTCCTGCAATTGCCACACGGCGTTTCTGACCACCCGACAGATCAAACGGAGAATGATAATACACTTCTTCCGGCAAACCTACACTTTTTAATGCGGCAAAAGCACGAAGCTCTGCCTCTTCTTTGGTAAGTCCCTGATTTTTCGGTCCAAAGCAGACATCTTCAAAAATCGTAGTCTCGAACAACTGATGCTCTGGATACTGAAAGACCAGTCCGACCTTACTGCGAAGCTCCTTTAAATTATAACCTTCATCATAAATATCGGCTCCGTTGTAATATATTGCACCGGAAGTAGCCTTTGTCAGACCGTTTAAATGCTGGATCAGTGTCGATTTTCCGGAACCGGTATGACCGATGATACCGATAAATTCTCCGTCTTCTATTTTCAGATTAATATTTTTCAAAGCCTGAATCTCATATGCAGTCCCCTGACTGTATACATAATTCACTTTATCTACAATAATTGACATTTCACTCACCTGTGTCCTAATTTGCACAATTCCTGCACCAGTTCTGCTCTTGTCAGGATTCCCGCCGGGATTGGAAGCCCGGATTTTCTGAGTTCGTCTGCTAAGAGCGTGATCTGCGGAACATCCAGTCTGTGACGTTTTAATTCATCCACCTGTGAAAAAATCTCACGCGGAGTTCCCTGCATCACGACTTTTCCCTTATCCATGACAAATACCCGATCAGCATCCACAACTTCTTCCATATAGTGTGTGATCAGGATCACGGTCACACCTTTTTTCCGGTTGAGCAGATGTGCCGCCTGCAATACTTCTTTTCGTCCGTTCGGGTCAAGCATTGCCGTAGGCTCATCAAAGATAATACATTCCGGCTGCATTGCCATGACTCCCGCAATCGCCACACGCTGTTTCTGTCCTCCCGACAGCTTGTTCGGAGAATGACTGCGGAATTTCAACATTCCTACTGCCTTTAAACTCTCCTCGACACGCTCCCAGATTTCATCTGTCGGAACACCAATATTTTCCGGTCCGAATCCGACATCCTCTTCTACCACACTGGCAATGATCTGGTTGTCCGGATTCTGAAATACCATGCCGGCAGACTGACGGATATCCCAGAGATGTTTTTCATCGGAGGTGTCCATTCCATCTACCCACATTTCGCCGCCGGAAGGTTCTAAGATCGCATTCATATGCTTTGCCAACGTGGACTTTCCGGAACCGTTGTGACCTAAAATTGCCACAAACTGTCCCTTTTCGATTTCGATATCCACGCCGTCCAATGCAGTCTGAATAGACTCCACCTGATTGTCCTCATCCCGGTGTATATATTCATGTACTAATTTTTCTGCTTTAATAATCTTCATCCTATGCACCAGATTATGCCTTTCCTGCTGATTTATACATTCTCCCAATGAAGTCTGTGTAAATCTCCTTCTAATTTCATGTGGTCAAACTGATTCTGCCTGAGGGCTTCGTACAACACAATTGCTACGGAATTAGAGAGATTCAAAGAACGTGTCTCTCCGATCATCGGAATACGCACGCACTCCTCCGGATGTTCTACCAATATCTCCTCCGGGATTCCCGCACTCTCCTTGCCGAACATAATATAGCAGTCCGGTTCGTAAGATGCTTCCGAATAAATCTTCTTGGCCTTCGTCGTTGCCATATATATCTTAGCTCCCGGATTTCTCTGCAAAAAATCCTCGTAGTTTACATAACGTTCCACTTCTAATTGCGACCAGTAATCCATACCGGCACGTTTTAACGCCTTTTCACTTAAAGAAAAACCAAGAGGTTCGATCAGATGCAGTTTTGTTCCTGTTGCCACACAGGTTCTTCCGATGTTTCCGGTATTTGCCGGAATCTCCGGCTCATATAATACGATATTGAGCTTAGCCATTCTTCTTTTCCTCTCGCAAATGTGCAATAAAATGCTCCAAACGCTCTAATGCCATCTTCAGATTGTCCAGTGAATACGCATAGGAGATCCGAAGGAATCCCTCGCCGCAGGCACCGAATGCCGTTCCCGGAACAACCGCAACCTTCTCTTCCCGTAAGAATCGGTTTGCAAACTCTTCCGATGTCATACCGAACTCCTGAATACTTGGGAAAATGTAAAATGCTCCAAACGGTTCAAAGCACTGTAAACCCATCTCCTTAAAACGATGCACTAAATAGCGTCTTCTTTCGTTGTATTCTTCACGCATCTTCATCACATCATCGTCACCGTTACGCAGTGCGGAAATGGCTGCATACTGGCTTGTCGTCGGTGCGCACATAATGGCAAACTGATGGATTTTTAACATCTGCTCTAATATTTCTGCCGGAGCACAGGCATAACCTAAACGCCAGCCTGTCATTGCATATGCTTTAGAAAAACCGTTGATCAGTACGGTTCTCTCTTTCATTCCCGGAAGAGATGCGATCGACACATGTTCTCCACAGTAAGTAAGCTCTGCATAGATCTCATCACTTAAAACAAAGATGTCATGCTCTTTGATCACTTCTGCAATCTCTTCTAAATCTTTTTTCTCCATGACTGCTCCGGTCGGATTGTTCGGGAATGGCAGCACCAACAGCTTTGTCTTTGGTGTAATTGCTGCTTCTAACTCTTCCTTTGTCAGACGGAATTCATTTTCTTCCTTTAATTCGATAACGACCGGTGTTCCATTTGCTAAGATGGCACATGGTTCGTAAGATACATAGCTTGGCTGCGGGATCAGTACTTCATCTCCCGGATCTAACATGGCACGCATGGCAATATCAATTGCCTCACTGCCTCCTACCGTGACCATGATCTCTTTTTTGTAGTCATAGGTAATATTGCATTTGCGATATATGTATTTTGCAATTTCCTGCTTTAACTCTTTTAAACCTGCATTGGATGTGTAAAAGGTTCTTCCTTTTTCTAAGGAAAAAATTCCCTCATCACGGATATGCCACGGTGTATCAAAATCCGGTTCTCCTACACCGAGAGAAATAGCATCTTCCATTTCATTTACGATGTCAAAAAATTTACGGATACCGGATGGTTCTATTTCAACAATTCTTTTGGATAATGGATTTCTCATGGTATCATCAAAATCCTTTCATCTTTTTTCGGCTCAGCCATAATGGTTCCGTGGTCTTTATATTTTTTCAAAATAAAGTTTGTCTTTGTGCTTAATACGGAATCTAAAGTAGAAAGTTTATCGGATACGAACTGTGCGATCTCACGCAGTGTCTTTCCCTCTAAAATGACCATAAAGTCAAAACCGCCGGAGATCAGATATACTGCATTTACTTCCGGATAATTATAGATTCTCTCTGCTACCTTATCAAATCCCATGTCTCTTTGCGGTGTTACACGCACCTCGATCATGGCTGTTACTTTTTCAATTCCTGTCTTTTCCCAGTTGATCAGCGTATGGTAACCGCAGATGATGTGTTCTGCTTCCATTGCCTCTAACTCATTGACTACATCTACTTCATTTACGCCGAGCATGATTGCAAGTTCTTTCAAATCCACACGGCTGTTTTTTTCAATAAACGTTAAAATCTTTTCACGCATGATGGTCCTCCAACCTCTCTATTTACTCAATGCTTTATATAATTCATCCGTTTTCGGCGGCTCTAAAAATCTGCGTTCTTCTTCATTCAAAAGCACACGGTCATTACTGTCTGTCGCTTTTCCAATGACAACTGCCGGAATGCCTGCTTTTTCTAATTCCATGACCAGTCCGTTTCCATCCTCGGCTGCCATCAGCATAGAACCGCTTGAGATCAGTTCATAAGGATTTATGCCGAAAAATTCACAGATTTCTACTGTTTCCTGCTTTAACGGAATCTTCTTTAGATCAATTTCCAGTCCGACGCCGGATGCCTCTGCAATCTCCCAAAGTGCGCCAAATATACCGCCCTCTGTCACATCATGCATAGCAGCAACGCCAGACTTAACGGCGGTCGCGGCCTCCGACAGAACTGATATGTAACGGTCAAGTTCTTTCGCTTTATCGATAAACGGCTGGGAATAACGCTCCCGTAACACCGCCTCTTTTTCCTTTGCTAAAATGGCAGTTCCTTCAATACCGATCCATTTTGTGACAATGATATCCATACCCGGTTTCACACCCGCGGTAGAGATGACTCTCCCTTCTTTCGCTTTTCCGACACCGGTCACGGAGATTACGATCTGGTTGACCACTTTGGTAACTTCTGTGTGTCCACCCATGACCTGAATGTGATTTTTTTCACAGGCTTCTTCTACCTGCGCCATCACTGTCTTTAAATCTTTTTCTTCGGCGTTCTCTGGAAGCAGGACAGTTAACATAATTCCTATCGGTTCTGCTCCGGTGCTCGCTAAATCATTCACGGTGATCTGTACCGCCAAAGCTCCGATATCCTGTGCCGCTCCGGTAATCGGGTCGGTAGAAATGACAAAAACTTCGTCCTCTGCTAATTTCATGGCAGCACAGTCCTCGCCTACACCGGCTCCTAAAAGCACTTCTTCCCGTATTGTATGCAGTTGTTTGAAAACGGAACGCTTTAACACGTTTTCCGGAACTTTTCCAACTTTCATCCTGATCTTCCGCCTGTTCTTATTTATAGTTCAAGGCTGTCTCATTACTGAGGCAGCCTCCGTGGATTCTATAGAGCTGTTTTAATCATTGCTTTCCTTATTATTCTCTTCTTCCTTGGTATTGTCCTGTTTGTCATCTTTTTTATTATCGGAATCCTTCTTGTCATCCTTGTTGCTATCCTCTTCCGGCTGGCTTGGCTGCTCCGGCTGTGCCGGTTCTGCAGGCTGTGCTGCTGCTGCCGCTGC
>ERZ779888.26-NODE-26-length-207643-cov-5.851832_pt1 | contig 207643 bp, 198 predicted proteins | sample MGYA00511245_ERZ779888 | MGnify/ENA primary metagenome ERZ779888 (study PRJEB29588, sample SAMEA2155255) | human gut metagenome | biome: human gut; feature: human-associated habitat; material: faeces | place: Denmark | collected 2008/2010 ...
GCTGCTGCCACAGGACGCCACCCGGGTGGAGGTGACCGCCTCAGACGATGGGGCCATCCTCTCCATGGTGGCCGGCGGCCTGGGTGTATCAGTGCTGTCCGCCTTTTCTCTGGCGGGTTACGAGGGCCAGGTGCGGGTGATCCCGCTGACGCAGCCGGTGTCCCGGCGGCTTGGCGTGGCGGTGAAGGCCCCTCCGGCTGCCAACACAGCAGCAAGATATTTCCTGTCGTTCCTGAAGCGGCAATATGCAGGAGCGTGACGTAAAAAAGCACCCCCTTGGGGCACCCTCCGTAAGGAAGGTGCCCCAAGGTGGCTCTTGTATCTAAACTGAATAATTGATTTTGTTAAGCGGTGTAGCCATTAGCTATGCCGTTTTTGCTTTGCGTTCCGCCATATGATTTTGGAACGCTTCTTCCATTTCTTCGGGAGTGAGTTCACGGAGTATGCCAACGCCGTTGTAGTAAATGTCTATGAGCTGAACTCTCTTGCCGTCAAGGTATCTCGGAGCGTGTACCACGATTTTATCAATAAATTCGTGTACCAACTCAGATGTTAGTTCCTTGATTTCGGTTATCCGCTTAACCTTATCAATAAACCTCTGCAAATTCTCGGTCTTGTCCGTTTCGGTTTCAAGATAGTTTTCCATATCGGGAAGTGCTGTTTTCAGTTCTCGCTGTTCTTCCTCATAGGACATTGACAAGGTGGCATAGCGTTCATCGGATATTTTACCGATGGCGTTATCTTCGTAGAGTTTCTGTATCAAACCGTCAATCTCTGCGATACGTTTCTTTGCCTTGTTCAACTCTCGACGTTTCTCCGCAAGTTCTCTTTTCTTATCCTCGCTGTAACACTCCATTTGTTTTCGGGCAAATTCCTTTTCAAAGGCTTGCACATTCAATAGGATGCGCCGCATACTTTCCAACACATTTTCCATTACCACCTTTTCACGAATATAGTGGGCAGAACATTCATCGGAGTTTTTGCGGAACGAGGAACAGAAGAAATACGCTTGCTCCCGTTTGTAGTTGTTTGTTACGCTGTAATACAATTTTTCTCCGCAATCTGCACAATAGAGAAGTCCCGAAAACCAACTGACGATTCCGCTTTTGGTAGGTCTGCGGCGGTGTTGCCGTAATTCTTGTACCAACTCAAACTCCTCTCGGTCTATGATTGCCGGATGGGTGTTCGGGAAGATTTTCCATTCTTCCTGCGGTCTTTCAATTTTGGTTTTGTTCTTAAAGGACTTTGTTGTGCTTCGGAAGTTGACCGTATCACCACAGTATTCCTGCTTTGAAAGAATATCCGCTACTGTTGCCGCACACCAATTATATGGAACGGCGGGCGGCTTACTGCAATTTCTGCCGATACTAATCCAATATTCTGTAGGTGTAAGCACCTTTGCGGCTTTGAGCCGCTTTGCGATCTGCGTCGGTCCAAGTCCTTCAACACATAGAGCAAAGATTTGTCTGACGGTCTTTGCCGCTTCTTCATCAACAACCCATTCCTTTGTGTTATCGGGATTTTTCATATACCCGAAAGGCGGATTTGTTGTAAGCGGTACACCCGACATACCTTTGTTTTTGAAAACATTGCGGACTTTTTGGCTTGTGTTTTTAGCGTGCCATTCATTGAATAGGTCTTGCATCGGAACAAGGTCGCTAATACCTTTTGCGGTGTCGATATTATCCATAATAGCGATATACCGAACACCTAAACTGTCAAAGCCTTCTTCCAACAACTGCCCGACAACCAAGCGGTTACGACCAAGACGGGAATGGTCTTTTACGATAAGTGTACCAATCATTCCTTTTTCGGCAAGTTCCATTATCTCGGTAAAAGCTGGTCTTGCGAAAGTTGTTCCCGACCAACCGTCATCCACGAATATACGGGTATTCTTAAAGCCGTTATCCTTAGCATACTTCTCAAGTATAGATTGCTGATTCTTAATACTGCCCGAAGTGCCTTCCTGCTCGTCATCACGGGACAAGCGGCAGTACAGAGCAGTGATCTTTTCTGACTGTTTGTTCATAGTTCTCCTTTCCACAGCCAGATATGATACGAATTGTAGGACATACATATTATATCATATCTTCTGCTATACTTCAACACTTTAATGTGGTAAATCGAAAGTTTTTCATTGTTTTTTCAAAATTATGCGTTCTACCTTTTCGGTGATATTTTCCGTTGCATCTTCTTTAAAGAAAGTTCTGACCGCATAAAGTGTACCGTCAATTTCCTTTACGAAGTTCAGCGGTTCAAGGTACATATTCCTCTTAAACCAAGCAAAGCGTTCTTCTTTAGTAAGCGTTGCAAGGTAATCCGTTATTTCATCTATGACTTTGTAAATATCATCGTTTCTATCGGTATTTGTCATCGTTCCCAACCTCCTTTGTTCTTGGTTTTCGGTTTTCGTTCAGGAACTTTCGGAGCAGATTTATCATCCACAACGAAACCCCAATTACTTGATTTGAGTTTTACAGGCTCTGCTTTCGGCTCTACGGGCTTATATTTTGGCTTAATGATTTTCTCAATAAACTCCATAACTTTCTTTGGAGCAAGCGCCAATGCTTCTAAGAACGGTTTGCACTTTGTTTTCAGTTCGGCAAGCTCCATCTTTACTTCTGCAAGCCTGTCCTTGTATGCCTGTATAGTGCTTTCGAGAATGGAGATTGTCCGTCTGTTCACAAGACACTCTTTTGCCAAGTTTGTTAGATAGGTGTAATCTTCACCCGACATCTGAACTTTTCCCATCAGCGTTTTCTTGCCCATATTGTCTATGAGCTCGGCACTTGCCTTGATGGGGAGAATGGTGGATAGTTCTTCGTTTGCCTGCTCAATCTTTTCTTGGATTGCCGCAAGCCGCTTTTTGTCCTGCTCGGCTTGAAACCTTGCATTTGTTTTGTTTTCTGCGGTACTGCCTCGCACACCCCTGTCAAAGTCCTTAAATCCCGCCGCTTGCATATGCTCGTAAAACTGATCCTGCAGGATACTGTAAGACGGCACAAGCACCGGCTTTCCTTTTTCGTTAAACTCCGGCTCGCCGTGTTCATTGAGCTTTTGCGGAGATTTCCATTTCTTTGAATGGCTAATCTGTTGCATGACTTCCTTAACTGTACCGACCAACGCTTTATCCTTGCACCGCTTTGACCATAGCACTTTCTTTTCTACAACGGGTAATGCCATAACGTGCATATGGTAGTGATAAACGGGATAGCCGTATTTGTCGGATAGGGTTAGGTTAATTTCATCAGCATGCATAACGGCGGAGAGGATATTATCCTTACCGTAAAGTTTTTCGGCAAAGTAATACGCTTCTTCATAAAACGCTTTGGCAAAATCGTAACCGCCGTGTTCTTCAAAATATTCCGAGTTAATATCAAAGATAAGTTCGTCGTAAACTTTAGCATCCTTTTTCAAACCTCGCATTGACACCTTGCCTTCATCCACCAACTTCTGCAGCATTTCGTTGTAGGTCAAATCTCCGCAACCTCTGTATTGGATATTCATAGGCGTTCTTTCCAAGTCCACGTTCATATTGGCATAGTGTTCGTTCTTTCTTTCGATGTGCCGTTCAAATTTGCCGACCGAGTCCTGTGTTCGTGTTTTCACCCTTGCAACGCTGTAATTTTGTCTTGACATTTTTATCACTTCCTTTCATTTTTGAGATAGATTTATCTGAGATAGTGTTTTCTCTGTTACACACCTTTTCAAAGTGTGTAACCCACTATGACACTTTCACGGATACTCCGTGCAAAGATGTCAGTGGGCTCTCCGAGGGGGAGTGGGGCGTTGCCCCGTTATCTGCGGATAACACCCCAGCAGTGCCGCCCTTTGAAAAGGGCACCCTGCACCCCGCCTAAACTTTACGGTTGCGAAGTCGGTTATTTTGCTTCTTAGCAAATTTGCTTGCCGCCGCCCGCCGCTCATCGCTATACGGCTCGGTCAACCGAAAACAAAACCGACCTTTCGCAACTTCAAAGGAAAGTCCGCCATCCTCTGTGTCATCGATAAGCCTGCACAGATCGGGATGCTTTGGGGCATAGGCGGTCAATCTGTTTTTGAGATCGGTATTATACGTGTTCACCGTTATCCATCGGCTCGCTTCATCGAAAAATATCTCCGTTGTTTTCTGCGACTTTTTAAGTCCTGTTTTCATCATTTCACACTCCTTTCAAAAATTGGCTTGATTTTTCTTTAGTTTTGTAAATAGGGCATTTTTGAGCAATTTTTCACAGTTCAAGACTTGTGAAAAATACGGATTTTTTAATAGGAATACCCAAAACGATGCAGACATCGTCAAACCCTTTTCTGTTTTGAAAAGCACCGACTTTTACAGCTCAAGAGCCATTTTGCCGTTCTACCCGAATGTCGTTCCTGCCCCTGCTTTTCAGCGGCGTTTTCTCGCTCGTTCCCACACGGAAAGTCTTGGCGGAGTATCCCATTCAGACGGTCATTCAATTGTTAAGTACAAGCGGCTTTTATTTGCCCCTCAATAAGTAGCCATCGAGAAGGGCAAAAATATAACCATTTCAAAAAAGTTTTTCTATCTAACGTCAAAAATCTTCGATTTTATGCATAGTTTCGAAAAATCTTTCTAATATTAATTGCTGACTTTTTTCGGCAAATAGACAAATTATTTTGAAAAAAGGCAAAACAAAAAAAGCCGCTACACAGACATCAAGAATCGGCGTGAGCTTTGCTCTCGCTTCGAAATGATGTTCTATGTAACGGCTTTGAAATTCAAAGACGGGACTGTTGTCGCACCCATACACTCGCTAACAGTACCAAAACGCACAGAGTGGTGGGTGACGGTATTTTCTCTTAGCATACCGCCGGCATTGGGTGGCTTTGCCACATCTCAATCTAACATCGTATTCAGTTGTATCCCCCTCGTTTAAGGGGATTATATTATACCATAAAACCCGCCGCAAATCAAGAAATTTACGACGGGTTTTGAATATTTTTCGGTTTTTAGGGAATACTATTTGGTTAGCTAAAATACAGACCTATCAAACTCTTCGCCAATTTTATGATGCCAACCACATATCGACACAGGCTTGAATACCACAACGCCAATTATTCTCATCAACAGCTTTTTCACACAATTTCAAAGCACAATCGAGAAAATGACGAATATCAGTCGGTGTAGGTTGAGTTTTATAACTGTAGGAATTCTCTACAAGTTTCATAAACTGATCTAATTCAAGCGGTATTATCTTAGATTTCCCACCATAAAGAGCGATTGACAGATGGTTTAGTCCGTAGAAATGAGCCAATGTTGCTGCATTAATTGTCGGTGCAATAAATAAGCAATAAGTATCTTTACCTGATTTTTTCTTTAACTGACCATAATGACGTGCGACGGGTTCTCCTTCGGCTTCATACTGGCGCTGTCCAGACTGTAATGTTACTTCTACAGCCAAAGAAAAATCCTCATAATCACACTCAATATCCGGCATATTTCCAGATGCAGTAGATAAAGGCTGACCAATATCATCAAATTTGAAGTTGCCTTTGATATTACCGCCATCAAGCATAGTCATTGCTCGCCAAGTATTATACTCAAACATAAGCGGAGCATCATAATATTCATCCGAAACAATTTCATTAAACGTATCAATGATTTCTGAATATAGCGCATATGACTTGATTTCAGCGACTTGCTCGTGAATGACATTTTCTTTGTGTTGAGCTACAATGTCATCTCGCAAATCTTTTAATGCCTCAATATCGTAGTTCGCTAAATCACGTCTTGTCAACTCACTCATACGAAGAATAATATCTATAATGTTTTCAACATTATCTGTATATAGTTCGGGAGTGGTAGCATCAAATAGATGTGCTTTATAACTATCCTCATCATCCACAAAAACAGGGTTACGATTGACATTAGCAAGGATAAATTCAACATCTCGTTTTTTGTCATCGAAAATAGAAATTGTCCTACTTTTGTGTGCAATGGATACAAGTCCGGTAAATCTCAAATATCTAAAACAAGCATCAGCATAATCACGCATATTGCCTTTTTGAGTTTTCACAAAGGTATTTATGCTGGCATCCCTTGTTTCTCTCGTTCTTGTTCTACCTTCGGCAATTCGGTCATTATGAATTTCTAAGACGGCATTTGACCATTCATCATTTACAAATCGTTTGTACTGTCCACGATGTAACTCTTTAGCTTTTCTGAAATTCAAGATTTTATCTTTAACTTCTTCGTACTTGTGATAGTCTGTGATTTGAACAGCAAAGATTTTCAACTCGTCAAAGGTTAAATACTCAAGATCATAGATCAATCGCAATACTTCCAAATATGGACGCACAAAAAATGTGCCGCTTATTTTGGCGTTCTCGGTGTGATAAGGTGAAGGCAACTGAAATTTGAGCAGTTGGCGCAGAAAAATCTCTTGTGGTCTTTTCCCCGAAATCAAAGCACGACCAGCATCAGTTAGTGCAATATTCGGTTTCAAATCAACAAAACCTAATGCTTTCGGAGCACGATTTATTCTGTCACGTGCACTAAATGCTTTATCAGAGGGAGATCCTGTTCCCTCGAAAAAGCTACTTTCCGCAAGTTCATCTATAAATTGTTCTTGTGTAATCCTATTCCACGGTTTTCCTTCAAATTTATCACAAAGCAATCTGATTTCAGGGATCATCTTTGCCGGAGTTCGTGGTGAAGTTGTAAAAAACAAAACTTTATTGTCCAGTCTTGCCATACCTATCACCTCAATAATTTTTTACTACGATATGCATTTTATCGTTTTTGAAACGATTTCTAATGTTTACTGCATAGTTTTTGTAATACTCATCAAAAATGAAATCACCATATAATTCTTCTGTGAGAGGAGTTTTGCCAATAATCATTAACGCTCTACAAGGGAGATTTCTAAAATCAGCCGCTAAACGTCTATGTTCCGCTTCGTCAAAACCGTTCATCATATCGATGTTTCCATAGTCGTTGAAAACGCAATCGTATGGAGGATCTAAAAAGATAAAATCATCTTCTTGTGCCATATCAAAAATGCAACTATAATCAAGGTTAAATAATTCTGCACCTTGCAAAAGCTCGCTATGTTGTTGTGTTACAAGTCGAGTGTTAAGATTTGGGTATCTGCCGAAAGGAACATTGTAATCACCATTATTATTGTATCTAATCATTCCCGAATAGGCAGTCTTATTGATAAAGAAATATAAAACTCCATCTAAATATGTATCATCTGGATGATTAAATAGTTCTCTCATACGATAATAAAGTTCCTCATTTGCATTAGAAACTCTCTCATCAGGTGTCAATGCTTTCAATCTCTTATATTCTGCCTGATTAAGCTCATACACACGCTGAATGTCATCCAACTGCTGACGCATAAGAGGATACTGATCACGCAACTGAGAATAAAATGTCATCAATCGCTCATTTGCATCGTTGATAATAGCATTTTCAGGTTCAAGATGGAAATAAACTGCACCACCGCCAAAAAAAGGCTCGATATATCTGTTAAAGTCATCCGGTATGTATTGAAGAAAACGGGGGATTTCACGAGATTTTCCGCCACGATATTTTAAAACTGGATTCATAGGTTCAACCTCGCTTTCAACTAAACATAATTATACAAAAGTATTATACCATACAACTCGAGGTTTTTCAATGGATTTTCTGTGAAATTTGATTTTGCCTATTGACTTTTTCATATTTTTGTGATAAGAGGTACTTTTTGAATATAAGTTAGGGCGGCAGAGATTTCTCCCTGCCGCCACTGTCGTTTAGGTGTAAATTATATCGTTATTAACGATTTCTGTGGCTCTACTGCGAATGTTATTCATCCGAGCAACCCATTCCATTTGATTATCTGCTTTGAGTTGTTCGGTAACACCCTCACGTTCCGCTATCTGTTTTACGAGCCGAAAAAGCATATCCTCAGCCTGTTTATCAATGTCTGCAAGATAGCCGTTTAGCTTACCACTTGTCAGCAGATTAGTGTATCGCACCTTGTGGTGTTGTTTGATGTATCGTAAGTTTCGCTGTCCCCATATGCCAACAGGCTGTTCTTCCTGCTCGGCAGGCAAGAGATTAGGCAAATAATAATCTCCAACCTTTGTATATGTACCGCCCATTTGCTCAAATATAGTCTTTTTCATAATCTTAACCCTCCGTGTATCTAATCTTAAATCTCTTTTGCTTTGCGTTAATGACTTTCAGCAGGACTTCGTCAACTTCATCGGTATATCGCCCCTCTTTTATGAGGGCGTTCCGTTTGTCATTAAGAGCATTGATGATAATTCCTCTTTCGTATTCGTCAAATACTATGTAATACTTTTTCATTATCATCACTCCTTCAAGAGATCCTCGAACGGAGCATCCGTTCCGATAAAGGTGTCGTATGTGAATTTCGCACCCAACCGAAAACCCATTATGAAACTGTCTAATGTTGATTCGCCGTTTACAACACTCCAAGCGTTTGCAAAATCAAGAAATAACTTCTTGTTTTCATCATCAAATACTGCCGTCAGCTTTTCTTCGTTGTTCATCAGAATTTCCATCTGCTTCTGAACAGCCTTATTTTGCTTTGTACTACGTGCCTGTGGATCAAGATTTCCGTAGAAAAATTCTTCAATAAAATTTGCCATTGCGTAATTCTCCGTTATGAATTGAATTATCCTTACAATTCAATCATTCTGGCTGACTACAAAAGCCGAAGGGAGACAACTTCCTTACGAAGTGTCTCCCTTTGGGAGATTTTTTATTTGCTTTCTCTGATTTTTTCGACAAACCGTTTCTTTCGTACAAGCAGAAAAATCAGCACGCCGATGATTCCGCCGAGAGTGTTCAACATCAGGTCGTCTATATCCGTGCTTCTGCCGACAAAATATTGCGCGGTCTCGATAAAGAGCGAAAAGAAAAACGTGAACAGAATACCTTTTACCGCTTTGCCCGTCAACAAAGATGCAAGAAAACCGACGGGAACAAAAAGTCCGATATTGCCGAGCAGATTTATCCAAAGCGAATAGTTATGTCCGTTTCTGTAATCGGCACGGACAAGCCTGAAAACGCGGAAAGGTTCAAGGTTTATATCGCCGTAATCCGCAAAAACAAATTCAATTCCGTTTCCGTTCAGGTGCATTTCGGGCAAAAGCGTCTGTGAAATTATGCCGGCGACAATCATTGCAAAAATGACAACGGCAACATCTCTGCCGAAATATACTGTTTCGTTTTGTTTTTGAAGTCTGCGCCGCTTTCCTCTTCGGAAAAGCGCCGCACCGACGCCCGCAGCTGCCAGAAACGGCAGCATTTTTATGCAAAAGAGCAAAATATATCTCATTCGGATTCTCCGTTTGAATATTCGTTATGTTTTATGGTAAAACTTTCCGTATGAAAGGTTTTCTGAAAAATGACGATTACCGTCTGCGGTTTGCACCGCCGAAAAAGAACGTAAAAGTCGATATTCTTGTTATCGGTGGCGGTTTGGAGGGAATAACAACGGCATTCCTCGCCGCAGAAAAAGGATTCAACGTCGCGGTGGCGGAACGCTTTTTTATCGGGTCGGGACGAACGTCTTTTATGCAGGGCTGTCTGACACCGAACTTAAAAACGGCTGACGCAACTAAAAAATATGATGAACACGCAAAACTTATAACATTCCTCGCAAAGGAAGCGGGTGAAATTCCCGTTTCAAAACTTCCGTTTTTTTTCTTTTCCGAAAAGCCGCAGAATCTTCCGACGGGAGCAGACTTTTTCAACGGAGAAGAACTTTCCGAGTTCGGCGGCAAAGTTCCCGACGGTGCGATTTTTCGTAACGGTGCGCTTTCGTTTTCTCCCGTCGTTCTGTGCAAAGCCCTTGCGGAAAGAAGCAGACTGTCAGGCGTTTGTATATATGAAAGCACAAGAATAGATTCCGTCTTTGACAAAACGGCGACCTCCGACAGCGGGGTTGAAATAGCGTTCAAAACACTTGTCAACACAACCGGAAAAGGCGAAAATGCAAAACGGCGTTTTCTTCTCCGCGCGGAATTTGTCGGAGAAAAACTACCGCATCTTGTATTCGGAGACACGGAGTTTTGCCCATTGACGGCTGTTTCGAAAGACGGAAAAACGCTTGACGTAGCGCTGACAGCAAGAACAAAGGCGGGCGCGTTTTTCGAAAAGAAACGGCTCGGTGAAAGCCTTGCGGCGATACTGCCCGTTTGCCCGACTGAAAAACGGTGTTATATCGGAGAGTGTCGGGGCGATTATTCAGTTGCGGGCATCTGCGAACGGAGTCTTTGCAGAGAAAGCAATAATTTCGGTTTGAGCTAAAATCTTTTGGTTCAGTATATTTCAACCGATATTATTCGGCTTCTCCTGTCAGCACAGGCAAAGTATACTAATCAGAAACAACACAAAAATAACAGATACGCGCTGCGGCGATTTTCGTCACAGCGCGTTTTCGCTTTCCCTTAAAGAATTTCAAACCCAATTATCGGACGGCTGCAAACAGTTATTCCGCAACGACGGTCAGTTCTCCGTTTTTCACATCAACGGTAACCTTTTTGGGAATCATATCCGCATCGCACATATCCGAAACGACCTTGTCCTCAATTTCGCGCTGAACCACTCTGCGAACGTTGCGCGCGCCGTATTCGGAACTGTAAGACATATCCGCAAGTTTTTCGACTGCGGCGTCCGTGCATTCAAACTCGATCTCTCTTTCACGAAGACCGTCGGCAAGATCAGACAGAAATATTCTGACGATGCTTCCGAAAAGTTCGCGCGGGAGCGGGTCAAACGTGATTATCTCATCGACACGGTTAAGAAATTCGGGGCGCAGGAACTCGCCGAGCGCTTTTTTGGACTTTTCCTCGCTCAACAGCGAAACGCTCTTGTTGAAGCCCGCCGTGCCGCTGCCTTTGAGATTTGAGCCCGCATTCGAGGTCATAACAATAATGGTATGCTCAAACGAAACAACTCTGCCGTGCGCGTCGGTTATCTTGCCGTCATCGAGCACCTGCAAAAGTATATTCAAAACGTCGGGATGAGCTTTTTCTATCTCGTCGAAAAGAATGACGGAATACGGCTTGCGACGTATTTTTTCCGTCAACTGTCCCGCTTCGTCATAACCCACATATCCCGGCGGCGAACCGATAATTCTCGACACGGAGTGCTTTTCCATAAACTCACTCATATCAAGACGGATAAGCGTTTCGGGCGAATCGAACAGTTCTTTCGAAAGTACCTTTACAAGTTCGGTCTTTCCGACGCCCGTGGGACCCGTGAAAATAAACGAGATAGGTCTCTTTCGGGGAACAAGGCTGACACGTCCGCGACGAACGGCGTCCGCAACGGCTTTTATCGCCTTATCCTGTCCGACTATACGGGCGCGGAGCGCAGATTCGAGATTTTTCAGTTTCTCGGTCTCGCTCGCCTTTATCGACGTTGACGGAATGCCCGTCCACAGTTCGATGACGGTAACTATATCATCAAGCGTTATCGAATAATCTTTCAGTTCGTTTTCAAGTTCTTCAACATCCGCTTTAAGGCGGCATTCCGTGGCGCGAAGTTCCGCTATCTTGGCATAATCCGCTTCCTCGCGGTTCTCTTTCGCTTCAAGCAGGTCAAGTTCGGAAGAAGTCTTTTCGAGTTCGGATTTCGCCTTGAAAAGGTTGCTGTAACGCGGCTCTTTGAGCACCGCATTGGAGCAGGCTTCGTCTATCAGATCTATCGCCTTGTCAGGCAGAAATCTGTCCGTGACGTACCTTTCGGAAAGTTCGACCGCTTTTTTCGCGAGCAACATCGGAATCTTGATATTGTGGAACTGCTCATAATGCCCTTTTATGCCTTTCAGCATTTCAACGGTCTCCTCAATAGAGGGTTCGTTGACGATAACGGGCTGAAAACGGCGTTCGAGCGCGGCATCCTTTTCGATATATTTTCTGTATTCGTTAAGCGTTGTTGCGCCGATGACCTGAACTTCGCCCCTCGAAAGTGCGGGTTTCATCATGTTGGCGGCGCTCTGTGTGCCCTCCGAATCACCCGTGCCGACAAGGGTGTGTACCTCGTCGATGACGAGAATTACGTTTCCGACACGCTTAACTTCTTCAAGAAGTCCCTTTACGCGGCTTTCAAATTGCCCCCTGAACTGCGTGCCTGCGACAAGAGCGGTCAGGTCAAGCAGATAAACTTCCTTATTCGCAAGTTTTGCGGGAACATTACCGTCCGCTATCTTTTGCGCAATACCCTCGGCTATTGCGGTTTTGCCGACGCCCGGTTCGCCTATAAGACACGGATTGTTCTTTGTTCTGCGGTTCAGTATCTGCAAAACGCGGAGCATTTCTTTGTCTCTGCCGACAACATTATCTATCTTGCCCTCACGCGCTTTGCGGGTGAGATTTTCGCAGTAAGAGTTCAAAAATTTCAGTTTCCGCGCTTCTTTTTCCGTCTTTTTCTCGCGTTTTTGTTCTTTTTCGTCCGTAACCTCAGAAGAACCCGTGTCAGAGCCTTCCGACTCCGCATCGGCATCGGCTTTGATATCGGACATCAGTCGGTTAAAAAACTCCATACTCGGAGCGCCGCCCGGAGTGAAATCCTCATCTCCCATCTGTGAAAACATATCTTCCATCTGATCGGAAATGTTATCGATTTCATCGTCGTTTATGCCGAGTTGGTTCATCATCATATCGACATTGGGAATCTTCAATTCTTTTGCGCATTTAAGACAAAGCCCTTCGTTCTTTGCCTCATTGCCCTCCATTTTCGTTATAAAAACGACCGCCGCACGCTTTTTGCAGCGAGAGCACATAACCATTCAACATTACCTCCCTCTTGGGATAATACAATTACACGCAGCGGCAAAACGCATAAAAAGCCGCCGTTTCCGTGCCATGCTTGGCATAAATCTCAGGCAGAAAAAGCTCTGCCCGTCAGTCAAGCGTTTTTATAAGGGGATTTACCTTGCAGAGAACTTTATAAACAACCGTTCTGTTGTATATAGCATCCTTTTCCGCAAGAGATCTGTCTTTCATAATATACGGAGACACCGCGCTCACAACAGCCGCAAGGATAAGCGCAATCAAAACTCCTCTTACAAATCCGAGCAGGCCGCCGCCGAGTTTGTCGAACTTTCGGATAACGGGAACGTGCAGAATAAACGAAAGAACAAGCCAGATAAGACCTATCACTATCCAAGTTCCGACAAACAGAACCGCAAACGCAATAACACGGCTGAGAGACGATGCAAGCGGGGTCGCCATCGCGTCTATAACGTGCTCACGGGCGCTTTCCACGCTCTCTGCAACATAGTTATCGTAGATTTCTTTGAGTTTGTCAACGCCGACGTTAACATAGCCGCAGAAATCCGTGAAAAACGACGGCTGCTCTTCAAAAAGTCCGTCAAAGTTTATCTCATCCTCGGAAGATTCTACATTTCCGGGATCGGGCGTCAACTGATTTACGACCCATTTTCTGACAGGTTCATGAACGAATTTGTCGTTTATCTTTTCACCGACACCCGAAGAAAATGAAACGGCAACGATAACCGCCACTATACATCCGACAATGCCGATAATCGACCTCAAAAATCCTTTACGAACGCCTATCGCAACAAAAACGGCGATAACGGCTATCAAAGCAATGTCAAGGCATACGCTGATTGCAACATCCATAAATCCGATCTCCTTTTAACTGTTGCCGAGTTCGGAGAACCGAAACCCGACGATGTAACCTCAAATTAAAACATTTTCGGATATTTATCCGATATATGATGCTTTTTCCGAACCGACGCAGAACACACGCCCGTTTTCCGACCGTATTTCGTGCGCCTCGGAAACCTTTGTTTCAAACTTCATGTTTCCGTATATGTCAAAGCCGTAAACGACCCCGTCCGTCAAAACGTAACATTCGTCGCCGACCGCCGCAACATCCCGAACGCCGCTGAATTCTTTCGTAAACCGAAGATTTCCGTCCGCGTCAACAAAACTTATCTTGTCCGTTTGCGTTGAGACCCTTGCAACGGACGCGATGACCGCATATCTTCCGTTTTGGGCAAAGACGTCAACTCCGAGAGTGTCAAAAGAATAAACCGTGCGGGCTTCTTCGGCGTTTATCTTGATTATCGAAGAAGTAGTCATGACCGTTGCCGCACCGGCCTCTCTGGCGAATACAGACACAGCCGTTTGGTCGTTAAAAACATAGGATGACAGTTTTTTTCCGTTTTTGCTGTCAATACGGTAAACCACGGTGTCAAAAGAGTTTTCGGCAGGAACTATTCCGACCGCAGTCAGCACGTTTTTATCCGAGAATACGGCATCCGTCAGATATGTTTCCGCAGAATCCCATATAAAGCAGTCTTTTTCGTCAAGCCCGCTGTTGAACACCACAAGTTCGGACTTATATCCGTACTGTTCTTTTATGACAAAGACCTTTCCCTGCGCGGATATTCCCGCATTGATAACGTTTTCGGAAGATTCATAACGTTCTTTTATGCCGAAACTGTCGCAAAGATAAACATTTCTTCCGCCCCTGTCAAAAAGAATAAAACTGCTGCTGCCCGTTCTGACGGACGGCGAAACAAGGCTGACCTTGAACGAAGAATATTTATATCCCTCTTTCGAATAAACGGTTGCCGTCGTTTGAGTTACACGGACAAGTCCGTCCCGATAGACCTCGCATACGCCGTTATCATCCTCAAAAAAAGTGATGTCTCCCGATTGAACTGCGCCCGAAAGCGCCTGTTTGATGTCAAAGAACGAGCGTTTTATGCCGTCCACGCTGAGCGAAGAAAACTTCCAAACGAAGAACGCCGCAATATAAACGACTACCGCGACAAGAACTATGCGTCTCGCAAAGACGAGAGTTTTCATCTTCTTTTCTTCGTTCATTTTCTTTCCTCAATAAATAACATCGTTCAGAAAAAGCCCGCGTGCGGGTGCCGTATGTCCGGCATTTTCTCTGTTTTTTGAGTCTATTATTTCTTTTATTTTTCCTTTGCCTATTTTTCCAGTCGCAATATCAAGACAAGTTCCGACCATAATGCGAACCATGTTGTAAAGAAACCCGTCGCCGCGAACCCGAAACGTTACCAAATCCCCGTTTCGCTCAAAACCGACGCTTTCAACTGTTCTCACTTTGTCCTCAACTGATGCGCCCGCCGCACAGAAAGCGGAAAAATCGTGCGTTCCGACAAATGCGGTACATTCCACGTTTAATTCGTCAACATCTATTTTCGGCGAAAACAGAAGCGAATATTTTTCGTAAAACGGGTCGCGGACCGACGAATTAAGAATAAGATAAATATACTCTTTCGCCTTTACCGAATATCTCGCGTGAAAATCGGGAGAAACCTCGGCGCAGTCGAAAACGGCAATGTCTCTCGGCAAAATTCCGTTCAAGCCGCGAATGACTTTCTGCGGTTCAATATTTTTTTCAGAGTGAAACGACGCGCAATAGCAGTTTGCGTGAACACCGCTGTCCGTTCGCGAACAGCCGCTCAGTTTTTCCACCGAGCCGAAAAGAGTTGTCAGCGCATTCAGCACTTCCTCGCCGACGGTGTTCGCATTCGCCTGTTTCTGATAGCCCGCATAATTCGTTCCGTCATAGCGGAGTTTTATCATATAACACGTCATAACACGAACGCTCCGAGCGTGAACGAAAATCTGTTCAGAACTATAACACCCGCAAGAAACGCGCATACAAGCAAAAACGCAGCATAATCGCGAAAACGGAAACTGTATTTTGTCAGCCGCGTTCTGTTTTTCCCGTCGCCTGTATAGCAGCGGCACTCCATCGCAACGGCAAGTTCGTCCGCACGGCGGAAAGACGATATGAACAGAGGAATTATTATGGGCACTATCGCTTTCACGCGTTTCAGAAGATTTCCGCTTTCGAAATCCGCACCTCTCGCCTTTTGCGCCGAAATTATCTTGTCGGTCTCCTCCGTCAGCGTCGGAATAAAACGAAGCGCTATCGTTATCATCATCGAGAACTCGTGAACGGGGACTTTTATCACTTTCAGAGGAGACAGAAGTTGTTCAAGACCGCCCGTCAGAAGCACGGGGGAAGTGGTATACGTCAGCATTGCGGTTGAAATAACAAGCAAGGCTATTCGCAGAATCATTTTGGAGGCATTCAATATTCCGTCTGCGGTTATCTTGAACACCCAGAACTGAACGAGGGGGTCGCCTTTGCCGTAAAAAAGATTTATGATGCCCGTGATTATAACGATTATCAGAAGCGGTTTAAGCCCCTTGAAATACGTTTTGAAAGATATCTTTGACAGAATCATCAGCGCCAACGTAAACACCGTTGCCAGCAGATAACTCAACGCAGATTTCATAACAAAAAGTATGACGATATAAAACACGACGAGTATGAGTTTCATTCTCGGGTCGAGTTTGTGTATCACCGAGTTGCCGGGAAAAAACTGTCCCAGCGTTATATCTTTAATCATTGAGTTTTCCCTTTTTGTTTAAGTATCCGAATATCTCCTCAACTGCGCGTTCGGGGGTGAACACGGAGCCGTCTATATCGTATCCGCTCTTTTTCAGATCAAGAAAAACGCGGGTTATCTGCGGAATGTCAAGTCCCATCGAAACAAGTTCGTCTGCGCGGGCAAAAACATTTTGCACGGTATCGAACATGGCAAGTTTTGCGTCTGACATAACCATTATGCGGGAACACGTTTTTGCGATGTCCTCCATGCGGTGCGAGACAAAAAGCACCGTGGCGCCCGTGTCTTTGTGATAATTTTCTATCTCATCAAGGATCTGATCCCTGCCGTAAGGGTCAAGTCCCGCCGTCGGCTCGTCAAGAACAAGCACCTGCGGACGCATTGCCATTATGCCCGCTATCGCCACACGCCGTTTCTGTCCGCCCGAAAGGTCAAACGGCGACTTTTCGAGAACGCTTTCATCAAGCCCGACAAAGCGTATCGCGTCTATGACACGTTTTTCTGTCTCATCTTCGGAAAGTCCCATGTTTTTAGGGCCGAAAGCGACGTCTTTGCGAACCGTTTCTTCAAAAAGTTGGTATTCGGGGTACTGAAAAACAACGCCGACGCTGAAACGGAGATCTTTGAGCGAATAGCCCTTTTCCCAAACGTCCCTGCCGTTGAAATAAAGTTTGCCCGAAGTCGGTTTCATAAGCCCGTTCAGGTGCTGCATAAGTGTGGATTTTCCGCTTCCCGTATGCCCGATAACGCCTATGAAATCACCTTTTTCTATCTCAAAGCACACGTCGTTCAGCGCGATATGCTCAAAAGGCGTTCCCTGCGAATATATGTGAGTGAGGTGTTCGGCTTTTATAAGTGCGTTATCTGACATCGTTTCGCACCTCATACTTTCCGTCCAATACGTCGCGCAGAACTTTGACACACTCATTTTCCGTCAAAACGGAAAGAGGAACGCGAAGCCCGTGACGGCGAAGCAAAAACATCAAATCGGTACTTTGCGGCACGTCAAGTCCGACACTTCTCAAAAGTCCCGCATTTTCAAAAACATAATGCGGCGTTCCGTCAAGCAGTATCTTGCCGTCGTTCATAACCACAACGCGTTGTGCCTGTGCCGCCTCGTCCATAAAATGAGTTATCAGCACGACAGTTGTACCCTGTTCATGCAATTTTTTGACTATATTCATAACGTCCTTGCGTCCCTGCGGGTCAAGCATAGCCGTAGGTTCGTCAAGCACAAGGATCTTCGGGCGCATCGCAATAACACCCGCAATGGCTATTCTCTGTTTCTGTCCGCCCGAAAGACGGTGCGTCGCATGGTGAGCATATTCGCTCATTCCGACGCTTTCGAGAGTTTCGTCAACGCGTTTTCTCATCTCAACGGGGTCAACACCGAGATTTTCGAGCGCAAAAGCGACATCTTCTTCAACAACGGTCGCAACTATCTGGTTGTCGGGGTTTTGGAACACCATTCCGACCGTTTTTCGGATATTCAGAAGCGCTTCTTCCGTTTCCACGTTCGTGTCGATTCCGTCGACATAGACTTTTCCGCCCGTCGGAAGCAGTATCGCGTTCAGATGAGAAGCAAAGGTCGATTTCCCGCAGCCGTTGTGACCGAGAACGGCAACAAACGAGCCCTGCTCTATCTCGATATTCATATCGCGTATAACGTCCCTGTCCGTGTTTTCGTAACGGAACGTAAGATTTTCGGTCTTTATTATCGCCACTTTATTTTCGTATTTCCTCTCTGTGCCATATAGCGGTCGAACCGCAGGGCAGATTCAGCCCCGTCGTGCCGACGGGAAGCCCTATTTCGTCCGCATCGACTTTTCCGCCGAATTTTTCGCCAACCGTGCAGCCGAGCATGTGCTGCATACAGCCCGCGGAAAGTCCTGTTGTATAACTGTTCAGCATAAAAAACAGCGGATCGTCCGAAAGAACGTTTATGCAAAGGGTCAAAAGCCCGTAGAGTTCGTCTTCGAGTTTCCAGACCTCGCCGCCCGGTCCCCTGCCGTAAGACGGCGGGTCCATGATAATGACGTCGTAGCGTCTGCCGCGTCTTATTTCTCTTTCAACAAATTTTATGCAGTCGTCAACGATAAAACGGATATTCGTTATCCCGTTCAGAAGCGCGTTTTCTTTTGCCCACGCCACCATACCTTTGGAAGCATCGACGTGACACACGTCCGCACCTGCCGCGGAACAGGCGACACTTGCCGCGCCCGTGTATGCGAAAAGATTGAGAACGCTTATCTTTCTGCCCGCATTTTTAATTGCGTTCATAGAAAAATCCCAGTTGACCGCCTGCTCCGGGAAAAGCCCCGTATGTTTGAAATTCATCGGTTTGAGATTAAATTTCAGGTTGCCGTAACCTATCTGAAACGACGGCGGAAGTTTGTTTATCTGCCAACTGCCGCCACCGCTCGACGAACGGCGGTAAAGCGCGTCGGGGGTCTGCCATTCACGTGCTTTTTTCTCGGTTTTCCAAATCACCTGCGGGTCGGGTCTGACAAGAAAATACTTGCCCCACCGTTCAAGTTTTTCACCGCAAGAGCAATCAACAACACGGTAGTCTTTCCATTTATCCGCAAGCCACATATACTCCAAACTCCCACAACTTATAGTTATCCATCATAATTCAGAGTACATTATAACATACTTTGCGCGAATAGTCAATAATATTATAATTTATATAGATTAAAGCCACAAAATTTACAACGTTGGGCATTGTCTTTCAGGTTGAGTTTATTTAGCCCGAACAACAGACAATGCCGCCGAAAAAATTCGGCGGCATACTGCACAATATTTCTTTTTAGTTGGCGTGTTTTTCTTTGAAGCCCGTTTCAAGGCGTTCTTCTTTTGCCTTTGCTTCGGTTTCGTCTTTTCCGCTCGTCATGATATAGACCTTGACTTTCGGTTCCGTTCCCGACGGGCGGACTATGAGCGTAGAGCCGTCTTCGAGAGCGTAAGACAAAACGTTTGCTTTCGGCAGTCCGTCAAGTCCCTGCGAATAATCTTTTACGGAAAGAACGCTGACACCGCCGATGTCTTTGGGCGGTTCGGAGCGCAGTCCCTGCATCATCTTCTTCATTTTTTCCGCGCCGTCAAGTCCCGGCATAACGAGATTCAGCGTCTTTTCTACGGAGAAACCGTAACGCTCGAAAACGGACATCAGCGCATCGTAAACGGTCATGCCCCTGCTTCTGTAATATGCAGCGGCTTCCGCTATCATCATCGACGCTACGCACGCATCCTTGTCGCGGGCGTAATCACCGAAAAGATAACCGTAACTTTCCTCATATCCCATAAGAAAAGTATGTTCGCCCGAATCAATATAATGTTGCAGTTTTTCGCCGATATATTTGAATCCGGTCAACACGTTTTCGATGGCAACACCGTTTGCTTTGCATATACGGGTCGCTATCTCGGAAGTGACTATTGTCTTAACAACACAGGCGTTTTCGGGCAACGTGCCATTTCTCTTTCTTGCGTTTATAACGTAATCGAGAAGTACCGCACCTGTCTGGTTGCCCGTCAGCAGCGCAAACTCTCCGTCCGATTTTCTTGCGGCAATGCCCACCCTGTCACAGTCGGGGTCGGTGCCGATAACAAGATCCGCTCCCTCACGTTTTGCCTGCTCTACCGCAAGTGTCAACGCCTCTGCATTTTCGGGATTCGGGGATTTTACCGTAGGAAAGTTTCCGTCCAAAACCATCTGTTCGGGAACGGGCGAAACATTTTTGAAGCCGGCACGTTTGAGAACTTCCGGAACAAGTCTGTGTCCCGCGCCGTGAAGCGGAGTGTAAACTATCTTCATATCCGCATTTTCCGCTATTGCTTCGCGGTCGATGCGCTGTTCGAGAACTTTTTCGAGATAGATATCATCAAAATCTTCTCCGAGCGTTGTTATGCTCTCTTTTGCTTCTTCAAAAGGAACGGTTTTGACATCGTCAAAAATATCAATGCTCGCTATCGTGTCGGAAACGACCTTTGCCTGTTCGGGCGAAAGTTGGATACCGTCCGACCAATACGCCTTGTAACCGTTGTATTCTCTCGGGTTATGCGAAGCCGTTATATTGACGCCCGCAGCACAGCCGAGTCTTCGTATCGCAAAAGACATCTCGGGCGTCGGTCTCGGGCCGTCGAAAAGATATGTTTTGATACCGTTTGCGGCAAGCACGGAGCAGACCTCTTCGGAAAACTCACGGCTCATATTGCGGCTGTCACAGGCAACGGCGACGCCCTTTTCGCAGGCCTCTTCGCCCTCGTCCTTTATCAGCCTCGCAAGCCCCTGTGTCGCATATCTGGCGGTGTAAACGTTCATTCTGTTAAGTCCCGCGCCGAGAATGCCGCGCAGCCCCGCCGTTCCGAAACCGAGCATCGAACAAAATCTGTCCTCTATCTCTTTTTCATCGGTAACGGCACGAAGTTCCGCTTTTGTCTTTTCATCAACAGCAGAACTGTTTAACCATTTTTCGTAACTCTCTTTATACCCCATAAAAACTCCTCCGTTTGAAGTTTTTGATTATTTGCCCATACTCTGCTCTATGGCTTTTGCCAGCTGGTCGGGACATGACGTTCCTTTTCCGTTGCAGTTGATGCCTTTAAGTCTCTTTACCGCTTCTTCCGCGGTCATGCCAATAACAAGGCGGGACACTCCCTGCGTGTTGCCGTTGCAACCGCCGTCAAAACCGCATTCGGTTATAACTCCGTTATCGTCTATTTTCACTTTGATCGCACGGGAGCAGGTTCCGTGCGTTTTGTAATTGATCTCTTTCATTTTGAAAGTCCCCCTCTTTTATTCTATTTGTGATATTTGATATTATTATTTATCGTAAATGCCCGATATATTTGTTCGAGCAGAACAACTCTCATCATTTGGTGCGGAAATGTCATTTTAGAAAACGAAAGCCGCAGATCGGCAGCTTTTTTCACACCGTCCGCAAGTCCCGTGGAACTGCCTATCACAAAAGTGATACTTGAATGAGAAAAAGCGACGTTTGCAATCTTTTCCGCAAGTTGTTCGGACGTTTGCTGTTCGCCCTCTACGCACAACGCAACGATATATCCCTTGCAGTTTTTCAGAATGATGGGCATCTCTTTTTGCGGGTCGGATTCCTCCGTCTCATACACCGTCAAACGACAAAAGCGCGAAAGCCGTTTGGAATACTCTTCAACGGCGTCGCGCCAATATTTTTCTTTAAGTTTTCCCACGCACACGATATTCACGTTCAGCATATCAAAACTCCAATATTCTCGACGGCTCGTCCGCAGGCGCGACATAAACGCTTATATCTTCACCCACACGAAAACCCGAGGAAGAAAGTATTCCGCAAACGGTGTCATGCGCAAGCGTCGGCGTATTGTTTTCCTTGCTCAGATGTGCGAGAATGGCGGATCTGACACCGCTTTTTGCAAGACGGCAGAGCGCTGTTCCGCATTGGTCGTTTGACATATGTCCGAGTTCCGACGCGACCCTTTTTTTCAGCATGGGTGGGTATATTCCGTTGTTGAGCATATACGAATCGTGATTGGATTCTATTATAACGGCACTGCACCCGCAAAGACAGTTTATCATATTGTCGGTATACGCGCCGCAATCGGTCAGATATCCGAGTTTTACGCCGTCAACGGTAACGATATATCCGCTGCAATGTGCGCTGTCGTGCGAACTGTCGAACGGAAAGACCTCGAAAATCCCGTTCCGAATGCGGGATTCGGGCGCAAGAGGAATAAAAAACTCATCGCCGAAATCGGGCAGAGCCGAACGGACGGCGGCTATCGTTTCGATATTGGAAACGACGGGAATATCGTATTTTTTAAGAATGGTCTTCAATCCGCCGATATGGTCGGAATGTTCGTGTGTGACAAATATTGCGCCGACTTCCGAAAGTGAAGAGCCGACATTTTGAAGCGCGCGTTCCATACATCTGATGCCCGCGCCCGCGTCTATAAGTATCGCCTTTTTCGTCCCGTCGGGAGATATATGTTCGATAAGTGCGGAATTGGCTTTGCTTCCGCTGAAAAGTGTGCAGAACCGAACGGACATCTTATACCTCTTCGCGGGTTATGTCCGCACCGATACTGCGGAATTTGTTTATCAGATCCTCGTAACCGCGTTCTATGAAACCCTTGTCCTCAACTTCGGTCACGCCGTCCGCCATAAGTCCCGCAATTATCATTGCGGCACCCGCACGGAGATCGAGCGAACGGACTTTTGCGCCGTTCAGTTTCTCAACGCCTTTAACAACACAGAGATCGTCGTCCACATTGATTTTTGCGCCCATATACGCAAGTTCGGAAACATATCCGAAACGTTTGTCGTAAACACCCTCACGAATCTGCGATTCACCGGAAGCGACCGTCATAAGCGCGGTCAACTGCGGCTGCATATCGGTCGGAAAACCGGGATACGGCTGGGTTTTCAGACGCACGGCAAAAAGTTTGCCTTTGCGTGAGACTTCAACGGAATCGTCATTTTCGACAACCGTCACGCCCGCGTCACGAAGTTTTGCGGTTATGGATTCAAGGTGCTTGGGAATAACGTTGCAAACGCGGACTTTTCCGCCCGCCGCCGCCGCGGCGACCATATATGTTCCCGCCTCTATCTGGTCGGGAATTATCGCATAACTTCTGCCGACGAGGGGTTTGCCTCCCCTTATCTTTATAACGTCCGTACCGGCGCCTCTTACATCGGCGCCCATGGAATTTAAAAAGTTTGCAACGTCAACGACATGGGGTTCTTTTGCCGCGTTTTCGATAACGGTCAGACCCTGCGCGCCCGTTGCGGCAAGCATTATGTTTATCGTTGCGCCGACGCTGACAAGGTCAAGATATATTCTTGTTCCCGTAAGCCCGTTTTCGGCGTTGCAGCGAATCATTTTATCGGAATCGTCAACATCCGCGCCGAGAAGACGGAAACCTTTTATATGCTGGTCTATCGGACGCGCGTCGAAAGCACAGCCGCCGGGAAGCCCCACGGTGGCCTTGCCGAAACGTCCCAACAGCGCTCCTATGAGATAATACGACGCCCGCATTTGGCGAACGCCGTCCGAAGTCGCGGAAACATCGCCGTTTATATTCGAACAGTCTATAACGACCGTTGTTCTGTCTTTATATTCAACCGTCGCACCGAGATCGCGCAGAATTCCGATAAGGGTTCTGACATCGCTGATGTCGGGGACGTTTTCGATAGTGCATTTTCCGTTCACAAGCACGGCGGCAGGGATAATGGCGACTGCGGCATTCTTTGCACCGCTGACCGTCACTTCACCGTTAAGGCTCTTTCCGCCGCGGATCGTGTATCGTATCAAAAGATAACACCCGCTTTCGGTTTTTCGGACACGCCAAAACGCTCCGTCTCTGCGGAGAATTTTCTGTATGGCACTATATATCGTGTCCTTTAAGTTATATTTTACAACATATTCTAATATTTTGCAATAGATAAATATAAAAATTCACAAAATAATACCCCGACGACGCTGAATGAGACGAACGAACACGGAATCAGACGAAAAGAGAAGACCGAAACCGAGAAAAACATAAAAAAAGTATTGACAATTGTTCACAGATATGATACAATAATATCAAAGAAAAGAACGTTGTTTCCATATCATCAAAGGAACAACAAAAGAAAACATTGGTTATACTCTCCTTTAAGTTTTTTTACAAAAGCGCCCGAGTCGGCTTTCCGCAAATGTCGGACAAGGGGCGTGCAAAAGCGAACGGATAAGCGTTTGGGGGCGCTTATCCGTTCGCTTTTTATACTTGAAAATATAATTTTTTGCAGAATCGTTTTTCATTTTACCGTCTTGAAATACTCAGTCTGCGAATCATTTCATGTGAACGTCCATCTGCGGGAACGGTATTTCCACGCCGTTTTCAACGAATTTTTTCGTAACCTCTTCGTTCAGGAAGTACCGAGTCTCCCAATAATTCGTCCTATCTGTCCAACAGCGGAGAATGAAATCGAGAGAACTTTCGTTCTGTTTATCGAGAACCACGACAGGTTCGGGGTCTTCAAGCACAAGCGCATAATCTTCCGCCGTTTGAAGCAGAATATCGCGTACCTTATTTATATCGGAACCGTAAGCGACTCCAAAAGTCAGATCCAAACGTCTTGTCTGCTCTGCGCTGTAATTGACTATCGCGGCGTTCGAAAGCCCGCCGTTCGGAAGTGTTATGTGCTGATTTTCTATCGTTTTTATAACGGTATAAAAAACGTTTATCGAGACGACCGTCCCCTCGTTATCCGCAGTTTTGATGTAATCGCCCTCTTTGAAAGGTTTGAATATAAGGAGCATAAGTCCACCCGCGAAATTGGAAAGAGACCCTTGAAGCGCAAGGCCTATCGCAACGCCGCAGGAAGCGAAAAGCGTCAAAAACGACGATTCGGGAATGCCGAGCGTCACGGCGGCAGTCGCAACAAGAAGCACTTTAAGAACAAGTCCTATCGCGCTGGTTATAAAAGAACGGACGGTATGGTCGAGCTTTGAAAACAGTTTGCCCTTGTCAAGCAATTTCATCAGTTGCTTGACGAGTTTCCAACCTATAAACAGTATAAGGAATGCAATGACAAGTTTGATAACGAGTTCCGTTGCGTGTTGCAGCAGATACGTTTTTATCTGCTCGAATGTTTCCATTATAAAAACTCCTTTCGCGGAGAAAAATTTTTTATGTTTTTTCGAAGCGATTTTTTGTTCCGCTTTCCGTATTTTCATTCTACCACACAAATTCAAAAAATGCAATATCGTAAAAAAAGTTCCGTTTGGGTATTGACAAAAGACGTGTCGAGTGGTATACTACACTTAGTATCACGAAAAACGAGCAAACACAAGATATTGTGTTTTTACAGCAGAAGAGAAAAACAATTACAGAACAGGGAAAAGAGGCGGTTTTTCGGCGGTTTTCTTTGGTGTCCGAGTTTCGGAGACCGAAAAAAGCGAACCTGACGAACACGTTTTGCCCCGAGGGAGGACATAGAAAAATGAAAACAATCATCAAAAGAAACGGCGAGGCCGTTCCGTTTGACGAATCAAAAATCTTCAACGCGATCTACGCGGCGAACAAGGCGGTAAAAGACGAGCCGATGACAAGCATCGACTTTGAGTATCTGACAAAAAAGGTGCTTCAACAACTTGACGCCGAGCAATGCACGGTTGAGCAGGTTCAGGACATCGTTGAGTCCATGCTCATCAAGTACGACTACGAAAAGACCGCAAAAGCGTATATCCTTTACAGAGCGGAGCACGCGAAGATAAGAGACGCGGAATCCGACCTGATGAACATTTACAACGAGTTGACCTATTCCGACTCAAAGGATGCCGACATCAAGAGAGAGAACGCCAACATCGACGGCGACACCGCGATGGGAACGATGCTCAAATACGGTTCCGAAGGCGCGAAATATTACGTTGACAATTATGTTCTTCCCAAAGAAATGGCAAAGGCGCATATCGGCGGAGATATACACATTCACGACAAAGACTTCTACATGCTGACCGAGACCTGCTGTCAGATAGACCTTATAAAACTGTTCAAGGACGGTTTCTGCACGGGTCACGGTTATCTGAGAGCGCCGCAATCCATAATGAGTTACGCATCGCTTGCCTGCATCGCCATCCAGGCAAACCAGAACGAAATGCACGGCGGTCAGAGCGTTCCGAACTTCGATTATTCCATGGCTCCCGGCGTTGCGAAGACTTATGTCAAAGAGTATTACGATGCGCTGGCGCAGAGCCTTGCCGTAAGACTCGGAATAGGCTACGCGGACGCTTGCGCAATAGCGAAAAACATCAAAAAGGAACTTCCCGCCCCGACATTGAGCAATGCGGACGCATTTGAAGCGGAACTCTGCAAGTGGTTCACGCAGGCGGACGACAAATTCGGTCTTGACGGAAAAGTTCTTGTTGCGGCGCACAAAAACGCAGCTGAAACGGCGCTTGCAAGCACCGACAAGGCGACGTTCCAGGCAATGGAAGCACTTGTTCATAACCTGAACACGATGAACTCCCGTGCGGGCGCACAGGTTCCGTTCAGTTCCGTCAACTACGGCACGGACACCAGCCCCGAGGGCAGAATGGTTATGAAAAACCTGCTTCTTGCAACGGATAACGGTCTCGGCAACGGCGAAACGCCCATCTTCCCCGTTCAGATATTCAAGGTAAAAGAGGGTATCAACTACAATCCCGAAGACCCGAACTACGACCTGTTCAGACTTGCGATAAAGACAAGCGCGAAGAGACTCTTCCCGAATTTCAGTTTCATCGACGCGCCGTTCAATCTTGAATACTACAAGCCCGGCGATTACAACACCGAGGTTGCTTACATGGGCTGCCGTACCAGAGTTATGGCAAACACCTACGACCCGACAAAAGCGGTTACCTGCGGCAGAGGAAACCTGAGTTTCACATCAATTAACCTGCCGAGACTCGGCATCAGAGCAAACAGGGACATCGACACGTTCTACAAAGAACTTGACGAAGAGATGGATCTCGTTACCCGCCAGCTGCTGCACCGTTTCAAAATCCAATGCACAAAAAAAGGCAGAAACTACCCGTTCCTTATGGGTCAGGGTATATGGATAGACTCCGACAAGATAGGTCCCGACGACAGCGTTGCGGAAATTCTGAAACACGGAACATTGAGCATAGGCTTCATCGGACTTGCTGAAACGCTTAAAGCGCTGACGGGCAAACACCACGGCGAAAGCGAAGAGTCCAGAAAACTCGGTCTTGAAATAATCACTCACATGAGAAAGTTCTGCGATGACAAGTCAAAAGAAACTCATCTGAACTTCACGCTTCTTGCAACTCCCGCAGAGGGATTGAGCGGCAGATTCGTCCGCATAGACAAGAAGAAATACGGCATAATCCCCGGCGTTACGGACAGAGATTATTACACCAACTCATTCCACGTTCCCGTATACTATCCGATAAGCGCATTCGAAAAACTCGACATCGAGGCACCGTATCACGCGCTTACGAACGCAGGACACATCAGTTACGTTGAACTTGACGGCGATACTTGCAAGAACCCGCAGGCGTTTGAAGCGGTCATCCGCCACATGAAAGAGGTCGGCATCGGTTACGGTTCCGTTAACCACCCCGTTGACAGAGACCCCGTATGCGGCTTCACGGGAGTTATCGATGACGTTTGTCCGCGCTGCGGAAGACGCGAAGGCGAACCCGTAACGGTTGAAAGACTGAACGAACTGAGAAAGAAGTTCCCCGGCGTTCCAGTTCCCTGCGACTGCAATCACTGATAAATAAAGGAGATAAAAAAGATGAATACTATGGTTAAGAATATAAACGGTCAGGTTGGAGAAGACGTTAAATTTGAGCGTATTCGCAGAATTACCGGTTATCTTGTCGGCACACTCGACAGATTCAACGACGCCAAAAGAGCAGAGGTAAACGACAGAGTTAAGCATGGAATATCAAGAAACTGATAATACATTGCGTCTATGCGGAGTTGAGCCGGAGTCCATCGTTGACGGACCCGGCTTCCGCTTCGTTATATTCGTTCAGGGATGTCCGCATCATTGCCCGGGCTGTCACAATCCGCAGTCGCACGATTTCGACGGCGGGTATACCGTGACCGAGGACGAACTGTTCGACGCGATAAAGGAAAACAGACATCTTGCGGGCGTCACTTTTTCGGGCGGAGAACCGTTTTGCCAACCCGAAAAACTTGCACGGCTCGGCAAGCGGGTAAAAGAAGAACTCGGGAAAACGGTTATGACATACACGGGCTATACGCTCGAACAACTGCGGGAAAAACACGACGCAGGAACAAATGCGCTGCTTGACGTGACCGACATTCTCGTGGACGGCAGATACGTCGAAAAACTCCGAGACCTGACGCTTTTGTTCAGGGGAAGCGAAAATCAGCGCGTGATAGACATGAACAAGACGCGCAGAGACGGCGATATCGTGCTTTACGACCTTGAATATTAAAACGGAGAAAACAGATGCAAATAAAGCTTAATCCCGATGAAGAAATCGTAAAAACCGTCAAGGCGGGTCTGAAAGCAAAAGACGGGTACTGCCCGTGCCGCGTCGGCAAAGACCCCGATTACAAATGTATGTGCAAAGAGTTCAGAGAGCAGATAGCCGACCCCGATTTTGAGGGATACTGCCATTGTATGCTCTATTACAAAGAAAAATAATCCGAAAGGGAGAAAGAATTATGGCTAACAAATACGCAGGAACGCAGACCGAGAAAAATCTCGAAGCGGCTTTCGCAGGCGAATCCCAAGCAAGAAACAAGTACACTTATTTTGCTTCAAAGGCGAAAAAAGAGGGCTATGAGCAGATTGCTGCGCTGTTTCTGAAAACCGCGGACAACGAAAAAGAACACGCAAAAATGTGGTTCAAAGAACTTGACGGAATAGGCGACACCGCGCAGAACCTTGCGGCAGCGGCGGCGGGCGAAAATTTCGAATGGACGGATATGTACGACGGCTTTGCAAAGACCGCGGAAGAAGAGGGCTTTTCCGAACTTGCGAAAAAATTCCGTCTTGTTGCCGCAATCGAAAAAGAACATGAAGAGCGTTATCGCGCACTTCTGAAAAACGTCGAGACCGCACAGGTTTTCGAAAAGAGCGAAATCAAAGTTTGGGAATGCCGCAACTGCGGTCATATAGCGGTGGGTCCGAAAGCGCCGCTCGTATGCCCGACCTGAGCACATCCGCAGAGCTATTTCGAGCTTCGAGAGAAGAACTATTGATGTTTCCGTTTGAGAATTTATTACAAGGTTAACAATAGCCAGCCCTCAAATGTAGGGCTGGCTATGATTATGCACAAAAACATAATTAAATGATTAATATCCGCAAATTAACACTAATCGCTATAGTTGGCTAACCAAATTATTTCTTGAAAAACGCATAATAAACATATTTGCTTATAAATTTTTTGTTATAAATTACAACATCTCCTTAATTTATATATTGCGTTGCTCCCTTTTTGGCGAGTGTTGAAACTCATTTCCAGCGTGTAATATTTCATCCAAAGATGATATCAGAAAACTTGAAAGGTGATCTGTCGGCTCCTGTTTATTGCTTAAAGCATATTTTCTTACCGAAATACACTTTCTTAAATCATAAAGTCATCAAATTCTCTTTTTCAACGAATGCGCTATTATTTTATCGGGAAAAGGTATGTGCACCATGATTATCTTCATACCAAATTGGTTCACCATCATAATAGTATGTCGTTGTCGAATTACTACATTCACTAATTATTGTCATAATTACAACAATTACAATCACCAATGCAATAATATATTTTTTCATTTTTTCTCCTTCCAATTAAATATTTTATCAAACTTTAAATCAATAATGATCTATCACCTCATTATCATTTACAAAAAGTGCGCGGCACGAAGCCGCGCACAAAAAATGCTGCTCCATGCCGCTACGCAAACAATTGAAAAGCCTTTCCAAAAGAGGATAAGCATACAAAAGGGAGCATACATTTTTATCTGTAAAAAATGTATACTTATCCCTCAGAAAACAGGCTTTTCCGTATTAAGTTTGCGTAGCATTGTAATTATAGCACATAATTGTCTTTTTGTAAAGTCTCATTGTAAAATATAGGATTTTCGTTAAACAGAGGCAATAGCGGCTAAAAATGCGTATATACGCAAAAATTACAAAAACAATACCGGAGACACAGGGTTTTCAGCCCGTGTCTCCGGTATTGTTGTTCTTTATTTCAAATCAGAAAAGTCCCGTGATCCTGCCGTTTTCGTCCACGTCTATACGTTCTGCGGCGGGTGATTTGGGAAGTCCCGGCATGGTCATAATGTCGCCCGTCAAAACCACTATAAAGCCCGCGCCTGCGGAGACTTTGACGTTCTTTACCGTTACGGTAAAGCCCGTGGGCGCGCCGAGCAGGGTCGGGTCGTCGGAAAAGCTGTACTGCGTTTTTGCGATGCAGACGGGCAGATTTCCGAATCCGAGTTGTTCCAAGCGCTTTAACTGCTTTTTCGCGGCGGAAGAAAACTCCACGCCGTCGCCGCCGTATATTTTTTTAACAACGGCTTCAATCTTCTTTTCAATGGGAATATCAAGCTCGTAAGAGAACGTGAAATCGCCTTTATCTTCTTCGCAAAGACGAATGACTTCGCGCGCAAGGGCTTCTCCTCCCTTGCCGCCGTCCGCCCAAACGGTTGAAAGGACTGTGTTTACGCCGAGCGCACGGCATTCGCGTATAACCTCCTCAATTTCGGCGTCGGTGTCGGTCGGGAAACGGTTTACGGCGACAACACACGGAAGTTTATAAACATTTTTGATGTTGGAAACATGGCGGAGCAGGTTGGGAAGTCCCTTTGCAAGGGCGTCGAGATTTTCCGTTCCGAGCTCCGTTTTCGGAACGCCGCCGTGCATTTTAAGAGCGCGAATCGTGGCAACAACAACGACGGCGGACGGAGTAAGTCCCGCCATACGGCATTTTATATCAAGGAATTTTTCCGCACCGAGGTCTGCGCCGAAGCCCGCTTCCGTAACAGTGTAGTCGCTCATGCAAAGCGAAAGTCGGGTGGCGGTAACGGAATTGCAGCCGTGCGCGATATTTGCGAACGGGCCTCCGTGAACAAATGCGGGAGTGCCTTCAAGCGTCTGTACGAGATTCGGTTTCAAAGCGTCTTTCAGGAGCGCAGTCATAGCGCCTGCTGCTTTGAGTTGACCGCAGGTCACGGGTTCGTCGTTATATGTATAGCCGACGATAATGCGCGCAAGACGCTGTTTCAGATCTGATATAGACGAGGAAAGGCAAAGCACCGCCATTATCTCGGAAGCAACGGTTATATCGTAGCCATCCTCTCTTGGAACACCGTTCGCCTTACCGCCCAAGCCGTCAACAACAAAACGGAGTTGGCGGTCGTTCATATCGACACAGCGTTTCCACGTTATGCGACGGGAGTCGATGCCGAGCGCGTTACCCTGATGTATATGATTGTCTATCATCGCGGCAAGCAGGTTGTTTGCCGCCCCTATCGCGTGAAAATCGCCCGTAAAATGCAGGTTTATATCTTCCATGGGCACGACCTGCGCATATCCGCCGCCCGCCGCGCCGCCTTTGACACCGAAAACGGGGCCGAGAGACGGTTCGCGAAGAGCCACCGTAACATTCCTGCCTATGCGTTTAAGTCCGTCGGCAAGGCCTATCGTCGTGGTCGTTTTTCCCTCGCCGGCGGGGGTCGGAGTCATGGCGGTCACCAAAACGAGTTTGCCCTCTTTGCCCGCTCTGTCGGCAAGCAGGGAAAGGTCGATTTTTGCCTTGTATTTTCCGTACTGCTCAATATATTTTTCGTCAACGCCCGCCGCAGAGGCTATTTCTGTTATCGGCTTCATTTGACAAGCCTGCGCTATTTCTATATCCGAAAGGTATGCCATACAGTTCCGTTCTCCTTTTTCTCCCGTAAAAACTATGCGCCCGACCGCAACAGTCAGACGCATGGTGAGTATTCTCAATCTAAACGGTCTTTATACCTTTTATTATATCAAAGATTTTCGCTCACGTCAAGAGGAAAAGCCTTTTCCGATCAGTTTTGTTTCGTATCGCAGTAAATGCAACGATATGTTTTTGTTTCGGGATCCGTCAGTCGGAAAACATGGTCGAGATCCGCTTCCGTCGATGTGATACATCTCGGATTTTTACAGAAAATGACATTTGTCAGTTTTTCGGGCGCCGAGATCTTCTTTTTTTCAACTATCTCGCCGTTTCTGATAACATTTACCGTCACGGACGGATCAACATAGCCGATAACGTCAAGGTCGATATCTATATCCGCGTCGATTTTTATTATATCTTTCTTTCCTTTTTTGACGCTCGGAACGTTTCTTATCATGGCAACGGGGCAGTCGAGGTCATCAAGATGAAGAAGAGAATAAAGTTTCATACCGTTGCCCGCGCCGATATGGTCGATGACAAAACCCGTTTTTACGCTGTCTATATTCATACGTTTACCCCCAAAAGTTTCATAATAAGCGCCATTCTGATATATCTGCCGTTATGCGCCTGTTTGAAATAGCAGGCTCTCGGATCGCTGTCCACATCGGTCGAAATTTCTCCGACACGCGGAAGCGGGTGCAGAACGCACATATCGTGGCGCGCCCGTTTCATTTTTTCCGCGTCAAGGATATAGCAGTTCTTCAAACGCAGATAATCCTCTTCGTTGAAGAAGCGCTCGCGTTGAACGCGGGTCATGTAAAGAATGTCGAGGTCGGAAATAACATCGTCAAGCGACGTGCTCTGCGTATACGGAATATTCTTTTTCTTTATATATTCCTGCTTTACAAACCCGGGAAGTTTAAGTTCTTCGGGCGATATGAGAACAAATTCAACGCCCTCATAGCGGGACATCGCACCGATGAGAGAATGAACGGTTCTGCCGAATTTGAGGTCGCCGCAAAGTCCGATTTTAAGGTTGTCGAATCTGCCTTTTTCGCGGTGTACGGTCAAAAGGTCGGTCAGGGTCTGCGTGGGGTGATAATGTCCGCCGTCGCCCGCGTTGATAAGAGGTACGGCACTGTGTCTTGCCCCGACTATCGGCGCGCCCTCTTTCGGGTGTCTCATGGCAATTATGTCGGCGTAACCGCTGACGACTTCAAGAGTATCGGCAACGCTTTCGCCCTTTGACGCGGAACTTGAAGAAGCTTCGGAAAATCCGAGCGTACTGCCGCCGAGGGAAAGCATCGCGGACTCAAAGCTGAGCCTTGTTCTTGTTGACGGCTCAAAAAAGAGCGTTGCAAGAATTTTGCCTTTGCACACATCCGCGTACTTTTCGGGGGTCTTCATAATATCTTCCGCAACGCGGATAAGGTCGTCTATCTCTTCGACCGAGAGGTCGAGAATGTTTATCAGATCTTTCATTGTTACGCTCCTATCCAAGACTCGTCCGACGGATCGTTTCTGAAAGCAATAAGTCTTTCAACATCTTCTTTCCTGATATATCCCTCTTCCGCAGCGACCTCCGCTATCGCGTCAAAGTTTGTCAGACTGACATTTTTGACATTTGCTTCGGCAAGTCTTTCAAGTCCCTTTTTCATTCCGTATGTGAATATGCTGACAACGCCGAGAACATCGGCACCCGCTTCGCGCAGGGCGTCCACCACGTCGATAACGCTGCCTCCCGTTGAGATCAGGTCTTCCACGACAACGACTTTCTGCCCCTCTTCAAGCCTGCCCTCTATTCTGTTTTTTCTGCCGTGATCCTTTGCTCCGGAGCGGACATAGCCCATGGGCATACCCATAAGGTGACCGACTATCGCGGCGTGCGCTATGCCGGCGGTCGAGGTTCCCATAAGCACTTCGGCATCGGGATAATTTGCTTTTACAAGTTTGGCAAGACCGTTTTCAACGTCGTTGCGGACGGCGGGAGCGGTCAGGGTCAGCCTGTTATCGCAATAAACGGGGCTTTTAATGCCGCTTGCCCATGTAAACGGCTCGTCGGGGCGAAAGAAAACCGCCTTTATCCCGAGCAGGTCTTTTGCAATAAGTCTTTCTGTTTCAGTCATTTTCATATCCTCCGTTTTAATCAACAAATTCGCGAACGCATCTTTCATAAGCCGCGACAGGGTCTTCCGCCTGCGTCACGGGACGTCCGACAACGATGTAATCCGAGCCCTCCGCCTTTGCCTGTGCGGGGGTCATAACTCTTTTTTGGTCGGCAATATCTCCGTCCGCAAAGCGCACGCCGGGCGTGACCGTCAAAAAGTTTTTGCCGCAGGCAGAGTGAACCTTTTTTGCTTCAAGCGGGGAGCAGACAACGCCGTCAAGTCCCGAAGCCGCCGCATTTTTCGCGTAATGCTCAACAACATCGGCAAGAGGGCTTTCTATAAGAAGTTCCTTTTTCATCGTCTCTTCATCGGTCGATGTCAACTGCGTGACCGCGATAAGCAGCGGTCTTGTACCGTCTGCTCTTGTCAAGCCCTCGACAGCCGCAGTCATCATTCTGCCCGTTCCCGCCGCATGGACATTGCACATATCCACATCAAGCGCAGAAAGCACTTTCATCGCCTTTTTGACGGTGTTCGGAATGTCGTGCAGTTTCAGATCGAGAAAAATTTTATGTCCGCGCGCTTTTATGTCGCGAACTATCTGCGGTCCCTCCGCATAAAACAGTTCCATGCCTATTTTGACAAACGGTTTTCTGTCCGTGAACCTATCAAGAAAGTCAAAGACTTCTTTTCTTGTTGCAAAATCACAGGCTACTATTACATCCTTACCCACGATGCGCCCTCCCTATAATATCTTTCAGATTTTCTATTCCGTACTTATCCATAACCTGCGGCAGATCAGCAATAATGTTTTTGCAGGCGAACGGGTCGATAAGGTTTGCCGCACCGACTTCAACGGCGCAAGCACCCGCGCTCATCATTTCCAAAACATCTTCCGCGGTCGCAACTCCGCCGCACCCGATTATCGGGATATTGCACGCGCCGCTCACCTGATACACGGCTCTGACGGCAACGGGAAAAACCGCGCTGCCCGAAAGCCCGCCCGTAACGTTTGCAAGCACGGGGCGACCGGTTCGCAGGTCAAGTCTCATACCGAGCAGGGTGTTTATCAGACAAAGCCCGTCCGCACCCGCATCTTCGCACGCTTTTGCAACGGCGACTATATCGGTCACATTCGGCGAAAGTTTTGGTATGACAGGTTTTTTGACTGCCTTTTTGACGGCTGCGACGACTTCCGCGGCGGCTTTTGGGTCGCTGCCGAAATTCGTGCCTCCGCTGTGAACGTTGGGACAACTCACGTTGATTTCCAGCCAGCCGACAGACTCTTCCGCATCAAGGTTTTCGCTGACGCGAACATATTCGTCAACTGAAAACCCTCCGACATTTGCGATGACCTTTTTCGAAAAACACTTTCCGAGTTTCGGCAATTCCTCGGAAACGACTTTTTCGACGCCGGGATTCTGCAATCCGACCGCATTGAGCATTCCCGACGGAGTTTCCGCAATTCTCGGCGCGGGGTTTCCGAAACGTGGTTCGGCAGTCGTACCCTTGAACGAAAACGTTCCGAGAATATTTATATCGTAAAGTTCCGCAAACTCATATCCGTAGCCGAATGTACCGGAAGCGGGGATAACGGGATTGTCAAGCGTTATTCCGCAGAGTTCCGTTTTCAGTCTTTCCATATTATCTCCTCTCTTTCAAGAACAGGTCCGTCACGGCAGATACGTTTGTTTCCGTAAAGAGTTTTGCAGGAACAGCCCATGCAGGCGCCGAAGCCGCAGCCCATGCGCTCTTCAAAACTGAACTGACCCGAAGTTTTGCAAACGGCGTTGACGGCGCAGAACATCGGTTCGGGACCGCAGGTATAAACATACGAATAATCGAGATGTTTCATCACGTCCGTGACAAACCCTTTCTCACCGTAAGAACCGTCCGCCGTGGCGACAAAAACTTTCGCGCCCGCCTTTTTGAACTCATCTTCATAAAAGACTTCATCTTTTGTGTTAAATCCTATGATAACCGAAACGCTTTTGCCCTCGGCAACAAGGTTTTCGCAAAGTCCGAGCATCGGGGGCGTTCCCACACCGCCGCCTATCAGAAGCGGCGTTTGCCCGCTTTTTGAAGTGTCAAACCCGTTTCCGAGCCCGACAAGCGCGTTGAGCGTTTCGCCTTTTTTCATACGGCTCATTTGTTCCGTTCCTTTTCCGACGGTCTTGTAAACAAGCGTCAGTTTTCCTGTTTCATATCGGCAGACCGAGATGGGACGGCGCAGAAAAAGTCCGTCGAGTTTCAGATCAACGAACTGCCCGGGAGCGGTTATTGCCGAAGTGTCGCCCGCAAGCGTCATTTCGTATATGTTCTTTGCCAACGGTCTGTTTGAAGTTATTTCGAATACTGTCTCTTTCATATTATCCCCTGTCCCCCGTAAACGGTCAGAACGCATTCCCCGAAAACTTCTCTGCCCGCAAACGGCGTTGCTCTGCCTTTTGTTTTGAATGTGTTCGGGTCAACCGTGTATTTTGCTTCGAGGTCGAACACCGTAAAGCCGGTGTCTCCGCCTATACCGAAACGCCTGCGGGGCGAATAACTCATAAGGTCAACAAGTTTTTCAAGCGTTATGACGTTCTTTTTCACAAGTTCGGTGTAAAGCACGGGAAAAGCGGTTTCAAGTCCGACCACACCCATCAGGCTCTTTTCAAGCCCTTTTGATTTTTCCTCAGCGGAGTGCGGCGCATGATCGGTGGCTATCATATCTATCGTACCGTCCTGCAAGCCCGCTATAAGCGCGGCTCTGTCCTCGGAACTTCTCAGCGGCGGGTTCATCTTAAAACGTCCGTCCTCTTGCAGGTCATCGTCACACAAAACAAGATAATGCGGAGCGGTCTCGCAGGTCACGTCAACGCCGTTTTTCTTCGCGTTCCGAATAAGTTCGACGCTTTCTTTGCACGAAATATGGCAGACGTGATAAGCGCAGCCCGTCCGACGGGCAAGTTCGATATCCCGTGCTACCTGGGCATATTCGCTCTCAGAACAGATTCCTCTGTGTCCGTGTTTTTTCGCATACTCGCCGTCGTGGATATATCCGCCTTTGAGCAAAGAGTTCTGCTCGCAATGCGCGGCAACCGTTTTTCCGAGACGTTTTGCCCTCGTCATGGCGGCAAGCATCATTTCTTCATTCTGAACGCCGCGCCCGTCGTCGGAAAAAGCGCAGACGAACGGAGCCATTCCGTCAAGGTCGGCAAGTTCCTCGCCCTTTTCGCCTTTTGTCAACGCGCCGTAAGGCAGAACCCGTATTTTTGCGAAATGCTCTATCGCGTCCATTTCCGCCGAAAGATTTTCAAGACTGTCGGGCACGGGGTTCAGGTTCGGCATGGCGCAAACCGCCGTAAATCCCCCGTTTGCGGCGGCAAGGCTGCCGCTTTCCACAGTTTCTTTATAAGAAAAACCCGGTTCGCGAAAATGAACGTGCACATCGCAAAAACCGGGAAATACAAAATATTTATCATTGTCAAATTCAGGGAAAAGCCCGTTTTTACCGAAAAACTCTTCCGCACTTCTCTTTGTTTTTTCGTCGAAATATCTCACGCTTTTCTCCGTTCTTCGGCACTTTGCGCAATAAAAAAATCTTGCCTCGACGGCAAGACGGAATTGATGTTTTTACAGTCGGGCGCAATATCCCCGAACCTATCATTCAACAATCTTACCGACATCTCGTGCCGCCTTAAAAACTGTTATGATAACTATAACATATTTCCCGCCGATTGTCAACAGTCGGCGGGAAAACTTGTTTTTATGTTCCGAAAAATTTACAAAGAGACCGAGTTTATCACTTGCGGGCGTTTTTGCAATTGGGACAGTTTGTTTTTTCAGCGTGCGAACAGTTTGAGCAGCAACCCGAACACCCTCCCGTGCCGCAACAGCCGTGCGCTTTGTTCCGAAATATCGCAACGACGGCGACAACAGCCCAAAGCCCGACAAGCACAAGAATTATAATGTCAAAAACACTCATATCAAAAGACTTCCTATGTTAAATACAAGAGTGGACATAACCCATGCAACGCCGCATTGAAGCGCAACAACGGCAACTGTCGAACCGACAGAGCGCAGTTCTTTGCGAACGGTTGCTATCGCCGCGATACAAGGGGTGTAAAGCAAAGTGAATATAAGAAAACTTACGGCGGCAAGACCCGTGGGGAACAGAGACGAAAGAGCACCGCCGAGCGCCGATGTGGTCGTACCCAGAAGTACGGCAAGGGTGCTGACGACCGCTTCCTTTGCGGTAAAGCCCGAAAGCAGCGCGGTTGCGGCGCGCCAATCCCCGAAGCCCGCAGGCGCAAGCACGGGGCTGATGAAACGGCCTATCCATGCAAGCATACTGTCCGAACTCGATTCAACAACATTGAACCGTGCGTCAAATGTTTGCAGAAACCAGATTATCAAAGTGCCGACAAAAATTACCGTAAACGCTTTTTGCAAAAAGTCTCTTGCCTTTTCCCATAAAAGAAGCAGAACGCTTTTCGGGGACGGAAGACGGTAGTTCGGCAATTCCATAACAAACGGAACGGGCTGACCGACAAACGCAGTCTTTTTCAGAACAAGTGCGACAAGTATGCCCACGATTATGCCCGTTGCGTAAAGTCCTATCATGACCAACGCGGCATATTTGGGGAAGAATGCGGCGCAGAATACCGAATATATCGGTATCTTTGCGGAGCAACTCATAAACGGCGTCAGCATAACCGTCATTTTTCTGTCCCTGTCGGAAGACAGCGTTCTTGTTGCCATTATCGCGGGAACGGTACAGCCGAAACCTATAAGCATGGGCACGATGCTTCTGCCCGAAAGTCCTATCTTACGCAGAAGTTTATCCATGACAAACGCTATTCTTGCCATATAGCCCGTGTCTTCGAGCACGGAAAGGAAGAAAAACAGCGTAACTATAATGGGCAAAAAACTCAAAACGCTGCCGACTCCCGCAAAAATGCCGTCTATAACAAGGCTGTGAACAACAGGATTTATGCCGTAAACGGTAAGTCCCCTGTCCACAAGTGCGGTCAGGGCATCTATTCCCTGCGCAAGCAGATCGGAAAAAAAACTTCCGATAACATTGAAAGTCAAAAAGAATACGGAGAACATAACAAGCAGGAATACAGGTATTGCGGTATACTTGCCCGTCAGAACCTTATCTATCCGCACGCTTCTTCGGTGTTCCTTGCTTTCATGACATTTGACAACGGCTTTTTCAACGACATCTTCAATAAAAACATAACGCATATCGGCAAGCGCCTCGTTGCGGTCAAAGTCCGTTTCACTCTCCATTTCGACGATGCTGTGTTCTATCATCTCGCGCTCGTTTTCGTCAAGCCCGAGTTTGTCCGCCAAAGTCGGATCGCCCTCAATGAGCTTTGTTGCGCAGAAGCGCGGAGAAACTCCCTCTGCGTTCGCATGGTCCTCTATGAGGTGAGCCACGGCGTGAATGCAGCGGTGAACCGCGCCCGAACGGCAAAAGTCCGTCACGGTGGGGCAAATTTTGTTCTTTGCCGTTTCGACCATCTTATCAACAAGTTCCGAAACCCCTTCTCCTTTTGCGGCGCTTATCGGAACGACAGGAACACCGAGCGCGGTGCTCATCGTCATAACGTCCACCGTGCCGCCGTTTGCGCGTACTTCGTCCATCATATTCAGCGCAACGACGGTGGGAATGTGCATTTCAAGCAGTTGCAGCGTCAGATAAAGGTTTCTTTCGATATTCGTCGCGTCAACAATGTTTATGATTCCGTCGGGCTTTTCATTCATTATAAAATCGCGGGTAACGACTTCTTCCTGCGTATACGGACGCAGAGAGTATATTCCGGGCAAGTCTACAACGGAACTTCCGCCCGAATTTTTTATCTGACCTATTTTGCTGTCCACCGTTACGCCGGGGAAATTCCCGACGTGTTGGTTCGAACCCGTCAACGCATTGAAAAGCGTGGTTTTCCCGCAGTTTTGGTTCCCCACAAGCGCAAATCTCATTTTTCGATCACCTCCGAGACCTCGATATTCTTTGCGTCTGACACACGGAGCGTCAGTTCATATCCGCGAACACGTATCTCTATCGGGTCTCCCATCGGAGCAACTTTCATCAGCGTGACTTCAGTGCGCGGGATAAGTCCCATATCAAGCAAACGGAGCCGCAGTTCCCCCTCACCGCCGACTGCGGTTATTCTGCCTTTTGTGCCGGGGTTCAATTCATCAAGCGTCATATCTTTCTTTCCTTTTATATACATATATGTATATGTTAGTCTATTCTAACTTATTTGTCAAGACTGTTGCGTTTTTTGTCGAAAAAAATCGAATGTACAAGCGTTGTCAGATATCGGAACAGTTGAAAATGTCTTTCAGAAAAGAAAAAAACGCCGCGGCAAAAGCCGCGGCGTAAATACCGTTATTCTTTCGGCGATGACAGTTGTTTCTTTGCCCTGTAAATGTATATCAGGCAAACAAGAATTACCAACCCGCCCATGGCACAGATTATCAGAATGTTTTTCAGTCCGTTTGACGGTGTCGGAGCAACGGCGACAACGTCCGAATATCCGTTCGCCGTCGTTTTTTCCGTTTCCTCGGCAACAGCCTTGGTCGCGGTAGGTGCAGGCTCGGTCGGTTCTTCGGCAACCGTGCAAAAAGGCGCAAAAACCGTAATCAAAACGCAGAGAACGAGAAATATTGCCGAAAACGTTTTTTTCATGCGCGCCTCCTTGCTGTCAGACTGAACATACCTAAATCAATGCCGTAATTTTATATAGTCTCTTTTATAACTTCGCCGGTCTCCCCGCTTCTGAAAACGGCCTCCATAAGTTTCATCGTTCTGCGGAGTTGGTCGTGCGTTATAAGTTGTTTTTCTTCACCGTGTATCGCTTTTGCGACGTTTCTGTAATAATCTCTTTCATCGGACGGAACGCGGGGTATCGGGAACGTTGCTATCGTGTCGTCTGTTCTCGGCGCCATGGTCTTTGTCATACCCGCAGAGGTCTGCACGGGGACGGCGTCGCGATTTTCCCAATCGGTGACTTTGACAATTTTTCCGTTCATATTCCAATCGTTGATGACCATTGAGCCGTTTTCGCCCTGAACATACCAGCGCGGAAGTTCAATGAAGTTGGAAGTTCCGACCTCTACAAACGCGACAAGACCGTTTCTGAATTTGAGAGTAACGGAAAAGCCGTCGTCCACTTCGGCATTCGTAACATATGTCAGATCGGCGTGTACGGAAACGATGTCGTCCCAACCCGTAAGGCAATACAACTGGTCAAACAGATGAATGCCCCAATCGAGCACCATTCCGCCGCCGTGGCATTTCTGATTGCGCCAGTCGCCCGGAATACCGCGTGAACCGTGAACGCGGCTCTCTATGCGGAATATTTTTCCGAGTTCGTTCTCATCGTATACTTTTTTGACGGAAAGAAAATCTTCGTCCCAACGTCGGTTCTGATGTGCGGTGAAGACCACGCCGTTTTTGTTTGCGGCGGCTATCATCGCTTCAAGTTCTTCGGAACTCAGACAAACGGGCTTTTCGCAGATAACGTTTATTTTGTGTTCAAGAAGTCCGATGCAGACGGGCTTGTGCACATCGTTGGGAACAGCGACTATCGCAAGTTCGACCTTGCCGCTGTTCAGCAGTTCGTCCATGGACGAAAATGCCTTGACGCCCGAATCTTCTTCAAACAGACGGTTTCTTTCGGGGTCGATATCGTAAGCGCCGACTATCTCGAAAATATCGGTCATCTCTTTAAGTCTTTTGATGTGCCAGCATCTTGCCATTCCGCCGTATCCGACGATGGCAACGTTAATTTTCTTTTCCATAATTTTTTCTCCGTTGCGATATATTCAAAAGGTGTTACCGCTTTTGATTATATACCGCAGATTTGCTTATGTCAATGACTTTTTATTTACGTTTTCAAAAGAGAAATTTCTTCCTCCGTCAGCCGCCGAACCTCACCCTCTTTGAGTGCGGGGTCAAGCACGACCGAGCCGATGCGGACGCGGCGAAGCGTCTCGACACGGTTGCCGCAGCAGGCAAACATTCTTCGAACCTGATGATATTTGCCCTCGCAGATAACAACGCGGGCGGTCTTTTCGTTGATTGCTTCCAACTTTGCGGGCTTTGTTTCAAAACCGTCCTTCAACGTCATTCCGTTTTCAAAGAAGTCAAAACAAACATCGTCAAGCGGACGTTCAAGCGTTGCCGTATACTCTTTTTCGACCTCGTGGGACGGAGACGTGAGTCTGTGCGAAAAATCGCCGTCATTGGTCAGAAGAAGCAATCCCGAAGTGTCCTTATCAAGCCGTCCGACGGGGAACATACCTTTTCGGAACAGTTCCGACGGAACAAATTCAAGAACGTTTCTTTCCTTTTCATCTGTCGTCGAAACAAAACCGCACGGTTTGTTCAGCATCAGATACACAAACTCCGACGTATCGGTCGGCACTCCGTTCACGGTTATCTCTGCATCGGGAGAAACGGACATTGACGGGTCGCGCACGACCTCGCCGTTGACAGTAACTTTTCCCTTTCTTATCAAAGCCTTTACCTCGCTTCTGCTCCCGACGGAGCAGGCGGAAAGGACAGCATCAAGTCTTTTCATCAGAAGTGAAATACCATTCGGCGGAAATATCTGAGTTTGTTATGAAACAGTTCAAACAGTTTCGGGCTTCTTATCAGGAAATACTCACCCGGCATTTCAACAAATTCGCCGTGATACATACATTTATACTGATAAAGTTCGTACATCGGGTCTTTTTTCAGTTCGTCCGTGTTCAGTTCGAGAGTACCGCCCATATTGAAAGTTGTGACTTGCCCGTCAAGGCTGTCCTTTATCATATCCCAATAGTTGGCGGTAAGTTTCAGTTCGCGCAGCGCGCCTGCGTTCGCGCCGTAGAAGTTATACGCCTTATTGCCCATTTTGATAAAGAACGATGCGGAAAGATACGGGTCGTCCGAATATTTTTCGGTTATCTTCAAACGTCTTTCCGTCGCTTCAAGTCGCTTGTACGCCTCTTTGAGCTTCGGGGCAAGTCTTTCACGCTTTTTATCGGTCGTTTCGGAGTCCGCAATCTCGTCCTCAAAGCGTTTTATCTGCGCGTGAACGTCCGCAAGAACCTTTTCGGTGTATTCTTTATCCTTTTTGCTGTTGTACTTATAAAGATAAATTTTCGCCTGCGGGTCAAGAGATGAAGCAAACTTCTTGTAATAATCGAGGTCGCGTCTGCCGAAACCCTTTTTATCAGTTGTTTCAACCAGCAGTTTATAGAAAATCTCAACGTATTCGTCAAGCGTTTCGGGCGTCGAAACATGAAGTTCCGCGCCTCTGTCGTGGCTGAATTTTATATCGTTTTTAAGTCTGACCGTAAAATTCGAATAAAGGCGTTTTTCTTCCTCTTTCGGGTCGTTTTTCGGGTCGATATGAAGTCGGTAATTCGTTCTCGGCTGCAAAACGAGTTTTTCGTTTTTGATATAGCCGAGACTTTCAAAAAACTTGCATATATCGTTTTCGGGTTCTTTGAAATCTATCTTATAATCGCAGAATGGGTCAAAAATCAAATAGATGATATGCTTCTTTTTCATGTACGCTTTCAGATACTCGGTAAATTCCGCTACGAGTTCTCTGTTTTCGTAATCGCAGACAAATCCGCGCGTGATATATCCTATCGACCACGGAGTGCAATACACGGGCAGACGGAAAAGCATACAACTCAAAACCGTTTCGCCGTTTTCGTCCGTTCCCACAAAAGCGTCGGGTCTGAAAAGTTTTCTGAAACGCGCCCAGCCTGCGGTCTGCTGAAATATGCCGTTCTTTTTCGCAAATTCGTCCGCACGGGATATATCCGTTTTTTCAAAATTATACATAAACTCAGTTCTTTCCGATAGATGGTAAAATATGAAAAGCGCCGTATCCGTCTTTATATGTCAAGTATGTCCGACCTGACGGCATTGCGCAAATTTTCAAAACAATGTGTTTTCGCTTCCTCGCGGGTCTGTTCCTCGGGAGTTATGCAGACCAAGCGCGAAACGCCGTGTTCAAGCAGTTTTTCCGCACCGTCTCCGATTTTCCCGCAAAGACATACGACTTCTTTGCCGCGACTGCGTTCCGCAACGCGGCAAACGATTTTTCCGCTAACGCTCTGCGCGTCCGCGCACCCCTCTCCCGTAATTATGACATCGGCATTTCTTGCCGCTTCGTCAAACCCCACGGCATCGAGAACGGTGTCCGCGCCCGAAGCAAGTTTGCCGCCGAAGAAAAGCATTATTCCCGCGCCGAATCCGCCCGCCGCGCCTGCACCGGGAGTATATGCAACGGATCTTCCGACTTCGTTTTCAACGATATCCGAAAGACGGCGTACACCCGCGTCGAGAACCTTTATCAGTTCCTCGTCCGCTCCCTTTTGAGATCCGTAAACCGCCGCCGCGCCATGATTGCCGTAAAGAGGGTTCGTCACATCGCACGCGCCTATTATCTCACTTTCGCGCAGCCTTGCGTCAAGTCCCGAAAGGTCAACGCTACCTATACCCGAAAGACCGCCGCTTTTGGGGATGAGTTCGCAGCCGTTTCGGTCATAGAACTTGGCGCCCATAGCGCACGCCGCACCCGCGCCCATATCGTTCGTACCGCTTCCGCCGAGACAAAATATAAGTTTTCGACACCCTGCGTCAAGCGCCGCCTTTATAAGCGCACCGACACCGTAAGTCGTCGAGTTCATAATATCAAGCCTGTTCGGCTGCAAACCCACGGACTGTGCGGTCTCAATAACCGCAGTCTTGCCGAAAACGCATATTTTCATATCGTGTCTGACACAGCCGAAAGAGTCTGTTCCCTTGACGGTCACAATTTGCGCTCTTTCTCCGAGCACCGCCGCAAACGCGTCAACGCTGCCCTCTCCGCCGTCGGCGACGGGCAGACACACAACTTCCGCATCGGGACGCAGTTCTTTTATCTCTGTCGCAACAACGCGGCAGACCTCGGAAGAGGTCATGGTTCCTTTGAATGAATCGGGAGCAATCAGTATTCGCATATCCGGAAACCTGCTTTCTCATTCGCTCAAAAGAGCGTTTTTGGAAGTAAAAAATTTTTTCTGTTTTTATATATCAATTATATTTGTCAGGCTGACAACGCGCCGCCTGAAAAAAAATATCCGAAACGAAGGAGGTGGATAGGAAAAAAGGTTCAGAACGGGTGAATCGAATCCATGGCTGATGATATTCGCTCGCAGCAAAAAAGGCGAATTAACCATTATTTTTTAAAAAGCAAAAAATCGCTGTTTTGGGTCGTTATATTTATCTTTTAGACATTTGCTTTTTTGTATTTTTCAGCATTTTTTGCGGTCCGGGCTTTTTTGCATACCCATTATTCAAAATATTCCCGAACAACACAATAAAGCCTCATACCCGCGCTTCGCTTTGCAGAGGCTGTGAAATTCAAAAAAGCACCTTGCTATATACAAAAAGATGCGGGGCACCTCGGCGGCGCCCCTCGGGAACAGGCGATCGGCGCCCGAAAACGGACGCAGATACGCCGATTAGGTCTTCGCCGGATGAATCGAACGCGGCAGCGCGAACCGCCGCGTTCGCAAAAAGATCGTTTATTGCCCGCACACTCGGCAACTCAGTCTTCCGAATACCCGAAAATCAGTCGGCGTTCTCTTCCTTCATCTTCGCAAAGCACTCGCTGCAATATACCGGTTTGTCCTCTCTGGGCTGGAACGGTACTCTTGCAGGGCCGCCGCATCTTGCACAGGTAGTATCAAAATACTCTCTTGCGCCTTTTGCAGCGTTTTTCTTTGCAGCTCTGCACTCTTTGCATCTCTGGGGCTCGTTCTGGAATCCTTTTTCAGCATAGAACTCCTGCTCACCGGCAGAAAAAACAAATGTTTTACCGCAATCTTTGCAAACTAATTCCTTATCTTCGTACATTTCGAGAAATCCTCACTTAAAAAATTATTGCCCTAAATCGGATTCACACCGATTCGCAGAAGACGACCGAGAACCGAGGTAATTCAAACATTTCATACCGTCGCGCATTCTTTCGGGTGTGCGAGCCGAAAGGAGGCAAACGGCGGTAATGTCCTTCTGACCTGAAGTCAGCAGTCTTTTCAACGCCTTTAAGTTGGGCATATATACGGTTTTTCTCTCCGCACAAGAGTCGGAATATTCAAAGAACGGTATATGACGGGAATTGACGAATATTATTATAATATGTAGATTCAATTTTCCGTGTTTTCGTAATGTTTTTTTATCTTCTTGCGTATCCGCTGCACCGCATTTTCAACGGCTTTTTCGCCGACACCGAGTTTTTCGGCAATTTCGCAGTATCTTTTTTCCAAAAGATATTCGTCAAGGACTTTATTTTCAAGGTCGGAAAGATTTTTTCGCAAGTCCCTGAAAAACGTCTGCGAATCGACACTTGAAATAACGTCAGCGTCTTCAACGGCTATCTCGTCCGTCAAGGCATCGGTTTTGCCATCCGTTTTCAATGCACGGTAAGCGGTCACAATACGGTTTTTGATACAGGTTTTTGCAAAAGCGTCAAACGGCACTCCACGCTCGGAATCAAAGGACAGGCAGGCAAGATAAAGACCTATCATACCCTCCTGAAAAAGATCTTCGCGCAGGTATTCGGGATAAGAACTTGCAGCGGCGGAAATGTACGGCACATATTCATCTCTGACTTTCGAAAACCGAACCTTTTCCGTCACTTTTTTTATCCATTCCTTTCACAAAATTTCCACATATTTTTATATTAAAGCATACGAGGAACACCCCGCAGATTTTTACTCTCCGGAATGTCCCTCGTTATCTAATTCTTGATAATGCAATAAAACATTGTGTGGAACCGTTTGCGAGCCATGCGCAAGATCAAATGATCGCCTTTATATCAGTTAATGATCGTCTCTTCGGTGTCGATGTCGAAAAGATGAATCTTCTGCATCTCGAAGCATATCTTTATGGTATCGCCGGGACGCGCAAGCGTTGTGGGAGCAACTCTTGCGGTAATCTTGGTATCGTTGACATCAAGGAACAGGTAGGTTTCCGCACCCATCATTTCCGTTACTTCAACGTTGGCGGTTATCGTGGAATCGACAAATCTTTCAAGATACATGTCCTCATCGTGAACCGCTTCGGGTCTGATACCGAGAATAACCTGCTTACCGCCGTAAGACATAAGTTTTTCGTAGTTCTCGGTCATAACTTTTTCACGCGGAAGTTTCAGGGCAAACTCGCCGAAGTTGACGAAGACGTCTTCGCCTCTTCTCGTCAGTTTTGCTTCGATGAAGTTCATCTGCGGAGAACCGATGAATCCCGCAACGAACATATTGCACGGCAGGTCGTAAAGATTCTGCGGTGTGTCGCACTGCTGGATAAATCCGTCTTTCATTACGACAATACGGGAAGCCATCGTCATAGCCTCCGTCTGGTCGTGCGTAACGTATATAAACGTTGTTCCGAGTCTCAGGTGAAGTTTGGATATTTCCGTTCTCATCTGGGCACGGAGTTTTGCGTCAAGGTTGGAAAGAGGTTCGTCAAGCAAGAATACTTTGGGTTCACGAACTATCGCACGTCCGAGTGCAACACGCTGTCTCTGACCGCCCGAAAGAGCCTTCGGACGTCTTTCAAGCAAGTGAGAGATGTCAAGGATTCTTGCGGCTTCGTCAACTCTTCTTTTGATTTCCTCTTTCGAGAACTTGCGGAGTTTAAGACCGAACGCCATGTTCTCAAAAACGGTCATGTGCGGATAAAGAGCGTAGTTCTGGAAAACCATCGCTATATCTCTGTCCTTGGGAGGAATGTCGTTGACAAGTCTGTCGTCTATGTAAAGCTCGCCTTCGCTGATCTCTTCAAGTCCCGCGATCATTCTCAACGTTGTCGATTTACCGCAACCGGAAGGTCCTACGAAAACGATAAATTCTTTATTTTTGATTTTCAGGTTGAAATCGGTAACTGCGCGAACGCCGCCGGGATAAACCTTACCGATACCTTTCAATATAACACCCGCCACGAGATGTACCTCCAATAAAACTGTTCGTCTGATAACGTCAGCCGGTCCCGTTTCACTCAAACGGGCGCACTGCTCCTATACTATATAATGAATGATACCACAAAGCGCCCAATTTGAAAAGTGGCGTATTAAACAAATTTTGACAGTCGATTTGTTTATCTTTGCCAAAACACCATATTACTGTCCCGATTCTTGGACTTAAAACACAAATAATCAACAAACTACACAGAAAAGCCACACCGAAAATCATAAAAAGCACATTCGGGTTGCAAAGCGGAAATCGGGAAAAGAATAATTTGTTTTTCCGAAAAGAAATACCGCTCAAGCGCAGTGCAAGGCTATGACGTGCGGAGCAGATGCGACATAAAGCAGAAAAACGGAAAAATCAGATAAAAAGTAAAAATCCTCATTCTTGCGAATGAGGATTTTTATGGAGCGGTATACGGGGCTCGAACCCGCTACCTCAACCTTGGCAAGGTTGCGCTCTACCAGATGAGCTAATACCGCAAAAAAATGGCGACTCCGATGGGACTCGAACCCACGACCTCCGCCGTGACAGGGCGGCGTTCTAACCAACTGAACTACGAAGCCGTATAAGCGATTGAAATCGGACTGTGCGTTTAAGAAAAGTGGTGGGAGTTACAGGGCTCGAACCTGTGACCCTCTGTTTGTAAGACAGATGCTCTCCCAGCTGAGCTAAACTCCCACATTGTCGCGGATATTTCCACGGCTTTAATATGTTACCACATTCACCGCCGTTTGTCAATACCCGCAACAAAAAAAATCTTGACGATTTTGAAAACTCATTTCCGTCCGTCGGGTTGTCCCGTCTGAGGCGACACCTTTCGGCCTAACAAACCTACATATTTTGACAGAATCTTTCCTAAACTTTTGCATTGTTCTTTCTTTTATATTATGTTACAATATAGGAAGAATACGGTAAAGGAAATTTTTACTATGGGAAAAGCGATAAGCAGGGGATTCAAAAGGGGACTTGCCGTAATTCTTGCAGCGTTGATATTATGCTCTTTGTCGGTTACGTCATTTGCAAAAAGAGAGGACAACCCGTTACAGAATTACGATAAGATGACAATCAAAGGAACGGACTCTATGACACTCGTGTTCCATAAATATTGGGGCGGAGAGGTCGAAGTTCCCGTTGACTCGATATATTTAAAAGACGGTTGGGACAGCCTGAGCAAAAAAGGCGACAACGCATACGCACTTTTTATGACAAGCGATGAGTCCCTTTATCAGTTCAATGGACTTGTTACCCGCGTATCGGAAGCAAACGCGGAACCGCAATATAAATTTACAATGGGAAGACTGACAAGCGAAAACACCACGGGAAGAACGGATTTCATCGATGCGTGCGATGTGGCCATGATATACATGGCAATGTTTATAGACTATGACGCAACCATTCCCGAAAACACGCGCCGTGCGCCGTATTACGGAAAAGCGACGAAAGAAAACATTGACTTCATTGTCGGATTCGTTTCGCAGTTGTTAAACACTTCAAGCGCAAATCCGAACCAATTCAGGAAAGACGAAAACGGAAAGACCTTTATAAATTGGGGAATGGATAACGCACTTGCGACCATTCAGGTATTTTTTGACATCACAAGAGACGATGTAAAAATGTCGTCGTTTTATGAAAAGATCGGAAAGACAGACACCGTAAGAGTGTATCCCTGCCCGACAAACGACAACTATCTCGACATGAGAGTTTCCGTCAGACACGACGGCGATGTTTGGAGATGCAGGGAAACATATTGGAACAAGGACGGAAGAACATCGTCTTTTTCTTTCGCTCTTAACGATTATGCGCAAATTACGGAAATGGTCCCCGATGACTATTCACACCCCGCGGGAGACATTGACGGCAACGGTTCAACGGATATCACCGACGCAATGCTGCTGTTTTATCACGTTGCAAAGAAAAGTGAGTTAACTCCGGACCAGCAGAACAGAGCGCACTCAAACCTCGATTGGACAATAGACATAGGTGACGCGATTTCTCTTTTCTACTACGTTGCGAAAAAATCCGACACGTTTTTTACTCCGGTACACCCCGCAAGAGAAATATAGTCGAAGGATGTACAGGCAAAAGATAACAAAAAACTCCGATGCCGAATTCAGACGGGCTCGGAGTTTTTGTTTTCTTGCGAAAGATGTTATTGCAATAAAAACAAAGATCTGATATAATAAGACATAAAACGACAAAATATAAAAGGCAACTTTAAATCTCGATAAACCGGTGGTCGCAAATCGGTTTTGTGAAAAAATTGTAAAACAGTACAAACGATTGCAATAAAAAGAGCCGTTCGCGCGTTAACGGTATGAAAGGAGAAAGAATATGCTGCTCGCTTTTGTATTTGAAGAATACTCACATCAGACAAAGTCGACGGTCTGCGATGACGATATTCTTGCCGTTGCGCAAGGGCGTCCGGACGCTTTGCATATACTTTATGAAAAAACGGCAAAAAGCGTTTACGCATATACTCTTTCCCTGCTGAAAAACACTCACGACGCAGAAGATGTCTGTCAGGAAACGTACCTGAGCATCTGTGCGAACGCGGGAAGCTACGAGCCGCAGGGCAAACCGATGGCATGGATAATCACGATAGCAAAAAGACATGCGCTGACACTTATCCGAAAAGAACACGGAAAGACCTATATCGAGGAAGCGGAAAAGACCGATCCAGCGGCTTTTTCCGGAGTGGAAAATACCGAACAACGTCTGCTGCTGAAAGCAACTCTTGACACGCTGAACAACGATGAGCGACAAATAGTTATGCTGAAAGCCGTTGCCGGAATGAAAGCGCGTGAAATCGGAAAAGTTCTCGAAATACCGCTTAACACGGTTTTGTCCAAGTATCACAGGGCGCTCAAAAAAATGCGCCTTTACATCGAAAAGGAGGACGGCAGATGAAGAAAAAAGATATTGAAAAAACGCTTTCGGACGCCGTTTTTGCCGTCATGCCGACGGACATGTTCGAAAACATAGAAAAAAGGCTCGATCCCGAAAAAGAAAGGATCGTTACCATGAAAGAAATCAAAAACAGTAAAAGAAAACCGAAACTCATTGCGGTTATCGCAGCGGCGTGCGCCATTCTTATCGTCGGAATTTTCGGAGGACTTTTATATTCAAACAATTATGCGATTGACTCAGTTATAGACATTGACGTCAATCCGGGCATAGAGATCAAAACAAACAAAAAGAATATTGTAAGAGAAGTAAATGCAATAAATTCCGACGGAGAAAAAGTACTTGACGGAATGAATCTGAAAGGCTCTGACGTCAAAGTGGCGGTCAACGCGCTTATCGGATCGATGGTCAGAAACGGATACCTGACAGATAATGATAACGGAATCCTTGTCACGGTAAGCAACAGCAACGAAGATAAGGCAACCGCATTGAAAAATGAAATAACCGTAAATATCGGCAAGGCACTGGACGAAAACTCCGTCAATGCGGCAGTTTTCAACCAAACGGCGACGGACATGGCAGCTGCCCGCGATTTTGCGAAGAAAAACGGCATATCTTCGGGAAAGGCTATGTTTGTTCTTAAACTTGCGGAAAAAGATACGACGCTCAAAGCGGAAGACCTCGCAAAGATGAACCTGCGCCAACTGGCTAAACTTGTTGCGGAAAAGAACATCGAGATAGGCGATATTATCGAGATAGAAGCGGACGACAGCCTTTTGGAAAACATCAAAGACGGAATAGAAGACCTTGACGAAAACGATAAAAAGAAATATTATGAATCAGGCAGCGCAATAACCCTTGAAAAAGCAAAAACCGTGGCGCTGGCACATGCGGGAGTAAAAACCGCCGATGCAACATTCACAAAGACAAAACTCGATGACGGAAAATATGAGATAGAATTCGTCAGCGGAAACATCGAGTACGAATATGATATAGACGCACAGACGGGCAGAATAATTTCGTATGAAACAGAAAACAGGGCGACGGGACAAAAAACCGCTATAACGCCGGTTTCCTCAACTGTAATTACGGCAGACAAAGCAAGAGAAATAGCCTTCACCTACGCGGGAGTTAAGGAATCTTCCGCCACCAGGATAAAAACCGAACTTGACGACGGAAAGTACGAGGTGGAATTCGTTTGCGCAGGGACGGAATACGAGGTTGAAATAGATGCGGTTTCAGGTAAAATAACTTCCTTCAAAGCAGAGACAGATGATGATAAAACAACATCTTCAACGCCGCAAAAGACGCTTGCCGAAGCGAAAAAGATTGCACTGATGCATGCAAAACTGAATGAAAACAGCGTAAAGTTCACCAAAGCAAAACTTGATGACGGCAAGTATGAAATAGAATTTGTAACTTCCGACTCGACATACAAATATGAGATAAGCGCGTCAAGCGGCTCAATTACAGAGTTTGAGAAAGAGCCGTTCCAAACAAACGGACACGGAACCGCGACAGCCTCTATAGAAAACGTGAAAAAAGCGGCGCTGGCGCATTCGGGACTGACGGGGAAATCCGTAACTTTCAAAAAAGCGGAAGTTGAGGATGACGGGTTTGAGATAGAATTTGTTTACGGCGGATACGAATACGAGTATGAATTCACTCCGACGGGCAAACTTGTTTCGTTTGACAGAGAACCCATTGACGATTAAAACAGCAATATCTCGGGGCTTCGCTCTTTCGGCGAAGCCCTCTCTTTTTTTGAAAGCACTTGCTTTTTTCCGCAAAAGATGCTACAATAGGCATCGGAGGAATAAAATGAAAGCTGTTATGTTTGTCTGTCACGGCAATATATGCCGTTCTCCCACGGCAGAGTTCGTGATGAAAGATATATTAAAAAGAAAAGGAAAAGACGGTATCGTAACCGTTGCTTCAAGTGCGACAAGCGCCGAAGAACTCGGCAACTCCGTTTATCCGCCGGCACGCAGAGTGCTTGAAAAGCATGGGATAAACTGCGGTGGAAAACGCGCCGTGCGTTTGAAAAAGGACGATTACTCAAAATACGACCTTTTTGTTTGCATGGACGGACGCAATGCCGCAAACGCGCTTCGCATATTCGGGTCTGACCCGGACGGCAAAATCATATTGCTGACCTCCGCCGCGGAGAGATCGGGAGAAATCGAGGACCCGTGGTATTCGGGGGCTTTCGATGAAGTTTACAGACAAATACGGGAGTGCTGCGAAGTACTTGCCGAAAAATTCTGAAGGAATAATCGGGAGAAACAAAATGCTGAAAAGAATACTTAAAATATTACTGATAGTGCTGATAATACTCATCCTCGTTATCGCTGGGTACATCGTTTATGTTTTTGCTTCGTACCACCGCGCGGAAGACAATATCACGCTGGAAGTCGAGGGAAAAGCGCAGGAAAGCGCACTTCCCGTTTGCAGAACACTTACGGCGGTAACGTACAATCTCGGTTTCGGGGCTTACAGCGACGATTTCTCGTTTTTCATGGACGGCGGCGACGAAAGTCGTTGCAGAACGGAGGAATCAGCGGAAAGCAATATCAAAAATGCGGTTGAAGCCGTGAAAAAACTCGGTGCCGACATATATCTGTTCGAAGAGGTCGATTTCTACAGTACAAGAAGCCGCAATACAGACCAGCGTCAAATTGCGTCCGGTGTTCTGGGAGACGGTTACTGTCGTGTTTTTGCGCAGAATTATGACAGTCCTTACCTTTTCTGGCCGTTGACATCACCGCACGGAGCGAACAAAAGCGGACTTCTGACATTTTCAAAATACGGTATAACGTCTTCCGTTCGGCGCAGTCTGCCGATAGAATCGGGCGTCAGAAAGCTTCTTGATCTCGACCGCTGCTATTCCGTCAGCCGTATACCGACCGAAAACGGGAAAGAACTTGTGGTTTATACGCTTCATCTTTCCGCATACACAAAGGACGGCACGGTGGCGAACGAGCAGTTGAAAATACTGCTTGCCGATATGGAAAACGAATATGCGAACGGCAATTACTGCATTGCGGGAGGAGATTTCAACAAAAATCTGCCCGGAGAAAAACTGTCGCAGGAACACGCTTGGGCACAGAAGATACCCGACGATCTCATTTCGGACACGATGACACTCGTCGCACCGCAGGCAGATCCGCTCAGAACATGCAGAGACGCGGGCGAAACTTATTCACCCGAAACGTCTTTCACGGTCACGCTTGACGGCTTTATCGTTTCGAAAAACATAATAGTCATTGAGTCCAAAACGGTTGACACGGGTTTCCGTTACAGCGACCACAACCCCGCATACATCAATTTTATTCTTCAATAGAAAACAGAACAGATTTATAAAAGAATAAATTCCTCTCCGCTCGGAAAAAATGAGCGGGGAGGGATTTTTTTATGACAGACAAAAACGAAAACGACATCGCAACGCAGCAGAAAGAAGAAATCAGAGAATTCGGATCGGTCAATGCCGACAGAATACATTGTCTGACCGTTATAGGTCAGATAGAGGGACATTATCTGCTTTCCTCACAGACAAAGACGACCAAATACGAACACGTTCTTCCCGCGCTCGTCGCAATAGAAGAAACGCCCGACATAAAAGGTTTGCTGATTTTGCTGAACACGGTCGGCGGCGATGTCGAAGCGGGGCTTGCGATAAGTGAGATGATAGCGTCCATGTCAAAGCCGACGGTCTCTCTCGTGCTCGGCGGCGGTCACAGCATAGGCGTTCCGCTTGCCGTTTCGGCAAAATATTCGTTTATCGCGCCGTCCGCAACAATGACGGTGCACCCCGTGCGGCTGAACGGAATGGTGGTCGGAGTGCCGCAGACTTTTGCATATTTCGACAGAATTCAGGAACGCATAATCCGATTTGTTTCGGAGAACTCGAAAATCTCCGCCGAAGAATACCGAAAACTGATGACCGCAACGGGCGGGCTGATGACGGACGTGGGAACGCTTCTCGGAGGGCGGGAAGCCGTGGAATCGGGGCTTATCGACGCTTTGGGAGGGCTGAAAGAAGCATTGAAAAAACTGGACGAAATGATTGCGGAGGAGGAAAGCAAGTGCTGATCTGGACGGTTTGCGGCGAAGAAATTTTCGGAGCGGCGGAACAATGCTTTCCTACGGCGCAATGTCTTCCCGGCGAGCAAAGCAAAAAAGCAGGAGCGCAAAACCTCACGCAGACGCTCGGCGAAGCAAGAACGGAACTGCGACTGGAATTGTGCCGTGCGCAGCGGTTCACGGAATGCAGAGCAGAGGAAACAGCAGTATCCATTCTTAAAAAAATTGGTACTGAACAGAAAAAAAACGTCTTGTCCGCGCTTGACATTCTCAAAATGATGTGATAAAATATTTTCAGAAGACGGAGACGGCAAAAGCCCGACCGTTACGAGAAAAATCCTTTCGGAGGTGTTTTTATGAACAAGAAATTCATCGTTACCATAGGCAGACAGTACGGCAGCGGAGGAAGAGAAATAGGCAAAAGACTTGCGGAAAAACTCGGCGTTGACTTTTACGACAAAGAGTTGATAACCCTTGCCGCAAAAAAACACGGAATGTCCGAAAAGGTTTTTGAGAGCGTTGACGAAAAGCCGACAAACAGCCTGCTTTACAGTTTGGCTGTCGGTGCTTACGGCATGGACGGCGGTTCTCCGTATTGGGGAGAGACCGTACTTCCCATAAACGACAAGGTTTATCAGATACAGGCGGGACTTATCGAGGAACTTGCCGAAAAAGGCAGCTGCGTTATCGTGGGCAGATGCGCGGACTTCATTCTGAGAGACAGAACCGACACCGTCAATGTCTTTTTGACCGCAAACGACGAATTCAGAAAAGACAGAGCGATAAATCTTTACGGCTGCGAACCTAAAAAGGTTGCGGATATTCTGCGAAAGACAGATAAAAAACGCAGCAATTACTATGAATACAGAACAAACCGCCGTTGGGGCGAAGCGTCGCACTACGACCTCTGCATAGACGTTTCGAGATTCGGAATTGACAACTGCGTGGAACTCATAGAAAAATACATAGAACTCAAATAATATAAATCGGATTTTTGCGTCGGGGCTTTTTGCCCCGACTTTTTTCGGCAAGCAACCCCTAAACAAAGAGGAAAACAAGTAAAAATAGGTGCGAAAAGAAAATTTATTGTTAAAATTTTGGCAAGTGTATTGAAATCCGATTTAATATAGTATAAAATATTAACACTTGAAATTGTTTATTTCTACCAAATGAGTCAAAAATAATGATATAACAGTAAAGGGAGAAATTGTATGAACTACAACAAAAAAAGCGTCGAGGACATCGACGTTAACGGCAAAAAAGTCCTTGTAAGATGCGATTTCAACGTTCCCCTTGACGGCGACGTTATTACCGACCCGAAAAGAATAGTTGAAGCGCTTCCCACCATCAAATACCTGCTTGCGCACAATGCGAAAGTTATCCTTTGCTCACACCTCGGCAGACCCAAGGGTGAGTTCAATATGAAATATTCTCTCGCGCCTGTTGCGACAAAACTTTCCGAACTGCTCGGCAAAAACGTAACGCTGGCAAAAGACGTTATCGGCGAAGACGCGAAAGCGAAAGCCGCGGCTCTCAAAGAGGGAGAAGTTCTTCTTCTTGAAAACGTTCGTTTCCATAAGGAAGAAGAAAAGAACGATCCCGATTTTGCGAAAGAACTTGCGTCCATGGCTGAAATATATGTAAACGACGCATTCGGAACGGCGCACAGAGCGCACGCTTCAACAGAGGGCGTTTCGCACTATCTTCCCGCCGTTTGCGGTTACCTTATCGAAAAAGAGATCCGCATTATGGGCGGCGCGCTTTCCGACCCGAAGAGACCTTTCGTTGCCATTCTCGGCGGCGCGAAAGTTTCCGACAAGATAGGCGTTATCACGAACCTGCTCGAAAAAGCGGACACCATCATCGTCGGCGGCGGCATGGCTTACACATTCTTCAAAGCTCTCGGCAACAATATCGGCACTTCTCTTTGCGAATCCGACAAGCTCGACCTTGCGCTTGATCTTCTCAAAAAAGCGGAAGAAAAGGGCGTTAACTTCCTTATCCCCGTTGACAACGAGATCGCACGTGCTTACGACAAAGACGCTATCCACATGACGATATATTCAGATTCCATTCCGGCAGGCTGGATGGGTCTTGACATCGGTCCCGTAACAAGAGAACTCTTCTCCAAGTCCATCATCGGCGCGGGTACGGTTGTTTGGAACGGTCCCATGGGCGTTTCCGAGTGGCCGAGTTTTGCGGCAGGTACGGAAGCGGTTGCGCAGGCTGTTGCCGACAGCGGCGCGGTTTCCATCATCGGCGGCGGTGACTCTGCTGCGGCGGTTGAGAAACTCGGATTTGCGGACAAGATGACCCACATTTCCACCGGCGGCGGCGCATCGCTTGAATTCCTTGAAGGCAAGGAACTTCCGGGTATTGCGTGCCTGCTTGACAAATAAGTCTTAAACATTATTCTTTCAGAGGGGATGAAACGGTTCATCCCCTCTCATAATAAGGAGAAACATAAAATGAACAAAGCCAAAAGAAAAGCGATAATCGCGGGCAACTGGAAAATGAACAAGACCCCGTCCGAAACGACGGCATTTGTCAAAGAACTTGCGCCCGTTGTAAAAGATGCGGAATGCGAAGTTGTTATCTGCGTTCCTTTCGTAGACCTGCAAAACGCGGTTGAAGCCGCAAAGGGCACGAACATTCACGTCGGTGCGGAAAACCTGCATTGGAAAGAAAGCGGAGCATACACGGGCGAAATAAGCGCCGCAATGCTTTGCGACCTCGGCGTTGAATATGTTGTTATCGGTCACAGCGAAAGAAGACAGTATTTTGCCGAAACCGACGTTACCGTAAATCTCAAAATCAAAGCGGCGCTTGCGGCGGGTCTTAAACCGATACTTTGCGTAGGCGAAAAACTCGAAGAGAGAGACAGCGGCGCAACCGACATAGTTCTTACGACACAGACCAGATATGCGCTTGACGGTGTAAGTGCGGAAGACGCGAAAAAGATAGTTATTGCTTATGAACCCGTTTGGGCAATAGGCACGGGCAGAACCGCAACGGCGGACGAAGCGGATGCGGGCAACGGCGTTATAAGAAAAACGCTTGCAGAACTTTACGACGCTGAAACGGCGGAAGCCGTAACCATTCAGTACGGTGGTTCGATGAACGCGAAAAATGCGGCCGAACTGCTCTCAAAAGTCAACGTTGACGGCGGTCTTATCGGCGGCGCATCTCTGAAATCCGCAGATTTCGGAATAATCGTTGCGGCTGCAAAATAAGAGATAACAAAACAATTACGGAGAAGACTTTTTCGGTCTTCTCCGTTTTTGTGATATAAATCTTAAATCAGCCTATTTTCTTTGTTTCGACGATCTCGCCGTTTTCGTATATATAAAGGTATTCGTAATCTCCCGATTCGTCAAAGTCGAAAGCCTTTGTTATAACGCCGTCGCCGTCGCGGTAAGTCGCTTTTTTGGGATATATTGAGCGTATGGTATCGAAATACTCATATTCGACCGAGCCGAGCAAATTGCCGTCCGCGTCGTATTCGGAAACAACTTTTTCGAGCATATCGTAAAAAGGTTTTTCAGTCAGACAAAGTACCTTTTCATATGTATACGTCGTTTTTCCCGACAAAATCCCGTTTTCGTCATAGACGGAGACTTCCGACGGCTTTCCGCTCTCCGAATCCTGCGTATATCTGCATTCCTCGATGAATGCGCCGAGCGTATCGTATTTTTTACGGTTTACAACTTGTCCGTTTTCATCATAAGCATATTCGCTGTATCCGGACACAAGTTTTTTCTGCCCGCTGTAAAGGACGTAATCTATCCCTTTAACGACCCGTTTTTCTTCGTCAAGGACATCCTCTGTGGGAAAATTCTCCGCAAAGCCCCTGCCGTCAACGGACGGATAGTCTTTTCCGCCTATCGAAACAGACGCATTAAGCATTTTTTTCGAGGGTGAGTCCGTTGTATTGGGGGTTGCGGACGGGAGATGAATACACGAGCAAAGCAAAAACAGAGAGACAGCACAAAGCATTGAAGCAATAAATTTCGGTTTCAACGACGCTCTCCCCTTTCCGTGATTTTCTGCTTATATGATACCACATTTATCGTGCGGTGTCAACAGAAAAATCATCGGGCAGCAAAAACGACCGACCGTTTCCGTCGCACAGAACAAAGCCACCGCCCCGAACGGAACGAACCGTTCCGAGCAGTTTCATCGCGCCGATGTTAGGGAAAACGGCAAATACAAGACCGACATCGGAAAGCGTTTCGGCGTCAGCTGTCAGACGTTCGCTGCAAATACATTCAAGCAGATTTCCCGCTTCTTCCGCATTGAGAAGAATGTCAGACTCTCCCAGCCGAAGCAATACCCCGTTTTCTTCATTGGCGTCGCTTGCCGACGGCAAATCTCCGTCACAGCGGCAGAGAAGCGTTTTTTTCTGCCCGCTACCGTAAACAAGAAACGTCCCGTCACCGTAAGCGACCGCCGAACATTTTTTCTTTTTGGCTTTTCTGCCGTATCCGACTTTTGCGAAGACCTCGGTGCCGCTGCCGTAAACTTCCCAGCCGTAAGGCGCGGGGCAATAAAGAACTCCGTCGCTTTCAAGATATATAAGATTGCCTCCGCCCGTATCGTCAAGCCCGCAACCGCCGAGAAAGACAAACGGCAGAAGAGTAAGAGCAAACACGAAAACAAGAGCGGAAACGAAAGGTTTTTTGCTCAAAAAAATCATCTCCGCACATAGTTTATGCGGAGATGAAATTCGTTATTTATCCTTTTTAAGGCTGTTTGCGTCAATTTGACGGAATATACGGAAGAACGATATCAAATACCGCGCCGCTTACGTTCTCGCCGAAAATTTCTGGGTGCTGTTGCTTGTTGTAAGCGCAAACGGAGCCGTCATGGGCTTCGGCAACGGCTTTCGCTATCGCAAGTCCGAGTCCGTATTTACCTTTTTTCCCTTTATAAAAACGTTTGAAGATAAACGGAAGATCAGCTTCATTTATGCCATTTCCGTCGTCGGAAATGCGGAGTATGAGTTTTTCCGAAACGATAAAATCTATCCGTATCTCGCTTTTTGCATAACGCAGACAGTTTGTGATTATATTGGTCAATGCGGTCGAAAGGTTATCACAGTCCGCTTGAAGATGTATTTCGGGAACATCTGCGACGGTCAGTTTTATCTCGCTGTTGTCAAATACGCCGTGAACTCTTTCCGCAGTTTCGCTTATAACGTCTTCAAGATCGGTCGGAACAAGTTTTATCATGCCGTCCGCGGTCTCTATCTTTGAAAGATACATAACCTCATTGACAAGTTTTTCAAGTCTCGACGTTTCCGACAAAATCATATCGTAAGCATAATCAGTATCGGTGAAAACGCCGTCCTTTATGCCCTCGACATAACCGCGAATGGACATCAGCGGTGTTCGAAGCTCATGCGAAGCGTTTTGCAGGAATATCTTCTGATTGTTGTCGTATTCCCTGATACTGTTCGCCATCTTGTCGATGGACTCCGCGAGTTCGCCCACCTCGTCGTTGGAACGTATCGGCACGTCAACGTCGAATTTGCGTTCCGCGAGCAGTTCCGCGCGGTATTTCAGGCGCTTTATGTCCGAAGTCATTTTATCCGAAAGAACTTCCGACAAAAGCAACGCGAATACGGAAGCGAATATTATCGAAAGCAGATAAAACCTGAAAAAGTTACTTCCGATGCCAAAGTCCGAAACCGGCGTTGCAAGCACGATATAATACGGACCGAGAACATAGTCGCTGACACCGACGCTGCAAACAAGAAAGCGTACTCTTCCTTTTTCGGCAAGCGCCGCCGTTCCGTCGCCAAGATTATCCTTGATGACGGAAGTTACGAGTTTGCCCTCCGAATCGTTAAAAGAAATAAGGAAGTCCGCATTTATGCTGTTGACGTATTTCAAATCGGAAGTTAAAATAACGACCGAATAGTTTTGGTCGGAAGCGATGTCCGTCAAAGCGTCAACATCAACGCCGTCCGGGTCGGAAAGATTGTGATAGCGCATTTCTCCGACCTGTTTGGTCACACGTTCAAGGCTCACGCGCTCACGGCTGACAACATATCCGTCGAGAAACACAAGCATAAAGCCGACGGATATGAGAGCCACGAGAAGCACGAGCATAACGTATGAAAACGCCATTTTTCGGCGGATGCTGACTCTCGGTTTCCGTTTAGCCATCGTTTCTGTCCGGATAGTCGGTCACTTTATAACCGTAGCCCCAAACCGTGTCTATGCAGAAATCCGTCTCGCTTGCGTCGAGTTTCTTTCTGATTCTCTTTACAAGGTCGTCAACGGCTCTGGTGTCGCCGATATACTGATAATCCCAAATGTTTTTGAGCAGTTGGTCACGGGTGAAAACACGGTTTTTGTTCGAAATCATAAAGTTGAGGAAATCAAATTCCATTGCGGTGAACGAAATATCGGTCTCCTTGCCGTCCTTAACTTTTGCGACGCGGCGCTCGGCGGGATAAATCACAAGATCGCGGCAGCCTATCGTGTTGCCGTCCGTCTTGTCTGCTCCTATGCCGTCAAGTCTTCTGAAAACCGCTTTGACACGAGCAACAAGTTCTTTGGGCGAAAACGGTTTCATCATATAGTCGTCCGCACCCATCTCGATGCCGAGAATTCTGTCAATCTCCTCGTCACGGGCGGAAACTATGATTATGGGTGTATTTGCGTGTTTTCTTATCTCATTGCAGAGTTCCAGACCGCTCATTCCGGGCATCATGATGTCGATAACAAGCATATCGGGAGCGGAACGAAGATATTCTTCGAGCGCAGATTCGCCGTTCTCGAAAACAGAGACGTTAAATCCCTCTTTTTCAAGATAGGAACGCACGATGTCGCGAATATTCTTTTCGTCGTCTACGACAAATATTTTTTTTGCCATAAGTTTCAACCTCTCATATTTATTCTTTTTCATTATATAGTTATATTATAACACGCGATTATAAAAAAGTAAAGAGTAACCTGTGAATTTTTGACGGAAACACACGCAAAAACAGCCTTGAACAGAAATTTTTGACCTTTTTGCAAACTACGGAAAAACCTATTGACAAATCGGGAAAGAAATGGTATAATCACATCAACCTACTTGGTTGGTAGGAAAAACAAAAAAACGACGAAAGGAAGCGCGAAGATGAAAAACGGAAAATATGCGGACAAAAAGAACTTCGCCGTTCCTGTCTGCGTGACGCTGAGTCTTGACCGAATGTGCTGTCGATGTTACCGATAATAATACACACAACACACAAAATCAAGATAAAGTCGAATAGGAGAAAATATTATGTCTGTTAATGTAAAAGATTCAAAAAATTGGAGTTTTGAAACAAAGCAACTTCACGTTGGTCAGGAACTTCCCGACTCGGCAACCGATGCAAGAGCCGTTCCCATATACGCAAGTTCATCTTTCGTCTTCCGCAACAGCCAGCACGCGGCTGACAGATTCGGTCTTCGTGATGCGGGCAACATATACGGCAGACTTACAAACCCGACAAACGATGTTTTTGAAAAAAGAATAGCAGCCCTTGAAAACGGTGTTGCGGCACTGGCAACGGCTTCCGGTGCGGCGGCAATTAACTATACCATTCTCGCCCTTGCGCGCAGCGGCGAACATATCGTTTCGTCAAAAAATATATACGGCGGCACATACAACCTGCTTGCGCATACGCTGCCCCTTTCTTCCGGCATCACCGCCGACTTTGTAGACCCGCACGACCTTGACGCTTTCGAAAAAGCCATCCGGCCCGAAACAAAGGCGCTTTATATCGAAACGCTCGGCAACCCGAACTCGGACGTATGCGACATTGAGGGCATAGCGGCGATAGCGCACAAACACGGACTTCCGCTTGTGGTCGATTCCACCTTTGCGACCCCGTATCTGATAAGACCCATTGAACACGGCGCGGACATCGTTGTTCATTCCGCAACAAAATTCATCGGCGGTCACGGCACGGCGATAGGCGGCGTTATCGTGGACGGCGGCACATTTGACTGGAAGAAATCCGGCAGATACCCGTGGATATCCGAAGCGAACCCGAGTTATCACGGAATTTCGTTTGCTGACGCTGTAGGCCCTGCGGCGTTTGCGACTTATATAAGAGCAATTCTTCTCCGCGACACGGGCGCGACCCTTTCCCCGTTCCACGCTTTTCTGTTCCTGCAAGGACTTGAAACGCTTTCCCTGCGTGTGGAAAGACACGTTTCCAACGCGCTTAAAATAGTTGAGTATCTTGCCTCCAACCCGAAAGTCGAGGCGGTTCATCACCCCTCTTTGCCCACCGAGCCGACACACGAACTTTATAAAAAGTATTTCCCGAACGGCGGCGGTTCAATCTTCACTTTCGAAATCAAGGGCGGCGCAAAAGAAGCGCAGGAGTTCATTGACAATCTGCCGATATTCTCGCTTCTTGCAAACGTTGCGGACGTCAAGTCCCTCGTTATCCACCCCGCGTCAACCACCCATTCGCAGTTGACGGAAGACGAACTTCTCGACCAGGGAATCAAACCCAACACCATAAGACTTTCGATAGGTACAGAAAACATCAACGACCTTATCGCTGCGCTTGACACGGCGTTTGCGGCGGTCAAATAAGAGGAAAAGAGGAATTAAAACATAATGGCTGATATTTATACCGCGGCGGATCAACTTATAGGTAAAACCCCGCTGCTTGAACTTACACATATAGAAAAAGAATACGGACTCAAAGCAAAAATTCTCGCAAAACTCGAATATTTCAATCCCGCGGGGTCCGTCAAGGACAGAATCGCAAAGGGGATGATAGATGACGCGGAACAAAAGGGGCTTCTGAAAAAAGGTTCCGTCATTATCGAACCGACCTCGGGTAATACCGGCATAGGTCTTGCAAGCGTGGCGGCGGCAAGAGGATACAGAATAATCATAGTTATGCCCGAAACGATGTCCGTTGAAAGACGTCAGCTGATGAAGGCATACGGAGCGGAACTTGTGCTTTCTCCCGGAGATAAAGGCATGAAAGGCGCGATAGCAAAAGCGGAGGAACTTGCAAAAGAGATTCCTAACAGTTTCATTCCGGGTCAGTTCGTCAACCCCGCAAACCCCGCTGTTCATAAGGCGACCACCGGTCCCGAAATATATGAGGACACGGACGGAAAAGTTGATTTCTTCGTTGCCGGAGTAGGCACGGGCGGAACCATAACGGGCGTGGGTGAATACCTGAAAGAAAAGAATCCGAACGTCAAAGTTGTTGCGGTTGAACCGAAAACATCTGCTGTGCTTTCAACGGGCGTTGCGGGGCCGCACAAAATACAGGGCATTGGAGCGGGTTTTGTGCCCGATGTACTGAATACGAAAGTTTACGACGAGATAATCCCCGTCGAAAATGAAGCGGCATTCGAAACGGGTCGTCTGATAGGCAGAAAAGAGGGCGTGCTTGTGGGCATTTCCTCCGGCGCGGCGACATTTGCGGCAATAGAGATAGCAAAACTTCCCGAAAACGAGGGCAAGACCATTGTGGTACTTCTTCCCGACACGGGCGACAGATACCTCTCGACCCCGCTTTTTGCGGAATAAAAATATTCAAGGAGTTCGTTTGAAATGATGATATCAACGAGAGGGCGCTATGCTCTCCGCGTTTTGACAGACCTCGCGGAACATCGCGGAAGCGGATATATTCCGATGAAAGACGTTGCCGAAAGGCAGGGTATTTCGCTGAAATATCTTGAAAGAATAATGCCCGTGCTGATAAAGAACAAGTTTGTTGACGGAATGCACGGCAAAGGCGGCGGATACAAACTCAACAGAGAACCCGACGAATACCGGGTGGGAGATATTCTGCGGTTGACGGAGGGAAACCTGGCGCCGGTTGCGTGTCTCGGAGAAGACGCGTCCCCATGCGAAAGAGCGTCGGAATGCAGAACTCTGCCGATGTGGAAAGAGTTTTATCGCATAACAAACGAATTTTTTGACGGCATTACCGTTGCGGACCTGATGAAAAAAGCCCCCGAGCCGGACTATTACATATAGCCTGTCGGAATCAAAAATGCAAGAGAGTGGACGAAGAGCCGCGGATAAAATCCGCGGCTCTTTTTAAATTATGCTCGCTATTATACTCGCTTAATCCAATGTGAAGAATTTTGACGTTCTTTTTGCGACGTAATAAAACAGCGCCATCGCATCCTCAATATCTATGGCTCCGTCCCAATTCGACATTGCCCTTGACCTTTCATCGGGAGTGAGATCGACTTTTTTGGAAACCGCATAGAAAAGAAGCATTGCATCCGAAATGTCTATGTCTCCGTCGCCGTTCACGTCCCCTGCCTTGAATCTTTTGTCTGATACGCTCTTTATCATTTGAAGCTTTTCATTCATTGTGAGCGTAAACGTTATGGGGTCTCCGTCCAATGTAAAATAACCCATGTCGCAAATCCACTGCGAACCGCTCTTTTCAACGGAAATCATCAAACTGAGAACATTTCGGTTCACCGAAACATCCGAAAAGAGAAGCAAGCCTTGGGAAACATAAAAAGAATCATAACAACCAGACTTTTTAAGTTGTTTTTCCGTCATGGTAAAGTATTCGGATACAACTTTGTGTGCAGCAGAAATTTTTACGCCCTTATAGCCGGGAACGCTTGGCAGCACAGGCAGCGTCTCGGATGAGGCATATTCATGAGAATAAAGAACAGGCATAAGAAATACTACAATATTATTCACGTTCGCCGTTGTCATCAGCCCGTCAAATCCGACGGTTGTAAAATCAGAACCTTTCGCATCGTAATTGACCCAAAGCGAAAGATACAGATATGCCATGTCGCAAGCCTTGATAAACGGGGTCTCAACTATTTCATTGCTTGCAAGTTCACCCAGATAAAACTTGTATACGTTTTGTTTTTTGGAGTTGACGCGAACGGTATACGAAACGTAAACCGTTCCGAAATCGGGGTCGTTTGAAATAAAAGCCGCAATGTTCCCCTCTTCCTCATCCGGCATAAGAAGGACTGCACCCAAATCAACGGAAATCTTCTGACCCGACGACGTCCCGAATGTCAGTGTCATGCTGTTTGTTCCGCTGACTTTGAAGCTTGTCAGATATTCTTCCTCCGCAGAAGCAACAAAAGCCGTTCCGAACATAAAAACAACGGCAAACATTAAGCACATAATTCTTTTGGCGTTTTTTTTCATAACTTTTTCCTTTCATAAATCAAGAGTTTCCTTTTGTTTCCGATTCTATTTTATACCTTTTATCAATAAATGTCAATATGTTTCCGAATTCTTCTTCACATTTTGTTTCAAAAAAATTTGCCGCCGCATTCAAAAAGATGCGGCAGTAAAACCTATCTGCTTTCGGGGTTATAATCACTGAAAAGGGTTTCCACATGAACGCCGAGTTCTTTTGCGATATGATATATTTCCACATCGCTGGCGGAACGGAACTGACCTTCAAGTTTTGAATAACTTGTCGGGTTAATATCCAACCCCGACGCCTGTAATTTTGCGATAAAAGTATTTTGCCTTATGCCCTTTTCCAATCGGAGTTCTTCAATCCGACGTCCGACGACGTTTGCGTTGCCGCAAACTTTTGTTCGTTTTTTCATACACGGTCTCCTTGTCTTTATTGCGTCAATGAGACCGATACGGACATTCACTCTTCTTTTTCTGTCTCTCCGAAATGTCAAGATAGGATTCTTCCGTCAAATCGGACAAGGGATCGAATCTCAGCAGTTCCAAACGGTTCCACCGACACAGATTACATTATCACAAAAAAATTATACCATAGCACGGACATGGTATAATTCCGAAGCGGAAGTATGAATGTTGAAAATTCCGATTTGGAATTTAGTAAATAAGAGGAAAAATGAGGAAAAAACATAGTCAGAACATATAACGTCCGAAACCGTGAACACAGCAGCCCGAAACATTTGCCGACCATGCCGCCTGACAAAGAGATTTTTGCGGAGCAAACCGAAAAAAATGTGAAATTTATTGAAATTTATATAAAAATAATCTATAATGACATAATAGATAATTATAAGATAAGGACAGGCATTTCAGATGGCACAAAGCGCGCAGGAGCTAAAAAGAAAAATACTCGAAGACGAATTTTCAAATCTCAATCCAATGCAGAAACAGGCGGTTTTCGCTACGGGAAACCCGCTTCTTATTCTTGCGGGCGCGGGAAGCGGAAAGACGACCGTAATCGTTAACAAGATAGGCTATCTGATAAAATACGGACATACGGCAACCGACACAAGCGAACTTTCGGACGACGACTTCGCATATCTCGAAAGGTGTCTGAAAAACAAGGAGTTCAGACAGCACGAACGCTATCTTGAACTTATGCAGGCGAACCCGATACCCGCAGACAGAATACTTGCGATAACATTCACAAACAAAGCCGCACAGGAAATGCGGACGCGCATAAAGAATTTCGGCGTTAGTACAGACGGAATATGGGCAATGACATTTCACAGCGCGTGCGTAAAACTTTTGAGAATGTATGCGGACAGATTGGGGTATGCAAGGAACTTTACGATATACGATGAACAGGATTCCCTGCGGCTTATAGAAGCAACGATAAAAAGCCTTAATCTGAGAACCGAGTTATATCCGCCGAGAATTGTTCGAAAAGCAATTTCGGGCGCAAAAACGAGATTTCAAACGCCCAAGCAGTTGAAAAAAGACATAGCGTACGGCGACTATGCGGCGTTCCCGAAAATACCCGAGATTTATGCGGGATACAGACAAGGGCTTCGCGAAGCGAACGCTTTTGACTTTGATGACCTGCTTTTTGAAACGGTAAGACTGCTTTCCGGGGACGACGAGATAAGAGAAAGAGTCCGCGGGCGCTTTGAATATGTTTTGGTGGACGAATATCAGGATACGAACCCGCTTCAATACAAGCTTGTGTGCCTGCTCAGCGACGGAAAAAACATCTGCGTGGTGGGCGATGATGACCAAAGCATATACCGCTTTATGGGCGCGGATATAAACAATATCCTCGATTTTGAAAAGCAGTTTGAGGGAACGGAAGTTATAAGGCTTGAACAAAACTACCGTTCGACGCAGAAAATTCTTTCGGCGGCAAATGAGGTCATCGCAAACAACTGCCGCAGAAAAGGCAAGAACCTTTGGACGGCGGGCGCGGACGGAGAAAAGATAACTTACGCGTGTCTGCCCACGCAGTTTGACGAGGGCGCATACATAGCAAGAACCGTTCTGACGGAAATGCAGGCGCACGACTTAAAATACAACGACTTCTGCGTGCTTTACAGAACACATTCGCAGTCGAACGCCATCGAATCGGCTCTTCGCGGCAACGGGATTCCCTACCGCGTATACGGCGGGCTTGCGTTTTATAAAAGAAAAGAGATACAGGACACTCTCGCATATATGAACGTCATTGTCAACCCGAACGACAGAACAAGACTTTCGAGAGTGATAAACGAGCCGAAACGCGGCATAGGGCTGACAACGGTTGAAAAAGTTTTCGAGATAGCGTCAGGCACGAGCGAAAAGATTTTCGACGTTATAGAAAACGCAAAAAACTATCCCGAACTTTCAAGGTCTGCGGATAAACTCGCCGCATTCGCAACAATGATAAGAGCGCTTCAAGAGGCTTCGGAAGAGATGAAAGTTTCGGACTTCTATCTGACCATGCTCAAACAGACGGGTTACATGGAAATGATAGGTTCGCTTGAAATGAACGAGGCGAAAGCAAGACGCGACAACCTGCAAGAGTTTTACAACACGATAGTGACTTTTGAACAGCAGGCACAGGATGAAGCGACGTTGCAGACATTCCTTGAAGAGCAGGCGCTCATCAGCGCGGTGGACTCGCTGAACGAAAACGACGAAGCGGTCGTGCTGATGACCATTCATTGCGCAAAGGGGCTTGAATTCAACACGGTCTTCCTTTCGGGTTTTGAAGAGGGGCTCTTCCCGTCGGCGCAATCCATGGACGAACAGGACGGCGTTGAGGAAGAAAGAAGACTTTGCTACGTTGCGATGACACGCGCAAAGAGAAAACTTTACATAACGGGTGCGCGGACACGAATGCTTTACGGCAGAACAAACGCCTGCTTACCGTCGCGTTTTCTCCAGGAAATCCCGGAAGAGTTAACGGACGTTGTACAGACAAAGATGCCCGAACATAAATCGAGTTTCGAAAAACAGCGCGAACGAATACTTCGTCACAGAGAAGAGTTTGTGCGCAACACGATGACAAAAACGGTCATTCCGAAAAAAGAAACGACATCCGTATACGAAAAAGGGATGAGAGTCAAACACAAAATATTCGGACAGGGCACCGTGACAGATGTTCTGGCAATGACTTCGGACACCATGCTGACGGTAGTTTTCGACTCCGTCGGACAAAAGAAACTGATGGCGAATTACGCAAAATTGGAGATACTCTGATATGAACGAAACGTTGATAACGATTCTTCTCTGCGTTTCCTGCGTACTTTCGGCGGCGGCGCTTGTTGCGGCAATCGCGGCGGCGAAAAAAAAGCCGGAAAACAGCGAAAAAGAAACGCTGAAAAAACTTGACGAAGCAAAAGCGGGTTTGGACGGACGCATATCCGCTGTTCAGACTTCGGTTTCGGAAGCGATAAGAACTCTTTCGAGCCAACAGACCGAAACAGCGATGAAAGACGCTCAGACGATGAAAAATTCGCTTGACGCATTCGCAAAGCAGGTCGAAACGATGTCTGCGGGCATGGATAAACGCATGGCGGAGATACGCTTGACGATGGAAACGCGGCTTGGCGCGATGCAGGAAGACAACAACAAACGTCTTTCGCAGATAGAGACCACCGTAAACGAAAAATTGCAGAAAACGCTTGACGAACGCGTTGCAAATTCTTTCAAGACCGTCAACGAACAACTTGAAAAAGTATATAAAGGCCTCGGAGAGATGCAGACGCTGGCAACGGGCGTGGGAGACCTGAAAAAGGTGCTTTCAAACGTCAAGACACGCGGCATACTCGGCGAAATGCAACTGGACAGAATACTTGAAGACATTCTGACACCCGCACAGTACGACACAAACGTAATAACGAAAAAGGGCTCGAAAGATCCCGTTGAATTTGCGGTAAAAATACCGTCAAAGGACAGCGACACGGAATATGTTTATATGCCGATAGACTCCAAATTTCCGCTTGAACGCTACGCGGCACTGCAAGACGCTTACGAACAGGGAGACGCGACGGCGATAAGCGCGGCATCAGCCCAACTCGAAGCGTTTATAAAAGAAAACGCAAAATCCATAAGGGAGAAATACATCGACCCTCCGCACACGACGGAATTCGGCGTAATGTTTCTGCCGACCGAGGGACTTTATGCGGAAGTAGTCAGACGCACCGAACTTGTTTCGTACATCTCTTCCAAATACCACATAAACGTTGCGGGGCCGTCCACGGTCTCGGCACTGCTGAACAGTTTGCAGATGGGTTTCAAAACGCTTGCGATAGAAAAGCGTTCGCATGAAGTTTGGAAGATACTCGGAGCGGTCAAAACGGAGTTCGGCAAATTCGAAAAAGAACTTTCGACGCTGCAAAAGAGTTTGGAAAAGGCTTCGGCTTCCGTTGACGCGCTTGTTACAACAAGAACAAGGCTGATGATGTCCAAACTCAAAAAGGTAGAAGAACTTCCCGAAGAGGAGAGCAAAAAAATACTTGACGACGCAGATGCAACGGAGACCGATGACGAATGAGCATATATCTTGACAATGCGGCGACGACTGCGGTTCTGCCCGAAGCGAGCGCGGTTGCGTGCGACACAATGACAAATCTTTACGCTAACCCTGCTTCCCTGCACACGTTCGGTTTCGAGGCTGAAAAACTGCTTGAAAAAAGCAGAGAAACGCTGGCAAAAGCCATCGGGTGCAAAAGCGAAGAACTTTTTTTCACATCTGGAGGAACGGGAAGCGATAATCTTGCCGTGCTCGGGTATCTTAAAACAAAACGCGGAGGACGGATAATAACCTCCGCATACGAACACCCTGCGGTGCTGGAATGCTTCAAACAGGCGGAAAGCAAATTCGACGTCGTTTATCTGAAACCGGAAAACGGAATAATAACGGAAGAAGCGTTGCAGCATGAGTTGACGCCCGACACGGTGCTTGTCAGCGTTATGCACGTCAACAACGAAACGGGTGCGCTGAATCCGACGGAAAAACTTGCACGGCTGACACACCTTGTAAAAGGAGCGGTCTTCCACACGGACGCGGTTCAGGCGTTCATGAAAGAGCCGTTTGATTATTCAAAAGTCGATATGGCATCGTTTTCTGCCCACAAAACGCACGCGCCCAAAGGTATCGGCGCGGTATACATCAAAAACGGCGTAAAAGTCAAACCCGTTCTGTTAGGCGGCGGGCAGGAAAAGGGGCTTTTCTCGGGCACGTCAAATGTCGCGGGCGCGGCGGCTTGGGCAACAGCGATTGAACGCACGGACGTAAAAGCGAACAGAGAAAAGGTCTCAAAAATATTTTCTCTGCTGAAAGAAAAAGTCGAGGTGCTCGGCGGGCTTGTCATAAGTCCCGAAAACGGAAGCCCGTATATTCTGAATGCCGTGTTCGAGGGGTATATGGCGGAAAACCTGCTTCATTATCTTTCAAACGAGGGCATATACGTTTCAACGGGTTCGGCGTGTTCGTCAAAACACGGAAGTCACGTTTTCAAAGCGCTCAGGCTTGAAAAATATCAAAAAAACGCATTGCGCTTTTCGTTTTCGCAGTTCACGACGGAAGAAGAAATAAACAAGACCGCAGACACGTTGAAAGACGCGCTCGGAAAGATAATAAAGAAAAGTTAAAAGGAGAATATAAATATGAAATCCAACATAATCAAGGCGGCGATAAATCTCGGCTGCATTCCCGGAACGAAAATTCTTGAGTTTTACAAGGAGATAGGCAGAGGCTGCGCGGATGTAAACGAAGCGGCTTTCGACTATATTCAGGATGTTTTTGCGGGAACCGTACGCGAAGAGGACGCGGCAACGAGAGCGAAAAAACTCAAAATGACGTTTGACCCCGACGCGGAGGATTATCCGACCATGGCGGTGGGAGGCGGCGACGGCGACGTTATCATTCTCAACAGAATTTCCGACGGCGGCGAAACGTTGGTTCTCCCCGAGCCGATAACTCCGTTTTTCACTTATGACGAAGACGAGGAGTGCTACAAGAGCGGCGGAGACGAAAACCGCGCGCTTTATATAACCGTAGTTACGGACGGAGATCTGATAAAGGGCGTTTATATGCTCTACGGCGAGCAGTACAAGGCGCTTGCCGGCGACGGAACGGAAGTTGAAAACGGCAGAACGGCAATAAGTAAAGTTTTCGATTGCCTTGACTGCAAATTTGAAGCGGTTGCGGTCATACCGAAAGAATATTACGGCACGCTTCACATGCAGAACAGGCTCGAACTCGAATCGCTTATAGCACAGCAGACGGCGCTGTTTGAAAAAGAAGTTGAAATAGACGGCGTACCGTGCCTGATAATTTATTCGCAGAGATAACAAGGAGTTGATATAAAATGGCTGAAAAGAAACCGTACTATATAACAACGGCTATCGCCTACGCTTCGGGCAAACCGCATATAGGAAACACTTACGAAATAATCCTGACCGACGCCATCGCGCGATACAAACGACTTGCGGGCTTTGACGTTTTCTTCTGCACGGGAACTGACGAGCACGGTCAGAAGATAGAAAACAAAGCCCATGACGCGGGACTTTCTCCGAAAGCGTTCGTGGACGGCGTTGCGGAGCAGATAAAGGGAATCTGGGATCTTGTCGGAACAAGTTACGATTACTTTATCAGAACGACCGACGACTATCACGAAAAAGCCGTTCAGAATATCTTCAAAAAATTCTACGAGCAGGGCGACATATACAAATCGGAATACGAGGGCTGGTACTGCGAGCCGTGCGAATCGTTTTTCACGGAAACGCAGATAGTTGACGGCAAGTGCCCCGACTGCGGCAGACCCGTCAAAAAGATGAAAGAGGAAGCTTACTTCTTCAAAATGTCCAAATATGCGGACAGACTTATGAAGTACATCGAAGACCACCCCGACTTCATCAGTCCCGAACTCCGTAAAAAGGAAATGATAAACAACTTCCTCAAACCGGGGCTTCAGGATCTCTGCGTTTCGAGAACGTCTTTCAAATGGGGCATTCCCGTTCCGTTTGACGAAAAGCACGTTATTTACGTTTGGCTTGACGCGCTGACGAACTATATCACGGCGCTGGGTTACGATGTTGACAAACAGGGTGAAAACTTCGGCAAATACTGGCCCGCGGACTTGCACGTCATCGGCAAGGACATTCTCCGATTCCATACAATTTACTGGCCCATCTTCCTTATGGCGCTCGACTTGCCGCTCCCGAAAAAAGTGTTCGGACACCCGTGGCTCCTGTTCGGGGAGGACAAGATGTCCAAATCAAAGGGCAACGTTATATATGCTGACGACCTTGTTCATGCGTTCGGCGTTGACGCGGTAAGACACTATGTTCTTTCCGAGACCCCGTTTGCGGCAGACGGTTCCATAACTTACGAAACCATTATCGAAAGATACAATTCCGACTTGGCAAACAATCTCGGCAACCTTGTAAGCCGCACGCTGGCAATGACCAAAAAGTATTTCGGCGGCACAGTTCCCGCTCCCGCGCAGAGCACGGAATTTGATGCGTCGCTTATCGAAACGGTAAGACAGACCGTTGAGACCTATAAGGCAAAAATGGACGACCTGCATATCGCGGACGCAGAAGACGCAGTATTCGCGATGCTCAGAAGAGCAAACAAATACATTGACGAGACCGCTCCATGGGTGCTTGCAAAAGACGAAAGCAAAAAAGAAGTTCTCGGAACGGTGCTTTACAATCTGCTTGAAACCATACGCGTGGGCGCGGTGCTTCTCACACCGTTTATGCCTTCGACCGCGGCTTCGATATTCAAGCAGTTGAACACGGAGGCGGGAGACCTTTCGACGGTCGAAAACTTCGGTGTTTACGCGGCGGGAACGGTTCTCGGCGAAAGCGAGATGCTGTTCGGAAGAATCGATGCGGAAAAGAAACTCGAAGAACTGAAAGCGGAACATGAAGCGGCTGTAAAAGCGGCGCAGAAGCCCGAAAAACCGGAGGGCGTTGCGGAAATAGGCATAGACGACTTCATGGGCGTTGAACTCCGAACCGCACAGGTCATTGCGTGTGAACCCGTGCCGAAAGCAAAAAAACTGCTCAAATTGCAGATAGACCTCGGCTACGAGCAAAGACAGGTCGTTTCGGGCATAGCAAAATGGTATAAGCCCGAAGACCTCGTAGGCAAAAAGATAATCGTTGTTGCAAACCTTAAGCCGGCAAAACTCTGCGGTGTGGAATCGCAGGGCATAATACTTGCGTCGGGCGAAGAGACCGTCCGTGTCGTATTCCTTGCGGAAGACACCCCGCTCGGCGAGCGCGTAAGATAAAGGAAGACAAATGAAAGAAATTATTCTTCTCAAACAGGGCGAAATGGTGCTTAAAGGCGCCAACAGATACAAATTCGAAGACTTGCTTCTCCGCAATGTCCGCAATGCGGTCGAAACATTGGGCAAAGCGCATATTTTTGCAAAGCAATCGACCGTATTCGTCGATTTTGAAGATGAAAACGTCGATATGGACGAAGCGGAAGACAGACTTTGCCGCGTTTTCGGCGCGGTCAGCGTCACACGCGCGGCGGTCTGCGACTACGACTTTGACACAATGCTTTCGCAGGCGGCGGAATATCTGCGTCCCGCGCTGATGTTTGCAAAGTCTTTCAAAGTCGTGGCGAAAAGAGCGGACAAATCGTATCCGAAAAAATCGCCCGAAATAAGCGCGGAACTCGGAGGAAAACTGCTTTCTGTGTTCCCCCGTCTCGAAGTCAAAATGAAAGAGCCCGAAGTTACCGTTTATGCGGAAGTCCGTGAACATCACATTTTTGTTCACACCGACGCAAAGCGGGGTGCGGGAGGGCTTCCCTGCGGCATAGGAGGACACGGGCTTCTCATGCTTTCGGGCGGACTTGACAGCCCCGTTGCGGGATATATGATGGCGCGGCGCGGAATGAAGATAAGCGCGGTGCATTTCGAAAGCCCTCCGTACACATCGGAAAGAGCGCGCCAAAAAGTGGAAAAACTTGCGCGTCTTGTCAGCCGTTACAGCGGCAAAATGACGGTTTTCGTGGTTCAGTTCACGGATATTCAGGAACATATTCGCAGAGAGTGCAAAGAAGACCTGTTCACGCTGATAATGCGTCGGTTCATGCTTCGCATTGCCTGTGACATCGCAAAAAAGGCGAAAGCGGGCGCAATCATAACCGGCGAAAGCCTGGGACAGGTCGCAAGCCAGACGCTTCAAGCGATAACCGTTACGGAAGCGGCGGCGGATATGTCCGTATTCCGTCCGTGCATCGGCATGGACAAGCAGGACATAGTTGACATAGCGTTCAAAATTGGCACTTACGAAACCTCGATTGAGCCTTACGAGGACTGCTGCACGGTCTTCACTCCGCGTCACCCGCAAACAAAACCGACGCTCGAGGAAGTGCTTGAAGAGGAGAAAAAACTCAATATCGAAAAGTTGCTTTCCGAAGTCACCTATGACAGAACGGAGTTCGTTTACTGATGGAAAACATACCGAGCCTTTCGGAATGTTTTGAAATTCTGAAAGAGAAAAAACTGCATATCGCGTTTGCGGAATCCTGCACGGGCGGACTTTGCGCGAAAGCGTTGACCGACCTTGCCGGAGCGTCCGAAGTGATTGAAGCGTCCGTGGTGTCATACTCAAACAGAATCAAGATCGAGAAACTCGGCGTAAAAGCGGAAACGATAGAAAAACATACGGAAGTCAGCGCGGAATGTGCGCTTGAAATGGCGCGCGGTGCAAAAAAATTCGCGGCGGCGGAAGTCGGAGCGGCATTGACGGGATATGCGGGACCGAGCGGAAAAGACGTCGGACTTGTTTTTGTCGCCGTCAGTTCCCCGTTCGGCGAAAAAGTCGAGGAATTGCGGCTGCACGGGTCGAGGGAAGAAATAAGGCTTACGGCGGCAAACCGCTGTTTTGACCTCGTTCTGCGGATATTGAAATAAAAAAACGGCATAATATCACCGAGGTGACAACTATGCCGAAAAAGAAAAACAAACGCCTTACGGCGGAAAACAAGACCGAAGAGGTAATAGAAGCGTTCAGACAGACGTCCCAACGCGAAAACAGCACGGACGTTCTCGGAAGCTGGACGGGCAACCCCAAAGACGGAGGACAACCCGCGCAGGACGCCGACGACCTGTAAAAATTTCCGTGCCGAAAACGGAGGAAGCATAAAATGACAAAAATCAAAAACGGCAGACTTCTGCTGACCGTGCCCGCGATTATCGGAATGGCGGTATGCATTGCGGTATGCATCTTGCTGTCTTGCCTGACGCTCGCGGGACAGTCCCCTGCCCGACGCTTTATATTTGCGGCGGTGTTCATACTGGTAGTGCTCAGCACGTTTTCCTCGCTTTACACGGGAGACTTTAAGCGTCTGACCAAAACGGGCGCGACGGACGGAGGAAAGCCCGTGCGCGCGGTCTGCGGACTTTGCGAAAAGCAATACGGATTTATATCGGGATTTGTAATGACTTTTATCACGGCATTCCCGATAATGATTTTGTCGATATACTACTCTGTTTCGGATAAGTGAAAACAGAAAAATATCGCCGCGAAGCGTTTTCCGTTTCGCGGCGTTTTTCATATCCGAAAATATTCAGTTTATCTGAATTATCTTTTTGGTGCTTGCGGGTTTTCGGCGCAGGCAGAAGAAGTCGAGGTATACGTTCTTTTTATCGTAAACGTGATTGTAAATCATCATTTCGTAGGGACGGAGCGCGGTATATATTTCATCGGATTTGTTTCCGACAGCGTAGTATTCGCCGTTCTTGTCCCTTATTCCGAATGCCGTTATTATCGGGAACGTCTTGCGCATTTCGAAAAGGAAGTTCTGATATGCGCTTGTAGGAATACCCGCAGACTTGAACAGAATGGAAGAAAGGTAATTGACGCTCGTGTGCAGGTTGTGTTTGTCCTCATTTTCTCCGAGCCACGACGTGTCAAGTTCGTAATTCGACCAGATAAAGAACTTGGTTATATACTTGCTCTGCATTTCTTCCGCAGAGAGGTCGGAAGACGATTTGCCTCGGATAATGTCATAAAACTCATCTTCTATCGTGCCCTGATGGTCGCCGTAAAAGAGAATTACCGTCGGTTCATCTACATTGCTGAAATACTCTATAAGTTTCTGCACGGCCTTGTCCGACTCGTGCATAAGCGAAAGATACTGTTCCGCTTTCGGGTATTTTCCGGGATAGTCGGTCAGCGTTATCTGCTGATCGAAATTGTCGAACTGTGCGCCGTAACCGCCGTGGTTCTGCATGGTTACGTTGAAGATAAAGAACGGTTCGTCCTCATCTTTTTGCTCATAAAGTTCTATGAGTTTTTCGTAATCGCTTTCGTCCGAGATATAGTTGCGCAGATATTTGGTATCTTCATTCTTGAAAAGTTCGTCGTAATGCTGTTCGTCAAACCTCATCGCGGAATAGACATTGGGTCTGTTCCAACCGGAAGAAAGATACGGGTGCAGAGACACCGTTTTGTACCCGAGAGCGTTGAACGATTCGACCAATCCCGAAATGTAAGTTGAGTTTTTGAAGTTAAGTTGATACGGAATCGCGCCCTGCGCGTAAATATACATACTGTCGCCGAGCAGGAACTCATATTCGGAGTCCGCTGTGCCGCCGCCGAACACCGAAACATACGAATAACCCGTTATCGTATTTTCCAACTGCGAAAGGCTGTCTATAAACGGCATGACCTCTTTGTTTGTATCAAAACTGCCGACCACTCGCATATCCGAAAACGTTTCATTCATTATAACGATAACGTTCGGGCGCTTTGTTTCTTCAAGAGACTTTTCCGTAACGGAATTTTCTCCGTTTTGTTCCCCGTTTTCGCTGTCCTTGTCGGTCGGTGCGGGAACGTCGTTTTCCGTCGGGTTTTCGGGGTCTTGGCTTTCATCGGGAACAAGATCGGTCTCGAATTTCGGAACGTCTTTTTCCTCGGTCTGCAACGTGCCGTCGTCGTATATCACGTTTGTATTGTAATCGACGTAATAATTCCCTATCTTTTCGGGGCTGTATCCCTCCGCCTCGGACATTGAAGAATATTTCAAGTCCATAAGGAAGTTCAGCGGGAAGCCGTTTTTCTTATGCGTCCAGAAATACGGTTCAACGCCCGCCATTTTCAGAATGGAGTCGCTCGGAACGATAAAGAAAACGGCAACTATCGCAATAACGCCTATCGCACGGAAACGGAAACGGACTTTCATGTTCTGCTTGCCGAATTCGTGAAGCATATATATGACGTGCATGGACAGGAATATCATAAAGAACCAAATTATCAGGAATTTGGCGGAGAATGTAAACGCGTATTCATCGGCAACGTTCATCGCCGTGCCTATCGAAAACAGGTCAGAAAGGAAAAGCGGTCTGCCGCGAACGTCGTTCAAAAAATAGTTGACGCTGGCAAGAATCGCCCAAAAAAGACCGGGAATGATAAGCGTGAGCAATGCCGAGTTCGAAATAAAGAACACGGCATAATAAAGCGACGCATAAAGAAGCAGGTTAAGGAAGAACTTCGGGGAATCGATAAACGATACCGAGTCATTGGAAATAAGTTCGCAGCAGACGGTCATATTGAATACCACGAACAGCAGCAGAAACGTCAGCTGCACGCCGCCGCTGTGAAGTCCGCGCCAACGATAATACGTTATATATGCAAGCAAAAGCAGGTTGACGCTTATAAACGCCCCCGAAACATCGGAGCCGAAGCACTTTTCAAAATAGAGACCGACGCAGAGAACGACGAACGCAAAAACGGCGTTGACCGCGACAAATCGGGATCTTTTGTTGTTGACAAGGCGTGTCAGTTCCGCGCGCAATCTGTAAAAAGCGTTTGCGAAAACCGCGCCGATACCGTGTTTCATCGTTTTTCCTCCTTTGTCAGACAGTTTGTTCGTCCGCCACGCCACGTTGTTTTTTACGGCTGTAATAGATGCCGAAAACGCCTGCGCAGGCAACCAGCGAACCCACGGTTATACCGAGTGAAAGGTTTTGCAAAGACGTGGGTCTGTACCATACGCGGACAGTTCCCTTGCCCACTTTGGAAAGGTATACGCGGCAAACTTTGTTTTCACCCTCGCCGTCCAACTTAACGGGGGTCAGATTACCGTCCGCGTCAAGAAGTTCGGCGGTATATCCGTAATAATAAAGAAGCGGCAGGTCGGCGTATTTTTCGGAGCCTTCAACGTCAAACTCTATGCTTGTGCCGTCACGCGCGGTTATATACCGCTCGGAGCCGTCGTCAAAGAACACCGAATTGCCTTTATAAAGTTCGTTATGCTTCGTGTTGGCGGGGATAAGGGACGTCGAACTTATAGAATACGTTCTGTTCGGGTCGTTTTTGTAATAACCGTTGCTGAAAGAAATATACGAAACGTTGCGGGCGTCCGCTTCCGCGAGTCCGACAAGAATAGAGACCGCTATAAGCGAATACAGCGCAACGGAGCGCAACAGTTTGCCTTTAAGACCGATGTGCATGACTATCGCAATCGCTATCGCGAAGAATATGACGGCAAAAATATAAAATCTTGCCGGATAGCCGATGAATTTGAGTATCCACCAGAATTTTATCGGGAAAAGCGACGACGAAAGGAACAGACAAAAACAGCCGAGGAAAAGCAGCCTGTCCGCAAGCGGGAGAATCTTTGCCGTATCGTCTTTTTTGCGGACAAAGAAACGGAGCAACGTCAGCAGAATCAAAACCGCACCGAAAGAGGCGGACATCACCGTGCCGTCCGAAACGGCTTGCGTGTTCGAGATAAGGCGGTTTATACCTACACTCGAATTTTCCCAGTTGATATCGACTTTTTCGGTGAAGTCGATATATTGGAGTTGTTCAAGATACGGCAGCCAGAAAGAGCAGGTCAAAGCCGCTATCAGAACAAACGAAAGCAGCAGCACAAGCAAAAATTTCGGTTTCTTTCTGAAAACGGAAGCGTAAACGCAGAACAGCGCAACGCTCAGAATAAACATCATAGCGAACAGACGCACGCTTGAACAGCAAAGCCCGAGCATACCGAAAAAGTATATCCACGGTTTTTTGTATTCGCGATAAAAAATATCGTAAAGACCGAGAACCGCAACGGGAACGAAGATAAACGAAAGATAATCTTCATAAGATGCGCGATAGAAAAGCGTATTCGCGTAATACTGCGAAAGAACTACTGTTGCCGCGGCGATAAGACCGCCGTAACGGCTTTTTGTTATATCTTTGCCAGCCTTGTACGTTGCGCACCAACAGAGCGTGACGCAAAGGCAGATAAAGAGATTGTATGCGTCGGTAAGTCCGAGACCGAGGCGGCGCAGAAAGGCGGGAATCCACAAAAACAGGTCGGGAGACGTCAGCGACGCGCCGTAACCGTAGTTGTCAAAGAACAGCGGGTTTACGCGAACGGGAAAATAACCGTTCGACCACCCCTCGCAGATGCTTTCTATTCGGAGCAGAGAATATCGCATTTCCGTTCCGTTTGAAACGACCTGCCCGCCGAGAGTGGGATAAACCGTAAAAAGCACGGTGACCGCAGCAATGATAAAAACAAACCATCTGCTGCGGTTTCTGAATTTTCTTCTTTTTATAAGTCGAGATTCTGTTTCCGGCATATAAATATTTCTCCGAGCGGCGCTCAAAAAGGAGAGCCAAACAAATTCCGTGCTTTTCATCACGGATAAAGAAAAAAGCAAAAATTCCGAAAAATGCGGAAATATCGCTTCTGAATATGTGTTTCGTTTTTGACATTATACCACTATTTTCTCCAAAAATCAAGCCCGAAGCACGGAACACATATTATTTTAAGAATTTACGGTTGCAAATTCAATGTAAATATGGTAAAATAATGTAAATGCTTTTATTTAGGAAAGGAAATCATGAATACATTAAAAGATTTGCGGAGAGCGCGACGCCGCGCGTTCAATGCGGCTCACTCCGCGGCATATAAATACGGAACGGGAATACGCGGTTTTTTCAACATTCTGAAAACGCCCGTCTCTTTTTTCGGATTCTTCCTCGGCATTGCGCTAACCGCCGTGGGCATTTACAAGGGAGTTTCCCCCGTCTCCGCACTCGCCACGGGGCTGTCAATCATGTATTTTGCAATAATGAGCAAAGTCATATCTTTCTCAAACGCCCTGATGTCGGGACTTCTGATATTCTTCGGCGGTTCGCTTGCAAACAGTGCGATAAAGGTCTTTTCGGGAGAGCATACAAGCGCCGAAGTTTCGTTTGTCGTTTCGACGGCTTTTACCTATGCGCTGCTTGTTCTGCTTTTTGTTACGGGGCTTTTTCTGCGCCGAAAAATAAAAAACCGCCCCGCGCCCGCACCGTTCACAATAGAGAAAAATCTTTGCGCGGTTGACGTTATCGCATACGAAATGCTTCCGATAGAAGGACTTACAACGCTCCGAAAGCTCGTATACGCCCTGCCCGACGGAGCAGGCTACGCATATCGCAGAGCTTTTTCATGGGCGGACAGACACGGGTTTGTGCTTGCTTCGTTTGTGCTGAAAGACGATACGAAAACGGCGGCGCTTTATCTTTTCGCTCCAAAAGACGCGGACATTTCGGGGCTTGAACTTGCGTCGTTCGAAAAATCTGAAAAGATTTCGGACGAAACGTTTGAAGACGGTGCGATGAAGATTTTGGCGGAAGAAGCATACCCATCCGACGGCGAAATGTTCAGACGATACAACATTGTGATGGACGCTGAGTTAAAAAGGCGTAAGACTGACAAAACCGTCGATCACACGGTGGAATACATCGTGTCTTTCAACGAAAAAAAAGATATGGAAGATTTTGTTGCGGCTGCGATGGACGATGGGTTCGAGCCGACGGAACGCACTGAAAAACAGGCGGGTGAACCGTTTGAAATCGCGGGCAGGAGTTATTACGCGGCGGCGGTCTGCCACAGAACAAGGCTCGGCGGCGAACGCATAGAGCAGAACACGGAAAGAATGATAAGCCTTGCGGCACATTTTAACGGAAGACTTCGCAGTTGGAACGTTATCGACTGATCTTTTGCGAAAAAATACTTTTTTTCGATTTTTTCGGCTCGTTGCCTATTGACTTAAAGAGAGAACGAGTATATAATATTTATTGTGTTGATTTTGTTTTCAGGAGAAGCAGAGGGCTTCGGACGGAGGAAGAATAAGGATGAAAAAGGGTTTTGACAACGACAAGTATATCAAAATGCAATCGGAGCATATCGAGGAAAGAATAAACAGTTTCGGCGGTAAACTTTATCTCGAATTCGGCGGCAAACTTTTTGACGATTACCATGCGTCGCGCGTGCTTCCCGGTTTTGAGCCGGACAGCAAGATAAGAATGCTTACGCAGCTCAAAGACAGGGCGGAGATAATCATTGTCGTTTCAGCTGCGGCGATTGAGCAAAACAAGATTCGCGGAGACCTCGGTATCACTTACGATATGGACACGCTCCGTCTCATAGACGCATTCAGAGGAAACGGGCTTCTCGTTTCCGGCATTGTCATCACTCATTACGCTTCCCAGCCCGCCGCGGACGGCTTCATAAAAAGGCTGAAAAACCTCGGCGTCAGGGCTTATAAGCATTATCCCATTCCCGGATATCCTTCAAATCCGCAGCTCATTGTCAGCGACGACGGTTACGGCAAAAACGATTATATCGAAACAACGCGTCCGCTTGTCGTAATAACCGCCCCCGGTCCGGGCAGCGGAAAAATGGCGACCTGCTTATCGCAACTTTATCACGACCACAAGCGCGGCATAAAAGCGGGATACGCAAAATTCGAGACCTTTCCGATATGGAATCTGCCGCTCAAACACCCCGTCAATCTTGCTTACGAGGCGGCGACGGTTGATCTCAACGACGTTAATATGATAGACCCGTTCCACTTGGAAGCATACGGAGAAACGACAGTCAACTACAACAGAGACATTGAAATATTCCCCGTTCTGAATGCGATTTTCGAAAAAATTTCAGGTGTTTCGCCCTATAAGTCTCCCACCGATATGGGGGTCAACATGGCGGGTTTTTGCATTGTTGACGATGACGTTTGCAAAAAAGCGTCGAGGGACGAAATAATCAGAAGATATTATTCCGCACTTGTTTCAAAGCGCAAAGGTCTTGCCGACGATGAACTTGTTACAAAAGCGGAACTTATAATGACTCAGGCAGGAGTTTGCGCAGAGGACAGAAAAGTTGTCGGCGCGGCGCAGGCAAAAGCGGAAGCGACGGGCGCGGCCGCGGCTGCGATAGAACTGCCCGACGGAACGATTGTGACGGGCAAGACCTCATCTCTGCTCGGGGCTCCCGCGGCGGCGGTAATCAACGCGCTCAAAGTTCTCGGCGGAATAAGCGACGAAATGTATATTCTCGCGCCCATCGTCATCGAACCGCTGCACAAACTCAAAATCGAGATCCTCGGCAACCATAACCCGAGACTTCACGTCGACGAAATCCTTATTGCGCTTTCAATCTCCGCAACCACCAACCCCGTTGCGGCACAGGCGGTCAAATATCTGCCAAAACTCCGCGGTTGCGAAGCGCACTCCACGGTCATTCTTTCGCAGACGGACACGGACACTTTCCGTAAACTCGGAATGAATCTGACCTGTGACCCGCAGTACCAAACCAAAAAATTATTTCATAGTTAAAGCTGACGGATACGGCGCAGAACGAAAAACGAAAAGAAAAATTTATATGGGTCTTGAAAAGTTTTTTTGCCTTTTTAAGACCCGTTACTTTTTTAATGACGCCTGTTTTTGATTTTTATTTTTCATTTTTCTCTCGACGAAATCCTCCCTCGACGTACCCATGTACGCCTATCGGTCGGATATTCGCCGACTCTGCATCCGTCCCGTCAGCCTTGGGTACTGCAAAAAACGGGAACTGTAAAAAACGCAAGTTTCTTACAGCCCCGTTATTATCATTTCAATTAAACAGAAATATCAAATCTTTTTGCCGTTCAGTCCCGCTTCCGCAAGGTTTGAACCCTTATAAACGAGTTTAAGAGAGAAAAACGGTTCTTCTTTGCGGAGCAGTTCGAGAAATATGCGGTCACCCTCCCACGCGGGGAGAGAAAGCACGCGTTCGTTCTCTATCCATTCGAGGTCGCCCTCGTCACATTCGATAATATCTCCGACGAAATCGGAAGAGGTGAAAAGGTGCATATATTCGCCCTCGTATTTATCCGAAACGAAAGTCACAACGCCGCGGTATTTATACTCCGTCAGCGTCAGCCCCGTTTCCTCCTTCGCTTCGCGCAAAGCGCAGTCTTCGGGGCTTTCGCCCTCCTCGCAATGACCTCCTATACCGACCCAAAGGTCGTGATTCAGGTCATTTTTCTTTTTGGTGCGGTGAAGCAAAAGGGTCTTTCCGTCCTTTTCGATATAGATAAGCGTTGTGTTTTTCATTGTCCGTTCCCCTATCGGAATTTTTGCGCGCACATATTTCATCTTGTTATAATTATACAATACATCTTCCGATTTTTCAATAGTTAAGATATTGAAATTACGGTTATTTTGTGATATAATCAATATGTATACAGTGTTTGACTTGCGAGGATACCGATGAAATACGTTTTTTTACTTTTTGACGCGGACGATACGCTCCTCGATTTTGCGGCGGCGGAGCGCGACGGGCTGACGAAAATGTTCACGGCGCTCGGGCTGACGCTTGACGACGGTTTAAGGCAAAGATACGCCGTTCTGAACAAAAGTCTTTGGAAACGGCTCGACGAGGGGGAGTTGACGCGAGACGAACTTCTTTATACGCGTTTCGGGATATTTTTTAAGCAGGAAGGCATAAACGCGGACGGAACGCTTGCCGAAAACATATACAGAAAATACCTTGAAGAGGGACATGAGACCGTTGCGGGCGCGCGCGAGCTGCTTGAAGATCTCGGAAAGCGTTACGAGATATACGTGGTGACGAACGGGCTTGCACAAACTCAGGTGCGGCGAATGAGGGAGTCCGGGCTTGACAGACTTGTGCGAAACACATTTATATCGGAGCAGCTGGGCGCAAACAAGCCCGAAAAGGCGTTTTTCGACTATGTCGAAGGACATATCCCCGGCTTTGACGCGAAAAAGGCGCTTCTGATAGGCGACAGTCTTTCATCGGACATTCAGGGCGGCATAAACGCAGGCATTGATACCTGCTGGTTTGACCGCGAAAACAGAGTTTGTCCCGAGAATTTGCGGCCGACATATAAAATTACGGAATTAAAACAGCTTTACGGTATATTACAGGAGGAAAAACAATGTTGACAAACGCGAAATTTCAGCATCTCGGCTTTGCCACGCCCGACATCGACGCAACGGTGAAGTTTTATACGGAAGATCTCGGTTTTGAGGTTATTCACAGAACCGCGACGCCCGACGGTCTGACTCCCATTGTCTTTATCCGCAACGGGGCGATGACCTACGAAGTTTACGAGGATAAAACTCTTTCCGCAGAGGCGGCGAAAAAGCCCGACCACGTTGCTTACGACTCAACGGATATCGAAGCGGACTACAAAAAAGCTGTTGACGGCGGATATAAAATAACGACGAGCGGTATCGAGGGCATTCCGACCGTGTTCGACAACGGCGTTCGTTATTTCAAGATTGCGGGGCCGAGCGGAGAAGAAGTAGAGTTCTGCCAGATTCTTTAATCATTTTTAACGGAGGAAAAATCAATGAAAAAAATTACAGCGGGCGTCCTGCTCGCGGCTCTTTGCGCGACGCTTTTCGCGTCCTGCGCTATCTACAGGGTTCCTGAGGATCTCCGCGTCGCGGTCTTTGACAACCTGACGAAGATACGCAGGGAGGAGAAGCTTCCGATAGCGGCGGAAAGAGAGCTTTCCGTAAGCCTTGCGCGAAACGAGAGTGAGGGAATGCAGTTCGTGCTGAACAGCGCGACGCAGGATTTCAAGGTCAAAAACGTTACTGTAAGCGATCTTGCAAACGATGACGGCAGCGCAGTTCTTCCTGCGTCGGATATTTCCGTTTACCGTCAGCATTATATGTACGTCGATGTGCATTATTATACTTATAAAGGCTATCCCGACGGCTACTATCCCGACGCGCTTATCGAGCAGAAATACGACCTTGCTCATTATGCGGACGGTCTGCCCGTTGCAAAGGGCGACAATCAGGGATACTGGCTGACGGTCAAAGCCGGAAAGGGGCTTCCCGCAGGCAGATACACGGGAACAGTGACGGTTGAGACCGATGTTAAAACGCTTGAGATTCCCGTGACCTGCACCGTTTGGGATTTTGATATTCCCGACGAAGTGCATTTCAAAAACGCTTATGCGCTCTACGGGTTGAACGATTACGACGGTCAGCGCGTGCAATACTATAATTTTCTGAAAGAATACAGGCTTACGGGCTTTTATCTGCCTGTCAAAGAGGAGGATTACCGCGTTTACAAATCGACCGAAGATTACCTTTCGGTGCTTCCGAATGTTGACGACGATATAACGACAGCGGCTTTCTTCAACCTGAATTACCGAAGATCTAACAAAGCGGTCTGGACCTGTTCGGGGTGCGGATACGAGGCGGTCACGGACAGTCTTGCGGACGGGTTTGTTTGTCCCGACTGCGGCGCGGACGCGGAAAAATTTCAGAATTGGATCTGCCGAAATTGCAGAACGTATTATACGGGCAGGACGATTCCCGATGACTATAACTGTAAAACCTGCGGCGCGGAAAACGGCGGAAAGTACTGCGATTACTGCGGAGCGCTTTATTCAAGAAGCTACGCACCGACAAGCGACGTATGCCCGAAATGCGGTCACGAAGACCTGTACAATACGTTCAAGAAATATCATCAGCACTATTTCAACGACGATTTCAAGGAAACGCTTGCGGCTCTTGCGCAAACGAAACTCAACGGCAAGATGTATGCGATTACGCACGACGAGCCGAAATACCAGCTCGGGCCGAACTGGGCGAACGATGTGCTTCAATTCAACGGGGACGTTAACCGTGACCTTCCGTGGTTGACGAGCTTCGTAACATACGACGATTTTCTTCCGGCCGCGGACAGCGAGGACGGACAGAAAGTCAGATACCTCCCGGGAGCATGGTGCATAAAGCCGAGTGTTTACACCGAGGGGGACGCCGAGGATCTCCACGCGCACGGGCAGGAACTCTGGTTCTACACCTGCAACTGGCCGACATATCCCGCGATCAACACGCATATTGACTCCTATTCCTCAGCCGCAAGAATACTGCATTGGATAGAATACGACTATGATATAGACGGTTACTTCTGCTACTCCGCGACATCTGCGAACAGAGACACAAACGCCGAGCATCCCGACCCGAACCCGTGGATAAATCCCTATGCGCATCTCGCGGGAAGCGGAGACGGAAACGAGGCGGCTTCCGACCCTGCGGGTGACGGATACCTGATAATGATAGGCAAAGAGGGCGACGGCATAATCGACGACAACGTTCCCGTTCCGACGATAAGACTTGAAGTTATGCGCGACGGAATGGAAGATTATGAATATCTGTGGCTTTATGAGCAAAAACTGAATGCCCTTATAGAAAAATACAACCTCGATATCACAGCCGACGACGCGCTTCAAATGTTCTTTGCGGGACTTTACAAGGACACGGCGGATTGGTCTCTCGACACGCAAAGGCTTTATTACACAAGAGAAAAACTCGCCGAACTTATCACGGTGGACGACGACTTCATCTGCTTCCTTGACGCAAATGCGAATGAGGGCGTTATTAACATCTTCACAAACGGCAATGATACCGTAAAGATAAACGGCAAGATAGTGAACGGCGAAAACGGCAGATACAAAGTAAATGTGACGGTTGACGAAACGCTTTATCTTAACGAATTTACCGTTTCGGTCGGAAACAAAGAAAGAACGCTTTTCGTTTTTCCCGACAAACTGAATGCAGTAAAAACGCTTGTCACGGTTGACGGAAACGAAACGGCGATAGCGGCAGCGAACAAAAAAGCCGTCGTAACGGCAACGAACGGAAAAATCACGGCGCAACTGACTGAGAAAGGTAAGTATTTTGACATACCCGTTTCTGCAATGAACACGAATGTCGATCTTTCGGAATACACGCATATCCGAATGAGAATTTCACAGAACGGTTCAGAGATGACAGATGAACTTATCATCGGTTTCAGATCAAGTTTTTCGACATATGAACTGACGGTGGAAAAGACCGAATCGGGAACATATGTAGATATTCCGATGACGGAGACTTTCATCAACAATGCTCTGAAAAAGAAACCTCGGACAATAAGAATAACTCCCGCAATCGAAAAAGAGATGACAATAACGGTTTCTGATATCCAACTGATAAACAAAACCGCACAAGATCCTAAACTCAAAGAAAACGCAGGAATTAAATAAGACAGAATATCCCGACGCGAAAAAGCGTCGGGATATTCTGTCTTTGATTCGAAAAGACTATTTCAAATAAACGGATTCCGCATTCAGCAGAGCGGCTTCATCCTCGATGTGAGTGACAACGACGACAAGTTCGTTTTTTGCCTTTTCCCGCAATGCGGCTGCAAGCACGCGCCGATTTTCTTCATCAAGGCCAGTGAACGGTTCGTCGGCAAGAATAACATCGCTTTCGGGAGCCAACGCACGGGCGGCGGCAACTCGGCGGCACATGCCCCCGCTCATTTCATCGGGGTAACAGTCGGCGTCGTTTTCAAGACCGAGAGAAGAAAGTACGGCAAGTGCCTTTTCTTTTGCTTCGGAAGTGTTTCCGAGCGCAAGCGCGACATTTTCTTTTGCTGTGCGCCAGGGAAGCAGTCTGTCTTCCTGAAAAATGAATGTAATGCGTTTGTTCTCAAAGCCCTCAAGACTTCCGTTTTTAGGCTTTTCAAGTCCCGCGATAAGACGCAGAACGGTTGTTTTTCCGAGACCGGAAGCGCCGAAAAGACAAACAGCTCCTTTTTGCGGGAGCGAAAGAGAAAAGTCTTTCAACACGAGCTTATCACCGTAAGAAAAGTCAATGTGTTTCAGTTCGTACATTCTTTTTCTTGTCCCCTTTCAGCAGCCGAAGCATAAGTTTTTCAAGCAACACGCTGATTATTATAACAACAACGGTATAAGCGATAACTTCCGCAGTTTCGAGATTGAGTTTTGACGAATAGAGTTCATCGCCTATCGAGCGGTCGGGACGGCAGATAACTTCCGCCGCGACACCTGATTTCCACGCGAAGCCGAGCGCCGTTCTGCACGCGCTGACGGCATAGGGTTTAACGGACGGGAGCCAGACTTCGGAAAACGTTCCGCGCCCTCCGAAACGGTATATTCGAGCAACTTCAAGCAGTTTGCGGTCGGTTTGGTTTATTCCCTCCGCAACATTTGCGCAAACGAGAGGCACGACCATCAAAAAAGAAATAAAGACGGGCAGCAGGTCGGTTTTTATCCACACAAGCGCAAGGATTATAAATGAGGCAACAGGCGCGGCTTTGACGATATGAAGTATCGGCGCAAGCAAAGTTTTTGCGATTTTGGAATTGTGCATAAGCACCGCAAGCAGTCCTCCTACGCAGACACCTGAGAAAAAGCCCGCCGTTATACGTAAAAGAGAAAGTCCGGCCGCAAGCCAAAACTCGGAAGTTTTAATTTTTTCGAGAAGCGTTGCAAGGACTTTGAGCGGGGACGGCAACAGCAGTTCAAGCCCTATTGTATATGAAGCAAAAGCCCAAACGGCGATCCAGAAAACGAGGACCGCCGCAGAGAGAAATATTTTTTTAATCTTAGCCGACATACCAGAAACCGCTCTCGGGCATTGCTCCGCCGATACTTGTCGGGTCAAGTTCGAAAAGTGCCTTGAAATAATCGGTTATCGCCTTTTCGCATTCGGAGCCCGGAATAAACGTTATCGCGCATTTCGGAATGGCTTTTTCGGCAACAGCCGCGGAGCCGACTATTTTATATGTTTCGCAAAGCGCCGCAACGCTTGACACGTCGGAATTTGCCCTTTCAACGCTTTCTTTGTATTCTTCAAGGAATTTGTCAACCGCGGCTTTATTATTTTCGACGTAATCTGCTTTTGCGATAACGCAGCCCATATAAACATTACCCTCTTTGCCGAGGTCTTTCCAAATATCGCCTATGCTTAAAGCGGTGCGAAGTCCCTCGACCTTTGCGCAGGCGGTGGTCAGAAACGGTTCGGGCACGAGCGCGACTTCGGCATCTCCCTTTGCAAGCAGAGATACAAGTTCGCTGTTTTCGGCAACGAATTTAAGTGTCACGTCATTATCGGGGTCAATGCCGTTCGCGGAAAGAACCGCACGAAGAACGTATTCGGGGTTTGCGCCCTCACCCGTGGAATAGATGGTTTTTCCTTTGAGGTCGGCAACGGTCTTTACAGAATCGCCCTTTTCGGCAATGTAAAGCACGCAGCCGGTGTTTATCGCAAGCATTTTGACGTTTCCGTTCAGTTTTGCGTAAAGTTTTGCCGCAAGGTTTGTGGGAACGGACGCAATGTTCATCTCTCCGTTTGCGAACCTGGAAACTATTTCGTCGGGAGAAGTCGCTACGGAAAAAGTATATTCGTTTGCGGTTTTCTTTTCGTCGCTTTGTCCCATAAGATACGCCATGCCGATACCCGTCGGACCGGAGATGCACCCGATATTCATTTTCACACTCTCATAAGTCTCCGTCGTGGGTTCAGAAGCCGTGGAAGCCGTTGTGGGCTCATCGTTTTTCGCACACGCGGCAAAGAATGCGGCGCAAAGCGCGAAAACAAGCACAGCTGCAAGCAGTTTTTTGATTTTCATACATATCACTCCAAAATATATATTGTCTTTTTGTCACGACGAACGGCGCCGCTGCTTTCAAGTTCCGCAAGAGCGCGATAAAGTCCTGCGCGGCTCATGCCGAGAATAGACGCAAGGTCTTTGAGACTGAAATTCAGTTTATAAACGCCGTTGTTCGCTCTTTCGGAAAGAAAGCGCATAAGTATTTCGGCTTTGCTGCCGACCTCGCCGGGGCGCGTTTCGTAAAGCTGCCCTATCCGCTCACTCAGATACCGCAGAAAGCTCGCACTCGCCGACGAGTTTTTTTCCATAATTTCTATAACGGACTTATACGGAAGAAAAGCGGCGATGCATTTTGTATAAGCACAAACGTCGCGTTGAAGCCTTTGTCTCCGCTGAAAAACATCTCCGCGCCGTAAACGTCACCTTTTTCAAGCGTCCGTATGCGGCTGCCGTCAATTCTCAAAGACACGGCTTTGCCGGAGATAAGAACGCCTATCCCTTTATTTTCATCGACGGTCGAATATATTTTTTCACCTTTTTCAAAGGTTTTCCCCTCAAATTCGACGTCCTCCGCTCGAACAGAGCCCCCTTTGAACAAAAAAAGTTTATTCAGAAGGTCTTCGGGTCTCATGCCAATATCCTCACATTCCGGCGCTTAAATACCCGAAAAGCCGAATGCGTAACTTTCCCGCCGATGCCCGAAGATAACATACGTCGAAAATGTTTTTACGCACAAAAGCGCGTCGCCGTTTTCTCTCAGAACAAAAAAACAGCGCCCGCCGCGATTTTTCAACGGAATCTTTCGGAACAGGCAACAAAAAGTCCGAGAGCAAAATCCGTCTTTCGAAAAATGACGTCGGGAGACCAAAATTCAGCAAACTCATGAAATAAACGCCATTGTTTATTTTATATGCTATTATATCAGATTTTCAGACTTTTTTCAATCCCTGTGATATGGTTTTTATGTTTTTATATATTTCAGTAGAAATCCTGCCACAATTCGACAAATCAAATTAAACATTTTTTTATACATACATTTCACAAATCAATTTTTTTTCACCTTTCGGACAAAAACAACTGCCGAACAGGCGTCAGCCGTGCCGGCAAGATTCCGAACGGAAAGAGACAAAAAAGCAAAGTTTCAAAAAATTCGATTTTTGCGGTTGACAAAGAGGGCTGTATTTGGTATAATTAATCTGCCGCACGAATCAGGCAGGGGTTATTATGCCCCTACGCAAGACCTGGGGAGGCGCCTGTGCCGGCGAGACTTATTATAAGAGGTAAAAGTATGTACGCAGTAATCGTGACCGGCGGCAAGCAGTACAAAGTGTCCGAAGGAGACACTCTGTTCATCGAAAAGCTTGATGCCGAAGCAGGTTCCGAGGTAACCTTTGACAAAGTTCTTCTGGTTGCCGACGGTGAAAAAATCACGGCAGGCGCACCCTATGTTGAGGGCGCTACCGTAGAAGCCAAACTCGAAAAGAACGGAAAAGGCAAAAAGATCCGTGTTTTCAAGTACAAGGCAAAGAAAAACGAACGCAAAAAGATCGGCCACAGACAGCCTTATTCCAAGGTTACCGTGACCGCTGTTAAGTTTTAATCGAAGGGTGGAGGTGTTCTGAATGGCTCATAAGAAAGGTGTCGGCTCGACCAAAAACGGCAGAGATTCCGAGTCCAAACGTCTCGGTGCAAAAAAGGCTGACGGACAGTTTGCTCTTGCGGGCAATATTCTCGTAAGACAGAGAGGCACAAAGATCCATCCGGGTCTGAATGTCGGCAAGGGTTCCGATGACACTCTCTTTGCTCTCGTTGACGGCACGGTTAAATTCGAGCGCGTCGGCAAGGACAGAAAGAAAGTAAGCGTTTACGAAATCGAGCAATAAGATTTTGTAACGGACAAAAAGCAAACAAGAGATGCCTTACATAAAAGTAAAGCATCTCTGTTTTTTTAACGGCGGTCTGCTTGCGGGCGGAAATGTACCCGAACATGGAAAGGACTGCCCTATCGGAGGATTTTATATGTTTGCCGATCAAACAAAATTATATGTCAAAGCCGGCGACGGCGGCGACGGCGCGGTTGCGTTCCACCGTGAAAAATACGTTGCGGCGGGAGGTCCCGACGGCGGCGACGGCGGCAAGGGCGGCGATATCGTCTTTCAGGTTGACACAAACCTGAACACTCTTATCGAACTCCGCTACAAGCACAAATTCGTTGCGCAGAACGGCGAAAACGGCAAAGGCGGCAAGATGTTCGGAAAAAGCGGAGAAGACCGCATAATAAAAGTTCCGAGAGGAACTCTTATCAAAGACGCGCAGACGGGAAAAGTCATCAAGGACATGAGCGACGACGAACCGTTTGTATGCTGTCGCGGAGGCAAAGGCGGTTGGGGCAACAGACATTTTGCCACGCCGACAAGACAGTGCCCGCGCTTTGCAAAACCGGGAATACCGGGCGAAGAAAGAGAAATAATTCTTGAACTGAAACTCATTGCCGATATTGGGCTTATCGGTTTTCCGAACGTCGGAAAATCAACGCTGCTTTCCGTTGTGAGCGCGGCACGTCCGAAAATCGCAAACTATCACTTCACAACGCTTGCACCGAATCTCGGGGTGGTTCGTCTTGACGAGGAAAAAAGCTTCGTTATGGCGGATATTCCGGGCATTATAGAGGGCGCCGCGGAGGGCGCGGGTCTCGGACACGCCTTTTTGCGCCACATCGAAAGATGCCGTCTGCTTGTTCATATTGTGGACATTTCGGGCAGCGAGGGACGCGACCCCGTTGAAGATTTCAAAATAATCAACTCGGAGTTGAAGCGATTTTCAGAAAAACTTGCGGAGTGTCCGCAGGTAGTCGTTGGCAACAAGACAGACCTTGTGACGGATGAAAAGGTCAGAGAAGATTTCCGTGAATTTATCGTTTCGCAGGGCTTGGACTATTACGAAATGTCCGCCGCAACGCATACGGGAACAAAAGAACTGATGTATGCGCTTTACGAAAAAGTTTCGGCATTGCCCGCGGTAAAGGTCTATGAACCGGAAGCGGACGAGATAACGGAAGAAGACCTGAAAGAGCGCGACAACGCCGTAACGATAACAAAAGTCGGAGATATCTTCTGCGTGGAGGGCGAATGGCTTCGCCGCATAATGCGAGGGTGCAACTTCGACGATTACGAATCGCTTCAATATTTCCAGAGAGTGCTGAGAATATCGGGCGTTATCGAAAAACTCGTTGAGGCGGGAGTAAAAGAAAACGACACGGTAGATATTTACGGATTTGAATTCGATTTCGTTTATTGATTGATATGAAAAAGATATTCAAAACAGCGTGCATAGTCTTTGTCGGTGCGGCGGTAGTTGCTGCGGCGATATTTCTGATGTATAAACTTGCTTCAAGACAAAAATCCCTGCAAGCGATCGCTTTCGTTTCTTCTTACGAAAACGTTACGGACGAGGACAGACTGACACAAGAGGCATATGCGACGTTGATGAACGCGGTCTTTGAAAAAATGAAAAAGACCGACGCGCCTGATGTGAATAAGGAAAAGCCCGACGTTTCGTTCGTCTGCCACGACGGAAACGGGGGAGACATAAAAAGTTACCGCGTTTTCCGAATAAGCGCAAGAAACAGGGATTATGTCATCTACTCGGCAGACGAGGACACGTTTTATAAAGTCGACACGGACACTTTGGACACATTTTTCGATATGCCGCCGATAAAAGAGGCGTGCCTTGACTCGGAAATTCCCCGTCTTATACTGAAAACGACGGTTTCCGAGGGAACGCGAACACTCGGCACGGCGACGGACGGAACATGGAATTACGCAAACGAAACGGGAGACTTCACAAACATTGCCGTTCCGAACACGTCGGCGGGAGATGTTGTCGAACTTGATTTCGGGCTTTACGACTTCTGTTTTATCTGCACAAAAACGCCGAATAAACTGACCGTTTACGCAAAAGACGAAGAAAGCGGTGAGCAGACCGAAAAAGAAATTTCGATAGGTGAAAAGCTGCCCGCACTCGAAAAGGGAAAAACCTATATGCTGACGGTCAAAGCGGAATGGACGGAAACAGAAAACCGCGATTATTTCGGAACCGTTTCATACGTTTTCAAGGTAAAAACAACGGAATAGTTGAGACTTGCCGAGAATTTCATAAAAACATAAAGCAGCGGCTTCGACTCAAAACGTCGGAGCCGTTTTTGTATAAGCAGAGTATGTTCGAAAAAACAAGTGAGACTTTTCGGAAATTGAAACGACAAAGAAGTGAGAGGGAAAAAATCCCCTTTCGGAAAGGAGAAAGTCAATGGACAACGGTGCTTGTAGCTACCGCCGTTTCCTTGACGGTGACGACAAAGGATTGGTTGAACTTGTCGGAGAGTACAAAGACGGGCTGATTCTTTTTCTGAACGGATATGTCAACAATATCTCCGTCGCGGAAGAACTGACGGAAGAAACTTTTTTCCGTCTGATAACAAAAAAACCGCGATATTCGGGAAAAAGCACTTTCAAATCATGGCTGTATGCGATAGGACGAAATACGGCGATAGATTATATACGACACCGTTCAAAAATGCACGATACGCCCTTTGACGATATGGAAAATCTGTTGAGCACGGAGCACGATCTCGAACACAGCTATATAAAGGAAGAAAGAAAAATAGTTGTTCACCGCGCACTTTCCAATCTTTCGGAAGATTACAGAACCGTGCTTTGGCTGGTGTTTTTCGAGGGCTTTTCCAACAAAGAAGCGGCGACCGCCATGAAAAAGAGTGACCGACAGATAAAAAATCTGCTCTACCGCGCGAAGCAATCTTTGAAGTCGTGTCTTGAAAAGGAGGGCTTTGTTTATGAAGAACCGTGATGAAATGGTAAACGATTTGCTCGAACGCAGAGACAAATACGTTGCCGAGCAAAAAAGAAAAAGAAACATTTTTATGCGTTCGACCGCAGCCGCCGTTTGCGTATGTCTTGTCGCATCGGCGGGAGTGTGGATATGGCACAGCAAAACAAGAGACACCCCGACAGCGGGAACGGAACAGACAAAAACCGAGAGAGAAGTCGAGACCGTGCCGAACAACTCCGACCCGACAATATCTCTTGACGGTCTGCCGGGACAGGACATCGGGCACATCTACGCGCTGTATGACAAAGGCTATGACACGATAGAAAAACTTCTCAAAGTTTCGGATCTCATCGTGCGGGCAACGCCTGTTGCGATAGAAAGCAAATCGGCGGTCGGCTGTCATGTCGTTCTCCGTGTGGAAGACGCCGACAGGGACGACATTACGGAAATCAGAGTGGTGCAGTTGAAAGACGAGCACCTGCTCAAAATCGGAGAAGAAGTCGTACTTGTTCTGCAAAAAGACTTTGACAACGGTTATTATTTTGTTCCGGGCGGCGGAGACGGAATTTTCCGCACGGACGTGGAAAGCGGACAGATAAAAGGAAAATTGCTTGATTCCCTTGCGGAGAAAACGCATACGGACAAATCAAAACTGACGTTTGAAGACATTTTTGATTTGCTTGTAAAAAACAAATAAGACAAACAAAAAACACGGAGAGCCTTAAAAACGGTTCTCCGTGTTTTTAATTCGCAAGGGATCAAAAAATCTATAATATAAAGCCCGAATGTCTTAATTTTGTTTCAAACGTAAATTTTTTTACGGGTGTTTTGGTTATGTCTACAAAACTTTATTCAAGGTATTGATTTTATTTAGGTATTATAGTATAATATTATCATTAAATAACACGGCGGCAGAGATCGCCGCGAAAGGGGACAAAATTTATTATGCAGTACACGACCGACAAGATCAGAAATATATGCCTTTTGGGACACGGCGGAGACGGAAAGTCCGCGCTTGCGGAAGCATTGCTTTATTTTACCGGCAGCACAGACAGACTCGGAACGGCGGCACAGGGAAATACGGTTTCCGACTTTGATCCCGAAGAGATAAAAAGACAGATTTCTATCTCGACGTCAGTTATCCCCGTTGAATGGAAAGGTAAAAAGATAAATTTACTTGACACTCCGGGTTATTTCGATTTTGAGGGCGAAGTTCTTCAAGCTGTCAGAATGGCAGAGACGGCGCTTGTTGTCGTTTCCGCAAAAGGCGGTATACACTTCGGAACGACCAAGGCAATAAATCTTGCAAAAAGCCTGAATATGCCTCAACTTTTCTTTATCACGAGCATAGATGAGGAACACAGCGACTTCTACGGAGTGTTCGACGCGCTCAAACAAAGATACGGTAAGGGCGTTTGCGCCATATCCGTTCCCATCATTGAGAACGAAAAAGTTACGGGTTACGTTGACATTGTTGAGATGAAAGGAAAGAGAATAGTCAACAACAAAGTTGAGATTATAGACATTCCCGCGTCGTTGCAGGAAGAAATAGATATGCTTCGTCAACTGCTTATCGAATCCGTTGCGGAAGCGGACGACGATCTGATGGAAAAATTCTTTGCGGACGAACCGTTCACGGACGAGGAAATAATCCGCGGACTCAGCCACGGTATAGCGGGCAGAAAAGTGTTCCCCGTTCTCTGCGGCTCTTCGGCAACATTGTTCGGCATGGGCATTTTGCTTGATTTCATCGACAAATTCACGTCCGCGCCGAAACTCGACCCGAAAGGAGAGACCGAGCTTTACACTTTCAAAACCGTTGCCGACCCGTTCGTAGGAAAACTTTCGTATTTCAAAGTGCTTCAAGGCACGCTAAAAGCGGGAGACACTCTTCATAACCCGAGAAAAGACACGGGCGAAAAGTTTGCGAGAATATTCACGGTAAAAGGAAAGGCGCAGACAGAAGTCAAAGAACTCGTTGCGGGAGACATAGGCGTTGTTGCAAAACTTGCTTCCGTTGCAACGGGCGACACGCTCGGCGCGGCAGATGTTGTTGTTCCGCCCGTTGAATATCCCGTTCCGAACCTGAAAATGTCGGTGTTCGCAGTTGCGAAAGGCGAAGAAGAAAAGATAGCGTCAGGCCTTGCGAAACTCCGCGAGGAAGACCCGACGTTTACATACAAGACCGACCCCGAAACGAAAGAATCCGTTATTTCGGCGCTCGGCGACACGCAGATAGACGTTATCATGTCGAAACTGAAAGCGAAATACGGTGTTTCCGTAGATCTCAGAACACCGAAAGTCGCTTACAGAGAAACCATAAGAAAGACTGTTACCCAGCAGGGCAAATATAAGAAACAGTCCGGCGGACACGGACAGTACGGCGACGTGCATATCAGATTTGAGCCGTACGACGGCATAGACCTTGTTTTCGGAGAAGAGATATTCGGCGGTTCCGTTCCGAAGAACTTCCACCCCGCAGTTGAAAAGGGGCTTCGTGAAAGCGCGCAAAAAGGCGTGCTTGCGGGCTATCCCGTTGTCGGGCTGAAAGCGACGCTTGTTGACGGTTCGTATCACGACGTTGACTCTTCGGAAATGTCGTTCAAACTTGCCGCCGGCGTGGCATACAAAGAGGGTCTGCCGAAAGCAAGTCCGGTCATCCTTGAACCTATCGGAAAACTGCTCGTTCATGTTCCCGACAGAATGATGGGCGACATCATCGGCGACATAACAAAGAGAAGAGGTCAGATAATCGGTATGACACCCATCGGAGACGAGGGGTATCAGGAGATCGAAGCGGAAGTGCCGATGGCTGAAATGATGACTTACGCCATAGATCTGCGCTCGATGACCAGAGGCAGAGGTACGTTTACTTTTGACTTCCTCAGATATGCGGACGCGCCCGCAAACGTGGCTGAAAAAGTTATCGCGGACGCAAAAGCGAAAGAGGAATAAAACAAAAATCAAACCGTGTCGAACGGCTCTTTCCGACAATTTCGATTTTTGACTTGACAAAGAGAGAAATTCGTGGTATACTGTTTATACGCCATAAGGGAAATCCCGTTCGGACAGTAAGCGAAATGACGCATTAAAAAGCATTTTCTCACTCTTTTACATAATATACTCCATTCGGCGCGCGGTGACTCCAACACCGTTCGTCGGGCAAAAAGCAGACGGTTATAAGCCGTCTGCTTTTTGCTGTTTGTTTTATCTTTTACAACTCTGCTCGCACTGTCGAGATTCTTCGCTGTATCGCAAGAGGAAAAACCTCGACTGTGTTTTTCCCCTTATCAAAAAGAAAAAGAACCGCAAAATCTGCGGTTCTTATAGTATATTCAACAAGAAGCTTTCGCGGGAATAAGCAACTATTCATGCTACAACCGACATTTTTATTCGTGCTTTTTCCACAATAATGACGCAACTATCAGAACACAGCCGATAATGGCAAAAGCGACACCGACGATTATCAATGCGCTGTCAAAAGATTGCAAAGGAAAGAGTTTTTCCACAACCGAAAATCCGATAAAGTCCATAAAATACAGAAAAAATACAACTGTGCAGATGACGCCGAAGCACATCAAAATTATTCCGAGTGCAAGCATACACCTACACCTCCCTCTTGAATTATTCCCCTTAATTTCCCTAATGACAAAATAAGTATACCACAAGTTTTCAAAAAAGTCAATATTAAAAACGAAAAAATTTCATTTTTGCAAAAAGGCTTGAAAAACACCGTTTTTTCTGCTATAATATACTGCGTCAACATAATATCGAAGACGAGGAAGTGAGAAAAGTGACGATACTCAGCGCAAACGGATTGAAAAAAGCTTACGGAACCGATGTTATAATCGAAGACGTGACGTTCAAAGTCGATGCAAAGGACAAAGTGGGAATAGTAGGTGTAAACGGCGCGGGCAAAACAACGCTTTTCCGACTTCTTTCGGGAGAAGAGACAGCGGACGAGGGAACTGTTTTTGCGGAAAAAGGGCTTGAAGTTTCATATATGAAACAGCACACGGACGCCGTAACGGACGACCGAACCGCGTTTGAAGAAGTTCTCGACGCTTTTGCGGACGTTATCGCGGCGGAAGAAGAACTCGAAAAAATCAATGCGGAACTGACGAACTCTTCCGACCCTACGCTTATAAAAAGACAGGCGCAGTTGACGGAATTTTTTGCATACAGAGGCGGTGCGACATACCGTTCGAGGGCGCGCTCGGCGCTGCTGGGGCTCGGCATTCCCGAAGAGGAACATAATCTTTCGATGTCCGCACTCAGCGGCGGTCACAGAACAAGGGTCTTGCTGGCAAAACTGTTGCTCAAAGACAGCCGACTGCTCATGCTTGACGAGCCGACAAACCACTTGGATACCGACGCGACCGCATGGCTTGAAGATTTTCTTTCGGAGTACCGCGGGGCGGTCATGCTTGTTTCGCACGACAGATATTTTCTTGACCGCGTATGCACAAGGATTTTTGAAGTCGAAAACAAACATCTGACCTGCTATGACGGAAATTTCACGGCATATCGCGAAAAGAAACGATTTGACAGAATCACGGCGGAGCGCGAATACGAAAAAAAGACCCGTGAAATAAAACGCATAGAGGGCATAATCGAACAGCAAAAGCGCTTCAATCAGGAGCGAAATTATATAACAATAAAAAGCAAGCAAAAGCAGATAGACCGCATAGCGGCAACCGTTGAGGAAGTTGCAAAAGACCCCGCATCGGTTCATTTTTCATTCAAATGCTGCGGAGAAAGCGCAGGAGAAGTCGTTAAAATGAACGGCGTTAAAGCGGCGTTCGGAGACCGCGTTCTTTTCTCGGATGCGGAGATGCTGTTGAAACGCGGAGACAAGGCGTTCATCGTCGGACCGAACGGGTGCGGAAAAACAACGCTTTTGCGCATTTTGCTCGGCAAACTTAAACCTGCCGCAGGCAGAATAGAAATAGGCAATCGCGTCAAGATTGCATACTACGATCAACAGCAGTCCGATCTGCACGACGAAAAAACGGTCTTTGAAGAGATCTCGGACGCTTATCCGCAGATGACAAATACGGAAATACGTTCGGCACTCGGCGCGTTTCTTTTCAAAAACGACGATGTTTTCAAATTGATAGAATCCCTCTCGGGCGGCGAAAAAGCAAGGGTAAGCCTGCTGAAACTCATTCTTTCGCCCTCAAACCTGCTCATTCTCGACGAGCCGACGAACCACCTCGACATTGAATCGAAAGAGGTTCTCGAAAGAGCGATAGCGGAATACGACGGAACGCTTTTGATGGTCAGCCATGACAGATATTTTATCAACAAACTTGCAACGCGTATCTTTGAACTGACGCCGAATGGACTTGCGACTTTCGAGGGCGGATATTCGTATTATCTGGAAAAGAAAGCGCAGCGGCTGAATGCGGCGGCGAAAAAAGAGAAAAACGAAGCGGCGGCACAGGAACACAAAGCCGAAAAAACCGACCGCGCGGAGTTGCGCAAACAGCGGGCGAAACTCGGGCAGATAGAACGCGATATAGAAAAAGCGGAAGCGCGGAAAAAAGAGATAGAAAAACTTCTTTCCATGCCCGAAAACGCGGCGGACTATAAAAAACTGCAAGAACTGACGGAAGAAAACGACCTACTTGACGAAAGTCTTGATGCGCTCTACGAAGCGTGGGGACAACTTTCGGAATAAGACAAAAAAATAAGAGAGCATACAAGCCGATAAATCGGAATGCTCTCTTTGTTTTTATATATGAAATTTAACAGCCCGAAAAATTATTTGGAAGAGGACTCGGGAACGGTCGTTGACGCTGTCGCAGAAATCTTTTTGCCAAGGTCTTTATACTTGCCTATCAGTTCTTCGCAGCGGGAAATAAGGCTTTCACAGACGTTTTTTTCAATCTGTTTGTCTATATAGGAATTTATCTCCGTTGCAAGAGTGTTTGCAGAAACGGCAAGCGTATTGAATTCGTCGTAAAGCGTCGCGTCCGAATTTTGCGAAGCCGTAAGGGATTCCGAAACCTCGTTTGAAACGTTTTTCAACTCATCGTATTTTTCCGAAAGCACGGAAAGCCTTTCCGACGAGGCATAATTTGAAACGTGGGCACAACCCGCAAAAAGACATATAGCAATAAGTAAAAGAACAGGCAAAACAAACTTTTTTTTCATAATTTTCTCCGTAATTGCGGAAAAAGCGATTCCGCAGTTATTGAAAGAACCTCTCGGATACTTCCGAAAATATTTTAACATATCGCCGAAATTATTGCAATACCTCTTCGGTAAAAATTTCCGTCAACCGAAAAAAACTTTTTGCGGCAGGTAATTAGAGATAAGAAAAATCGTTTTTGGAACTATTGCTTTTATATGTTTCAGGCTCTTTTACGGTTTGTTTTTTGAAATTCTAATCGGAACGCCACAATGCGATACGGTCGGTATCGTTCAGGAATTTGAGATAGATCATCGTCAACGGCACAACGAACATTCCGAGAACGCCGAAAAGTTTCAGTCCCGCATACATCAGAACAAGCGAAAGCAACGGCGAAAGTCCGAGACGACTGCCCACGATACGGGGTTCTATGACTTCACGAACTACGGATATTACCGCGCAAAGGGCAAGTATTCCCGCCCCGAGCGCGTAATTTGCTTTGATTATCTCGATTATCCCCCACGGAATGAGTATTGTTCCCGTCCCGATTATCGGAAGAATGTCGAGAACGGCGACGATGAGCGCGATAAGAACGGCATAATCGACGCGGAGCAAAAGAAGCCCAAGCAAGAGTTCACCGAACGTTATCGCCATTATCAGCATATAGGCAAGCAAAAGATGAAGCAGTTTTCCCGAAAAAAATTCTTTTGTTTCGATATAATCGAAGCGTCTGTTTTTCGGAACGAGCCGCGAAAGCGTTTTTTTTATCTTCGGCAGGTCTGCGGCAAAGAAATACGAAGACATGACCGCCGCCACAAAAAACAGAAGCAGTTCGGGAACTTTTACCAGCACATCGACCGCAGTTCCGAGAAGCGACGAAGCCGCACCTACGGCACCGGTTATCCCCTGCTCAAAAAACGACGAAAACATATTTTCGACGTCCTCGGCACGGACGGCATTTCCGAAAAAGCCCGAAACCGTTTCGGAGAGTGTTTTCAGGTCTATCGAAGAAATAAATTCGAGCAAATTTTTTGCCTGAACGTAAACGGCCTGTCCGAGTTTGAAAAGAAGAAATCCCGCCGCCGCCCAGATAACCAAAAGCAATACGGCGCAGACAAACCCGCGTTTCATTCGGGTCTTTCGGACGAGAAATTCGATGAGCGGATTCAGCGCAAGCGCAAGCACAAGCCCGATAAGGAAAGGAACCGTCCATGCGAAAGCCCACTTGAAAAAGGCGTAATACAAAACGATTATCACGCCGAAATAGAGAAGCCCGACAAGCCTGTTTTTTTTCGTTTCCGTGTCAGACACGCCCGTAAGCCTCCCGTTTTTTACATATTTTAGGTTTTAACGCTTTTTTCTCTTGACTAATTACTCTTCTTGTTGTATAATATATTCAGAAAAATAGCGGTTTATACCGCAGGCTGATGATATTCAAACATAAGGCTAAAAAACATTTTATCATATACGGAGGATTTTTCAATGCCTGTAGCAACCTATGAACAGTATTGCAAAATGATGGACACCGCCTATGCGAACCACTATGCATTCCCCGCGATCAACGTTTTCGATATGGAATCGATCAACGGCGTTCTCGCAGGACTTGCGGAGGCTCATTCCGACGGTATCATTCAGATGTCTTTCGGCGGCGCGCAGCACGCGTCCGGCACATTGAAAGATATGTATCTCGGAGCGCTTGCGCTTGCGAACCACGTTCACCTTATGGCGGAGAAATACAACATCTTTGTTGCGCTTCATACCGACCATTGCCAGAACGACAAAGTTGACACTTTTATGATTCCCCTTATCGAAGAGACAGAAAGACGCCGTGCGGCAGGTCTTCCAAACCTCTTCAACTCCCATATGTTCGACGGCTCGGCGCTTCCCCACAAGGAAAACGTCAAGATAGCAAAAGGTCTTCTCGAAAGATGCGCGAAATCTCAGCTCGTTCTTGAAGTTGAGGCAGGCGTTGTCGGCGGCGAAGAAGACGGCGTTACCGGCGAAGCAGGTGCAAAACTTTACACCACGCCCGAAGATATGCTCCTTGTTGAAAACGAACTCAGCGGTATCGGCAGATACACGCTTGCCGCAACGTTCGGCAACGTTCACGGCGTTTACAAGCCGGGCAACGTAAAACTCAGACCGAAGGTTCTTAAAGAAGGTCAGGACGCCATCAAAGCGGAAAAAGGTCCCGACGCACACTTCAACTTCGTATTCCACGGCGGTTCGGGTTCGACCCACGAAGAAATTCAGGAAACGCTTCAATACGGCGTTATCAAAATGAACATCGACACCGACACGCAGTATGCGTTCTCCCGTCCCGTTACGGATCACGTCTTCAAGAACTATGACGGAATCCTTAAAATCGACGGTGAAGTCGGCGTTAAAAAGGTTTACGATCCCCGTTCCTACCTCAAAAAGGGTTCGGCGGGCGTTTCCGCAAGAGTTGTTGAAGCCTGCAAAGACCTCAACTCTTTCGGCAAATCCATCTATTAAACCACAAAGCAAAAATATTGCCCGCGGCGTACGCCGCGGGCTTTTTGTATCTTATTTGAATTTCAGGTTGGAATATCTCTGCATAGGTTGAATCTAATCGGGAAAAGGTTCAATATCCGCTTCGGAAGAAAATATTCCGTTCACATAATACTGCATATTGAAATCGACATCTCCCGAATAAACAAAAAGTTTTTCACGAGGAACGGACAGCGACACAAGATTCGTCAAGCCTCGAACGGAGAAAGACCGAAGTCCCTCTTCAAAATCGTCCGAGCCCGCGACAAGATAAAAACGGCGCTCGAACCAAACCAAGCAGTAAGGGCTGACGTTTCTGAATCTTTGAGAATGCTGTTCCTCCGCGTCGGGGTCGGAATAATCAAAATTCAGCCGAACATCGCCACTCATCGCTTTTCTTATTATTTCGGTTTTCTGATACGCCTGCTCTTTTTCTCCCGTTCTTCGGTCAGGAAAAAACAGCGGTCTGTCAAGAACGCGGGAGTTCTTTTCGGAGGTAAGCAAAGACAACTTTTTTTTCAGTTCGTTTGCTTTTCGGGCAGGAATAAAGGAAGCCGTATTGACGGCGTCCGTCAAAAGTTTCAGATCTTCGACGAAAAGAGGCGACGGTTCCAGATAATAACTGACTTCCCTGCTACGGTGCATTACGATATGATAACCCATTTCACGAAGAATTGCGATATCCGAATAAACGGATTTTCGCTCCGCCTTTATGCCGTATTCGGCAAGTTCCTCTATCATATCGGACACGGTCAAACGGTGTTCACGGTCGCTTTTCCTTTGCAGAATACGGTAAAGGTACATTATTTTTGCTTTTTGCGGCGTCAATTTTTTCTTCTCCTCTACGTCAAGATAAAACATACGCCCGCCAAGTCTGACGGGCGCTTATGTTCACTATATTTACTGGTATTTTTTAACGATATTATCCATCTCGTCATAACGCGCTATCATATCAAGCGCAAGTTTGACTTGGTTCGCGGCACGGTTGTAGTTCTGCGTGGGATAGTGTATCTTGAAATACTTATCCCCTCTCAGATAGTCTTCAAGGAATCTGCAACCTATCTCCAAAGTATCTATGATGGCAGCCGCCGCCATGTTGTCGTTTTCTTCTTTGGTGAACATACCGTTCATCGCGCCCATAAAGCCGCGGGTGAACGATTCATAGTTCTCCATGCTGATGGTGACGCGGGAGAGGTCAATCTCGTCTTCCTCCGCGGTGTTGCCCGCAAAGCGTATAGCGTCGCCGAAATCGTAACAGGAAATGCCCGGCATAACGGTGTCCAGGTCGATAACACAGACCGCTTCGTGCGTTGCGTCGTCGATAAGAATATTATTGAACTTTGTATCGTTATGCGTTACTCGGAGAGGAATCTTGCCCTCCTGTTGGAGTTTGATTATCTTGCCGCATGCGTCTCTCTGCTCTTCAAAAACGGAAATAAGTTTTTTGCAGTCTTTTACTCTGCCGCAAGCGTCCTTTTCAACGGCGTCAAAAAGGTCATTCAGACGGACGGGCGTATTATGGAAATTGGGAATCGTCTCAAAAAGTTTGTCTGCGGGAAAATCCGTCAGTCTGCGCTGGAATTTGCCGAAACCGTTACCCGCCGAAACAAGCATTTTCTGATCGGTCACAACATTGTATGTACAGCACTTGTCGATGTAAAGACTCATGCGCCAAAAATCACCGTTTTCGCCGTCGGGAAGAACGTAATTTCTCCTTTCGGAGTCACGCAGATAGCGCAAAGTCTCTCTTTCGGGGTCGCCGCCGTCTTCTCTTATCTTCTTTCTCAAATGATGAGTGACAAGGTCGATATTGGACATTATCGCTTTCGGATTTTTGAAAACGTAACGGTTAACACGCTGCATTGTATAAAAAACGTCACCGAATTTGACGCGATAAGTGTCATTGATATGCCCTGCGGTAACTATCTGATACTCGCGAAGAGGCTCGTCAACGCCGAGGGTATGAGCGACTTTCACCAAAATCGATTCGAGTTTCTGTTCCATGATAAATGGCTCCTCATTCTATTCATTCTGTCAAGCCGTCGCAGCGGCGGCTCCTTTTCTGTCAATAAGTCACGAAAAAGCGAAGCACAACGTCTGCCGACAACTCATATTGCCGCAGAAAGTTCTTTCTTCGCTTTTCTTTTTTTCTTTTGCAAAACAATCACCGTTATCATTGCGGAAATCAGTATTCCCGCAACTATTCCGGCGGAATCTATCAAAACATCTTCAAGACATCCGTAACGTCCGTCTATAAACGTTTGATGATACTCGTCCGCAACGGCAAATATTAAACTTACGCACAGGCTGTACAGTCCCGCACGATGAACATCGACACCGTAAAGACGAAATCTCCAATAAAGCAAGATCCCGAGCAGGAAATATTCAAATATATGCGCGGATTTTCTGATAAATACGGTTATTTGCTCTTTAAGAATATATTTGTCAATATCAGGACGTTCATCCAAATCGGTCACGATATGCGAGGTGACAAACCCGTTTGTTTTTTCGATAAACGGCTCGCTGACATCAGTCGAAACCGCGCCGCCCATATTCGAAAACACAAAGATTATAAGTGCCATAACAAAAATGGCAACCCAAAGAACGATGCCGATTGCTTTGCCCGCTTTTGTTTCCGATGGCATATTTAAATTTTCTACCGACTCTCTTTTAATTTTATATATTATAACACTTTTAACAATCTTTGTCAACCTTTTTCGAAACAAAAAAAATCGCAATAATTGCAAGTTTTACAAATACGTTATTTACTTTTTCAGTGTTTTATGTTAAAATTGATATATTAAGGAGTATATTTTGTTATATGAAAGTTTACAGAAAAATATATGCAACGCAAAAAGCGCAACGGTTTCTTATGATAACGGTCTGCGCATGGTTACTCTCCGCGCTTGAAATATCCCCTGTCGGTTTAAGAATTTCGGCGCTCCTGGCGGCGTCATCCGTCGTGCTCGGCATAATCTGTCTGTCAAGAAGCAATGTTGCGAAAAAAGATGTGCTGCATGAAACGTTCGACGTTGATACCGAACGGCTGAACAGGATTTCGAGGATACTGTTCTTTTGCTGTATGAGCGGCGCGGCTGTCGGCGTAATTCTGTGCGCCGTGGTGTGCAAAAAAGATTTTTCTTCGACATACGGCACGCTTGTTTATATAGCAAATGTTCTGTTGCCGCTTCATCTGCTGTTTGTTCCCGCTTACGCGAAAGCCGCATTGAGAGCCGCAACGGAAAGTTCGGTTGAAAAGCCGGTCAACACGGCAGAACCCAAAAGCCAAATTCTTCGCGGACACAATGTCTGCCTGCTCGTGCTGGCGTTCCTTGTCTCATATATCATGCTCTTCTATGCCGCGCCGAGGCTTTACAAAAACTCCGCGCAGTTCGGAACGGCACAAAACGACTATCTGCAAAACGATATTTCCGAAGCAGTGAAATACAAATCGGAAACCGTCGAAAAATGCGATTTGAACGGATTGTTGAAAACGCTGCCGGGAGCGGCGGCGCAACTCGGCTTTTCAAAGGACGGGGATTCCGTCACCGTGTCCTATTCCGAAAATGCGGACACGACAAAAAAGCATGCGGAAATCGTTTACAACGCAACCGCGATGTTTGCGCTGACGGATGATTTAAGAGAAATAAACTTTGTTTACGGCAATGATGTCGTCACGGTTTTGCGTGCCGGCGTCGTTGGGTGCTACGACGATTTTACGCAGATTCTGAACGAATGGCAGATGAAAGTTTCTTACGAAATGAGAAACTCGGAGACGGTTGAAACGCGTTTTTCGAAAATGACGGAAACAAACGGGAAATGAATTGCCGAAAGGCTTAAAAGATAAGGGAAAAGGAGTTGGGACTTTTGGAAAAAGTTTTCAAGACCAACATATACGGAGTGGAGATAATGTTCACTACGGACGAAAGCGACGAAGACACGCAGAGAGCCGTTGATGACGTAAAAGCGCTTATTGCGGAAAAGATAGAGCAGGCATCAAGCGTCAATATTGCGAAAGCAAGCATTTTTGCGTGCCTTGACCTGTGCGACGAGAGAAACAAGGCGCTCGATGAAGCGGAAAAACTCCGCGAAGAGGTGCTTCGCCTCTCCAAAAAGGAGCAGGACGCGCAGGACGACAGAAAAGAGGCTCTGGCGCTGGTTGAAAGACTCCGTGCGGAAGTGCTTGATTTGAAGATAAGCCTTTCCAACGACGGAAAAACGGAATAGGGCGAAGATGCCGAATATGGAAATACTTGCTCCAGCAGGTTCCGTCCCCGCGCTTGAAGCGGCGGTTTACAACGGGGCAGACGCGGTATATCTCGGACTTTCGGAATTCAATGCCCGCATGGGAGCGGAGAACTTCACGGAAGAAAACATAGCAGACTCAATTGCGTTTTGCCACGAACGCGGAGTCCGCGTCCATGCGGTGCTGAATACGCTTGTTTCGGACAGAGAAATGCCGTTGGCGCTGAAAACGGCAAAAACGCTCGCTTCGGCAGGAGTAGATGCGTTCATCGTGCAGGATCTCGGTCTTGCAGACGATTTGATGAAAAGAACCGACGTCGAACTTCACGCATCCACGCAACTCTGCGTCCACTCCTCCGACGGGGTGGCATTTCTTGCCGATATCGGCTTTCGCCGCGTTGTGCTGGCGCGCGAACTTTCCGAAAAAGAGATTGAGCGGATAACCGCAAAAAGCCCGATTGAGACCGAAGTTTTTTGTCACGGCGCGATGTGCATGGCTTACAGCGGACAATGCTATATGTCCGCGATAGTCGGCGAACGCAGCGGCAACCGCGGCAGATGTGCGCAGCCGTGTAGACTGCCTTACGGCAACGGGTATGAATTGAGCCTGAAAGACATGAGCCTGCTGCGGTATGTTGACAGGCTTGAACAGATGGGCGTTGCGTCCCTTAAAATAGAGGGACGAATGAAAGGCGCGGAATATGTGGGCGCGGTCACACGCGCTTACGCGGATGCGAAACGCGGCAAGAGGTTTGAAAAACGAGACGAAGAATATCTGGCAGGCATATTTTCACGCGACGGTTTTTCAGACGGATATTTCACGGGCAAAATCGGAGAAAAAATGTTCGGAGTAAGAGGACTGACGACAAACTCTTTTCCGCTGAAAAATGCCGAATACAAAAGGGCGACAATCTCTTTTACGCTCTCAAAAAAAACAGATAAGGAACTTACGCTTTCCGCAAGGACATCGGACGGTTACGGCGCGGAAAGTTCCGTTTTGTGGGAAAAGGCGACAAAGGCGCCGACAAGCGAAAAAGATATAACCAAAGCGCTTTCAAAACTCGGAGACACGATATATTCGCTTGCGGACATATCTCTCAATCTGCCCGAAAATGCTTTCATTCCCGTATCGGGGCTGAACTCGGCGCGCAGAGAAACGGTGGCAAGCATAGCAAAAATGAGAAAAACGGTAAAGCACGGCTTTCTCGATATCCCGCTTGCTTTCCCCTCAAAAAAAGAAGCGAAGGAAAATCATATAACCGAGGCGCTTTTCCTCAACGCAACGGACAGAGCGGCGGACTGCGGCGCGGACTTTGTTTGGCTGCCGATAACGCAGGCGGGCGGCAAAGCGTTCGACCGTGCTGTGGAAAAAATGCCCGAAAAAGTCGGTGCATGGCTGCCGCAGATATTCTCGGACGATGAAGCCGTTGCGATAAAAGAACTTTTGAAAAAGGCGAAAGAACAGGGCATAAATAAAGTTCTCGTAAACAACGTCGGGCAAATATATATGTGCCGAAATCTCGGCTTTGACGTGGCGACGGATTTCGGACTGAACGTATTCAATTCTTTTACGGCGGACGTTCTGCGCAGGACGGGCGCGGCGGAAACAACTCTTTCTTTCGAACTCAACTTTTCGCAGATAAAAGACATTGCCGCAGAGGATTCCGCATTGATCGTATACGGCAGGTTGCCGCTGATGTGCGTTCGGAACTGCATAAAGAAAAAGCGCATCGTCTGTCCCGAAAACGGCCACGGAAAGCCGTATATAATGACGGACAGAACTTCAAGAAAATTCTTTGTGACCTGCGAGTACGGCTGTCGGAACAGGATATGGAACGGCGACGTTTTGTGGCTTGCGGACAAAGATATTCCGAACTGCGGCTTTTTCCGATTTGTTTTCACTGATGAAACCGAGAGTACGGAGGAACGCAGTCCTAAAAAAATAATTTCCGCATATAAAAGAAAAGAGCGCTTTTTCGAAGACAAGGGATTCACGCGTGGGCTTTATTACAGAAAAGTATGAAAACGCTCGAATATATGCAAAATATACAAAAAAGAATTTGAAATATTTTATCAAACTTCTTTTTTCCTCTTGCTTTATAAAAAAAAGTATGATATAATAATCTCAACAATTAACGCCGCCACGAAGGCATAAGACTTTCGGAGGTTGCGGTTTCCATTCAAAAACGGAGGATATTTGAATATGAAAAAAATAATTGCATTATTCTGTGCCATCGCCATTATGCTCGGTATGGGACTTTCCGCTTTCGCCGCTGCCGATTCGAGAGGAAACTGTGACGGTTCCGTCGGCGGAGAGATCGACATCTCCGACGCGATGCTTCTTTTCTATTATGTTGCGAAAAAAATAACCGTCCAGGATGTTCCGGACCCCGAAGCGATGGACATCGATCAGGACTATTCGGTTGATATTCGGGACGCAATGCTTCTTTTCTATTATGTTGCGAAAAAACCCGGTTCCGATTTCCCTGCGTTTGACGACAATTACGATTACGCAAAACTCAGACAGATTCTCGGAATCAACTGAAAAAAAATAATAAGACAACTTCACGGCGGCATTGTAAGATGCCGCCGTCGCTGTAATTTTCAGGTTTGTTTATGAAAAAGTTTTTCAATTTTCTTTTCAGCCGAATAGTTGTTGTCGGAGTCCTGCTTGTGTTGCAGGTCGCGGCAATGGCTGCCGTTTTCATGGCGGTAAATCAGTATTTCACATACTTCTATATCTTTTGCGATATTGCCGCCGTGATATGCACCGTTTGGCTGATGAACGATGATGACCGTCCGCCCGATTACAAGATAGTCTGGGTCATGTTCATTCTTGCCGTTCCTATCTTCGGAATTGTTATGTTTCTGCTTTACGGCGCGGACAAAACAACAATAAGACGCCGCAGAAAGATGAAACTGTTCGAGGACAAGCCTCGCCGTTTTTGCGAACAGAACGAGGCTATCATGGCACGTCTTTATGATGAAGACAGGGACGTTTACCGCATTTGCAAATATATAACGGATCGCGCCGCGTACCCCGTATACGATAACACGGGTGTGACGTATTTTTCTCTCGGAGAGGATAAACTGAGCAGGCTCAAATGGGAACTCGAATCCGCCCGCAGGTATATTTTTCTTGAATATTTCATCATCGAAGAGGGTGAAGTTTGGAACGGGATACTCGACATATTGAAGCGCAAAGCCTCACAGGGTGTTGACGTGCGAGTGCTTTACGACGACTTCGGATGCGTTTCGAAACTGCCCTACCGATATTTTGAAAAACTCGAAAAATTCGGCATAAAAGCAAGAGCATTCAGCCCGTTTATTCCCGTTATGACATCAAGACTGAACAACCGCGACCACCGAAAAATATGTGTGATAGACGGTCATACGGCGTTCACGGGCGGCGTCAATCTTGCGGACGAATACGCAAACAAGGTGGTTCGTTTCGGGCATTGGAAAGATACCGCCGTTATGTTGAGCGGAGATGCAGCATGGTCGATGACGGTCATGTTTTTAACGATGTGGCAATATACCGCAGGCGGTGATGAAGATTACGAAAGATTCCGCCCCGACGAATTTGAATTGCTTGACAAGGAACAGAACGACGGCTTTGTTCAGCCGTATTCGGACAGCCCGCACGATACGGAAAACGTCAGCGAAAACATATATATGAACATAATTGAGAGAGCAAAGGATTACGTCTATATAACAACGCCGTACCTGATTCTCGACGACGCGATGGAAACATCTCTCAAAAACGCGGCGAAAGCAGGGGTTGACGTTCGTATAATAACGCCGCACATACCCGATAAAAAACTTGTTTTCGAAGCGACGCGTGCAAGTTATATGCCGCTGATGAAAGCGGGAGTCAAAATATATGAATACACGCCCGGGTTTGTCCATGCGAAAATGTTTGTTTCGGACGACAAACTTGCAACCGTGGGAACTGCCAACCTCGATTACAGAAGCCTGTTTCTGCATTTCGAATGCGGGGCTTTGATGTACCGTTCGGCGGCAGTGTCCTCCGTCAAGGCGGATTTTCTCGAAACATTCGAAAAGTGTCACCGCTGTTCGATAGCGGAAATGAAACGGTGTTCACCGTTCGGAAAAGCGCTGGCGTTTGTTATGAAAATAATCGCGCCGCTTCTCTGACGAGGACATGAGGAGCAGCAGTCTCAACCTATTAATAAAGACACGTTCCGCGCCCTGTGAGCAGAGCGAAAAGTTTTCATTTTTGTCGGCGAGTTACTACATAATTTCGGTTGACAATAAAAAAAATGTGTGCTAAAATTTTATAAGGTTATTTTAATATTGTAATATCCGCAGAGCGGCGCTTTGACCGCGCCGCATACAGTATGCCCGCAGACGGAAAGACAAAAAATGTCCTCCGATGTGGGCGTATTTTTGAAAGGAACTGCGGGAAAGGAGTTTTTTGACGAATGATAAAAAAACTTGCAAAATGTGTTCGTGAGTACAAAGCGTCATCAATTCTGACGCTTATTTTCATCGTCGGAGAAGCGCTTATCGAAACGTTGATACCGTTTATAACGGCACAACTCATCAACCATATCAACGACGGAGCGGACATCACGGAAATTCTGAAAACGGGCTTGATACTTGTGGGCATGGCGGTGGCATCGCTGACGTGCGGCGGTATCGCGGGCTTTACCTGCGCAAAAGCGTCGGCGGGTTTTGCAAAAAATCTGAGAAGCGATATTTTTTCAAAGATACAGTCTTTCACGTTCAAAAATATCGACAAATTCTCAACCGCGTCTCTCGTAACGCGTCTGACGACCGACGTCACAAACGTTCAGATGTCGTTTATGATGATAATACGAATCGCCATACGCAGCCCGCTGATGTTTATCTTTTCCATTATCATGGCTTACTATATGGGCGGCTCTCTGGCTATGGCTTTTGTCATCGTTGTTCCGTTGCTCATCATCGGTCTTTTGCTCATCGCAAAATTCGCGATGCCTGCATTCAGACGTGTTTTCAAAAGATACGACAACTTAAACGAATCGATAGAAGAGAATGTTCGCGGAATGAGAGTTGTCAAAGGCTTTTCGAGAGAAGAATACGAAAAGCAAAAATTCGATAAAGAAGCGGACAGCATTCGAAAAGACTTCACGTTTGCGGAAAGAGTCGTTGCACTCAACTCCCCGCTTATGCAGGTCTGCGTATACTTCAACATGGCGTTTGTGCTGCTTGTCGGCTCACGTCTTGTCATCACGGGGCAGAACGGTCTCGGCGTCGGTCAACTTTCGGCGATGCTGAACTACGGTATGTCCATTCTGATGTCGCTGATGATGATTTCGATGATATACGTCATGCTTACCATGTCTGCGGAATCGGCAAAACGTATCTGCGAAGTGCTTGACGAAGAGCCCGATATGAAAGAGCCTGAGAGCCCGATAACGGAGGTTCGGGACGGTTCGATAGACTTTGACAACGTCAACTTCAAATATTCGGAAAAGGCGCAGAAGTTCGCGCTTTCGAACATTGACCTGCATATCCGTTCGGGTATGACCGTGGGCATTATCGGCGGTACGGGTTCTTCAAAATCGTCGCTTGTTCAGTTGATTCCGAGGCTTTATGACGCAAGCGAGGGCACCGTCCGCGTAGGCGGCGTTGATGTGCGCGATTACGACATAAAAACGCTCCGTGACAGCGTTGCGATGGTCTTGCAGAAGAATCTGCTCTTCTCCGGCACTATTAAAGAAAACCTGCGTTGGGGCAACGAAAACGCGACCGACGAAGAAATTGCGGAAGCGTGTAAACTTGCGCAGGCGGATGAATTTGTCACGTCTTTCCCCGACGGTTACGATACGCATATCGAACAGGGCGGAACGAACGTTTCCGGCGGACAGAAGCAACGACTTTGCATCGCGCGCGCATTGCTTAAAAAACCGAAGATACTTATTCTTGACGACTCGACCTCTGCGGTCGATACAAAAACCGATGCGATGATCCGTGCGGGATTCAAGAGTTTCATTCCCGAAACGACAAAGATAATCATTGCACAGCGCATCTCGTCCGTTCAGGACGCGGATATGATAATCGTTATGGAAAACGGCAGAATTTCCGCCAAAGGTACGCATGACGAACTGATGAAAGCAAGCGACATATACCGCGAAGTATATGAACAGCAGACGAACGGAGGTGAAGAGCATGAAGCAGAATAAACCCTCCCGCCCGAAAATGCAAAAGGGCGTTTTGAAAAGAATTTTGAAAATGCTCTTCAAGTTCTATCCCGTTCTTGTTCCCGTAACGATCGTATGCATAATCTTTTCCGCCGTGGCGTCCTCCATTCCCGCAATATTCCTGCAAAAAGTGCTGGCGGTCATCGGCGAATTTGCGAAGAGCGGTGATTGGGCGGGCGCAAGCGCACAGATAATACCGAAAGTGCTTCTGCTTATCGGCTTCTACGCGCTTTCGATAGTTACCATAACGCTTTACAGCCAACTTATGGCATATATAACCCAAGGCTTCCTCTACAAAATGAGAGCCAAAATGTTCAACGGAATGCAGGATCTTCCGATAAAGTATTTTGACACACACAAGCACGGCGACATCATGAGTTACTATACAAACGATATAGACACTCTCCGTCAACTTGTTTCGCAGTCACTGCCGACGCTTGTTCAATGCAGCGTCATCGTTATATCGGTGCTTGCGATAATGCTGTGGTACAGCGTTTGGATGACGCTTATCATTCTTGCGGGCGTTGTGCTGATGATGCTTATATCCCAAAAGATAGGCGGCGGTTCGGCAAAATATTTCATTGAACTTCAACGCACGATAGGCAAGCAGGAGGGCTTTGTTCAGGAAACGATGAACGGACAGAAAGTGGTCAAAGTTTTCTGCCATGAGCCCGAATGTATCAAAGATTTCGAAAAACTTAACAACGACCTTTACGAAAGCAACAGAAAAGCGCACGCTTACGCAAATACGCTCGGTCCCATACTGATGAACATAGGCAACGTGCTTTATGTTATCATCGCGCTTGTGGGCGGCATATTCCTTGTATCGGGAACGCCGAACCTCGCAATTTCGGGGCTTGCTTTCAGCATTGACATCATTGTTCCGTTCCTCAACATGACAAAGCAGTTCACGGGCAACGTCAACCAACTTTCACAGCAGATAAACTCCATTGTTATGGCGCTTGCGGGTGCGTCGCGAATATTCGAACTCATAGACGAAAAACCCGAAGCGAACGACGGTTACGTTACTCTTGTAAACGCAAAAACGGACGAAAACGGCAACATAACCGAAACGGCGGAGCATACGGGAAAATGGGCTTGGAAACACCCTCACGAAGACGGCACACTGACATATACGCCGCTTAAAGGTGATGTGCGCATGGTGGACGTCGATTTCGGATATACGCCGGATAAAACCGTTCTTCACAACATTTCCGTATATGCGGAACCGGGTCAGAAAGTTGCGTTCGTAGGCGCGACGGGTGCGGGCAAAACAACGATAACAAACCTTATCAACCGCTTTTATGACATTGCGGACGGCAAGATACGTTATGACGGAATAAACATCAACAAGATAAAAAAATCCGACCTGCGCCGAAGCCTCGGCATAGTTTTGCAGGATACGAACCTGTTCTCAGGCACGGTTATGGACAATATCCGTTACGGCAATCTGGACGCAACGGACGAAGAGTGCATAGCCGCCGCAAAACTTGCGGGCGCGGACGACTTTATAACAAGACTTCCTAACGGTTACGAAACGGAACTTTCGAATAACGGCGCAAACCTTTCACAGGGACAAAGACAGTTGATAGCGATAGCACGCGCCGCCGTTGCGGACCCGCCTGTTATGATACTTGACGAAGCGACGTCCTCGATAGATACGCGAACGGAAGCCATTGTTCAGCGCGGTATGGATAAACTCATGGAGGGCAGAACGGTATTCGTTATAGCCCACCGCCTTTCAACGGTTATGAACTCCGACGTGATCATGGTTCTTGACCACGGCAGAATAATCGAGCGCGGAAATCACGAGCAACTTATTGCGCAGAAAGGCACCTACTATCAACTCTATACAGGGGCATTTGAACTCGAATAAAAGTACGGGAATGTTAAAAACGCCCGGAACGCAAAAAGGCGGAAAAACATAAAAAAACAGATTAAATTAAAGAGATGTCTCATACTCAAATCAACATTTTTCCGTATTTTATGTTCTTCACAAAAATGCATGCCTTTTTGCTATAAGCGAATCTCACCTCTCGACGTACCCTATGTACGTCTTCGGGTTCGATTCACTCATTCTGTGCCTTTTTTCCTATTCCCGAGATAGGGAATGTTAAACCTGTAAAAGTATCGAACAAGCAATAAAAAATATAGAGGGACTGCAAAAACTTAGGTTTTGCAGTCCCTCTGTTTTTATTCGGTTAAGTTACAGAACATAGAACAATATGCACACAAAGTGGCACACGCTTGCCAGGTCTATAAAGATATGGAAGACCGAATGTATATATCTTTTCTTGTGTCCGAACATGTACAGTACAGCGCCTATCGAGTACATAACTCCGCCCGCAAGCAGCCACATAAAACCCGCAAGCCCTATACCGTTCAGAACCGATTTCGCGGTAAAAATTATGCACCAGCCTATTGCAAGATAAGAAATTATTGAGAATATCTTATACTTTTTCAGGTCAATGGCGTTGAGCAGCGCCGCGAATGCGGACATTCCCCAAACGATGCCGAAGACCGTCCAGCCGAGCGCAGGATTCTGCTGGCGCAGAGTGCAAAGTGTAAGCGGAGTGTAAGTTCCCGCTATCATAAAATATATAACGCAATGGTCAAGCACCTGCATTACCTTTTTGCCTTTTTCGATTCGAAGCCCGTGATATATGGAAGAGACGCTGAAAAGAACAACGACAGAAGCGCCGTAAATCGAAGCGGAAACAACGGCATAGGGGTCGGAGTGGGTTGCGGCATAAATGACGCAGAGCACAAGATATGCAATGCCGAGAGCACCTCCGACGATGTGCGTTACCATGTTGAATATTTCTTCACCCTTTGTATAATCGGGCAGTTGTCTGTCTTTGAGTTTTGTCCGTTTCATATTTCTTCCTTTCCGAACAGTATTTCGTATGTAGTTTTGAAAACTACATACAGTATATACGACAAATGTCTTTTTGTCAATCGGAAAAGAGCGAAAAAACGGAAAAGTCCGAAAAAATATAACGGAGTTCCCGTTTTTATATTGAAAAGACATAAAAAGTATGGTATACTGTATATATTAACTCAAACGGAGAATTATTATGGCTGTAAAAGTTATTATATATATTTGTATCGGAATACTCGCTTATCTGCTCGGCTCGGTCAGCAGTTCCATAATTTTCGGAAAACTGCGCTTCAAAAAGGATGTCCGTGCGCAGGGCAGCGGAAATGCGGGCGCGACAAACGTTGCGCGCGTGTTCGGGTTAAAATTCGGATTTTTGGTGCTTTTTCTCGATGTTGCAAAAGCGGCGATAGCAACTCTCGGCGGTTATTACATAATTCTTTTGATAAATTCGTTTTACCCGTTCGGAGCGGACATAGAACTTTTTCAACAAATAGGAAAATGCGTTGCGGGCTGCTGCTGTGTTCTGGGACACTGTTTCCCGCTTTATTACAAATTCAAGGGCGGAAAGGCGATCTCCGTCGGGCTTGCCGCTGCGATAGCGGTTGACTGGCGCGTGGGGTGTATAGCGCTCGGAACATTTATTCTTGTGTTCCTTATATCAAAAATAGTCTCTCTTTCCTCTGTCTGCGCGGCGGCGGCTCTTGCAATTTCGGGCACACTGTTTTCAATATTCGTTGACCCTTGTACGCCCGACATCGTGCTCAGCGTATTTGTCGGACTGCTTGCGATATTCATGCACAGAGAAAACATCAAACGTCTTGTCAAAGGCGAAGAAAAACGCTTTATTCCGAAAAAATAGTATAGATATATCTTCTTAGAGAAGCCCTTTTTCGGGGCTTCTTTTTTTGCGCAAAAGAACCAATATGCCGAAACAGAAAAAAGCGAAACCCAATTTATGATAGAATTAAATCGGCAAGGTCGGAATCATACATATTTCCGATTCGGAATTATAAAAAAGTACACAAGGAAAAAGGTGTTTCCAAAAGGGTCGTGTTTGTGTTATAAAGAGGCATAAGATGACAAAAACATTTACTTTTTGCAATATTTATTGTATTCTTTTTGTATTAGAAAGGAAAAAAGCAGATGATAGACATAACAACGGACAACAATTCCGTCTTTGTCACCGTGAACGGCAAAATATTCAGATATGCGTTCTGCGACGATAACGGAGTTTCAATTATCCGATTTCTTCCGACGCAAAAACCGATTTGCTTTTCAAGTGACTTTGCCGCAATATTGTCTTTTTTGACAAAAGATCTCAGCGCAAAAATAACGCTGCAAAACATTTGCACCGAATTCTATACAAACAAGAGGGCGATAGAAAAACTCTTTCGAGAGAATGTTGAGATGTCATATTACGATTATATGACCGAACTGAAACTCGGTATATCCATCGCGATGCTGTTCACGCCGCAAAGTTCGATATCCGAGATTGCAACGGAAACAGGTTTTTCGACTCCGCAGAATTTCAGCAAATTCTTTTCGAAACACATAGGATTTCCACCGACGGAATTCAGAGCGGTACTGCGATTGAAGATAATCGAAATGCTTAACGATCTTCGGACAAAAGACTTCGCGAAAACGGAGCAGACACAGGGCGTCTGTCTTTATGTGCAAGCAACGGACAGTGCAAAAAATCCTATAAAATCAAGTATTTCTGTTACCCCCCCCCCGCAAAATTCACGTTTTAGAAGATTAGAAGAATAAAAAGAATTAAAGAAAAAAGGATCAGAAAAAATGGAATACGGAATAAGCGAAGTTGCCAGAACCATCGCAAGACGGCAAGAGGGCGCAGGCAAAGTCTCGGGTGCGGATTTCCCACCCGGAACGATTGTTAGGTTTCCGACCTCAAGCGATTGCGATTCGATGATTTTTGCATGCAAAAGTAAAGAGGATTACATAATCACAAAGAACACCGTAAAAAATGCAGAGATAATCGCAATGGGCGTTATCGGACAAAAGCCGAAAGGGACGGACACGGTTGCCTGTTACGGAATAAAATATAAAATAGAAACGACCGACGGAAAAACGGCAATTATAACGGTTGAAGCGGGAGAGACTCAATACAAAGTGGAACACATCATTTTTTAACTCATGATACTCCTGTAAAACATAAAGTTTCCGCGGAATGCGAGGCTCTTACGCATTCAGGTCGATTCGTCTGTATTTATATTCGAGTTCGGAAACAGAATCTATCCCACCTTTTTCTGTTCAGACGAATTTTGCGTAGGAGCGCCGCATTCCGCGGAACGGGGATGTAAAGAACTTATGTTTTTTACATCCCCGTTTTATTTTGATATTTTTAACATCTGCTTTTTTAGAATAATAAACTCTCTTTTTTCATACTTTGGAATGAACAGTACAACGGCAAACATTGCCTAAACAAGGGAGAGAGTTATGGATAAAGAGTTGACGCTCCGCGTTCTCAGGCTCGGAAGATACATTGCGGAAAACGGGGCGACCGTCCGAAGTGCGGCAAAAGAGTTCGGAATATCAAAATCAACCGTTCACAAAGATGTTGCGGAACGGCTCGAATATATCAACGGACCGCTTTTCAGACGTGTCAGAAAAGTTCTTGACAAGAACAAGGAAGAACGACACCTGCGCGGCGGACTTGCCACAAAAGAGAAATACGAAAAGTTAAAAGAAGAACCGTAATAAATTACAACAGCAAAATACAACAGCAAAAGAACCGCCTTTCGGCGGGTCTTTTATACAGAGGGATTCATGCTTCCTGTTCATGTATGCCGAACAATGCACGCAGCAATCCGCGCATAAAAGAGGGTGCTTTTACGACAACGATTTTCATTTTATCACCTCACCGACAAAGAGCGACCGCTATTACCGTCAACGCAAGCGCGGAAATAACAAGTATTGACGGAAAACAGAGTCCGACAATTATTCCGACGGCTGCGGCGATACATATTTGAGAAAGAATGCAAAGTCCTCTTCTCGGTCTTCTTCTGCGCATACCGTTCACCTCCGACGGAAGTTGTTTTATTACAGAATATGCGAAACCGCGAAATATTGTGAATTTTTTTCAAACAAGAAACATATCTTGCAGGTTTTTTCGACCGTTGCCGCGTATTAGTATATGGAAGAAGAAAAAAGAAGAATGAAAGGAGGACGTCGCAAAATGGCGTACACTTTTACGGATGATTTTCTTGCACAACTCCGAAACCGTTGCGACATTGAAGACATTATCGGCAGATATGTTCAGTTGAAAAAAACTGGCAGTTCGACGGTCGGGCTTTGTCCGTTCCACAGCGAAAGAACACCGTCGTTCCATGTCTCGGGCAGAAAACAGATGTTTTATTGTTTCGGCTGTCACAAGGGCGGCGACGTTATCACTTTCATCATGGAAGCGGAGCATTTGCCGTATGTGGATGCCGTGGTATTTCTTGCCAATATGGTCGGGCTTCCCGTTCCGCAGAAAAACGTGTTTGACACGGAGATAGCGGAACTGCGCAAGCGCGTGCTTGAAATCAACCGCGCGGCGGCAAGATTTTATTTTGACACGCTGTTCACCGCAGAAGGAAGCGCGGGGCTTGAATATTTCAAGCGCAGGCAGCTTTCGCAGACAATCATAAGAAGATTTGGGCTCGGCTATGCGCCCGACGCATGGGACAGCCTGTTAAAGCACCTGCTTGCAAAAGGCTATGCGTTGGACGATATAAAAGCGGCGGGGCTTGCCATTCAATCAAAAACGGGCGGCAAGCATTTTGACAGATTCAGAAGCCGCTGTATGTTTCCGATAATCGACCACAGAGGCAACGTTATAGGCTTCGGCGGCAGAACCATGGACGCAAACAACCCCGCAAAATACCTGAACTCTTCGGAAAACCTTGTTTTCAAAAAGGGACAGAACCTGTTTGCGCTCAACATGGCAAAGAATACAAAAGCGGACTGCCTGATACTCTGCGAGGGATATATGGACGTCATATCGCTGCATCAGGCGGGATTTGACAACGCGGTGGCTTCTCTCGGCACGGCGCTGACACCCGATCAGGCGCGGCTTATGCGCCGATATACGGAGAACGTGGTGGTTTGCTACGACAGCGACGCTGCGGGCAAAAAAGCGACGCAGCGCGCGCTTGAAATATTGCCGACGGCGGGGCTTAACGTTCGAGTTGTGACCGTTACGGGCGGCAAAGACCCCGACGAGATGATGAAAGAAGAGGGAGGAAAGGAAAAATTCCGAAGGCTGCTTGACGCAGCGTTCAACTCGGTTGATTACCGTTTTTCCGAAACCCTTGCCAAGTATGACATTTCGGTTGATACCGAAAAAATAGAATGTCTGAAAAAAATGGCGGAAATAATCGCACCGCTGCCGTCACCTGCGGAAAGAGACGTATATGCGGCAAAAATTGCGGAGATAATGCAAGTGGACAAGCAGGCGGTCGTTGCAGAAATAAATCAGCGCCGACGCCGAATGCAGCGGTACAAAGAAAAAGAAGAGCAAAAGAAACAGCTTTCGGTTTTGACGGACACGGGAGACAAAATAAACCCGCAGCGTCCGAAATATCTGAAAGCGGCAAAAGCGGAAGAGGACTTGCTCTCCGTTTTGATAAACCTGCCCGAAAAGGCGGAGAAAATAACGTCGCGGATCACGGAAGAAGATTTTGTGACGGACTTTAACCGACGGGTCTTTATCGCGCTCAAAGAAAAAATAGCGCAGGATCCTACGGCGGAACATCTTTTGAACATAGCGCAGTATTTCAATCCGGACGAGATGTCCCACATCAATATGTTCATGGCGGGCATTGAGACCATAAGCGTCACGGACGCGGCGATAGACAGCGCGATAAACATACTTAAAACGGAAAAGAAAAAAATACTTCAAAGGTCTTTCGACTCCGACGAAACGTTTGCGATGAGGTTGAAAGAATTGCAGGGAGGAAAAGAATAATGACGGAACAGAAAAACAACGAACAGCAAAATGCGGTAAACGAAAAGAAACAGGCACTCAAACAACTGATGGAAAAGGGCAAAGAGAAAGGCTCTCTTTCTTACAACGAAGTCAACGCGCTGCTTGACAAACTTGAATTCACGGAAGATCAGAAAGCGATAGTTTACGACCAACTTCACTCCGAGGATATCGAACTTCAAGAAGATTTTGCGATAGACTCCGAACTCAAAGAACTTGAAGAAGAGATAAGCGTTCTTCCGTCCGACCCGGACGATATGGAAGCGCTGCTTCAATCCGAGGGTATAACGATTGACGACCCCGTTAAAATATATCTGCACGAGATAGGCAGAGTTCCCCTTTTGACCCCCGAGCAGGAATCCGAACTTGCGGCGCGCATAGCGCAGGGCGACGAGGAAGCGAAAAGAATACTGAACGAATCGAACCTGCGTCTTGTTGTAAGTATTGCAAAAAGATATGTCGGCAGAGGACTTCTCTTCCTCGACCTTATACAAGAGGGCAACCTCGGTCTTATAAAAGCCGTTGAAAAATTCGACAGCGACAAGGGCTACAAATTCTCGACTTACGCAACATGGTGGATAAGACAAGCCATCACAAGAGCCATCGCCGACCAGGCAAGAACGATAAGAATACCCGTTCACATGGTTGAAACGATAAACCGTCTCGCAAAGACGGAACGCGCGCTTGTTCAGGAACTCGGCAGACAGCCGCAGGCGGACGAACTTGCAAAAGAGTTGAATATGCCCGTGGACAAGGTCCGCGAAATAATGAAAGTTGCAATGGAACCCGTGTCCCTTGAATCCCCCGTCGGAGAAGAAGAGGACAGCCACCTCGGAGACTTCCTTGCGGACGATGATATTCCCTCGCCCTCCGATTCCGCGGCTCAAACGTTGCTGAAAGAGGAACTGAACGAGGTTCTGAAAACACTTTCCGACCGTGAAGCAAGAGTTCTGCGCCTGCGTTTCGGACTTGACGACGGCAGAACGAGAACGCTTGAAGAAGTCGGCAGAGAGTTCAAAGTTACAAGAGAGCGTATCAGACAGATCGAAGCGAAAGCGTTGAGAAAACTGCGTCACCCGTCGAGAAGCAAGAGACTTCGCGACTTTATCGAATAAAAAAGAGGTAACAATGGAAGAAAATTTCAGACAGGTCGTTGACGGCAAAAAGGGCTTTATATGCGACATGGACGGTGTTATATATCACGGCAACCGTCTTTTGCCGGGCGCAAAGGAATTTGTTCAATGGCTGAACGAAAACGGAAAGAATTATCTGTTTCTGACCAACTCGTCGGAGCGTTCGCCGCGTGAACTTTCGCAAAAACTCGCAAGGCTCGGGCTTGATGTCGGAGAAGAGCATTTTTACACGTCGGCTATCGCAACCGCATCGTTTCTTGCCACGCAGAAGCCGGGCGGAAGCGCATATATCATAGGAGAAGCGGGGCTTATCAACGCAATGTATGCCCACGGCTTTACGATGAACGACGTCAACCCCGATTATGTTGTTGTGGGTGAAACGCCGTCTTACAGTTACGACAAGGTCACAAAAGCGGCTCGTCTTGTTTTGGCGGGAGCAAAACTCATAGGCACAAATCCTGACGTTTCCGCGCCGGGCGAACACGGAATTTTGCCCGCGACAAAGGCGATAATCGCGCCCATTGAACTGACAAGCGGAAAGAATGCGTATTATATAGGCAAGCCCAACCCTCTGATGATGCGCCACGCGATAAAACTGCTGAACGTGCATCACCGTGAAGCGATAATCATCGGAGACAGAATGGACACCGACATTATCGCGGGACTTGAATCCGAGATAGACACGGTACTTGTGCTTTCGGGCGTTTCGAGCCGTGAGACGGTGGATATGTTCCCCTATTCGCCGAAATATATAATAGACGGCATAGGCGACGTTCCGCCGCATATATAAACAAGGCTGTTAAAAATGTCCCGGCCGCAAAAGCGGAAAGGGACAAAACAGACCGCAAGATAATTTTTTATAGACGATATAAAAAAGATGTTTAAGATACTGAAATATTTTCTGCTGGCGTTGCCTGCGCTTTTGGGAGCATTGATACTGACGCTTGCGAAAACGATGCCGTTCATGGCTGAAAACGTGTTCGCAGCGTCGTTCTTTCCCGTTGTAAGCGGTGCGCTGACTTGGTTTTCGGGACTGTTTCCGTTTTCGCTGACGGAATTCGGGCTTTATGCACTTGTTCTGATATTGCTCGGGGACATTGTTCGTCTCATAGTTCTGAAACTGCGGCCATTCCGCTTTCTGCGTCGGGTTTTGTTCGTCTGCTCCGTCGCATTTCTGCTTTATGTGATAATGCACGGCGTGAACTTTTACCGCCCGACGGTGCAGGAGTTTATGAAACTTGACGACCCGTCCGGCAGCGTGGAAGAACTATATAACGCCTGCGTTGAAGAAGCAAAGGCGGCAAGCGCACTCCGCGCAACGCTTTCCGAGGACGAAAACGGACGTTTCAAACTTTCAAACGGCGTTTCGGAAACGCTGAAAGACATCGGCAGCGCATACAAAAACGAAACAATGAAGTCGCTGACTTTTCTGAAAAAAGGAGCGTCAAAGGCAAAAGGAGTGCTTATCTCCCCGCTTTGGTCGTACACGGGCATTACGGGAATGTATTTTCCGATGCTTGGGGAAGCAAATGTGAACACAAACGTTTCGCAGTCCGACCTGCCGTTTACCGCAGCACATGAGTTGGCGCACACGAAAGGCATTGCAAGAGAAGATGAATGCAATTTCATCGCATATCTTGCCTGCATTTCTTCCGACAATGCGGAATACAGATATTCGGGGCATTTGTCGGCATACACATATCTGGCGAACGCACTTTACGCAAGAAGTCCCGAACTGTTCGCAAAAGCCGCTCAAAACATATCCCCAGCCGCAGAACGTGACCTTGCCGAGCAACGGGAATATTCCGCAAAATACACATCGGGCAAAGCCGCGCAGGTCTCGGACAAAATAAACGACTCGTTTATCAAATCGCAGGGCGTGGCGTCGGGCACGGCAAGTTATTCGGAGGTCACGAAACTGATACTTGCATACAAAGAATCACAGAAATAAATCGCATTGGATGTTTATTCAATATAAATCATAAAAGTAAAGCAGACCGTTTTCGGTCTGCTTCATTTTTATGCTTTTATTGCATTTTGTCGAGTTTTTCACCAATAGCCGAAACGACTGTTCAACATCGTCTATATCAAGAACCTTTCTTTCCACGGGGCACATTCCTGTTCCCTCGCGGTTGATGATAACATCTGTCAAAGTTTCAAAAGATACGGAGATCCCATGCTTTTCGAGAAATTCTTTTCCTTTTTTCCGAAAAGTTTTCTCGAAACTCAACATAAAAAATCTCCAATCATGCCCCCTATTTTTCAAGTTCGCACGGGATTTTTTACAAAGTCCACCTGCGGTTGACCCGATTCTATTGCTTTTTTGATTGAAAAATGTTATCATATATATAAAGGAGAACAGATATGGAAGAAATCAGAGTAATGATAGGACAGACTATCGCGACGCGCAGAAAAGCACTCGGGTTAACACAAAAACAACTTGCGGAGAAACTGGGGATATCCAACCAAGCCGTCAGCAAATGGGAAAATCTCGAAGCAAATCCAGACATAGGACTTCTCGTTCCTCTTTCGGAGATATTGCAAACGACAACGGATAACTTATTGCGGGGAACGGAAACGGAAGACACGATTACAGAAAATAAAAATTACAGCAAAAAAGGCGAACGCCGTGTGTCCGCAAAAACAAAAATCGGATATATCTGTGTAACAGGTTTTCTTGGCGTAACCATGCTTGCGGCGTGTGTCTCTTTTATTATTGCGGTGACTGCAATACCTGCCTTTGACGGCAAAAACACAGGTTCACGGGCGGTTGTCATAACGCTATCCCTTTTGTTCATGATTACTGCGACCGTTTCATATTTTTTAAATAAGAAGAGAAAAATCATGAAAAAGAAAATGACCGTTGCTTCGGCAGAAAAAGCGCAAGCATTGGGCTATCGCATTTTCGAAGACATAGACTCTTCGGAGCGCAAAGAGTTGAAAAAGGATTACTCAAAAAGCCAACGAGTTCCGCAAATACTCATATTATGCGCTGTTGTAATCATTCTGATTTCGGGTTTGGCATACGCTTTTTTATCGGACAAAACAGGCAATGCCCTTTTTCTGCTCTGTATGCCGCTGATTATAATCTCCGTTGCGGTCAGCGCAAAAAAGCGAGATGAATGGTGTCGAAAAAACATGATAGTTTTCTCAGAAAAACAAATCGACAGACTGTAAACCAAAAATTTTAGACCGAGAAAACTCAGCCTAAAAACATAAAAACGTAAATAGCATCCGCCGCAGGGGTCATAAACTCCTGCGGCGGATGCTTCTTTATTGAATTATCGAAACTCTATATTGAGATCAATTATTCAGCGATGTCAGCAACAACGCCCGATCCAACGGTTTTACCGCCTTCACGGATAGCGAAACGAAGACCCTTTTCGATAGCGATCGGGGTGATCAGTTCAACGTTGATGGTAACGTTATCGCCGGGCATGCACATATCAACGCCGTCTTTAAGCGTGATAACGCCGGTAACGTCGGTGGTTCTGAAATAGAACTGAGGTCTGTAATTGGAAACGAAGGGCTTATGACGGCCGCCTTCTTCCTTCTTCAGAACGTAAACCTCACCGGTGAACTTGGTGTGCGGGTGAATGGTTCCGGGCTTAGCAAGAACCTGACCTCTCTTAACTTCGTCACGGCTGATACCACGAAGAAGGCATCCGATGTTGTCGCCTGCTTCTGCGAAGTCAAGGAGCTTTCTGAACATTTCGATACCGGTAACAACGGTCTTCTTCTTCTCTTCTTTAAGACCAACGATTTCAACTTCGTCGGAAAGATTAAGAACACCACGCTCTACACGGCCGGTAGCAACGGTACCACGACCGGAGATGGTGAATACGTCCTCGACAGGCATAAGGAACGGAAGGTTGTCGTTTCTTTCCGGAGTGGGAATGAAATCATCAACAGCGTCCATAAGTTCTTTGATGCACTGATATTCGGGAGCGTTGGGATCGGTGGAAGAAGAGTCGAGAGCGAGGAACGCGGAACCCTTGATGATCGGGGTGTCGTCGCCGGGGAACTCGTATTTGTTAAGAAGGTCACGGATGTCCATCTCAACGATTTCGAGAAGTTCTTCATCGTCAACCTGGTCGCACTTGTTCATGAAAACAACGATTGCGGGAACGCCAACCTGACGGGCAAGAAGAATGTGCTCGGAAGTCTGCGCCATAACACCGTCGGATGCGGCAACAACGAGGATAGCACCGTCCATCTGAGCGGCGCCGGTGATCATGTTCTTGATGTAGTCGGCGTGGCCCGGGCAGTCAACGTGAGCGTAGTGACGTTTGTCGGTCTCATACTCAACGTGAGCGGTGTTGATGGTAATACCTCTTTCTCTCTCTTCGGGAGCCTTGTCGATGTCGGCATAACCCTCGAACTGAGCCTGTCCTTTAAGGGAAAGATACTTCGTGATTGCAGCGGTAAGAGTGGTTTTACCATGGTCAACGTGACCGATGGTACCAATGTTAACGTGAGGCTTGGTTCTTTCAAATTTAGCTTTTGCCATTGGAATATTCCTCCTTGAAATGAAGTAATAAATAATTTGGTTTCAAATAAATCAGTTGTTCGCTCTCTTCGAAATGATCTGCTCGGAGATAGACTTCGGAACTTCTGCGAAGTGGCTCGGTTCCATGGAGTAAACTCCGCGGCCCTGAGTCTTCGAACGAAGGTCGGTTGCATATCCGAACATCTCGGAAAGAGGAACGTTTGCGGTGATCTCCTGGATTCCAGGCTGGGTCGCTTCCATGGACTGGATCTGACCGCGGCGGGAGTTCATATCACCGATAACATCGCCCATGTATTCTTCGGGAACGATGACAACGACTTTCATGATGGGTTCCGTAAGAACGGGGTCTGCCTTTCTCATAGCTTCCTTGAATGCCATTGAACCGGCAATCTTGAATGCCATTTCGGAAGAGTCGACTTCATGATAAGAACCGTCGTAAAGAGTGACTTTGACGTCAACAACTTCGTAACCTGCAAGAACACCGTTCTGCATTGCGCCTTTGATACCGGCGTTGACGGGTTCGATGAATTCCTTCGGAATCGAACCGCCCGTTACTGCGTTGATGAACTCATAGCCCTTGCCCGGCTCATTCGGTTCAAGAATAATCTTAACGTGACCGTACTGACCCGAACCGCCCGACTGTCTCTTATATTTGGTTTCCTGATCGACCCTCTTGCGGATGGTCTCTTTGTAGGAAACCTGCGGAGCGCCTACGTTTGCCTCAACCTTGAACTCACGCAGAAGACGGTCAACGATGATCTCCAAGTGGAGTTCGCCCATGCCGGCGATGATCGTCTGACCTGTTTCTTCATCAGTGTAAGTTTTGAATGTCGGGTCTTCCTCGGCGAGTTTGGCGAGGGCTATACCCATCTTTTCCTGACCCGCTTTGGTCTTCGGCTCGATTGCTACGCGGATAACCGGCTCGGGGAACTCCATGGATTCCAAAACAACGGGGTGCTTTTCATCGCAAAGAGTGTCGCCGGTGGTGGTGTTTTTAAGACCTACCGCTGCGCAAATGTCTCCGGTGTAAACTTCCGTGATATCTTCTCTGTGGTTGGCGTGCATACGAAGGATACGACCGAATCTTTCCTTGTTTCCTTTTACGGAGTTAAGGATGGTCGTGCCTGCCGCAACGGTACCGGAATATACGCGGAAGAAACAAAGTTTTCCGACAAACGGGTCGGTCATTATCTTGAATGCAAGAGCAGAGAACGGCTCGTTGTCGTCCGCTTTTCTCTCGGTTTCCTCGTCGGTATCGGGGTCAACGCCCTTGATAGCGGGAATGTCGAGAGGCGACGGCATATAATCTACAATGGCGTCAAGCAGTTTCTGAACGCCCTTGTTTTTGTAAGAAGTTCCGCAAACGACGGGAACGATGGAGTTTGCGATGGTCGCTCTTCTGAGAACGGCTTTGATCTCATCTTCCGAGATCTCTTCTTCCATCAGATACTTCTCCATCAGCGCTTCGTCTTCGGAAGCAACCGCGTCAAGAAGTTTCTGTCTGTATTCGTTTGCAAGATCTTTCATATCCTCGGGGATATCGGTTATCTGGATATCCGTGCCGAGGTCGTTCGTATAAATGTACGCTTTCATTTCAACAAGGTCGATAAGACCTTTGAAGGTATCCTCCGCTCCGATGGGGAGTTGGATTGCTACCGCGTTACATTTAAGACGATCGTGCATCATGCGCAGAACTCTGTAAAAGTCCGCGCCCATGATGTCCATTTTGTTAACGTAAGCCATACGGGGAACCTGATATTTATCAGCCTGTCTCCATACGGTCTCGGACTGTGGCTCAACGCCGCCCTTTGCACAGAAGACGGTTACGGAACCGTCAAGAACTCTCAAAGAACGTTCAACCTCAACAGTGAAGTCAACGTGACCCGGGGTGTCGATAATGTTTATTCTGTAAGCATTTTTCTTTATCTGGTTCGGGTCGCTGTGGAACTGGGAGTGCGCCCAGTAACAGGTCGTGGCTGCCGAAGTTATCGTTATACCTCTTTCCTGTTCCTGCGCCATCCAGTCCATCGTAGCCGTACCTTCGTGCGTTTCACCTATTTTATGGTTAACACCCGTGTAGTACAGGATACGCTCCGTGGTGGTTGTTTTACCTGCGTCGATATGCGCCATAATACCGATGTTTCTGTAACGATTCAACGGATGCTGTCTGGGCATACTTCTCTCCTTTAAGTTTGATCCTCGCGGATCGGAAATATAAAATCTGCGGGGAGTTCATCCCCTGCGGAAGATTACCATCTGTAATGAGCGAATGCCTTGTTGGCTTCTGCCATCTTGTGGGTGTCTTCCTTCTTCTTGACTGCTCCGCCCTGATTGTTGACAGCGTCAAGGATCTCGTTCGCAAGTCTTTCTTTCATGGTTCTTTCGCTTCTGTTTCTCGCATAAGCGGTCAGCCAGCGAAGACCGAGAGTCTGTCTTCTTGCGGGTCTTACTTCCATAGGAACCTGGTAGTTCGAACCGCCGACTCTTCTTGCCTTTACTTCAAGCAACGGCATGATGTTTTCCATTGCCTGTTCATAGACCTCAAGGGGTTCCTTGCCGGTCTTTTCTTTTACGATGTCAAATGCGTCGTATACGATCTTCTGAGCTACGCCCTTCTTGCCGTCAAGCATGATGCTGTTGACAAGTTTGGAAACGAGTTTCGAGTTGTATACGGGATCCGGAAGTACCTCTCTGTGGGGTACGTTACCTCTTCTCGGCACTTAACTTCCCTCCTTCATTAGTAAATGATTTCACAGGTACTCGAAAGTGTAAAAAACTCCCGCCAGTGCTTCGAATATATTATATATCAATTGCGCCGCTGTTGCAGCGCACAAAGCACACAACGATAATTTTACCTAACTTGAACTACCTTACTTTTTCTTTGCCGCCTTGGGTCTCTTAACGCCGTATTTCGAGCGTCCCTGATTCCTGTTAGCGACTCCCTGAGCGTCGAGCGCACCGCGAATGATGTGATAACGAACACCGGGAAGGTCTCTTACACGACCGCCTCTTACAAGAACAACGCTGTGCTCCTGCAAGTTATGTCCGATACCGGGAATGTACGCGGTAACTTCCGCAGCATTCGTCAGACGAACTCTTGCTACCTTACGAAGAGCCGAGTTGGGCTTTTTCGGGGTAGTGGTCTTGACAACCGTGCAAACGCCTCTCTTCTGGGGGCAGTTCTGGTCTACCTGCTCTTTTTTAAGCGTGTTAAGGCTTCTGAGAAGAGCGGGTGCGGCGGACTTGAAAGTTTTGTCCTGTCTGCCGTTTCTTACCAACTGGTTAAATGTGGGCATCCTTGCACCTCCTTAATATAATTTGTAATATCATCAACGCAAAAAGCGTTTATGAACGAAGATACATATCCCTTATCCGACACATTTTCAGACCTCGAAAAAGTCCGAAAAAACGGCGTTTTCGGAATAAAAGAGCGCAAAAAAGCGCAATAATCCCCAGGATTACCTGCACATTATAGCACAATTTTTCCCGTTTTTCAAGAGGTTAATCGCCTTTTTTCGGTTCAGAGAAGTAAAAAACGCGATTGTTCGGATTTTTGTCAACGTTTTAAAAAAAAGAGGCTCCGTCCCGGGGAATTCGGCGCGGAAATTCAAAAGAAACGCAAAAGTTTTCCGTTTTCGGAAAAAAATGATTGACTTCACGGTTTTTCAATGCTATAATTCAATTGAAAAGCACTTCAAAGAGGCGAAATCAAAAATGAAAAAGATTTTATCCGCGGCGGTCGCTCTGCTCTGTTTTTTCTCGGTCTCGGTTTTTTCTCCTTCAAAAAGCGAGGCGGCAACGGCGATGACGGAGGCGTCGTTCCAGACATCGCTTGAAAAATTCAGAAACACCGTTTACGGAGAAGGATCGACCTACAAAAACAACGTCAAGCTTTACGGCGGCGCGCAATGTTTCGGCTACGCGAACCAGCTTGCAAAATATATATACGGAAGTTATCCGACGGGCTCCATGTCGGGCGTGGGCGTTTCGGGCGGCTGGCAGGTTTCTTACGGCGCGGAGGCGGTCGACGCGCTTCACGTCGGCGATATAGTAAGATTCCGCTACCATTCCATATTCGTCACGGATATTTATAACGGGTACGTTTTCTTCACGGACGCAAACTCGGACGGAGCGAACACGGTTACGTGGCAAGGCTGGATGGAGATTTCCTATCTTAAAGAGCTTGTATCCGAAAAGCTTGCCTCCGGCGTTTGCTCCGCGGACGGAATATGGCACACGGGCTGGGTCGCCCATTACAAAAACTGGAAAAGCATGCCGAAATCGACCGTGAACTTCGACGGCAACGGCGGAGTGAACTCAACCATGATGTATATTGAAATTGTTCCCCGCGTTGTGGAAGACGGAGCGGGCTTTGTCGCGGAACAGCTTTTTTCTTATTATGACTACCGCTTTTCCGGCTACACCGTCAGACGCGACAATGACAACAAGTGGTACGTTTCGGGTAAGGGCTGGCTGACGCAGGAGGAGATAAACGCGGGCGGGTATTCGAAAAAACTTTACGCGCCGGACGAAAAAGTGACGGTTGACGCTTCGTGGAAACGCGGGATAACGGGAGAATGCTCGTTCACCCTCGTTGCGCAGTGGAGACGGGGAGACGGCGTTGTCGGCGACGCGAACGGAGACGGTGAAGTTGACCTGATCGACGCGATGATGATATTTTACGACGTTGCGAAAAAGGAAAGCGTCGCGTGGTACAGAAGATCGCGCTGCGACATAGACCTCGATCTGCGGATAGACATCAAGGACGCGATGAAAGTTTTTTTCTTCGTGGCGAAAAAAATCCCTTCTCTCGAATAAAAACCATTCGGAAGCGCTTGTGCGCTTCCGAATTTCTTTGTCTTTTTTTACCGTATTCCGAGCAGCCCCTGCGCGTTTTTATATTCTATCAACGCGCGGTCTCCGTCCGACATATCAAGGCTGTTCAGCAGCGCCAGCGACCACGCGGGGCGCTGCCACGGCATATCGGAACCGAGAAGCAGACGCTCCGCGCCGTGTTTATCCAGAATTCTCTGCGCGCACGCTTTCGGCATTGTGCCGTAACCGAACGACGTATCAAACCACACGGGAAGTCCCGCAAGTTTTTCGAGAACGTCAAAGCACATAAAGCAGCCGCCCCAGTGCGCCAGAACGACGGGTGACTCAAAACGGTTCAGAATCCGCAGAAAGCGATCCGGCGTTCCGTGATACGGCGGTGGAAAACCTATATCTCCCCCCGCGTGGAAAAGAGTTATCAAGCCGAGTTCGCTTATTTTTTTATATATGGGAAACATACGTTCTTCGTCAACGTAAAAACCCTGATATTCCGGGTGAAACTTAACCCCTTTCATTCCGAGGGATTTTATTCGTTCAAGCTCGTCGAGAGCGTCCGGGCTGTTCGGGTGGACCGAGCCGAACGGAATAAGATCTTCCGATATAAGAGACGCGGCAAAGTCGTTGACCGAGTGCTGTTGGCGCGGGTTTGTTGCGATATTCATAACAACGCTGATGTCAACGCCGTCTTTTTTCATTTCACGGCGAAGCCCGTCGGCGGTACAGTCCGTCTGAGGAATAAGCCCGCCCGAAGCGTTAGAGAGTTTTATTCTTGCCTTTTCGGCTATTTTTTCGGGAAAACAATGGGTATGGAAGTCTATTTTCATAACAAACCTTTCAAAAAAAGCGAAATTATATGATAAATTTCATATTGAACACAAAATCAAAATATGTTATAATGTATGCAAATAATATCGGAGGTAAAGCAATGAAAAAAATCATTTGCAGAAGAGAATACGACACCGACACGGCAACTCTTGTCAAAAAATACACCGAGGGTGAGTTCGGAGAAGCAGAGGGCTTTGAAGAATCCCTTTATCAAACCGAAAAAGGGCTTTTCTTTCTTTATGTGAACGGAGGAGAAAACTCGCCGTACAAAAAAGAGGATATAAAGTGCGTTTCAAAGGCAAAAGCCGAAGAATGGCTCAAAGCCCACGAATAGACGGCGCTGTTTAACAGCCCAAACAAGAGAACAGAACGCGGTTCCGAAAGGGACTGCGTTTTTCTTTTCGATATTTTTATTTTAACATAAGCCTCCGAAAAAATAAACGGACAAAATGAAAAATAACGGTGAAAAATAGCAATTAACGAAAATTCTCCGACTTTTTTGTGAATTTTGCCGAAATGTCATAAAATAAGTATATAATGCGAAAGGATATTTTATACGGTTACAGACAGAAAAAACAGTTCGTCTGCGATATGGGACGAACCGAGGAGAGTGTGTTTTATGATAAGAGAAGATCTGCGAAACGTTGCGATTATAGCGCACGTTGACCACGGAAAGACCACGCTTGTTGACGAGATGCTTAAACAGAGCGGTATTTTCAGAGAAAATCAGGCGGTTGCGGAAAGAGTTATGGACTCCAACGACCTCGAAAGAGAGCGCGGAATAACCATTCTTGCAAAGAACACCGCCGTTCATTACAAAGATGTAAAAATAAACATAATCGACACCCCGGGTCACGCGGACTTCGGCGGAGAAGTTGAGCGTATTCTGAAAATGGTTGACGGCGTTCTTCTGCTTGTTGATGCCTTTGAGGGACCGATGCCGCAGACGCGTTTCGTTTTGCAGCGCGCACTTGAACTCGGACACAAGGTCATCGTTGTTATCAACAAGATAGACCGCCCGGACGCAAGACCGTTTGAAGTTGTGGACGAAGTCCTCGAACTGTTCATGGATCTGAACGCAACGGACGAACAACTTGACTCTCCCATGATATTTGCTTCCGCACGCGCGGGCAAAGCGGATCTTTCGCCCGACGGTCCGTCCGAAGACCTGAAACCGCTGCTTGATAAAATTGTTGATTACATCGACCCGCCGCAGGGCGACGAAAACGGTCCGCTGCAAATGCTTGTTTCGTCTATCGACTACAACGAATACGTGGGCAGAATAGCGATAGGCAGAATAGAACGCGGTCAGATAAAAATGGGTCAGGATCTGATGAGGACGAACTTCCATTCCGAAATGACCCCGAAAAAAGAAAAGGCGGTCAACCTGTACCAGTTTGACGGTCTGAACAGAGTTCCCGTGCAGACGGCGACGGTCGGAGACATCGTTTCCGTTTCGGGCATTCCCGACGTTACGATAGGCGACACCCTATGCGCACCCGAAGCGGTCGAGCCGCTCCCGTTCGTCAAAATCTCCGAGCCGACGGTCGAAATGACGTTCATGGTCAACGACAGCCCGTTCGCGGGCAGAGAGGGCAAGTTCGTAACATCGAGAAATCTGCGTGAAAGACTTTACAAAGAGCTGCTCAAAGACGTTTCGCTCCGGGTTGAGGACACGGACACGACGGAAGCGTTCCGCGTTTGCGGCAGAGGCGAAATGCACATATCAATACTTATGGAGACCATGCGCCGCGAGGGGTACGAGTTCCAGGTATCGCCCCCGAAAGTGCTTTTCAAAACAATAGACGGCGTTCGCTGCGAACCGTTTGAAAGACTTATCGCAGACGTGCCCGAATCTGCGGTCGGCGCGGTTATGAGCAAAATGGGCGAACGAAAAGGCGAACTGCTGCACATGAGCCCGATAGGTTCGAGAACAAGACTTGAATTTCTTATCCCCTCCCGCGGACTTTTCGGTTACAGAAACGAATTTCTTACCGACACGCGCGGCGAAGGCATTATGAGTTCCGTATTCGACAGTTATCAGCCGTTCAAAGGAGAGATCCCGAGAAGAGCAAACGGCTCTCTCGTCGCTTTCGAAACGGGAGAATCGACAACCTACGGTCTGTTCTATTCGCAGGACAGCGGCGCGATGTTCATCGATCCCGCGACGCCCGTATATGCGGGGCAGATTGTCGGAATGGCGAACAAGGGCGACGACCTGACGGTCAACGTCTGCAAGAAAAAGCACATGACCGCAGTCCGTTCATCGGGTCACGACGACGCGCTCCGTCTCGTTCCGCCGATAAAATTCAGCCTTGAACAGTCGCTTGAATTTATCGCGGACGACGAACTTGTGGAAGTTACGCCGAAAAACATACGTCTGCGCAAAAAGATACTCGACCACGCGGAGCGTATGAGAATCACGATGCGTAACCGTGCGGCAGCAAAATAAAATCGGAACATAAAAGTTCACGTACAGCAAAAACCCAAAAAGAAAAATACTGCGCAAAAGATGTTTTTGCGTTAAATATCAAGGCTTCTCCTCATTTCCCGTTTCGGAAAATGAGGAGAAGTTTTTTCTGTATTTGAAGCGTTTTTTTTTTAATAAGTAGGCAACTCTCTTTCGCCGTCTGCGGATTTCAGTCCGTTCCGAACACCGAAATTAGGGAAATTTCGGAACTTTGTAAACTTTTGTTGAACGGACTTGATTTTTTGAAAATTCGGTTGTATAATCAACTTAACGGCTGAGACGAAGACGGTCGGAGAAAGAAGTTTCAGAGAGTCTGCGGTTGGTGAGAGCAGATAACGGGAGTCTCCAAGCACCTATCACTTCCGAGCCGAAAGGCGCGAAAGCCCCTCGAGGGCGAGTAGTCCTTTCCGAGAATTGCAGCGTTAGTGTAAAGGGCTTGTCAGAGCCTGTGAGTGGCGGCAAAAGCCGCAATTTGAGTGGTACCGCGGATGTACAAGATATTAACACCCGTCTCAAAGTCATCTTTGGGACGGGTGCGTTTTTTTACCGTCCCCACGAAAAGGAGTGTCAAAAATGAACACGGCAACAAATGAACTTTTGGAAATGGCTCAACGTATCAGAGAGATGCGCGAGATAGAAGAACTGTCCGTTGAGGAACTTGCGCAGAAAACGGAAGTCTCCGTCGAAGAGTACAAGGCGTACGAATCGGGTCAAAAGGATCTTCCGTTCACGTTCATTCACAAATGCGCGCTTGCGTTCGGCATCGAACTTTCCGACCTGCTCGGCGGTTCAAGCCCGCACCTTTCGTCCTACACGGTTACAAGAAAGGGCAAGGGACGCGAAACGGCAAAAGAGGAAGGCATCGAGATAAAGAACCTTGCCCCTCTTTTCAGAAACAAACTCGGCGAACCGTATTGGGTAAAATACGAATACAACGAATCCCTTCAAAACAGTCCGATACATACCACAAAACACGCCGGGCAGGAATTTGACCTTGTGCTGAGCGGCAAACTCAAAGTCCGCGTAGGCGACAACACGGAAGTTCTTGAAGAGGGAGACAGCATTTTCTATAATTCCTCCACTCCGCACGGAATGATCGCGGTGGACGGCAAAGACTGCCTTTTCCTCGCGGTTGTATTCAACGGCGAAAACATTCCCGAAACGACTATCCGCGACACCATCGCTTCCGCAAGAACGGCGGAACCGTTCGTCTGTCATAAATTCATCGAAGCGGAGGAAGATTCGCACGGGCGTCTTCAAAAAATCTCGTTCAAAAATGCGGAGAAGTTCAATTTCGGTTTTGACGTGGTTGACGAGCTCGCAAACAAATATCCCGATAAGCCCGCGATGATACATCTTGACAAACACAAGGTCGAAAGACACTTCACGTTCAAGCAGATGAAAGTCGAGTCCGCAAGAACGGCGAACTATTTCAAATCGCTCGGCATAAAAAAGGGCGACCGCGTTATGCTTGTTCTCAAACGTCACTACCAGTTCTGGTTTGCCATTGTCGCTCTTCATAAACTCGGTGCGGTTGCGATTCCCGCAACAAGTCAGTTGCAGGAGCATGACTTTGATTACAGATTCAACGCGGCGGGCGTAAGCGCCATTGTCTGCACGGCGGACGGCGACGTCGCGGCGCAGGTAGACGCGGCACAGAAGAACAGTCCGACGCTTGTCCGCAAGATACTTGTCGGCGGCGACCGCGACGGCTGGCACGATTTCGACACCGAATATAAACTGTTCAGCAGTAAATTCGAAAGAACGGAAGATACCGCGTGCGGCTACGACCCGATGCTGATGTTCTTCACCTCGGGCACAACGGGCTATCCGAAGATCGCACAGCACGATTATACATACGCGCTCGGACATTACATCACCGCAAAATATTGGCACGGCGTTCATTCGGACGGCGTTCACTTCACCATTTCCGATACGGGTTGGGGCAAAGCACTTTGGGGCAAACTTTACGGTCAATGGCTCTGCGAGGGCTGCGTTTTCACTTACGATTTTGACCGTTTTGACGCGGCGGACATTCTTCCTCTTTTCAAGAAGTACAATATAACAACATTCTGCGCACCTCCGACAATGCTGCGTATGATGATAAAAGAAGACCTCTCCAAATACGATTTTTCGTCCGTAAAACGTGCGACAACGGCGGGAGAAGCGCTGAACCCCGAGGTATATCATCAGTTCCTCAAACTGACGGGACTTCACCTTATGGAGGGCTTCGGTCAGACGGAAACGACGCTTTCCGTTGCAAACCTTATCGGTCAGCCGCATAAACTCGGCTCAATGGGCAAACCCACGCCCCTGTATGACATTCATCTGCTCGATTCCGAGGGCAAAGAGGTCGGCGTCGGCGAAAACGGCGAAATCTGCATAAAGACAGGCGACGAACATATCTGCGGACTGTTTGACGGCTATTACGGCGACGAAGAAAAGACCCGCGAAGTGCTTCACGACGGATTTTATCACACGGGCGACGTTGCATGGCGCGACGAAGACGGATTTTTGTGGTACGTCAGCCGTGTTGACGACGTTATCAAGTCTTCGGGTTACAGAATAGGGCCCTTTGAGATCGAAAGCGTTATCATGGAACTCCCCTACGTTCTCGAATGCGGCGTTTCCGCAGCGCCCGACCCGGTAAGAGGTCAGGTGGTCAAGGCAAGCATAGTTCTGACAAAGGGAACAGAGGGCACGGAAGACCTGAAAAAGGAAATTCAGAACTACGTCAAACACAAGACCGCGCCTTACAAATATCCGCGTATAGTCGTTTTCAAAGACGAACTGCCGAAAACCATCAGCGGAAAAATTCAGCGTAACAAACTGTGAACCTATTGTGAACCTCTTGACAAACGAAAAAATCCGTGCTAAAATGGCATAAAGGCAAAGACGAAGAGTTTGCGAACAGGTACGAGTCCTCAGAGAGGCGACGGGTGGTGCGAGTCGTCGGCAAGTCGTTCGTGATGTAACTTCCGAGCCGGAAAGAAGAAAACGCGAAAGCGTGAGTAGAACTTTCCCGTTATTGTTGCGTTAATACATACGGGTTGATAGACCCTGAGCGGCGGTTTTTATATAAGAAGACCGCAATTTGAGTGGTACCGCGGATGCAAACGAAGAAGTTAGGCATTCGTCTCAAAGTCATTTTAGCTTTGGGACGGATGCCGTTTTTTTACATTCCGCCCCGGAAAAGAGGTTTTGACATGGCACAGACTATCACGGGTCTTGATTTCAAGATACGGGAAATGGCGTTCCGTATTCGTGAACTTCGTCAGATAGAGGGTCTCACGACAGCGGAAATGGCAACGAAGACGGACATTTCGGAAGAAGATTACATCCGCTGCGAAGAGGGCACGGGAGACCTGACCTTTGCGTTTATATACCGCTGCGCATTGGCGCTCGGCGTCGATGTTTCGGATATAATCGAGGGTTCAAGCCCGAGACTGAATGCGTGCGTCGTTACACGCAGAGGGCAGGGACAGCAAATTTCGGAAGCCCACTCGATGGTGTATTACAATCTGGCGGCGGCTTTCAGAAACCGCATCGCCGACCCGCTTTACGTTATCAGCAAATATGACAAGGAAAACGCGCACAGGGACATAGAACTGACAACGCATACGGGACAGGAATGCGATATTGTAATAGAGGGACACCTGAAAGTTCAGGTTGGCGAACACATTGCGGTGCTCGGCCCCGGCGACAGCATTTATTACGACAGTTCGACCCCGCACGGAATGATCGCGGTTGACGGCAGAGACTGCCTTTTCTATGCGATAGTTCTGAACCCGACGGGCGAACCCGTTCCCGAACTTGCGGAAGCGCGGCCGACAACGCAGACCGCACCCAAGGACAGCCGAACGGAACATAAACAGAGAGTTTACCACAACTTCATCGATTACGAAACGAACGAAAACGGAACTCCGACCTCGATAAAATTCAAGAATACGGAGCGTTTCAATTTTGCGTTCGACGTTGTTGACGCCATAGCGGAAAAAGCCCCCGACAAGACCGCGATGGTTCATATTTCAAAAGATAAAACGGAGCGTCGGTTCACGTTCCTCGATATGAAATATTTCTCCGCACGCTGTGCGAACTATTTCAGATCCCTCGGAATCAAAAAAGGCGACCGCGTAATGCTCGTTCTGAAAAGACACTACCAATTCTGGGGTGCTATGCTCGGGCTGAACAAACTCGGCGCGATAGCCATTCTTGCAACAAACCAGCTGCTTGAACACGATTTTGAATACCGCTTCAATGCGGCGGGCATAAGCGCAATTCTCTGCACGGCGGACGGAGACACGGCACATCAGGCGGAACTTGCGGCGGAAAAATGTCCGCAGCTGAAAACAAAGATAATTGTAAACGGCAAACGCGACGGCTGGCGTGATTTTGACGAGGAATACATCAGATTCAGCAAAACATTTGAGAGGACCGAAGATTCGCCGTGCGGCGACGACCCGCTGCTGATGTTCTTCACCTCGGGCACGACGGGTTATCCGAAAGCGGCGGTTCATAACCACAAATACCCGCTCGGACATTTCCACACCGCAAAATTCTGGCATTGCGTAGACCCCGACGGACTGCATCTCACCATTTCCGACACGGGCTGGGCAAAAGCCATGTGGGGCAAACTTTACGGACAATGGCTGTGCGAAGCGGCAACGTTCGTTTACGACTTCGACCGTTTCGATGCGGCGGACATTCTGCCGATGTTTGCAAAGTATCATATAACCACATTCTGCGCGCCTCCGACAATGCTGCGAATGATGATAAAGGAAGACCTGTCCAAATATGATTTTTCGTCCGTAAAACATATGTCCACGGCAGGCGAGGCGCTGAACCCCGAAGTTTACTATCAGTTTGAAAAACTGACGGGATTGAAGATAATGGACGGTTTCGGACAATCCGAAACAACGCAGATAATCGGAAACCTTGTCGGCGACAAGTTCAAGATAGGTTCGATGGGCAAACCCGCGCCGATATATAAAGTTGAGATTCTCTCACCCGAGGGCAAACCGGTAGGCGTGGGCGAGACGGGAGAAATATGTATCGACGTTTCGCAGGGCGCGCCGTGCGGACTGTTCACAGGATATTACGGTCAGCCCGACAAGACTGCGGAAGTATGGCACGACGGTTATTACCACACCCGCGACGTTGCGTGGCGCGACGAAGACGGCTTCTTCTGGTATGTGGGCAGAGTTGACGACGTTATCAAGTCGTCCGGCTACCGCATAGGACCTTTCGAGATAGAAAGCGTTATTATGGAACTGCCGTTCGTTCTCGAATGCGGCGTTTCGGCAGCGCCCGACCCCGTAAGAGGTCAGGTGGTAAAGGCAAGCATAGTTCTGACCAAAGGAACAGAGGGCACGGAAGACCTGAAAAAAGAGATACAGAATTACGTCAAACACAAGACCGCTCCGTACAAATATCCGCGTATCGTAGAATTCAAAGACGAACTGCCGAAAACGGTAAGCGGAAAGATAATCAGACATCTGCTGTGAGGAGATAAAAAGTGAAAATAAGCTGCATACAAATGGATATGCTCTTTGCCCGACCCGACGAAAATTTTGCAAAAGCAAAAAAGCTCATCGAACGCGCAGTCAAAGAAAGCGCGCCCGACACGGTGGTTCTGCCCGAAACGTGGAACACGGGTTTTTTTCCGAGAGAAAATCTTGAAAGCCTTTGCGACAGAGACGGAGAGAGGATAAAAAAAGAGATAGGCGGACTGGCGAAAGAGTTCCGAACAAACATCGTTGCGGGCAGCGCGGCAAATGTGAAGAACGGAAAGATATACAATACCGCTTATGTTTTTGACCGTGACGGAAACACCGTTGCGGAATACGACAAAACGCATCTGTTCACGCCGATGGGCGAACATGAGTTTTTCGAAAAAGGTTCGCGTGCCGTTCGGTTTGAACTTGACGGAAAAAAGTGCGGACTGCTGATATGCTACGACATACGTTTTCCCGAACTGACAAGAACGATGACTGTTCACGGCGTCGATTTTCTGTTCGTTGTCTCTCAATGGCCGACGGCGCGTGTGACGCACCTTGAAGCTCTTGTCACCGCAAGGGCAATAGAAAATCAGACTTTTGCGATCTGCTGCAACTCCTGCGGCACGGCGGGAGACACGGTATTTGCGGGGCATTCACGCATTATCGACCCGTGGGGCGAAACTATCGCTTCCGCGGAAAGCGAAGAAACGATAATCACCGCCGACTGCGACGAAAGCATACTTGACGGCATAAGAAGATCAATAAACGTCTTTGCGGACAGACGCGAAGACATTTACGATATAAAAAAATAAAAACATATTCTGAAAAGGAGTTCTGATATTATGTCTTACAATTTTCCCGTTACAAGAACGACCCATCCGAAGCCGCGTCCGGAGGACGAGACAAAACTCGGATTTGCAAAGTATTTCACCGACCATATGTTCGTTATGGACTATGACGAGGGACAGGGCTGGCACGACGGCAGAGTGGTTCCTCACGAGCCGTTTGCGATAGAGCCCGCTTCCTGCGTGCTTCACTATGCGCAGATGATGTTTGAGGGCATGAAAGCGTACCGCAGACCCGACGGCGTTATTCAGTTGTTCCGTCCCGACATGAACGTTAAAAGAATGAAGAGGACGAACGAAAGAATGTGCATTCCCGATCTGCCCGACGACCTGCTTGTTGCGGCGGTCGAGGCGGTTATCAAAGAAGATGCGGACTGGGTTCCCAAAGCACCCGGCACAGCGCTTTATATCAGACCTTTTATTTTCGGAGACGAGGTATCTTTCTCCGTTCTTCCCGCAAAGCACTATAAATTTATGATAATTCTCAGCCCGACGGGTTCTTACTATGCGGCAAACGACGGCGGACTCAGCACAACGAGAATCTATGTTGAGGACGAATATATCCGTGCGGCGCACGGCGGCACGGGCTATGCGAAAGTCGGCGGCAACTACGGCGGCGGAATGAGAGCGTCCAAGAATGCCATGGCGGCAAACTGCAAGGACGTGCTTTGGCTTGACGCAGCGGAGCATAAATACGTTGAAGAGATAGGCACTTCGAATGCGTTCTTCCGCATCGGAGACGACGTTTACACCGCATCCCTCGACAGCGGAACCATTCTGCCCGGCATTACGAGAGATTCCGTTATCCAACTTCTCAAAAAATGGGGCATAACCGTTCACGAGGGCAAACTGTCCATCGACGACGTTGTTGAAGCATCGAAGAACGGAACACTCAAAGAAATCTTCGCTTCGGGCACGGCGGCGGTAATCTCTCCGATAGGCTGCCTGCACTACAAAGGAGAGGATTATCAGGTTGCCGACGGCAAAGTGGGCGCATACGCGCAGAAACTTTACGATAATCTTTACGGAATGCAGACAGGCAAAGTCGAAGACTATATGGGCTGGACATACCCGCTCAACGTCAAGGTGGACTGATGAAAAGAATAACCGTTTTTTCGGGACATTACGGAAGCGGTAAAACGAATGTTGCGATAAGTGTTGCGCTCGACGCCGCAAAAGCGGGCAAGAGCATGACCGTCGCAGACCTCGATATAGTGAACCCGTATTTCCGAACAAAGGACAGCGCAAAAGAGTTGGAAGCGGCGGGCATAGAACTTATATGCTCGGATTATGCGAACACAAATGTGGATATTCCCGCATTGCCGCAGTCGATGTATGCGATAACGGACGACAGAAGCCGCAGCGTTATTGTGGATCTCGGCGGTGACGACAGGGGCGCGTTGGCGCTCGGACGTTTGGCGCCCGCGATGAAAGAGGAAAACGATTTTGACCTGTTCGCGGTGGTCAATATGTTCCGTCCGCTGACAACGACGGCGCAGGACACGCTCGAAGTCATAAAAGAGATAGAAACGGCTTCGGGGCTTCGATTCACGGGCATTGTCAACAACTCGAACCTCGGCGAGGAGACAACGGTGCAAACCGTGCTTTCATCAGTTCCTTATGCGGAAGAAATATCCTGTGTTTCGGGGCTGCCTGTTGTGATGACGACGGTAAAAAAAGAACTGTATCCCGAACTGCTCGGAAAAATCAAAAATCTTGAACCTATTACGCTCCAACCGAAAATATGGTAAGACAAAGGAGACCGAAATGGCAAAACTGACATTCAAAACGGATTTGTGCAAAGGCTGCGGACTGTGCGTTGACGTCTGTCCGAAAAAGGTGCTTCGCCTTGCGTCCGAAAAGATAAACAAAAAGGGACATCACCCAGTCGAATCCGCAAACGAGAGTGCGTGCATCGCGTGCGCATTCTGCGCAACGATGTGTCCCGACTGCATTATAACGATAGAAAAGGAGTGATACCATGGCTGAAAAGGTTCTTATGAAAGGTAACGAAGCCATTGCGGAAGCCGCGATAAGAGCGGGCTGCCGTCACTATTTCGGTTACCCGATAACTCCGCAGACGGAAATCGCCGCTTACATGGCAAAAAGAATGCCGAAGATAGGCGGAACGTTCTTGCAGGCGGAAAGCGAGATCGCCGCAATAAATATGGTTTACGGAGTCGCCGCCGCGGGACTTCGCGTCATGACCTCCTCGTCTTCACCCGGAGTATCGCTCAAAAGCGAGGGACTTTCGTATATCGCAGGTTCGGATCTGCCGTCCTTTATCGTCAACGTTGAAAGAGGCGGTCCGGGTCTCGGCGGAATCCAGCCGTCGCAGTCCGACTATTTCATGGCGACGAAAGCGGGCGGGCACGGCGACTTCCGCATGATAGTGCTTGCGCCCGCGTCAGTTCAGGAAATGGCTGACCTCACGGTCAAGGGCTTTGACCTTGCGGACGAATATAGAATGACTTCGATGATCCTTGCCGACGGCACGATGGGACAGATGATGGAGCCCGTCAGTCTCGAATTCGGCGAACCGAAGAAGTTCGACAAGCCGTGGGCTACCACGGGAACGCAGATGAAGAGAAAGCACAATATCGTCAATTCCCTTTATCTCGTGCCCGAAGAACTCGAAAAGGGCAACTTCGAAAGATTTGAAAGATACGCAAAAATAGAGCAAAAAGAAGCGATGTGGGAGGAATATCTGACCGACGATGCGGAGAGCTGCGTCGTTGCGTTCGGCATAGCGTCCCGCGTTGCGAAAAACGCCATTGCGGAAGCAAGAGCGCGTGGCGTCAAAGTAGGAATGATACGCCCGATAACGCTTTGGCCGTTCCCGAAAGCGGCGTTCGAAAAAGTTGAGAAGCACGTTAAGACGTTCATCAGCGTCGAACTTTCGATGGGACAGATGATAGAGGACGTTCAACTTGCAACGAAGTGCAGAAAGCCCGTTCTTCTCTGCAACCGTGCGGGCGGTATGATACCGTCTGCGGACATGATACTTGACGCTATACTTAAAGCCGACAAAAACGGAGGTGCGGAATAATGGTAGTATTTGACAAACCGAAATCGCTGACGGACGCGCCGTTCCATTATTGCCCCGGCTGTACGCACGGCATAGTTCACCGCCTTGTTGCGGAAGTTATAGACGAACTCGGCATAGAGGGCAGAACGATAGGCATTGCGCCCGTAGGCTGTTCCGTTATGGCGTATAACTATTTCACCGTTGATATGATAGAAGCCGCGCACGGCAGAGCGCCCGCGGTTGCGACAGGAGTAAAAAGAGCGAACCCCGAAAACATCGTTTTCACATATCAGGGCGACGGAGATTTGGCTTCCATCGGAACGGCTGAAACAGTTCACTCCGCGGCGCGCAACGAAAACATAACGATAATCTTCATAAATAACGCGATATACGGCATGACGGGCGGACAGATGGCTCCGACTTCCCTGCCCGGGCAGGTCACGCAGACTTCGCCTTACGGCAGAGACGTAAAACTTTGCGGTTATCCCGTTAAGATATGCGAAATGCTTTCCGCGCTCGAAGGTCCCGAATACCTCGAAAGAGTTGCCGTGAACAACGTCAAAAACGTTAAAAACGCGAAAAAGGCAATCAAAAAAGCATTCCAAAATCAGATAGACGGCAAAGGATTTTCGCTTGTCGAAGTGCTTTCGTCCTGCCCGACGAACTGGGGCATGACACCGCAGAAAGCGCTTGAATGGATAGACGAAAAAATGATTCCGTACTACCCGCTCGGCGTTTACAAGGACAGAAGCGCCGCAAACAAGGAATAAGGAGGAAGAAAAGATGAGTACGACGAAATACCTTTTTGCGGGCTTCGGAGGACAGGGCATTCTTTTCTCCGGAAAATTCCTTGCATACAAGGGGCTTATAGAGGATAAAAACGTCAGTTGGCTTCCGTCCTACGGTCCCGAGATGCGCGGCGGCACGGCAAATTGCAGCGTCACGGTCTCCGACGAGCCGGTCGGTTCGCCCATCGTTGATGTGCCCGACGTTCTTATCGCGATGAATCTGCCCTCCCTTGATAAGTACGAAAACACCGTCGCCGTCGGCGGAAAAATATTTGTGGACTCAACGCTGATAAGCCGCAAGGTCGAAAGAAACGACGTTGACGTTTACTACATTCCTGCAACGCAGCTCGCTTCCGACAACGGGCTGACGACGCTTGCCAACATGATAATCATGGGCAAGGTTCTGAAAGAAACGAACGGTTTCGGAGAAAATGTCCGCGATGCGCTTTCGAAAGTCGTTTCCGCAAAACACGCGGATATGCTTGACTTCAACCTCAAAGCGCTTGAACTCGGCAAAAACTTCGAATAATCGAGCCGAAAAGACAGGTTGAGAAGTCAACCCGTTTACAGCGTCTCCGAAGCCCTCTTTCGGCTTTTCGGGGACGCTTTTTGTAATCTTGAAGATATTATAACCCATATAACCCCACTGCGAACACCGAATTTTATCCGTCGTTACAAGGCTCGGCAAACCTTTCGTTTGGCGTCCGCTTGCCGTTGGCCAAAACACCGTGTGCCAAAACACCGCATACGGCGTTTTGGCAGACAAAAGAATAATGTATTTATAAAGAATACTGTATCTTAAAAGAATAATAAAAGAAAGAAAGAAAGAAAGAAAGAAAGAAAGAAAGGAGCGAATAAATTCGCTCTGTTTTATGCGCGCGAATGCGTATGCGGATAAATTTTATTAAATTATTATATATTCTTCACAAGGCGAAAAAGGAACGTTTCTTTCATAAAAAAAGTTCATAAAATCGTGGTTCGCAGATAACATCTCGGGATTATTATTAAAGAGGAGAAAAATAACAGCCGTCGTTTTAAGACGGCAACGGAGGAATATTATGAGAAAGATATGCGTTTCGGACGCAACGCTCGTCTCGCAAAAACAAAACAAAACGCCGCTCAGCTTCAGAGAAAAAATTGAAACCGCCCGTCAGCTGGACAAGCTCGGCGTCGATGTTATCGAGCTGCCCGCCATAGAGGACGTCAACACGGACGTTTTGCTTATAAAAACGGTCTCTTCCTTTGTCACAAGAGGAACGATTTCTGTTCCCGTCGCGCTTGACGCTTCCGACCTCGGAACGGTTGCGGACGCGCTGGCAAAAGCAAAAAAGAGCCGTTTGAGACTTTGCGTTCCCGCATCTTACGTCAAGATGGAATACTCATGTCACAAAAAGCCGGGAAAGATTTTGGAGATCGTTCCCGAAACGGTGAAACTCTGCCGCGAAAAATGCGATGAGGTAGAACTTTTTGTTGAGGACGCGACAAGAGCGGACAGAGAATTTTTGGCGTCGCTAATTTCCGCCGCGGTCGAAGCGGGAGCGACCGTCGTAACGGTTTCCGACGACGAGGGCGCAACAATGTCCGACGATTTCGGCGCGTTTGTCGCGGAACTCAAAAAGGACATTCCCGAACTTGCAAAAGCGCGCATGGGCGCGTATTGCTCAAATGCTTTCGGGCTTTCACTCTCTTCCCTGCTCGCCGCGATAAAAGCGGGCGCGGACGAGATCACTCTTTGCGCCTCGGGCAATGCCTGCGCGGCAGTTGAGGAGTTTGCTGCCATCGTCAGCGCAAAAGGCGAAAAACTCGGTTGGAAAACAGGGCTGCTTTATACGGAATTAAAGCGTATCTGCGCGCAGATAGCGTGGACGACAGACACAAAGAGAAGCGAAACCTCTCCGTTTGATTCGGGCGTTGAAAAAGCGACTTTGCCCGACACGGAACTCAACGGAAACGACGATATATCCACCGTCAGCGCGGCGGTGCGCAAACTCGGCTACGACCTTTCCGAAGAAGACGACGAAAGAGTTTTTGAAGCATTCCGACGCGTTGCGGCAAAGAAGCCGGTCGGAGCGAAAGAACTTGACGCGATAGTCGCATCTTCCGCGCTCCAAGTTCCCGCGACATACAAACTCATAAGTTACGTTATCAACAGCGGCAATGTTATCACCGCCTCCGCGCATATCGAACTTGAAAAAGACGGCGAAAAACTTTCGGGCATAGCGCTCGGCGACGGTCCCATCGACGCCGCGTTCCTCGCCGTCGAAAAGATATTGGGACACCACTTCGAACTCGACGATTTCCAGATACAGGCGGTCACCGAGGGCAGAGAAGCAATGGGTTCCGCGCTTGTCAAACTCCGCGACAACGGCAAACTTTATTCGGGCAACGGCATTTCGACGGACATTATCGGCGCCGCCGTTCGCGCATACATAAATGCGCTTAACAAGATAGTTTACGGGGAGAATTGACATATATGAAACTTTCATTTTCGACAAGAGGCTGGTCGGACTTTGCGTGGGACACGCTTTGCGCCTCCGCACGCGCGGCGGGGCTGACCGGCATCGAAGTATATAACGCCGACGGTGCGTTCGTCTCCTCGCGGACGGGAATGTTTCACCCCTCCCGCGCTTCCGCAACATTCCGCGAACTGCGTGACGACGGACTTGTTATAACCTGCGTCGATTCCGTTTGGAATGCGGGCGAAAAGAACGCCGACACGGCAGAAATAGAGAACTGCATTTCCGTCTGCTACGACCTGCGCATACCTTTTGTGCGTGTTCGCACGGACAACGGCGCGGACATCGCAACGGTTGAAGAGAATCTGAAACGCATACTTCCGCTTGCGGAGAAAAAAGACGTTGTTCTGCTTATAGAGACTGTGGGCACATTTGCAAACACAGAAAAACTGCGCGATATGCTTGAACGCTTTGCGTGCGACAACGTGGCGGCGCTTTGGGACATGAACGCAACTTACCGCGACGGCGGAGAAAGCGCCGACGCAACGATAAAGAACCTCGGCGCATTTGTGCGTCACGTTCATCTGAAAGACTCCGAACAGACGGCAAACGGCACACGCTACTGCCTTATCGGGGAGGGTTCTCTGCCCGTTGACGATATGATGCGGGCGCTCCGCTCCGTCAACTACGAGGGCTTTGTCTCTCTCGAATGGGATCCCTCATGGCTGCCCGAACTTGCAGACCCCGAACTTGTTTTTTCGCATTTTGCAAGTTTTATGAAGGGCTTTTCAGATACGGCGCGTGCCGAAAGACACTTTTATTACAACAAAACGCATACGGGTCGCTTTATCTGGAAAAAAGAAGAACTTATCGACTGCACATTTCCGAAACTGCTTGATACGATGGTCGATGCGTTCCCAGACCAGTGCGCATTTAAGTATACGACGCTTGATTATACGAGAACATACAAAGAATTCCGCGACGATGTGGACACGTTTGCGCGCGCACTTATCGCGCTCGGTGTCAAAAAAGGCAGCAAGGTCTCCGTTTGGGCAACGAACCTGCCCGAATGGTACATCGCATTCTGGGCAACGACTAAGATAGGTGCGGTGCTTGTCACGGTCAACACGGCGTACAAGATACACGAAGTGGAATACCTGCTCAAACAGTCCGACACGCATACTCTTATCCTTGAAAAGGGTTGGAGAGACTCCGACTATGCGGGAATAATCGCCGAACTTTGTCCCGAGCTCAAAACCCGTGAAGAGGGCAAACCGCTTCACAGCAAACGGTTGCCGTTCCTGCGCAACGTTATCTCCGTGGGCTTCCGAAAAGAGGGCTTTATCGCGTGGGAGGACGCCGTTGCGCGCGCTTCCGAAGTTCCCGTTGAAGAAGTTTGGCGCCGCGCGGCGAACGTTGTCAGCGGCGACGTGGCTAATATGCAGTACACGTCAGGCACAACGGGCTTTCCCAAAGGCGTTATGCTGACGCACCACAATATAGTCAACAACGGCAAATGTATCGGCGACAGAATGGATCTTTCGACCGCCGACAGAATGATGATACAGGTTCCGATGTTCCACTGTTTCGGCATGGTGCTTGCGATGACGGCTTCCATGACGCACGGTTCGACGGTGCTTCCGCTTCCCTATTTCTCTCCGAAGCCCGCGCTTGCGTGCATCAACGAGGAAAAAATAACCGCTTTCCACGGCGTTCCGACGATGTTTATAGCCCTGCTTGAACACCCCGACTTTCCGAAGACCGATTTCTCCTGCATGCGAACGGGCATAATGGCGGGCAGCCCGTGTCCCGTCTCCGTTATGAAAGACGTGACCGAAAAGATGAACATGAAAGAGATAACCATTGTCTACGGTCAGACGGAAGCATCTCCGGGCTGTACGATGTCCTCGACAGACGACCCCATAGACGTCCGCGTTTCGACGGTAGGCAGACCTCTGCCCGAGATAGAATGCAAAATAGTTGACCCCGAAACGGGTGAAGAGTGCCCGGACGGCGTGACGGGAGAGTTTGTGGCAAGAGGCTACAATGTTATGAAAGGCTATTACAAAATGCCTGTTGCGACGGCGGCGGCGATAGACAAGGACGGCTGGCTTCATACAGGCGACCTTGCCTGCCGAAACCCCGACGGCAATTTCCGCATAACGGGCAGACTAAAAGATATGATAATCCGCGGCGGTGAGAACATCTATCCGAAAGAAATAGAAGAGTTCATCTACACGCACCCGAAGGTAAGGGACGTGCAGGTCATCGGTGTGCCTGACAGACAGTACGGCGAAGAAGTCATGGCTTGCGTCATTCTGAAAGAGGGCGAAACGATGACAGAGCAGGAGATGAAAGACTACGTCAACTCGCACATGGCGCGTCACAAAGTTCCCCGTTACATCGAGTTTGTGGATTCGTTCCCGATGAATGCGGCGGGCAAGATTCTCAAATACAAAATGAGAGAAGACGCGGTGGAGAAGATAAAGGCCCGCGCCGAGAAAAAATAAGCATAAAAAGACCGTCCGAGAGGAACAGATTCCTTTCGGACGGTTTTCGGTTTCAAAACAATTAAAAGAACCGTTATTTGATTATTCCGCGTGCAACGAGAACGTCAACAACGGCAACGAGAACGACGAAGATGATTCCGATGATTATTGTCAGTCTCTTCAAAAACGCGTCTTTTCCGTCTTTTTTCGAGTTATTATAGAAATTGGACTGTCCGGTAACGGCTCCGCCCAGACCCTCGCCTCTGTTCGTCTGCGCCGCAACGATAACGACAAGAAGAACGCTGAGAACAACGATTGCTATCGAAAAAATAATAATGGAAGTACTCACGGTCAAAAACCTCCTTCTTTCTGTGAAACGGCATAACGCCGCAGTTTTCTTATCTTAATGATTATATCATACGAAAACTCTTTTTGCAAGAGGTAAATACAAAAAAAATATGATATTTTGAGATATTTTCGCCTTTTTCTTTCAAAAAGCCTACTTGTATTTCTTTTCGAGCGTTATAACATTTATCTCCGGCGGGATAAGACGGAACGGAACGCCCGAGCAGCCGATACCGCGTGAAACGACAAGTTTTTTGCCCTTGACGGAATAAACGCCCTTGTAATATTTGGGTAGATATGAGCCCTTTTTGAAATATTTCAGCACGCTGCCGGAACGCGGACGGACAAGCCCGCCGACAAACGGAATCTCGATAAAGCCCCCGTGAACATGACCCGAGAGCGTAAGAATCGGACGTTTGAAAACGCGGTCGAAAACTTCGGGGTCATGGGCAAGAAGCAAGGAAAAGCCGTCGGAAAATTCGGGTATTTCGCAGTTGAAACCCGCGCCGTAAACGGTCAGCCCGCGAAACTCTTCGGAAGAGTTTTCGAGAACGTGAACGCCGAACTCCCGCAGCCTATCATAGAAAAAAGCGTCGCTGACAAACGGGTCGTGATTGCCCCGAACAAAAAAGACGGGACATATGCGGCAAAGCCTTTTTGCAAGTCTGAAAAAGGGAACCCGTTTCCGCTCGCGGTTGTGAACGTCGCCGCAAACGACTATCATATCGGGCTTTTGCTCTTTGATCTTATTTGCCAAACGACGGTTCATGTCGCGGTCGTGCAGGTCCGATATCAAAACGATTTTCAGTCCGTTCGCACTTTCGGGAAGCGCAGAAAACGAAACGGTGTCTTTCCGAACGGTCAGCACATTCGTTGCAACCGTCGCATAAACGGCAAAAATCGCGACAAAAATCAAAATTACGATAAGGACGACCATAAGTACCCCTTTCCTGCAAATCAGACAGAACCTGTACGGACAGTATAACATTTTATCCGTTTTGTGTCAAGAGCGGAGACCTTTTCCCGTATTTTTTTCGGGTCGAGCATTTTTCACACCGCTTTTTTTCAAAAAACCCTTTACAGAACCGAATAAATATTGTATACTATATTATGTAATATTATATTTGGCAATCGGAGTTACGGAAAATGCTTTGGGAACTTCTGACGGGGACAAAAGACCCGACCGCGGCGGGAAAACAGACCGCATTCGATATTGTATATTCTGTTCTGATATATATAGTGTGTGCGTTCGCCGTTTTTGCGTTTCATGACTTTGTTCAACGCAGAAAAGCAAAGAAATACGGACTTGAAGTCCTCGGAACGGGGCTCAAAAACCTTGTTGCGAGCGGATATAACCTTTTTGCGGCCGCAATGTTCGTAATATTCGGGGTCGCGTTCAAACAGCGCATCGCGCTTTCAAAAGACCCCGGCAGAAAAAAGAGTTTTATGCTCTCGTTTTGCGGTGTTTTTTGGTGCTTTGTCGCTTCCGCGGGCATTTTTGTGCTTTTGCAGGGCGCGTATCTGCTCCGCGACGATGCGGCCATCGGCTTTTTCGGGGTCTTTATTCCGTGGCTGACGGCGCTTTTCACAACGCTTGTAACCGTTTCCGTCTTTTCCGTTATCCTCTGCGTAGTTCCGAATGACGGCGGTCACATTCTTGCCGCAGCGGCACCGTACGAAGCAAGGGACAAGCTGCTTGCCGTTCCGAATTATGTTTCCGTGTTTCTTGCGGTTCTTTTCTCTCTGATATTCGCAAAAACGTATTTCACAAACGCAGTCGTCGGCAAAGTCTGGGACATATTCAACTTTGCATGGACGGGCATTGCGGGACTTTTTGTCAAATAGAAAAGCATACGGAAAAAAGAAAATAAGGATTTGAAAAAAGAATATGTTGGTAAGAGTATTTCTGCGCGCGGGAAGTTTTCCGCAAAAATTGCTGTTACTCGTTCTCGCCGCGGCTGCTGTTATCGTGGCTCTGTATATTCACGACCTTGCGCAGGCGCTTGCCGCGTATCTGTTCGGGGACGAAACGGCAAGAATACAGAGGCGGTTGAGTTTTAACCCGTTCAAACACATCGAACCTTTCGGATTTGCCGCGTTTATAATATTTTTTATCGGCTGGGCAAGACCCGCGAACATACGCTCCGAAAGATTCCGCAGCCCGCGTTTCGGTACGGCGACGGTCTCTCTCGCGGGTCCCTTTTCAAACTTTGTTTTCGGAAATATCTTCGTCATTTTCTGGGTGCTTTGCGCAGGCTCGGAAACGACTGACAGTTCAGCGTTCATAAAGTATCTGATGTACTTTTTAGAATTTGCTGCGCTGTATAACTTTTCGCTCGGATTTTTTGAACTGTTGCCGATACCGTCCCTTGACGGAGCAAACATAGTGGGGCAGATCCTTCCCGAAAAGATTCGGGGCTCATACTTCGCGTTTGAAAGATACGGGCTTATCGTTGCGGGAGGTGCCGTCCTCGCACTTCATTACACGGGAGTTTTTGACATCCTCTTGGACAAGACTTTTATGTTTTCCGTGACGAGACTTGCTTTTAACTGAAAAAACATTTTACAGGAGAATAAATATGCTTATTGACGCAATATACGACCTTGTCGGAGGTTCCGACCCCGTCTCGGTTCTGCAATCCGTTGTCTTTGCTCTTGTTGCCATTGTTGTTGCGCTGACGCTTCACGAATTTGCGCACGCGGCGGTTGCAAGCCTGTGCGGAGACAAGACCTCGAAAGCGCAGGGCAGGTTGAGCCTTAACCCGCTCAATCACATCGACCCCGTCGGGTTTCTTATGCTTTTCGTGTTCGGTTTCGGTTGGGCAAAGCCCGTCAACATCCGTCCCGCAAGATTCCGTCATCCGCGCCTCGGATGCGTGCTGACTGCGGCGGCAGGTCCTCTCTGCAACCTTTTGCAGGCGTTTATATTTGCTTTTCCCGCATACCTACTCTCGGTTGAAGCGCAGATAAAGGATTCTGCGGTTGCGGGAAATTTTGCGATGCTTTTCACATATCTTTTTTCAATCAACGTATCGCTGTTCATCTTCAACCTTATCCCCGTACCGCCGCTCGACGGTTCAAAAATAATCGGGGAACTGCTTCCGTTCAAGGCGCAGAGAGCGTATTACTCGATAGAAAGATACGGATTTTTCATAATCATTGCCGTTTCCGTCCTGCTCAACAGGCTCGGATTCTATGAATATATAATGTACAACATCTCGACGTGGTTCTTCAATATCTGGAAACCGCTGATAATCGGTATTCTGTTATGACAACGGCTCCCACTTATAAATTCGAAGTTTTCGAAGGGCCTCTCGACCTCCTTTTGAGCCTTATCGAAAAGCACAAGATAGATATTTACGACATCAAAATATCGCTGCTTCTCGAACAGTATATGCTCTATATAAAGGAAGCGAAAGAACGAAATTGGGACTTGACCGCCGATTTTATCGAAATGGCGGCGCGGCTGATGTATATCAAGTCATATTCCCTGCTCCCGCCGAAAGAGGGCGACGAAGAGGAAGAAGACCCGAAACTCGACCTTGAAAGAATGCTCCGCGCATACGCAAAGTACAAGCAGCTTTCCGAACAAATGAGGGAAGACTATATCGGGAACAAAATATTTTTCCGAGACGTGCGCCAGGAGGGTCTTCCGAAGCCGCCGCAGGAATACAACTACGAGGCGGAACGGCTTGAGAAGATATACCGCAGACTGATGATAAAATATTCCGCAAAAACGCTTTCATCGCGCAGTTTTCAGGCGCTTATCGGAACAAAGGTAGTCTCGGTCGGCTCACGCATAGTCTATGTGGAGGAGCGGTTGAGCGGCGGCAAGCCGGTCATGTTCCATTCCCTGTTCACGTCCTGCAAAAGCCGTTCGGAGATAGTGGCAACATTTTTGGCGGTGCTTGAACTTTTGCGAAACGGCAGAATTGACATGGAAGACGACGGCGACGACATCGCGCTCGAACTCATCGAAGAATAAAAAGGAAAAAAAGAAACAATGGAAAACAAAGATCTGCGCCCCGTTGTGGAAGCGATACTTTACGCATCGGGCGCGCCCGTCGAACTGGCAAGACTTGAAGGCACGCTCGACGCGCCGCGAAAAGTGCTGCTCGAAGTTCTCGACGAGATAAAAGAAGAATATGCTGACGAGCGTCACGGGTTTGAACTTGTTCGCACGGGCGACAATTTCAGGTTCGTAACAAAACTCGCGCTCGGACAAACCGTTTCAACGTATCTTGCAACGAGAAAAACGAATCTGTCCAACGCGGCGATGGAAACGCTTGCGATAACGGCGTACAACCAGCCCGTAACAAAAACGTATATCAGCCAGATACGCGGCGTATCGTCGGGCGAAGTTGTGGAAGCGCTTGTGGAAAAAGGATTGCTTGCCGAGGACGGCAAAGTCGATCTGCCCGGCAGACCGATGTCCTACATCACAACGGATAGGTTCCTGACCGTTTTCGGACTTTCGGATATTTCGGAACTGCCCGAAGCGGACTTTATGACCGACGAACTCGCAGACCTCGCCATGCCGCACGAAAAGCAGCTTTTGCTGAGCGGGCAGACGGAAGAAGAGGGCTACGAATCGGGACAGATAGGCAACGAAAAACTGAACGACTGACATTTGCCCCTTTGGGGAACAAATACAGGGAAAGGCGGCGCGAATGGGCATTTTTTTTAAAATCCTCGGCATTGTCGGAATAGTTTTGGCGTGCGCCGTCGGACTTGTTATACTTGTGATAGCCGCGCTTCTTCCCGCAAAGGTCAAAGTGCGGATAGGTCATCTCGAAAACGAATTTATACTGTCTTTCAAACTTCTGTTTTTCAGATACACGGTAGCGCCCGAAAAGGCGAAAAAAAAGAAAAAGGCAAAGAAATCGGAGAAGAAAACGCCCGAAAAACCCGAGAAAGAGAAAAAAGAGGGCTTTTTCAAACATCAAACTTCGGGGTTCGGCGTTTACGATTATATAGAACTGATAAAAATAGTCTTGGAGAAGTTCGTTGCAAAGATATATTTCGAAAAACTCGACGTCGATATAACCGTCGCTTCGGACGACGCGGCGCAGACGGCGCAGAACTTCGGCAGGCTCAACGCCGCAATATATCCGCTTGCGGGACTTATAAACGGGCATAAAAGAATAAAAAGTCTGCATATCGGGATAACGCCCGATTTCACAATATCAAACTCTGTTTACAACGCGGAGGCTGTTGCTTACATTCGTATTTACAACGTGATAGCCGCCGTTATATCGATTATAAAATACTTACTGTAAAGGAAGTGCCAAATATGGAACAAAGACACGCGCTCGAAGGCGTTATGGACACCTCGATGAAAAACCTCAAAGAAATCGTTGACGCGAACACGGTAATAGGCGACCCCGTCACGACCCCGACGGGAACTGTCATCATTCCCGTTTCGAAAGTAAGTTTCGGATTTGCTTCCGGCGGTTCCGATTTCAACACAAAGAACGGCGTTCCCGACAAACCGGTATTCGGCGGCGGAAGCGGCGCGGGAGTAACGCTCACCCCGCTTGCATTTCTTATCGTTTCCCCCGACGGAAAAATTGACCTGAAACTGCTTGCGCCCGACTCGAAGAATATGCTTGACAAAGCCATTGACATGGCGCCCGGCATCATCGACAAGATTAAAGGCGTTTCTTCAAAAAAAGATAAGGAAGAAGTTACCGAAGAGTAATTGTTCCCAAAAGCAAATAACCCGAACATGGCGGAATTATGCTCCGTCTTGTTCGGGTTGTTTTTTTTGTTATATGGCGGGCAACAGCAAAACGTTTATCCGTTTATCTCATCGATATTGAACGGCGTTATCTGATATACAAAATAGTTCAGCCAGTTCGAATAGATAAGGTTTGCATGACTGCGCCAACGCACGACGGGTTCTTTTGTATCATCGTCGTTCGGGAAGTAGTTTTTCGGCACATCTATCGGAAGTCCCGCGTTTTTATCGCGCAGATACTCGTTTTTCAGAGTGTCCGCATCGTATTCGGAATGACCCGTTATAAATATCTGCTTTCCGCGCTCCGTAGCAACGGCATAAACGCCCGCTTCTTCCGAAGACGCAAGGATTTTCAGTTCGGGATGCTTTTCTATATCTTCACGAAGCACCGTTGTGTGGCGCGACTGCGGAACCCAGAACTCATCGTCAAAACCTCGCAGGAGCATGGAGCGTTTATATTCTGCCTTGTGCAGAAAAACGCCGAAAAGTTTTTTGTCGAGCGGGTATTTCTGTATGCCGTAATGGTAATAAAGCCCCGCCTGTGCGCCCCAGCAGATATGGAAAGTGCTTGTGACGTTGGTCTTGCTCCATTCCATTATGCGGCAGAGTTCGTCCCAATATTCAACCTCTTCAAACGGCATCTGTTCAACAGGCGCGCCCGTTATTATCAAGCCGTCGTACTTGTTGTCCTTAACATCTTCAAAATGCTTGTAAAAAGAAATCATGTGTTCCGCAGACGTGTTTTTGGGTGTGTGCGAAGCGGTTTGCAGAAACTCCATATCAACTTGAAGCGGAGAGTTGCCAAGCAGACGCGCAAGTTGCGTTTCCGTGGCTATCTTGGTAGGCATAAGGTTGAGAAGAAGTATTTTAAGCGGACGTATATCCTGCGTTGTGGCGCGGGACTCGGTCATAACAAAGATATTTTCTTTATGCAGCGTTTCGGTTGCGGGCAGGTCTGCGGGAATTTTTATCGGCATTTCTCCACCTCGTCAAGCGCTTGTTTTATATCCGCGATTATATCTTCAACGTTTTCTATTCCGACGGACATACGGATCATGTCGGGACCTATTCCGCAAGCGACAAGTTGCTCGTCGGAAAGTTGTCTGTGCGTTGTCGAAGCGGGGTGAAGAACGCTCGTTCTCGCGTCCGCAACATGCACGACTATCGCGGCAAGTTTGAGGCTGTCCATAAATTTGACCGCCGCTTCTCTGCCGCCTTTGATACCGTAAGAAATAACGCCGCTGCAACCTTTGGGAAGATATTTTTTTGCAAGTTCGCGGTCGGGGCTTGATTCAAGTCCGGGATAGGACACCCAAGTTACTCTCGGGTCGCTTTCGAGATATTTTGCAACCGCAAGTGCGTTTTCGCAATGGCGGGGAACGCGCAGATGAAGCGTTTCAAGCCCGATGTTGAGCAAAAATGCGTTCATCGGCGACGGAATGGAGCCGAGGTCGCGCATAAGTTGAACTTTTGCTTTTGTCAGATATGCCGCGTTGCCGAAACTCTTTGTGTAAACGATGCCGTGATACGACTCGTCCGGTTCGCAGAGTTCGGGGAACTTGCCGTTCTCCCAATCAAAGCGTCCGCCGTCAACCACAACGCCGCCCACGCTCGTTGCGTGACCGTCCATATATTTTGTGGTGGAATGAACCACGATGTCCGCGCCGAAATCAAACGGGCGGCAAAGTATGGGCGTTGCAAACGTGTTGTCCACAACAAGCGGAATGCCGTGTTTGTGCGCTATTTTCGCGTATTTTTCTATGTCAAAGATTTTGAGCGCGGGGTTGGCTATGGTCTCGCCGAAAATAAGGCGCGTGTTATCGTCTATAAGGCTGTCAACCTCTTCTTCGCTCATTTCGGGGGAGCAGAAGCGGACTTCGATACCCATTTTTTTCAGCGTTACGGCGAACAGGTTGACCGTGCCGCCGTAAATCGCGGGCGATGCAACAATGTTCTGTCCCGCGCAGGTGATGTTCAGTATCGCAAAAAGGTTGGCGGCTTGTCCCGAAGAAGTCAAAACCGCACCGACACCGCCTTCAAGCGCCGCTATTTTCTTTTCCACGGCGTCAAGAGTCGGGTTGGCAAGACGGGTATAGAAAAAGCCCTCTTTTTTCAAATCGAAAAGGTCGCCGACATCCGCGGCGGAATCATATTTGTAAGTTGTGCTCTGAACAATGGGAAGAACACGCGGTTCGCCGCTCTTCGGCTTGTAACCGCCCTGCACGCACTCAGTTTCTATCTTGTAATCCGACATAATATACCTCTCAAAACAATCAATATACATATTATATTACACTCCGTTTCGCCGTTTGTCAAGACCGTTACCGACTTTTATGCGAAATGTTCGCAAAAGAGCGGGAATCTCTTGATTGAACGGGTGAAATATGGTATAATAAAATTTATAAAGATACAAAGACCACGGAGAATATATGAAAAAAACTCTTTCTTATCTGAAATCATACAAAAAGGAATGTATTCTGGCACCGCTGTTCAAACTTCTTGAAGCGTGCTTTGAGTTGTTTGTTCCGCTCGTTATCGCCGACATCATAGATATCGGAATCTCGGGCGGCAACAAAGGCTATGTTTGGGGACGTGTCGGGATTTTGGCATTGCTTGCGGTCTGCGGGCTTGCGTTTGCGATAACCGCACAGTATTTTGCGGCAAAGGCGGCGGTCGGATTTGCTTCAAAACTCCGTCATGCGCTGTTCACGCGCATACAGTCGCTTTCTTACGCGGACACGGACAAACTCGGAACTTCCACTCTCATAACCCGTATGACGGCAGACGTCGAGCAGGTTCAGCAGGGCGTGAACATGGTTTTGAGACTGCTTTTGCGCTCCCCGTTCGTCGTGTTCGGGGCGGCGATAATGGCATTCACCGTCGATGCGAAAAGCGCCGTGACATTTACGGTCACGATACCCGTTATGTCCGCGGCGGTCATGACAATAATGCTCATAACAATTCCTCTTTATAAAAAAGTTCAGTCAAAGCTCGACTCTCTTCTCGGCATTACCCGCGAAAACCTTTCGGGCGTGCGCGTTATCCGTGCATTCAGAAAAGAAAACGCCGAATATGAACGCTTTGTTTCGACAAACGGCGACCTGACAAGAAGTCAGAAATTCGTCGGCAGAATTTCCGCGCTGATGAACCCGCTGACATACGTTCTTATCAACTGCGGCGTTATCGCGCTTATCTGGGTCGGCGCGCTCCGCGTCAACTCGGGAACGATCTCGCAGGGACAGGTTGTTGCGCTCTACAACTATATGTCGCAGATACTTGTCGAACTCGTCAAACTTGCGATGCTCATAATAACACTGACACGCGCCGTTGCCTGCGCAAAAAGAGTTGACGGCGTGCTGACGACCGAGAACTCGATGACTGAAAACGGCGACAAAGAGCAAAAACATACAGTTATAGGCGGCGACGTTGAATTTGACGGCGTTGAACTCACCTATCCCGAAGCGGGCGCACCGTCGCTTTCGGGAGTGAACTTTTATGCGCCGAGCGGCTCGACTGTGGGCGTCATCGGTGGCACGGGCAGCGGCAAGACGTCGCTTGTCAATCTGATTCCGCGCTTTTACGACGTCACAAAAGGCTGTGTCAAAGTCGGGGGAACGGACGTGCAAAAGCTCGATGCGGAGACATTACGGAAAAACATCGGCATAGTGCCCCAGCGCGCAGCGCTTTTCAAAGGCACGATACGTTCAAATCTGCTTTGGGGCAAAGAGGACGCGACCGATGAAGAACTTTGGGAAGCGCTCAAAACCGCACAGGCGGAAAAGGTGGCGCTCGACAAAGGCGGGCTTGACGCGGAAGTCGAGCAGGAGGGGCGCAACTTCTCGGGTGGTCAGCGCCAGCGTCTGACCGTTGCCCGCGCGCTTGTAAGAAAGCCGAAAATACTTATTCTTGACGACTCCGCTTCGGCGCTCGACCTGAAAACGGACGCGGCGCTCCGCGAAGCGATATCAAAACTTGATTATAAACCCACCGTATTCATCGTTTCCCAGCGTGCGGCGGCAGTTATGAACGCGCAACTCATTGTGGTTCTTGACGAGGGCGCGGTAGTCGGCATGGGCACACACGACGAGTTGATGAAGACCTGCCCCGCATACGAAGAAATATACAGTTCGCAGTTCAAAAAGGAGGCGGACAGATGAAAAACAAAACGATTAAAAAAGTGCTGAACCGCCTTAAAAAATACAGATTTGCAATCGTTGTTTCAATTCTGCTTGCGGCTGTCACCGCCGCGGCGGCGCTTTATGTGCCCAAAATCGTCGGTGAAGCGATAGACCTTATCGTCGGCAAAAACGACGTTGATTTCGGAGGCATCGCATCGCTGCTTGTCCGTCTCGGCATCGTTGTGGGTGCAACCGGGATTCTGCAATGGATAATGGGCGTTGTCAACAACCGCATAACGTTCGGCGTCGTGCGTGACCTGCGCAACGAAGCGGCAGAAAAGCTGAAAACGCTGCCCATCTCTTTTATCGACGCGCACTATCACGGCGACATTGTCAGCCGCGTTATAGCGGACGCCGACCAATTCGCGGACGGTCTTCTGCTCGGATTTTCACAGCTGTTCACGGGCGTTGTAACGATACTTCTGACGCTCGGATTTATGCTTGCGATAAACCCGCTGATTGCGCTTATCGTCGTTGTTCTGACACCCGTTTCGCTTTTCATAGCGGCATTTATCGCCAAAAACACGCACAAAATGTTCTCGCTCCGTTCCGAAACAAGGGGAGAACAAACCGCAATGATAAACGAACTTATCGGTCAGACAAAAGTTGTCCGAGCGTTCGGACACGAACAGAAAGCGACCAAAGAGTTTGACGAAGTTAACGAAAGACTGCGCAAATGCTCGCTTCGCGCAACGTTTTTTTCTTCGATAGTCAACCCGTCCACAAGATTTGTCAACGGGCTTATATACGCGGCGGTCAGCCTTGCGGGCGCGCTTGCCGTAATAGCAAGCGGAGGAGCGTCTCTTTCCGTCGGCGGGCTGACGTGCCTTTTGAGTTACGCAACTCAGTACGCAAAGCCGTTCAATGAAATTTCGGGGGTCGTAACGGAAATGCAGAACGCGCTTGTCTGCGCGGAAAGACTGTTTTCGCTGATAGAAGAGCCGTCCGAAATATCCGACGAGGGCAAAGAAACCCTGACCGATGTCGAGGGTCGTGTCACAGCGGAAAACGTCTGCTTCTCATACGTCAAGGACAAAAAACTTATCGAAAATCTCAATCTTTCGGTCGAACACGGTCAGCGCATCGCCATAGTCGGACCGACGGGGTGCGGCAAAAGCACGATAATAAACCTGCTCATGCGTTTTTACGATATTTGCTCGGGCGCAATCAAAGTGGACGGCAAAGACATTCGGGACATAACCCGAGACAGCCTGCGCGCGGGTTACGGCATGGTTTTGCAGGAAACTTGGCTGCGCAGCGGCACGGTGCGCGAAAATATAATCATGGGCAAACCCGACGCGACGGACGAAGAAGTTATCTCGGCGGCGAAAAAATCCCACGCTCACGGCTTTATAACAAGACTTCCGAACGGCTACGACACGGTCCTTTCCGAGGACGGAGGGCGGCTTTCGCAGGGACAAAAACAGTTGCTTTGCATAACCCGCGTTATGCTTGCGCTGCCGCCTATTCTCATTCTTGACGAGGCGACCTCTTCCATCGACACTCGCACCGAACAGCAGATACAAAAAGCGTTCGCGGAAATGATGAAAGGCAGAACAAGTTTTATCGTGGCGCACCGACTTTCGACCATACGGGAAGCCGACCTGATACTTGTTATGAAAGACGGCAGGATAATCGAGCAGGGCACGCACGACGAACTGCTGGCAAAGAAAGGCTTCTACTCCGAACTCTACGAATCGCAGTTTGCGCATTAAACAAAGCAAAGGGAAACGGCAACCCGCATTTTCGGCGCCGTGTTCTTCGAATGCGACAATATCGGGATTTATTCCGTTTATGCAAGCCAAAAAGGTCGGACCGACCCCATGTTTGAGGACGACCCGGACGAAGCATACAATATTCCGGGAGTACATATCGCAAACAAGTAATATTTTTTCAATCGCAGTTAAACGCCCCGAAAGTCAAAACTTTCGGGGCGTTTTCTATATCAAACCGTTGCGGGTTCTTTATCTTTCTTGTTCTCGGAATTGTCAAGCCGCGCGCGGCGGGGAGACGGCTCCGAAGTTTTTGCATTTGCAAGCATAAGTTTGAGGCGGTTGACCTGATTGACCTGCGTTGCGCCCGCGTCGTAGTCTATAGCAACGATGTTGACGTCGGGGTTCTTCTCTTTTACGAGTTTCATCATACCCTTGCCGCAGATATGATTCGGCAGACAGCCGAACGGCTGGGTGCAGACGATGTTTTTAACTCCCATTTTAGAGAGTTCTATCATCTCGGCGGTCAAAAGCCAACCCTCGCCCATTTTCGTGCCCGTGCCGATATATCCCTTTGTCAGGCTCGGCGTATGCGTGAAATCCGTGAGAGGTTCAAAGTTACCGTCCTCTTCTATAATGCGGCAGACGTCGCGTTTTTTGTCGCAGACGAATTTATACGCAAGTTTGCACAAAAGCATATAAAAAACGCTTCCGCGGCGGTAAAGGCGATAATCGTTGATATTGTTGTAAACACAGTAAAGGCAGAAGTCCATAAGCCCGGGAACAACGGTTTCCACACCCTCGGAAACGAGGAAATCTTCAAGGTTGTTGTTGCCGAGCGGCGAATATTTGACGAATATCTCGCCGACGATGCCGACCTTGACCGCGCGGCGTTTTTCGAGAGGTATCGCGGCGAAATCGGCAACTATCTTTTTGTAGTTTTCCTTTATATCATTATATCTTATCTTTGCGCCAGAGCCGAGTTCTCTGCCGAGTTTTTTCGTCCAACTGTCGGCAAGAGCCTTTGTCTGACCTTTGTTTATTTCGTAGGGGCGGCATTGGTTGCTAAGGCTCAGAAGCAAATCGCCGTAAACAACGGCATAAAGCATACCGTGCAGTTTGGGAAGCGTCAGTTTGAAACCGGGGTGGTCTTCAATGCCCGCCAGACTGAACGAAATAACGGGAACATAACCGTAACCCGCCTTTTTGAGGGCTTTTCGGAGCAGCGAAATGTAATTTGACGCACGGCAGCCGCCGCCTGTCTGGAACATGATTATCGCAACTTTGTGCGGGTCGTACTTGCCCGAAAGTATAGCGTTCATAAACTCGCCTATCATCAGTATTGCGGGATAACAGGTGTCGTTGTGAACGTATTTCAGTCCCATATCCGCGATATGAGGTCCCGTATCTTCAAGCAGTTCCATGGTATAACCGTAAGTCCGCAGAACGCTGATTATCATTTTGAAGTGCATGGGGAGCATCGGGGGAACGAGAATAGTATAATCCTTTTTCATTTCTTCCGTAAAGGCAACATAGTTCTTTTCCATTTTACAGCCCCCTTTCTTCAAGTGCGCCGATAAGACTGCGAAGTCTTATTCTGACCGCGCCGAGATTTGTTATCTCGTCTATTTTAATCTGCGTGTAGAATTTATCCTTTTCTTCAAGTATCGAGCGGACTTCATCGGTCGTTATCGCGTCTATGCCGCAACCGAACGAAACAAGTTGAACAAGTTGAACGTCGTCGTGTTCGCCCGCATACCGAGCCGCGCGGTAAAGGCGCGAATGGTACGTCCATTGGTTCAGAACGTGTACGGACGGTGTTTTTGCAAGGTGGGACACGCTGTCCTCGCTGACAACGACAAAGCCGAGAGAGTTTGCAAGTTTATCTATGCCATGTCCTATCTCGGGGTCGATGTGATACGGTCTGCCCGCAAGTATCATTATGCGTTTGCCGTTCTTTCTTGCATATTCAAGAGCCTTTTCGCCCTCGCGGCGAATGTCCGCCATATATGCGCCATAAGCGGCAAAGCCCTCTTTTACGGCACGTTTTATCTCCGAAAGTTTAATATCGGGTTCGACCGTTTTGAGGCAGTCGTAAAGGTTCTTTGCAAGCACCTTTTTGTTGTTTATGTTCAGATACGGGTAAAGGAATCTGACTTTTTTCAGGTCTTCAATATTCGCGTTCAGCAGTTCCGAATAATATGCGACAACGGGACAGTTATAGTGATTGTCCCCGCTTTCCTCGTCAACGTTATATGTCAGGCACGGATAAAATATCTTGTCTATGCCGTCGGCGATAAGTTCCTCTATATGCCCGTGCATTATCTTTGCGGGATAGCAGGCGGTGTCAGAGGGAATGGTGAACTGTCCGCGTTCATAGGTATGTCTGTCCGACTGCGCGGAGAAAACAACTTCATATCCCAAAGCGGAGAACAGTGCATACCAAAGCGGTGCGAGTTCGTACATTCCGAGCGCCATCGGCAGACCTATTTTGCCGCGTTTGCCTTTTGCGCCGCGAAGTTCGGCAAGGCGCGCGCGTTTATAGGCGTGCAGGTTCGGCAGTTCTTCGGCATCCTTTATGCCGAGCCCGCGCTGGCATTGGTTGCCCGAAATAAATTTTTTGCCGTCGGAGAACGTATTCACGGTCAGGCGGCAGTTGTTTGTGCAGCCGTGGCAGGTCGCGGAACGGGACATATGTGTAAATTTTTCGAGTTCTTCGGCTGAAAGCAGCCCGCTTTTTTCAAAGCGCATGGCACGGAGAGCCGCACCGTAAGCGCCCATAAGCCCCGCAACGGACGGGCGGATAACATCTGCGCCGAGTTCTTTTTCAAAAGCGCGCAGAACAGCGTCGTTATAAAACGTGCCGCCCTGAACAACGATGTTTTTGCCGAGTTCGGAAGGCGAATTTGCACGGATAACCTTGTAAAGAGCATTTTTGACAACGCTTATGGAAAGTCCCGCGGAAATGTCTTCAACGGTCGCCCCGTCCTTTTGGGATTGCTTGACGGAGGAGTTCATAAAGACCGTGCAGCGTGTTCCGAGATTGACGGGCGCTTTTGCGTGAAGCCCGCGGCGGGCAAAATCCGCAACGTCGTAGCCCATTGAACGCGCAAACGTTTCGATAAACGAGCCGCAGCCGGAAGAGCAGGCTTCATTGAGCATTATCGAATCTATCGCGCCGTTTTTTATGCGGAAACACTTGATGTCCTGTCCGCCTATATCAAGAATAAAATCAACGTCGGGACGGAAATATTTTGCTGCGGTATAATGCGCCACGGTCTCTACAACGCCCTCGTCAACATTGAAAGCGTTCTTTATCAGGTCTTCGCCGTAGCCCGTGACCGCGCTGCCGCAGACGGTTATTCTGTCGGAACAAAGTTTGCGGATATTTTTCAGTTGTTCAAGGACTATCTCAACGGGATTGCCTTTGTTCGAGTCGTAATAGGTATAAAGTATCTGCCTGTCCTCGCCGATGAGCACAAGTTTTGTGGTCGTTGAGCCGCAGTCGATACCGAGATATGCGCGGCCCGAATAATCAGCAATGTCACAAAGAGGAACGGACGCTTTTTTGTGTCTTTCGACAAACGCTTCGTATTCCGTTGCGTTTTCGAAAAGCGGAGGAAGCGCCGTTCTGCCGTTGCCCACACCGCCGACATTTTTTTCAAGCGCGGCAAACAGTTTTTCGGAATTGAACATTTTGCCGGTGTCTCTGCCGTAATATGCCGCGCCGAGAGCCACGGAATAAAGCCCGTAATCGGGGAACACGGCGTGTTCTTCGTCAAGTCCGAGCGTCTGACGGAAGCGGTCGCGCAGTCCGAGACAGTAATGAAGAGGACCGCCGAGAAAAAGCACTTTTCCGTCTATTTTGCGCCCTTGTGCAAGTCCCGTGATAGTCTGGTTGACCACCGCCTGATAAATGCTTGCCGCAACATCGGCTTTGTTTGCGCCTTGGTTAAGCAGCGGCTGAATATCCGTTTTTGCAAAAACGCCGCAGCGGGACGCAATGGGATAAAGGCGGGTATATTTCAAGCTTATTTCGTCCATTTCGTCGGGCGTCATATCCAAAAGCACCGCCATCTGGTCGATAAATGCGCCCGTGCCGCCCGCACAGGTGCCGTTCATGCGCTCGTCCACGCCGTTCTTGAAGAAAATAACCTTTGCGTCTTCTCCTCCGAGTTCCACAACAACGGACGTATCGGGTTCTTTTTCGCGGACGACAGCCGCCGTGGCGTAAACTTCCTGAACAAACGGTATTTCCGCGGCATTGGCAAGCCCCATACCGGCAGAGCCCGAGACAGCGACCGTGAACTCACGCCCGCGCAGTTGCGGCTCTATGACGCGCAGCATTTCAAGCGTCTTTTGCCGCACCTGCGAAAAATGACGCTCATATTTGTCATAAAGCACTTTTTCACCCTCGACAAGCACGACTTTTGCGGTCGTCGAACCTATGTCAATGCCGAGAGACAAAACATTTTCTTTTTCCATAATTTCTTTCTTTTCTCCCTTTTTCGGAGCATTTCTCTTTATATTGAATCAAAAAATCAAATCATCGTATAATGTTTTATTATATCAGACACTTTTTGCTTTCGGAAAAACTTTATGCAATCTTTTTGTGGCACGGGAAAAACGACCGAACATTCCGCCCCGAAAAATCAAATGCGACGGGAGTGTTATTCTCCCGTCGGTCTTATTCGTTTTTTTATCGGTTCGGCACCTTTGTTCAAGCCTAAAATCAGTTCACGCGCTCAAACTCGCAATCGCTGAAAAAGTGCAGGTCGGTGTCCGAAGCAATATATAGTTTCTCGTCTTTCATATCGGCAACGATGCTTCCCTCATTGAATACGGACGATTGCGTCTGACCGAGATATATTCTGCCCCCGCGAAGAGTGTAAACTCCTTTGTAGACAATGCAGAGCCCCTCTGTGCCGTAATCTTCATAATTTCTGAATTGTTCTGTTTTTTTCTCAACAAACCGCATCAGTGACTCCGATACTTCCGCGGCAAAATCTTCTTTTGTCTTTCCGTGTGCGGACAGAACGTTTTCAAAGTCTCCGACAGACATCTTCTTCATTTTTGCCAGCGTTTCGGTGCTTGCGTCATTCAGAATATCAAGAAAACCGATACCGAACGCCGAACATGCGGAAATCACGGCTTCACGGTCGGCAAGGCAGAAAAAGTCTCCGTTTTCGCAAAATACGATTTCGGCATGAACCGAATCGGAGATACCGTCTATCATGCCTGCAAGTTCATCTGTGCGAAGATCGGAAATCTGTGTAAAACCGAGCCTGTAAAACGGCAATTCGGTGCTCCAAGTTCCGACGGGAGCGGCTTCAAGGCTGCCTGTTGCTTCATTTCCCGAAAACGCCTGTTTTGTAATAACTCCGTCGTCTATGAATTCCCTGTATTCGGGCGCACATGCCGAAAGCCCGACAATGCAGAACACGACTGCCGAGACAACGCAGATTATTCGTGAAAAAAAGGATTTTTTGTTTTCGGATTCACAGCGCATATTCAACCTCAAAAAACGTAAATGATGCAAAGTTCCGTTATGAGCACCGCCGCACAGGAACAAACGGCAACGACCATAAGCCCGCGTTTGAAAAACGCAAGCACCGCAGCAACCGCAAATCCGACAAGTGCGGAGATAAAATAATCCGTCGCGTAAAATATCGCGGGAACTGTCATTGCGGCAAGCACCGCATAAGGAATGTAATGCAAAAATGACAGCAGAAATTTATTTTTTATAGGCTTTTTGACAAGCAAAAGAGGAATGGCGCGGACAAGATAAGTCACGCCCGCCATAACGGCAAGATAAATGAAAAATTCAGGTCTCATCGGCGGCGACCTCCTCTTTTTCCTCATTTACGGGGAACAGGACGGCGGCAACGGTCGAAGCGGCGACCGCGCAGATTATAATAACAAAACCGTCCGGCACGACCGAAAGGAACGGAACGTAACGGAAAGCGCAGCTCAACGCAACAGAAATAAGCACACAAATTGCAACGGCTTTGTCGCGCCTTGCGACAGGCGTTATAATCGCGATGAACATTCCGTAAATCGCAACGCCGAGACAGGAAACCAAAACGGGAGGAAAGATACTGCCCGCGCTTGCGCCGATAAACGTTCCGACGCTCCACCCGACAAACGGGAGAAGAATAAGCCCGTACATATAAAACTTTCCGACCTTGCCCTCTTTTGAAGACGCCACGGCAAAAACCTCGTCCGTGTTGACAAAAGCAAAGACAAAGCGGTCAAAAAGATTAACATCCCGTCCGAGTTTTTGGGACAGAGAGACGGACATCAGAGAATAACGCAGATTGATGACAAACTGCGTTGCCGCAAGTTCGGAAAGCGAACCTGCCGCGGCGATTATCGGCACACCCGCAAGTTGCCCTGCGGAAGTGACGTTTGTCATTGAAATAAGCAGGGTCTCGATAACGGAAAGCCCCGATTTGACGGAAAAGATACCAAAGGCGAACGACACCGAAAGGTATCCCAGACAAATGGGAAGCCCGTCGAGAACTCCTCTTGTAAAACCTGATTTGCTGACCATAATATACTCCGAAATATGCCTGAAAGGTTTTTGCGGCGAAACTTTTGCTCCGACAAAATCCCGTTTGATATTCTATTATACCGTGGTTTATTTATCGCGCCGCGTTATATCGGGAAAACGGACAAAACCCCATTTCCGAAGAGGCCACCGCAGCCTTGTCGAAGGATCGGCACCGTCCAAAAAACGCATGGGACAGCCCTCTTCGACTTCATCAATAACGTCACTCATGCCCATGTCGATAGGTCTGAAAAGGGCAAAAGTGAGATAGCCGCGACATTGCGCAAGCCCCTTAAAACAAACAGATACCGGGCTTTCGACCGTTTCACCCGCTTTTGCACTTCCGAGTCCGACCGAAACGGCAGAACCTACGGGCACTCCGTCGGGAGAGCAAAGCGTCAGCCGCAAGCACACATTGTCCACATCGCGTTCGGCGCGCCAACGCAAGAACAGATGAATTTCCTCCCCCACTTCAAAAACACAGTTTTCCTTGCCCTCGAAATCCGCCGAAAGCAACTTTGCAGAGCCCGAAATATAATTCGGACGCACCGCATTTTCAAGTTCCCGATGAGAAGAGATGTTTTCCGGCACATTGTTCATATAGACCTGAACGGCTGCCTCAACGTCTCCGTCAAATATAATCTGACCCTTTTCAAGAACAACGCAGCGGGAGCAAAGTTGACGGATAGTGTTCATGTTATGGCTGACGTAAAGAATGGTTCTGCCGTCCTCTTTGGAAACATCATTCATCTTGTCAAGACATTTTTGCTGGAACTTCATATCACCGACTGCGAGAACCTCGTCCATGACAAGAATTTCGCTGTCAAGATGTGCCGCGACGGAGAATGCAAGTTTGACATACATTCCGCTCGAATATCGTTTTACGGGCGTGTCGATGAACTGCCCGCACTCGGAAAACTCGATAATTTTATCTATTTTGGAATCGACTTCCGCACGGGTCATGCCGAGGATAGCACCGTTGAGATAGATGTTTTCTCTGCCCGTCAGTTCGGGGTGGAAGCCCGTTCCGACTTCAAGCATACTTGAAATACGGCCGTTGAGATAAACCGTGCCCTCGGTCGGCGCGGTAACGCGGGAAAGAATTTTGAGCAACGTCGATTTTCCCGCTCCGTTATGTCCGATAATGCCGAGCCTTTCGCCTTTTTTAACCTCCAAGGTTATCCCGTCAAGCGCCATGAACTTTTCGTTTTTCTTGTAGACTTTTGCGCCGATTTTTGAGTTCGGGTCTTCTTTTCCGCGTACTTTTGCCCACCACGATTGAAGATCGCCCCGCAAAGTTCCGCCGCCTATCGTTCCGAGACGGTACTGCTTTTTGACATTATCAATTTTTATCATTATTTCGTTTTCCGAAGTATCGGAAAAGCGTTCAACAATGTTTTCAGTCACTTTCCGAACCTCCGTCATACAGTATCCATAAACGTTTTTTCGACTTTGTTGAAAAGCACTACGCCGACGAAAAGAATAACCGCGGTTACCGCTATACTTATTCCCCACGAAAGAAAATCTATCTCCCCCGTTCCGAGAAAAGCGTGGCGCATAACTTCGACAACGGGCGTCATCGGATTCAGACGGCAAACAAAAAGGAGTTTTTCGCTTGCGATAGCCGATGTTGAATATATTATCGGGGTTATGTACATCCAAAGAGAAACGCCGAAACCCACAAGCACCGTCAGGTCACGGTATTTGGTCGTCAGCGACGAAATTATTATGCCGCAGCCAAGCCCGAGAAGCGCCGTTTGCAAAATAAGCAAAGGAAGCGCGAATATCCAGAAATTCGGGTGCAGCACGCCCTCTCCGAAAAGGCTTGAACCGCCTGCGATTATATGCCATACGGAAAATACGATGAACATAAAAAGTTGAATCACAAAATTCATCAGCCCGGTTATTACCGTCGAAACGGGAACGGCAAGACGCGGGAAATACACTTTTCCGAAAAGGCGGGCGTTGCCCACAAACGTGGAAGAAGTGTTTGTCAGACAGGTCGAAAAATAGTTCCATACGGTTATTCCGCACATATAGAACAGGAAATACGGCACGCCGTCGGAGGAGAGTTTTGCGATGTTGCCGAAAACAAAAGTCGAGATAAGCGTGCTGAAAAGCGGGTTTATTATTATCCATGCGGGACCGAGAACCGTTTGTTTGTACATCGTGGCAAAATTGCGCTTGACAAAAAGATATATCAGATCGCGGTATTGCCACAGTTCTTTTAAGTCAATATCCCGCCAACTGCTTTTCGGCTTGATGACGGTCATCCACTTTTTGTTTTCCATATACCCTCCTTTTCCGTGCTGTCGGATTTTTTATATTTCGGCTGAACATACTCAACCTATGTTTACTTGACGTGTACAAAAAAAATATAAAATCACGCCGTTACGGTCTTTTTTGAGTATCCTATACGCTGCCCCTGAACAACGGGAATCTCAAAGCCCTCTTCGGTTGCGGTAAAAAACTCTTCGTCAAGTTCGGCGGCATTCTCCCGCAGAAGAACGACCACCGTCGAGCCGCCGTAAAGAAACATTCCCTTTTCTTCGCCGCGTCGGAACGAACCGCTCTTGACGGAATTTGCTATCTTGCCCACAAGCATCGCGCCGACCTCTATCTGCGCGACAAGCCCGAAAGATGCTGTTTCGAGATATGTTATCTCTCTGCAATTTTCGCAGAAAACGGGATATTTTTCAAGCGCTATCGGGCGCACTGTGTGAAGTTTGCCCTTTATATATCGGGACGATTCTATTTTTCCGTCGTCAAAAAAGCAATAGCGGTGATAGTGCGTCGGACAAAGACGGAACACAAGCGCCGTGCCGTTTTCAAATGCCTTTGCCTTTTCGGCGTCACAGAGAAGCGATTCGAGCGTATATGCGCTCTGCTTTATCGGCATAACGGTATCTTTGTTCAGCTTGTAAACGCTCAAAAGTCCGTCGCACGGGCAAACAAGCGCCGCCGCGTCAAAATCGACGGGGCGCAGTTCGGGCTTGATTCGGCGAACGAAGAAATCGTTGAAGCTTTTGTATTCTTCATTCTCGAACAGGCTCATATCTATCGAATTGCTGCGAATGAACTTTTTAATTATCGGTTTTGACAGGCGCGATGACATAAAAGCGCCGACGGTCTTTGATACCCAAGGTGCGGAAAAAGCCTTCAACAGAACTCTGCCGAAGGCGTTTTCATACATAAACCGTAATACTCCGCCGTCGGGAACGGGACGTATTTTTTCCATATTACTGAACACCGTGTATTCTGAAAAGCACAAGGAATGTAATAAATTCGGCAAGTCCTACGCCGACCATTATCAAAATGCCTTTCAGCCCCGGTTTTTTCATCTTGAACGGCGCGATAAATCCGACACCCGTCGCAAGAAGAAGCAGAAAATATACAAGCGTTATATCAACACCCTTGCAAAAGATGCTGAGGATATAACGGGCAAGCATAAACGTCGGAAATATAAGGGCGGAAGATGTGACAGGCAGTCCGATATATTCTTTTCTGCACGTTGTTTCTGTCTCCTGCCTTGCCTCCTCGGTCACGTTGAAATAGGCAAGTCTTATAAGTGCGGCAAGGATATAAAGTCCGAGAATCGCGAACAAAAAGCCCGAAAAGATGTTTGTCCACGTTCCGAGTTCCTTGCCGAAAATGTACTCGCTTTTGGGTCGGACGCGGAGCAGCGTTGCGCCTATCGCGGCGGGAAGCACGCCGAACGCGATGATGTCGGAAAGAGAGTCTATCTGAATGCCGAACTTTTGTTCATCGCTCGATCTGCCCTTCTTGGTGCGCGCCACTTTGCCGTCAAATGCGTCGCAAAGACCGCAGAAAAGAAGAAAGATTATCCCTATGTAAGGGTGTCCTTTATCGCTGAGCGCGACGAATATTCCCGTGCTTGCCGAAACGAGCGAAAGATATGTCAACACTACGGTATAGTTATAAAATCCTATCATTTTTCTACCTCTGTTCTTTTCTTCCTGTGCTGTTTTTTCACAACAAAAGCAATGGCCGTTGCCGCAAAGCACAACAATACGCAGACATAAAACGAAAGTGCGCGGCTGAAAAGTTCCATTGACGAATGATTTTCGATGCCGAGCGCGCCGAAGCCGTCAAGCATCAGGTAGTCCGCAACGCCTATCGCGCCGGGCAGCGGGATGCAGTTGGAGCCGAGAACGACAAGGTTCTGAACCGCGAACACGCTTCTTGCCTTTGCAAGTTCCCCGCCTGCGGCAAGAAATACGAAAACGGGAACAAGTATCGTTGAAACACGTTGAAGCACATTAAACACAAAGCATTTGACTATCATCGCCTTGCGCCCGCGTATCATTTCGGCGCAATGCTTGTAATCCTCTATCGTCTTTTCAAGTTTTTCTTCGTACTTCTTTCTGTTTTTGAGCAATTTTATTTTTGAAAGAAACGAAAGCACGCCGTTGCATATCTTTTTAAGCACTTTTTCATGACGCAAAAGCAATACAAGCGCGGCGACTATCAGCCCCTGTATCAAAGTTCCGAGAACGATAAGCGTCTGCGAAAAAGCATCGAACTTAAAAAATATCCCGGGATTGAAAATTATACTGCAAAGACCTATGACGACAATGGATATGGTGTACATGACAAGGTTCACCATAAGGGACACAGTGACAACTCCCGTGGGAATACCGTCGCTGCACATAAAATACGCGGAAGCGGGCTGACCTCCCGTAGCCGACGGAGTTATCGCCGAAACATATATGTCGGACGCTGAATAAATAAGACCGTGAATGAATTTTTGACGGTACCCGAAACCTTTGACAACGGCAAGCACCGCCAACGCCTCAAAAAAGATAAAGCCGAGCATGGCGATAACCGCCACACATATCAGAAGAGGGTCTGCGTCGGCGATATAAGCGAGGAATTTTTCAACGGTGAAATCCTTGCTCATATTCGTAACCGCAAAAACGCTCATAACGGCAAGCACAACGAAAATGAGCGTCCAAATCAGTTTGCTTTTTATATCACTCTTTTTCGGAGGAGCCGCGATATTGCATGTTTCTTTATTTTTCAATTTGTCGCTCCTTTTTTCCTTTGCCGAAAAGGGCAAAATATATTTTTTCGTAAATGCGTTTCAATCTGAATTTGCGGGAGATGAACAGTCCCTCTTCCGCAACGAGTATTCCTGCGGGAATATCAACAAAAACGTGCTGTTTGACAAGCACAACGGAAGCGAAAACAAGAAAGCTGAACACTCCGAACCCCACGGTAAAACCTCTCGGGACTTTTTTGCACTTCATAAGTCCGCGAAAGATAAGCCAACTTTCAAGGCAATGTATTGACGGAAAAAGATTGTTCGGTTCGTCCGCCGCATATATCCAATGGGTGATCATGTTGCAAAAGCCGCCGTCGGGAACAGCCGCACGAACCATTGCCGTGGGAAGCGCAAGAAATATGACCGCCGTTATTATCTTGGCAACAGCCTCTCCCGTAAACACTTCATAGCACACGTCACGATTTTCCCTCGCAACGAGGCTGAAACCGACAAGAATCTGAACATACCACAGCACATAAACGATTATTGCGGGCGCAAAGTACGGAATAACGCCGTCAAGCGGGATTGACAGGTCATAGTGAACTCTGCCGTGGTTTATCGCCCGAACGCCGTAGAAAGTCGAGAAGTTGAACACAAACCAAAAGAATACGGGGATAAAAGAGTAAACGGGGAAAAAGAAAGTTACGAACTTTCCGAAACCGCTTTTTTTCGTTTGCAATGCGTTCCCTTTCATCCTCTTGCCTTTCCTTTTCGTGCCTCTTTTCTGCCCGCAATGCCGTCGAAATTTTTTTCGGCGCCGTCATTGCCGCAGCGGACAAAAAAGTCCCGCATCCGTCAAAACGCGAACGCGGGACATCCCTGTCGTTGCCAAAGTATTATATCATACTTTAACAGGTTAGAAAAGGAATAAGGGCAACAGTTTTCAAAAAGTTTGCATTTTGTATGCAAAATTTTACCGTTTAAGAGTCATCTTACCCTAAAATCGACTGCGCCGCTTCCTCTTCGTATTGTCTGGTGTAAAGTTCGCGGTAGTACCCGCGCATTGCCAAAAGTTCGGCGTGCGTGCCTTGTTCGATGATCTTTCCGTCGCGGACAACAAGGATAAGGTCGGCGTCACGGACAGTCGAAAGGCGATGCGCTATCATAAGCGTCGTTCTGCCTTTGATTATTTCCGAAATCGCGGACTGAATCTTTTTCTCCGTCAGTGTATCGACGGACGCCGTAGCCTCGTCAAGAACAAGGATTGCGGGATCTGCAAGTATGGCACGGACGAACGAAAGCAGTTGCTTTTCACCCGTAGAAAGCATATCTCCGCCCTCTCCGACATCGCTGTCAAGTCCTTTTTCAAGTTTTTCGACAACGCCCTCGGCGGAAACAAGACGAAGCGCTTTCATAATATCCTCATCGGTCGCATTCGGGTTGCCGTAAAGCAGATTTTCGCGAACCGTTCCGGAGAACAGATGCGGGGTCTGCAAAACGTAGCCTATCGAAGAATGAAGCCACAGTTGAGAACGCTCGCGGGCATCTTTTCCGTCTATGAGAACTCTGCCCGAGGTCGGCTCATAGAAGCGGCAGACAAGGTTGACAAGCGTGGATTTGCCCGCGCCTGTCTGACCGACTATCGCTATATTCGAGCCGTGAGGAATTTTAAGATTGAAGTGTTCGAGAATATATTCGTCGCCGTCGGGATACTTGAAACTAACATCGTCAAATTCGATGTCGCCCTGCATTTTTTCCCAATTTTCACGCTTCGGCTCAAACACGTCGCCGTAAACGGAAACGACTTCGTCGCTGTCCGTAACATCGGAACGAACGGCAAGCAGATTTGTGAGACGTTCGATGTTGACCTGCGTTGTTATCAGGTCGGAAATTGCGTCTATAATCCAGCGAACGGGTTCCATCATGCCCTGCGCGTAAGACATAAACATCGAAAACGTGCCGACTTCGGAAGCCGCGATATATCCGCCGCGCCACAGCACGACCGCAAGAGCAACGGAAGAAGCAAGGTTCATCGTTGCCGCGAAAAGTCCGCGCAAACGTGCCGCATGAACGGATTTTGAGCGCATCTTTTTTGTGTCTTCAACGAACTTTTCGCCCATATCGTCTTCTATAACAAGCGTTTTTATCGTCTTTGCGCCTGTTATGCCCTCATTGAAATCGCCCGTGATGTGCGAGTTCAATTCGCGCACCTCTCTGTTGGCGCGTATCAGCAATTTTTGGAATATGGAGAAAAGAACGACTATAAGCGGAACGATAACGACAACGAGCGCCGCAAGTTTTGCGTTGACCGCAAACATAACGACAATGGCGCCGATGAAATACGATGCCTGCCACACGCCGTCCACCATCGTCCAGGAAACGAGTGAGCCTATGCGCGAGGTGTCGCTCATAACTCTTGCGTGAATGTAGCCGACGCTGTTCTGATTGAAATAGGAGAACGAGAGCGTCTGCAAATGCTTGAACGCAGCGTTTCGCAGGTCGCGGTTGACGTTGACTTCCGTGCGGAACGCCAGCGAGAAAGCGATATAATTGACAAGCCCCGCAAAGACAACAGCCGCAATATAAAGCAGAATAAACCACACAAGTGTGTCAAGCGTGTTTTGCGCAACGAAGTGATCAAGCGCATAGCGTTGGAGAAGAGGAATGAGAATGTCTACCGCCGAACCGCAAAGTCCGAACACTATCATTCCGACAAAACGCATTCTGTATTTTTTCAGGAACGGAAGAAGTCTGCCTATTCCGAAAAACGGAAGCGATTTTTTGTTTTCTGTTTCAGTTTTCATATATTCGCCGCCTCCTCTTCCGAAAGCGACTGGCTTTCATATATTTTTTGATAGATCCCGCCCGCGGTTTTCAGTTCATCGTGCGTTCCCTGTTCGACAATGCGTCCTTTATCGAGAACTATTATCTTATCCGCTTTCATAAGCGTTGTTATGCGGTGAGAGATAAGAATGACCGAGGAACTGCCGAACATCTCTTCAAGCGCTTTTCTTATTTTGACGTCGGTCTGTGTGTCAACCGCCGAAAGAGAGTCGTCAAAGACCATTATCGGCGTTTTCTGCGTCAGCATACGCGCTATCGCCGCACGCTGTTTCTGTCCGCCCGAAAGTGTAACGCCGCGTTCGCCGACAAACGTTTCGTAGCCCTGCGTGAAGTTCATTATCGTGTCGTCAAGGCACGCCGCGGACGCCGCTTCACGAATCTCGTCCATCGAAATATCTTTGCGGGTTATGCCGATATTCTCCGCAAGCGTGCGGGAGAACAGATACGGTTCCTGCAAGACCATGCCGATGTTTTTGCGGAGATATTCGGTTTTGATGTTGCGTATATCGACCCCGCCGACAGTTATTTTACCGCAGCCGTCGGGCAGGTCGTAAAGTTTGTCCAGCAACATCATCAGCGTTGTTTTGCCGCTGCCTGTGCCGCCGAGAATGCCGAGCGTAGTACCCTTTTCAACGGTAAACGACACGTCTTTGAGCATCTGCGGGTGCCCATCATAAGCAAAATCAACGTGTTCAAACGCAATATCCGCGTGCATATCGGGACATACCGCGTCGGGCTTGTCTTCTTCGACGGGCGCGGTCATTATCTGTCTGATACGCTCCGTGGAAACACCCGCTTTGCTCATTTCGGAGATCATTCTGCCGAGCATACGCACGGGCCACACAAGCATGGAGTTATACGAAATAAACGCTATGTATTCGCCGGGAAGCATCATTCCGCGTGTGCAGAAGAATGCACCGAAAACAACGACGAGCATCACCTGCAAGCCGGAAAGAATGTCCGCGCTGCTCCAAAAGCGGCTCATCACGCGGGCAAGATGTTCCCAAAGCGTCGTGTACGTCTCATTCTGCTTTTCAAACCTGTCGCATTCATATTTTTCTCTGCCGAATGCACGGACAACGCGAACACCCGTCAGGTTTTCCTGTGCCATGGCGGAGAGTTTGCCCTCGTTTTCGTCACATTCGAGAAAGCCTGCGCCTATTTTTCTGTGAAACAGGAAAGAATAGCCGATTATCACGGGCATGGGCACAAGAGAAACGACCGTAAGCAGCGGGTTCATCGAGAACATAAACACCATTGAAAGGACGAGCATTATAACTATTCGCAAAACCGATGTCAACTGCTCCGAAACAAAGTTTCGCATGGTGTCGATATCCGAGGTGCAGCGTTGGATTATATCGCCCGTCTTGTTCTGCATATGCCATGAGAACGGAAGTTTTTCGATATGCTCAAAAAGGCTGTCACGCATGGTCTTGACAAGCGTTTCGGAGCCTTTTGTATTGAATACGCGGAAAGTGTACTGCGAAACGACCTTGAAAAGAGAGACCACAACGACCGCTGTTGCGGGTATCCACAGGTTCTTTGCAAGGTGTTCAAGCCCGCCCGCAGCGTCGGTCAGGAATTTTGCTGCCGAACCCTCTTCGAGAGCGGAGTTCGGAAGAATGTTATCGACCGTTACGCGAATTATCTGCGGAATAATCATATCCGCAAGCGCCGTTACGGCGGCGGAGATCATTCCGATGAAAAAGAACATTTTGCTTCCCCGCAGAAATATTGCGAGCATTCGCGCATTGCCCGTCTGCGGGGTTATCGTTCGTTTGTTTTTACTCATATTTTTCCTTATATTTCAATTAAAGGTTAAGCGCTCACGCAAGAAGCGCCGCCCGGCTCAAAGTTCGGATTGAGAAATTTCATCCAACCGCCGTCCCGACTTTGTTAACGGGGGAAATACCTTTTCAGATACTGTCCCGTAAACGATTCGGGGACTTTTGAAACTTCACGCGGAGTGCCCGTGCAGAGCACCGTTCCGCCGCCGTCGCCGCCCTCGGGACCGAGGTCGATGATATGATCCGAGCATTTGATAACGTCAAGGTTGTGTTCGATAACGACTACGGTGTTGCCCGCGTCCGTCAGTTTTTGCAGAACCTTGATAAGTTTTTTGACGTCTTCGGAGTGAAGCCCCGTCGTCGGTTCGTCCAGAATATATATCGTTCTGCCAGTAGAGCGCTTCGAAAGTTCCGTAGCCAACTTTATTCTCTGCGCTTCGCCGCCCGAAAGAGTGGTGGACGGCTGACCTATCTTTATATATCCGAGACCGACGTCGTAAAGCGTTTCGAGTTTTCTGTAAATATTGGGTATATTCTCAAAAAACTTCAAGCCCTCTTCGACCGTCATACCAAGAACTTCGTAAATGTTTTTGTCCTTGAATTTAACATCGAGAGTTTCTCTGTTGTAGCGTTTGCCGCCGCACACGTCGCACGGAACGTAAATATCGGGAAGAAAGTGCATTTCTATCTTGACGATACCGTCGCCTTTGCAGGCGTCACAGCGTCCGCCGTCAACGTTGAAGGAGAACCTGCCCGCTTTGAAACCCTTTGCACGCGCATCTGGCGTCTGCGCAAAAAGTTCGCGTATGTCGTTGAACATTCCCGTATACGTTGCGGGGTTCGAACGCGGGGTTCTGCCTATCGGACTCTGGTCTATATTAACGACTTTGTCGAGTTGGTCGATGCCTTCAATGCAGTCGCATTTGCCCGGTACAAGACGCGAACGGTTGAGTTTGACCGCAAGCGTTTTGTACAGAATTTCATTTATAAGGCTCGATTTGCCCGACCCGGAAACACCTGTAACGGAGGTGAAAACTCCGAGCGGGATCTCGACATCGATGTTCTTTAAGTTATTTTCTTTCGCGCCGCGGATAACAAGTGATTTACCTGTGAGCGGACGCGTTTTTTTCGGAACGGGAATCTCTTTTCTACCCGAAAGATACTGTCCCGTTATGGATTTTTCGTTCTTTGCAACCTCTTCGGGCGTTCCCGCCGCAACTATATATCCGCCGTGAATGCCCGCGCCCGGACCTATATCGACAAGATAATCGGCGGCGCGCATCGTGTCCTCGTCGTGTTCGACAACGATAAGCGTGTTGCCGAGGTCGCGCAGTTTTTTCAAAGTGTTTATCAGTTTTTCGTTGTCGCGCTGGTGAAGTCCTATGCTCGGCTCGTCAAGGATATAAAGAACCCCGACAAGAGAAGAACCTATCTGCGTGGCAAGACGTATTCTCTGTGCCTCGCCGCCCGAAAGCGTTGAAGCGGAGCGCATAAGCGTCAGATATTGAAGCCCGACGCTGCGCAGGAAATTAAGTCTTGATTTAATTTCTTTAATTATCTGCGCCGCAATCATCGTGTCGCGTGCTCCGAGTTTGAGATTGTCTATGAAGTCATATGCTTCGCTGACGGATTTTTTGCAGAGGTCGATGATGTTTATGCCGCCGACCGTGACCGCAAGCGCCAGCTCGCTGAGCCTGTTTCCGTGGCAGTCGGGGCAGGGTTTGTCGGACATCAGTTGCTCGATCTCGGTGCGCACCGCTTCGCTCGAAGACTGTTTATACCGTCTTTCGATGCACGGGATTATGCCCTCGTCCGTTTCGCAGCCGTAAAGCAGCTTGTCAAGCGCTTCTTTGGGAATATCCTTAACTGGCGTTGAAAGGTTTGCGCCGTAATCGCGCAGAATGGAATCAAAATGACGGATATAATACGAATTGGAACTTACGTTTCCGAATCCCGTCGCGGCTATTGCGCCGTCAAGAATGCTCAGATCCTTGTTCGGAATTACAAGGTCGGGATCGACCGCCATGGTGAAGCCGAGACCGGAGCAGGTCTTGCACGCGCCCGCGGGATTGTTGAAAGAGAACATTCTCGGTGTCAGTTCCTCGATGCCTATGCCGTGTTCGGGGCAGGAATAACGTTGAGAATACGTCGTTTCTTCGCCGTCGGGCACGGAAACGACGATAAGCCCGTTTGAAAGCTTGGAAGCCGTTTCGCACGAGCCGACAAGACGCATTTTTATGTCTTCTCGGATAACGAGACGGTCAACAACGACTTCAATGTTGTGTTTTTTGTTCTTATCAAGCGGAATATCCTCGCCGAGGTCGTAAATTATGCCGTCAACGCGCACGCGGACATAACCGCTTTTTCTGTAATCCTCGAAAAGTTTCGCATATTCGCCTTTTCTGCCGCGAACGACGGGCGCAAGGATCTGAATGCGCGTGCCCTCGTCAAGTTTCATAATCTTATCGACGATGGAATCAAGCGCCTGCTGTTTTATCTCAACGCCGCAGACGGGGCAATGAGGAATACCCACACGCGCATAAAGAAGGCGCAGATAATCGTAAATTTCGGTTATCGTGCCGACGGTCGAGCGCGGGTTTTTGGAGGTCGTTTTCTGGTCTATTGATATGGCGGGCGAAAGCCCCTCGATATAATCGACGTCGGGCTTTTCCATTTGCCCCAAAAACATACGCGCGTAGGAGGACAGGGACTCAACATAACGTCTTTGTCCCTCCGCATATATCGTGTCAAACGCAAGGCTCGATTTGCCCGAGCCCGAAAGTCCCGTAAAAACGACGAATTTATCTCTCGGTATTTCAAGGTCGATGTTTTTGAGGTTGTTTTCCCTCGCACCTTTTACAAGTATCGTATCTCTCATATCTCACATCTTCTTTCAAGCCGTTTTGCGGCGCCGACGAACACAAAAATCACTTTACGCCCTTTGCCTGCGCCTGAATTTCCTTTATCCTGTCGCGCAGCGTTGCGGCGTATTCGAAATCCAGATTCTTTGAAGCGCGTTTCATCTCCGCCGTCAACTCTTTTATGAGGTCGTCGAGTTGCTTCGGCGAAAGTTTTCTTGCGTCCACCGCTTTTTCCGCATCTTCCGCAACTTTTTCGGCGGCGGTGAATGCGGCAACATCGGTTATCGGTTTTATTATCGTTTTCGGCGTTATGCCGTGGTCTTTGTTGTATTTCTCCTGTATCGAACGGCGGCGTTCCGTTTCCCTGATGGCGGCTTCCATCGACGGGGTAACGGTATCGGCGTACATTATTACTTCGCCCTCTGCGTTTCGCGCCGCTCTGCCTATTATCTGTATCAGAGAGCGTTCGTTTCTCAAAAAGCCCTCTTTGTCCGCGTCAAGAATAGCGATAAGCGAAACTTCGGGCAGGTCAAGTCCCTCGCGGAGCAGGTTTATCCCGACAAGGACGTCAAACTCTCCCAAACGCAGGTCGCGGAGCGTCTGTATACGTTCGAGAGTTTCCGTTTCATGGTGCATATACCGAACGCGCAGGTCAAGCCCTTGCAGATATTCCGTCAGGGACTCGGACATTTTCTTTGTCAGAGTAACGACAAGCACACGTTCGTTTTTTTCCACCCGTTTCTTTATCTCCGAAACAAGGTCGTCAATCTGACCGTCCGTCGGACGAACGCTGACAAGCGGGTCGAGAAGTCCCGTGGGTCTGATTATCTGTTCGACAATCTGCGCGGAATGTTCTTTCTCATAATCTCCCGGCGTAGCCGAAACGTATATCACCTGATTGAGTTTTTGCTCAAACTCGCTGAAAAACAGCGGGCGGTTGTCATACGCGGACGGAAGACGGAAACCGTATTCGACAAGGCTTTCTTTTCTTGCCCTGTCGCCGCCGCTCATACCTCGCACCTGCGGCACGGAAACATGGCTTTCATCGATGAACATCAAAAAGTCTTTCGGAAAGTAGTCCAGCAGCGTGTACGGGGTCGAACCGGGCTTTCTGCCCGAAAGGATACGGGAATAGTTCTCCACACCTTTGCAGTAACCCACCGTGCGCAAGAACTCCACGTCGTACATCGTGCGTTCTCTGATACGCTGCGCCTCAATAAGTTTGCCCCTGTCCGTGAAAAACTTCTCTCGCTCTTCCATTTCACGGATAATTTCGTCTATCGCTTTTTTCAGGTGCTCGTCCGTCGTGACGTAATGCACGGCGGGGAATATCACGGCGTAATTGATTATTCGCAGTATCTCTCCCGTCGTCGGGTTTATCTCGCATATCCGTTCTATCTCGTCATCCCAGAACTCAACGCGTATAACCAAGTCGTTCGCGGACGCGGGGAATATTTCCACAACATCTCCCCTCGCGCGGAACATACCTCTGCCGAGGTCGATGTCGTTTCTTTCAAACCGTATCTTCGCAAGGTTTTTCAGCAGTTCCTCGCGGTCAAGTTTTTGCCCGACACGGAGCGACACCATCATATTGTGGTATTCCGCAGGGTCGCCAAGAGTGTAGATACACGAAACGCTCGCTACTATTATAACGTCGCGGCGCTCAAACAGCGCAGAGGTCGCGGAATGGCGCAGACGGTCGATCTCGTCGTTTATCGACATATCTTTTTCTATATACGTGTCCGTGTGCGCTATATATGCCTCGGGTTGATAGTAATCGTAATAAGATACAAAATACTCCACCGCATTTTCGGGGAAGAACTCGCGGAACTCCGAACAAAGCTGAGCGGCAAGCGTTTTGTTGTGGGCAAGAATGAGCGTGGGACGATTGACATTGGCGATAATGTTCGCCATGGTAAAAGTTTTGCCCGAACCGGTAACGCCGAGCAAAGTCTGTTTTTCATCTCCGTCCAAAATACCTTGGGTCAACTTTTCGATAGCCTGCGGCTGGTCGCCCGTCGGCTGAAATTTGGAATGTAAAATGAATTTATCCATCGCTCACACCTCTTTCCGCTTTTTAATTTATCACGAAACGTAATTTTCTTTGTTTTGTTTTTTCGTAATTTTCAAATAAAATCCCTCGAACACTTTCGTTTCTCACGGGTCAGCCCCTATATTATATCACACTTATTATAAAAAATAAAGGGGGTAAAGCACTATTTTACAAAATAATCGTATGATTTTTTTCAAAAAGCGGTGTAATAAAATTCCTAAGAGGAAAAAATCCGCGTTTTGTCCGCAAAACATTTCAACGTACAAATTTTTATCACGCACGCGTGTGTGCGCGTATGCAGAAAAACTTCGTCCAAAAATATACCTCCGAAAAACGATTTTACATGGATTTGACAAAACAAGGCTTTTGTACTTTACGTTCGAGGGGTATACTATGAGCGTACAAAGGAAAAAGTACAAAAGAAAGATTCCGATAACGGAAAAAGGAGAATGTTACATTATGAAAAAGTTTGTAAGCATTATGCTCGCGGCACTTCTTGCGCTGGCACTTCTTGCGGGATGCGGAAGTAAAGACGCAACCACGACGACCCAAAACGGTACGACCGCGGCAGACGGAAACAAAGAAGTAAGCGGAACGGTTTCGACCGACGGCTCCACCTCGATGGAAAACGTAATCGGCGCACTCGGCGAAGCGTTTATGCAGAACAACAAGAACGCAAAGTTCACTTATAACCCCACCGGCTCGGGTTCGGGCATCACGGCAGTAGCCGAAGGACGCTGCGACATCGGACTTTCGTCCAGAGCGCTTAAAGACGATGAAAAAGCAAACGGTCTGACCGAAACAATCGTAGCGCTTGACGGTATCGCGGTAATCGTAAACCCCGCAAATGCGGTAAGCGACCTTTCCGTTGAAAACATCGCAAAGATATACACCGGTGAGATCACCAACTGGAAAGACCTCGGCGGCGCGGACGCGGAAATCGTTGTAATCGGACGTGAAGCGGGAAGCGGCACCAGAGACGGATTTGAATCCATCACCTCCACCAAAGAGGCTTGCAAATACAGACAGGAACTTACCTCGACCGGCGACGTTATCACAACTGTTGCAAACAACCCGAACGCAATCGGATATGCTTCACTCGCGGCTCTTCAGGACTCGGTTAAAGCATTGACGGTCGGCGGTGTTGCTCCGTCGGAAGCAACGGTTAAAGACGGCAGCTACGTTATCCAGAGACCTTTCGTCCTCGTAACGAAAAACGGAACTCATCTCTCCGAAGTTGCTCAGAAGTTCTTCGACTTCGCAACCTCCGCGGAAGCAAACGACCTCATCTCCAAAGCGGGCGCGGTTCCCGTTAAATAACAAACAAAACGGACATAAAGCGGCGGCGGGCTCGGACGAAAGATTCGGGTTCGCTGCGTGCCGCGTGAAAGAGGCTTTGTAAGATGAAAAACAAAAAGAGATTATTCGAAAATATAATACACGGGATATTCCTTGTGCTCGGTCTGATAACGGTCGGCTGTGTGCTGCTCATAACCGTTTATCTGATAATATCGGGCATTCCCGCGATAACGAAAATAGGGCTTTGGGATTTCCTGTTCGGCACGGAATGGGCATCGACGGCAAAAGAACCGAAATTCGGAATACTGCCGTTTATCCTGACAAGCGTTTACGGAACCGCGGGCGCAATACTTTTGGGTGTTCCCATAGGATTTCTGACGGCGGTCTTCCTTGCAAAGGTTGCGCCGCCGAAAATGAAAACACTTGTTGAATCGGCAGTCAGCCTGCTGGCAAGCATACCCTCCGTTGTTTACGGTCTTGTGGGCATGATAGTGCTCGTTCCCGCGATAAGAAAAATATTCAACGTTCCGGACGGTGCAAGCCTGCTGGCGGCGATAATCGTTCTTGCGATAATGATACTGCCCTCTATCATAAAAGTTTCGCTGAATGCGTTGGAAGCCGTTCCGAAAGAATATGAGGACGCTTCTTTGGCGCTCGGCGCGACACCGACGGAAACATATTTCAAAGTTTCCGTTCCCGCGGCAAAAAGCGGTATCGCGGCAGCGGTCGTACTCGGCGTTGGCAGAGCGATAGGCGAAGCGATGGCGGTCATGATGGTTGCGGGCAACGTTGCGAATATGCCGCGCCTTATGGGCAGCGTCCGTTTTCTGACAACGGCGGTCGCAAGCGAAATGTCCTATTCTTCGGGACTTCAAAGACAGGCTCTTTTCTCGATAGCGCTTGTGCTGTTCCTCTTCATCATGCTTATAAACGCCGCGCTGAACTTCTTCTTGAAAGGACGTAAGGAAAAATAATATGAAAAACAACAAAACGTCTTTGAAAAGAAAAGCATACGGGGTCACGATGAACGTTCTTATGGGCGTTGCGGTAACGCTGACCTGTGAGCTGGTTCTTTTTCTTATAGTATATATCCTTTACAAAGGTCTTCCCAATATAACATGGGAATTGCTTTCGACCTCGCCGAGTTACCTTTCGGGTACGATAGGCATTCTTCCCGACATTCTCAATACCGTTTATCTTGTTTTGGCTACGCTTGTCTTCGTGCTTCCGCTCGGGGTCGGCGCGGCGATATATCTGACTGAATACGCAAAGAACAAAAGAATAGTTGCAATAATCGAATATGCGGCGGAAACGCTTTCGGGCATACCGTCCATTATCTACGGACTTGTCGGAATGCTGTTTTTCTGTCAATTCATCGGATTCCAGACATCAATAATCGCGGGCGCGCTGACGCTTGTTATAATGAACCTGCCCGCGGTTATGAGAACCACGCAGGAAAGCCTGAAAACCGTCCCGCAGAGTTACCGTGAAGGCGCTTTCGGGCTGGGCGCGGGCAAATGGAGAGTTATCCGAACGGTTGTTTTGCCGGGCTGTATCGACGGTGTTATAACAGGCTGTATCCTTTCCGTCGGACGAATCCTCGGCGAATCCGCGGCGCTGCTTTTCACGGCGGGCGTCGCACACGTCGTAAACGGGCTTTTCGAGGGACTTACAAGTTCGGGAGCCTCGCTGACAGTCGCACTTTACGTTTATGCAAAAGAGCGCGGTAAATTCGACGTCGCGTTTGCGATAGCGGCGATACTGATGATTCTTGCGCTTATCATCAATCTTTCGGCGGCGCTCGTCGGCAAATATTTCAAAAAGAGGAGAAGTATATGAGCAATATTATAACCGTCAACGACCTTTGTCTTTGGTACGGAAACACGCAGGCGCTCAAAAACGTCAATATAAATATAGCAAAAAACAGCATAACCGCACTTATCGGACCATCCGGCTGCGGTAAATCCACATTTCTGAAAACGCTCAACAGAATGAACGACCTTGTACCGGGCGTTCGCATAACCGGCGAAGTCAAATACGACGGCAAGGACATTTTTTCCCCCGGCACGGACGTAAACGAACTCCGCAAGAACATCGGCATGGTGTTCCAGAAACCGAACCCGTTTCCGATGAGCGTTTACGACAACATCGCTTACGGACCGCGCACGCACGGCGTTCGCAACAAGGCAAAACTTGACGACATCGTGGAACGCTCGCTGCGCGACGCGGCAATATGGGACGAGGTCAAGGACAGACTCAAAAAATCCGCGCTCGGGCTTTCGGGCGGACAACAGCAGAGACTTTGCATAGCCCGCGCATTGGCGGTTGAACCCGACGTGCTTCTGATGGACGAACCGACCTCGGCGCTCGACCCCATTTCGACCTCAAAAATAGAAGATCTTGCCATGGATCTGAAAAAGAAATACACGATAGTTATCGTTACGCATAATATGCAACAGGCGGTGCGTATATCGGACTACACGGCGTTTTTCCTGCTTGGCGACCTTGTCGAATACGACGGCACGGAAAAAATGTTCGAACAGCCGCAGGATAAACGCACGGAAGATTACATCACGGGGAGGTTCGGATAATGAGAAGCAGATTTGACGAACAGCTGGCAACGCTGAACAAGGAACTTATAGAAATGGGCGCGCTCTGCGAAGAGGCGATAGCCGACGCTGCAAAAGCGCTGACGACGGCTGACGAAAAAACGGCGGCGAAAGTGGAGCCGCTCGAAGCGGAAATAAATCAAAAAGAAAGAGATATAGAATCTCTTTGCCTGAAAATGCTGCTTCAACAGCAGCCCGTGGCAAGAGACCTGCGTCAAATATCCGCGGCGCTGAAAATGATAACCGACCTTGAAAGAATAGGCGATCAGGCGTCGGACATCGCGGAAATAATCACCTTTATAGACAAAAAGGCGGGCGTTGACTGCGAACCCATTTGTCTTATGGCGGAAGCGACCATACGCATGGTGACGGAGAGCATTGACGCGTTCGTAAAAAGAGATGTGGGCATTGCTCAACAGGCGATAGCGCACGACGACACGGTGGACGATTATTTTCTCAAAGTCAAGCGTTCGCTTATAAACATGATAGCCCAAAGACCCGCAGACGGAGAACACGCGCTCGACCTGCTGATGATAGCAAAATATTTTGAACGTATCGGCGACCATGCGGTGAACATCGCGGAATGGGTCATCTTTTCCGTGACGGGAGTTCACAAAGGACAGACCGTGTGACGCTCCGACGAAAAGGGCATACGGCGGAACATCGTGCGAAAAATGCCCGAAAGAAAGGGACATAAACAATGACGAAAAAAATATTCCGTTCGATAATCGCGGTTGCCGCAGTCGTTCTTGCGGCGTGCTTTGTGCTGATTCTCGGAATCCTTTACAGCCACTTCACATCTGTGCAGAAAGACAATCTGCAATCCGAACTTGCGCTGGCATCGACAGCCGTTGAGAAAAACGGGCTTGACTATCTCGAAAGCGTAGATGAAAAGTCGTGCCGTTTCACATGGATAGCGGCTGACGGCAAGGTTATTTTCGATTCCGAGGGCGACACGGCGAACATGGAGAACCATAAGGACAGACAGGAAGTCGCTCAGGCGTTCGAAACGGGTTTCGGGCAGAGTTCGAGATATTCGACAACGCTCACGGAAGAAACCGTTTATTACGCAAAAAAACTGAATGACGGAACGGTGCTACGCGTTGCGGTCAAAAGACTTACCGTGCTGACGCTTGTGCTCGGAATGGTGCAGCCGCTTATCGTGGTCATCGCGATAGCGCTGATAGTATCGCTTCTGCTCGCACGCAGTCTTTCGAAAAAAATAGTTGAACCGCTCAACTCGCTCGACCTTGACAAACCGCTGGAAAACAACGTATACGACGAACTTTCGCCGCTGCTTGTCAAGATAGAAAAACAGAACAGGCTCATAGGCGCACAGTTGAAGAAATCAAAAACGGATAAAGCCGAGTTTTACGCCGTTATCAAAAGCATGAAAGAGGGTCTTGTGCTGTTGAACGCAAACAACACTGTTCTGAGCATAAACCCTGCGGCGGAAGCGGTGTTCGGCACGGACGAAAAATGTGTGGGACAGGACTTTTTGACGGTTGACAGAAGTCTTGAAGTCGGCAAAACGATAGCGGAAGCCAAGGAAAATGGCAGCGCGCAATTACAGACGGAAAGAAACGGCAAAATTTATCAGATGAACGCAAGCCGCATAGGAACACCGCCGAATGCGGGCGGCACCGTGCTTTTGGTTTTCAATATAACCGAAAAGGCGTTTGCGGAAAGAAACAGACGCGAATTTACGGCAAACGTTTCGCACGAACTGAAAACGCCGCTGCACTCGATAATGGGCTGCTCTGAACTTATGGAAAACGGGCTTGTCAAAGCGGAAGATATGCCGCGCTTCGTTTCGAGAATACACTCTGAAGCGTCGAGGCTCGTTACTCTTGTCGATGACATCATCGGGCTTTCGCAGCTTGACGAAAACGCGGAGTTCCCGAAAGAAGAAGTTGACTTGCTCGCGCTTGCTGAAGAGGAAGTCGGTGCGCTTGCGGCGACCGCAAAGGATAAAGACATCAAAATTTCCGTCGGCGGCGAAGAAATTACCGTGACGGGCGTTCGCAGACTTCTGCACGAGATAGTTTACAATCTTTGCGACAATGCGCTCCGTTACACCGAAGCGGGCGGCAAAGTCGGTGTGACCGTCGGCAAAGAAGAAAACGAGGCGGTCATCACGGTTTCCGATACAGGCATCGGAATCCCGCCCGAAGACCTTGACAGGGTGTTCGAGAGGTTCTCCCGCACCGAAAAGAGCCGCTCGAAAGAGACAGGCGGCGCGGGGCTGGGGCTTTCGATAGTCAAGCACGCGGTTTCGTATCTGGGCGGCAGAATAAGCCTTGACAGCGCGCAAGGCATCGGAACGACCTTTAAAGTCTACCTTCCCAAAGACCCGGAAGACCATTCGGACGACTGAACCGAACGGGCTCACCTTTCACGCAATCAAAAGGCGAGGTCGGCGGACATAACAAAAATCAAAGACTTCCGACGGAGAAATGCAGTTTTCCGTCGGAAGTCTTGTTTTTTTTCGTATATTCATTTTGCGCGCGGCAAAGTCCTGTTTATCGGACGGTCATCTTCGTATAATGTATTTGCCGGAAGAAAAGACGGAAGATATCCGAATGTATCTCTCACAAAGGCCTTCTTTCGTCCGCACGGCAATGATGACAGAACGCCGCGCCGCGCGTTCGGAAACAGGCAGGATTCCGGACGCTCTCTCCCCACCCACCCACAAAAGGCGCGGCGGAAGGTCATTGATTCAAGAGAACGGAAAAACGCTTCCGTATAAGGGAAATAAAGAAAGTGGCTGTAAAAAAACTTGCGTTTTTTTACAGCCACTTGTTGTTTCAAAATCTAACTTTCGGGTCGGAGAACTCACGAAGACGCTGTTCAAAAGCCGCCGTCGCAGCCTCTTTATGCGCCGCAACGGGGTTCTTTTCGCCCGCAAGACGCAGAATATATTCGCAAAATTCGGGGTTAAGAGGAAGAATGGGACCGAGAACTTGCGTACCGATGAAATTGTTCTTTCGCATACCCTCAAAGCGGCTGTTTTCGTTTATGCCCATTCCGCGCTCGACTTCACAGAAAAAGCAGGACGAATTATCGCCGTATATCTTCCCGAATTGGGAGCGGAAGCCCGTAACGGTAACGCCGTCGGCTTTTCCGAGAACTTTTCCGTTATAACGCGCAAAAAGGTCGGTCTTTACTTCAAGGTCGAAAAGTCCGAGCCCCTCGGCGGTTATTTCTTCGGTCACATAATTTATTTTTTTGCAGAATATCTCACAGGAATTGCCCGTGCAGAGAAAGACTACGCCGTCGTTTATCAGGTCGTTGATCCTTGCCGTATACGGACGGAGTTTTTCAATGACTTTTCTTTGCGTGCTTTCGCTCATCGACGCCATAACGACGATATCGGGGCGTTCGCGGACAAAATACGGCTCGTCAAGCAAAGAGGTGTTTATAATTTCCGCGTTTTTCGCGCTTTGGGCAAGATATGTCACATTTTGCGGGTCGCCGTAAAAGTTGCAGACCTCGCCGAAAAGAAATTCTATCTTCATTTCGCCGCGCCCCCTTTCTCTTCAAGATAACGTTTCGCCGCATTCCCCTCCGCTATCAGATACGGGTCAAACAAAACAAAAATGTCTTTGTATTTTTCGGTATCTACAAGTTTCACGCCGCCCGTGAATGTCGGACAGGTAACTATCTTTGATTCATCGACACCCGCCATAAGCGCGCGCAGTTTATGGTCAAGGCAGCGCGGACCGGAAAAAACTATCTGTCCTATCGTCGGGGAGCAAAGCGCGCTGTAATCGCAGTCGTAAAGCCAACAGGTGCTTTCGGAATTTCCCGAGTTGTCGCCCACGTCGTCTACAAGTACGAGAACGCTTTTTTTCGCTTCGGGGTCTGCGGTCTTATACGACGCGGCATATCTGTAAGCCATCGCGCACGCAACGGGGTTCTGCCCTTTTGCAAGTTGCCCGATGATAGTATAGTCGCCCACCTTTTTGATGTCAAAACGCGAACTTACTATCTTCACGGTCTCAAACGCATTGTGTATCTTTTCATAATCAAGCCCGAACGTATGAAGAACGGAGATGACAGCGCAGCTGTTATAGATATTGATTATATTGTCGTTGACTATCTTATATTCTTCATCAACGCCGTTATGGGTGACCGTAAACGTGCCTTTTTCGCGGTTTATTGCCGTCACGTCATAATCGGGTTTCGGCGAAGCAAAGCCGCAGGAGGAACAATGATGTCTTCCGATATGATTGTATCTGACATATTCCGTTTCGAGTTTTGCGCCGCATTTCGGGCAGTAAACGATGTCGCGCAGCGCTTCGTCCGTCGCCGCACCGTTTTCGGGACGGTCTGCGGAAACGCCGAAATACGTTCTGTCCTTATTGTTCGGAAACAGTCCCGAGCAGATAAGATCGTCCGCGTTCAGCACAACTTTTGTGCTTGGCGGCAGTTGCTTGTTCAGAATATAGCAGATAAATTCTGTGTGCGCGTTGCGCTTTAACGAATCGCGCATTATGTTGTTGCAGATAAGAATATCGGGCGTCAGGTATTTATAGACTTTGAGCGAACTGCGCTCATCAACTTCAAGCACGCCGACCTGTTTTTTCGGTTTTCCCGAAAACGTTGCATCCGTCAGAAGCGCGGAAACAACACCCTCGCAGATATTCGAGCCGTAACTGTTGTTTGTGACCGTGTAACCGTTATTCTGCAAAACGGTTGCCAGCAGGTTGCTGACCGTTGTTTTGCCGTCCGTGCCCGTCACACAGATAAGCGTTTCGGGTTTTTGCAGATAACGCAAAAAGTCGGGGCAAAGTTTTGTTGCGACCGCGCCCGGAGTGTGCGTTGCCGCACGTCCGCAAAGACGGAGCAAACGGTGCGCCGTTTTTGCCGCCGCCATCGCGATATAAAAGTGTACTTTTGACATATTACGATACTTCCTTATAATCTCGTTGCGCCGTTTTTTCGGACGAACTTCCGTTTTCCGAAGTTCCGACCGCTTTCTGACGCCTTATTTTTTAATTTTACCACAGACGCCGCTGTTTGTCAATCCGCCGCCCGACTGTTTAATCCGTTTTTACTCAAACCCGCGACTTTTTCACGGCTCTTCAACTTCTCATTGAAAAGTAGTATTGAAAACTGCTCAACTTTTCAATGAAACCGACCGGTGGGCGTTATCCTTCTTTTCTTTTGTTGTAAAAGAACATCGCGACACCCGCGCCGCAAATAAGGATATACCCGAGAACGCTCCAAATATCGGGCAGATCGCCGAAAACGAAAAATCCGAGAAGCGCGGCAAAAATGACTTGTGTATAATCGTAAACGGAGATCTCTTTCGCGGGCGCGCAGAGATACGCTTTTGTTATTCCGAGTTGTCCGACGCAGGCAAACGTTCCCGCAAAAATAAGATAAAGCGTCTGCAAAAACGTCATCGACTTATATTGGACTATCAAAAACGGCAGGCAGAACAAGCACGAAAACGCAGAAAAATAAAAGACTATCCTCTTGCTGTTCTCCCCTTTTTTTCCGAGTTTGCGCACAAACGTGTACGCCGCGCCCGCGCCAAGCCCGCCCAACACGCCCGCAAGCGCGGGGATAAGTTGTGCGTCGGCAAAACCGGGCTTGATGATAAGCAGACTGCCACCGAACGCGACCGCAACACCGAGCACCTGCGCGGCTGTCGGCTTTTCGCGAAGCAGGAATATAGAAAAGATTATCGCGAAAAAAGGTGAGAGCTTGTTCAGCATATTCGCGTCCGAGAGGTTCAGCGTTCCGAGGGCGTAAAAATTGCAGAGCAGACCGAGCGTGCCGCAAAGACTTCTGCCCAGAAGTCCCGGAATATTCTCTTTTTTCGGAGCAAACCCTATATTTTCACGCAGCATCATAACGGTTATGAATATCAGCGCGATAAAATTCCTGAAAAACGCTTTCTGAAACGCGGGAAGGTCTCCCGCAAGTTTGACGAACAGCGACATAACGGAAAAGCCGAACGCCGCAACGACGATATATATTATTCCTTTTGTTTTTTGTCCTATTTTCGGCATATTGCCCGCCTTGCATTTACAATTATTTTCAAGACAATTATACCACACATTTTGCGTCTTTTCAATACTTTTTCCGACAGGGGAGGCACATAAAAAGGGAAGTGCCGCTCAAACGGAGGGGACCGTTCGGGCGGCAAGGGATAAGAAGGTGAATATATAACTTCGGAGAAAGAGGGGGCTTCCCCGATGTTTGCAAAATTTTAACGTCTGCTTCGCCATGCTTGACACAGCGAACCGTTTATTGTATAATGATTATACACCGTACATCGATGTACGATGCAATACCTTTTTGTGAAAAATTTTGTATTTCGGAGAAATTTCATGAAAAATGAAGAAAAACAACTTCTTTCCATCGGGGAAATTGCGAAATCTCTTGACATAACCCGCCGTATGATTTTGAATTACGAAGCAAAAGGTCTTATCGAAGCCGATAAAAAAGAGGGCGTTACGGGAAACAGATATTACACGGTGGATACGCTGACGCGCATACGGACGATAAGAGTTTTTCAAAATCTCGGACTGTCGCTTGACGACATAAAAAAGTATCTTGACGAAGATGCCGACCTGCGTCCGATGATAGCAAGGCTTGAAAAAATCCGCGACGAACTGAATCTGAATATAGAAAAGTTGAAAGAGCGCGTAAAAAGCGACAACGACTTTGAATTTCGCATAATGACGGTTCCTGCGCAGACGGTTTTTTCACAGACTTTCCGTGCGCCGACAGTCGAGGAAAGAAAAGTGCACCTGCGAAAAGTCATAACGGAAGCGATGCGAAGCTATGGTTCGGACACAAGCAAGAGAATGTACTTTATCGAATATCCCCTTTCCGACCACGACCGAATTTCTTATTGTATTGCGGTCAAGCCCGACAGTAACGGAGAATTTATACGCAAGTTAAACGAAGAAACAGCACTCTGCGTCTTCTTTCACGGCGGTTATGAGACCATTCCCGACATCAGAGACAAGATGATTGCATTCGCAGAGGCAAAGGGATACAGACTGAAAGGAATTTGCCGTCACGTTTACCTTGAAGGTCCCGCACAGCACCGCGACGAAAAAGATTTTATCACGCAGGTGATTCTGCCCATAGAAAAAAGCGGGGAGTAACGTCTGCCGACAGGCAGCAATAAAAGCGAACGGCATACTTTTTCCAATCGCAAAATTACAAAATACAAAATATAAATGAGCCGCAAAGAAACATAAGTTTCTTTGCGGCTCATTCGCATTCAGGTCGTATTTATCTGTTTTTGAGAATCTTCGCGGTATATACTTTATGAAGACCGCACGGCCAGCACAGAATCATTCCGACAACCGCGCCGACAGCCGCCGACCATAAAAGCCGCGACAGGATCGAACAATATCGCCGCAAGGCAGATAACGATATCGTTAAGATACAAATGTCCGCCGGGAACGGGAACGCCGAACGAGCTCAAAGCGACGTTCATCGCCATAAAGATTGCGGTGGTGCATAGGCTGAGTATACCCGAACCCTTGTCGGTTTTAACGGGCTGATTTTCGCCCTAACTTTCACAAAAGCCTTGTAAATACGTCGAGCCCGCCAAGACGAAAAGAGAGGAAATAACCGAAAATAGCCTGTGTCGGGCGATAAGTGTTCGAGTAGACTCAGCCTTTCCAAACCGTGGTATTTCTTGCGTTAACCTTCTTTGATATATTAAAAACCTCTTATGATATTTATAAGGCGTTGTTTCAGCCTCTTTTTTCCAAACCGGAAAGTCCTCTTATCTTTTTATTCGACGAAAGAACATTGACGAGAACCGCGGCGATAACAAGACCGCACGCGCCCTGCGTGGCGTTTCCGATCAAGGACAGCGCCGCTGTTCCCGCACCGTACAAAATCGTTTCAAACACAAAATAGCCGCCGACCATTATCGCTTCCGCAACAAGTGCGCCGAGAATGACAAAAACTATTCTGACGCCGACTTTCGGTTGCTTTTTCATCGGCATTACGGCGATAAGGAAAAACACAACAGCCATAAGCGCTTTTATGATAAGCGTTGCGGGAGCATATATCGCAAAAGTGGAAATAATATCCGCAAGCGCAGAGCCTATACCTGCGGCGACCGCACCGTAAACGGGACCGAGAAAGAACGCACCCGTAAGCAATACCGCATCACCGAGATTAAAATACCCGGTTGCTCCGACAAACGGAATCTGCAAAAATTTTGTGGCAACAAAAGTCAATGCCATGAACACGGCGGTCAGGCAAAGTCTGAACGTGATGTTGCCTTTGTTTACTTTTTCTGACATTTAAGGTTTCCCCCTTGCAATTTCAATAACAGTATTATACAATATTTCTGATAATATAAAATAGTCAAAACGAGAGGAAATAATATAACCAGATGAAATATCTGATAAAAAAAGAGGAACACCCCGTTTATCTGCAATTATACCGACAGATCAGAGAAGATATTGTTCGCGGGAATTATAAAACGGGAGACAAACTACCGTCCAAACGTCTGCTTGCGGAAGAAGTCGGCGTAAGCACTATAACGGTCGAACACGCATACGAACTGCTTTGCGACGAGGGGTATGCGGAAGCGCGGCAAAGAAGCGGATTTTTCGTCATTTTCCGTCCGAGCGACGGCTTTGCTTCTTCCGAAAAAAGCATCGGACAGATTTTACCAAAACAAAAAGACGTATCTGAAAAACCGTCTTTTCCCGTTTCCCTGCTCTGCAAAACAATGCGCCGTGTTCTTTCGGACTATAATGACAGAATACTCGAAAAATCCCCGAATATCGGGCTTGCGGAACTGCGGACGGCTTTGAAGTTGTTTCTTGCACGCAACAAAGGCATTGATGTTGATGCAGACAAGATAGTTGTCGGATCGGGCGCGGAATATCTTTATGCGCTGCTCGTTGACCTGCTCGGCAGAGACAAGGTATATGCGTTTGAAGACCCCTCGTATGAAAAGATAGGAAAAATATACCGCGCAACAGGCGTAAAATATGAAAAACTGCCGCTTTCGGAAGACGGGATAGACAGCGCGGCGCTCGCCTCCTCGAAAGCCGACGTTTTGCACACAACGCCCTGCCGCAGTTTTCCGAGCGGCGTTTCCGCGTCGGCATCCAAGAGATATGAATATATCCGCTGGGCGGACAAAGCCGAAAGATTTATCATCGAATCGGACTATGATTCCGAGTTTGCGGTAGCCGCAAAGCCCGCAGATCCGATATTCGCGCTTGCGGACAAAGACAACGTGATATATCTGAACACCTTTTCAAAGACGATCTCGCCGTCTCTGCGTATCGGTTACATGGTTCTGCCGAAAAAACTTGTAAAACCCTTTGAGGAAAAGGTCGGCTTCTATTCCTGCACCGTTCCGACTTACGAACAGCTTGTTCTGACGGAACTCCTTAACAACGGAGATTTTGAACGCCATATCAACCGCGTCCGCAGAGCAAAGCGAAAAGAACTGCAAAACGGATAAAAAAGGAACGGATAAAGAGCGCCCCCGAAGCCGTCGGCTTTCGGGGGCGCTTTCAAAAAACGCATTTTTTTCAGTTTTCGCTGACTCGCAGTTTCGGCTTTTAACCGAAATATGCCTTGCAGGAATCGCCGTATTTAAGCATCGCAACAAGCATCTCCGAAAGAGGAGTTCCGAGTTCGGTCTTTCCCTCTGCGTATGTCTGAATGCTGTATTTTACGGTGTTGCTGACGGGAACTCCGTTTCTGTAAGCCGTAACGGTAAATGCCTCGCGCATCTCTTTTGGGAGAATACCACCGAACAAAACATAATATCTGTCCGTTTTTCCGTCAACGGCAAAGAATTCGGAAGTTTCATACTTGTAATCTCCGATGGAGAACATCACGGACAGCCCGGAGAGATCAGATGCGCTGAACTGAAAACGCACGCCTACACACTCTGTCAACCGCAATGCGACACTCTTCCAGACAACAGAGGGAGAATCTGTTTTTACATACGCCTTATCAAATTGGCTGACAGGCTCTTCAAATGTTTTCGTGGCATAGGTCTGATCAAAACCCGCATTGGCAAGATCGTCCGTTCGGTAATTTGTATAGATCTGAGCCGAGGCGGCGTAGTTGAGAAGATCAGTCAAAAGCCGTTTGAGCGCAACATCTTCCGTCTTGTTGAACATATTGACGCAGTATTGATAAACAGAATACTCGACCGTATGGGAATACTCCTGTCCGTTCGCCGTACCGTAAAGGGTAAAGACCACAGGAACCTTTGCCATCGAGGGTGTCAGATTATCATATAAAAATCTGAGTCTGCCGCTTTCATCTGTCACGCCGTTTATACGCCGTTTGTCCCCGTCGCACTCAACTATCGCGTAAATGTTTTCATAAGCGTCGCAAACATCTTTTCTGACCCTGAAATTAAGAGCAATGCTTTCCCCGAGAGAAAGGAAAGCGGAAGCGACTTTAAAATCAGGAAGAGTCGGGGCGTCCTCTTCAAGCGAGGTGTACGCCTTTATTCTTCCGACAAAGTTGCCGAGGCTTGACCAGCCGTAACCGCCGTTTGCGTAGGAAAGAGTTTTTACGTCCTTGTAGGCAGTAACGATTTTCGCGTCGTTTTCGGGGTTGGAAACGCGGACGATCACGGAAAACCATTCGTCCTTTTCAACCTTGACGGGAGAGTCGAACTCAACGGTAAGGTAACCGCCGTGAGAGGATGTTATCGTCTTCTTCGACGCGGAAAAGCCGCCCGAGGTCGGAACATCGCTCTGCCCGCCGAAAGGATAATCAAGGTTCTTGAAAACTTCGACCTCAACCGTGACGTTTTCGCCCGAAACGCCGACATTGACAGCTTTTATATATTCCGATTTACCGTTTTCTCCGCCCTTCTGCGCGCGGAAAACGTTTGCGACATATTTATCTTTTCTGAGAGAAAAATCGTCGAGGTTGCCGTCGTAGTAATAGTTAAAATCGTATTTTTCCTTCGGAGCGAAAGTGAAAGCATACACGCTTGAACTTGTGTTGTCGTAAGAAAGCCAGAAATATTCGAGAGAGTTATAACTGTTCTTGATAAGCCAGCCGCCGTTCCTTGTCGCTCCTCCGGGCTGAAAGCGGCTTGCGGGAATGGTATCATCCCAGCCCACCACCGTGCAGGCGTGCGGCGAGCTGCCCCCTCCTCCCTCGAATTTGGGGTTGTAATACGCCGTTTCGCGCATATTGTTGTATTGGAAAGTCACCGCGCCGTATGTCGCGACGGCTTCCTTGACCGCCGCTATATACGCGTCGGGGTCGGATCTGTTATCGGGGATATAATACGCGTTTTCAAACCTGTAAGACGGGTTTTCATAAGGGTCCGCGGACGCCTGCGAACCGGCCACGGGAGCCCACCACATCGAAAAAAGTTTTGCTGCATAAAGAGGATTTCCCGTCGCCTGTGTGAAATCTCCGGACTTCTGCTCTCCGCCCGTATTTCCGAGAGGATCCGCCGTTCTGCGAAAAACGCGGTATGCAACTGCGGTCGGATTCAGCGAAAGGCTGTCCTTTGTCGCCGTCGGGTCTATGCCCGATTTCAAAATGCTTGCCTCTGCCGCCGCGACGGACGAATACGCCCAGCAAAGATTGGTCGTTCCCTGATCTTTTACAGGCGTTACGATCCCGTAATCTCTGCCATCGTATTTCGGCATTTTTGCAAGCTCTTCCGCGGACAGCGAAGAAACAACTTCTTCCGCCTTTGCCGACGAACCGGAAGAGGAGACAGCAATTCCGCAAAAAATCGCGGCGCACAATAAAAGACAAAGCAGTTTTTCGGTCAATTTAACCATTTTGAACCTCTTATACAAATTTTTATAGTTACCTTAGCCTGACGATTATATCATAAGCAGACGCAATAAACAACCCGAAACAATAAATTCATACAGAAAGTTCGGCGTATAAGTTTTTATTATTCCTCAGGCAACTTTCGAAAAAATATCGCGCCCGAACGGACGCGATATTTTTAAGGAAGATAAAACAGATTTTTCCTGTTTTATTTCAGTTCTTTGCCGTCGCTGAACGCTGTTCCCACGATTTTGCCGAGTGCGACATAGGTATTGTTGAAAGGGTCAAAGGTGATTGGCTGAACCTTTTCAACATCGACCTTGCCGTTTGCGTCAAGCACACGTTCGTCAACGCTGACGTTCACTATCTCGCCCACAAGTCTGCCCGATGCGGGGTCATAGCTTCTGAGACGGCACTCAACCGCGATGGGAAGTTCCTCGATAACGGGAGCATCGACAAATTCGGACTTAACGGCGTGAAAACCCGATTTTTCGAACTTGTTCGGTTCGGTATTGCCCGAAACTATTCCCACATAGTCGCACGCGACAACGTTTTTGACGTCCGCCATACTTACGGTGAACGCTTTTCTGTTCAAAAGATTTTTTGTGGTCTTATGTCCTGCGCTGATGCACATGGAAAGTTCGTCGCCGTCGCTGATACCGCCCCATGCGGCATTCATCGCGTCGGTTTTGCCGCTTTCGTCATAAGCGGCAAGAATGAAAACAGGCTGCGGATAAGTATACGGTTTTGCACCGAGATTTTTTCTCATATTCATATCCTCCGATAGTTTTTTATTTTCAAGCAAAGTATACACCTTAAAGCGCGCTTTAAGTCAAGAGCCTTTTTCGGTTCTTACAAAATCGTGCGATATTAAAACACGGTTGCCGGTTACCCGGGCAGAATAACCATTCTCAATTTATATTTCCGCGGGTTTAACGTTGTATATTTTTTTGCCCCCGTGACCGCCGAATATCTGCCATGTGCCGACGCCGAGCCTTGCAAAAAGCGCCTGTCTTTCCCGTGCGCAAAGATTCGGGTCGGTATCAACCGAAGTCATAAGTATCGGCGCGTAACGGTTATACTGCGCCTGACTTGCCGTCATATCTTTCATATTCACAAAAACGTCGCCGCTGAATACGACTTTGTTCTGATAATCTATAAGCACCGATTCGCCGCGCAAATGTCCGCCGCGTCCCGTATAAAGTTCAAAATGAAGATCTCCGAAATCAAAAAAGCCCACACGGGAAAGCACGTCTTCGTCCTGCGCATCGCCGCCGACCGTCACGATTTTTGATGGATCTGTGGGGCTGTATGAAGTCAGTATTTTACAAATCTGAATATACGGCTTGTGTATCGGATTCTGTTCGCGGTAGCCGTTTCCGTTTTCATATTCAAGCTTTAAACATTCCGCGGTGCCGCAGCTTGCCAAAACCTCGTCAAACAGCGGGAGCAGTCCGCAATGGTCAACATCGGCGTGAGTGACAAATGCTTTCTTTTCAATACTGTCAAAAGACGGTATCAACTCACGAAAAATGCGGTTCATCTCCTCTTTGCAGTATGCGTAACCTGTATCAACAAAAAGGCAGTCGCTTCCGCTTTTGATTATTGCCGTATTGCTCCCGCACGGGGGTTCTATCAGAATAATTTCGGTCTTTTCCGTTATGCGGTGGGTCGAAATGCGGGGAGAGAAATCCTTTCCTCGGGATTTGGAGAGCAATTCGCAAAAGCGGGAAATGCTGTCAAAGGTGCGATAAGGCGAAACGCCCGTTTCATCGAGCCGCTGCATTGCAAGGTTGATGTTGACCAAAAGCGCCTCTCTCGAATCGGCGGAAATGTTCATCATAGATGAAAGTTCATCGACAAAATGAACGTAAAACAGACTGTTGTCGTACACCTTGTCCGCATGATTGTAGTCTATAACACGGACGTCGCATATTTTCCGTGCCGAAGCAAGAAACCCGTCAAGGTTTTCGCGACCGTCAACGACTATCCCCATTTTGAAATATTGGCAGTCGGTGCCGTTTTCCTGCGAACTCATATAGGAAATATTGAACCCCGATTTTTCTATAAGTTCAAGCACCTTTGTAACGCTGCCCGGAACATCGCGAAGTCTGAATTCAAGCAAAATAACGGTTCTTCCGCTTTCTCCGCATTGCAGATATCCGATTTTTTCAAGCATTTCGGACGCTTTTTCAAGTTGCTCCGCAGTACCCTCCGCATCTATAAAAAGAGTGTGCGAATCGACCGCCTTGTTATAACTCACTCTTGTTATGTTTACTCCCAGTTCCGCGAAACAGCGGCTTGCTTTCAGAAATGCGCCGATGTGGTTCGGCATAACCGTTACAAATGTTTTTTTCATCTTTTCCTCTCGCTGTATCACAGCCCGAATATACTTGACTTAAACAGTATAGCACAGCCTTATTCAATTGTCAAACGTCGGCAGGCAACACTTTTCGGACGAAAAAACGGAACCGTCTTTTCAAACGGTTCCGTAAATTGTTATTGTCTGATTAAATCAAACACCGTATTTGGTCGTGTTGACCTTGATGCCGGGGCCCATAGTGGATGCGATAACGCAGCTCTTGATGTACTGACCTTTTGCAGCCGCGGGCTTCGCCTTAACGATTGCGCCTATAAGAGCGTCAAAGTTTTCAGATATCTTTTCCGCGCCGAAAGAAGCCTTGCCTATCGGACAGTGGATGATGTTGGTCTTGTCAAGACGGTACTCAATCTTACCGGCTTTGATCTCTTTGATTGCCTGAGCAACGTTCATCGTAACGGTGCCTGCTTTCGGGTTCGGCATAAGTCCCTTGGGACCGAGCACTTTACCGAGACGACCTACAACGCCCATCATGTTCGGGGTTGCAACAACGATATCGAATTCGAACCAGTTTTCTTTCTGGATCTTGGTAACCATATCTTCTGCGCCTACATAATCAGCGCCTGCGTCAAGCGCTTCCTGCGCTTTGTCGTCTTTTGCGAATACGAGAACTCTCATCGTTTTGCCCGTTCCGTGAGGAAGAACCATAGCGCCTCTTACCTGCTGGTCCGCGTGACGGGAGTCAACGCCGAGACGAACGTGCATTTCGATGGTTTCGTCAAATTTCGCCTTTGCGGTCTTGCAAACAAGGTCGCAAGCCTCGGCGGTATCATAAAGTTTGGAAGACTCGATTGTTTTCGAGCTTTCAATATATTTCTTGCCTTTTTTCATGTTAAAAAAATCCTCCTATGTGGTTGTTCGGAAATAATCCTCCCACAGTTATAAAGCGGTTCGGTTTTTGCGAACCGTGTTCAAATGTCAGTCCTCAACGGTAACGCCCATGCTTCTCGCGGTTCCGGCGATCATGGACATAGCGGCTTCGACGTCGTTCGCGTTAAGGTCGGGCATTTTCTTTTCGGCGATTTCTTTAATCTGCGCCTTTGTGATTTTTGCGACTTTGGTCTTGTTGGGAACGCCCGAACCGGACTCAATGCCGCAAGCCTTTTTGATAAGAACCGCTGCCGGCGGAGTTTTCGTAACGAATGTGAACGAACGGTCCGCGTAAACGGTGATAACAACGGGGATGATAAGTCCTACGTCATTCTTGGTTTTTTCATTGAATTCTTTAATGAAAGCCATGATGTTAACGCCGTGCTGACCGAGAGCCGGACCAACGGGAGGCGTAGCAGAGGCTTTTCCTGCGGGAATTTGCAGTTTGATATAACCGGTAACTTTCTGTGCCATTATTCAGTTTCCTCCGTAATTAGTAAATTGCGCTTTTACAGCGCCGCGAGATCGCCTATGCCTATCTCCGCGGGGATATCACGACCACCCATGGAGATGATGACTCTGGCTTTCCGCTCTTTCATGTCAACGCTTTCAACGATACCCGTAAAGTTTGCCATGGGTCCGCTTACGACCTTGACGTTGTCGCCCGCATTGAACGGGGCTTCTTCCACGCTCTGAACAAGGTTCAGATTGCGGATCTCTTCATCTGTCAGAGGAATGGGTTTTCCTTCGGGGCCGACAAAACCGGTAACGCCGCGGATATTGCGCAGAAGAACCCAAGTATCGTCGTTGACGACCATGTTTACAAGAACGTAACCGGGGAGCAGTTTTCTTTCGGTCTCAACGACCTCGCCGCTCTCTTTAACATCCTGAACTTTTTCCATGGGTATCTTGACTTCGCAAATCAAATCGTGCAAACCGCGAAGGTCTACGACCTTTTCGATTGACGTTGCGACTTTGTTTTCATAACCCGAATATGTGTGGATAACATACCACTGCGCCGTTTCGGCCATCAGACATTCCCTCCGTCAGAGATGATATAAATTCTCATAAAAGTCAACTAAAAAGGTTCGCGATTCCCTGTCCGACAGAAAAGCTTACGATGTTCTTGAAAACAAGGTCAATAACACCGATAAACACTGCGCTTATGACAACAATCACGATAACGGTAAGGGTGTCGCGTACGACCTGCTTGGGAGCGGGCCAGGTAACTTTTACGAGTTCGCTCTTAACTTCCTTCAAATACTTAAAGAAACGCGCAAAAATATTGGGTTTCTTGTTCTTTGCGGGAGCCTTCTTTTCATCAGCCATTTCGCGTCCTCCTACTTGGTTTCTTTGTGCAATGTGTGTTTCTTACAGAACTTACAATGCTTCTTCATTTCAAGTCTGTCCGGATCGTTTTTCTTGTTTTTGGTTGTGAAATAATTTCTCTGCTTGCATTCGGAGCAGGCAAGAACAACCTTATCTTTTCCCATTGACGGCACCTCCTTATAAAATTGCCTCCCTTGCAGGTATTGAAAGGGCTTGCTTCAACGCTTTTGAAGAGGCTTGCACTACCTCTTTTTGTCGGCGTTTCAGCCACGAGCCGCCTTGGAACGGGTAGCACGACAAAGCACCTTTACGCAAGGTATCAACATTATAACATAAAAGAAATCCCTTTTCAAGAGTGATTTTTGAATTTTTTGTTATTTTTCCGCGTCCCGCGGCATTTTCGCCGTTTTTTTGTCCGAACAAAAAATGAATAGAGGAAACCTTAATATAAAAAATTATAAATTTTAATAATTTAAGTATAGCCAAAATGCAAAATATATGCTATACTGTATTTAATAACAGATTTTTGCAAGGAGACACCGCCGATGACCGTTCGAAAAAGCGTTTTGAGAATACTTTCCGTTATACTGACCGTTTTTCTGACGTTGTCGGTCTTTTTGCCCGCGTTTGCGGAAGAAGAGGAAAATACGCTTACGCCGACGTGCAGGCGGACGCTTCTTGTCAACATCGACACAAATATGGTTCTTTACTCTTCGCGCGCGGATGAGCCTTTTTATTGCGGATTTCTGCCGAATGTCGTAACCTGCATGATACTGATTGAATCGGAACCCGATCTGACAAAGACCGTAACGATAACGGAAGCAGTAATAGACGAAACGGCGCAGTTGAGTGCCGCAAAACTCCGTGCGGGAGATGTCATTTCTTTGGAAGACCTCGTAAAAGCGGCGCTGACTTCCGCTTCTCAGGAAGCTTGTATTGCCATTGCGCACTACGTCAACAACAAGGGAACGGCATCTTTTATCGAAACGATGAACTCATACGTCCGAGACCTCGGCGTTTCGGAAACTTCTTTCGGCGGCGTGAACAGTTATTTTACCGCGACGTCAAAGACTACCACGATAGCGGATATTTCCGTGATTCTGCAACACGCGCTGACGCTTGAACGTTTCGGAGAATTTATCAGTTCGCCGGTTGTAACGATAACCGTGAACGGCGAAAGCAGAACGCTTTATTCTTATAATTCCACGATAGTTCCGTCATCTGATTATTATATCTCCGACATAACAGGGCTCGGCGTTTATTCTTCCGCGGACGGCGGTTACAGTTCCGCGTGCGTCACAACAACAAAGAATATGCGAGTTCTTGCCATTGCGGCGGACACGGAAGGTATAGTCAACGTTTACAACGACTTAAAACAAATGGTTCGGTTCGCAAAGAACGAATATGTTTCGACGCGTCTCATTTCAAAAGGAGATACGGTCTGCGAAGTCGGAGTAAGGACGGGGAAGAATGCCGATTTTGTTGTTCTGACCGTAACAAGCGATATAAACGCGCTGCTTCCGAAAAGTTTTGACCAATCGCTTATCGAAAAGGTCATAGACGCACCGGAGCAAATAGATGCACCGATAGGGCGCGGCGAAAAACTCGGAACGCTGATCCTCCGCTATAACGGACAGGTCTACGGAACGTCCGACCTCGTAACGAAAACCGCAGTCGAAGTTGACACCATGGAAAAATTCACACAAGCGATAAATTCGTTTTTCAAAGGACCTTTCTTTATTGCGATAATCGTCGTTGTCGCCTTGGCGATAGCCGTTTATACGATAGCGAAAGTCACGGGTAACAAGCGCAGAACGAAAAACAAAAAGAGCAAGGACAGGGAGCGCATAAAGATAGATATGGACTGATTTTTCGGTTCTACCTTATCATTTCGCGAACGCTTTCCGCCACGGCGGTCGGCATTACGCCGAATTTTTCGATGTCGGCAACGGTGCTTTCACCCGAAAGGACAAGAACGGTATCTATCCCGGCATTTACGCCGCACTTGATGTCCGTATACAGTCGGTCGCCGACCACTACGGCGTCCTTTTTATCAACGCCGAAAACGGACAGCGCCGCAAGCGGCATTTCGGGTCGCGGTTTTCCTATATAAAACGGCGTTTTGCCCGTCGCTTTTTCAAGACAGTAGCACATCGTTGCGCAGTCGGGCAGATACCTGCCGTTCGGCGCGGGGCAGACAACATCGGGATTCGTTGCGAAAAACGGAACGCCGCGGCAAATAAGTTCGCAGGCGTCTTCCATTTTTTTGTATGTCAGTTCCGTATCGTAACCGACGAGCAAAAAGTCTATGTCCTTATCGGGTTCGGTTCGGACGTCAAGACCGTAAGACGCAAGTTCCCGTCTCAAAGACGCGGTTCCCATAACGTAAACGGCGGCGTGTTCTTTATTTTTGCAAAGAAAAACGGCGGCTGCCTGACCGGAAGTCAAAATATTCTTATTTTCGGCGGGAACCCCGAGCCGATGAAGTTTTTCAAGATATGCGTCCGCGCTTTTTGAAGAGTTGTTTGTCATAAAGATATAGTCTGCGCCCGTTCGGCAAAGACTTTTTATAAAATCCGTCGCGCCCTGAATGGGAACATCACCGTGATAAACGGTGCCGTCCATATCAAGAAGAAACAGTTTTTTGTTTTTTGTAAGTTCGAAAGAGTTCACGTTTTTCATCCTCTCGGAGATTTATAAATGCATATTTACAACGACTACGGCACAATGCTGAAAGAAAAATACGGGGAAAAGATATACAAACTCCCCGTCAATCTGCCTGTTTCGTGCCCGAACAGGGACGGAACACGCGGCTGCGGCGGCT